>Ga0070728_10000013_pt1 | contig 412862 bp, 359 predicted proteins | sample tdDd471_FD_66723 | JGI IMG/M metagenome (GOLD analysis project Ga0070728, IMG submission 66723) | Marine sediment microbial communities from the Atlantic coast under amendment with organic carbon and nitrate - tdDd47.1 | ecosystem: Environmental > Aquatic > Marine > Coastal > Sediment... | reverse complement strand
TGGGATCAGGGAACATTTGCATTCCAAGGCTGGAGATTTAATGAGAATGCTGATAACTGGATGATCAACTCACAAGTTGGTAACCCAGAACCATCAGCACAGTTTAACTGGGATCCATTGTTAGAGCTTGATTACACATCAACACTAACAAGTAATCCAATAACAGCTGACTTATTAACTGAAGGCGATATTTACTTTGACTTCGACGTTGCATTAGAAGACAGAAACTCAACAGGAGAAGAAAAACTGTTAGTGGAAGTTTATAATGGATCAAGTTGGGCTCAGGTAGCTGAGTTTACAAACACAGGAAGCTTCGACTTCACATCTTCACACATCAATATTACTAACCATGCAATGGGACGCGTATTTAACGTACGTTTCAATGCAGTAGGTCAAAATTCATTTGATGTAGTATCATGGCAAATAGATAACGTTTATATCTACAGAGAATGTCAATCTCCAACTGATTTAATTGGTGGATACGAATGGTTAGCTATGGAAGATTTCGGTGCTGAAATTTGTTGGGAAGCTCCATTTATTCCTGGTCCAATCGAAGAGTGGATCCATTGGGATGATGGTGCACCATTTAGCGGTGTAGGTCTAACAGACGGTGGTACATTCTCAGTTGCTGCACGTTGGGACGCAGGTCAATTAAGTGACTATGATGGAACTTCAATTACAAAGATGCAATACATCGTTGATGAAGGATTCACATCAGTTGTAGCTAAGATCTGGACCGGTGCAAATGCTGGTACTTTGGTATACGAAGAAGACGTTACTGCTACATCAACTATAGGAATGTGGAATGAGTTAACTCTTTCAACACCTATTGTATTAGACGTTAATGATGAATTATGGGTAGGTTACACTGTAACACATACAGCAGGAACATTCCCAGCAACAACAGACGCAGGTCCAGCGGTAGTAGGTTATGGCGACATGATCACCACTGACGGTTCAACTTGGGATCCAGTATCAAGCTTCGGCTTAGATTACAACTGGAGTGTTCAGGCGTTCCTACAAGGATCAAGCGCATCTGCAGCTGCAACACCATTAATTGACAACACTGTTTATGACACACCAGAGGGAGCATTCTCACGTGGTGCTGAATTAATAGATATGCCAATGGCTAACACAACAACAACTCGTTACATCACAGGCTTCAACATTTACAGAATGGCTGATGGTGAGATGGAATACGAATTGTATGATGTAGTAGACTATGTATCAGGACAGACTTCATACTGCTATTACGATGCATTCCCAGAAGTAGATCCACAAATGGGATACTTCTATCAGGTAACAGCTGCTTACGCTAGCGAGACTGACGCATGTGAGTCTGCACCAGCAATGGCATACGAGATACCAATGGATGACTTCGTATATGTATTTGTAACAAGTGTTGACGATCCTAATGCATTATCAACAAGTGTATATCCTAATCCTGCACAGGACAATGTAACTGTAAGTTCATCAATTCCGATGACAAAAATTACAGTAACAAACTATGTAGGTCAGGTAGTTTATACAAGCGAAATGTTTGATGCAACAAGCGTTGAGTTGAACACAAGCTCATACCAGGCAGGCGTATATCTTGTTAAGATAGACACAGACAACGGAGTAGTTACTAAACGTGTAATTATCACCAGATAATTATAAGTTTAGGTAGATTACTACCGACACAATAATCCTAAAAGGGAGTCTTAACGGGCTCCCTTTTTTTTATTTGTTGATGATAATTGTAGGTTTGTTTTTATTGATAACCTGTAGGATTCATTGTATTTAGTATTATTTTTGAGCACTTTTTTGAATATGATTTCACTGAATAACATAAAGAAAGAATATGGTGGAACTCCTCTTTTTGAGGAGGTGTCCTTTAATGTTAATCCCAAGGATAGAATTGGCCTTGCAGGAGTTAATGGCGCCGGTAAGTCTACACTTCTAAAGATAATTGCAGGGGAAATTGAATCCGATCTTGGTAAGATTGTTATTCCTTCGGATGAAACCATTGGTTATCTACCTCAGGAAAAGGTAGTTTCTTCAAAACTCAACGTGCTGGAGGAGACAATGCTTGCATTTGAGTTTTTAAATGATTTCAAGAAGGAAATAGATGAGATTCATGGAAAACTGGAAAATGAAGAATACATACATACCGGTTATACTAAATTGGTCGATAGACTAGAGCATCTTGAAGCTACAATAGGAATTTATTCACCTGAGCAAATTTCAGGAAATGCCGAAAGATATTTAATGGGTCTGGGGTTTAAGCGTAAGGATCTGGAAAGGCCAATGAATCAGTTTAGTCAGGGATGGCAAATGCGTGTGGAAATTGCTAAACTTTTGCTGCTAAAACCATCGCTATTACTGCTTGATGAACCTACGAACCATCTTGATATTGAATCAATTCAATGGGTTGAGGATTTTCTTATAACATATCCCGGTTCTGTGATTGTAGTATCTCACGATAGAACGTTGCTTGATAATATTACAAACAGAACCATAGAAATCAGTAATGGTAAAGCTTATGACTATAAAGTACCTTACTCATCTTATATTCAACTTCGTGAAGAGAGAGAATCACATCTAAAAGCGACATACAATAATCAACAACGGGAAATAGATGAGGTAGAGCGCTTTATTGAAAGATTCAGATATAAGGCATCCAAAGCGAAACAAGTTCAATCCAGAGTAAAGAAATTGGAAAAGATGGAATTAATTGAACTCGATAATATGGATAAGAGTTCGATACATTTCCTGTTTCCACCAGCGCCTCACAGTGGTAAGGTAACTATTGAAGGAAGCAACGTTTCAAAAAGTTATGGTGATACACATGTGCTTGATAATATTGATTTTGAGGTTGTAAGAGGTGAAAAGATAGCTTTTCTGGGTCGTAATGGGGAAGGTAAATCGACTTTGGCAAAAATAATTGCCGGTAACCTTAACTTTAAAGGAGAATTAAAATTTGGTCATCAGGTTATTACCGCTTACTTTGCACAGGATCAGGGTGATATGCTGGATCCCGAATTAACAGTTTTCGAAACCATAGACAATATTGCTGTTGGTGATATCAGGAAAAGAATTACTTCAATTTTGGGTGCTTTCCTGTTTCAGGGAGAGGATATAAATAAAAAGGTTAAGGTACTATCAGGTGGAGAGAAATCCCGATTATCGTTGGCAATGTTATTGCTATCACCGAGTAACCTGTTGCTTATGGATGAGCCTACCAATCATCTTGATTTAAGATCAAAAGATATTCTGAAAAGTGCCTTATTGGAGTATGAAGGAACATTGATAATTGTTTCTCATGACAGGGATTTTCTACATGGGCTAACCGACAGAATGTATGAGTTCAAGGACAAGGGGATTAAAGAATTTAGAGGTGATATTGAAGACTTCATCAAAAAGAGAAAAATAGAGTCATTAACCGAATTGGAAAAAAACAGGGCTTCAGTTAAAGATAGTAATACAACAGGTTCAAAAGGAAAAGTAGATTGGGTGAAGAAAAAGGAGTTGGATAAAAAAATCCGTAAACTGAAGAATGAAATCACTAAAATTGAACTCCAGATAAATGATTTTGAAAAAGAGATGACTTTGGTAAATGAAAAGCTATCAAAACCAGAAGAATTCGACGAAGAAATCAAGTCAGGTGAATTATATATTCAACACAGCAAACTAGAAAATGATATTTCACAGTCATACGAGAAATGGGAAAAAATAAGTGAAGAATTAAATAATCTGGAATAGACTATTTATTTCTATCAATCATCTTTACTGCAACATCTTTTAGGAATTGTTTGTTTTCCTCAGGGATATCGATCCTATCCAGACATTCCATTCCAATACCATAATACTTGTCGATCTCAGTATTTGTGGAAATATCAACATTGTATTTTAGAAAAAGATTTTTTGCAGCTTTAATCTTGACTTCAGGATCAATGGCAACAGTGTTGTAAAGTTTTAGGAGTTCCTCCCTGCCCATATTATCGGCTACTTCCATTGTCTTTATGTAGAGAAATGTTTTCTTGTTTGTAACAATATCTCCTCCGGTTTTTTTACCAAACACTCCTTCATTACCGAAAGTATCAAGCAAATCATCTTTTAATTGAAAGCCTAAGCCAATGTTTACACCGAAATCATAAAGGAGGCTTGCATCTTCTTTACTGGCACCACCTACTAAAGCGCCAATTTTTAAACTTGCACCAAATAAAACTCCGGTTTTCAACCTTATCATTTTGATATAATCGTCAACACTTACATCATTTGATGTCTCATAATTCATATCAAACTGCTGTCCTTCACAAACTTCAATAGCTGTTTGATTAAACACGCCTAGAGTTTCTGTAACTATGTCTTTGTCAACCTGAAGAGCATATTGATATGCCATTGCGAATAGTGTATCTCCAGAGAGTATTGCGATATTGGAATCCCATTTTTTAAATACAGTTTCTCTACCTCTTCTAATGGGGGCATCATCCATAATATCATCATGAATAAGGGTGAAATTATGAAAAAGCTCAATCGCAATAGCCTGAGGTAGAGCTCTTTTATGATCTCCGCAAAAAAGCTCACATCCCATAAGCGTAGTTACCGGCCTGATTCTTTTGCCTCCAAAACTAAGAGTATAATTGATTGGATTATATAATTCAACCGGTTCGCTGTTATATGTAATTTTCTTGAGCTGATCTTCGAAATAATCGATCAGTGTTTCATAATTCATCATGATCTATTCTTCTTCAATTAGGTTTAGCAGATATTGGCCATATCCGCTTTTTACCAATGGTTCTGCAATCTTTCTAAGCTGATCTTTATTAATGAAACCATTTATATATGCAATCTCCTCAATACAACTGATTTTAAGTCCCTGACGATGTTGTACAACTTCAACAAACTGAGATGCTTCGGTGAGTGATTCAAAGGTGCCGGTATCGAGCCATGCAGTACCACGACTAAATACACTTACCTTTAGCTTTCCTTGTTCGAGGTAATGTTTGTTAATGTCAGTGATTTCATATTCACCACGAGGACTTGGTTTAAGGTTCTTGGCAATATCAACAACAGAATTATCATAGAAATATAAACCAGGAACAGCATAATTGGATTTTGGTTCCTGAGGTTTTTCTTCTATCGAAAGAGCTTTGAACTCTTCATCAAACTCAACAACGCCATATCTTTCTGGATCATGAACATGGTATGCGAAAACTATTCCTCCCTCGGGGTCATTATAAGTTCTAAGTGCTTGTCTTAATCCACTTCCATAAAAGATATTATCACCTAATACCAATGCTACCTTATCGTCACCAATAAAATTTTCGCCAATTACAAATGCCTGAGCAAGTCCGTTAGGAACTTCCTGAACTGCGTATTCAAACTTACATCCAAGTTGAGATCCATCCCCCAACAATAACTCAAAATTTGGTAAATCGTGAGGAGTAGAAATAATTAGAATTTCTCTGATTTCTGCCATCATCAATATTGATAACGGATAATAAATCATTGGTTTGTCGTAAATGGGCATAAGCTGTTTACTAACAGCAATCGTTAGAGGGTGAAGTCGGGTTCCAGAACCTCCGGCAAGAATGATTCCTTTCATTATTCTGTCTTTTTTTGATTATTAGGGGTTAGTTCTTTAACAACAAGCTTGTCAAGTTCAATATCTTCTTCTTCATCAAATACTTCAAGGTATGGTTCTTTGAACTGTTTGGTTATTATACGTTTATCAAGTGTTAATAATAATGATGGAAGTACAAACAGATTTGAGAGTAACGCGATCACAAGTGTAAATGAAACCAGATATCCCAAAGCTTCCGTTCCACCAAATGATGATAAGGTGAAAATGTAAAATCCAAAGAATAGTACAATTGCAGAATAAACCATTGAATATCCTGTTTCAACTAAAGCAGCCAGAACAGATGGTCGTATTTTCCACTCGTGGTGTCGTAGTTGAAGACGATATCTGCTCAAAAAATGAATAGTATTGTCAACGCTGATACCCAAAGCTATGCTAAATATCAATATTGTAGATGGTTTTATAGGTATTCCAAAATAACCCATCATTCCTGCTGTAAGAATCTGAGGTATAATATTAGGTACTAAAGATATAAGGATCATCCTTGCGGAAGAGAATATCAATGCCATCAATATTGTGATAATCAATACGGCCAGCATTAAGCTCATAAACAGATTCTTAACCAGATAGTTGGTTCCTTTAAGGAAAACAACACTTGTACCTGTTAGGTTTACCTCATATTTTTTATTTGGAAAAATGGAGTCAATTTTTGGTTCAATATCGGTAAGAATCCTGTCAATATCTTCAGACCCAATGTTTGCCATCTGGACAGAAACTCTGGTTGTTTGAAAATTCGAATCTACGAATGCATTAAGAATTCCTTTGTTACCACCGCCCATATCAGGCACATACGACAGTATGAAGTTTTTTTCCTGATTGTTAGGTAGGGAATACATTTTTTCATTTCCTCGGTAAAAGGCCTGTTTTGCAGATTTAACAACTTCAACAACTGAAAGTGGTTTTGCAAATTCAGGATAAGTGGCAAGAGTGTCCTGAAGCCTGTCAATTTTTCTTAATGTTGAAAGGCTTAGTATTCCGTTTTTCTTACCAGTGTTAATTGTGATTTCCAATGGCATTACACCTTTGAAATTCTCTTCAAGGAAAATCATATCCTTATATAATTTGTCCTTTTTTGAAATGTCATCAACAATATTGCCGGTTGTTTTGAGTAGGGTTAGTCCATAAACAGCAGTAACAAATACAACTGAGGTTATGATATAAATTACAGTTCTTCGTTTAAGAATAATTCCTGTAACAGTGGTTACAATCGTGTTTATTATTCCTTTGTCAAGATGTTGAAAATGTTTCATCTTTGGAACAGGGAAATAGCTGAACATAATTGGAAGAATAAACAATGACAGTAGGTATGTTACCAATATGTTTAAAGATGCAATAATTCCAAATTCGACCAAAAGATCGTTACTTGTAATAATGAAAGCTGCAAAGCCGGCAGCAGTTGTTGCATTAGTAAGAAGATTGGCGTTCCCGATTCTGGAAATCATTCGTGATAAAGCCTTGACCTTATTACCATGCTGTCTGTATTCACCTAAATACTTATTTAATAAGAATATGGAGTTTTCTACCCCAATTACGATTAGTAATGGAGGAAGAATGCCTGTAAGGATTGTGATTTCGTATCCAAAAAGTACAACAGTACCAAGAACCCAAACCACAGCGATCATCACAACCATCATTGCAAATAACACTGCTCTCCCTGATCTGAAAAGTATGAAAAGAAGAATTGAAGCAATCAGCAGTGATAATACAACAAATAATAATAGCTCATTCTGGATTTTTTTTGAAGTGACAGTTCTTATATAAGGTAAACCAGAATACTTAATATCAATATTGTATTCCTCGCCATATTTATCAACTGTTCCTTTGATATCATTAATAAGACCAACTCTTGCTTTTGAATTCAGAATCTCTTTATCAAGAGTAATCATCATCATACTTACATCAGTCTCTTTGTTGAAAAGTCGTCCTTCATAGAAAGGTAAACCATAAATTACCTGCTTAATGCTATCGGTTTGTTTCTGTGTTTCCATCTTACCAGATACAATCGGCAAAAACTGGAATTTTTTCAGACTATCGTTTCTTACCAAATTATATAAACGGGCAACACTAACGACTTCCTGAATTCCTTTAATTTCGAGAACTTCGTTGTTTAGATCATACCAACTGTTGAAGTGATCTATGGTAAATAATTCTGGGTCCTGAATGGCTACAAAAATTACATTACCATCAAGCCCAAATTGTTTTTTGAAATCTTCATATTCAATACTAATGGGGTCTGACTCGGGCAGCATTCTTGCCATTTCGTATGACATTTTGATGTTTGATCCTAAATAACCCATTCCCAGAGTTAATAGCCCGATAGCGATAAGTATAAATAATCTGTTCCTTAATATAAATCTTACAAGAAATTGCCACATGAAATCCTAATTCTCAATTAATTCACGAAAATATAACAAATAATTCAAAACTCTTTACAGTACAATCAACTGAAGTCAGGATTGCTTTGTATTTTTGTGTGAGATGAATAATTGTGTATCTAATTTTTCGCAAATGTAAGTTTTGTTTTTATTATGAAAAAAGGAAAGGTGCTTTTTATTGACACAGCTCATGATGAGCTTGCTTTAAGGCTTGAGGAACAGGGCTTTCAGTGTGATTATTTTTATGATTTCAAAAGAGAAGATTATCTTAAAATCATAGGTGATTATATTGGAATTATTGTTAGAAGTAAAATTAAAATCGATAGATATTTTCTAAATGAATGCACACACCTTAAATTTATTGGAAGGGTAGGTGCTGGAATGGAAAATATAGATGTAAAAGCAGCTTCAGAAAAAGGAGTTGTTTGTATAAATGCCCCTGAAGGTAACAGAGATGCTGTTGGAGAACAGGCAATCGGAATGTTGCTGGCATTGTTTAACAATCTTTTGAAAGCCGATGCTGAAGTTAGAAATGGAATCTGGATTAGAGAAGGAAATCGTGGTTATGAGATTGGTGGTAAAACAATAGGTATACTAGGTTATGGAAATACTGGAATGGCCACTGCCAAGAAACTGAGTGGTTTCGATGCCAATATACTTGCCTATGATAAATACAAATCAAATTTCTCAGATGATTATGTAACCGAATCATCAATGGATGATTTGTTTGAAAGATGTGATATTGTAAGCCTACATGTGCCTCTAACCGAAGAAACAAAATTCATGGTTAATGAGGAATTTCTTAATAGATTCAGAAAAGATATTTATTTGATAAATACTTCCCGAGGTAAGGTACTAGAGACAAAAGCGCTTGTTAAAAAAATCGGTCAGGGTAAAGTATTAGGTGCATGCTTGGATGTACTTGAATACGAGGGTTTGTCATTTGAAGATGTCGAGCTGCCTTCTGAATTTGAGGGCCTTATTCGTCAGGAGAGGGTGGTCCTTTCACCGCATATAGCCGGCTGGACACATGAATCCAATTTTAAAATGGCAGCAACTATTGCACGTAAAGTAGAAGAGCTAAGCCTCTGAAAATGCATATATTATCCATAGTTTTATTTTTTTCATCCTTTCTGTAACATTCAGTGTTATATACCCGTCTTAGGGTCAAATCATTTAACAAACTACTATTATGAATAAAACTATAATTAAAATAATGTCAATCGTATTTGCATTGATAATTGCATTTCCTGCAATTTCACAAGTACGTGGAAATAAGATTGTAACGAAGAAATCACATACTCTTGAAAGTTTTGATGCACTTGATATTGGAGGTGCCCGAACTATTATGCTGCTTCAGGGTGATGAATATACAGTTGTGGTAGAAACTGATGAGAATCTACAGGAGCTAGTTACTCTTGAAGTGAGAAACGGAACCTTACATTTTGGTTTCAGCAAAAAAGTAATCAAATTTGATGAGCTTACCTATTATGTTACAGCACCAGTATATAGAAAGATAATTGCTTCAGGTGCCTCAGATATACATTCTGTGGAACCGCTAAAGGGTGAAGACCTTAAGTTAGTTGTTAGTGGTGCTTCAGATGTTAAACTTGATGTTAATTATAATAGCATTGTATCGAAGTTATCAGGAGCTTCCGATTTAACTCTTAATGGTACGACTGTAAGCAGTGTAGTTGAATGTAGCGGCGCATCTGATTTTCATGGTAAAAAACTCGTTTCAACTTCTTCGGTTGTTAAAGCCAGTGGGGCAAGTTCAAGTTTCGTGAATGCAACTAGTAGCCTTAATTATAACGTTTCCGGTGCATCTGATGTTAAGTATGTTGGAACACCTGAAACAATAGTTGTTACTACAAATAAAGCCAAGAAAGTGTATGTAAATACTGATGAGTCAGAGGTTTATTCAAATTACAATGATGCTGATACTACCGAGGTTAATATGGGAGTTATGAAAGTTGTTGTTATTGACGGCGATACCACTGAGGTAAAGGTAGGCCGACATACATTAACTGTTAGTGATGATGGAGATGTACAATGGAGAAAGTGTAAAAAACACAGATTTGATGGTCACTGGGGTGGAGTAGAAATAGGAATTAACGGATATCTTACATCTGATTTCAATACTGATTTTGCACCTAAAGATGATTATCTCTCATTAAGATGGGAGAAATCCATAAATGTTAACATTAATGTTTATGAACAGAATATAGCTCTGAATAAAGCTAAAACTATCGGACTGGTTACAGGTTTGGGAATGCATTGGAATAATTATAGGTTTAGTAATCAAACTTTCTTATCTCCTGATAGTAATAATATTGCCGGTTTTTATATGGATGGAGTTTCTGTAAGGAAATCAAAATTAACAGCAATGTATATAACTGTTCCGTTGATTTTTGAAGTTCAAACGAAAAATGACCGTTATTACAACAGATTCCACTTTGCTGTTGGTGGTCAGGTTAGCGCAAGAGTTAGTACACATACAAAGGTGTATTTCAATGAAGCAAATAAGGCTTATGACTTGATTGATCCCGCTTCTGGTAATATTGTTGCAACCGGATTAACACCTAATTCAAATTCAAGAAATATTGTAAAAAACTTCAATAGCTTTGAACTTGCCCCATTTAAATTCGATGCAATGGTTCGATTTGGTTATGGAATTGTAAATATCTACGCAACCTATTCTCTAAATACAATGTTTACAAAAAACCGAGGTCCAGAATTGTATCCATTTACAGCCGGTATAACTTTAGTTGGATGGTAATAAATGCATAACTATCAGATTTTAAGTCCCTGTTGAGATGATTAGCAGGGACTTTTTTCATGTCAAATAATTAATCCAACTTTTGGGACCAAAAGGAATTTATTAATTTTGCTTTTTGGGTTCATAAATAATAAAAAGATGTCAGGACATAGTAAATGGTCAACCATTAAGAGAAAAAAGGGAGCTTTAGATGCGAAGAGATCTCAAATATTTTCGAAAATTATTAAAGAGATTACAGTTGCGGTAAAAGAAAACGGACCTGACCCGGAAGCAAATCCAAGATTAAGACTGGCGATATCCAATGCCAAAGGTCAAAGTATGCCAAAGGATAATATCGATAGGGCCATTAATAAAGGTAAGGATAAAGACAGTGCATCATTTACTGAACCTACATTCGAAGGTTATTTACAACACGGAATAGCTGTTTTTATTGAATGTACAACCGATAACAATCAACGTACAGTTTCTAATGTTCGAGCCATCTTCAATAAGAATGGGGGAAACCTTGGAACCAACGGGTCACTTAGCTTTTTGTTCGACAGGAAAGGGGTTTTTGTTGTTCCTAAAGGAGATATTGATCAGGATGAATTCGAGATGGAATTAATTGATGCGGGTGCTGAAGAACTCGAGCTTGAAGATGATGGCTTCTTTCATATTATTACCTCGCTTGAAGACTTTGGTACAATGGCAAAGAAACTGGAGGAAATGAATATTGAACCTGAATCAGCTGATTTACAAAGGAATCCCACTGATACAAAAAAACTTAGCATTGAGGATTCGTTGCAGATTATGAAAGTCATCGATATGTTCGAAGAAGATGATGATGTTCAAAAAGTCTTCCATAATCTTGAAATTTCAGAAGAACTTATGGAGTCCATGTAAAAATCATGTTCATCATTCAAGTCATTTTTATCTAAAAATTATACCTGCTTTAGCCCACTATTATTTGTAATCCTTCTAAATATTATTGTTGAGGAAATTTATTTTTTTGACATATTTTTCAATGTAAAATTTTTAAGTTATTGATATAGTTACAGATAGAAAAACGAGTAATATAATGCTGTTAATTAGTAAACGGCAAACATGTTTATATTCTGTGCTTTTGCTTTGTGAAGGGATGTTAGAGCGTTGGAAAATTGTATCTTTACGGGGATGAAAAGATCGAATAGTCATTAATCGATTTTTTTTAGCTATTACTGTTAATAAATTAACATCAAAATATATTATTATTAATCTTTTAATAGAAAAATTATGACCAATAAGATTTCCAGTTTAGCAGAATATCTGCAGATGTACAAAGAAAGTGTTGCGAATCCAGATGAATTTTGGGCAAATATTGCCGAATCAAATTTCTGGCGTAAAAAATGGGATAATGTACTGGATTGGCGTTTTGACGGACCTGATGCTCCTCAGGTAAAATGGTTTGAGGGCGGACAGCTTAATATTACCGAAAACATTTTTGAAAGAAATATGTTTCAACGTAAAAATCAAGATGCAATAATCTGGGAGCCAAACGATCCAAAAGAAAAAGAAGTTCGCATTACTTATGGTGAACTTTTTGATAAGGTAAAACAATTTGCAAATGCATTACTTAAACTCGGTGTAGAAAGAGGTGACAGAGTTGCAATTTATCTTCCAATGATTCCTGAGCTTGCAGTTGCTATGTTGGCTTGTGCCAGAATTGGTGCTATCCACTCAATTGTATTTGCAGGATTCTCATCAAATGCTCTTGCTGATAGAATTAATGATTCAGAATGTAAGATTGTTATTACATCTGATGGTGCATACCGCGGAACTAAATCAATTCCACTAAAAGCAATAGTTGATGAATCACTTAAAACATGTCCTTCAATTAAAAATTCTGTAGTATTTAAACGTACAGGTGAAGATATTGATTTCGTTGAAGGAAGAGATATCTGGTGGCACGACCTTATTGATGGAGTAAGTGTTGAAAATGAAGCTGAAGTAATGGAGTCGGAAGACACATTATTTATTCTTTATACATCTGGTTCAACCGGTAAACCAAAAGGTGTACTTCATACAACTGCTGGTTACATGGTATATGCCGAGTACACATTTAAAAATGTATTCCAATATAATGATGGTGATATCTACTGGTGTACAGCTGATATTGGCTGGGTAACAGGTCACTCATACATTGTATATGGTCCATTATTGGCAGGTGCAACTTCAGTTATGTTTGAAGGTGTTCCCACATGGCCTGATGCTGGCAGATTCTGGGAAATTGTAGCAAAATATAAAATTAATCAGTTTTACACAGCACCTACAGCTATCCGTGCGCTTGTTGCACAAGGTGATGAGTGGGTAATAAAACACGACCTAAGTTCACTTACAGTTCTTGGTACTGTTGGAGAGCCAATTAATGAAGAAGCATGGAGATGGTATCACGATCTTGTTGGTGGTGGCCGTTGTCCAATTGTTGATACATGGTGGCAAACAGAAACAGGCGGAATTATGATAAGTCCTCTTGCTGGAATTACTCCAACGAAACCATCACTAGCAACATTACCTCTTCCTGGTGTTCAGCCAATCTTGGTAGATCCCGAAGGTAAAGAGCTTAAAGGTAATGGTGTTGAAGGTATCCTCTGTATTAAACATCCATGGCCTGGAATGCTCCGTACTACTTACGGAGATCATAAACGTTGCTTCGAAACATATTTCTCAGCATTTAAAGGATTATATCTAACCGGTGACGGTGCAAAACGTGACGAAGAAGGCTATTACAGAATCATCGGTCGTATTGATGACGTAATTAATGTATCAGGTCACCGTATTGGTACTGCTGAAGTTGAGGATGCTATTAATCAACATCCAAAAGTGAACGAATCAGCGGTAGTTGGTTATCCGCATGAAATCAAAGGTTCAGGTATTTATGCTTATGTAATTTGTGATGAGCTTTCAGAAACTGAACTCGGGACAATTGAAGCAGAAATCAGAGCAACTGTAACAAAACAGATTGGCCCAATTGCTAAGCCAGATCAAATTCAAATAGTTGCAGGACTTCCTAAAACAAGATCCGGTAAAATTATGCGTCGTATCCTTCGTAAAATTGGTGAAGGTGATGCAACTAATCTTGGTGATACATCTACACTACTCGATCCTGGCGTTGTTGAAGAAATAATCGACGGAGCCAAAGTAGAAGTAAAACGATAGTTCATTTTTAAATAATGGTGATTAATGAGTTGTAGCCACTGGCTACAACTCATTCTACTGTTATATTCTAAAACATAAATTAATTATAATGGAAAATAAAAAAGTTATGAACCGTGGGTTAGTTGTTGTTGGTGCAATATTGATTCAACTTGCTCTTGGGGCTATTTATGCCTGGTCAGTTTTTACTCCATCACTTACCGCGGAGGGATGGGCTAAAGCCGACACCCAATGGGTATTTGCTATTGGTTTAGCATCATTTGCCGTATTTATGGTTTTTTCTGGTAAGAAGCTTAATACAATAGGGCCTCAAAAACTAACGATTCTTGGTGGTGTTATTCTTGGATTAGGATATTTACTGGCAGGGATTTTTGGTGGAACTGATTTCACTGCACTTATGCTGCTAATCGGTCTTGTAGGTGGTGCAGGTATTGGTATTGCTTACGTTGTACCAATTGCCGTTGGAATGAGATGGTTCCCTGATAAAAAAGGAATGATTACCGGACTTGCAGTTGCAGGATTCGGATTTGGTGCAATGCTATGGGTTAAACTAGCAGGTTCCTGGGGACATCTTATCGAGAACATGGGATTATCCTCAACATTTATTGTTTATGGAATTGCATTTGCTATAATGGTTATAATTGGCGGTATGTGGATGAAATTCCCTCCTGCAGGATGGAAACCTGAAGGATATGAAGCTACTGAAGCCAAAACTGCTGAAACTGTAGAAGAAAAAGAATTCTCAAGTAATGAGATGCTGAGTAAAATTCAGTTCTATCTTATATTTTTCACCTTTGTTGTTAGTGCCGGAGCAGGACTTATGTCGATTGGATTGATGAAACTATATCCGATGGAAGCATTGCAGGCAAACGGACTATCTGCTATGGAGGCTAGTGCAATCGCCGGTACCGCTATGGCTGTATTCTTTAGTTTGGCAAATGGTATTGGTAGAATCGTTTGGGGTATGTTAAGTGATAAGCTTGGACGAAAAACTTCAATAATTATTATGACTGCAACCCAGGGTATTCTGGTAATAGCATTTACATACATGGCTGGTAGTGAAATTTTACTATATCTTGGAGCTACATTAATTGGTTTTAACTTCGGAGGTAACTTTGCATTATTCCCAACAATTACAGCTGATACATTTGGCGCAAAAAATGTTGGCCAAAATTATCCTTTCGTATTCTTAGCATATGGTGTTGGTGGAATTCTTGGACCAATACTCGGTGGTATGATGGGTGATATGGGTAATTTCCCAATGGCATTCACAATTTCAGGTGTGGCTGTACTGGTTGGTACAGTGTTGATTATGATGGTTAAACCCGCAAAGAAATAGATTCTATTAACCTTCCAAATGAAATCCTCCGGAGACGAAAACGTTTTCGGGGGATTTTTTTTGATATTTATTTTTTGTCTAAATTAACTTTTGTTAGTTAGGTATTGATATTTAGTAATGTAACATTACCTATTTTTGTGAAATTAATAACAGTATTTCTCTTGTAGAATCTGAAACATTACATTTATGCCAATAAAAAAGCTTGACAGTATTTTTCGTCCCAATAGGATTGCACTTATAGGTGTGTCCAACGACCCTAACAGCGTTGGAGGAATGACGCTAAAAAATCTTGTAGGCGGTGGTTTTCATGGGGTTGTGTATCCTGTAAATCCCAAAAGGGAAGCCGTGATGGGTATTCCATGTTATCCAAATGTTGAAAGTTTACCAAAAACTCCAGATTTGGCAGTTATTATGACCCCTGCTAGTATGGTTCCCGATATTATCGATGAATGCGGAAATGCTGGTATACATGGTATTCTGATAATGTCTGCCGGATTTAAAGAATCTGGTGAGGAAGGTAAACAGCTTGAAACCGAGGTAAAAAGGCGCATTAATAGTTATCCTGATATGCGAGCAATAGGTCCGAACTGTCTCGGGATAATTGTTCCTAGATCTAAATTAAACGTAAGTTTTGCCAACGGAATGCCCAAACAAGGTAAAGTTGCTTTTATTTCACAATCAGGTGCACTTGGTGCATCGGTTCTCGATTGGGCTAATGAGGCTAAAATCGGATTCTCTTATTTCATCTCTATTGGAAATACTGTTGATGTTACATTTGGTGATTTGATTGATTACCTTGGTCAGGACACCAATACAAAATCGATCATACTTTACGTTGAGTCATTGGCTGATGCCAGATCATTTATGTCAGCTGCCCGTGCTTTTGCGCGTAAAAAACCTATAATTGTATATAAAGCCGGTCGTTTCCCTGAATCTGCAGCTGCGGCAGAATCCCATACCGGAGCCTTAGCTTCAGAAGATTCTATTTATGATGCTGTATTTCGTAGAGCTGGGATGGCAAGGGTTTATGATATTGGTAATATTTTTGATTTTGCTGATTTAGTTGGAAGAAAGCGTATGCCAAAGGGTACCGGACTTGCTATAGTTACAAATGCTGGTGGACCTGGTGTTATGGCAACGGATACGTTAATCTCAATAGGAGGCAAACTGGTTACTTTGGCAGATTCCACAATGACCAAACTGAACGAATTACTTCCTCCATACTGGTCGCATGGTAACCCTGTAGATGTTGTTGGAGATGCTTCACCGGCAAGAATTTCCAAGGCAACTAGCATTGTTATCGAAGATGAAAACGTAGATGCAGTGTTGGTGATTTTAACACCTCAGGCAATGACAAATCCAACAGCTACAGCAAAAGCTCTTGTTGAAATATCAGCACAAACCACTAAGTATATCATGGCTGCGTGGTTGGGTGGAACATCCATGCGTGAAGGGTTAGAAATTTTAACTAATGCTGAAATCGCTGTTTATTCTACACCTGGACAAGCTATGCGCTCGTTTATGACCATGACAAGGTATATCAAGAATTTGGAATTGCTTTTTGAAACTCCAAGGGATGTGCCTGTTTCTTTCAATTATAATAGGGAGAAGCTAAGACAGAAATTTACCAGTAGTGTAATTCATAAATCTCATATCCTTTCGGAGGATGATTCAAAACAGTTGCTAAATGATTATGGCATATCAACAACTCATCCGGAGCTTGCTAAAAATGTAGATGAGGCCGTTTTAATTGCTGAGAAAAAAGGCTATCCCGTTGTGTTGAAAATTTCTTCTCCCGACATTACACATAAAGTGGATGTTGGTGGAGTTTCACTGAATCTTGAAAATGAAGAAATACTGAGGGCGAATTATAAGAATATGCTTGAAACTGTTGCCTCACGTATTCCTAAAGCAAAAATTGAAGGAGTAACTGTTCAAAAAATGATCGATACTACTGATGATGTTGAGATGATCCTCGGTATAAAGAAAGATAAGGTTTTTGGTACTGTGATGCTTGCCGGAATGGGAGGTACAAGTGCTGAGCTTCTAAATGATAAACGACTCGAGTTTCCTCCGTTAAATGAGCAATTGGCTCGTCAGATGATTAAATCACTGAAAATGTATCCTCTGCTCGAAGGATATCGAGGAAGCAAACCAAAAAATATAGATAAACTCATTGAAGTACTAATCCGATTGTCATATCTGGCTGCGGATTATCCAGAAATTGAGGAACTTGATATAAACCCACTTATTGTTACGGCTGATGATGTGATAGCTTTGGATGCAAGAATTGTTTTAAATAAAGATATGATAGGTAAAGAGAATGCCGATTATTCACACCTTATTCTTCGACCATATCCTGAAAGACTTCATCGAAAAGCAAATCTCCGGGATGGTACTGATGTGCTGTTAAGGCCTATTAAACCTGAGGATGAATCGCTGTGGCTTGAGATGCTGGGAAGTTGTTCAAAGGAATCAATTTATCATCGATTTCGATATGACTTCCATTTTAATTCTCATGAGGTAGCAACACAATTCTGTTATATAGACTATGACCGTGAAATGGGGATAGTTGCAGAAATCGAGTACGAAGGACGAAAAAGGTTAATTGGGGTAGGGCGCCTTATTGCCGATCCCGATGTTGTTTCTGCCGAATATGCTGTTCTTGTTCCCGATGATTGGCAACATAATGAGCTTGGCTTTATTCTGACAAAATATTGCGTCGAGATAGCAAAAAATGCAGGAATTAAAGTTGTGTCAGCTGAAACAACAAAAGACAATAAAGCCATGATTTCAGTTTTCAGAAAACTTGAATTTAAGGTGCATTTCAATGATGATACTACCGTAACGGTTTTTAAAGATTTATAAACTACTTCAACTTTTCCAAAGTTCCCAACTTTGGAAAAGATTGAGCTAAGTTTATAGTATCTTTGCAGCCTCAAAAAATTAAAATTATTAATTGCTGATTATTAATTTCAGCTATCACTCATAGATAAATAAAATACTTACAATGAATCAGTTGTTAGAATTTGGCCTTGGTGACAAACTCAAGGTCGAGGGTAAAATAAACACAGTAGGTGTTGTTGGATGCGGTTCGGTTGGACAAGGCATTACACTACTTGCAGCAAGATATGGTATGGACGTGGTATTTGTTGATGTTTCTGAAAGTCGCATCAAAGAGATATTCACTGATATGGAAACTCAGCTTGATGATGAAATTAACCATTGGGGGATGACATCGTCAGAAAAAAGGCTGGTGCTTTCACGCGTAAAAGGGACTATTAATTTTGCAGATTTGAAAGATTGTGATCTAGTTATTGAAGCAATTAGTTCAAGGAAAAGAGGAACTCTGGTAGAACCTCGTCAGGAAGTTTTTGCTAAGATTGAAGCTGTTGTTAGAGAAGATGCTATTATTTCATCTAATATCAGCACTCTGATGATTTCTGATCTGGCAAAAGTTCTTGCAAAACCAGATCGTGCTATTGGGATGCATTTTATTCAGCCTATTGATATTACAAATATTGTTGAGGTTGTAAACGGTGTTAAATCAAGTGATGAAGCTTATGAGAAAGTTATGAGATTTTGTCAGATGATTGGTAAAAAAGGTGTTCCGGTTAACGAATCCCCGGGAAATATCAGTACACGAATGGTAATTCCTATTATCAATGAAGCATGCGATATCCTTATGGAAGGCATTGCATCAGTAGAAGATATCGACTATACAATGCAAGAAACTTTTGGTCATAATGTAGGGCCATTTGCTCTGGCAGATATAATCGGACTTGATAAAATTTTGGTTTATATGGATAATCTGTATGCTGAATATGGCGATAGTAAGTATAAAGCATCTCCTGTAATAAAACGATTGGTTAGAGCAAATTACCTCGGCAGATCAGTTGGAAAAGGGTTTTATAATTATGAGAATGATAAACCGATTAGTAATACAATCACATGTGCAATAATAAAGTAAAGTTATGAAGGTAATTGTTTTAAATTGCGGAAGCTCATCAATTAAATATCAACTTTTTGATATGCCATCAAGTAGTGTTATTGCTAAAGGGCTGGTTGATAAAATTGGATTAAAAGGAAGTGCTATTAAGCATAAAAGAGAGGGACATGATGCTGTCGTTCTTGAAGGAGAAATACTTGATCATCAGCAGGGAATTGAATATCTGTTGGGAATTATGACAAGTGAGAAATATGGAAGCATTAAGAATATATCAGATATTCAGGCTGTTGGACACAGAGTAGTGCACGGAGCTGAAGAGTTCAGTGGAAGTGTATTAATTACACCTGAGGTAGTTAAAGCCCTTGAAGACGCTTCAGATCTAGCACCATTACACAATCCTCCTAACCTAAATGGTATCTACGCTATGCAGCAGTTGCTGCCTGATGTTGATCAGGTTGGAGTATTTGATACTGCGTTTCACCAAACAATGCCGGAACATTCATATTTATATGCTATTCCATATATTCTTTATGAGAAATATAAAATTCGTCGTTATGGATTTCATGGAACAAGCCATAAATATGTAAGTGCCCGTGCATGCGAAATATTAGGTCGTGATATTAGTAATCAAAAAATTATTACTTGCCATCTAGGAAATGGTTCATCAGTGGCAGCCATTAAAGATGGAAAATCCATCGATACTTCAATGGGAATGACTCCTACTGAAGGATTAATAATGGGAACACGTACCGGTGATCTTGATCCTGGTGCATTGTTGTACATGGCGAGTAAAGAAAACACAAGTATAGGTTACACAAGTACCTTGATTAATAAGTTCTCGGGTTTGCTTGGTATTTCAGGAGTTAGCTCTGATATGAGAGACTTGGAAGATGCGGCTAATGCAGGAAATAAAAGAGCTGAGCTTGCACTCCAAATGTTTGCTTACAGAGTGAAGAAATATATTGGTTCTTATGCTGCTGCACTCGGTGGTGTTGATATAATTGTATTTACTGGTGGTATTGGAGAGAGAGATCCTGAAACACGTAAAAAAGTTCTTGCAGACCTTGAATTTATGGGTGTTGAAATAGATCTTACAAATGCAGATATTAAAGGTGAAGAAATAGAATTATCATCCAAAGATTCAAAAGTTAAAGTATTGGTTGTACCTACGGATGAAGAATTAATGATAGCACGCGATACTTATGAAATAGTATCATAAAACTTTAAAAAAGTTAATTAATATAAAATAGAAGCGGAGGATCTCCTACGGGATAATTCTTCGCTTTTTTTTATGGATTATGTTGTAATCTAAATCCGACTATTTATATTGTTTAAACTACAGCTTCCAGCTTCTTATCAACTATTTTGCTTATTTGACAGAAGATATCATCTATTGCACAATCACCCTCAACTTCAACATATTTTCCCTGAGTCCTGTAGAAGTCGATAAGAGGACATGTTTGTTCTTTATAAACTTGCAGTCTGTTTTTTATTACATTCTCTGTATCGTCCTTACGGCCTTCAATTTTTGCTCTGTTCAGAAGCCTTTCAACAACTTTATCATCATGAATACATAGAGAAACAACCATGGTTACAGCCTGATCATCATTCGCCAGAATTGTATCGAGGTCTTTTGCCTGAGCAATTGTTCTTGGAAAACCATCGAAGATAAACCCGTTGGCACCTTTGTTCTGTGCTAAAGCAGATTCCAGTATCTTAATAATCAGTTCGTAAGGAACCAGTTCTCCTTTTTCAACAATTCCTTTTAGTTGTTGTCCAAATTCTGAACCTGATTTGATTTCTCTTCGAATAACATCACCTGTAGATAGGTGAACAAGGTTATATTTATCAATAAGCTTTGCTGATTGTGTGCCTTTTCCGCAACCCGGAGGGCCAAATATTACAATGTTTAGCATGAAATATCGGTTTTAATGAATTAGAAATATATTTATTATTGGTCATAATATACAACATGAAATGCGGAGAACAAATGAACAGGATCTGGCAGAAAGATTTAGTAAACTTTATTGTTCTGAGTTAGTTATTCTTTATTGTTTTCCTGTAAATACCCTTCAAATATAACCAATAATTCACTTTGCTGTGAAAGGATTAACAGAAATCTACTTAATTTATACGTATTTTAAATACGGGCTTATTTATCTGTACTAATTCATACTTTTGTAATTCTTCAATTAAGTTAATCAATATATGAACGACAGCCTGCCCGATATTTTTGAAAGCCATGCATTGGTTGATACTATTCCGGTATTTGACACACTTTCTGTTGATTTATCCAGAGTTGATACTGTCGTCATTAAAGAGGTCACTGGTTTTTTTCAAAACAAAGAGGTTGTTATTGATCCATTGGTCAGAATGGTTAATTATGAGTATGATATCATCACATACATACTTATAGCCTTGCTGGGAATAATTGCCATCATATGGCATTTTATGCCTGACCGTTTTGCTGCACTTTTTTCCATGAAAACCGATAATGAATTTAGTAGAACAGGTGAATCTAGCGCAATGGTTCCGGGTACATTAATTACAGGATTCTTCTGGTTAAACCTATTAGTCAATACGGGAATATTCATGTTTATTGTGGCAAATTTTTTCTTCAAAGAGAATATTGAATACATGGAAAGCATAGAATTAACAGGATATATCTTTCTGATAATAGGAGTCTTGCTGTTGTACCGTATAATAATAATATTCGGAAGTTCAGTTGTTTTTCAAACGGGAAAAATGAGACAACAACAAATGACGGTCGGTAGAAATATTCAGATAATTTCAGGTGTGATTTTGACTCCTTTATTGATACTTGTAATCTATATAAATAATGACCTGATAATATTTTTTACCCTGGGTATACTAGCTTTATTACAGATAATCAGAGTGGTAAAAATATTCATAATTGGAAATTCAAGTACAATGTTTTCCGTGTTACATATTATTTTGTACCTTTGCGCGCTCGAAATAGTGCCTGTTTTGGTGCTAGTAAGATTGATAGGTAACGCTCCCGGATTTTGATAGAATGAAGATTTTTTATTTCATCACATTCGGAACAAAACAACAGAAGCATTGAAGGTAAAAAATATACTAGTTTCGCAACCTCAACCTGCTGATATGGAGAAATCACCTTATGGTGAGCTATGCAGGAAGTTCAACGTGAATATAGATTTTCACAAATTCATTACTATAGAAGGTATTAGCGCACAGGAATTCAGAAAAGCCAAGGGAACTTTTCAGGGACATACTGCTGTTGTACTTACAAGCCGTCATGCAGTTGATCATTTTTTCAGAATGGCAAAAGAAATGAGATTTGAAATCCCGGATTCATTAAAGTATTTCTGTATATCTGAATCAACTGCCTATTATCTTCAAAAATATGTTCAGTATCGTAAGAGAAAGATTTTTTATGGCAAGCAAAACTTTGCTGATTTAATGGATGTTATTAAGAAACATAGTGAAGAGAAATTCCTGGTTCCTTCTTCTGATATTCATAAACAAACAATGTTTAAATTGCTCGATGAGAATAAAATAGATTATTCAAATGCAGTAATTTACAGAACTGTTGCCAGCGACCTTTCAAAGGTGGATATTAATAAATACGACCTGATTATTTTCTTTAGTCCGGCAGGAATTAAGTCATTGCAAAACAATTTCCCTGAGTTTGAACAAGGCGAAAAACTTATTGCAGCATTCGGACCAACAACTGCAAAAGCTGTTAAAGATGCCAAGCTTAAATTAAGTATACCGGCTCCAACTCAATCTGCTCCGTCGATGACAATGGCAATTGATGAATTCCTGACTAAACAGGCAAAAGACCGTAGAAGAAACGGACGTAAATAATCTTTGGAACTTTATTCCTTATTTTTTGTGTCAATAATTATAGTAACAGGACCTGAGTTTATCAGTTCAATGTTCATCATTGAACCAAATTCTCCTGTCCCTACTTCTTTCCCAAGAAGTTTTTCCATCTCATCTATAAAATCTTTATACAGAGGTATTGCTTTATCAGGATGAGCAGCTTTGATATATGATGGACGATTGCCTTTTTTGGTCTTGGCATGTAATGTAAACTGACTAACAATAATAGTATCACCGTTTATATCAATTATTGAATGGTTCATAACGCCATCATCATCATTAAAAATTCTGAGATTTGAAATTTTGTTAGTTAACCATTGTACATCTTCATGCGAATCTTCATTTTCAATACCAAGAAGTATCAATAAGCCTCCATTAATTTTAGATTTTATTTCTCCTTTTATCTCAACCGAGGCTCTGTCAACACGCTGAATTACTGCTCTCATTTTATTACTGTTTGGAACTGCAATTTATTAATTTTGTAGCAAAATGTTACAATGATTCGATTAAGCGTAAATATAAATAAGATAGCTACTCTGAGAAATGCTCGTGGAGGTGATCAGCCAAACCTGGTACAATCTGCAATTGATTGTGAAAGTTTTGGTGCACAGGGAATTACAGTACATCCACGTCCGGATGAACGTCATATAATGTATTCTGATATTGCTGCGTTAAAATCTGTAAACACTACAGAATTTAATATAGAAGGTAATCCTACAAAAGAGTTTGTTGACCTCGTTATAAGAAATAATCCTGATCAGGTAACACTTGTTCCCGATGATCCGGGTCAGTTGACATCTGATCATGGATGGGATACAATCAGGAATAAGGAGTTTCTTATTGATATTATAAGCGAATTTAAAGATGCAGGAATACGAACATCAATATTTGTTGATCCGGTGCCGAAACTCATTGAAGGTGCTGTAGCAACAGGAGCCGACAGGGTAGAGCTATATACTGAAAGCTATGCAAATGATTATAAATCAGACCCTAAATCTGCAATTGCACCATTTATTGAAGCATCGAAAATTGCCAAAGACCTTGGACTCGGACTTAATGCCGGCCATGACCTAAGTTTAATGAATTTGCAATATTTCGCACAATCCATTCCTTGGCTTGATGAGGTTTCAATTGGCCATGCACTTATTTGTGATGCACTGTACTACGGATTAGATAATACAATACAGATGTATCTTCGTCAGTTGAAGAAATAATCTCAATTAGTTAAAAGGTTCTCCTAGATTTTCGCTTTAAAGAAAACGGAAGTGATAAGTTCAATAAGGAATCCGTAAATCATTCCCATCACAACAGTTGATATTGCTATCATTTGAGGATCGAATCCTGGTGTCTCAGGTCCCATCATTGTACCCAAAGCTGCTGGTATGCTAAAAATTACACCCATAACAATTCCGTGAATTGCCCAGTTTTTCATTGGAAAACGGCTAATGCCAATTCCAAATCCTAGTAATAATCTTCCTGAAATTATTGTCAAAGCAAGCCATGTGCTTACTTCATTTTCTCCGCTAGAGGCAAATCCATAACAAACAAATCCAAATAGGAGACCGCATAGGGTGGCAATAATTAATCGTTTCATAGTATTAGTTTTAAGTTGATATGAAGTAAAAATATGATTTTTTTGAAAACCTGAAAATAGATGTCATATTTTAATTTATTCAAATTACACTATTTTAGCCTAAAAATCGTCGATGGATAGAAGTAAAATAAAGCAAGCTGAAACCTTATACCTCATACTGGCAGGCTTGTTTATCACTTCTCTCGTAACCAGTAACCTGATTTTCCAAAAGTTTTTTACATGGAACCCATTCGGACTATATGAGTTTCAATTATCCGTAGGAATAATCGCATACCCCATAACTTTCTTAATTACTGATGTTGTTTCGGAGATTTATGGAAGGAAACGTGCTAATAAAATTGTAATAGCCGGAATATTTGCAAGCATGTTTGCTTTGCTTATTGTGATTGTTTCCACAGAGGCACCGGCTACAACCTGGTCACCTATTAGCGATGAGGTTTTTCGTAAAGTTTTTGGGTTTACATTTGTTGCTGTAGGAGCATCATTGGCTGCGTATTTGCTCGCACAGTTTCTGGATGTACAGGTTTTCCATTTCTGGAAAAAAGTAACAAAGGGAAAACATCTTTGGCTGAGAAATAATTTTTCAACCTTTGGTTCTCAGCTGGTTGATACTGCATCAGTTTTGTTATTATTATGCTTTTTTGGAGTAATAGAGTGGGAGTTATTCGGGATTTTGCTTCTTAACGGATACCTGTTTAAAGTCCTGTTTGCTCTTTTTGACACACCAATAATTTATGCTCTAGTATATTTCAGCCGAAAGCATTTCAAACTCAAAGGACAAGGTGCCGAATTAGTACTGGATCAACATTCCTAGCACTAGAATAATGCAGTTGTTACAGGATACCACATGGCTGCTATTAACAGAGCAGTTAGGAAAGGTCTGTTAAGATTTGCCCAATGATAATTTTTATGGACAACGGCCTGATAACCATGATTAATTGCTGAAAAGAACATAAAAAACATAAATGTAAGAATAATGGTAAGCTCTGCATTGGTTCCCCAATTGGCAAAATATACAACCAATGATATTACTGCATATGATAGCAAGGCTATTCTGGATTGAGTAGCATAATTACCACCATCTTTAAAACCATGAGCTGCTGCTGCTTGTTTCCCAAAGAAAAGTCCCTCGATTGCTGAAGTTCCTGCTACAGAAACTATTATCCAAGGTGTTAGAATATGAAGTACCGACACTTCAGGTGTGTTGGTTGACATGCCAATGTAATAGGCCCAGTATATTCCGAAACTTGTTCCGGCAATTCTAATAATTTCAATAATTTTTATGATCATGGTTGTGTGGTTTATAATAACCAAATTTATGAAAAGTATTGGTTATTCGAAGATTTGAAGATGAAACATTTTGAAAATTAAGGAACCATATATATTGATATTGTCATATTGAGTACAGCGAAAGGTTTCTAATATGGTTGGTCTTTTGTATTTAGCTCTTAAAGCAATTGTAAAACACTTAGATGCTTCATTTCAGCATGACAAAAGTCCCTATTGTGTCTCAGCCTGATAGTCGAAGCTGCACCAGAGGCATGGTTTTCCATCTTATTTTATCATTTAATCATTTAATCATTCCATCATTGTTTTAACTTTGCATTATGGAATTATTCTTTCGAAAATATGGAAATGAAGGTGATCAGCCGATTATTATATTGCATGGTTTATTTGGGATTTCAGATAACTGGGTAAGTTATGCCAGGCGCATAGCCATGGAAGGCTTTGAAGTATTTGTTGTTGATCAGCGAAATCATGGTCAGTCGCCACAGAGTGATAATTTCAATTATCTTGCCTTAACGGATGATTTATTTGACTTTATCGATGAAAATGAAATTGAGGACCCAATAATTATTGGTCATTCAATGGGTGGAAAAGTTGCCATGCGATTTGCCCTGGAAAACCCACATATGCTGAAGAAATTGGTTGTAGTAGATATTACCCTAAAAGCGTATGGTCCACGAGATAATCATCGACAAATAATTGAGGCAATGAACTCTGTTGATTTTGAATTGGTTAGAAATAGGTCAGAAATTGAAAAACAACTGGCTGTATATATTCCTGACTTTAGAATTCGACAGTTTATTATGAAGAATCTTCACCGAAAGGATAAAAATGAATTTGAATGGCGTATTTATCTTGAAGGACTTGAAAATAATCTGGATCAGATGTTTGACAGCATTGATACAATAATCAAATTCGACAAACCAACACTATTCATTAAGGGCGGTGCTTCGGATTATATTCTTATTGAGGACTTCCCACAGATTCGTTATAATTTCCCAAATGCTGAAATAATTACCATTGCCGGAGCAACACATTGGGTTCATGTGGAAGCTATGGAAAGGTTCTATCAGCTTACTCTTGGGTTTGCCTCAGGAGAACCATCGTGGTATGATGAAGAAAAATGGAATAAGGAAAATAAGCCTAAAGAAGTTTAGTTAGGAAAGCTCTTCCAGATTTTTCTTGTAAATCCTGGAGCTTACACCAATACTGAATTCATATAGCGTTATCAGCGGTAATACTACCAATATCTGGCTAAACATATCAGGAGGAGTAATAATAGCCGAAACAATAAGCATAATTACATACATATACTTTCTGTTCTTTTTCATGAAGTCGGGAGTAAGTATCCCAATCTTGGTAAGAAAATAAACAAGTATGGGGAGCTCAAAAACTAGTCCTACAGCAAATGTAACCGAAACAACAGTATTTATATATGATGAAAGTGAAATTTGGTTAAAAACCGTTTCACTTACATGGTAAGTGCCCAAAAAATTAACGGTAAGAGGAACAATTAAAAAATAACTGAACAGAATTCCCATGAGGAATAGTAATGAGCTGATAAATACACCACCACTTGAATATTTCTTCTCATTCTCCTTCATGGCTGGCTTTATAAATCTCCAAATTTCCCACAAAACATATGGAAAGGCCAGAATAAAACCCGCTACTATCGAAATATACATATGTGTAAGGAATTGCCCCGACATCTTTATATTTATGATCTGAAGATTCATGTCTTCAATACAAAGAGCATCCAGCGATAGTAATTTTCCAAGCTTACAAAGAAGTTGGTTAGTTATGAAATCGGATGTGCTGGGAGCAAGAATGATATGGTCGAAGATAATTTCACGATTAAGGAATGCTACAATAGCCAGAATGACAACTGCAATCAACGATCGCATGATATGCCATCTCAGTTCATCCAGATGATCCCAAAAGGTCATTACTTTTTCCTTTTCGGAACCGTCTTTTTTGGTGTTTACCTCTTCCATATTAACTAAACGGTAAAAATAAAAAAACCTCTCCAACTTGAAGAGGTTTTATTCATCAATAAAATAATTGGTAATCTTTTCTATCAAATGTTATAGTACATTAGGTGAATACGATTTGAGTACCAGGACCATCACACATTTCGTAAAGATCACCAACAGTGATAACATCTTTAACTTCTTCATGAAGATCATCTTTGGTTAGTTTAAACATATCCATTGCCAGTTTACAAGCATATATTTCTCCACCACCAGCTGTTATTAACTCAAGGAATTCATCAACCGGAGGAATATCAAGTGCTTCCATCTGCTTTTTCATCATAGCACTTACGCTTGCTTCAACACCCGGAAGACCTCCAAGAATTGTAGGAAATGGTAATCCGCCAGGCATACGCATCCCCGGATTTCCGGTAGTTGCAGTATGTAGTTTATTCATTTGCTTTTTAGTGATGGCATCTAGCCCGAAGAAAGTGAAAAACAATTTAGTTTCAATACCTTCCATTACTGCACCGTTACCCATAACTAATGCTGCATATACGTCTTCAATACTGGCTTTTGAACAGATTAGTAGAATCTTTTTCAAAGGAACTTTTTCTGAATTTTCCATGGCTATATTTTTTTAGATACAAGATGTTGGCTTAGGAACACCTGATATTTTTGTTGCTTTTTTCAAAGGAGCACCTGGAAATAGCTGGTAAAACTCTTTTGCATTTACAACACCTGACTTTCCAATTCCACGAATTGTTAAACCTTCACCTGCTGCTACTTTATTTCTGATAAATTCAATTAGCTCAAAGTGTTTTTCAGTAAGATCAATTCCTTCCTCTTTGGCAATTTCAATGGCTACTTCTTTTGTCCATTGTGATGAATCTTCCATGTAGCCTTCGTCGTTAATTGCTACATCTATTCCTGCAATTGTTTTAGTTGACATATCTATAAATTTTTAATGATTATATAAAGTTGGTATTAATTTTCTGTAGTTGCTTTTGAAATATTTTTGAGGAATGTTATCATAAATCCGATTCCTTTTCGCATATCTTTTGAGTTCATGGTTTTCATTGCCTTGAAGAGAGAATACTCTTCAACATTATCAACATCAATACTCTTATAAACCACAAGAGCACTATTTATGGCTTTCAGCATATCTGGTTGAGTCAAACTTTTTACCGTTTCTAATATTGTCACTATGTTGTCAGCCAATAATTTAATGTCTTCCGGACCGAAATGCGTTACTATATTATCAAGGATTTTAACAGCTTCCTTAAAGAAGTCGAAATATCCTTTTTGTTCAATTTCATGCATTAGATGCATTCCATCCAGACCTACTTGCTGTACAATTGGTGATAAATCTTTTAATAGATCCTTACCGCTTTCAAGCATTTCGAAGAGTTCGGTTATTGTGTCGACATTTCGAACAAGTCTCAGCATTAGCAATTTTACTGCTTCGCCATCTACTTCAACACCTGCATTATCTAATTCGGTAACTGTTGAAGCAAAAATATCAGTACCAATTATTGCAAGGTCGGAAGTAAGATCCTCAACCGACTGGCGGGTTTGCTTTTGAGCAAGAACCTCTTCCAGAACTAAGTCCAGTTTGCGATTTATATCGTTTATCTGCTCCTGTATATTATTATTATCCATTGTTTCTAATTTTGAATATTAACACATTGAGCATTAAAGTTTCTTACCTGCCATTTGCATTTCCGATTCTATTGGCATGTCTTTACCTTTAAGGAGAATATGCCAGTAGATCCAACGGAAAAGAAGTTTCCCGTAGTGATTAGTACGCGTTACTTTAAGCAATCCAAAAGGTCCCAGTCCCGGGAAAGGGAATGATCCCGGAAGCGGTTCAGTATCATAGTTGAAATCAATTAAAGTTCCCTTACCATAACCAGTTTCGATATAGCAGTTGGCATGGCCGTCAAATTTTGCTGTAAGTTCTCTTCCTTCGATTGAACAAAGCAGATTTTCTTCAAGTATTTCAGCTGCAAAATGTGCTACTGATCCTGCCTTTGACGTTGGAATATTAGCTGCATCACCTATTACGAATATGTTTTTGTAATCTACTTGTTGGAGGGTAAATTTATCAGTTTTAACAAAATTCATATCATCTCCCAGACCACTTGTTTCTATGAAATCAGCACCAAGGTTAACAGGAATTGTAACCAAGCAATCGAATGGAACTTCAGTTCCACCATAATCTATTATTTTTTTATTGTCGTTATCAACTTCCATGATATTGAAATCAGGAACAATATTGATATTCTTTTGCTCCAGAAGTTCTCCGAGCATTTTTGTTGCACGCGGTTTAGTAAATGCTCCAGGTAGAGGTGTTACATATGTGATGTCAACTTTATCGCGCATTCCTCTTTCCGTAAAGAAAGCATCTGCAAAAAATACAAACTCAAGAGGTGCAACTGGACATTTATAAGGTAACTCGGTGATGTTTACAACAAGTTTGCCACCCTTCCAGGTTTTAAAATGATTCGCCAAAGCAACAGCACCTTCAATTGTGTAAAAATCGAAAATATCCTTGTACCAAAGGTTGCCCATTAGTCCATCAGTTTCTTCAGGGGCAGTTCTTGTGCCGGTTGCAATAATCAAATAATCATATTTAAGAGAAACACCATCAGCTAGTAGTACTCTATTCTGTTCTGCCTCAATTTTATCAATCTCAGAAAATATGACATTTACACCAACAGGAAAAAAATCACTCTTTGGCTTGATTACATCCCTTTCATTATAAATACCAAAAGGAATAAATAAAAACCCTGGTTGATAGTAGTGAGTTTTGTATTGATCTATTATTGTAATATCCCAATTTGATCGTGACAACACTTTCCTCATTTTGTTAGCCATCATTGTACCAGCTGTTCCTGCACCGAGAATTAATAATTTTTGCATTTATCTTAAATTAAAGTTTCATTTAACACTTAAAATCAATATTTTTGAAGAGACAAAGTTATATCTATAAATCTATATGTATCAATTTATTGCTATGACATATATCATGAAAGTAGCATAAAACAATAATTTAGAATGAAAACAAGTTACGAGATAGAGTCCTGTAAATCATGTATATACCGAAAGTTATTGTTTGACACATTAAGTGATGATGAATATCAGATAGTAAACAACTCTCGTGATGAGTATATTTTTAAGAGGGGAGAAGTAATTCGAAGTGAAGGTGATCCGATCGATTCGTTCTTATATTTACGAAGCGGACTTATAAAACTTTACAAAACAGATAAAAAGGGAAAGGACCATATACTTAGCCTGAACAAACCTGGCGATTTTATCAGTTTCTTGAGTATCTTTTCAAATTCGGTTTATAAATATTCCATTGCAGCAATTGAAGATACAAAGGTTTGTGATATTCGATTGCAATCATTGAAGGAAGTACTTTCCACAAATAGTGCTTTTGCCCTTAGAGTCTTAAACAGGATTAGTAAGGTTTCTGATGAAATTATTGAGCGACAGTTTGATATTCGTCAGCGTCAGGTGAAAGGCCGTATTGCATATTTCCTGCTTTATTTAGCCGATACTATTTATCACTCACATGAATTTCGCTTACCAATTACACGTCGTGAGATTGGGGAGCTTATCTCTATGACCACCGAAAATACAATTCGTACTTTAAGTGAATTTAAAAAAGACGGGATTATCTCCATGGATGGACGAACAATCGAAATCCTTAAGTATGAAAGAATGGTTGGTATTTCGAAGACAGGTTAATAACATAAAAAAAGGGGAAACCCTTTGGATTTCCCCTTTTAATGAGCTCATTAATTAATCTAGCAACCTCCCTCAACAACAGTCGATTTCTTTCTTCTGGTCACATTAAGTGATTGCTTTTGCTCGTCATCTTCAGTTACGTTTGCATTTGCTGCAACGTCAGCATAGTCAAAATCAGCAGCTCCTTCAAGATAACCATCATCGGCATATGAATCTGCTAAATTATCTTTCCAAATTTCGTAATACTGATATCCACCCATTAGGGCTGATACATTATCAAATCCCAATTGACGGAAGACCATCCAGGGACCATTTGCCTGTAGTAATGTTTCACCATACAACAAAACTTTATAGCCATCTTTTTGCAGTTTTGTCATTCTTTTAATGTTTTCTTTGCTAAGGAGTTCCACTGCACTTATATTTTCAGCACCCGGAATATGTCCTCGGCTAAAATCAAATGTGTTTCTGATATCAATTATAATAACAGTATCAATTGCTCCTACCAAAACATCTTCTATTTCGTAGGGAAAAACATAACCGTCATCCCAAGCTACAAGTTCGATGGTTTTCTCAGCAGAGAGTTTGTATTTTAATCGTGGACCTGAAAGTGTAATCAATCCAGCGATGATAACTATTGCAAATATTACAAATGCAATAAGTGTTTTTTTCGGATTTAACTCGTGTATATGCATGATAATTAGCTTCTTTAAATATTAACAACCACCTTCAGCAACAGTTTCTTTTTTCTTACGTGTAATCTTCAGACCCTGTTTATTATCGGTATCAACTGATATTGCTGCACCTGTAAAAAACAAGCTGGCACCTTTACGGAATTCATAAAGTTCAAGATCAGTAATAGGAGCAGTTTCTGGAGGAGCTTCAGGTTGGATAATTGTTCTTATCCAGCAATTAAGGCCGCCCTTCATAACGTAAATATTATTGTATCCCATTCTTTTGGCAATAACCCAGGCTTGATCAGCCTTTATGTCATCATCAGAATAAAGAATTGTATTTATGTCATCTGTATCCAGAATTATATCAGAAATTTCTGTAAGAAGACTGTCGATAGGTACATTATAGGCTCCCGGTAAGGAGAAATATTCATAATCATAATTCTGACGAACATCTACCAATTGAAAGAGGGGGTCTTTTTCAATTATCATCTTCGCAACCTGATCTGTTGTTACATATCTGGTTGGTTGTGCAATGTCCCACATTAGATTTTCAGGGTTTTCCTGAACCTGATTATTTTTTTCAGGAAGAAAGAGTAATCCACCTGCAAGAATAATCAGCAAAGCCGCTAAAAATATATAGTTTTTGTTCATAATTACTCGAATTTATAAGGTGTTATTTTTCTTCTGACTTTCTTCTCAATCAGCCATGTAACATAGAATGCAATAAGAGCTATAATTACAAAGCTAAAAGCAACTATTTGATTTGATACACCAAACATTTCTCCCATTGTAATGCTTCCAAGATTTCCACCATTATAGAAACCTTCTATTAATGGGAAGGCTTCCGAGAAAATGAAAATTCCTAAAAATAATCCTGCTGTGAAAACTATGGCATCAATTTTACCAATTGCAATTGCTGTGTAACTTGTTCCCGGACAAAATCCGCCGAGAACAAATCCAAGCCCCATAATTAATGACCCGGCAATCATTGAGTTTAAGTAGGTCGGTAATACAAAGACAAGATTGAGATCAATCCATCCCATATAATTGAAATACAAGAGCCCGATCATAGCAACTACTACTGCTGTCATAAAAACACGGAGTACAACAAAATTATATCCGTAAAATACACCGGTAATATTTCTTGACGAAGAGAATCCGGATGCTTCAAGGATGAAACCGAATGCAATACCAATCAATAATGCTATTACAAAGTCCCAACCGGTGGCTATATGTCCTAAAGGAATTAATGGTCCCATAATATTTAAATTTATTAAATCCATAATTTTCTAAAAAAGTAAGCAAACAGATATCCGCCGCCGAACATCAATACCATAACGAGCAATCCTCCAAAACTAAAGGCTCCTGTTCCACTAAGTGCTGCGCCACTAGAGCATCCACGGCTAAGCTGACTGCCTATGCCAAATAGAATTCCGCCAATTCCGGCAGCAATTAATCTGGTTCGACCAGTAATTTTTGGGGAGTGTTCAATTCTTAATTTCTTCACCCTACCAAATAGGACTCCTGAGATTAGACCTCCAAGTACCATCCCGATTGATTCGAAAACCAGCCAGTTATACATGGGAGAATGATCAGACGAAATAAATTTATCGTAGTAGGCATTATCTCCAGCATGCTTTGGAGCTACTTTTTCAACAGTAGTAACAACTGCGCTTTTTACAGCACCACTTGCTCCTAATCCTCTACCGGTTATGTAAAAGGTAACTAGCAATAAGATACCTAACAGAACTCCGCCAAAGTATGGGTTGATATACTTTGGAATGTAATTATCGTTTTTAACTGTATCCATTTTTATTGATGGTTTTGTTAGATTATCAATATAAGAATCTTGTTATCTGTCCTGCTTCAACCATTATGAAACGGAATATCAGGCCTCCTAATAAAATAAGGAATGATGGTATCCAAACAGGTACTTTTGACCCACGCAATTCAAATATTTCAAGAATTGCAGGAATTATAAGCCCCATGATAACAACAACACCCCAGAATGTAGTAGTGAATGGTCCTCCAAGGAATAATTCAGCAGCTTCAATTTTAACAGCTGATCCCGCTAAGAATCCCATAAACATATGGATTATCAGAAATAATTCTACACCAATTAATGCAAGGTCAATCTTGGTAAGAATTGTTCTTTCTTTATGACTTTTCGACATCCAAATAATTGCCGCCAGTCCTGTTGAAAGTCCTGACACAAGGAATAATGGTCCCAATATACTTGCGTTCCATAATGGTCGTGCATTAAATGCAGAGAGCAGAATTCCGGTGTAAACTCCCAGAACAATTGCTAAACCCATCATTGCCCATGCTATTGGTTTCATGTTTCTTCTAATAATTACTTCAAATTGTTCGAAAAGGTTAATACGCCATTTCCAACCGGGTATCAGATCCTTTATATAGGCAGCTGCCCAAACCATTGAAAGTGGTGTTATGAACATAAGTGTCCACGCTCCCCACGACATGGGTGATTCCATTCGTACTGTCGTATATAATCTCCAGAAATATAACTGATGTTTAAGATCCAGAAATAAAGCAAATAGTCCAAGAACAAGAGCAATAGGCACTAAAAATGGAGCCCATTTTACTGTAGTTTCCATTTCCTTTTCCTTGCCAATTACTGTAAATAAACCGGCAAAAAACATGATACCTGCAGATAAACCTCCAAGGTAAAGGTAAACCGGAATTTCCCAGTGCCAAATATTAAGAAACGGGTCTATATTTGGTATGTTACGTCCGCTAATAAATAATTCTTCTTTCATCTTTTTGCTGTTGGATTAAGTAAGAAAAAATAATTGTGGTTTTGTACCGGCTTCCGGTGCAAGAACTTTCCAGGTTCTGTTTTTCAGAGCCAATGAAACATCACTATAAGGATCATCGAGATCGCCAAAGTGTAAACATGTTGTAGGACAAACCTCAACACATGCAGTGCTTTGTCCTTTTTCAAGACGGTGCTGACAGAATGTGCATTTGTCAACATAACCATCAGGATGTGAATATCTTGCATCGTATGGACATGATTGAATACATGCACCACAACCAATACATTCATTATGTGTTACCATAACAATACCGCCGTCAACAATGTGACTTGCGCCGGTTGGGCAACATCTTACACAAGGTGAGTTTTCACAATGATTACAGCGCTCAGAACGTAACTCTATTTCTACGTTTGGATAGCTTCCATTAACGTTTTCCACGATCCAATCCCGGCAATAACCAATTGGAACGTTATTCTCTGTCTGGCAGGCAACTACACAGTCGCCACACCCAACACATTTAGCTGTGTCGATTGCCATTCCGTATCTCATATTTCGCCCTCCTCTTCTGGATTAGTTGTTAAAAATGTAACGAAATTTCCTCTCATTCCTGTACCTCCCATCATAGGATCGATCATTACATTTGTAATTAATTCTGCATCACTGGCACCACGTCCATAAGTACGTGTTAGTTTCTTATTGTCGTGTCCGAAACCGTGAACCATATATACAGAGTCCCACCTTATTCTTTCGGTGATTCGAACCTGAATAGGGAAACTACTAACTACTCCGTCTTGGTTCTGTAACCAAACTTTTTGATCGTTTTTGAGATCCCATAATTCTGCAACCTTTGGATTAACCCAAACTTTGTTGGTATCCATAAGGTCGTATAAGTTAGGATTGTTCGATGTTCTTGAAAATGTATGCATCGGGGCTCTTCCATATATTAATCGATAGAAGCCTTCTTCTGGTTGAGGATGTTCTGTGAAATTTGGTAAAGGATCAAATCCATGATCCTCAAATTCAGTTGCATACAATTCAATTTTACCTGAATTAGTATTGAAACTATACTCCTCACCATCGCCTAAGTATAAAGGACCTGATTTGCGATCAAACACCTTAACCCCAATTTTACGCATTTCGTCAAGTGATGAACCCATTTTCTTCAACTGCCAGTCGAGTACTTCTGAGAAATCATCATAGTCGAAGTATTCTCCGAGACCTAATCTCTCACCAAGTTGTTTTGCAATCCACCATGATGGTTTAGTTTCCCATTTAGGTTCAACTGCAGGCATACGTAAGGCAATATTTGGTTCACGATGTGGTGCTGACCTTATTGTGTCATATCTTTCAAGATAAGTACACTCAGGCAGGATCACATCTGCATAACCAGTAATATCCATTGGCATTGTATCAACAACAGCGATAAAATCAACCGATTGTGCGGCCATCTGGAATATTTCCTTATTAGGAATTGTAAGTGGTAGATTTGTACCTGCAACTAGCCATGCTTTTATTGGATGCTTATATCCATATTCAGGTATTGATGCCTGAAGTAGCTCTTGGGTTATTCCCATTGCTGAAAGTGGGTATTTACCGTCGAGATTATCTTTCCATGTCCAATGTGCATGTGGATATTTAGGGTGAGGATATTTAGGAACCTTCATAGCTTCCTTGAAATAGAAACCACCTCTTTTACCCCAAGAACCCAACAATGCATTTAATATGGCAATTGCTCTTTCTCTTTGGCTATCATCACCATACCATGCAACATGCCTGCCTGGATGAACAATAACTGATGGAGCAGCGCTTGCCATTTCTCGAGCAGTTTTTCTAATAACATCAGGTTGAATTGTTGTAATTCCGTATGCCCATTCAGGGGTCATATTTTTAACATGAGCTTTTAGTTGATCGAAACCAATTGCATATTGCTCGATGTATTCTTTGTCATAGATATCTTCATAAATCAGAACGTGGATCCATGAAAGTAATAAAGCAAGGTCGGTTGCCGGTTTAATAGGTAACCAGTATTTCGACTTACTAGCGATAGTACTCAACCTTGGGTCAACAGTAATAATTGTTGCTTTACGTTCGATGGCAGTAGAAACCTCCTGAACCTGTCCATTATGCATGTTTTCACCAAGGTGAGAACCAATTAAAACAAGGCAGTCAGTGTCTCTGATATCAGTAGGTTCTGGTGATCCGATCCAGCTGCCAAAAGTTGCTGAAAATCCTACCTCACGAGGACCACGACATTGGGCCCATGCAGGTTCACCTTCGTTTTCAGAACCATATGCATGAAGCAGATGCTTGAAATGTGCACCCGGAGCTCCATGATTAAATAATGCAAATGACTCGGGCCCATGTTTTTCACTTACTTCCTTCATTTTAGAAGCAACAAGATCAAGAGCTTCGCTCCATGATGCTTTTCTGAATCCTTGTTTGCCATCTACGGTTTCACGGATAAGAGGTGTTTTTAACCTGTCGTTATCAGTGTACATTCCAACTCCACCGGTTCCTCTCGGACAAAGGCGGCCATTACAATGTGGATCCTCTTTGTTACCAATAATTTTCCTGATATTGTTGTTTTTATCAACATATGTCCACCCGGCGCATTTCCAAAAACACACCTCGCAATAGGTAGGAAAAGATGTCATTTCCTCATCGCTTGTTGGATTCTGAGAACCGGATGCAAGTGCCTCACCAACCCCACTTAAGTTTAGGGCACTTAACCCTATCGTTGCAGCTCCGGCACCTGCTGCTGAAATTTTAATAAAATCCCTTCTTGTTTTCATCAGACCTTATTTATTGTGCTAAAAAGCAATTAAATCTATATATATGATTATTTACATATAAACATTTGCAAAAATATACTCAAAAATGTTAATATGCTATTTTGTACATGTGTTCTGGGAAGGCGTTTAAAACACACTTATACAGGGTATTATGGGATTGGTGATTTTTATGACATAAATCATGGTTTTGTAACGAGCACAAAATCAACAATATAGACGGCTAATTTATATTGATAATAAATTGAGGTAAGCTACATATGTTATTTTGTAACATACAGAAATACAGGTATTTAAAGTTATTTAGAATACCTCTAAATAACCAAGTGTTGGATGGAGTAATTTAGGATAATAAGAAATGATGAAAAAAGTGGATTTTTCCTTTGGATACTTAGGTTTGGATTACCTGTTCATACAATAATCTTTCCAAATGAAAATGGTAATTTGGAAAGATTATTATTGATATTTGCTACAGTTAAGTATATGACTAGTTTATTTACACTAATTATTCGTAGTTTTATAGCAGTTTCTATAGAGGCAAACGCCAAATGTAATTGCTCCTGCTGAAACCAATACTAGTACAATTTTGTGATATAGGAATGACGATATTCCTGCACAGCAGCCGAAGAAACCGGCTATAATTACAAATAGATAGGTTATGAAACCAATGGCAGCAAATGCTAGAGCTGAATTTACGAAGATTTTTAAACTGGCTTTCATGGCTTTTTATTTTTATTATGATTATTAATTATGATCTAATCTAGATTGTTATATATAAAACAAATATATACTGATATATAATTGAAAACACATTTTTATGCGTGATAAATACTTGATAAACAGGAGATAAAAGGTTTGTGAAAAGGAATCAAAACGGTTATAAAAACAGGTCAAACAGCAGTTAAAAAAGTGATAAAAGTCACTTAAAATTGCTTAATACTTTGAACTAAAACACTAATTTTGTTGTTGTGGAAAGTTGTAAAAGTTGTAAAATAAGATCGAAGGCTGTAGAGGTACTAAGATCGGAAGAGGTTGTTATTCTTGAGAATAATTGCGCAGAAGTTGAACTCGACGAAGGAGAGATCATTATTAAGGAAGGTTCATTATCATCGCACATTGCATATTTAAAGGAAGGTCTTGCTAAAGTTCATAAAAAAGGTGTCAAGGGAACAGATCAAATTTTAAAGATACTGCAACCAGGAAGTTATATTGGCATGCAAACTGTATTATCGAGTAAAATCCATCAATATTCGGCATCAACAATTGAGAAATCGAAAGTCTGTTATATCGACATCACTTCTTTCAAACAATTGATAGCAAAAAATGCTGCATTTGCCAATGAGTTAATACTTTACCTCTGTCGTGATGAACTGTCATATTTCGATAGGTTCGTAAATGTACATCAAAAGCAAATTGATGGTCGACTCGCTGATACCCTCCTGTTCTTCTCAGATGAGATTGCCAAAAACAAAAAGTTTAAAATTCCATTGAAAAGATACGATCTTGCGGCTTTGGTTTGCTCAACCCGTGAAAGTGTTACCCGTGCAATTAAAGATTTAACCGATATTGGTACAATCAAAGTAAACGGAAAGAATTTTGAAATATTAAATTACGACCTTCTGAAAAAAATAAGTGAGAAAGGATAGACGAGAATTCACTTAACTAATCTTGTAAAGAAATTCCTTATTAATAATATTAACATTCCTGCCATTTACCTCGATAATCTTATCTGAACAGAAATCATGAATAATCTTTGTGATTGTTTCACGTGTGGTTCCGAGATACTCACCAAACTCTTCTCTGGTTAGGGGCAGATTGAATTCGTCTTTTTCATAAATATAATCCGAGAAGTAAATTATTGCCTCTGCAAAAGAAGCTATAAGTTGCTTTTGCATTTTATTTACACAATGATTGTAATGTGAAACTATCTGGCGGCTCAAAGTCTTGATCAGTTCGAGTGCAAATTCACCATTATTAGAAATTAAATATTCATACCCTGAATATTCAATAAAGCAAGCAGTTGTTTCTTCTAAAGCTGTGACCGAACATGTATGAATTTTATTAGCAAAAACATCCGGGACACCGATAAAAACAGGACCTTTTTCTATTTTTAAAATTTCATCTTTGTTTAATGGACCATTAAGATGCATCTTGATTACACCTTTTTTTATGAAAACAATGTTTTGAGTAAAGGTTCCCTGCTTTATTATTCTTTCTTTCTTCTGGAAGAGAATTTCAGTGCTATTACGGCATAATATTTCTAACTCCTTTTCATTAAGGCTGAACACAGTACTTGATTTTACTGCACAATCTTTACAGAAGTTCCCATTAATTATCTCTTCCATTAATAACTATTTTTTTGACGCTTTGTATAAATAAAAGTAGTTTATCCGGTATATAAGCATGAAGCTAAGATAGTTGCAATACTTTAGTATTGTATAATATTATATGTTAAATATCCTTCATTCTAATGTGTCGTTTTTCACATTTTTCAATATTTAAATGCACGTGGATTTCCTTGATACGATGGCCGTCTTGTTGTTACTTTGCGTAAGAATTAAATTATAATAGTTTTATGAAATATCTAATAACCATACTTAAGCTTTGGTGCCAATTAATAACTAACAAATTTATCTGACTGATAACCAAAATACAGGAAAATGGATGCAACTATGTTTAAAGGTGTAGGATCGGCAGGGATGATAATTATACTGGGAATACTTGCGCTTAATTTTATTTCATGTGTTGTGGCAATGGTTTGTCTTTGCTGTAACTGTTTATTTATAGGTTAGCCTGATCAAAAAAATAAACAAAAAAAACTACCCCGGAAGAGTAGTTTTTTAAATATTGATTCAATTGAGAAAAATTGCTCTTTTCCAATTAACTATGAAGTAATTCGTTAACGTTTTCCTTATTGATATTGTAATCATTCATTAACTGATCAGTCGAAGGTGTTCCTATTTTCACAATCGTAGATTTATTGATTTCATATAGCAATTCAACAAATATATTGGATAGTAAATATAGTTTCACAAAATTATCCTTATCCTGGCGAGTTAATAATTCTTTACCTGATTTAATAACCATCACCACTTGTTCTGTTTTTGTCAGACTCTTGAATGATTTTTTAGTTATCGTATTCATAATGTAAGAATGATTAAACAGTTTTTAGTTTTTGATATACTAAAGATGATAAGTATTGTCCGGCTAATAATTAACCGGATAATACCTATGGTTAAGTGCTAACAACCACCACCACCGGCAGCTTTTTTAGTTGTTAGTACACCAGCTTTATTTTTAAATTTATTTCCTGTACCTTCCCATTCTTTATATGCACCGTCATAAATTTTAACATTTGTCCATCCAAGTACATTTGTAAGACCTGTATAAATTACGGTTGCAATAACACCTGTGTTACAATATACAATGATAGGTTTGTCAGCAGTAAGATTATTAGCTGCAGCAAATTTTTCCATATCGGCTTTGTTTTTGAAAGCATCAGTTGAAGTAAGTACTTCTTTGTAACCAATATTTACAGCACCAGGAATATGACCTGCACTTTTATCAGATGTGCCATCATATTCTTCAGTAGTACGAGCATCAATTAATATAGCGTTTCCAGCTTTTGCCATTGCCATATCAGCATAAATTGCAGGGTTAACATTTGGTGTAAATGTTGCAGCCTGAATTTTCCCAGGTATTGGTGTTAAAGGTACTCTTGACTTACGGAAAGTTGCCATGTCCTTATGTAATATTTTAACGTCAGGTGCACCTAAATACTTAAGTATCCAATATACGCGTGAAGAATATTTCTGTGTACCACCGTCATATACTACAATGGTTTTAGTTTCACTTACACCTTTTGAACCAAATATAGAAGCAAGTTTTTCAGGATCTTCAATTAATCCTTCAATATCGCCAGCTTTGTAAAGTGATTTGTGAGGAATATTTACCGCATTTTTAATATGAGATTTCTTGTAGCTGTCAGCTTTACTGGCATCAACAATAATCATATTTTTATTGGTTTTGAACATTTTCATGAAATCAGCAGCACTGATAATATCACCCTGTGCCATAAGGCTTGATGAATACAGAACCACTAATAAACCTGATAATAATATATATGTTAACTTTTTCATTTTATTCTATTTAATAATGTGTTACTAGAATTTAGCCTGAACCTGAATCATTACTGCATCGTTGTCATATTCATTAACAACGCCATTTGTTTTACCTTCAGAATTGTATAGGTAGTTAACCTGAACTCTTGTCCAGTCGTTAATCCAATAGTTAAGTCCAAAAGTCATTGTATTTTGTTCGTAAGTATGAACTTTGTCGAAGTATGTGTATGTTGCTCCGTCAGGATTGAAGGTTTCATATTTTACAATTGGTTGAAGGTTCCATGGAGTTCTGTACATAGCAGCTACCCAGAAACCATCCATATTATATTCTGGAAGAGCTCCGTTTGTTGCTTTTCCGCCACATCCACCATCAGATGCTACATCACCTATATTTTGTCCCATGATGTACTCACCCTGAACCATGATGTTCCATTTTTCAAGAGTTAGTTCAACAGAGGTTCTTGTTCTCTTTTTTTGTTCCCACACATTGTTAATCATAACTTGTTCTTCAACTAATCCTGTGCGGTAGCTACCACCAACTTTGATCCATTCCCAAGGAGAAATAACCAAACGGGCAACAATATCTTTATTTTGATTATCGTCAATTTTGTTGATACCAGTACCATTCATTATGGCAAATTGATATGTAAAAAGGTCTTTCATTCCGAACAAAGAATCTGAACTACCAAGTAACATTAAACCCATATCGCGGAAAGGTCCGGCAAGTTGATTTACAACTGTTGAACGATTAATTGTATGCAATGCATAACAAGGAGTGTTTAACTCAAGACTGAAAGGTGATTTAAATTGTCCCAATGAGAATTTAAGATATTTACCAAATGGAGCGTAAGTAACAAACGCATCTAATAAATAAGGGCTTCCACCTTTTAATCCTGGGCTGAATTCAGCCATAACATAATAGCTAATATCGTAAGGAATTGATCCTACGATACCAACACGTGCTCTTTTGAAGAAAAAAGTACTTGGCTTATTAGCATCGCCATTGTCTTTATCCCCAAACATATAATAATTAAACTGAGGTTGAATGTAACCTACAAGTTGTGGACCATCATCAGAAGAAGCTTCAACACAACCCTGTGCAAATATTGAATTTGAGTTTGAAGCAAATATTACGATTAATCCAATAAGTAAGATAACCTTTTTCATTTTTACCGATCTTTTTTTGATTATAAAATAATATCCCGACAGGTATTTAACCCGTCGGGATGAAAATTAACTATAACTATTTTGTAGTTACTTCGTAAGTATACTCGTGGTATGGGAAGTGCCAGTGAGGTTTGCCTGCATCTGATAATGCTGTGTAGCTAAGGTTGTTAACACCGTTAAATATGCTTTTTGCATTATAACCTAATACATTTAACCAAGCAACAATATATGATGAAGTTTGACCTGTGTAGCAGTAAATTAAGTTGTCATTTTCAGGGTTCATTGCGCTAACTATATCATCAGCTAATGAAATAGGCTTGTATTGATAAGCACCTGAGTAGTGACCGAAAGTTGTGTAATCTTCAGTTGTCCAGAAGTTGTAGATTGAATAATCAGCTGGTGCATCAAGTACTGTACCAGCAGCAACGCCCCAACCTTCCATTCCTAGCATAAGGTTTACTCTTTCAGCAAGAATAGTAGCGCCATCTGTAGAAGCATTGTCCCATGTTGGGAATCCATTAATTGGAAGATCTGGAGAAGCAGTAGTTACCCAGTTTGAGTTACCAACAGCTTGATCACTTTCTTTTGCTGACCATTTGTCAAAATCAGGATTGTTTGACCATGCTGAGAATCCAAATTTCATAACTTTAGCATTTGGGAAGCCAGAAAGACGTAGAGCCATTACAGCACGTCCTGCAGTTTGTCCTGAATAACATACAACAAGAATTTTGTCGATGTCGTTAATTGCTTGAGCTTCAGTTACAATATTTCCTAAAGTAACATTGTGTGATCCTTTAATGTGACCAGCGTTGAAATCGTCTACTCCTCTGATATCAAATACAGTCCAACCAGGAATAGTACAGTCGTTTTCAACGTCTACAATGCCACCATCTACTGTAGTTGGTTGCGCATCAATAACCCAACCTTCTAAAAGTGCAGGAAGGTCCATACCTTGATTCACCATGTAAGTTGAAAGTGTTGAAAAATCACCCTTCACAACAGGATCATCATTGTCGTCTTTACAACCTGTTAATACGAATGCAGGAATAAGCATTACTACTAAAAAATAACTTAATAATTTTTTCATTTTTTAAAATTTAAGTGTTAGAATTAAAATTCAATTTTGTTGATGTTAAATTTTTAACAAAAATAATTTTACATATGCACATATTTACATAGAAACATTGTAATTGGTCGGTTCAAAAACTGTAATTTGACATAAAATTTCATGACATGCACAGGATTTTTCCATATTTCGTACATTTGCAGCAAATTTTAAACTAAATGAAACAGTCAGATCCACCGGGAAGTTGTATAGTAGAGGGCGTTCAATCGGAGTGTTTCGATGTACTTACAGAGGAAGAAAAAGACTTATTAGAGAAGAATACCATAAATATTGAGTATAAGAAAGGAGAGATTATTGCAAAGCAGGGAACATTTGCTTCACATGTAATCTTTATGAAATCTGGTTTGGTGAAAGTTTATATTGGAGGTAAATCCAAGGATCTTATCCTCAAAATGATTCCTGCAAATTGTTTTATCGGGTTATCATCTATTTATGAAGGGAATAATACTTTTATATATTCAGCCTCTACATACGTTGATTCCGTTGCAAGCCTTATTGATGTAAATTTCTTTAAAAACTTAATGAGACAAAACGGGCAATTTGCATATAGGATTGCCAATATTCAAAATGAAAATGCCGCACAGGTTTATGGTAGGTTTTATTGTCTTACTCGAAAACAATCCGGCGGACTGGTAGCTGACCTGCTACTTTGTTTATCACGAAGAGTATTTAAATCAGATAAATTTTGTTTGCCTATTTCACGAAGCGATCTTGCCGACCTTACAGGATTGTCCATCGAAAGTGTGCTTCGAATAATGAAGGAGTTTAAAGAGGAGGGTTTGATTGAAACAAAAGGAAAAAATATCGAAATAATAAATCCGGATCAACTGGATAATATCTCAATGTTTGGATAAAAAAAAAGAGGCTATTGCCCCTTTCTTTTTACGGTCATTTTCTGGTGCTTACATTATTTGTTTTCAATCAAATTTAACATCAATAAAATCAAAATTGTTAGCATCCTCCGACTTCACCACCATCATCATGATGTAAATCGTCAAGATTTTTTAACTGAATTAATGGATAAGTTAATTCCCATTTTTTCCATCCGTCTGTGAGGAAGCTAACATTAGTAAAACCAAGTTGTTGAAGTGATCGGGCAGCAAGAATACTTCTTTTGCCTTTTTTACAATAAACTATGATCTCTTCGTCTTTTTCCGGCATATAAAGCATTGCTTGTTCCCAGAATGGCTCATTGTTTATTTTAAATTCAAGCACGCCTCTTGGAATGTTCACAGCGCCAGGTATATAACCAGGATTAAATTCATTAGGTTCACGAACATCAATAAGGAGAATCATATCACCATTATCGAGCTTCTCCATTAATTGTTCAACCGAAATACCCTGAACAGTTGCAGTTGCCTCTACAACCATATCATCAACACTTGCATAGTTTTTGTCTTGATTACAGGAAACTAAGAGTGATATAATACTCAACAACAGGATAGTTTTAAATATATTTTTCATCTTTTTATAATTTATTTGATTCTTTCCTAAATATTAATTGTTTAAAGACTTACTTCTTTTTGTTCTTTAAAGTGCTTTCAATTTTGTCGTGTAAATGATGATCCCCTTTTTGACCTTTCAGAAATTTTTTATCTACTTTTTCTTCTGTTTCCTTTAATGCTTCAATAACAAGATCTTTAAGTTTGTCATGTCCATCTGTTTCTTCTTCAACAGGCTTAATTTTCATACCTGCTTCTTCAACAGCTTCAGAAACCAAACCTTTAACATCTTCATCATTCATGATTTCCCATCCTGTTACCATGGCCTTCAAATTTGATGTAACAGTATGGCCTGTTGTTATTAGGTAGAGGTGTATTATAAGGAAAGCGAGCATCAGATATGCAATAAAAGTATGAACCACCGCAACTGTTTCAAGGCTTTCCATTTCAATTCCAGGTAATGGATAGTTGAAATACATATATAGGAGTCCTGAAACTACCAATGACGGTATCAATATTATTTTCAGGGCGAAATATGTAAGTCGTTGTAGAGGATTTAGTTTGCTCAAGGTTCTTTTCTTTGTAGGATGTGGTGCATTATTGAAAATCCCGGTGATATAGTAATTTGCCTGAGCGGTTAAATTTTTTATTGTTGGAATATAATGCCTCCATTCATCGGTGGTTATATGCCAGAATACAGCAAATACAATTAATACCATAAATGTCCATGCTGCAGTATTATGAATTCTCACAGCAGATTCATATCCCATGAAATCAGTAGTTCCATGAATTTCATATCCTGTAAAGATTAACAATAGAACAAGTACTGTTTGTCCCCAGTGCCAGAATCTTTCAAATCGTTTATATAGATATACTTTTTTCATATTACTCTTCCTCCGAAATTCTACATTTATTTCTAAATACTATTCTACAGAACATGTGAAATCCTACTCCGATTAAACTTGCCAAAATGAATGAGATACCAGCTGTTTCAACAAATGGGTTGAAATCTCTTCCTGGTAGATAAAAATCTGTAAGATTTGCCAGTCTTCCATTTGGACGTGAGTGGCAATCAATACATTGTAATGACTCACTTGCAGGAGACACCTGATGGTTAAGAGGCCAGTACATTTCTGTTTCTACGAAATCGTACTCACCACTATATGGTAAACCAACATATTCCATTCCTATTTTGGAAGCTAGGTCCCAATCGAAATCTTTCCAGTATGCACCTTCACCTTTTTCTGCTGCCCAAAGTTTTGGCTGAATCAGAGTCATATTTTTGGTGTCGTAAATCTGTTTACCACGATGAACTTTTACAGGCCATATTTTTGAAGGCTCCCTTGATTGCATATTAACTCCTTTATCTAAATAGGAGCCGTATAATGAATTCATCTGTAAAGGAACAGTATCAATTTTATCTTCAATCAACTGGTGATTTGCAATACCGTTAAACCAGAAATATTCAGGAACAACATGATCGTCATATACAAATGTTCCTTTAATACTCAGGTAGTTATGGTTTCCATCAGCATCATTTTCATGCATAGGGTTACCATGGTCATCCAGACGTCCGGCAGTTGACCAGTCCCAAATCATCTTAGTTGAATTTGCCTTTGCATAAACCGGTATATGGCATGTTTGACATGCGACTCTTGCATTGTGATCGTCTAGAATGTCATCGTTGTGAGGTCGTTCAGTATGACAGTATTGACATGTTGCTCTGTCTTTATTTTCTGATGATAAAGCATAAACTTTACCTGCCATTTGATGTTTGTCGGTAACGTGACAATCAACACAGCTCATATCTTCACCCTCGGTGGTCATATGAACGTCGACTTCACGCGAACAATCAATCATTGCAACATCAAGTTCTCCGTGTTTAACATTATTTCCGCCACCACCCCAGAAATGACATACACCACAGTTTTCCCTTCCGGGTGAACCAACATTCTGGCTAACATAGTTTAGATTTACAGAAGGATCTGGCAGACCGGCCATACCTTTACCTTTTTTGTATGTGCCGGTTTTATCATGACAAACCAAACAGTCAATATTTGTAGGTTCATTGAAATCGAAGTTTTTGTCTTCCCAACCATAACCAATATGGCAACGTGTACAGGTTTTCTCACTTCCCATAGTTCCGATACAGAAATTATTGAGGATATTACGTTTTCCCAACGGCACCTTACCTTTTCCCTCAATTTCTTCTTCTCTCGACCATAGCCAGTGAGAAGTTGCCATAATCTCTTTATCCCTTTCGGTATGACATGAAAGACATGCTGCTGTTACTTGTTGAGCACTATCAAAACTTTGACTCAGGATTTTAAATTTTGAATGATCAACCGACGGGGTTGTATTTCTTTCTGCTTTAAGCACATAATTTACAATGGGAAATGAACTATTTGAATCACTGGATAATTCATTACCTCCCGTTGAAAAACCATGACTTGCAAAGAAAACAAACGCTATGGTTACTATTAGCTTTTTCTTATAAATCATTGATGTGATTATTAATTTTTATTATTGTTACAAAAATAACAGTAAGGCAAACTCGAATTGATTATAGGTGTATGATGTCAGGCTAATAAAAATATGATATGCGTCAGTAACCTTATTGACGTATGTTATTTTATTACCTTTGTAGGAAAATAATTTCACATTGGTTGATACACAAAAAATAAAAGCTTCTTGTACTGTTCCTAAGTCATTGGTTCATCCTTTTGAATATTTAACACCCGAACAAAAGGAAATTATTGAAAATAATAAAGTTGTTGTTCAGTACAAAAAAGGTGAAATAATTGCGAAGCAGGGAACCTTTACCACACATATAATTTATATCTGTGAAGGATTGGCTAAGGTTTATTATGAAGACGATAATAAGATACTTATTTTGCGAATTGCTCCTACCGGTAGTTTAATTGGCTTGACTTCGCTTCCACAGAATCAGAATGTTTTTCAGTATACAGCTTCGGCATATGTTGATACAGAAGTAAAACTGATCGACATTAATATTATGAGGAGAATGATTAATGAAAACGGGCAGTTTGCTTCTTCGATTATTGATGTTTTGAGTGAAGTTGCTATTCAAAAAAATGGCCGTTTTTTTTGTCTTACTCATCGGCAGGCTTATGGTAAATTAGCTGATTTGATACTATGTTTGGCAGGTAATATCTTTAAAACAGAAAAATTCGAACTCTTGTTAAGTCGAAAGGAGTTAGCCGAACTTGCTGGAATGTCAACCGAAAGTACAATTCGTACTCTTAAAAAGTTCCAGGAGGATAATCTCATTAGAATTACTGGCAAAACCTTTGAGGTTATTGATGCCGATGGATTGATGAGAATTTGTCAGCTGGGCTAGTATCTTTTCTTATTTTCATAGAACATAATTGATTGAACTAACTAAATTGGTATTTTCGCAATTTATTAGTGTTTCTGTGGATAAAAATAAGCACACTCGTAGGAATTTCCTTAGAGCCGGTTTTGCCGGACTTGGAGTTGGTATTGTCGCACTTTGGGGTGGTATGGTTTTCCGTCAAAAAGAGATAGGAATTGTAAAGTCAATCACAGTACCATACAATCCAAATAAGGAAGTGTCTTTTTTGGATGAGTTTATCATTATCAACAGTGATGGTATTACGAATGTGTTTTCATCCAGATGTACTCATTTGGGCTGTAAAATCAATCACCTGCAAAATTCGGAATTGCAATGTCCATGTCATGGTTCTTCATTTATGCTTGATGGAAGTGTAGTTAAGGGTCCGGCTCTTAGGGCATTGGATAAACTGGAGTTTGAAATTGGTGAAACCCGTGACAGAATCACAGTAAAAGTGTAATATAATCAGGAGTTATTATTTTGAGTAAGGAAAAAAGTAAAATCAGGAAATTTACCTATGGTCAGATATCACTGGCAGCATTTCTGGTTTGTGTGGTTTCCGGTGTGTTAATAGCCATTCCTTATGATGTTGATAAACCACTCCTATCCATCAGCAGTATAATGATTTTGAATCCTGCTGCTTCCTTTATAAGAAATATTCATTTTTGGAGTGCTCAGATATTTCTAATTGTAAGCCTGATTCATATCTGGGATCATTTCAATGGAAAAAACGAAATAAAAATCAAAAAAGGTATCTGGCTCAGATTAACAATAGGAGTAATTATCCTATTTATGGCAATGCTGACAGGTTTCCTTCTCAAGGGTGATTCAGATACGAAACAAGCATGGAGAATACTTGATAGCTTAATAAATGAAATTCCGTATATCGGCAGTATTATTTCCTATTCTTTGCTTGGATCTGAAGATAGTTTGCAACTCGTTTACGTTCATCACATTGCTACATTTACAATCTTTATTGCGATAATTACATTTGAACATTCCCGAAAATTATGGCCCTTTAAAAATGTATTCTTCCTCGTTCTGCTGGGCATCTTTATCCTGTCTTTTTTCTTTACAGCTCCACTTCACGACGGAATAAACCCAAGCGTAAAAGGTCCTTGGTACTTTGTCGGGTTCCAGGAAATCCTTCACTGGCTAACACTCCCGTGGATATCAATTATCATGGTTGTATTTTTCTTGATACTCATATATTTAGTCCCCTACACCGGATTCAAAGTCTCATTTATTACTAAGCGATCATTACTGATAATTACGATACTTTATATGTTTCTTACAATTACCGGAATGTTTTTCAGAGGTGAAAACTGGAAATGGATTTGGCCATGGGATAATAATTATTCATACTCAGTTCTACATTCGTTTAAAACATCATCAATATTGGTTGATCCTGAATTTACTTCTGACCAGGCTAGCTTGGCACCTGAAATTGGTGGCAAAAAGGAAAGCTGCGTGGTTTGTCACACAAATGTTGCAGGATTAACAGCATCACATAACCCCGAAGCAATTGGTTGTTTCTCATGTCATGGCGGAAATCCCTTCGATGGAAGTAAAAAAGGAGCACATAAAGATATGCTGCTAGTTCCCGGGAATTTTGCTGATGCAGATATTAGTTGCGGTACAACAAACTGTCATCCCGATATTACAAAGCGGAAGTCATCAAACTTAATGTCGAATCTTAGTGGTATGATTAGTGTCGACAGGTTTGTTTTCAATGAGCAGGACAATCCTGATATTCTGACTGATGTGCATCATCTTGGTAATACGGCTGCCGATGAGCATCTCAGGAATTTATGTGTCAGATGTCATCTTGATAATCCCAAAACTGAATCCGGACCGGTTACTGAAAAAAGCAGAGGAGGAGGATGCCTGGCATGTCATGTAAATTATGATGAATTTGCCACCACGGCTTTCTTTAACAGAAAGGTAAATAAGCAAGATACTAGCTATCTTAATTATCACCCGTCAATAAGTATGCAGGTTAATAATCAGCACTGTTTTGGTTGTCACAGTCGTTCGGGAAGGATATCAACTAATTTCGAAGGCTGGCATGAAACTACCTTGAAACCTGAGGAGGTTATTCAGGATACAAATTACAGAATAGTTGAGGATACACGTGTTTTTACATTTATCCAGGAAGATGTACATCATAAACTTGGTTTGAGTTGTATCGATTGTCATAATTCATACGAAGTTATGGGCGATGGCAATTTTTACGCACATCAGGAAGATCAGAATACAATTAGTTGTGAAGATTGTCATTTTAATGGTGAACCCAGAATTGTTGAAGCATTAAAACTCGACAATGAATCGGCAATAATTGCATCCATGAGATTTGGAAGTATATCAGGAAAAGAATTTTTGATAACGAAAAAGAGAGATATACCACTCGTAAATACAGAAGTAAGAAATGACACAAATTATTTCTTTACAAAGAATAGCGGTCGAATGTTTGCACTTAGTTCACCAAATCAGGTTTGTACCGAAGGAAGTGCACATGATAATCTAAGTTGTTCATCTTGTCATTCATCATGGGCACCAAGTTGTATCGGATGTCATAATGAATATGATCCTGATGAGAATGGATATAATATGATTACAAATCAGGAGAAATTAGGAAGCTGGGTCGAATATGTTGGTGAATATAATGCCGGATTACCTGCACTTGGTATTAGAAAATATGGAGATGAAAACGAAGTTGTGCCGGTGGTACCCGGAATGGTTCTTACCATTGATGTATCAGGTTTTTCAAAAGAAATTCATGACTCTTTGATTTTCCACAGGTTGTTTGCACCTTCAGCACCACACACAACAGTTACCCAGGGAAGAGATTGTAAGTCGTGCCATAATAACCCAGTTGCGTTGGGCTATGGAAAAGGTGATTTGGTATTTAATACGCATACAGCACAATGGATTTTTGATTCACATTATCAATACAATAAAGCAGATAATCTTCCTGAGGATGCCTGGGTTGGTTTCCTCGATGATCGTGCAGGAGAAACAGTTTCAACTAGGTCGAATTTGTTCCCGTTTGATATTAGCACACAGAAGCGAATTCTTACATTTGGAGCATGTTTATCGTGTCATGACCAGGATAGCGAGGTGTCGAAAAATAGTCTGGTGGATTTCGATTCTGAGATAAACAGGAGAAGCACAAAATGTGTAATACCAATATGGGATTAACATTACTTAACTTATTTTAGTTTCGCCGGACACTAACAAAAAGGGAATTTCGTTTTACAATAACTTAATTAGTATAAAGTTTAAGTTATTTTTGCAAAAAAATTTGTCACGATTATGAATGATAGTCTGGTAATTATACCAACTTATAACGAGAAAGAAAATATAGAACGTATTATTCGTAAGGTGTTTAGCCTTGAAAAGGATTTTAATGTTCTTGTAGTCGAAGATAATAGCCCTGACGGAACGGCTGAGATAGTTCACCGGTTGATGAAAGAGTTTGAAAACAGACTATTTATTCTTGAAAGAAAAGGAAAACTAGGGTTAGGAACAGCATATATTGCAGGTTTCAAATGGGGACTTGACAATGAATATGATTACATCTTTGAAATGGATGCTGATTTCTCACATAATCCGGATGATCTTATCAAGCTTTATAATGCAGCAGCTGTGGATGGTGCAGATGCCGTAATCGGCTCCAGATATATCAAAGGCGTAAATGTTGTAAACTGGCCAATGGGACGTGTGTTGATGTCATATTATGCATCCAAATATGTTCGAATTGTAACAGGACTAAAGATCATGGATACCACCGCCGGATTTATGTGCTGGACAAGAAAGGTGCTTGAAACAATTGATCTTGATAGTATAAAGTTTGTTGGTTATGCTTTTCAGATAGAAATGAAATATACAACCTATAAACTTGGATTTAATATTGTTGAGGTTCCTATCATATTCACTGATCGTACAGAAGGTACTTCGAAAATGAATAAAAGTATTTTTAAAGAAGCCATTTTTGGAATTCTTAATCTCAGGTTTAGAAATATTGTTGGGAAAATAAAACCGATCAAAACTTTCTAATTCCTTAACGGAAAAGATAAAAAATGAAAAAGGTAATATCAGGAGCAACAATCGTAAATGAAGGTGAAACTTTTGTTGGAGATGTTTTTATACACGATGATATTATTGAACAAGTATCAAAAAAGTCAGAGGAAAATGATTATTCAGGATATGAAGTAATCGATGCCCATGGCTTACATCTTTTCCCGGGAGTAATTGACGATCAGGTTCATTTTCGTGATCCCGGATTAACATATAAAGGTGATATTTATACCGAAAGTAAAGCAGCTGTTGCTGGAGGTGTGACCAGTTTTATGGATATGCCAAACACAATTCCAAACTGCCTTACTCAGGAACTTCTTGAGGAAAAATATCAACATGCAGCCGATGTTTCATTAGCTAACTACAGCTTTTACATGGGAGCATCGAACGACAATATTGATGAGATTGTTAAAACGGATCCCAAAAATATTTGTGGTATTAAAGTGTTTATGGGTTCGTCAACCGGAAATATGCTTGTCGACAATGAAGAAACACTTTCAGCAATATTTTCTAAGGCACCTACAATTGTTGCCGTTCATTGTGAGGATGAAGGTACAATCATAAAGAATACAAAGGAATATCATGACAAATATGGTGATGATGCTCCTGTTAGAATTCACCCTGAAATCAGATCTGCTGAAGCATGTTATTTGTCATCCTCGAAAGCAGTGAAGCTTGCCCGGAAGTATGGTACACGATTACATGTCCTACATATGACTACAGCTAAAGAAATGGAACTTTTTGATAATGATATTCCATTGGAGAAGAAGAAGATAACGGCTGAGGTTTGTGTGCATCATTTATGGTTTTCTGCTGAAGATTATGACAAGAAAGGGAATTTCATAAAATGGAATCCTTCAATAAAATATAAAGCCGACAAAGAAGCATTACTGGAAGCAGTAGAAAACAATAAAATTGATGTTATTGCAACTGACCACGCACCTCATACCCTGGAGGAAAAGAATCGCAAGTATTTTCAAGCTCCATCCGGTGGACCGATGGTTCAGCATTCGTTATTGGCGATGTTACAGCTATTTCATAATGGCAGATTTACATTAAATAAAATAATTGACAAGATGTGTCATTATCCTGCAATCTTGTTTAATGTTGAGAATAGAGGATTTATCCGTAAAGGATATAAAGCAGATTTGGTACTGGTGAACCTTGAAGATAATCAAGTTGTTACCAAGGAAAATGTACTTTATAAATGTGGATGGTCTCCAATGGAAGGAGAGGTGTTTAATTCCAAAGTTAAATCAACTTTCGTGAACGGAAACTTAGTTTATAAGGATGGTGAGTTTTATGAAAGTATCAAAGGAGAAAGACTTAAGTTTAATAGATAATTATTCAAATAGCATGAAAAAACTAGTATTATTTTTAATGATGGCGGCAGTAATTACAGCCTGTGATAATAATAGCAAAACAAAAAAGGACCTTGAAGGTAAAGAAGTTATTTCAAGATATACCAATGGTTTGGCTCAGATTGAGCGCGATTACAAAATGATTGACGGAAAGAGAGTAGGAGTATATGAGTGGGAATACTATGAAGATGGTAATACCCTTAAAGAAGGACCATTGGGTGAAAATGAAAAACGTGATGGTGCCTGGAAATCATATTATCGTGATGGCCAGCTCTGGAGTGAAGGTGATTTTGAAAATGGGCTGAGACAAGGCAAAACCATAACCTACCAGGAAAATGGTAATAAATATTATGTAGGTCAGTTTAACAAAAACCAAAAAACAGGTGTTTGGAAATTCTTCAAGGAAGATGGCGAGTTTGACTACGAAATCGATTATACAAAACGTGCAAAAACAAAAATAGAGATCGATTCAGTTAAACTGAAAGAACAATTGAAAGCAAAGAAGGAAAACTAATTGCTAACATTTATTTGCACCATTACCGGAAGGTGATCACTGTATCCTCCGTAATACCTGCTTCCAGATGATGTGCGTGATGGACGTGCAGGACCATTTTTTGGGAAGAAAAGCATCCAGTCTTCTTTAAATACTCTTTGATCTGGTGAACTAACCATCATGCTATTGTTGCCGGTTAACAATGATGTGGAAACAATAATCTGATCAAACATATCCCAGCTTTTGTAGTAGAGTGAGCCCTTACCATCATTAAACTGATTAATCGATAAATTGTAAAGAGTTTTTTCTGTAGGATCGATTACAGGTTCTTTTGCAACAAGGTGATTGTATACACTTATGTCGGTAGGATTATCGTTCAAATCACCAGCAATAATAATATTTGCATCAGGAGTTATACTTAAAATTGAATCAGTAATATTCTTAATTGTTTGAGCAATCTTAATTCTGTGTGGCTCAGTTTGTTCCTGTCCGCCCCAGCGTGAAACCCAGTGATTAATAAATACATGCAGAGTGTCATGATTGTTGATTACACCTTTTGAATAAAGAATATCTCTGGTTTTAACTTCTTCCGTTGTGGAATCAGTGATAATCCATAAGTCGGGTTTAATAAAGATGTTGGTTATTGGTTTAAATACTTTCGGATTGTATAGCAGAGCAACGTCAATTCCTCTTTCATCAGGACTATTTTTATGTATAATTTTATACCCTGCTTTATTTAAGTTCGGATGTTTGATAAGATCTTCCACAACACCAAGGTTTTCCACTTCGCATATGCCAAATAATGCCGGAAGGTCAGTGCTATCCAGGCTTTTCATTACTTTCGACATATTCTCAAGTTTATCATGATAACGTTCAGTATTCCAGGCTACTTTACTGTCAGGCAGATAACTCTCGTCGGCTACACCTTTATCGTTAATTGTATCAAATAGGTTTTCCACATTGTAAAAAGCAAAAGTGAAACTCTTTGTGGTAGTGTTTTGACATGAAGCCAGAAATACAATAACAGTCAGTAATGAAATAATTTTAATTCTATTAATCATGATTTAGTGTTTTGATGATCATTAATAATGCAAAGGTAATTCAGAAAAAGATTTGACAATCGTAAATTTTAAGAATCTTTAAGTCGCAATATATCACGCCGATCTTTTTTAGTTGGACGACCAATTCCACGATCACGTTTTTCTGTGTTCAATTGCTTCAACATCTCCAGTTTTTCATATTCTTCAACCGGAGTAAGATCTTCCATTAAATCAGGAACAAGTTTAGCTGCAACTCTGTTTTTTTGAACTTTTAAAACTTTAACAGTTTTGGTAAAACTTTTCTGCTGAATCTCAATTACATCATCGACTTTTATTTCCCGTGAAGGTTTAGCATTCTGACCATCTATCTTCACTTTTCCACCTTTACAAGCTTCAGAAGACTGAGAGCGTGTTTTGAATAGCCTTACGGCCCAAAGCCATTTATCGATGCGGATAGTGTTCATTGGTTAAGATTGAAGACTTCTGACTTCCTCTACTTCTTCCTAGCGTAAATCTGAATCGGTACTCCTGTGAAATTGAAATTTTTTCTTAATTGATTTTCAAGAAACCTCTTGTAAGGATCTTTTAGATCATCGGGAAGGTTACAGAAAAAGGCAAACATTGGAGTTGCAGTTTTAAGTTGAGTTATATATTTAATCTGAACATATCTTCCTCTGGAGCCCATTGGAGGAGGTGTTTTTTCAATTATTGGTAATAATAGGTCGTTTAATTGTGAGGTTGGAATTTGCTGCTTTCTTCTTTCATAAACCTGAGATGCGAGTTCAAGGGTTTTGAATATCCTTTGTTTCTCTTTAACAGAAGTAAAAACGATTGGAACATCTGTAAAAGGTGCAATTTTTTCTTTTAGAGCTTTTTCAAATTGAAGATGCGTATTTGTTTCTTTATCAACAAGATCCCACTTGTTAACAACAACTACAATTCCTTTATTATTTTTATGAGCCAGATGGAATATGGAGACATCTTGTTTTTCGATTCCCGATTGAGCATCGATCATTACAACACATACATCAGAATTTTCGATAGCTCTGATTGTTCTCAGTGTTGAGTAAAATTCAATATTTTCATAAACTTTGCCCTTTTTCCGAAGTCCGGCAGTATCGACCAGCATAAAATCGTGGCCAAAGGCATTATATCTGGTATAAATTGAATCGCGTGTTGTTCCTGCAATATCGGTTACAATATTGCGAACATCCCCTAGTAGTGTGTTTACTATTGATGATTTACCAACATTTGGTCTGCCAACAAAAGCTATACGAGGAAGATCGGTTTCTTCATCAACGACAGTTTTATCAGTGAAGATCTTAACAATATCATCTAGTATTTCACCTGTTCCACTTCCATTAACAGCTGATATAGGGTAAACTTCACCTAATCCCAAGGAATAAAACTCAATGATTTCATTTGATTTATCAGGAGTGTCAACTTTATTTGCGGCAGTAAAGATTTCCTTCTTTGATCTTCTGAGTAGATTGGCAATATCATCGTCGAGTGGGTTTATACCTTCTTTTGAATCGACAACAAAAATGATTGCATCGGCCTCATCAATTGCGAAAAGCACCTGTTTTCGAATTTCACCCTCAAAAGTATCTTCTGAACCATGAACATAACCGCCGGTGTCGATTACCGAAAATTCGTATCCGTTCCAATCACTTTTCCCATAGATCCGGTCACGGGTAACGCCGCTAACTGATTCAACAATAGCTTCTTTGCTCTCGATTAATCTGTTAAATAGTGTGGATTTCCCAACATTTGGGCGTCCAACAATAGCTATTGTATTATTCATCTTAGTAATTAATTAGATTTAAATTTCGCAGCAAAATTAGTTAAAGTAAATGAATTCAGGTTATTGATCATACCCGAACTGCTTCAAAGTGCTATCATTATCGCGCCAGTCTTTACTAACCTTAACGGTAATTTCTAAGAAGACTTTCTTTCCTACAAATTCTTCAATATCTAAACGGGCAGCAGTAGCAGTTTTTTTAATAGAACTACCCTGATGGCCGAGAATTATTGCTTTTTGAGAATCACGAGAAACGTAGATAATGGCGTTTATGCGTATAAGTTTTTCATCTTCTTTATACTGATCCACTGCCACCTCAGCAGAATATGGTATTTCTTTTTTGTAGTTCAGCAATATCTTTTCACGGATGATCTCTGAAACGAAGAACCTCATGGATTTATCCGTCAATTCATCTTTTGGAAAGTAAGGTTCGTGTTCAGGAAGTTTATCGATAATGCATTCAATTACTTTTTGGATATTGAAGTTATTTAATGCTGAAACGGGTACAATATCTGCCTTTGGCATTCTTTTTTGCCAAGATTCCATATCCATCACAACTGCTTCCTGATTGGATACATCAATTTTATTCAACACGACAATAATATGTTTGTCAGATGAATTTAGCTTCTCAATTATTTCTCTTTCAGTGAATTGTAATTTGGGCTCCGTCATAAGAATAATAATATCAGCATCCTTTAATGCAGTACTGATATATGAGTTCATCAGTTGGTGCATTTTATAGGATGGATCTTTAACTATGCCCGGAGTATCGGAATACACAATTTGAAAATCCTCACCATTAACCATACCCATAATCCTATGTCGCGTGGTTTGCGCTTTTGAAGTTATAATCGATAGTTTTTCACCAACCATAGCATTCATTAGCGTTGATTTACCAACGTTAGGATAACCAATAATATTTACGAAACCTGCTTTATGCATAAAATTCAAAAAAAAGTTTGCACGGCAAAGAAACAAAATATATCTTTGCACTCCCGTTTTTCAGGATAGAATAGAAAGTTCATAAGAAACAAAAATATATTGCGGGATGGAGCAGAGGTAGCTCGTTGGGCTCATAACCCAAAGGTCGTAGGTTCGAATCCTGCTCCCGCTACACCGAAAACCTCACACGAAAGTGTGGGGTTTTTTTATTTGGAACAATCCATAGATTCATTTACAGGATTGAGACAAATAAAAAAAACAAAACCTGAAGGGAGATAATCCTGCTCCCGCTACACCGAAAACCTCGCACACACACACAAGTGTTGGGACTTTTTCTTTTTCCCGAAGGTCAAAATGAGGTAAGGAATTGAGGTAAGGATAATTTCTTTGTTTTTCTCATCTTCAGAAAAATCCAAAAATGCTTTTTCGAAAAAAAACTGTGCTGGTGTTTAACATCAAGAATCAATGGAAATTTGGAACTTCTTCTATACTATTCAATTAACCAAGATTTTGCATTTGGTTCATTATTAAAAATTTCAACATTTACCTTGCCTGTATATTTTTTAGAAAAGGAATTAATAGAATAAGCTTCTTCACTAGTTTCAACAAAAGCTATTTTGTCTAAAAAGGATAATCCTAAAAGTTCTAATGAACTGGAAATATCATATGATGATACTAAATCTAATTGACCAGTTAGTTTGGAAATGACTAATAGGTTTTTTACATTTTTCGATTTACAATATTCAGCTATCTTCACCCAAGCTGTTGCTCCATCTGTTTTTTGAGATATTTTCCTTTCTCCTAAAACAACCGATTTAAGGTATTGTTCCTCTTCAATAAATGATACTTTATACATTATCAATTGGTTGGTAAACTCATGCGTTAGTTAAATAATACCTTTTAGTTTGTGTTATATGATTTATAATACAAACAGACAGTACATTTACTTAATCCTCTTTTTTCTAAAACTATTTCAACCATTGGTTCGTGATTACAAAGTGTGTTTGGAATTTCCCAGCACTTTTTACTTTGAGTGTCTGTAAAACAAACACAATTAAGCTTGGTACATCCAAAATATTCATAACACTTCTCCATCACACAATTGGTTTTGTGATATATTTCATATACCACATGTTAGATGTTTGCAAAAGTAAAAAAATCTTTGTTGTGATCCCGAATTCTAAAGTGCTAATTAAGTTTTCTATTCTTCAAGAAGCTCTTTTCGCATATCATAAATTTTCTTCCCACCATAAACAGTTCCTAAGCCAAGTAGTATAGCTAAACCACACCCAATTGGTGCATTACCACCATTTTGGTTTCCTGTTGATCCATGATCGGGAGGTGGAGGTGGCGGAGCCTGTGAGTATAAATCTGATGAGAATGACTGTAGACACGTCAGACCCTCATGGACACATTTAGTTAATTTTGAATGTGTAACTTTAAACAGGGTTAATATGAAAACTCTACATGAATTTTATTATCAATATTGATTTAAAAAAGTGAGAAGATATATAAGTATCTAAAATTATCTTTGAGTTGCGGAATAAAAACAAATCTTCTCACATGTCAAATATAAATTTATTCTCTCAGATCATTTCAAAATTAGATTGCAACACTTTTAAATTGTTGGTCAAAAATCGCGAAACAGAAAAGCACCAAAAGGGTTACAATAGTTGGTCACATTTAGTCTCAATGTTATTTTTTCAATTTGCCAAGAGTCAGTCAATACGAGACTTTAGTAATGGACCAAAATCAGCTACAGGGAATCTAAATCATTTAGGAATACAAAGGGCTCCTTCAAAATCAACCATTAGTTATCAAAACAAGAATCGTGATTGGCAACTTTTTCGAGACTACTACTAACAGATGCTTTCACAACCCACTAGCTTAAAACCTACTAGGTCAATAAGGCCTAAATAAAAAAAATTCTCTAAATTTGTCCTTCAAATCAATTAGTTATGAGCAAAGAGAAAAAGTTTGGTTGTGAAGATTGCAGTATGAGGAAAAAAGCTGAAATCAATCCTAGGTCGTTTTGGAGTCGCCTTTGGAAATGGCATACAGGTTGGTGCCCAGGCTGGAAAGCATATCAAAAACATTTACAGGAAACACAAGCTTAGTAACGCCACCTTAATACTGTCGTCCCGGGGAGTTTGAATTTTCACATTCATGTTAAATTCAAGCAAGATCACTGTGTAGAAAATTTCTGAATTTTAGACTGATTTTAATTGGTCTAACTTTTCCAAAATTCCTTACTTTTGACTTCCCTAATAAATTGCGGTATTTATGGCATTTGTAAATTCAGTATTACACTGGTGGATTAAGAAACGGATACACCAGATCGGATTATTTAACAAATATCCTTTTGATGTTCAGAATGAGGTTTTTAAGAAGCTAGTTACTTCTGCACGTGATACTGAGTGGGGCAAAAAATATGGCTATAGCTCAATTAGTTCGCTAAAAGATTTCCAAAGTAGAGTGCCCGTAAATTCTTACGAGGATATTAAACCAATGATCGACCGTCTCCGGAAAGGAGAGCAAAATATTCTCTGGAATGAAGAAATAACATGGTTTGCCAAATCATCTGGAACAACAGCTGGTAAGAGTAAGTTTATCCCCGTAAGCCCTGCTGCACTCGAGGAATGTCATTTTAAGGGTGGTAAGGATATGCTTGCATTGTATTTCGATTTATATCCTGATTCTGAGTTCTTTGAAGGTAAAGCCCTTGTTATGGGAGGAAGCAGAAATATTCTTGAAGTTAGCAATACTACTTATATCGAAGGTGATTTATCAGCTATATTGATGCATAATTTACCTTTCTGGGCACAGTTTAAACGAACCCCATCATTAACAATAGCATTGATGGATGAATGGGAGAATAAGTTGGAGCTGATGGCTGAATCCACCATGACACATAATGTGACGAGTATAGCCGGAGTACCTTCATGGATGCTGGTATTACTGAGAAAAGTGCTTAAGAAATCGGGAATGGATAATCTTCACGATTTATGGCCTAATCTTGAGGTATTTTTCCATGGAGGTATTAATTTTGAACCTTACAGAAAGCAATACGACAGTATAATAGATCCCTCAAAGATGGTATATTCAAATACTTATAATGCTTCTGAGGGTTTCTTTGCAATTCAGGACCAACGCGATTGTAGTGATTTGTTACTTATGTTGGATTATGGCATATTCTATGAATTTATACCTGCATCTGAAATAGGTAATGGTAATTATAATGCAGTTCCTCTTGAGGGTGTTAAGCCCGGGGTAAATTATGCTATGATTATCAGTACTAATGCCGGACTATGGAGATACATGATCGGTGATACCGTTGTTTTTACAAGTACAAATCCTTACCGTATTCAAATAACAGGAAGGGTGAAAAATTTTATAAATGCCGTGGGTGAAGAACTTATTATCGACAATGCCGAAAAAGCACTTTCCATTGCTTGTGCGAAAACGGATGCCACAGTGAATGAATATACAGCTGCTCCATTATTTAAGGATGATGAGGTTAAACATCAATGGTTAATCGAATTTGAAAGAAGTCCGGAGAATATGGATTTCTTTAATGAAGCTTTCGACAATGCTCTAAAATCGCTAAATTCTGATTATGAGGCAAAAAGATATCATAATCTTGTATTGAAGCCTCCTGTAATTACAAGTTTAAAGAAAAACACTTTTTATCAGTGGATGAAAAAAAGGAATAAATTGGGCGGACAAAATAAGGTTCCACGACTATCGGCAAGTCGGGAATATGTAGACGAAATACTAAAAATGAATTAGTTTCTCAATCTATTAACAAAATAACTATTTTAGTAAAAAATTATCACAGATGCACGTAGCAATAGCAGGAAACATAGGATCAGGGAAGACAACACTTACAAGACTAATGGCCAAACACTTTGGATGGAAACCGCATTATGAAGATGTTGATCATAACCCGTATCTGCACAGTTTCTATGAAGATATGCAGCGATGGTCGTTTAACTTGCAGATATATTTCTTGAATTCCAGATTTCGTCAGGTGGTGGAAATCAGACAAAGTGGGAAGAATATTATACAGGATCGTACAATCTATGAAGATGCATATATTTTTGCGCCTAATTTGCACGAAATGAACCTGATGTCGACTCGTGATTTCGAAAACTATAGTTCCCTTTTTGAGTTGATGAATACATTTATTCAACCACCTGATTTGCTTATTTATCTAAAAGGATCTGTGTCAACACTCGTGGAGCAAATTCAAAAACGCGGACGTGATTATGAAGAGTCAATTCGTCTTGATTACCTTAAACTCTTGAATAACAGATATGAAAGCTGGATCAAAGGATATGATTCAGGAAAACTGCTTATTATAAATGTTGATGATATGGATTTCAATAATCCAGAAGATCTCAGTGTTGTTATTGAAAAGGTTAATGCAAATATCCACGGCTTGTTTTAGTACGTCGACCTAATTAATTTCCGAAAATGAAAATTTTAGGAGTCATTCCTTCACGTTATGCATCTACCCGTTTTCCGGGGAAACCTTTGGTTGATATTGGTGGGAAGAGTATGGTTTGCCGGGTTTATGAACAGGTGTTGAAATCATCATTTATTTCAAAAGTTGTTGTAGCCACAGATGATACCAGAATATTTGATCATGTAACAGAATTTGGTGGAGATGTTGTGATGACTGATATTAATCATAATAATGGAACAACTCGATGTAATGAAGTGGTCTCCATATTGGAATCTAAAGGTGAAAATTACGATGTTGTAATCAATATTCAGGGTGATGAACCAATGATCAATCCTGATCAGATTGATAAGGTTGCCAAATTATTTGAGAATAAGCAAACACAAATAGCAACTCTGGTTAAAAAGATAGGTGATATTGAGGAGTTGCTCAGTCCTAATGTTGTAAAAGCTGTAACTGATATTAACAAAAGAGCTTTGTATTTCAGCAGACATGCAATTCCTTACAATCGTGGCGAGGAAAAATATGATTGGCTTAATAATGCTGACTATTATAAGCATATAGGTATTTATGGTTACAGAACAACTGTATTAAACCAAATTGCAGTTCTCACACCCGGGAAACTTGAAATGGCTGAAAGTCTTGAACAACTCCGCTGGCTTGAAAACGGCTATAATATTTTTGTTGACGTAACTGAGTATGAATCCATTGCGATAGACACTCCAGAAGACTTATCCAAACTTGAAACAATTTCTTGATTATTACGTACAGAATTAGTACTTTAGCAGGTTCCGAAATATCTTTGGGTAGGAGAGGAATTTTGCGTTTTCTGAATATTAAAATTTGGTAGAGAGATGAAAATAGCGAGGTATGTTGGAGAGTTGTTGTTTGATTACGAATGTGTGGTCATACCTGGGCTTGGTGGATTTATAGCAGAAGACAGGTCTGTTAAAATTAACAAGGTTACAGATAAATTTTCACCACCTTATCGTAAAATTCATTTCAATTTACACCTAATAGCCAACGACGGCCTTCTTGTTAATTTTGTTGCTGCCGAAGAGAATATCACTTACAAAGTTGCAAAACAACGCGTTGATAAATTTGTTTTTCTCTGTCATAAAGCGCTGGATCAAGGGAAAAAGATAAACTTCAAACACATTGGTTCCATATTCTTTGATGAGGATAAAAATATTGTTTTTAAGCAGGATGAAACCATTAATTATAATGCGGATTCATTTGGCTTAACTTCATTAGTGTCTCCGTCAGTTAGGCGAGCAACAGATGAAGAGAAAATCAAAAAAGTTGTCAAATCAGCCATCGACAGAACTCGTCAGAAGGAAAAAACTGCAAAGAGAGTTGATGAAAAGCCTGATATAAAAAAGGAGCGGAGTAATTATAAGATGCAGGCAACTCGCAGGCCAAATCCAATAAGAAATCAAATTATTTTTCTGCTTGTAATTGCCTTTATGATGGGTATCGGGTACACATACATGCGCAGAGATGCAATGATGTATTATTTCGATAAGTATTCATCACGTATACCTCTGTTTTATTCTAATGTAAATGAGTATCTGGCAGATAATATTAACTCAGTTCCGGTAGCTAAACTTAGCAAAGGAACAGCCTCATTTTTTCCGATTGTACTGGATAATGACAGTCAACCTGAATCAATCGAAAATGATCTGGTACTGGTGGTTGAAAATGATTCAGCTGTAGCAACTGGAGACGTAGTCCCCAATGATGAGCCTGTTGTCGTTGAAATTGAACCAGAAAATACCCCTTTAGAATCAGAAGATGTGAGAGATGATGATCCCATAATGGATCCCATAAAAAAAGATGATGCAGTAAAGGATGAAAAAATAGTAGTACCTGATGTCAAGCCTGCTGCTTCCTCTGATAATTTCTTTATAATCGCAGGTTCATTTTCAAGTGAAGCCAATGCAAAAGGCTTTGTTCAAGAGTTGAATCAAAAAGGTTTTAATGCTTTTATTGCTGATACAAACAGGTATGGAATGTATAGAGTTTCGCTTATGTCTTTTAGTAGCAGAAAAGCTGCAAATCAAAAGTTGATGGCCATAAGAAAGGAAGCCAGCCCCAAAGCATGGCTTCTGATTAAATAATCAAAAATTTTCCCGGTGAGTAAGAAGAATAAACTTTTTCGCTTTGCTGAAAATGAAACATTCGGTAATATGTTTCAGTTGAGCTATGAACAGTTGGTAGAAGGATTCGAATTGAAAGGCAAGTGGAATTCCGACTTTTTTAAAAATGATAATGATATCATTGTTGAACTAGGATGTGGGAAAGGTGAATATACTGTTGGCCTTGCAGAGAGATTTCCTGAGAAAAATTTTGTTGGTATAGATATTAAGGGTGCCAGAATCTGGAGGGGTTTAAAGAATTCTGAGCAAAATCAAATCAATAATGTTGCTTTTATCCGTTCAAGGATAAACCTTATTGAATATATGTTTGCCAAAGATGAAGTTAGCGAGATATGGATTACCTTTCCTGACCCTCACCCAATGATAAGTAAAGCAAGACGCCGACTAACATCACCAAGGTTTATTGAAAGGTATTATAAGGTTTTGAAACCGGGTGGTATCATAAATCTCAAAACAGATAACATAATATTTTTTGAGTATACAAAGGACATAATTGAGGAGAATGGGCATGAACTTCTTTATAATACCTATGATGTTTATGGAGAAGAAAATGATAGAGTTCTGACTGATATCCAAACCTTCTATGAGAAGAAATGGCTTCTTAACGGTACAAAGATCAAGTACCTTAAATTCCGGCTAAAAGATAGAGAAGAGTAATTGCAATCTCAATTCATAGGGAATGGCAGTTCTTGCAACGTACAATCCCAATTGAGATTGCATCGTTGTTCCTCCTCGCGATGACGACAAGCTAGGAACTATTTTTGTGATAATGCCATATCTCATTGCAATCCAGATTCATAGGAAGATGCAATCTAATAAACAGTTGATTGCTGACCTTCACTAAAATGATATTATTCAGTAATGATGAGTTTTCTTTTGACCTTCATGTATTCCGCATTTACTATTTTTACACAATGGAAGATAATTTTTTTCAGAAAGTATACAATGTAGCAACCCAAATTCCACATGGTAGAGTTACTTCCTATGGCGCAATTGCTGCTTTTCTCGGAAGTAAAGGATCAGCCAGAATGGTTGGGTGGGCAATGAACTCATCTAAAAATTTGCCTAAAAATATCCCAGCACATAGGGTTGTTAATCGTATGGGTGTTCTTACTGGAAAACAACATTTCGGAGGTAGTGAAATAATGGCTGACCTTCTTAGAAGTGAAGGAGTTGAAGTAGTTGATAGTCAAATAGTAAATTTCAACAAATATTTTTGGGATCCGAAAGTTGAAATTTGATTATTGCTATTTTTATACTCTCATATCTATTATGATGAAGTCTCGAATATTGATTATTTTGTTTTCTTTATGTACAACTTTATTAAGTGCATTCCCTGTTACTGACACAATCTCATCGCCACCAGTATATGCGAGTTCATTGTCAGGGCCGACAGAAGCCTGTGTTGAAGAAACTTCAATTTATACTTGTGACCTACCTTTAGGTTGTACACCAATGTGGTATATAAACAGTATTTTTCAGGATTCTCTATCAAATATATTTGAAATCACATGGGCGGAATTCGGAGATTTTATTGTTGAACTTACTTTAGTTTGCGATACAGTTACTATTCAGGAAGGATCAATAACAGTGTTGGTATCGAATACTCCAGATACACCAACACCAATTATAGGCGATGATTATGTGTGTATTGGAACTACATCCTATTATACTACAGAAGTTGGAGAAGGAGAATCAGTACTTTGGAAAGTTGATGGAATTATACAAGTTTCAGATTCAGCTTCCATGTCATATTATTGGGCTGAGTCTGGTAACCATCTTATAGAAGTAAGATCTCAAAATGATTGTGGCCTCAGCTATCCTCAATATCTTGATGTTCTGGTAACAGAAATGCCTGTTGTTGATTTGGGAAATGACACAACCATTTTTTCATGGCAAGTTCTGCAACTAGATGCTGGAAATTCAGGCAGCTCCTATTTATGGTCAACGGGTGAAACAACTAAAACTATATTCGTATCAGAAACAGGTTATTACGAGGTGGTTGTAAGTAACCCTTGCGGTGATAATAATGATGGAATTAATGTTGATGTGATTGTTGGTCAAGATGAGAGATCGTCTGGAAGAGTTACTGTTATTCTAATGGATAATTACGTGTCTGTTAACATGATGAATAATAAGATTATTCTGTTTCAGATATTTGATATATTTGGCAGATTAGTTAAATCAGGAAATAATATTTCTAAGATTTATTTACCTCAAAATGGGGTGTTTTACCTGAAAGTTACTACTTCTGAAAGGCTGGTCTTTACCCATAAGTTTATCAAGTAACAGGTATTATACTGAAAATAGTAACTAACACTGATTTTTAATGGGAATATAAGCACTTAAAAGCTTAAATAATAAGGATGAATTCAAGTCGTAATACTAATTTTGGTATATTTGGCTACGCTCATTAAGTTTCCTTCTTCCGAAATGACAAAAACATCACATAGACTATTTATTTCTCTGTTAACGATTATTGTATTGGTGGTTACAATACTCTTAATTTATTTTGGTACGTCGTACTATAATACAATAATGGAAGAACGATTTTATCATGCAGATCATGATTTGTTTAAGCCAAGCGGTCCATTGGGTCACGGTCTTGGAATAATCGGATCGCTTTTAATGTTTATAGGAGTGTCAACATATATGCTTCGCAAAAGAGTTAGGGCTTTTTCCAGATTTGGATTACTAAAACATTGGTTGGAGTTTCATATTTTTCTTTGTACTCTTGGACCCATCCTGGTATTATTCCATACTGCTTTCAAGTTTGGAGGGATTGTATCAATAAGTTTTTGGAGCATGGTTGCTGTATTTCTAAGCGGGGTAATTGGCAGATTCATTTATATTCAAATACCCCGATCCATTGAAGGACGTGAACTTAGCCTTGGTGAGATCCAAGAATCAAAAAGTGATATTGGACAACTACTTAAAAAAGATTTCCAACTTCATCAGGAAAGTATAGATACAATTACTGATTCCACAATCAGAAGGCAAAAAACTTATAGTCATAATATTATTGCAAGAACATTCCAGAAATATTTTGATGATCGAAGCAAATTAAAAAAAATTAAAAAGGAGTTAAAGCATAATAAATTAACAAGATCTGAAAGTAGAGAAGTACTGGTAATGGTGAATAATGAGATCTCGCTCAATCGCAGAATTGACAGGTTAACAACAATGCAAAACTTATTTAAGTATTGGCATGTGGCACATTTACCATTTGCGCTGATTATGTTGATTATTATGATTATACATGTGATAGTTACGCTTACTTTTGGATATAGATGGATATTTTAGATGGAACTACTGATTGAGCAAATACTGACCTATTCTTTGGTCCTGATTTTTACCTTAGGCATTGTTATTTTTTACATGCGTAAGCAAAGAAAAGCTTCTCAAATTGTTTCTGAAAAGATTGAACAAGCTAAGAAGGATGGATTGTATGAACCCGTATCATTACACCCGGTAATTGATATTAACGATTGTATCCAAACGGGCGCCTGCATTGCTGCATGTCCCGAAAAAGATATTCTTGGTATCAAAGACGGAAAGGCAACAACAATAAATGCATCACATTGTATTGGGCATGGTGCCTGTTTTCATGCATGCCCCACTGAAGCAATTAGTTTATGCATAGGAACAGAAAAACGTGGAGTAGAATTACCTCACGTAAATCACAATTTTGAAACTAATATTCCGGGTGTTTACATTGCAGGTGAACTAGGAGGTATGGGGCTAATAAAAAATGCTGTAGAGCAAGGTAAACAGGCAGTTGATAATATTGCAAAAGCAAGCAAAAAAGAGCATAAGGCTGAATATGATCTTCTCATAGTTGGAGCGGGACCAGCAGGTATTTCTGCATCTCTGACAGCAAAAAAACATAAACTTAATGCTATTGTACTCGATCAGGATTCACTGGGAGGGACCGTTTTTACCTTTCCCAGACAGAAAATAGTAATGACTTCTGCTATGGATCTCCCCCTCTATGGTAAAGTAAAGTTATTTGAAACTAGTAAGGCAGAGTTATTGGATATATGGAATAAGGCATTATCAAAAAATGAAATCCAAATCAGAGAAAACAGTAAAGTAGAATCCATTGTTAAGGATGATGGATATTTTAAAATAAAAACTTTAGCAGGTGAGACTTACACAGCTAGAAATGTATTGCTTGCAATTGGCAGAAGAGGAACACCACGAAAACTTAATGTTAAAGGGGAAAATTCTGCAAAAGTTGCATACAGACTACTTGAGCCTGAAGATATAGAAGGGAAAAATATTCTTATTGTTGGAGGAGGTGATTCTGCTGTTGAATCTGCAATGTTATTGGCTAATAACAATAATGTTACACTATCTTATCGGAAACCAAATTTTCAGCGAATAAAAGCCAAGAATAAAGAACGTATTGAAGAAGCCATACAACAAAATCGTGTTAACATGCGTTTTGATACTAACCTTAAAGAAATAAATAAGGATGAAATAATACTAATTTCATCTGAAAATAATAAAGAAATAAACCTGGAAAACGATCTGGTTTATATATTCGCAGGAGGTGAACTCCCAACACAATTTTTACAAAAGATAGGTCTTCATATTACTAAAAAGTATGGTGAGGCGATATTGAAACACTAAATAACTACAATGGGTAAGTTGAAATCAAGTTGTTACTTAATAACGGTAATTTTACTTTTTTGTCAATTGCTTATTAGCATTGACACCTATGCACAAATTTCACCCGGCGATCTTTCTGAAGCACATTCTCATCTGGAGGGAATGTCACATTGTACAGATTGCCACACCCTCGGTGAAAAAGTATCAAACGATAAATGTCTGAATTGTCATACTCTGCTCAAAGAGCGTGTAATTAATAGCCTTGGTTTCCATTCATCAAAAGAGATTTCTGGTAAAGAATGTATTGTATGTCACAGCGATCATCATGGTAGGAAATTCGAAATGATTCGTTTTGATAAAGACAAATTTGATCACAAACTAACTGGATACAATCTTTCAGGTGCACACGCTAAACTTGATTGTAGCAAGTGTCACAGGAAGGAATTTATTTCAAATATGGAAATAAGTAACAAGAACTATACTTTCCTTGGTTTGAATACCGATTGTATTTCATGTCATAATGATTATCATAAAAAAACTCTTCCGTTCGAATGTATTAAATGCCATGATTTTAACGCTTTTAAACCAGCCATGGGGTTTGATCATAACAATACTAAATTTATTCTAAAGGGGAAGCACGCAGATGTAGAGTGTGTTAAATGCCACAAAGTTTCAACAATAAATGGTTCAAAGTTTCAGGAGTTTTCAGGAGTGGAATTTGCATCTTGCACAAACTGTCACAAAGATCCTCACGACAATAAATTTGGACAAAATTGTACTCAATGCCACAACGAGCAGTCTTTTGTAGTTGTTGGCACACTAAATAATTTTGATCATAATAGAACTAATTTTAAGCTGGTTGATAAACATGTAAACCTCGATTGTAAAAAATGTCATAAAAATAAACTCACTGATCCTGTCAGGCATGCAAACTGTTTTGATTGTCATGAAGATTATCATAGAGGAGAATTAATAACCCAAACATATAAACCAGATTGCAATGAATGTCATACAACAAAGGGTTTTATTGGATCATTATATACAATAGAAAAGCATAATAACTCGGAATTCAAGCTTGAAGGAGCTCATATGGCTACCCCCTGTTTTGTGTGCCATAAAAAGAAGGAACGTTGGGAATTCGGTAATATGGGTACTAAGTGCTACCAATGTCATGAAGACATTCATAAGGGAAAAATAAATTCAAAGTATTATCCAAATCAATCATGCGAAAGCTGTCATAATCCAAATTATTGGGCAATGGTTAGCTTTGATCATAATAGTACGGAATATAAATTAGAAGGAAAGCATAGGGATGTTGGTTGTCGTCAATGTCACTTTAAACCAACCACAGATGGTAATTTTGTACAACGGTTTACTAATCTTAAAGACAACTGTGCAGAATGTCATAAAGATCAGCATTATAAACAATTTGAGAGTAATGGGGTAACAGATTGTTTTACTTGTCACGATTATAATAATTGGAAAGCAAATAAATTCGATCATAATAAATCAAGGTTTGTGTTGGACGGAAAACATCAAAATGTACCCTGTGCCAGTTGCCATAAACCAAAACAATTAGGTAATGAAACTTATGTACTATATAAACTAAATGAATTCAAATGCGAGGATTGTCATTAATACTGGTATTTCTGGTAACCATCTTCAGTCAAACATCAGATTCTCCCCATGGCGAGAACTTCGAACTAAGCTGTGATGAGTGTCATACTTCAGAAAGATGGAAGATCAACAGAAATGAAATTAAATTTGATCATAATCTTACTAAATTTCATTTGGAGGGTTTACATAATGAAGTAGCATGCACTTCATGTCATCCAACACTTATTTTTTCCGATGCTGATCCCCAGTGCATGTCGTGTCATACTGATATGCACCAACAAACTGTCGGTTTTGACTGTGCCAGATGCCATAATTCAAATTCATGGATTGTTACTAATATTACCGAAATTCACCAACTAAGCAGATTTCCGTTACTTGGAGCTCATATTACAGCCGATTGTTATGATTGTCATAAGTCATCTTCTTTATTGAAATTCGAGCCACTAGGTGTTGAGTGTATTGATTGTCATCAGAGTGATTATACTTCCACAACTAATCCGAATCATGCCGAGAGTGGTTTCTCCACTGAATGTGCCGATTGTCATCAGATGGATGCATTTTCCTGGTTGGGATCAAGCTTTAATCATGGATTTTTCCCTTTAACTCTAGGACATGCAATTAATGACTGTAGTAATTGCCATACAGGAACTGATTATTCAAATATCTCATCCGAATGCATTTCATGTCATCAGTCTGATTATATGGCCACTTCATCTCCAAACCATCAACAAGCCGATTTGTCAACTGACTGTTTGGAGTGCCATACTACCAATCCTGGATGGAAGCCTGCTGATTTTACTCAACATGATAATGTATTTCCAATATATTCAGGTGAGCATAATGGTGAATGGGCAAGCTGTGTAGATTGCCATACAAGCCCCGGAATTTATTCAATTTTTACCTGTATTGATTGTCATGAGCATAATAAAACCGATATGGATGATGAACATCAAGGTATAGGAGGTTATTTATATAGTAGTCCTGCATGTCTAGAATGTCATCCAACAGGCTCTGAGGAAGGAAGTTTTAACCATAACTCATCAATATTCCCATTAACCGGGGCACATATTACAACAGAATGTGCCGATTGTCACATAAGCGGTTATGTAGGAACTCCTACTGTATGTTTTGATTGCCATTCCCTTGATTTTAACCAAACAACAAATCCAAATCATACTGCAATAGATCTGTCGAATGATTGTGAAATGTGCCATACCACAGCACCGGGATGGCAACCTGCTACATTTGATGTTCACAATGATTATTATGCATTAAATGGTGCACATACAAGTCTTGATTGTAATAGCTGTCATGATAATCAATATACCGGCACACCGGTTACATGCATTGGTTGTCATTTAGATGATTATAATCAAACTAACGATCCTCCACATGCATCGGCTCAATTTTCAACAGATTGCCTGACTTGTCATACTGAATTTGTTTGGGATCCATCAACATTTGATCATGATAATCAGTATTTTCCTATATATAGCGGGAAGCACCAGGGAGAATGGAATACTTGTACTGAATGTCATACAAACCAAAGTAATTATGAAATTTTTACCTGTATTGATTGTCATGAGCATAATAAGACAGATATGGATGATGAGCATGCTGATGAACCTGATTATGAGTATAATAGTTTAGCTTGCTTGGATTGTCATCCAGATGGTGATAGCAAGAGTATGATTTTTAACCATCAAATAATCATCAGATAATGAGAAGGTCAGTTTTAATATATCTGCTTCTTATACTAACTTTTGGACTTTTGGGTCAGGAGTCGGAGGAGATGATTGAAGGTAAAGTTTCATACATTACTTCTCAGAGTATATATGTGAAATTTAGTTCAACCAAGAATATTACAATAGGTGATACTCTACTAATTTATCTTGATGGAAAGCTTATCCCTGCGTTAAAAGTAAATAACCTGAGCTCAATATCCTGTGTTTGCAATCCTATTACTGATGTTACACTTAAAGTTGATGATATAGTCAGGTTAAATCCAAAAATTGTAACGATTATTACACCTGTTATTTCTGAAGAAAGTGAAGTTGTGGTTGAGGAGGAACTCATTATGTCAGAATCTGACAGCGTTGAATCGGATGTGACTAAGAATCATCAAAAAATTACCGGCAGATTATCTGTAGCTTCATATTCCAATTTTTCTAATACTGAAGGAGGTAACAGCCAACGAATGAGATATACATTTTCGATAAATGCCAGAAATATTGGAAATTCAAAGTTTTCAATTGAGAGTTATTTGTCTTTTGTTCATACTGATAAAACCTGGAGTGAAATAAAAGAAAATGTTTTTAATGGATTAAAGATTTATAATCTTGCACTTAGGTATGAACCGAGTGAAAGTATCAACATTTGGTTTGGTCGTAAAATAAATCCACTGCTATCAAATGTAGGTGCAATAGATGGTCTTCAAGCCGAAAAGCATTTCAAGACAATTTCGATTGGTGCATTTGTTGGTTCACGCCCCGACTATCGAGATTATAGTTATAATTTCAATTTGTTTCAGTATGGTGCATATATGGGACATAATTACAAGGGTAAAAATGGAAATGCACAAACTACACTTGCATTTGTGGATCAGGAAAATAAATGGAATACGGATCGACGATTTGTTTATTTCCAGCATTATAATTCACTCATAAGAAACTTGTATTTCCTTGGATCTGCTGAATTAGAATTATATCAAAAAGTTAATGGTGTTGAAAGTTCAAATTTAAATTTGACCAATTTATACCTAATGTTAAGGTACAGACCAATAAGGCAATTATCAGTTTCTCTATCATATCGATCACAGTCGAATATGATTTATTATGAAACCTACAAGGATTTTGTTCAACAATTAATTGATGATAAGAATATTCAGGGTGTTAGAGCTCATGTTGTGTACAGGCCGATAAAGTACCTTTCCATAGGATTAAAAGCAGGTTATCGTGCAAGAAATGATGATCCTAAACCATCATCAAATTATTATGGTTATATATCATATAGTCGATTGCCGGGTATTGATGCTGCCGCCAGATTGTCTGTTACAGCTCTTGAAAGCAGTTATCTTTCAGGAAAAGTTTATTGCCTGAATATGTCAAAAGATATTATCCCAGCTAAGCTTTATGGTGGTGTTAATTACCGTTATGTGGATTACCAGTTTGTGGTATATGAATCTACACTTATTCAGCACGTTGGCGATATTAATATGACCTGGAGAATTATCCCGAAACTTTCACTGTCGATGGCTTATGAAGGAATCTTTGAGAAAAAGAATATATATAACAGACTGTATCTTAACTTGATAAAAAGGTTGTAACCAAAACTAGCGATATTCTAGCTTTCTGATAGAATCAGAGTAAATACTACAAGCAGAAATTTTAACCTATTTGCTAAGCTTTATTAACTTTGAACCGGAATAGAATAAATAGCCATTAATAACTTTTAGTTTGTCAAAAATACATAGAATTTCGGTTTTAATTATTGTTGTTTTAAACCTACACGTTTTCTGTTTTGGACAAGGTAGCTGGGAGAAATTAAATGTATCAGTAACTAATAACCTGAATTCCCTTCATTTCACTGATAGCATAACAGGATGGGCTGTCGGGGACTCAGGTATTATTGTACACACTTCCGATGGAGGTGAAAACTGGACAATTCAGGAAAGTAATACCACAAATAATATTATTGACGTTTTCTTTCTTAATGACAGATTAGGATGGGCCACATCACATAAATTTTCATCACTTCCATACGGCTCATTACTACTAGAAACGATTGACGGAGGTCTGCATTGGGATACCATATCATATCCGGAAGAAAATATTTTTATTACAACAATATTCTATCTAGATTCATTAAGAGGCTGGATGGGTGGCACACCACATGCTCTTGTAAAAACAATTGATGGCGGTCAATCATGGCAGCCAGCAGTAATCGATACCAGTACTTTGGCTTTTTTTCCGATACTTAATATTGAGTTTTATGATGAGCAATATGGTTTTGCCTCAGGTGGAATTTTTGATATTGCCGGTGTTATTTGGAGAACTTCTAATGGAGGTGAAAATTGGTATGCCATTGATCCAATTGATGCTCCAGCAGACGAGGTTCATGGATTATACTTATTTGACTCTTTGGATGTAATTGGCTCAGGTGGTGACCCCGATTTTGGTTACGGTGTTGGAATGATGAGAACCCGGGATGGAGGAATGAGTTGGGAATATGATGAGATTGGAGTTCAGGGGATTGCTTACGATGTGGATTTTGTAACTGATTCAGTAGGTTGGGCACCTCTCGGACCCGAAAGAAAGTTTGTATATACCAAAGATATGGGCAGCACATGGGAAGAAACACAAACACCTGAATCCACCTCAATTTTTGATATTACATTTCCTGATTCGCTTCATGGTTATGCAGTTGGATGGAATGGTGCATTTCTTAAGTATGTTCCTGGAATTCATGTAGGTATTGACATGCAGAATAGTGTTGGCTTTTATATTTCCCAGAATTATCCAAATCCTGCTTCGAATACAACCAGGATTAATATCGAGCTTGCAAATACCATCTCTACAGCTTCAAGTTTATATATTTCCATAACTGATATTGTTGGTTATGAAGTTCACAGAACTGTTCTTGAGAATAAGGGAGGTTTATTCGATGTTGTACTTGATGTATCAGAATTACCTGCCGGGATTTATTATTATAAGCTTGTGGCTGGGAAACTTGAATCGGAAGTTAAATCAATGGTGCTAATCAATTAGTACCATGGTTTTTGTTTGATGATAGTCTGAATAATTAATTGAATAGTAATAAGTTCCACTATTTAACCCAAGATCGTTTGCTGAGATTGTTATGCTGTACTTCCCGGGTTTTTTCATCTCATTAATAATAGTTTTGATAGTGTATCCGAAATTGTTTGAGATAGTTAAACTAACATGGCTATTTTCAAATACCTCATATCTTATTGTTGTTCCATCTGTGAATGGATTGGGAAAGTTTTGATTGAGAATTTCGGAACTCGAGACTTCGATATCAATAAAATTAATTTCGCTAAAATTTATTTGTGTAGTCCATATTTGGTAGTTTCCTGTTGAATTATCCATCCAAACCGGAATAAGTTTTTCAGATGTTGAAGTAAGATCAATATTGTCACCCTGATAACCTTGTCCCAATCCACCAATTGCTTCAGGTTTAAAATTATGATCACTTATTGGCCATTCTTTCCAGGTTTGTCCACCATCGAGTGATCGGGCAAGAAATACTCCTGTTGAATCTGATGTGGTATTTCGGTCATCATAGAAAATAATATTTACTCCACCATACCGGTCAACATGAACCGAAGGAAAATACTGTGTTTTGCCATTATTAAACGGATCCTGATTTACGCGAATTCCATTTGACCAAGTAAGGCCTCCATCTGTGGAAACGTTTAAAATAATATCGGGATCAGTACCGGCTGGCAATAGATCTTTTTGGCCAGTAACGACATATACCCAACCTCTCCGTTCTCCATCGGTTTTATCGACATCAATTCCGGGCAAACCGTTTACTCTGATATTTCCCTTATAGGGAAGTAAACCGGTTATCCCATTTACCTCGAATGCATTTTCGGTTACCGACCAGCTATCACCACCATTTTCTGAATAGGCTGTTCCCACATAAATTTCCTTAAAAGGAGATGTATTTGTAACTCCTGCCCAGCAAGTGTGAATAGTTCCATCAGGGCCTATTGCATTATCACCACCTGCACTTCTATTTGGCGGATTATTTATTTGTTGTGGTGAACTCCAGCTTTCACTTCCACTACCAACAAAAGAAAACATAACAGGGTAGGGTGGTGCAAATTTTACCCAAGATGCATAAGTTCTACCATAGTACGAACTATTATTTTTGGTGTCCGTTGAAACGGAAGCTCTTTCCAAATCATCGTTTGAGATGGCAGTTTGTGTGGTCCATGTTTGACCATTATCATACGAGAAATGTGAATATAATCCCAGGAATGGAGATCTGCCAAGGCGGGTAATTATAAACCTTTGATCTTTATCAATGGCGATTCCGGGATCACCACCATGAAAGTCAATAGGGTTACCAGAACAACTATCGCTTCCCGACCAATTGGAACCACCATCAGTACTTGTGTATATTCCTTCACTAACAAAAAATGGTATAAAGGAAAGTGTATTGCAGGATGAAAAAAGAATATTTTCGTTAATTGGACTTATGGTGATAAATACTTCAGTTTGAGTTATATCGCTAGGATAGATGCGATAATTATGACTTAACCCCGAAGTTTGTGATATCAGCACATTTGATAATAGTATTGTTATGAAGACTAATGGGGTGGTTATAAATTTTATGGATATATGGTTTACCCAGATTCTATCAATAATCTTGAAAAGATCAGATAAAAACTTGTATTTTATTGATGATATCAAAATTTGTAACCTAATTTGATAGTTGTAAAGAAGCTTCTGGGTTCACCAGCCTCATAATATCTTCCTTCAGCTGAATTTGTATTTGTGAACCCCACATAAATCTCATCAAATATATTATTTACCCCACCTGAGACCAATAAATTGAGTTTGCCAAACTTCATATCCAATCCAATTACCGAATTTAACAGTTTGTATCCGTTTGTTTGGTCAGTATTTGCATCATCAACCCAAAGGCCACTAATTCCGGAATAACTCACTTTAACAAAACCATCAATATTTTTGAATATCGACTGATTGTAATTTGCTGATAAATAAAGGTTGTTTCTGGGAACACTTGGTACAATATTTCCTGAAAAGTCTTTTTCGATTTCATTGATGTTTCCAATAGAATCAATCTCTATTGAGAGCGCATTGTATGAATTGTAGATAAAATCCGAGAAAGTATAGGCAAAAGCAAAGTCGAGTTTTTCGATCAACTTAATATGAGTTCCTAGTTCGAATCCGCGACGATTTGTTTTTGCTGCATTTCTGAAAAACACATCACCATAAATCTCATAAGGAACAACTTCATTATCAATATTCATTTTGAAGAAGGTTGCTTCGAATTGCATCCTGTTAAAGAAGTAGGAGTTTTTATTGTCAACAAAGCCTTTGATACCTATCTCAAAACTCTTCGTTTCTTGTGCTTTCAGATCCTGATTATACAATAATGAAGGGTCAAAACTTTCAAGCTCGTTTTTCGCCGGACTGTCATAACTTATTCCGTAAGAGCCATAAAGCGATATCCATTTTGTGAGCTTGTAATTCAATGCTACTTTAGGAACAAAGGCATTAAAGGATCTGGAATCGAATCTGGATGGAAGGGTTTCCTCCTGGAGTTTAAAGCTAATTTCATCAAATCTTCCTGTGAGTAACACGAATAATTTATCCTTTAGAATCTCAAAATTATTAGAGATATAGAATCCATTATTGAAGATCTTCTCGTTCAATAATTGAAGTAACTGATCGCTTTTCTTTCCGTTTAGATTGTCGTAATATTCAGTTCTGGCAGGTTGAAACAATACATCAGCACCAATGGCAAGTTCATTTTTTCTGCCAAAGAGATTAGAGGTATTTATATATCTGGTTCGTAAGCCCAGACCATTTCTATTGATGATTCTGTATTCCTTATTTGTTCTTTCGAAATACTTGATTGTAGCATAGGTAGTTAGCTCAAACTCATTATTCAACTTTTTCCCAAACCTAGTGTTGTATCTTATTCCAAGTCTTCCTTTTGTTGAAAGTCTTTTGGTATCACGATCTATTGCCCTTTGTTCAGCCTGATAGGGATCATTTTCAAATTCACTTTTTGTTAATGATCCCGGTAAACGGATTAATCCATCAACATAATAGAATAGAAGCTTCAAGCTTGAATTTTTGGATGAAGTGGTTTCTACAACAGTATTTATAATATTCCAATGCTCGCTATTATGCTCTCTGTAACCCTGATAACTATGGTTACTGTAGGTAGTGAGCATACCATAATTCATGGTTCTTATTCCGGCTTTAAAACCGATACGCTGTAAGCCAAAAGAACCAAACTCATTAAATTGTGATACGTAACTGTTATTGAAATTGATATCATTTATGAAATTCACAACTCCACCCGGGGCGTTAGTGTACATTGATGACAGGTTTCCTTTTGCAATTTCAATTGAACCTATTGAGTTGAAGTCGATGGCCTCGATTCGGGTTTGACCATCCGGCTCTGATTCCGGAATATTATCAAGCAATATTCGTACACCTCTGATACCGGATTTTGATTTACTCCCAAAACCTCTTATGGAGATTCTAACATCGTGATTTCCATATCTGGATTGTAAAAACATTCCCGGGACACTTGAAAGAACATCACCAACACCAACTTTTCTGTCGTATTTGAAATTGTAGTAATCAATTCTGGTTACAGGGTATGGGATATCAATTATTTGTTTTGATATCCGTGTTCCTGTTACAACAACCTCACCGATATCAATACCAAGTGTATCTTTGGAAAAAGTTGTTGCTGTTGAATCAGGAGTAATGATTTTTTGGGCATACAATTTTGGGCTTCGTATAGCTATAACACAAAACAGCACAATTGAAATAATTCTAATCTGATTTCCTGACACGGTTCCGGATCTTGATTTTCAAGTTCGTAAACAATATACGAATTTAATAAAGTTATTGAAAAAGAGGATGTAATGTTTTACCATACATCCTCTTTATTATTTATAAAAATCGTTGATATTTGATCGTTAATTATCTGATAAAGAACTTTTTGACAAACGTGCCCTCACTATTGTCAATTGCGATGAAATAAATTCCAGGAGCAATATTATCAAGTGTAATTTTGGAAGAATATTTATCCATTATCTCAACCTGACTCTTTTCATAATATTTATTGCCTATTGCATCGAAAATCTTAATATTTACAGTTAATGATCCATTGGTTACAACATTGAAATTAAATGTACCATCGTTAGGATTAGGGTATAAACTAACATTGACTAAACCGTTGATATCTTCAATTCCGGTACAGTTGATAAATGTAACATTAGTTTCATCAGAATTTGAACATGAATTTTCATTTGTTACCAAAACACCAAATTCCTGAGAGTTATAACCTATTCCAGAAGAGTCTACTGTAATTGTTGCAGTAGTTTGCCCACCAGGAGACCATAAATATGAAAATGCATTTGGAATAGTTGCATCAAGCGTAAGTGTTGTAGCACCACAAATGGTAGTATCATTACCTAGATTTATATCAGGTAGTGCATCAACAGTTAGAATTTGTGTTGCAGAACTTGGACAACCATTCTGGCTAATAATTGTATAGTTTATGTTATGATCACCTGATCCGGCTTCATTAGCATAGAACATATCATCGATAACGCCATTTCCTGAAAATGTACCGCCTGTTGGATCACCACCAGATAGTTCAAACGGTTCAGCATCCTGACAAACAGAAGCAAAGGAATTCAGTGATACATTATCAATTGGGAGTACGGTTATATCCTGATATGCTGTGTCGGCACATGAGTTTGTATCAGCATATGCATATTCAAGAGTATGTGTTCCTACCCCGGCGTTTTCGGGAACGAAAAATCCATCTTCCACACCTGTGCCTGAATAGATTCCACCTGTAGGTTCTCCATTTTCAAGTTCGAAAGCTTCTTGACTAAGGCAAACAGGATCGAATGGTAAGAATGTTACAGCAGGCGTATCATATATTGAAAGAGTCAGCATTAGTGCCTCACTTTCACATCCGCTAACATTTTGTGTAACGTAATAGGTATAAGTTCCCGGAAGTGTATCGTTTGTATAAAATGGTGATCCGGTAAATACAATTTGTGTAAGTTCAGGATCACTATACCAGTATATATCAGTTCCTGTAGCTACCAACGGAGGAATCTCAGAATAAACACAAACTGATACATTTTCCCCTTCTGGAGCACCAGGTTGTTCATTTATTGATATGAAATCAGGTTTAGTAATAAGGTCTGTGCCAGCTGGGTTTGTAACTTCGAGAGATACATTGTAGGTTCCCACTTCTGTCCATACAATTCCTGTAGGGAACTGATCTGTTGAGGTTTCCGGATCACCACCATCAAATGTCCATAACCATGATAATGCATTTGTTGACTGATCAATAAAATCAATTTCATTTCCAATACATGTTGAAGTTTCAACAGCGGTAAATTCTGCTGTTGGTGGACTTAATGGAATAACCTGAATTGTCGCATCACGATAATGAACAGGTGTTCCATTTGGGCCCTCTCCTTTAATAGTTATGGTATAATTTCCTACAGGTACAAGGTTGGAGGTGATTACTAATGGAATGGAATCTGGAAAAATTGAATTTATTATATTTCCTTCCGGCCATTCGATTGTAAATGAACCTGAAGTAGGTTGCTCTATTGAAGCCGAGAAGATTGCTTCTTCGGTGTACATTTTTTTTGCAGGGATAGCGGCCCAAATAGTGTCTCGAAGTTCCAATTCTAATGTTGTTGGATAAACTCTCATGGCAAAATCAGGGAAATAGGCTGTGAAGCTTGCAAATGAGCCCCATCTGAAGTCACTCCATGCAACCATGGAAGTAACAGAGTTTGAAACGATTCCGCTGTAATCGCCCTGATAACGAGGTGTTCCACCACCACCACAGGAGCTACAGTTAACCTTCATCTTTTCATTTGATATTTTTTTATTTGCAACAAAACTCTGGCCTCCATTATCTGAATAAGTGGCATAAATTAAAGCACTGTCGTTTGTCGGAGTGTCACGAGTATCCATCCATTGAACATATAATCTGCCGGTTTCATTGTCGCACCATGTTGCTGGTTGCCATTGGTTACTACCTTGTGGATTAAGTCCACTGTTCACTCTTAATGCCTCTGACCAGGTTGTGCCACCATCATCTGAATATCTGCTCCAGATATCTGGTTTCATACCATTTCCAGGCGGGTCATTTGTGGCATATACTAAATGCAATCTACCTCTGTATGGACCATTACTATTATCTGCTGTTATAAATGGATAAGGTCTGGTTCTCATATTTTGTACAGAGTTTCTACCATTTACATCAGTGCCAACATAACCTGAGAATTGTTGTGCAGATTTATGTGTAAATGATAGTCCACCATCATTAGATTCATAAAATGTATACGTTGAAGCAAATGAACTTCCACTGTTTGTAACAACATAAACAGAGCCTCCTGAAGTTGAACCGTCGGGGCCAACACAAACCATCATTCCAGGAAGTGACTGTGTTGATGGAGAAAATGTACTTTGCCAAGTTTGTCCCAGATCAATACTTCTGGTAAAATTACCCTGACCACTATTGGTCATTGTAGAGTATACATAGTTTGCATATGGTCCGGTTGATTGATCGGCGGCTATCCAGTTTTTGTCATTACCTGAAATTGCATTAACAGCAGCTCCCCAGGTTTGTCCGTTATCTGCTGACTTAACCACTTTACAACCCTGGATGCTTGAACCATACATGTTTTCATAATATAGGTTTCCAAGTCCGTCATAAGTAGTTACAGGGTCACCTCTCATGGATGTTCCCCAGTTTGGATTGCTATCCAACCAATTATGACCATCATTTGTATAGTGAGCTCCATCTGTATTAAACGCACAGAAAAACTGTGTGGGCTCAAGAGGATTTACAGTTATATGACCTTCGGCAAAATCAACGCCTAAATAGAAGTTGTCGAAATCATCAATTGTAATTACCTCAGAAGGCATTCGTTGGGCATTTTGTGTTTGTTGAATATACCAAAGTGGAATTTGATCCAGGTTAGGATCATCTTTAAATTCCTGTCCCATTACTACGCCATTCGATATCATCAAGATAAGAATCATGAATGGCAATACATTAGTAAGTAAGTTTTTTTTCATGTTTATATAGAATTAGTTAGTCTCAATAATTATTATCTGCTCCAGTCGACCTGAAGGCTGATAATTGAAGAATCCGATAAACTTTTAGAGTAAAATTGTACCTCTTTCCATTGCCAAATATAAATTAATTTATTTGGAATTCTGAAAATAGCACTCATTGGGAAGAAATTGGTAAGGTTATTTTTTCTTCTTTTCTTCTTTTTTCAGCATGTATCGAACAATATTTTCATCATTCGTACCGTAGCCATAGCTGTTTACCAGTACCCAGCCGTTTTGAGTCATTAGGTTTAATGCAGACATAATATTATTTGAACGAGCAATTGTTCCATTTTTATCTCTTATTTCCTCAACATTGGGTTTTTGCTGTCCATAATCAACAAAAACGTTAATGTTGAAATTTTTTGTAATACCTACTAGTTCAACATAATCAGTGTTTTGTTTTTTGTTAATATTCACATCACCTACGTAAATTTGAGAATACCCTGTAATTCCGGCAAACAGAATGATAAGAACCATTGTAAACTTTTTCATAATAATAGTTTTTGTTGTTCACCAAAAATATGAAATATATTTTGGTGTCTCTATTTGGAACAGGGAAAATTATTAAAAACTGATTAGATTTGCATCTGATATCAAAAAAAAATGAAAAGGATTTTTACAATACTGATAATAACCCTTGTATATATAAATGGATTTGCCGGAGATGGTAAATCTTTTGTTTCATTGAAAAGCAGTGCTTCATTTCCGCTGGGAGATTATAGCAAAAAAAATCTGGATTACGGATGTTTTACAACATTAGGCGCTTCATTTGGTGTTGAAGGAGCATGGTTTCTATACAAAAACCTTGGAGTTGGTCTTGATGTTAGCTATAGTTTACATACTGTTGATGCTGTAGGTATTGCTACCGAGATGGTAAAAAATGATCCTTTTCTGGTTGATATGACGACAAGGTCAGATCCATATACAATGTTAACAACTATGGCAGGGTTTTACTATTCCTATAGTATTAAGCAAAAGGTTACTATACAACCAAAACTTATGGCAGGTATAATATTTGGTAAAACTCCCTTTCAATTGTTTGAACCTACCTTTTATCTGTTAGGACCTTCTTATTTTAAAACTACGTCGTCAAGAGACAGGTCAATTGCCTTTAAGCCAGGTATTTCTGTTAACTATCATATTAACAATTGCATAGCTTTAGGTATTCATGCAGATTACACAATGTCGAATATGGTATTTGGATTTTTTACTTTCAATGGTCTGGAAAATCGAAAAAGAAAAATCAGGTATTTAGATATAGGACTTGGACTTATTATTAAGTTATAACGATTATCCGTTTTCAATAATGTTCAGTAGTGTTTTTTTATTCTTAATATGAAAATGGTTATTTGAACATTCAATAATTCCCGAGGTTTTAAAATCCTTCAATATTCTAATTGCGCTTTCCTTTGTCATAGATGACATATCCGCAATATCCTGCCTTGTTAGTGAAGTTTCAAAATCCGATGAATTGTAGATAGAATCACTTAAATACATTAATGTGTTTGCCAGTCTACCATTCATATGTTTATGTGTGACAATTTTTAATTTATTATATAAATTTATATGAGCTTTATTCAAATAGGCAATTAATTCGATTGCAAAATCCGAATTATTCATTATTAAGTTTTTAAAATCTTGCATATCAATGTAATTGGCAGTAGTGTTTTCAAGAGCCGTAACAGTGAAGTGGTGCTTATAATCAGTAAAAAATCCAGGGCCTCCAATTATCTCACCAGGTTTGATTAGTCTTAGTATTATACTCCTATTGTTACCATCTTCCAGGTAAACTTTTACAAGACCACTTTCGATAACTATAATATGGGGCATTGGTGCACCTTGTTTAAAGATATTCTCGCCTTTATTAAAACTAACAGAATATTGTTTTTGTTCTATTTGATCCAGCTGGGTAGGATTCAGAAACTTTAAAATGTTATTCGAATGATTATTGGTTATATTTGATGTATTATTATTAATCATTTTTTATGTGTAATAAGCAAGTATTGTTAGTTGCAATTCGTACGTTACTCCATTAGTTATACTATTTTCCGCCATTTGCGATGATATATATCAATATATATTCGGATAGATACAATACCTTATACTCTATATATCACTTTGCTAAGATAGAGAAATAACACCAGCTTTGTATATTTGTTACAAAATAACTAACAATTATATTTAAACTTTAAATTAATAGAAGTCATGAAAAAAAATTATTTTGGTTACTTACTTTTAGTCCTTGTCTTTGCGATGGGGATTATGGTATCTTGTACTAAGGAGGGTCCTGCAGGTCCTGCAGGTGCAGATGGTACTAATGGATCAGACGGAACAGACGGCGTTGACGGAAACGTATCTTGTTTAGTATGTCATACTGCCGTTAATATGGATGAGATTGCTACCACATTTTCAGGGCATAAACATGCTAATGGTACTTCTTTTGCATATGCTGGAAGTAGAGATGGTTGTGCATATTGTCACTCAGGTGATGGTTTTATTAATTTCACAAGAACAGGTGTATCCATGGCTCCTGCAACTGTAACATCATTAGAATGTGGTACATGTCACTCAAACCATGGTAGTTTAGAAGATGGCATATCTGCTCCTATGCGAGCAGTTTCTGCTCCAGCATCTCTTATAAATAATTCAATTTATGAGCATGGCGGCGGAAATCTATGTGCTACTTGTCACCAAGCTAGAAGAGGTCCTGATTCTTATTATGGAACTGAAGATAAAACATATGCCCAAAAATTTACTGGTGATGATATTACTACTTACCAAGCACATGCTTCAATTGGACCAAACGGTACTATGGAATTAGTTGGTGATACTCTGTTTGTAACCTTCGATGTGCCTTTTGCTACTCATACTTATACAAATAGTACTCATGCTGGTCCTCATCATGGTCCTCAGGCAAATATGTTTGCTGCTGACTTTGGATCTGTAGCTGGAGCTCCTTTCGACAGGGATCATCATACTGATTGTTCTAGCTGTCACGTAGCAACAGAAACTGCTGGATCAGGTCATTCATTTGTTCCAGATGTGGCAATGTGTAATGATTGTCACGGTGATGCATTTGATATGGGTGCAGAACAAGATGCAATTGCTGCTAGAATAGACGCTGTTGGAGCTGCTCTTGAAGCAATTGGAGCTATTCATATAGCTGAGGATGGTGTACACCCAATGTACGCATCATTAGAAACAGACAAGTGGAATGCTTTCTGGAATTATATGTGTCTTGTTGAAGACAAGAGTGAAGGTCTTCATAATTTTGGTTATGCAAAACAATTATTAACCCAATGTGAGAATGCATTAGGTTTATAATTCGCAAACTATAAAATCAAAAATCGGGTATACTACCTTTTATAGTATATCCGATTTTTTTTTGGATTTGAAATAAATATTGAAAATAACACAACGCAAGAACTATAAAAGATTATTCAAAAATCTATGGTTGTAGTACTGTGATCTGAATTATTTTTTATTGTCAATAATTACCGCCAATCAATTACCCATTCTCACTTAAATTCTCAAGCCTTTTTCTATCGATAATATTAATTGATTTCTTATCGTAGATTATTATTCCTTCATGGTTAAGTTCGTTCAATATTCTTATGGCCGAATCTCTACCAACACCTGATAAATCTGCAACATCACTAATACTTAGGGTTAATGTATAAGGATTTGTGGAATATATATCTGTCTCAAGATATAATATGGTTTCGGCAAGTTTTCCAATATTATGCTTACGAACCATATTATACATCTTTTCAGTTATATCAAGCAATGATTCATTTACAAGATTAATATATTCAAAAGCAAATTTCGAGTTAACCTCCATGATGCTTTTAAATGCTGAAGATTCAATTAAACAAACCTTGCTTTTTGTAAGAGCTTTTATTGAAAAGTGATTTCTGTTATCGCTAAATACTCCGGGTGATACAAAAAAGTCATGATCCTTTATCAGTTTTATGATTTTATTTCTTCCTTTTTGATCTTCGATATATAACTTTGCCAAACCTGATCTAAAAGATACTATATGACTGCTTTGAGTACCACTCTTATGAATTAATTCTCCTTTGTTATATACAACCTCAGTACGATTATCATTAATTAATTTTAATTCATCATTATTAAGATAATTGAATATATGCTGAGGGTTAAAACAGTTTAAACAGTTCAATAATTTATCTCCAGTCTTTTTTTGCATTCTATTGTTATTTTTTAGCAAAAATAAAATATTGCATGAATAATAAAAGTCAGAACATGACTAATTATCTGGTTAACTTTAAGATAATAATGGAATACTTTTTAAATCAGTCAATTAGAACTCATCTTCTTCCTGATTGTCAAAGGAAGTATTTTGATGTTCCCGATCATATTTCTCGCAGTCGAATTCGATCATTACATCGCGTAATGGTGTATCGAAATCACCCTGGCTAATTCCCAGAGAAGGGTCAGAATAAACTTTCTTCATATATAATGCCCATATGGGTAGTGCCATGTTAGCACCTTGCCCAAGGCCGATGGTTCTGAAGTGAACACTTCTGTCTTCAGCACCCACCCATACACCTGTTGTGATATCTGGAGTGATACCCATAAACCAGCCATCACTTTGATTTTGAGTTGTTCCGGTTTTGCCTGCAATCGGGTTGTGAAATTGATATTTATAACGTAATCTGATACCAGTACCGCTCTCAACAACACCTTCCATGAGTTTAAGCATTTTATACGCTGTTACCTCATTCATAGCTTCAGTTTTCTCTGGAACAAATCTTTCCAATACGTTACCGTTCTTGTCCTCGATCTTGGTAACAAATGTTGGAGTAACATAAACACCTTTATTTACAAATGTATTCATTGCACCAACCATTTCGTAAAGAGATAGATCAGGAGTTCCCAATGCAATAGAAGGAACAGCAGGAATATCCGATTTAACACCCATTTTACGAGCCATCTGTCGTACCGATTGTGGAGAAAACCTTCCGATCAGGTATGCTGAAATCCAGTTGTTTGAGTTGGCAAGTGCCCATTTTAAAGTAACCTCTTCACCTATTCTGTCTTTGCCAGAATTCCTTGGAGCCCAGAAAGTTCCATCATCAAGTTCGACACTGTAAGAAATATTTGAGACTTTATAGCATGGTGAATACTCACCTTCCTGCATTGCAAGTGTATAGAGAAATGGTTTAAATGTTGAACCTACCTGACGTTTTCCCTGAACAACGTGATCGAACTTGAAATATTGATAGTCAATACCGCCAACCATAGCTCTTACATATCCTGTGTGAGATTCCATTGATAACAGTCCGGCTTGAAGAATATATTTGTAATAACGAATCGAATCGTAGGGTGTCATTATGGTATCGATGTGACCATTCCAGCTGAAAACACGCATTTCCCTTGGAGTATCAAATTTTTGAAGAATTGAGTCCAACGACATGCCTGAATTTCTGTGTAAACGGTATCGCTCACTTCTTTTAATGGCCTGGAGCATGATTCTATCAACGGCATCTTCTGCCTCATCTTCTTCAAAATCAAATGGAGCATGGCGTATCCCTTTCCAGTGATTATAAAATGCAGGTTGCAGATCAAGTGACAAGTGTTCCCTGACAGCTTCTTCGGCATACCTTTGCATTCGTGAATCAATAGTTGTATATATTTTTAATCCGTCTTTGTATAGATTGTAGGATGAACCATCAGGTTTGAAATGGGTACTACACCATTTTTTTAGTTTGCCTCTAAGGTACTCTCTTGCGTATGTTGCCAATCCCTGATTATGGTCGCGCATAGAGTATTTCGACACTCCCAGTGGTAAATTGCTTATAGTGTCATATTCTTCCTGAGAAATGAAATTGTACTTAAGCATTTGAGATAGTACCAAATTTCTTCGTTTTAATGAATTATCCGGATTTGAAATAGGACTGTATCTCGTTGGTGCATTAACAACTCCGGCCATCAATGCTGCCTGTTGAATATTCAGAGAATCTGGGGTGCAATCGAAAAATGTAGCTGAAGCAGATTTTATTCCGTATGTATTATGTCCAAAAGGAACAGTATTGAGATACATTGCAATAATCTCCTCTTTGGAGTAATATCTTTCCAGTTTCAGTGCAGTTATCCATTCCTGAAATTTTCTGAGTACAAGTTGTGGTTTTGACAATCTTCCTCGTGGAAACAAGTTTTTAGCTAACTGTTGGGTTAGGGTACTACCGCCGCCTTTATGATTTCCGGTTAGAACACCATAAAGAACTCTAAGCAAAGCCTTTTCATCAATTCCACTATGTTTTTCAAATCTGATATCTTCAATGGCAATGAGTGCATTTATAAGGTTTGGTGATATTTCCCGGTAGCCAATATTTGATCTGTTTTCAATAAAATAAGTTCCAAGAATGATTCCATCGGATGAATAAACCTCGGAGGCAAGATTACTCTTAGGATTTTCCAATTCCTGAAAGGTTGGCATTGGACCGAACCATTCAGCAACAATACCATAAAAGAAAACAACTGCCAGTCCCAATGAAATAGCCCAAATAAGCCATAATTTGAAAATATAATTGAAGAATTTTTTCTTTGGCACGTTTTTATTTGATGTATCGTTACTGTCCATTTTATTAATAGATACGGTTAGTTTTAGTCACTATTAACTATGCTTAATCCTATATTGTTGATTCCGGAAAGTGTATCAACTCGCATTGCTTGTTGTATCAGGAATTTGTATTCACCGTTTACCGGAAATCTAAGATTTGAGTTCAGAAGAATGTCATTTTCCTTTATGCTTCCCCAGCCCTTTCCTAGCCATCGACCTTCATGATCAGCAAGTATACATTCAATGGTATCACGACTTATATTTCCATTTGGAAACTCGGTTGTTAGAAAGAAGTAGAGATTGCTGTATCGGTAATTAACTGAATTCCTTACGATTATACCGAAATCATAATTCTGAAGTGAATCCAAAATCATTACATTAAAAGAAACAGCATTGTTCTTATACCAGCCTGATGCAGGGATTTCAACACTTTCATTGAAAACAGTATCGTGACTACAGGAAAATAATGTTGCTGAAATTATTATCGCAATCGTAACTGCTATTTTGTTTCTGATATTGAGCATGTCAGTATTATAATGTGATTTTCAGGCAATTATTATTCTGTTTCAAAAAAACTTTTAAATGTATCCAGTAATATCATCATTGTCACCACTGCTGATTGTATCTACTTGAGTGTTTTTCTCAGCAAATTTTTCAAGTTCAGCAGGAAGTTTCCCTTTCTTATTTTGCTTTAATATGTACTTGACTTTATCAATGGGTATTGACATCATATTTGTTGCATCTCCTGCGTAAGCATACCACATTGTTTTCTTGAATACCTCGCTTTTGATAAAGAAGGCTTTACCTTTCTTTGTTTGCAAAGGAATGGAACTGTCAGGAAAACTTCTGAGTGTTTCGATATAATCATCAACTTCATAATTAAGGCAGCATTTTAGTTTACCGCATTGTCCGGCTAGCTTTTGCGGATTTAGTGATAATTGCTGAATACGTGCCGAAGTTGTTGATACACTGCTAAATGTGCTCATGTAGGATGAACAGCAAAGTTCTCTGCCACAAGGCCCAATACCTCCAACTTTTGCTGCTTCCTGACGAACACCAATTTGCTTCATCTCAATTCGCACTCTAAAAGCATCAGCAAGTTTACGGATAAGCTCTCTGAAATCAACTCTGTCGTTAGCTGTGTAATAGAAAATGGCTTTTGTTTTGTCACCCTGGTATTCAACGTCATTGATCTTCATCTCCAGACTCAGCTCTGCTGCTATCCTTCTGGATTTAAGCATCGTGTTGTCTTCAATTTCTATTACTTCAAGCCATTTTTCAATATCAGCAGTTCTGGCATGACGAAATACTCTTTTAAGATCTTTCTTGCTTAAATCGACATTTTTCCTTTTCATCTGGATTTCAACCAGCTGTCCTACCAGTGTAACAATGCCAATATCATGTCCCGGAGAAGCTTCAACTGCAACCACTTCACCTTTTTTAAGAGTCATTTCCGGTGGATGTGTAAAGAAATCCTTTCGGCCGTTTTTAAACCTGACCTCAGCCACATTGAAATCACTGATACTATCAGCATCAGTATATTCTGAAAGCCAGTCGTGTGCACTTAATTTACAGCATCGTAGCTGATCTACAAATAGCTGATCAGGGTTGGTGCCTTTAACTGCGCAACATCCTCTGGAGTTTAATATATTTTTTTGTTGTGTATTCTCTTTAATATTTTCTTCCATTTCCCTTCTGCCTTTTCTATCTCAATAGTGCTACAAAGGTACATATAAAGTTTGTTTTAGCACTTGTTAGTTGTCCTAGTATCTGTAAATTATAATTCTAAAAGTCGAAGATAGATCTAAAAATAAGAAATACCCCAAATAGTGATATTGCTACTCCAGCAACTTTGTTTATCAGAATTAGAAATTTATCAGTGATAATTTTAGTGAGTCTGCTTGCTGCGAATGTTTTAATTATGTCGGTTAATAGTACTACCGACAAAGTTCCTGTAAAGAATAATATCAATTTCGTGGTATTTGCACTGTATTGAGCTGTAACCCCGACGATTATGCTAACCCAAAAAATCCATACGAACGGATTAACTGCATTTAAAAGGAATCCTTTTCCAATGTAGATAATCGGGTGAGGTTCTTTGATCTCTGCTTTATCTTCTGCATCTTCAACTGTTGTCTTTCTGCCGTAGGTAAATATTCCAAAAAAGATAAGTAGTATTCCCCCAATTATACCGATAGTTTTGAAGTTTTCCATATTGCCCATTATGCTTGCAGCACCAAATATGGATAGACTTACGATTAGAAGATCGTTGAGGAAAATACCAAATGCTAGCAGAATGCCCTGAAAAAAGCCACGGTAAATCCCTGTTTGAACAAGTGCAAAAAATGCTGGTCCAAACCCAAATAGAAATGCTAAGGATAAACCTAGAAGAGTTCCTTCAAAAAAGGCATTCATAGTTAATTAATATTGTTTTTCGAACAGGTTGTTTTTCCTGAGATATGATTCCCATTCGTCGATACGTGAGTTTTTTAGTACTCTTGGGAATTTGTTCGCACTACCTTCTTTACCTGACTCTTTCATGTAATCATAGAAAACCTGAGATGGAAGCACGGTAACACACACATCTTTAATAGCTTCCATCCGTTCAACACGATAATCATCATTAAGGGTTTTTAAACGATCATCAATAATTTCCGCGGCCTTTTCTCTATCAAGATTATCATCAGTACCTATGTACCAGTGGTGAGCAAAAAGACTTCCATGTCTAACTCCTGCAACTGTAAACTCCTTGACTTTAACATCAAGTTCATCCTGCATAAGTTCAATCGCACGGTTCATGTTTTCCTGTGAAAGATGTTCACCGCAAATACTGATGAAATGTTTTGTTCGGCCGGTAATGATTATTTCGGATTTTTCTTTGTCCACAAGTTTAATTGTATCGCCAAGTAAGTATCTCCATGCGCCAGCATTGGTCGACATGAGTAACGCATATTCAACACCTTCTTCAATTTCATCGATATTCAGAGTTTGAGGATTGTCGGTGAAATTTCCTTCATCGTCGAAGTTGTCGCTGTTGAATGGAACAAATTCATAATAGATTCCATTATCAAGAACCATCTCCATGCCCTTGGTATCTTTTCCATTTTGGAAAGCAACATATCCTTCAGATGCAAGATATGATTCATTATAAAGCAGGGGTTTGGCAACGAGTTTTTCAAAACTTTTCACATAAGGTTTAAAAGAAACTCCACTATGAACATAGACCCGAAGGTTTGGCCAAATATCGTGGATAGTATCAACTTTGTATTCCTCAATGATTCTTTCCATGAGAATTTGTACCCAGGCAGGAACTCCTACAATAATTCCGATATCCCAGGTTGGTGCTTTTCGCACCATCTCATTAAGTTTTATTGCCCAGTCGTGAGTACGGGAAATTTTTCTTCCGGGTCGGTAAAAATGCTGAAACCAAAATGGAATATTACCTGCGGTTATCCCTGATAAGTCGCCCTCATAATAAGTGCCGTTATACTGTAAATGAGTACTCCCACCGATCATCAAAATGCCTTTCTCATAAAATTCAATGGGGAAATCATATTTTGTAGTTGAAATCAGCTGACGCAATGTTACCTGTTTGATTCCCCGTAACATATCGTTTGTTATGGGAATATATTTACTGGATGCTTCAGAAGTACCCGAACTAAGAGCAAAATATTTGACTTTGCCCGGCCATGCAACGTAAGATTCACCATTTAAAGATCTGTACCACCATCTTTTATACATGGATTGGTAATCGTGTACGGGAACAGTTTCTGCAAAGGATTTTCTAATATCTTTTGCATCAATAAGTTTAGAAAACTTATAGTGTTCGCCAATGGCTGTAAACTGTGATTTGCGGAGTAATTTTGTTAATTCACGTTTTTGAGCAGCAACTGGTGTAAGCTTTCGGCGTTGTTTCTCAACAGGTAAGTTCCGTAGCTCAAAAGCTTTCTTTATAATACTCCCTAATATTGGCATAGTTTATAAATAATAAGCTAGCAAATTTATTAAAATATCGCTACAAAAGACCTAATTCTAACATTGCTTCTTCGCTCATCATATCCTTATCCCATGGTGGTTCAAAAGTAATCTCAACATCCGATTCAGTAACTCCTTTCAGGTAGCTGATTTCTTCCTTAACCTGTGCCGGCATGCTTTCTGCAACGGGGCAGTTGGGAGATGTTAGTGTCATCAATACTTTAACCTTACCTGATTCGTCTATGGTGATATCATAAATTAAACCTAATTCGTAAATATTTACAGGTATTTCAGGGTCGAATATATTCTTAACTACTCGTATTACTTTCTCTTCAAGTTCTTTTATTTCTGCTTTGTCCATCCTAGTAAGTTGCTTATTAAAACTTAATTAACTATTGGCCTTTATCTGTAAGGCACGAGCATAAAGCTGCATTTGTTTTATCATGGAAACAAGTCCATTAGCTCTTGTTGGTGATAAATGCGCTTTAAGTCCTATTTCGTCAAGGAAATTAAAATCAGCTTCAACAATATCAGATGGTTTGCTTTCAGATAACACTCTGATTAATAGTGATATTATGCCTTTGGTGATAACTGCGTCACTATCGGCTGTGAACTTTACAATACCATTATCAAAATCTGCATGAAGCCAAACTCTTGATTGGCAACCTGAGATTAGATGTGTTTCATTCTTATATTTTTCATCGATGAGAGGAAGTTCTTTGCCAAGTTCAATCAGGTGGGCATATTTGTCCATCCAATCATCAAATATTAAAAACTCATCAACAACTGATTGTGCTTTTTCCTGAATTGTCATATTATGTTAGAGTTGATTGTTAAATTAACATTGAGATTGCTTTTTTTAGAGCATCAATAAATATATCAATTTCATTTTTGGTATTATACAGTGCAAATGATGCGCGTAGTGTTCCGGTAATCTCAAGATGTTCCATTAATGGTTGTGCACAATGATTACCACTTCTTATAGCGATTCCCATCTGGTCGATCAAAGTGCCTAAATCAAATGGATGAACATTGTCGATAACCATAGAAAGCACTGCGGTTTTTTGTGCTGATGTTCCAATTACTGTGATTCCATCAATTTCAGAAATCTTTTTTGTAGCATATTCAAGTAGATAATCTTCATATTTCTGAATGTTTTCAATTCCAATCTTTTCAATATATCTAAGTGCAGTTTCCATTCCCAAAGCTCCTGCAACATCAGGAGTACCGGCTTCAAATTTGTATGGCAATTCGTTAAATGTTGTCACCTGAAAACTTACCGTACTGATCATTTCTCCACCAAATTGGTATGGAGATAGCTTTTTCAGCCATTCTTCTTTTCCATAAAGCACTCCCATTCCCATAGGGCCATAGGCTTTATGAGCCGAAAATGCGTAGAAGTCACAATCAAGATCTTGAACATCAACTTTTAAATGTGCAATTGCCTGAGCTCCATCAATTAATACCGGGACGCCTTTTTTATGTGCAATCTTGATAATTTCTTTAACAGGATTTATGGTTCCTAATACGTTGGAAATATGTGCAACTGCAATTAATTTCGTTGAAGGAACTATTAATTCCTCAAGTTCTGACAGATTTAAGGAGCCATCATCTTCAACAGACAAGTATCTTAGTTTTCCACCTTTTTTTAAACATAGCTGTTGCCATGGGACCATATTAGAATGGTGTTCCATTGCTGTAATAATTACTTCATCATCCTTATTGATGAATTCTGACATTGATGTGGCAATAAGGTTGATCGACTCAGTTGTTCCTTTGGTGAATATCACTTCTCTGGGTGATGCAGCGTTGATAAAACCAGTAATGTATTTCCTGGCATCCTCAAAATGATCTGTTGCAACCTGACTCAAAAAATGAGTACCACGATGAACATTACTGTTTTCGTTTTTATAATAATCAGATATCCTGTTTATTACTTCCAATGGTTTTTGGGTTGTAGCACCATTATCGAAATAAACCAAGGGTTTATTATGGACTTTCGTTGATAGTATTGGAAAGTCGGATCTGATATTTTCAATATTCAGAGACATACATTTATATTTTGCTCATATCGATTTCAAACTCAACAGGAATATCAGGATTAGAGCAGTGAAGCACACATTTTTCACAAATGGAAAGATCACCCCTGAGGCGTTTCTTTACCATGTCATCAATGCTGGTTCGGAGTGCTTCAATACCGATTTTATTGGTAACTTCAGTAACAAAGGCATACATAAGAAGTAACTTAGCATCACTTTCTGGAATACCTCTTTGCATCAGATAAAACAAAGCTTCATCATCCAATTGTCCAACAGTGGCACCATGGCTACATTTTACATCATCGGCATAGATCTCCAAAAATGGCATCGTGTCAATTGATGCATCAGAAGTCATAAGAATATTGGCATTTTTCTGGAAGGCAAGAGTTTTCTGAGCATCACGTGCAACGTAAATATAGCCGTTAAATACTCCGGAAGCCTTATCATCAAGAACCCCTTTGAATAATTCTTTACTTGTGCAATTTGGCGCACTGTGAATTAGTTTAACCTGATTATCAACATGTTGATTGTCATCCATAAGATACATTCCACTGATATCTGCATCAGCACCTTCACCAATTAAATCGATGGTGAAATCATTTCTTATCATACCTCCATTGAAGGTAAGAACATCAATGTTTGTTTTGCTGTTGGCTTCTTGTTGTATGAATGATGAATTAACAAGTGTTGTGCTGTTATTGAGGTTCTGAAGTTTGTAGAGGTTCAAATCGGAGTTTTTCCCAACAAAAATTTCAGTGTTTGTAACTAAGAATCCTGCATGATGATTTATTGAATCATCGCAATGCAAAAATGATAAACTGCTGTTATCACCAAGGATTATCAGGTTTCTGGTATTAACCATGAAATTATTGTCACGGTTTACCATTTTGATAAGTTGAACTGCCTTTTCGGATACCACATTGTCGGGAACATAAATGAAAAGCCCATCGGTATAAACAGCATTATTTACAGCACTTAACCCATCCTGATTGGTTAGTATTTCACCATAATATTTATCAAATATTTCCGGGTATTTTTTTTGTGCTGAGTTAATACTTCCAATAATAATTCCACAGTCTAGCGTTTGGATCATTTCCTCTTCAGGACAATAATACCAACCATTTAGCAAGGCGAAAACATTGGTGTTAAACCCATGAACATTACAATTGAAAATTTCATTTATTTTCTTGTCGAACGAAGGTTCTTTATCACCTATCTGGTATTCGTTTAAGTACGATTTCTTAAGGTTTGTGCTTCTCCATCTTTCGAGCTTTGTGGAGGGCAAACCGTTGGTTTCGAAATAGTGAAATGCTTCAGCCCTTGAATCAACCACCTTTTGGTGAGTTGAACTAAACGCACTATCTTTTTTATCATTGTATAATTTTTGCAATGATAGTTCCAATGGAAGTTGTAGTTTATTTGAACTCATAATCCTGGTGGTTTTACAATTGTTCTTTGATCCAGTCGTAACCTCTTTCTTCAAGCTCAAGAGCTAATCCTTTACTGCCCGATTTAACAATTTTGCCATCGTACATAACGTGTACAAAATCAGGCACGATATAGTCCAGAAGGCGTTGATAGTGAGTAATTACAACAAATGCATTTTCCTCGGAGCGTAATGCGTTAACACCATTAGCAACAACTTTCAATGCATCAATATCCAATCCTGAGTCAGTTTCATCAAGTATGGCCAATTGTGGTTCCAGCATAGCCATCTGGAATATTTCATTTTTCTTCTTTTCTCCACCTGAGAATCCTTCATTTACTGAACGATTTGTAAGCTTCGACTGAATGTCAACTAGTTTTTTCTTCTCTTCCATTTTCTTCAGGAATTCACCTGCAGGAATTGGTTGTTCACCTTGATATTCTCTCTTGGCATTGATGGCTGTTCTCATGAAATTGGTGATGCTAACACCAGGAATTTCAACAGGATACTGAAAACTCAGGAATATCCCTAAATTGGCTCTAACATCCGGTGATAAGTCAGCTATATTTTGACCTTTATAAATTATATCACCAGAGGTAATCTCGTAACCTTCACGACCTGTGATTGCAGCAGCAAGTGTACTTTTCCCGGTACCATTGGGCCCCATAATTGCGTGTACTTCACCATAATTTACACCAAGATTTAGTCCCTTGAGGATTTCTTTACCATTAATGCTTACGTGTAGATCTACTATATTTAATAACATATGTTTAATCTTTTATCTTTATTTCTTGAATTTATCTTAACCCACACTTCCTTCAAGCGTGATTGCAAGTAGTTTTTGAGCTTCAACGGCAAATTCCATTGGTAGTTTATTCAATACTTCTTTTGCATATCCATTAACGATTAGTCCAATCGCTTTTTCTGTATCTATGCCTCGTTGCTGACAGTAAAATAACTGATCTTCAGAAATTTTAGATGTTGTAGCTTCATGTTCGACAACGGATGTGCTATTATTATTCTTTATGTAAGGAAAAGTGTGAGCTCCGCATTTATCACCAAGAAGCAGTGAGTCACATTGTGAAAAATTTCGTGCGTTATCAGCTTTTTTTGAAACTCTTACCAATCCTCGGTATGCGTTATTACTCTTACCTGCTGATATACCTTTTGATATAATCGTGCTCTTGGTATTTTTACCAATGTGGATCATTTTTGAACCGGTATCAGCTTGCTGAAAGTTATTGGTAACTGCAACAGAATAAAATTCACCAATGGAATTATCTCCTTGTAGAATACAGCTTGGGTATTTCCATGTAATTGCTGATCCTGTTTCAACTTGTGTCCAGCTTATTTTTGAATTAGCACCTTTGCACAAGCCTCTTTTGGTAACGAAGTTGTAAATACCACCCTTGCCATTTTTATCACCCGGATACCAGTTTTGTACAGTTGAATATTTCACTTCGGCATTATCGTGAGTGATAATTTCCACAATAGCGGCATGAAGCTGATTTTCATCACGTTGTGGTGCTGTACAGCCTTCCAGATAACTAACGTAAGCACCTTCATCTGCAACCAGCAATGTTCTTTCAAACTGACCTGTGTTTGCAGCATTGATTCTGAAATATGTACTTAGTTCTATTGGGCATCGTACTCCTTTTGGGATATAGCAAAATGATCCATCGCTGAATACTGCTGTGTTTAATGCTGCAAAATAATTATCGGTGTGAGGGACAACCGTTCCCATGTACTTCCTAACCAGGTCAGGGTGCTCCTGAACAGCATCACTAAATGAGCAAAAGATAATCCCGTGTTTGGCTAATGTATCCTGAAACGTTGTTTTCACACTAACACTGTCGATAACAGCATCAACGGCAACACCTGTCATCATTTTCTGCTCGTCAAGAGATATACCAAGCTTGTTAAAAGTATCAAGCAATTCAGGATCAACTTCATCGAGGCTCTCCAGTTCTTTCTTAGGCTTTGGAGCAGCATAATAAATTATATCCTGATAATCTATTGGCGGATGTTTGAGTAAGGCCCAGTCGGGTTCCTCAATTGTAAGCCAATATCTGAATGCTTTTAACCTGTATTCAAGCAACCATTCAGGCTCATTTTTTTTCTTCGATATAAAATGAATTGTGTCTTCAGTAAGTCCAATTGCAGCTGTTTCTGTTTCAATATCAGTAACAAAACCGTATTTATATTCACTGGATGTAACTTCGTCAATTATATTGTCTTTTTCCTTTTCTTCGTTCATTACATTCCTATTTAGAATAATTATAAATAAGACTGCAAAATTAATAAATTTACTGGTACATACACTGTTGAAAGGAATCTTAATTCAATATTAGTATTTTTGTTTTGAATGTTTTAAAAATAGAATTTTGTTGAGTTGTAAAAATCTGGTAATATGAAAGATAGCTATACTGACGAACAAGTACTATCGCATGTAAATATAGTATTGAAAAACGGGATGTTCTGTCATTTGGGTATGTCGAAAGATAATATGCCATACACTGTAACCGTTAATTTTGGCTTTGATGATGATTTTATTTACTTCCATTCATCACGAAAGGGTAAAAAGGTTGATATCCTTAAGGTTAATCCTAATATTTGCTTTGAGATAAACTACGGAGGCGAGATTTATTCGAATAAAAATGCATGTAATTGGGGGACTAAATTTAGATCAATAATTGGTACAGGAAAGGTTGAGTTGCTAGAAAATGAAACGGATAAAATTCATGCTTTAAAGGCAATAATGCATAAGTATTCGGGAACATATAACCATGAATTTAATGAAAATGTTGTTTCTCACACGAATATCTATCGTATAAAACGGGATAATGTAACTGCCAGACAGAATAAGATGTATTGGAGTGATGGAGTGATGGAGTGATGGAATAGTGGAGTGGTGGAGTGGTGGAGTGGTTAGCAATCAAGACTAATTGATAGATACCCTTGTATTTCTTCGTGTTGCCTTTGAGATACTTTGTGGTAAAAATGAAATCTCTATTTTAGCCATTACATAGTTTTAAGGACATAGTGCTGTTAATGGTGGAGTGATGGAGTGTTTGTGGTAATAGATAGGTGGGAAAATAATTAAATCTTCAATTCTCATTCTCAGCCTCAATCTCATTTTTAACCTCAACCTTAATTAATACTAAACCCATAAAGGAATTCAAAATTTACTTGATCATCAAAAAACCTGTAATTACTTCTAATACCTAACTTTATATTTGGAATCAGGCTAAGGAAATGCCAGTCGCTGTAAAGTTCAAATCCTGCTGAACTGTAACTCTCATTTTTGAAGTTATTGTAGTTTTCTCCACTTGCATAATCATAAAAAACATGAGCTGTGATCCTTTTCAGATAAGCAACTGCTGGAATATTTAAATCAGGATATAACAAAGGAAGAGCATATTCGGCTTTTAAACTCATCATATTATTAAGGTAAATACCAGAATATCCACGGGGAGTACTAACCATATTACTATATGTATAATTGCCATGTTGATTATGTTGATAGGCTGAATAGATCCTAATTCCATGATGTTTAATAATTCCAGGAAAAAAGAATGTTTCTGCCCAGCCATAGATCATACTGGTGGAGCTTGAAAATGGAGTGTGTTTAAAGAAAATATTTGTATTAAATCCCCATTTTGGGAAAATATCTCTTGCCGATCTTTTGTATTGGGTGTAAGCATAAATACCATATGAAAGTGATGTAACCTGATCTTCCTTAAGTGTTTCTGTAGTAATAACATTCATATACTTTTGGTCGATTCCTGCATATGGTTTGAGCCCCATTGACCAGATATTATGGGTGAAGCTTAGGGGTATTGACAATTTTGCTGTGAGGTTTGTCTCCATCCATTTTATCTCCCGTTGTATATTAGTTGTGTCGATATAGTTTTGTCTTCTTAAGCCATAATCTGCTCCTATGTTAACTTCGGGATACCATCCGGCATAGGTGAAATCCAATTTGGTTTTTCCGGCATTTTCATTTGGATCATAATAGTAGCCAATTGAACCATATGATGTACTTAATGTGTTTTGGGTAAGTATATTAACCCCTGGTTGAAAATCATAATTATTTAAATCAACAGCAGCAAGTCCCCAGCTGTGAAAGTTAAATAAATGCCCAAGGCGACTATATTTTTCTTCGTCATAATTCTTTTCAGGGATATTTTCTTCATCTATATTGAAACTGTATGTTGGTTTAAATTTATCAATAGGATAATAAGCCTTCTGGTTTTCAATTCTTTCTTTTTTCGATGGACGGGAGGTAGATCTTGCAATTCGGTATCCATTACTTGTGTATGTTGCGAAGAAAACTTCTTTTCCATTTTTTGATAATACTCCATCAGTGGCACCAAACCTTACGTTTGTTAGTTTATAATTCTCTCCGGTTTTGTGATTTATTGAATAAAGGTTACTTGTTCCATCGAAAGAACCGTTAAATATTATTCTATCGCCTGCCATTGTCGGACTATTGATATCTGTGTATCCAAAAGGAATAATAAACTTATATGACCATGTTTCTGTATTGATTAATATAATAGATTTCCCCTGCTCTCCAACAACCGTTGAAACAATATAATTATCGTCATCCGACCAAGATGGATAAGTGAAAAACAGATTGTCTATGGTCTTGAACTCATCAATAATTTCACCTGATGGAATGTCAATAATTGCTAGAGAGTACTTGTTTTCTTCGGTAACCTTTACTGTCACAATTTTAGACGAAATATTGGCCAAAGCAGGTGCGAATAATCTGCTTCTTCGAGTTAACTGGCGGAGTTTTTTCTTTTTGTAGTCATAGATTTTAATTACAGAGTAATTTCTATTTCCCCAACGCGGGTCATAAGTTTTTTCATTCCAGACCAATAAACTGTCGTTTGCCGAGAGGGTTTCTCTGAAATCATAACCAGGAGTAAATAGTTTTTTTTCTGCGCCATCAGGGAATACTTTCACAAACCTGGTAATGTCATCTATACTTATTTTTTCAACAATAAAGCTTCCATCACTGACTTCATTAATAAACCTATAGTTGGTAAAATGTTTGTTCTTTTCAGGAACAATAAAATCAACAGATTGTTTTAAGGAATCTTCAGCTATCCATTTTTCTTGTCTGTCATTAAGAACTTCTTCATAATACCCTACTTTTCCAGTTCCCGTTGTTTTCTTTATCGAACTAGTGAAAGGAACAATTGTATATGGTCGTCTGGCTACTTTATTTAACATGTCGTTCCAAAGATGGTCGCCAAATTTCAGGTTTCCATATGTTACCAATTCATATCCAAGAGTATAATGGTCGGGGGTGTAATTTTTAAAAGATCCGTAAAGTGCTTTATCATATGAATATATCTTCTTGTCAACTACTTGAGCTTTTAAATCCATTGTAAAGTCGGGTGAACGACCTCTACCACTATTACTATATACTGTTTCACTAAAAACAGCGTCGCCTTCAATAAACCAAAATGGAAGAAAGACTCCCATAATGCCTCCAATTGTCTGATCCCCAAAAGCATATTTTAACACTTTTGTTGTTCCCTGATTCATTTTTTGCATCTGGACTACGTGACGATATTCATGTAGGGTTAGCTGTTTTGACCATGTTTGTGCATAAGTGTTTTGGTCAGGCATTTCGAAAAAGTCAGCATGCATTGGTGTTGGACTAACCATAGCATTGGAAGTAACGGTACGGTTATGAAGTACGATTTGTACTTTTTTATTTTGATCCAGATATGGAGAGCTAACAGCAAGATGTGAACTTTCAAGCAGGTTTATGTATTCCTGTGCTTTTTTATGATACCCATCAGGATAGATAATTTTGAAATGCTGTGAATTAATTTGTTTCCACTTTATTGATGCAGGATCCTGACCAATAACGTAGTATTGCGAAAACAAGTTTTGTGATATAATTAAAGAAAAAATTACAAGTATATTTCTTAGATTGTTTTTGTCGATATTCATGCTTCAAAAATATGATAATATGCTTTAACCACGAAGGTGTATGATGATTAACCACAAAGGCACACTTAGGATATCACGGAGTATCACAACGGAATAATGAAATTAGAGATGGTCAATCATTTGATAAACAATTAGAGACCTATATTGATTTGCCACTAATTCACGAATATTCATCCTTTGTGAAATCCCTTGAGCTCCTTTATGTTTAAAAAAACTAGGTGTTTTCCACAAAATAATCCCACAAAGGATCTTTGGGTGGAGGTGCAACAATTTTTATTTTCTCCTTTTTAATTGGATGAATGAATTCTATATCACGGGCATGCAGACTTATGGATCCATCCTTATTACTTCTGGGGGAACCATATTTCAGATCACCTTTAATTGGGCAACCAATAGCTGCCAGCTGTGCCCGTATTTGATGGTGACGTCCTGTTTTAAGATCTATTTCAAGCAAAAAATACTTGTTGCTTTCGCAGATGAGTTTGTAATCAAGAACAGCTTCTTTTGAACCTGATTTTGGTTTGTTATAAGCTGTAGATTTATTTTTCTTCTCATTTCTAATAAGATGATGAACTAACTCACCAGATTCTTTATCGGGTCGATTTTGCACAATTGCCCAGTAAGTTTTTTTGAGTCCACGGACTTTAACCAACTCATTCATACGAGTTAAAGCCTTCCCTGTTTTGGCAAAAACCACAACACCGCTCGTAGGACGGTCAATTCTATGAATTACTCCGGTAAAAACATTTCCAGGTTTCTTGTATTTAATCCTTATAAACTCTTTAACATCCTCACTTAAAGGTGTATCACCTGTTTTGTCACCCTGAACAATCTCAGAAGGAAGCTTGTTTACTACGATGAGGTGGTTGTCTTCGTATAGGATGCGAGATGATATTGTGTTATAGGTTGTCAAGTTTTAAAAGTTATCGTTGTTGTCTTAGTTGTCGGGTTATCATTTTGTTGTTGCACGGTTAATTAAACCAACAATGGCAACCATGATAACAATGACAACATTTCTAATACATCTCATTCTCATTAGGGAATCGAATTTCCTTAACATCATCGATATATGATTCAAATGCTTTGATCATTTCATCATGAAGATTATGATATCTTCTTAGAAATCTTGGTGAGAAGTCCTGATTAATTCCAAGCATATCATGAAGCACAAGCACCTGGCCATCAACATGTGGGCCGGCTCCGATCCCGATGGTAGGGATTGAAATGGAGTTTGTTACATCTTCGGCAAGGGTTGCTGGTATTTTTTCAAGAACAACTCCAAAGCATCCTGCACTTTCAAGAATTTTGGCATCACGTTTAAGTTTTTCAGCTTCTTCCTGTTCGGTTGCTCTAACTACGTAAGTCCCAAATTTGTTTATCGATTGAGGCGTTAGTCCGAGATGTCCGATTACAGGAATACCTGCACTTAAGATTCTGTCGATTGATTCCAGAATCTCTTCACCACCTTCAATTTTAATGGCATTTGCACCTGATTCTTTCATTATTCGGATCGCAGAATACAGGGCTTCCTTTGAGTTTCCCTGATATGTTCCAAAAGGTAAATCCACCACAACTAGCGCACGTTCAACGGCTCTCATTACTGAAGATGCATGATAAATCATCTGATCCAAAGTAATAGGAAGAGTTGTTTTATGGCCAGCCATAACATTGGATGCCGAATCTCCAACAAGTATTACATCAATACGTGCTTCATCCAGCAATTTTGCCATCGAGAAATCATAACCCGTAAGCATGGCAATTTTCTCACCCTTTTGCTTCATTTCCTGCAATACATGGGTGGTAATCTTCGGAAGTTCCCTGGTTGTATTCATTATATACAATGTGAATGAATGGCAAATGTATCAAATTTGATATAATAGCGAGGTAATAAATGAATTCATTTTGATGATTAATTTCTACTGATCACATCTTATTAATATCAGTATCATAATTATAATAAATTTGCACCTTTTAAGTTTACCCTGTAATGAAGGTTAAAACCATATTGAAAATATTATCAACTACCTGTGTAATACTGGTACTTACGTTACTTTCTGGATCGTTGTTTTCTCAGACAGCAAGAGTTGAGGGTCGCGTGCTTGATCACAGAGGCAGATCCATTGAACTTGCAAATATTGCAATTGTAGGTGAGAGTGGGGGAACAACCTCCGACAAACACGGAAAGTTCAAGTTGGTTGTACCTGCCAATAAAGACATTGTTGTTGCTGTGACTTTTGTGGGATTTGCTGATGACAAGCAAAACTATAACCTCAAACCAGGTGAGGTAAAGAAAGTTGATATCACCCTTGAATCAACTGCAACTGTACTCCCCGGATTTGAAGTCAAAGATGAGCAATTACGTACTCAAAGTATGGTTCGGCTTAATCCAAAGGATGCTAATCTCGCACCTTCACTTACTGAGGGTGTTTCAGATATAATTAAAACATTGCCAGGTGTTTCATCATCGAATGAGATGAGTTCGCAGTATTCGGTACGTGGCGGAAACTTTGATGAAAACCTTGTGTATGTGAATGATATTGAGATTTACAGACCATTTCTTGTAAACTCCGGACAGCAGGAAGGATTGAGTTTTGTGAATTCTTCACTTGTTTCTTCACTGTTATTCTCTGCCGGTGGTTTTGGAGTTCAATATGGAGATAAGATGTCATCAGTATTAGATGTAGTTTACAAAACTCCTAATGAATTCGGAGGTTCATTTTCGGCAAGCTTGCTAGGAGCCGAGCTTACTTTTGGAGGAGTTGCGGCTAAAGAAAAGCTTACATACTTGGTAGGTGCACGATATAAAACCAATAGTTATCTATTGAACAGTCTTGAAACCCAAGGTGAATATCAACCCAGATTTATGGATGTTCAGTCATTGTTTACCTATAAGTTAAGTGATAAGTGGGATCTGTCTTTTCTTGGGTATTATTCTCAAAATAAGTACAAAGTGGTTCCGGCTAACCGTGAAACGGACTTTGGTACATTTCAGGAAGTTATTAGGTTTAAGGTTTATTTCGACGGTAATGAAACCGATCGTTATGATATGTATCAGGGTGGTTTAACATTACGATGCAAACCTTCAAAGAAAACAAATCTAAAACTTATACTTTCAGCATTTAATACAAATGAATCAGAGACCTATGATATTCAGGGACAGTACTGGATTGGGCAGGTGGAAACAGCACCAGGTAGTGATGATTATGGTGAATCTGTTCAAACACAGGGGGTAGGAACATATTTGCTTCATGCACGTAATTATTTCAAGGCCAGCGTTATAAGCGCTGAACATAAGGGTGCAATTATTAGTGATAAGAGTACGTTGAGGTGGGGTTTACGCTACCAGCATCAGGAAGTTGATGATAGGTTGAGAGAGTGGGAAATGGTGGACTCAGCAGGATATTCACTGCCAAATCCAACATCTAATCCGGGAGCAGCGCAGCCTGATAATCCGAATCTTGAAGTAAAAGATTTTGTAAGTGCAAAAAATATTCTTAGTACCAATAGAATAGCAGCATATGTATCTGATCAATGGAAATTTATAACGAAGAACAAGAGCGAAATTACTGTTGCTGCAGGGGTAAGGGCTAATTACTGGGATTTTAATGATGAATTCCTGTTGGCTCCGCGTGCTAACTTTGCTTATAAACCTGCAAAGCAACCTAACCTGGTCTTCAGATTTGCTACCGGTATTTATTACCAGACTCCTTTTTACCGAGAAATGCGGAGTGTTGACGGAGTTATAAATAAAAATGTAAAATCTCAGAAATCAACCCATTTTATTGCCGGTAGTGATTTAAGATTTAGAACATGGAACAGACCGTTTATTTTTACAACTGAGGTTTACTATAAGATGCTTGATAATCTTATCCCATATTATGTTGAAAATGTAAGGGTAAGATATCTTACTGATCAAACAGCCAAAGGATATGCAGCAGGTATCGATTTCAAACTTTATGGAGAGTTTGTTAAAGGTATCGACAGTTGGCTTAGTTTGTCAATAATGCAGACAAAGGAAGATATTTACGGTGATTTTTATTATGATTACTACAATGCCGAGGGTGAGAGAATTATTTCCGGGATTACTGTTGATTCCGATGCTGCAGATAGTGTGAAAGTTGAGCCCGGTTATATTCCAAGGCCAACTGATCAGCGAGTGAACTTCTCGATTTTCTTTCAGGATTATATCCCCAATCACCCATACCTGAAGATGCATCTTAGATTGTTATTTAGTACAGGTTTACCTTTTGGAGCACCTGATACTGAAAGATATGCACACACTTTAAGAATGCCTGATTATAGGCGAGTTGACATTGGTTTTTCATACCAGTTTATTAACGAAGGAACAACCTTCGGCAAAGGAAATCCGTTCAAGCATTTTAATAACATGTGGGTAAGTCTGGAAGTATTTAACCTGCTGCAGATTTATAATACGGTAAGTTATATCTGGATTAAGGATATTAATAATTACCAATATGCTGTTCCAAATTACCTCACTCCTAGATTGTTGAATATTAAACTTACGGCCGAGTTTTAAATTGGATATTTGATTTTGGTCTTTTTTCTTTGTTGTTTTGATTTAATTGGGATTATGTAATCTAACAAAAGCCTAAACAACAATAACAGATAGTAATTTTTTAAAAAGAATTATTATAGACTAAAGTCCAATAACAAGAAACCAATCACCTCTTTTTAGCTCTGAATATCAACTAGATACACAATAAGCGAAATAAACAAATAAAGCAATATAATAAACGGGATAGCTATATATTGAAGTGTGATAAGAAGAATTAGCGATATTCCCAGAAATATATATTTCGTCATATTTGCTTTAAAGCTGATTCCTGAGAATTTTAGAGAAAACATCGGGAAGTTACTTACCATTAATAGTGAACCAATAACAGCAACTGTTAGAAGGAAGTAATTATTCGTAATAATCATATAGAATAATCCTCTGTCGGCATAAAGGTCAGTGCGAATTAGAGGAAGCGAAGCAACCAGTATTCCCATTGCCGGTATTGGTAATCCCTTGAATACATTTGGATCACCGGGATCGACATTAAATTTAGCCAAGCGGAGTGCGCCAAATGCCGGAATTATAAATGCCATAAAAGGTAATAAGCTGAAATTCTCAGCAGTATTTCCAGGTTGCCCGTGACTGATATTCAACATATGAAACATAATAAATCCGGGTGCAACACCGAAAGAAACCACATCAGCAAGTGAATCCAGCTGTCCGCCAATTTCTGATTTTGCATTTAATAGTCGTGCTGCAAACCCATCAAAGAAATCAAAAAGGGCTGCAATAAAAATGAACCATGCAGCTAGTTCAATGTTGCCAGTCATTACACAGTAAATTGACAATATGCCAGATAGCATATTAAATAGAGTAATGATATTTGGGATGTGATTTTTCATACTATTGTCTGATTTCAAACAATCAAATTTACATTAATAATCCGTTTAATAGAAAATACCAATCAAAAAATAATTGGGTTTAAAGAACAGATAGTTTTCATTGTCGTAGATTCCTTGATAATCCGTAAGAGTTATTTTTTGATTTATTTTTGCATATAATTTATTACATGAAGTCCATTGAAAATATAAATATAGAAGATTATAATTATAATCTTTCTGATGATAGAATCGCCAAATATCCTCTTGAGAAAAGAGATTTGTCAAAGCTGCTCTATTATAAAAATGATTGTATTCAGGAGAGAAAATTTTCTGAGTTACCGGGGTTATTACCTTTAAATTCATTGTTGCTTTTTAATGAAACGAAAGTTGTAAATGCACGACTGATTTTTAAAAAGGAAACAGGTGCTACAATTGAAATATTTTGTTTAGAACCGGTTGAACCGGTTGCTGACTTTCAATTGGCATATCAACAAAAAACACCTGTGATTTGGAAATGCCTGATTGGAAATGCAAAAAGGTGGAAATCTGGTTTATTAAGTCTGGAGTTCCATATAAAAGACAAAAAAGTTGTATTATTTGCCAAGAAAGTAAAACAGCTTTCTGAGGGATTTCTGGTAGAATTCAGTTGGGATAATGAAGATGTTTCTTTTTCTGAGATAATAAGTAATTGTGGTTTGATTCCAATTCCTCCATATCTTAATCGCAAGTCTGAGGATCAGGATAAAAAACGTTATCAAACAGTCTATGCAGAGTATGAAGGCTCAGTCGCAGCACCAACTGCTGGTTTACATTTTACTGATCAGATATTTATTAATCTTAAAAATAGAAATATTGAAACAGGCAAACTTACACTTCATGTTGGCGCTGGGACATTCAAACCTGTTGTATCTGAGACTATTGGGAGTCATGAAATGCACACTGAAAAGGTTGTTGTGAGTAATAATACTCTTCAGCAGATTCAGCGAAAGCTTGGTGATCCCATAATTCCGGTTGGGACAACGAGCATGAGAACTCTTGAGAGTTTGTATTGGATGGCAGTTAAACTTAAAAGTGGCGATGATAGTTTTGAAGTTGAACAATGGGACCCATACAATCTTGAAGAGAATGATAACTTTGATGCATATGATGCAATGGAGTTGCTCTTGAATTATCTATATAAGAATAACAAAAATGAAATAAAGGGCGAAACCAGACTAATGATTGCTCCTGGCTACAGGTTTAGGTTTGCTACTGGATTGGTAACAAATTTCCATCAACCAAAAAGCACATTACTTCTTTTGGTATCAGCCTTGGTAGGGGAGAACTGGAAGGATGCATATGATTTTGCTCTTGCAAATGATTTCAGGTTTCTAAGTTATGGAGATAGTTGCTTATTTTTGTAGTTGACATTTATTAAAATATTCTGAGATGACTAAAAAAATCAATATTACCACGTTTGTATTACTGGCTATTTTTATCTTATCGTGTAACTCTGTTCCGGTAACAGGTAGAAAGCAATTAACCATTATTCCCAATAATGAGTTAATGGCAATGAGCTTTCAGCAATATGACGAATTTTTGAAGGAAAATCCACCCAGCAAGGATGTTGAGAAAACACAGATGGTGCAAAGAATTGGAAATAAAATTAAGAATTCTGTTGAAGAATACATGAGGAAAAATCATATGTCTGATTTACTCGAAGGTTATTCGTGGGAGTTTAATTATGTCGATAGTGATCAGGTGAATGCATGGTGTATGCCTGGGGGAAAGGTAGTGGTTTATAGCGGAATACTTCCAGTAACACAAGATGAAACTGGACTTGCAGTAGTGATGGGTCATGAAATCGCACATGCCATTGCTGATCATGGAAATGAAAGGATGAGTCAGGAATTGATTAGGCAAGCAGGTGGTGTAGGTTTGATGATTGCCTTAAATGAACAACCTGAAGAAACACAAGCATTGTGGATGGCAGCATATGGAGTTGGGACTGAGGTTGTAGCAATTTTACCCTATAGTAGACTACATGAAAGTGAGGCTGATAGAATGGGATTAATATTTATGGCAATGGCAGGCTATGATCCCAATGAGGCACCAGTATTTTGGCAAAGAATGTCGCAAATGTCTGGAAACCAGAAGCCGCCGGAATTTCTAAGCACTCATCCATCAGACCAGACTCGTATAAAAAACTTAAATGAGTGGATGCCCGAAGCCATGAAGTATTATAATGCCGGTGGAAGCAAAAAAAATAAAAATGGTAGTAATAGGAAGCCTAGAACTACCATTAAAATCTAATGTTAGTAATTACAGGTTAACTGCTACTACTTCTTTTATTTCAGGAACGACCTTTTTTAAAGTGTTCTCAACGCCATTTTTTAGTGTGACTGTACTGAAAGCACATGTTCCACATGCTCCGGTAAGCTCAACTTCAACAGTGTTGTCATCAGTGATATTTATAAAATTAATATCTCCGCCGTCAGCTTGTAAATATGGTCTAACCTGATCAAGTACATTAAGTACTTTTTCTTTTAACTCTTCTCTGGAATTCTCCATTTTATGTAGTGTTTAGTACTATTATAGTTTTTTAATCTCATTTTGAACATTTGTGGCAATTTCAATAAAAACTTTGCCAACAGAATTATTATCGTCAAGAATAATAGGTGAACCCCCATCTCCTGATTCAACAATCTTTTCTTGTATTGGAATCCTTCCAAGTACAGGAATATTAAGTTCTTTTGCTAATTCGTCAGTAGCACCTTTACCGAAAATGTGATATTTTTTATCAGGTAGTTCAGGTGGAGTGAAATATGACATATTTTCAACCAGTCCTAATAATGGAATGGTAAGTTTATCCTGTCGGTACATCATTGCGGCACGTCTTACATCAGCAGTGGCAACTTTTTGAGGAGTAGTTACAAGAACAGTTCCTCTAATGTTATACGATTGTGCTAATGTTAACTGAATATCGCCGGTTCCAGGTGGCATATCAATAACAAGGAAATCCAGATCACCCCATTCAGAATCTTTCATTAACTGATTGAATGCATTGTTAATCATTGAACCACGCCACATTAAAGCTTGATCAGGTTGCACGAAAAACCCTAATGAAAGAATTTTAACACCGTGATTTTCAAGAGGTACCATTATTGGTTTACCTTCTCTTTCAATTACACCCGGTTGTTGACCTTCAACTCCAAACATAATTGGAACTGATGGTCCCATAATATCGGCGTCCAGAATCCCAACTTTATTTCCTTCTTTCGAAAGAGCAATTGCAAGGTTCGCAGCAACAGTTGATTTACCAACTCCGCCTTTTCCAGCTATTACAGCTATTATGTTTTTAACGCCTGATAATGGTCCCATACCTTTATCTTTTTCGGCAATAGGTAATACTTCTACTGTAATTTCATCTCCTAGTTTCGATTTCAGAGTCTTAACAATAGAATTATAAATAATACCAACGGCAGGATCATCAAGCTTTGGAAATATCACAGATACTTTAATGACTGTGCCCTTTATATCAATATTGTCGATCATATTTAAATCAACGATATTGTTCGCTTTAGCAAAATAAATAACCTCTCTTAATGCTTCAACCACATCGTGATTTGTGATGAATTTTGACATATAATTTTTATTTAGATTAAATAGTAATAAGAAAATTAATCGGGACAAAATTACAACTATTTTTAATTTTTTAGTCAGATGGAGTAATTATTATGTACTTCTTGTTGAGTGGGATAGATTTAGATAATTTAAAGTATTATGTAATCACCTTTTGTTATTTTGTTTCTGCATTAAATATAAAGCAGGAATAGTTTATTTTCATCAGATACATTAGAATAAATTTTAAATTTACCTTTTGATTTCAAACCAAATGATGAAAAGCAAATGAAACACTCAATATTAATTATTATTCTTATAATCAGCGCATTAACAATTCAAGCGCAAAGTGATATTATTTATCCTGAAATTGGTAAAGTAGGAGTTAGTAAATGCACTATTACTAGTGTAACAGATGGAAACCAGGTACATTACACAAAAGATACTATTTCAGATGTTATGGAAGCTGTAACAATAAGGTGGAAACGTAAATTTTTTAGTCTTTATGCCACACCTGGTGAAGTATTAAAAAATCCGGCAGCAATATATGATTCTAAAGATAATAATTTCTATTTAAAACAATATAAAAGAGCGATTAGAACAAGAAATGTTGGTATAGCCTTTACTGTACTGGGAGTTGCCAGTGGAATTGTTGGAGGGCTTACATTATCAGCTAATCAATATACGAACAAACCGATGGATAACTATAGGCTACTGTATTATGGAGGAGCAATATTGACTAATCTAGGGGTGATGTTGTGGGTATCTGAAGGAATACGTGCTGAAAATAACGGGAAAGCAATGAAAAAAGCCAAAAACAATACAAATCTTTCTTTGGGAGCAACAAATAATGGGTTAGGGCTATTGCTGACATTTAATTAATAAACCAACTAATTCGGAGCCAGCATTTCAGCATAATAACCACTTCTGAAAAATAATTTTAAAAATCATTTGAATAATTGAAAAATTATGTCTTATTTTGCACTCCTTTTTTGAACAGGATTAAAAAACTACGATAAGATGTCAAGAATTTGCCAGATAACAGGAAAGAAAGTGATTTCAGGAAACAATGTAAGTCACTCACATGCTAAGACGAGAAGAAAGTTTCAGCCTAATTTGCATACAAAAAGATTTTTCGTGCCTGAAACAGGTAATTGGATAACTTTAATGGTTAGTGCAAATGGTATTCGCATTATTAATAAGAAAGGTATAGCTGCAGCATTAAAAGATGCTACTGAAAAAGGTTTCTATAAAGCATAGCAGAAAAACTTCATAAAATAAAAAAAGAGACTGTCATTTTTGACGGTCTCTTTTTTTTGTCCTTGTTGGTAGGAGTAAGTAGAAAAACATTAAAAATTCTTCCTTAATGTATCTTCAATTTCTTTGGATAAATTATTGAACACCTCTTGTTCAGACCCTTCAGCATTGACTTTACTGTATTTATCCTGCTTTTTATAATAGTTGATTACAGGCTCGGTTTTTTCATTGTATTGTTCAAGTCTATTAACAATTAATCCGGTGTTTGTGTCATAAGGTCTTGCTTTTGATTCAACCATACCTCTCTCGCTTAATCTTTTTATAGCCTGCAGGGTGCTGAGTTTCAATTCTATCATGTTTGAAACTTTCATCCCAACTCTTTGAAGTAGTCCATCAAGAATATAGGCCTGAATAACAGTACGCGGGAATCCCTTAAATATAAAACCATCGGCATCAGCGTTTTCCTTTATCATATCTGCGATAAGCTTGATTGGAATCTCATCGGGAACAATTTCACCTTTTTCCATATATGGTTCAGCAATTTTACCGATATCAGTTCCATTTCTGATCTCTCTTCTCATGAGTTTGCCTGTGGATATATAAACCAGATTATGTTTATCGGCCAAAAGCTGACCCTGTGTTCCTTTACCGGCTCCCGGTTTTCCAAGTAATACAATGTTTGTGTATTCCTTGCTTTTATTTTTCTCAATATGATCAACAATATTATTGAAAATATTATTAAGTGAACCAACTCCATTTAGTTTATGATATTTACCCTGATCGTTGTAATAATCAGCAACAGGTTTAGTTTTTTCATTGTATTCCTGAAGTCTGACTTTAATTACATTCATTGTGTCATCGGAGCGTCCTGATGTTTTTGCTCTTAGAAGTAATCTATCAATCAGTTCCTTATCCGGAACGTCGAGACTGATCATCATATCTAAGCTGGTATTCAGTTTTAGCAACAATCCATCAAGAATATATGCCTGAACAACAGTTCTGGGAAACCCGTCAAACAGAATACCTCTAGCATTTTGATTTTCTTTAATTTTCTTTTCAATTATTTGAACAACAAGTTCATCGGGCACTAGTCCCCCGGCTTCAATAATATTTTTTGCTTTTTGTCCAAGATCAGTACCATCTGCAATTTCTGATCTAAGTATATCACCTGTTGAGATATACGTTAGGTTGTATTTGTCAAGAAGTTTTTTTGATTGTGTACCTTTTCCGGCTCCCGGAGGTCCAAACAGAGCAATGTTTAGCATATTCGAATTTCTTAATTGTTATCAGTAATTTTATATATGTCTTTGAGATTTCTGCCTTGAGCATCATAATCCAATCCATAACCAACTATGAAATCATTTGGGATTTCAAGACCTACATAATCTATCTTGTAAGATTTCTTAAATGCATCCGGTTTAAATAGGAGGGTTGCAATTTTAACATCAGCAGCACCCATTGAATCTAGTTGTCCCAACACATTTTCCATTGTTATACCGGAGTCGATAATATCTTCAATGATAATAATAGTTCTACCTGCAATATCTTCATCAAATCCGATTAATTGACGTACTTTTTCAGTAGATTGAGTTCCTTCATATGAAGCAAGTTTTACAAACGATACTTCACATGGTAGTTCTATTTTCTTTAATAAATCGCAGGCAAACATAAAAGAACCATTGAGTATTACTAGAAAAATTGGTGTACGGCCTTCGTTGTCATTGTTGATTTTAACTGCTACTTCAGATATTGCCTCATCAATTTCTTCAAAAGGAATAAATGGTTCAAAATACTTATCGTGGATTTTAATTTTGCTCATCTGGGATGTATTATTGTGTAATGTGTTGAACTAAAGGTAAGTCACAGATACCTAAAATGTGTCAACAAAGATAGAACATAACCTATTATTACCAAATCCAATTTGTTTATTTTTGCCAGCAAATAGAAATTTAAATAATAGACTATGAAAGCTATAGTTAGCATAATTATGGGTAGCACTTCCGATTTAAAAGTTATGGAGAAGGCTGCTGCTTTTTTGGATGAAATGGAAATTCCATTTGAAATCAACGCATTATCAGCACATCGTACACCAGAAGAAGTTGAGGTTTTTGCGAAAAATGCCGAGAAAAATGGCATCAAAGTTATCATTGCTGGTGCTGGAATGGCAGCTCATTTGCCAGGTGTGATTGCATCAATGACTACACTTCCAATTATTGGAGTTCCAATTAATGCCTCATTGGATGGTATGGATGCATTATTAGCAATTGTACAAATGCCTCCTGGAATTCCTGTTGCTACAGTAGGAATTAATGGTGCATTGAATGCAGGAATTCTTGCTGCTCAAATGATCGCTACGGGTGACTCTGAAGTGATGGAGAAAGTGAGAAATCACAAAAAAGCTCTAAAACAGAAAATTGTAAAGGCTAATGAAGATCTGAAAGCGGTTAACTTTAAGTTTAAGGTTAATTAGCAAGACTTATGGCTATTTGGCATACGCCAATTAGTTCCGTGATATTCGAATTAGAGTTTCTGGATAAGTAATAGTCCGTCACGAATTGATAGCATAACTTGTTCAACTTCTTCGTCGTGCATTACAAATTCATTAAACTCCCGAAGAGCTTTGGTTTCTTTATCCGGCTTAGATGAATTTACCACTTTGCCGCTCCATAGCACATTGTCAACCACGATAATACCTTCAGGGTTTAACTTTTGTTTTACAAGTTTGTAATATTCAAGATATTCCACTTTGTCAGCATCTATAAAAACAAGGTCGAAGTTATAGTTGATATCCTTTATTACTTTCAAAGCATCTCCAATAATCAACTCAATCTTATCGCTATTATCTGATTTGGAGATATATTTCTGAATGAATTCTTCCAATTCTTCGTTAGATTCGATGGTAATTAATTTACCGTCAGGCTTTAGGCCTTTTGCTAAACAAAGCGCCGAATAACCTGTAAAAGTTCCTATTTCAAGAATGTATTCAGGTTTCTTCATCATTGAAATAAACTCCAAAAACTTTCCTTGAATCTTGCCGGAAAGCATTCTGGGTAATGTTGTATGTAAATTGGTTTCTCTATTTAGTTCATACAATAACTCATCCTCATTGGTGGTAATCTTATCGAGATACTTTTCAATTTCCTGATCTATCATAATTACGGAAGTTAATTCTGTGCTTTAAAGATAAGTGTGCTTAGTTGCTTGGGTTCGAATATTTCATTAGATACTTCAAGTATGTTTTCTGCAGTGATACTTTCAATGTTTTCAATTATTTCATTAATGGATTTTACTCTGGGTTTATGAAGGTAGACTTTAGCAATACCTAGCATCTCATTTAAAAATGACTCCCCCGAAATCGCAAGCTGACCAATTATTTGTCGTTTTGCACGGTGAAGCTGTACTGTTCCAAGTTCGTTTTTCATTAGTTTGTTCAGCTCTTTTTTAGCGAGCGTGAGACTTTTCTCCACATGGTCGCTATCAGAACCAATGTATATATTAAATACGCCCGTATCAGAGTAGGGCTGGTACATTGACTCAACTGTATAGGCATAACCATATTTTTCCCTGATTGACATGCTCAATCGTGAGTTAAGTGCCGGTCCACCAAGAAGGTTAGTTATGAGTAATAAGGTCAGTTTGTTTTTATCTATTCTCGAGTATGCAGTGTTGCCGATCATGCAATGCGACAAATAAGAGTTTTTTGATTTGATGATTTTTTTTGGGATATAATTACTGAAAGGAGTACGTGTGAAATTCGATCTTGATTGTGCAATACCGGCAAAGTGCTTTTCTATAATAGATATTAATTCTTCAAACTTGATTTGTCCAACCGATGCAATAACCATTTCTTCAGTACTGTACCTTGTTTTAATGAATCGCAGAATGTCTTTTCTGGCAAGCCTGTCAATATTTTCAATACTTCCTAGTATATTCCTTCCCAGGGAGTGACCGCTGAAAAGTAAATCTTCAAAATCATCAAAAATCAACTCACTCGGACTGTCATTATATGAATTAATCTCATCAATAACCACATCTTTTTCTTTATCAACTTCCTTTTGCGGGAAGGTAGAGTTGAATGCAACATCTGCGAAAAGCTCAAGACTTTGAGCATAGTATGGCGTTAAAAATGAAGCATAAATACAAGTCTCCTCCTTAGTTGTAAAAGCATTTAATTCACCTCCAACATTTTCGATGCGGCTGAGAATATGGTGGGCCTTACGTTTATTTGTTCCCTTAAAGATAAGATGCTCAATGAGATGAGCAACACCATTTTCATTTTCAAGTTCATCACGGGATCCGGTGTTAACCATTAATCCACAGTGAGATACGGCACCTCCAATTTCTCGGTGAATTATTTTAATGCCATTTTTTAGGGTATGATATTGGTAATTCACTATTCTCTTAAATATTTTTACAAAAGTAAGGAAACTGTTTGTAGTTCAGCGAGCTTTGTTATTTTTGTATTATTCTGATATAAATCATAATTGTATATTTGAGTATGAGTATTTTTTCAAAGCTTGTAAACATAAAAGTACTAGCCACCCGAAAGACAAAGTTCAGGCACAGCTTGGTATTATTTGCGCTAAACTTTATTTTTGTTTTTGTAATCGGACTTGTGCCCGAAAGTAAATGGATTCCTGAGTTATACAGCTTTGCTGTTTCTGGAATATTTTTTGCCGCTGTGTACAGTATTTCCGACAGGCATATACGTTATTTGTTTTTGGCAGTAATATTAACGGTATTTACATGGGTTTCAACCTATTTGGACTTAGATTTTCTGCTGCATCTAACATCTTTCTTAACCATTCTATTCTTTGTTTATATAATTGCATTATCAATTATCAGGATATCAAAAAGTAAGGAAGTTGGAAGTCTTGAATTTCTACGATCAGTAAATATCTATTTCCTTATTGGAATTGTTGGAGGAATTGTATTTCGTACAATGTATGCCACCGATCCATCTAGTATTAACATCAGTGATAAGGATGTGTTATTTACCACTGATCTTGTGTATTTTAGTTTTGAAACGATCACTACCCTTGGATATGGAGACATTACACCAAACTCACCTCTTGCGAAAAATGTTGCAGTGTTTTTAAGCTTTGCCGGACAACTTTATCTTACAATGATAATCGCATTATTAATGGGTAAATACCTGAAGGGCAATAGTTCTGTTGATAAGAAGAGTGATATAGGTGATGTTTCAAATAAGCCGTTAAACCCTCAATAATAGCCTATTTCCTTTCTTCCATCTTAATGGAAACAGATTTTACAATAAAGGTAATACCAATTATAGTATAACCAATTGCGACAAATACTAGCAATCTGATATCGGCAGTTACAAAAGCAAAATAGAATAATCCATGGAAAAATGTTGGCACAAATATTCCCATTGATGCATCAATAAGTGCATTTTTTCGTGTTTTAGCCAGCCCGATAAAAAATCCCATGACTATACCAAACGCAATATTGGCAAGTGGAAATGTAAATAGGAAAAGAGTAAAATTGTGCATTTTATCCATTGAGCCTATGAATCCAAATGCATACAAAACAACTGCGACAGTTGAAAAGCCCAAAGCAATGAAAATGGAATAAATTATCCCCTCCAGCGGTCCAGTGAAGTTATTGAGTTTAAAGAAGGAAAATTTCAGCGGAATAAATTTTGCAATTTCTGAAGAAAATGCAACTACCACGAATACAAAGAAAGCCATCCTCCGCATGTTCTTATAGTTTCCATCCCACTTAAGTTCAATAAGATAGTTAGCCAGTAATAATAGAACTACACTTATCATCCCCAATAGTATGGCATTGCGAATATTTACAAAACTGCTAATTGAAAATTTGTATTTCAAGTATAGAATTGAAATTACAATCAGTGCAGGAGATATTACAAAACTTATGTAGTTTATCATGGTCATAAAGGTGAGGAGTTTGTAAAAAATTAATCAAATATAATAAATGTTTGTAATTTAGTCATTCAAAAATACACATTATCAGATGTCGAAAGTATTTATTAAAAAGCTAGTTACCAGGGAAATTGAGGAGCTGGGTGTAAAAGCATGGCCAATTTGGGAAAAGGAAATTTCTCGTTTTGACTGGACATACTCTGATCGTGAACAATGTTATATCATTGAAGGTGAGATTATTGTCGAAACTGAGGACTGCGATTATAAAATAGTACCTGGCGATTTTGTAACTTTTGAGAGCGGACTATCTTGTGTTTGGGATATTAAAAAGCCAGTTAAAAAATATTATAATTTTTCATGACCGAAGTTCGTGAGGGCAGAGTCCTAAAATCAACAGGCAGCTGGTACAAGGTTCTTGACAGTGATGGCAATTATTTCGATTGTCGTTTAAAGGGATTGTTTCGTACAAAGGGTATAAAAGCTACAAATCCGATAGCCGTTGGAGATGTTGTAGATTTTTCAATTCGGGAAGATGAAGAGATTGTTATCACGAAAATTCATCCTCGTCACAATCACATCATTCGGAAAGCTACCAAGCTATCGAAATCAACCCACATAATAGCCGCAAATATTGATCAGGTTGTTATTATACTTTCATTAATTCAGCCGAGAACGTCTACAGGATTTATTGATAGGATATTGTCAACAGCAGAAGCTTATCATATTCCTGCAGTTATTGTAATAAATAAATTGGATTTGTATGATGATGAAGTTATTGAACAATTGAAATTTATCACCCATACTTATACTGGTATTGGGTATCAGGTACACCATACATCCGTTAAGGAAAATATGGGTTTAGAAAAACTAAAACTTGTCCTGAAGGATAAAATCAGCCTATTATCAGGGCATTCAGGAGTAGGGAAATCGGCACTTATAAATTCAGTCGATTCAAAGCTTCAACTTAAAACAGGAAAAATCTCAGATTATCATAGCAAAGGAACGCATACAACAACATTCGCAAATATGTTTCCACTGCAATTTGGCGGAATGGTTATTGATACTCCAGGGATAAAAGAGTTTGGCCTTGTTGAATTCGACAGAGTAGAACTTGGTCAGCGGTTTCCCGAGATAAGAGAACTTATGAATGAATGTAGGTTTAATAACTGTGTGCATGTTAATGAGCCTGGATGTGCTGTAGTCGAGGCAGTTGAAACTGGAAATATGGCTGAGTTCAGATACGTAAACTATCTGAATATGCTTGAATCACTTTAATGAGGAATCAATGATTGCATCAAGATTAATAAAAGAAGATATACTACCATTGGATTTGAATGATAGTTTCGAAGAAGCAATGAGTCGTATGAATGAATACAAAGTATCTCATTTTCCGGTTGCTGACAATGGTAACTTCATTGGTGTGATTGCTGAAAAGGATATTTATAATATTGAGAATCCTGAGGTTGAGTTAAAAAAGGAATGCCTGCATTTCGATAACTACTATGTAAATGAGAATCAATATGTTTTTGATATTTTGAAGTTGTCGAGTAATCAAAAATTAAGCATTGTTCCGGTTATAGACGATTCTGGAAAGTATTTGGGAAGTATAACCCAATATGATATTCTTAGTTTCTTCGCTGAAAGTATGGCTGTAGATAATCCGGGTGGAGTTATTATACTCGAGGTTAGTGTTGTTGATTATAGTCTTATGGAAATTGCCAACATTATCGAGACTAATGATGCTAAAGTTCTAAGCTCAAGTATTGTTTCAAAGGCTAACTCAACTAAAATTAGTGTTATTGTTAAGGTTAGCAAGATCGACCTTGGGGCAATACTACAAACATTCGAAAGGTATGGATACAAAGTACTTGCGTCTTTTCAGGAAAGTGTTGATTATGATGAGCTTAAGGATAATTACGACTCATTAATTAATTATCTAAATATTTAACTTGTGAGATTTTTCCGGTTACTGTTAGTGTTTTTTGGCATAATTGCCTTTGCTGCGTTTTCCTTTGCTGAGGATGTTGAAAGTGGTGATACAATTGTAACAGTGGCTAATATTTCAATTTCTGGAAATAAAATTACAAAGGATAGAATTATTTTCCGAGAGCTTGAGTTTGAAACTGGTAGTGAAACTGATTTGCAAACACTGGATAGCCTCATTGTAAAAAGTCGACAAAACCTTATAAACCGTTCAATTTTCAATTTTGTTACAATAACGAAAACAATTGATAACAATCAGGTTGATATAGTTATTGCTGTTATTGAGAGGTGGTATATATGGCCAATTCCAATAATTCAGTTTGCAGACAGGAATATAAATGCATGGTGGAATAAGAGAGATTTTTCCAGAATGAATTATGGGGTCGATCTCAGAGTTGATAATTTCAGAGGGCTTATGGAAAAGCTCAATATTATTCTTCAAATAGGATATGATATCAAGGTCGCAACTCGATGGACTATTCCATATCTTACAAAAAACCAGGTGGTGGGTATGGATATTGAAGGAGGAGTTCAGTTTAATCATACAATTGCATATCAAACAGTCGATAATAAAGAGCAGTTCTATAATTCTACTTCCGGATTTGCACAGCAGAATATTTTTGGAGCCCTTGGTTTAACCTTTCGACCAAAGTATAATTATCTTCATTCAGTGCAGTTTGGATATAATCAGCTTGAGTTTCAGGATACTATTAATAAGCTAAATCCTGATTTTGGATCGCTGGAAACAAAATTTAATTACTTCACTTTCAGATATTCTTTCAAGCTTGACTTTCGTGATTATAAACCCTATCCTTTGAAAGGGTACTATTTTGATGCCAGTGTTTCAAAACTGGGATTCGGATTATTTAATAATGATGTGAACAATATTTCACTAAGTGCAAATTTTGATCAATACATAAGATTGTATAGTAGATGGTATTTTGCATATAGTCTGGGGTTTCAGGTTTCAAATGATAATCAGCAACTACCGTATTTTATTAAGTCCGGAATAGGGTATTTCCCAAATGATATCAGAGGGTATGAGCTATATGTTGTTGATGGACAGCAGTTAGGGTTATTTAAGTCAAATTTTAAATTCGAAATAATGCCCCAAACTACATTTAATATTAATTGGATTAAGTCGACAAAATTCAGTGAGGTGTTTTTTGCAATGTATGCAAATCTGTTTTTCGATATGGGATATGTAAACGATATCTACACTCAAAAACTTAACCCTCTTACAAATCAATTAATCTGGGGAACAGGAATAGGACTTGATATGGTTACTTATTACGATTTGGTTTTAAGGCTTGAACTTTCCATAAATAAACAAAAGGAGCAAGGATTTTTCATAAGTTTTGTAGCTCCAATATAGCATGGTTTAATGCTGTATAATATAAATAATCAGGTTGTTACAATTTTAATACAACCCCAAAATCCTTCGCATACTAATAGCTATTCCGTTAAAAAAAGTTAATGCTTTAGGTTCCAGTATTTAACAAGCGTGATTTTAGGTTACATTTGCCAAAAAAGTGGCAATAAATGAAGGTTGCGTTATTTGGAAAGGCATACTCTGAGGATCAGAAGAGTTACTTACAATTATTAGTTGATGAACTCGCGAAAAGAGGTGCTGAGATTTGTATCTATGAGTCATATTACAAAACGATTGCTAGCGAAATTTCCTTTGGAGATAATATTTCATTTTTTAAGAATAGTAAGGGCATAAGGAAGAATGCTGATGTATTATTTTCCGTAGGCGGTGATGGTACTATGCTTGATACGGTACCTTTAGTTAGAAATTCTGGAATCCCGATTCTAGGAATTAATCTGGGAAGACTCGGATTTTTATCCAGCGTTTCAAAGGATGAAATCGTAGATGCTGTGGAATGCTATTTTAACGGTGATTACAATATCGATAAAAGAGCATTGTTGCAGATCTCTCAACCAAAAAAAATATTTGGAGATGTTAATTATGCCTTAAATGATTTAACAATCTATCGAAATAATGCTGCTGCATTGATTACAGTGCATGTTTATGTTGATGATAAATTCTTGAATTCCTATTGGGGAGACGGACTCATTGTTTCAACCCCAACGGGATCAACAGCATACTCAATGAGCGTTGGCGGGCCAATATTAACTCCCGGTTCCAAAAATTTTGTCATAGCACCTATTGCATCTCATAACCTGACAGTTAGGCCAATTGTTCTTCAAGACTCAAGTACAATCAAGATCAAAATTCAGGGTAGAGAAGAAAAATATCTGGTGACTCTGGATTCTAAAAATTCAGCCATTAGTAAGGACGATGAAATAATTATAAAACGGTGTGGTTTTAACGTTAATCTAATCCAAATGAAAAATAAAGATTTCTATTCGACAATCCGTGACAAACTACATTGGGGAGTAGATTCCAGGAATTAGAAAACTTGAATAATATTTATTAAAATTATTAGTTTGTTATGTGTTGATTTATACATAATTCTATGTCAAGCATAACTAAAAAAATGATACTTTTGCCGCTCGAAATAAAAATGACTAAACATATTCTAAAATATAGACTACACAAGAAGTTAGCAGGTATGATGCTATTTATTTGTGTAGCATTATTTTCTGTTACTTCATCGGCACAAACTATGGAGGTCGGAGGATTTATTGGGACATCATATTATCTTGGTGAATTAAATCCCGGATTGCCGTTCAATCAACCCCAGTTAGCCTATGGTGGACTTGTTAGATATAACCTGAACCCACGTTGGGCATTAAAGTTTAATTATTACAAAGGAAAAGTTCAGGGGAGTGATGCTACAGGCGCTTCCGTTAAAGATCGTGAACTTGATTTCGTATCTGATATAAATGATTTTTCACTGGTAGCAGAATTTAACTTCTGGGAATATTATACAGGCAGTAAGAAAAATTTCTTTACGCCGTACATTTTTGGCGGAGCTTCATTCTTCACATTTAAATCAAAAAGCCAAAGCGGGGTATTACTTCAACCACTAGGTACCGAAGGACAAAATATTGGTTTCGCAGGACGTAGTCCATATAATCAGTTCAGCTTCGCTCTTACTTTTGGGATTGGTATCAAATACAGCCTTTCAAAAAGGATAGGATTGGCATTTGAATGTGGTATGCGTAAAACTATGACCGATTATATTGACGATATTAGTACAACATATTACCTTGATGGTGAAAATATTAACCCCAGTATTCCAGGTGAGATCCTTAGTGATCCAACCATGAGTCATAGCGAATATGAACAACGGGGTAACGATCAGAATAACGACTGGTATAATTATACCGGAGTTACAATTACGTACAAATTTGATCTTCGAAGTAATAAGAGATGTAACAGCACAAGCTGGAAATAATAACATCATTGATGGAAAGCTATAAAGATAAAATAGATATTAAAAAACTTCCTAAGCACATTGCTATTATTATGGATGGTAATGGAAGATGGGCCATTAAACATGGATTTGATCGTGTTAATGGTCATCACGAAGGAGTTGATTCCGTTAGGGAAGTAGCTGAAGCTGCTGCTGAGATCGGAGTGGAATATCTTACTCTTTATACTTTTTCTACTGAAAACTGGAATCGTCCTAAAGAAGAAGTTGATGCTCTTATGTCATTGTTTGTTGAGACTATAGTAAAAGAGCTTGATACTCTTAACAAAAATAAAATCCGACTGAATGCCATTGGAGATCTGAAAAGTTTACCAGAGGATAATTACAGTAAGTTAATGGAGACGATGGAGAAGACTTCCAAAAATTCAAGAATGACAATGACTCTTGCCTTGAGTTATAGCTCTCGTTGGGAAGTTCTAGATGCGGTAAAAAATATTGGAAGTGATATTGAAGCAGGTAAATTGAAAAGCTCAGAAATAACAGAAGAGTCATTTACAAAATATCTGTCTACATGGCCAATACCAGATCCTGAATTGCTAATTCGTACAAGTGGTGAATTGAGAATAAGTAATTATCTTTTGTGGCAAATTGCATATTCAGAACTATATTTTACAAATGTGCTTTGGCCAGATTTCCGTAAAGAAGAACTGTACAAAGCTATTGTGGAATATCAGGACAGGGAGCGCAGGTTTGGAATGACAAGTGAACAATTAATAAGCTGACGTTGTATGTTAGAAGCAATAGGAAAGAAAATATTTAGATTGATAATAGTAACAGGCTTATTGTTGTTTGCTGCTAATACATATGCGCAAATTAGCATTGGAAGTGATCTATCCAGGATTAACTACGATACTCCCTCCGATTATATCATTGGTGGAATCGAGGTTGAAGGAGTGGAACACCTTGATGAGAATGTAATCATAATGCTTTCTGATCTTGAAGTTGGTTCGCGAATTAAGGTTCCAGGTGATGAAATTACCGGTGCCATTCGCCGATTATGGGATCAGGGATTATTTGATAATATTAGCATTGTTGCATCAAGTATTAAGGGAAATAAGATATTTCTGAAGATAATATTACATGAAAGACCAAGGTTGAGTAAGTTCTCCTTTGAAGGAATCAGGAAAACTGAAGCAGATGATATTAGAGAAAAGATAAACATTACACGTGGTGATGTTGTTACTGAACACTTATTGATAAGGACAAAAAATATTATAAGGGAGTTTTATGCAGGTAAGGGATTTTTAAACAGCGAAGTTTCAATAACTGAAAAATCGGATAAACGAAATCTTAATTTTGTTGACCTTATTATCAGTATCAAGAAAAACAAAAAAGTTAAAATAAAGGAAATTAATATCTACGGTGCCGGTGATATTTCGCAAGATGCTATTAGATCAAGCATGAAGGAAACAAAGGCAAGAGGCTCTTTTACTCCAATCGAAAATCTCGGTCCTACCGTTGTTGATCTTACAGTAGATGCTGTAACTTTTAATTTCCCAAAATTCCGCGATGATTTTGTTAGCTATTTCAAAGAAAACTATCGTGTAAATATCTTTAAAGGTTCAAAATATATTGAATCAAGTTACAAAGATGACCTTAGTAATATCATTGCAAAATATAACAAACGCGGTTACCGTGATGCCCATATTGTAAAAGATTCTGTTTACAGAATAGATAATGAAAATCTCGTTGTTGACATATATATTGATGAGGGAAATAAATACTACTTCCGCAATATTAAATGGGTAGGAAATAAGGTGTACAGTTCATTGTTTTTAAGCTCAGTATTAGGTATAATGCCAGGTGATGTTTATAACCTTGAACTGCTTGAAACAAACCTGCAATACAATCCTGCCGGTTTTGATGTTAGTTCACTATATATGAACAATGGATATCTTTTCTTCAATGCTACTCCGGTAGAAACATATGTTGGAAATGATAGTATTGATCTGGAAATAAGAATATTTGAAGGTAAGCAGGCAAGGATTAGGAATGTTTCTGTTAAAGGAAATACCAAAACAAATGATCATGTTGTTATAAGAGAGTTGCGAACACGTCCCGGACAATTGTTTAGTCGTGAGGATGTTATTAGAACTACCCGTGAGCTTGCAAACCTGAGATATTTTGATGCTGAAACTATCACTCCTAATATTAACCCTGATCCGGCCGATGGCACTGTTGATATCGAGTATGAGGTTGAAGAAACTTCTGCTGATCAAGTTGAATTATCAGGTGGTTGGGGATATGGTAGAATTATTGGAACACTAGGTCTTAGCTTTAACAACTTCTCACTGAAGAATTTCTTCAAAGGTGAATCATGGAAACCAATTCCATCCGGTGATGGGCAGAAGCTGGCTCTTAGATTTCAGACTTATGGCAAGGATTATATGAGTTGGAGTGTTTCATTTACCGAACCATGGCTTGGTGGACGTAAACCAAATGCATTAACAGTTTCATACTATCATTCAATTTATTCAAATGGATTACCTTCGTTTGATACCTTGAGATCATCATTTGTTATTGATGGAATTAGTGTTGGGATTGGAAAAAGGTTAACATGGCCTGATGACTTTTTTACTCTCTATCAGGGTATAAACCTGCAGCTATATCAATTGGATAATTACGCTACAATTTTTTATGTAGGTGATGGAAATGGTACATATAATAACTTCAACTATGAAGTTGTTCTGGGACGTAATTCTATTGATCAGCCAATATATCCGAGAAGAGGATCAGATATATCACTTGGACTAGAGCTAACTCCTCCGTATTCATTATTCTCTCCTAATAAGGATTACTCTGAAATAGGAGATACGGAAAAGTATAAGTGGATTGAATATCATAAGTGGAAGTTTAAAGCCTATTGGTATTTTGAGTTAATGGAAAAACTGGTACTTGCATCAAAAATCAGATTTGGATATCTAGGATATTATAACAGTGATCTAGGTGTAACTCCATTTGAAAGATTTTACCTAGGAGGTGATGGATTATCAGGTACAAATAACTTTGACGGTCGTGAGATCGTGAGTATGCGTGGATATACAAACGAGTCGATTACACCATATTATTATCAGGATAGAAATATTGGAGGTACAGTATTTACTAGATACTCACTTGAGTTAAGATATCCTTTATCACTAAATCCAAGCTCCACAATTTTCGCTCTAGGATTTGTTGAAGCAGGTAACTCATGGCTTGGTTCTCAAGGATTTGATCCTTTCGATATGAAACGTTCTGCAGGAGTTGGAGTACGAGTGTTCTTGCCGATGTTTGGTATGCTTGGACTTGATTGGGCTTATGGTTTCGATCCAATTTATGGAATACCTACAGCCAATGGAAGTCACTTCCATTTTTCACTTAATCAATCCATCGATTAATTTTGGCAACGTTTTTGCAATACATTGATTAAAAAATTCTTTTATCATGAAAAATACAATTTTAAGTTCCGTAATTACGCTGATGTTTGCAGGATTATTATTTGCAGGAATTACAGCTAATGCTCAGCAACAAAAATATGCTTACGTTGATACCCAGTATATTCTGGATAATATCCCTGAATTTCAGGATGCTCAGGATGAGCTAGATGAATTTTCTGAGAAGTGGCAAAAAGAGATTGAAGAAAGCTACGCCAAGGTAAGCGAAATGTATCAAAAATATCAGGCTGAAGCAGTTTTGCTTCCAGATGATGTTAAAAAGAAGCGAGAAGAAGAAATCATAACTAAAGAAAAAGAGGTTAAAGAACTTCAGCGTACTTATTTTGGTTCGGAAGGTGAGCTCTTTAAAAAACGTCAGGAGCTTGTTCAGCCTATTCAAGAAAAGGTTTATAATTCAATTGAAAGCATTGCAGCAACAAACAATTATTCCTTTGTTTTTGATAAAGCAGGGGGTATGACCTTACTTTATGGAAATCCAAAATACGACATCAGTGATGATGTATTGGATGAAGTAGGTAATGTTATGCAAACTGTTAAGCGTGACAGCAGAAACAGAGACGGAAATTAAGCTCATCGTTTTTGATTAACTCCCATTGTACCAGTTATTTTGCTGGTATATCTTAACAACAATGTTAATTATTCTTAATATTCTAATCCAGTAACTATAAATGTATGGATGTTATTGTTTTTTGATTAAGTTTGCAAGCCTTAAATGGAATATTAATAACCACATTATTGAATATAAATATGAAATCATTTAAAAAAGTAATTGCATTATTATCTCTGGTAGTACTTATCTCAAGTGTTGGAACAGCTCAAACAGGCGCTAAATTTGGATATATCGATTCAAACGAAATCCTTACATTAATGCCGGAAACAGATTCTCTTCAACAGGAATTAAAAGCTTACGCTGATTATCTTGATGAGCAAATGTCAACTATGGCTGTTGAATACCAAACAAAGGTTGCTGACTACCAAGATAATTACAATACCATGTCAGATTTGATCAGACAAACAAAAGAAAAAGAAATTACTGATTTACAGGCTAGAATCCAGGCTTTCCAGCAATCAGCCGATCAGGATTTGGGTGCTAAACAAGCTGAACTTTTTAATCCCTTGATTGAAAAGGTAAAAGATGCGATTACCGAAGTAGCACGCGAAAATAACTATAACTACATTTTTGATGTGGGAACTGGTGCCCTTGTTTTTTATGAAACAGGTGACAATATTCTTCCTTTGGTAAAGACCAAATTAGGAATCCAGTAGTAAAAAGATAATAATTAAAAACCCCGGATAGTCCTACTATTCGGGGTTTTTTTGTTAGTGTGATTTCCTTATTTCAGAATCATTAAATTTGTAGATTAATAATTATTAAACATGAGTAATACTGCCAAGCAACCACTTAGGCTAGATATCGAAAAAGTAATTGGCGACAAGAACCCTACCTTGTTGAAGATGCTTCCCGGTTTTGTGATCAGATATCTGAAAAGAATTCTGCATCAAGAATCACTAAATGAGTATTTGAGAATACATAAAGATAAGATTGGTGTTGAATTCATCGATGGCATTCTTGGAGAGATGAATACAAAGCTAGATATCTGTGGACTCGAGAATATCCCAGTGAATGGAAAATATGTTGTTGCGTCAAATCATCCTTTGGGTGGCTTGGATGGAATGGCACTAATGCTTGCTGTTTCAAAGGTTCGTAAGGATTTATTGTTTCCTGTGAATGATATTCTGATGAATATTGATAACTTGAAACCTCTGTTCACACCAATTAATAAATATGGTGGAAAATCGAAGAATATGGAGGTAGTAAACGATACTTTTGCCTCAGACAAAATTGTATGTTATTTTCCATTTGGACTGGTTTCTCGTAAAAGAAAAGGTAAAATTGAAGATTTGTTCTGGAGACCAACTTTCATCACAAAAGCAATCAAGTATAAACGCGATATTATACCAACTCACATTAATGGCAGAAACACAAATTTCTTTTATAACCTTGCTAACTTAAGGAAAGTTCTGGGAATCAAAGTTAATATAGAAACGTTTTTCCTTGTGGATGAGTTGTTTAAGCAAGAAAATACCACCTTGAAAATAACTTTTGGTAAACCTATTTCGTATAAGATATTTGACGAGAGTTATACAAAGCGAGAATGGTCGGAAATGTTACGCCAGTATGCCTACAAAATAGGTAACGGATCTACAGAACCTTTTAAGCCTACGCCAAAACTCTAGAGAGCAATTACTATATTTGTATAGAAAATAATCATTATCATGAAAACTATAATATCACCTGTCGATAAAACCCTGCTTGAAAAAGAACTGAATAAGGATACATTTTTGCGCGGAACCAATAATGGTAACAACGAAATCTATATTGTAACTGATGAGAATTCTCCAAATGTTATCCGTGAGATCGGGCGGCTTCGCGAAGTTACCTTTAGGGATGCCGGAGGTGGAACCGGAAAGGAAATTGACTTGGATTCTTATGATAGAGGTAATCATGCTTTTAAGCAACTGGTTCTTTGGGATCCAATTGAAAAAGAATTAATAGGAGGGTATCGTTATATTCATTGTAAAGACCTGAAAATTGATAAGAATGGTGAGGTTCAATCACCAACTGCAAGGCTATTCAAATACTCTCCTAAGTTTATTAAAGAGTATTTCCCCAAGACAATAGAATTGGGGCGGTCATTTGTTCAGCCATTGTATCAGCCTACATTCAACCTTCGTCGTGGAATGTATGCTCTTGATAACCTTTGGGACGGACTTGGTGCTGTTTTGGTAGATAATGAGGATATAATGTATATGTTCGGTAAGGTAACGATGTACACTCATTTCGACAAACTGGCTCGCGATCTTATACTATATTTTTTACAGAAGTATTTTCCAGATAATGAAGATCTTATTACTCCGGTTATTCCACTTAAACTGGGAACCTCACCTAAAGTTCTGGATAGTATCTTCTGCGGATGCAATTATGATGAGGATTACAAAACATTGATTCAGAAAGTCCGTAAGCTTGGCGAAAATGTACCACCTTTAGTGAATGCATATATGAACCTTAGTTCAACCATGAAAACGTTTGGAACGGCAGTTAATGATCATTTTGGTGAAGTTGAGGAGACCGGAATATTAATAACAGTTGATGATATTTTCCCCATTAAAAAGGAACGTCACCTCACAACTTATCAAAAATCCAATTAAGAATTAATAAAGATGAAGATTAATACTGCCGAGTTTATAATTAGCAACACTGAAGTGCAGAAATGTCCGCCTTCAAATAAGCCTGAATATGCGTTTATTGGCAGATCAAATGTTGGGAAATCTTCATTGATTAATATGCTCACGGGTAGGAAGAAGCTTGCCAAAATTTCATCCACACCCGGTAAAACAATCTTAATAAATCATTTCCTTGTAAATAAGGAATGGTATCTGGTAGACTTGCCGGGATATGGTTTCGCAAAACGTTCAAAATCTGAACGTCAGAAATGGGAGAAAATGATTAATAAGTATATTCTTAATCGTACTAATATGCTTACATTATTTTTACTGATTGACTCACGTCTAAGTCCGCAGAAAATTGATCTTGAGTTTATCGACTGGTTGGGGATTTCAAATATTCCGTTTGTAATTGTATTCACAAAAGCGGATAAGCTAAAGTTAGCACAGCTTAGTAACAATATTGAGAATTACAAAAAGAAATTACTTGAAACCTGGGATGAAATTCCAACATTAATAATAACATCATCATCAGCTGCCCAAGGGCGTGAAGAGGTTCTTGATTATATAGAAACAACAAATAAAGTATTTAGCTAAAAGAGCTGCTATATGATTTCAAAAAGTGTTTGATTCTTCGATACAATATCACCTACTTTAACATGAAGTTTTACTTCACCATCCATTGGTGAAACAACACTATTCATCATTTTCATAGCCTCAAGAATGAGTACAACTTCTCCTTCTTTTACCTTTTTCTTGTTCTTAATGAAAATTTCATTAATTGTACCCGGGATAAAAGCCGGAATTTTTGATGGATTGTGTTCTTCATATTTCTTACGGTTTTTATACCTGTCTGTAAGAAAAGTTTTATACTTCACACCATCAACAACAATTGAGCTAAACCTTGGTTTTTTTACATCATCTGCCATGATTTCTGTTTTTAGAATGGTGGGATTCCGTGTTTTTTAGCTGGGAGCTGTATTTTCTTGTTCCTGGAAATATCAAGTGCATGAATTAACATTTTCCTTGTTTCATCGGGCTCAATAACAGCATCAACATAACCGTAAGCAGCAGCAACATAAGGGTTAGCAAACTTAGCTTTGTATTCTGCTACCTTTTCTTTACGCATCTCATCAGGATTCTCTGCTGTCATAATTTCCTTACGGAAGATAATATTTGAAGCTCCTTCAGGACCCATAACCGCGATTTCAGCTGTTGGCCATGCAAATACGAAATCTGCTCTCAGGTGATGAGAACACATTGCAATATATCCACCACCGTATGCTTTACGTGTAATTAGAGTAATCTTTGGAACTGTTGCTTCAGAATATGCATACAGTAACTTCGCTCCATGACGAATTACACCTGCATGCTCCTGATCGATACCAGGAAGATATCCAGGAAGGTCAACCAGAGTAACAAGAGGTATATTAAATGAATCACAATACCGTACAAAACGCGCAGCTTTATCCGAGGAATCAACATCAAGAACACCTGCAAGGAAAAGCGGCTGATTTGCAACGATACCAACAGTTTCACCGTTTATACGTGAAAATCCGATAACGATGTTTTTAGCAAAAAGTTCCTGAATTTCGAAAAAATCTGAATCATCTGCAACAGCTCTGATCAAATCTCTTACGTCATATGGCTGCTTAGCATCCTGTGGCATTACATTCTCAATTTTGTATCGCCTTGTTTTCGGTGATTTCTTAGGAAAGTTTTTCGCCTTATTAATATTATTCCAAGGAATATAACTTACTAGTTGTTTAATCTGATTGAAGCATTCTTCTTCACTCTCAGCATAGAAATGCGCATTCCCGGTTTCTTCGCAGTGTACTTTCGCACCACCTAGAGCTTCCATTGAAATTTCTTCTCCCAACACAGTTTTTATAACCTCAGGGCCAGTGATAAACATCTTTGTTATTTTCTCTACAGTAAATACAAAGTCTGTTAAAGCTGGTGAATAAACCGCTCCACCAGCGCAAGGACCAAGGATTACGCTTATCTGTGGGATAACTCCTGAAGCAAGAGTATTTCTGAAGAAAATCTCGCCATATCCTGCTAAAGAATTAACACCTTCCTGTATACGTGCACCACCTGAATCATTAATTCCAATCAATGGAACTTTCAGCTTTAAAGCATGATCCATGATTTTTGTAATTTTCTTGGCGTGCATCCAACCCAAAGAACCTCCAGCTACGGTGAAATCCTGTGCATAAATACAAACAGGATTACCACTAATGGTTCCTGTTCCTGTTATTACACCATCACCTGGAAGGTATTTCTTATTCATGTCGAAATCTTTTGCGGCATGTTCAACAAAAAGATCATACTCATGAAATGATTTCGGATCGAGAAGAGTAATAATTCTTTCACGCGCAGTTAACTTCCCAATAGCCTTTTGTTTTTCAATGGCTTTTTCTCCTCCGCCTTTTAAGGCTGCACGCATACGTTTTTTTAAATCTTTCGATTTTTCTTTGATTCCCATATTATTCAAGTTTTGGGTGAACAAAAAAAGAGACAAGTTTTTGTCTGATGACTTTTTCTTCATTGAAAAACTTATCTCTGCGGTTGCAAAAGTATATCAAAATAGTAAAAAAGCAAGTTAAAATATGTGATATAGTGCAAGAAATATAGTTAACTTTGTGAAAATCAATCGATAGAAGTAGATGAATATAGAGGATATAAGAATATATTGTTTAAGCAAGAAAGGTGTTACAGAAAGCTTTCCTTTTGATGATACTACACTGGTATTTAAAGTGTTAAATAAGATGTTTGCCTTGTTAAACCTTAAAAGTGATCATAGTATAAATCTGAAATGTGATCCTGAGGAGGCAATTAATTTGCGTGCACGATACAATTCTGTGCTTCCGGGTTATCATATGAATAAAAAACTTTGGAATACAATATTACTTGATGACAGTATACCTGATAATACAATAAAGGAGTGGATTAATAATTCATATGAGCTTGTTCTTGATGGCCTACCCAAAAAGTTAAAAGAGGGGTTCAGAGATATCTAATACTTTCTCTACAATGAAAACTTCAAATATATGGTAGGAGTTATGGGAAGAGCCTCTGTAATAATATTTATTCCACTTTGCTGACTTGCCGGAATCTTTTCAAAATTTTGATATTTGATATTTTTTGTATTCAGCACATTCAGGATGGATATTCCCGCTTCTCCTTTTAGTCTACGATCGAGAAATTTGTATATCATCGATACATCAAGTCTGCTGTATGGCTTACTGTTAGAAGATTCTAGAGATAAACCGTTTCCATAAGGGAATCCGGAACCATACACATAATTCGATGAAATAAATAAAGGATCAAGATTAAACATTGCTGCTACCTTAATTTCATGTCGCTGATCCTGTGGAGCTCTTCTTGTATCATAAATATTGTAATACTGAAAGCTTTCCATAGTTTGGCTAAGAGAATAAGCAATCCATACAGAGTGTTTTGAAATCTCCTGCTTTAGAATTACATCTACGCCATAGCTTTTTGACGAGCCATGGAAAATATCCTGAATATTATAGTTGATATTATTGAAGAACCTTGTTAATCCAGAAATGCTTTTATAATAACCCTCAATGTTGAAAGTAGTTTTATTTCTGTGATACTTTGTTCCAAGTACAAATTGTATCGACTTTAAAACAGGTATATCTTCATTGTCACAAATTGTCCAGAAATATTTGAAATTTCCAAAGTCATCATAAACTGTACTAATGGAAATAAACTGATTGTAGATTCCAATTGCTGAATTAACCTTCCAGTAATTACCTATATTTAATGATGCTGAGAACCTTGGTTCCAGATAGGTTTTTTTAAGACTAAATGAATGAATAACACGTAAACCTGTTTTTATTTGAAGATTTTTGGTGGGCGAAATAATGTCCTGTGTGTACACACTTATTCGATTTGTTCCGGTACGGTAGTATGCAGTCATTTGATCAAATGAATATTCATCAAGTTTAACAAAATCGTGTGTAAACTCAGTTCCAGCTTCTATTGTATGAACCTTATTTATAGATATTCTATTGGAGAATTTTAATGAATATTCCTCAAGCATATTATTACTTTCCTCATCAGTCTTATACTCTGTACTATTGATTTCAGGAAATAGGATTTTGTAATTATCTTTATATGAACTAGCTATAGATGAATATGCAAAAACAAGATTGCTTACATTTCCATTATTCCAGTTATGACTATAGAATGATGATACCCCAATTTGAGTGCTATTATCCGATGCATCCTTCTCAATAATATGGGATTGAACCGACTCATTTATGGAATACTTGAATTTATCATCACCTGCATGCAGACTTATAAAAAACAAATCGTTATTCTTAAATGTGGCAGAATACTTAATGTTTACGTCTCTAAACATATAATCAGGCATCACCGTAAGGTTTAGATCATTTGTGGAATCAATACCATTATTACGAGCTATTTGCACTGATAAATCCGAGGGATTGTACAAATTATAATATGTATGCCTGAAGGCAAGAATAAGAGAGCTTCTTTTTGACAATGGAACTTCAGCCATACCATTTATTGTCATATTATTGATGCTGAATGTAAATGTTGGCTTAACCAGATTTCCATTTTTCCCAATAATGTTTACTACACCACCAACCCTTCCGCCAAGGTTAACATCATATCCACCCTTGTTAATTTCTATATCTTTGGCCATAAGTGGATTAAATGAACTAATGTTATCATTGAAGTTTTTTATGCCAAAAACAGTAAATCCATCGAAAATTACTTTGCTTTGCCCGGCATATCCACCCCAAATTATTAGTTCACTAGTTTGTTCACCAGATGCAAGAACTCCCGGCATAAGTCGTATAAGATTAAAAACAGAGTTGTCGCCATAACCCGGTAGTTGATGAGCAATTTTATGGTTGAGTTTCATCAAACCAGGTTGGTCACCAAATTGAGTTGATTTTTCAACTTTTTTATCAGATATCACAATCTCGGATAACCCAATGACTGAAGGTATGAGCTTGAGATTAAGATTTTTAATGATTCTTACATTTGTATCAAGAATATAATAACCCAGATGGCTTACCTTGATATTCAGCGTGGTATCCATCGTATTTGTTGTGTAAGAAAAATTTCCATCCAATGATGAATATGTTGGCCAACCATTTATTTTTATATGAGAGTATGGAAGTGCTTCGCTTGTCCTTTTATCAGTTATTATACCAGAAACATATTTCTTTTTAATTGATTCAATAGGATATATTATGCAAACACCATCTATATATTCAAATGATAAGTGTGTATTATAAAGGAGCTTAGTTAGTGTTTCATCAAGGGAAGAGAAAGTGCTATTTATGCTGATATTTATTTGTGATAGTAATTCATCATCAAATGAAATATTTACATCATTAGATTCAATGATACCTATTAAGACCTTGTTAAGAGGTTTGTTATCTGCAATAACAGTAACGGACTGCCCTGAGGAGGCAAGTTGAAATAATAGAAAAAATGATAACGGAAAAAATGTAATGATTAGAGTCCTCACCTCTCTTTGATATGGTATTTATTATCTGATAAAACAACAAAAGTTAATCCATAAGGCTTGCAAAGTATGTACAGTACTTCTTCAACTGATTTTTGCTTAGAGAAAAACCCCGTATAGTTATAACGTAATACTAAGTCGGATGTTATGGAAATGTTGAAGTGTGCTTCGATTTCTTTAATCACCATTGAAAGGGGAACTGACTCAAAGTCAAACATATTGTTATCAGTCGAAAGTTCGTCTTTTCGTTCATTATACTTCGATACTTTAATTTCTCCGTGTACGATCTCAGCAGTATAATCGGGTTTGAGAACCACTGACATATCGGCTATGGAGGTTACTCTTACACTTCCGGAAAAGCAGGTGACTATATATCTGTTCTCATTTGCTATGATTTTAAAACTGGTTCCTAGCACGGTTGTATTTCCCAATGGTGATAATACATTAAACTTGTTTCCTTTAACAACATCGAAGTATGCTTCTCCCGAAAGAACAACTTTCCTGGAAATACTCCACCATAGTGGGTAATAAGTAATAGTTGTCCCTGATTGCAGAGTTGCTTTTGTCCCATCAGGAAGATTGATTATTAGCTGTTTACCCTCGGGGCAGTATTGGGAGGTGCTGTAATGCCTGAGCATTAATCCTGTTGCTAAAAGTATGATAAGAGAGGATGCTATTCCATAGAAAATTTTTGTCTTCAACGGAATAATATGTTTCTTCTCAGGTGCTGATTTTTTGTCGTTTTCAACATGAGTAATTATCTCATCCCAGATTTGATCTTTGTTTTTATTGTATTCAGGTTTTACATTGGAAAAGAAATCCCTGTGAAGGAAATCATTATTGTTATTATTTTGGTTGTCGTAGTTCATACTAGTAACTAAGTTCCTTCTTTAAAAAGGAAAGAGCATTTCTCATTCTTTTCTCAACAGCTTTAACACTAATGTTATTTGCAACAGCTATTTCATGATATTTCATGTTATCAATTCTACTCATTAAAAATACAACTCTTTGTTTATCTGGTAGCTTTTTTAAGCACATTTCATACTTGCTTTTTAATTCGAGAAATTGAATTTTTTCCTCCGGCGATTGGTTGGTATTTGACTCAACTATTGAAAGTTTAAAGTTAGTCGCTACTCTTTGTCTGCGATAGCTGCTAATAAACAAGTCATGGGCAATCTTAAAAAGCAATCCTTTGATGTTACTTTCATCTGTATCACTAATTTGCTTCTCCCAAATCTTCAAGAATGAATCCTGTGTTATATCAGTGGCTAATTCCGAATCACCTGAATGGTAATAAATGTAATTCCTCACAGCATCAAAATGATTGTCAAAAAGGTCTTTAAATTCCGTTTGTGTCAAAGAATTGGTTTTTTTGATTAGTGTAAAATTAATACATATTTCCTTTTTTAGTTAATAATCAAATCCGACCTGGTACTTACATGGTACCAAGTCAGATCAGTTTGTATTTATTAATAACTCCAACTATGGAAGATAAATTGTTATAATAATTCCGTTAACGAGAACTGTGGCTATATTATCACATTCTCCATCTCCCCAATCAACAGTTCTAATAGCTACACCTTCAGGTTGTATTTCCATTGTTCCCGAAACAATCCAGCGACAGCCAATTTCAACACGCAAGGCATTGGTTATTACCTTTGACCATGTTAGTCCATTTGAGCGAATGCCATTTGATACTCCAGTTATTAGATAAACATCGTCTAAATGTGTCCAAGTAGTATTTCCTTCTACCCATTCTCTTTCGGTTTGTGAATTCCAACTTATGTTACCACCATTATCCGGAATTGTTATAATGCCAACAACATTGATACTGTAATACAAATTGCCTTCATTATTTAAACCCATATTGGTAATTACTTTTGTTCCATCTATTTTGTAGTCATTAACATGGTAATCCTCAAAACCATACGTAATAGTAGTTCCTGGGGCCCAGTATTCGCCATTAAAAGTTACCAGAATTTTCCCTCTTCTGTATCTGCCATCTTCACAGAGGCAGTTTTCATTACCAAAGTCTATTGTTAACTCTTTTGGAGAAACTGTTAGATCAAGAGTTACAATTGCACAGCCGGAAACGAATAAACTTTCATTTGTTGTTTTCAATCCTCCTGAACCATTTTCATAAGCTTCGTTTGCAATGTTGGTTGCATTATCGAATAAACCTTCTGCTAAAGCATCATCAGCAGATGCAGAAGTGTTATCGTTTTTTAGTTTCTCATCTTTATTACAAGATGTGGTTAAGAAAGACAGTGTCGCAAGTATGGTAAACGACATGATGATAATTGAGATTTGTTTTTTCATGATAAAATATTTTTAGGATTTTGTTTTACTTCATACCGAATGAAAAACAGTTTACCCTACCATCAAAAGTATCTTTTTTTTGTTGAAAATGAAAACATGCATCTATTAATGTAGTAATCAGTATGATTAATTGTTTTCATACTATAGAAAATATTTAGTATCTTTGTAAACGAAACTATATGTATGAACATATGCACATAATAAATTAGAAACTAAAAAATAAATAATCATGAAAAAAATCTCTACTTTTTTTGAAAGACTTTTAAGCAAAGTTACAGTTGTAAAGAGCTTAGTGGTTGTAATGCTTTTTTCAACATTGTTTTGGGTAGGATGTTACGAATGGCGAAATATTATTCAACCTGATACAGCTACGGTTAATAGTTACTTCGATGTATTTTTAAGTGCCCAGGATGATGGTAATCCTGACAACGACTGGACGAATCCTGATTTAATTGATTACGGTTTACTTGGAATTTTGCTACCAAATGGATGGACTGTTCAGGATAGTGTTCATTATTCAATTGTTTGCACAGATCCTTCCTATAATAATTCCGGTATATTGCTTTACAGTGAAGCCAGATCGCAAACCCTTAATGATTCAATTCCGGCACCTCCTGGATATTATTGGTGGGGTTCTGCAACAGCTACCGAAGCATCAATGGTGTACTTCGACAGTCTTTACATTGAGCCAAGAATTTATACTGGGTCACAAGCTGGTGATTATTTCCTAAGATATGCAATAGGTGATATTGATTACTGGGACAGAAACCCTGCAGAAGATATTAGTGATCCGATTCCGATTACCTTAATCGATAACACGAATGTTGATGAGTTTCTTTCATCAGAAAACATATCAATATATCCTAATCCTGTGACCAGCGTTATGAATATCAAGTTCAATAAGTATAGAAATGAGCTGGTTGAAATGGAAATATTCGACCTAACAGGTAAGATTGTACGTGAGGCTAAGATATTGAACGGACTTACAACAATAGATGTTGAAGACCTTGATAACGGTATATATTTTGTAAAACTTAACAACGGACATACTTCATCAGCACACAGAATTATAATTAATTAATCGAATAATATAGCATAAAGTGTTGCAGTTAGGGATGTTAGCTGTAACACTTTTTTTATTATGAAAAAGAAACTTACAAAGTGTTTTATTCCCTTACTCGTCATGGCTATAAATTTGATAGCAACAGGGCAGGGGATACCTGATACTACTTTCAATACATTACTTAGAACAGATAATGGTGGTTGGGTTGCAGGTGATGCTACCTATTCGATTAGTCTTCCTGACGGAAGAACAATTTGGCTTTTTGGTGACAGTTTTATTGGATCGGTTAATCCAGATAGCTCATTAGCTCCCGGTGCACATATGATTCGGAATTGTGCTCTTATACAGGATGAAATGGTTTGTTCCGCTTTATATAATGGAACTTTTGAAGAACCTGAGGATTTTGTTTCTACACTAAATCCTGATTCAACATGGTACTGGCCTGAGCATGGGATTGTTGAAAATGATACACTTAAAATTATTTTTTCTGAATTTGGCACAGGTGATGGATCTCCAGGCTGGAATTTTGCATACAGAAATGCTTGGGTAGTATTCTTTACATATCCTGAAATTGAGTTGATTAAACATGTGGAATTACCATATTACCAACAAAACGGAGTAATGTATGGTGACAGGCTAATGACTTTCAATGACTATACATATATTTATGGAAGGAAAGAAGAAAATCCTGACTATCATATACCCTTAGTGCATTTGGCACGCGTCGAGACAGGTAACTTGCTGGCTGATTGGGAATTCTATGATGGGAATTACTGGATGAGTGATCCTGAATTATCAGGTAAAATTACTGATCATGCTGTATCACAACAATTTGGTGTTTTCCAACACATGGATAAATTTGTGATGATAACTCAGGAAATATGGTTTGGAACTAAAATATATTCACTGGTGGCAAATCAACCCGAAGGTCCCTGGAGCAATACTACTGTACTATATGATACTCCGCAGCCTTTTTCTGATATGTTTACTTACAATGCCTATCCACATCCACAATTTGATGAAAATAATGAGCTACTGATTTCCTATAATTCAAATGGTGATTTTTGGCAGATATTTAATAATGTCGAGTTGTACAGACCGAATTTTTTCAGGATTCCGTATACAACAATACATCCATCCTTTACTCCAACAGGAGTTTACGTTTGGGATGAGAGAGAAATGAACATTTTTAGTTATCCGAATCCGGCGATGGATAATATTACATTTGATATTGAATGCATAGAAAATAAGGATATTTATATTGATATTTTCAATATGTATGGTACAAAGGTTAAACAGATATCGAGTCAGTTATCCAATCATGAGAATCACAAAGTTAAAGTCGATTTAAGTGGATTTCCTGTCGGATTATATATTTATAAAATCAATGGAATTAAAGGAAAGTTTCTTCATAAATAATCTAATTTTGTCAACAATAAAAGTTATAAATGAGATTGTCAATAGATCATAAAAGTCCCGTGCCGTTGCACGCTCAGGTGGAGGAGTTGGTTCGTGAAATGATTAAAGATCCTGAGTTCAAGAATGGAGATTTTCTTCCAAATGAGATGAACTTGGCTAAACAGCTAGGGATTTCTAGAAATACTGTTAGACAGGCATTTAACAAGCTTGTTTATGAAGGGCTGCTGATTAGAAAAAAAGGTGTAGGAACGCGAGTGGCTGATCAAAGTGTAAATACAAGGGCAAATAATTGGCTGAGTTTTTCTCAGGAAATGAAAGCTAGTGGAATAGAGATTATAAACTTTGATTTGAAATCATCATGGGTGGAAGCTGATGACACAATGGCTTCCTTTTTTGAGGTACCTGTGGGAAAGAAAATATTAAAACTGGAGAGACTACGTGGACGCGAAAATTACCCATTTGTTTATTTTATCTCATATTTTCATCCAAGAATTGGCCTTACCGGAAATGAAGATTTCTCACGACCTCTCTATGAGATTCTTGAAAAAGAACACTCTGTTGTTGTTAAGGTTTCAAAGGAAGAAATAAGTTCAGAGCTTGCGGGTGCTGAGATAGGCAAAATCCTTAATATAAATCCGGCCAGTCCTATTTTAAAACGAATGAGATTTGTATATGATCCAGGCGGACGTCCTGTCGAATATAATCTCGGATACTATATTGCTGATAGTTTCTCATACACTATCGAAAGCGAAAGAGAACTTTAATCAAAGGTTTTATCACTAAATCATTAGTAATATTATTTAAAGAAAAATTCAAAGTGATCTTTCACGGCTGAGTGCCAGTAATTACCATTATGAGCCCCTTTGCCACTTATAAATGTAACGTCAATTTCATTTTCCTTGCATAAGTCAACATAATCAACATTGATATTATAAAATGGATCTTCTGTACCACAACTAACAATTATCTTTTTGTTTTTTGATTTTATCCAATCCGTATGGGCTGCAACAGAGTAACTCCAAAGAATATCTTCATTATCTTCCTCTTCATCATCTGATAAACCAAGTATTCTATTAATCCCATAGTGTTCCGACCAATTTCGTAAGTCTAGTAATCCACTTTGACTTCCTGCACTTTGGAAGTATTCAGTAAATAATCCAAATAAGTACAACGCCCCATGACCTCCCATACTTAGGCCTGTAATGAAAATGCTATCTTCCTGAATATTGTAATTCTGAGCGATAAGCGGTGCCAATTCCCATGAAAAGAAAGTTGCCCAATCATTTTCATTTTCTGCAGGGCTGTTAATATACCAGGAATCGTATAATCCATCAGGGCAAACTATTATTGTATTATACTCATTTGCATACTTCTGGCAATCAATTATTTCATTCCAGTTTTGATAATTACCCGACCAGCCATGAAGTAAATAGGTAAGTGGTAGTGACTTATTATCGATGTCATCGGGAGTAAACACCCAAACGGTATCAGGTGAAACAAGATAATTTGAATTGATTACAAACTGTTCCTGACTTTGAGCAACAACAGTTGAAAGTAATAGTAGCAGGGAAATTTTAAGATGTTTCATTGTTCTATTCTTTTAGTATTGTTTCAATTGGTACTCGAATGAAAACAGGTCGGTATTTACTGGCATCTTCAAAAAGATCATCCAGATTAAAACTGTTTATACAATAAGAAACCAGTAATTCGCCGTCATCAGTAAATTGAGGATGTGCTACGGGGTTATATGCAAAAAGATCTTTTACCTGAACCAAAGGTTGTAGTTTCCAAAGTTCTTTTTTGTTAGACCAACCAGTGTAGGGAAGGTCAGAAGTTGCTGATGACAAACTACTTGCCAGAAAGTCTCCTGTTTGCGTTAATAATACATATTTGTCATTAATCTTAATCACGCTGAATTGTTCAGAGCCTTTAAAATCAGTCATTGGTTTTGCAAGTTTTGAATCCGAAACCCAGTTTTCTCCGGTCCAAAAATCCCAATCTGCCAGAATATTCCCTTTAGGTGCACGTGCAACATATGGATATTTGTCACCGGCACCATATATATAAGTGAAATCAGGTGCATCATCACACACTGCATGTCCCCAATGAATTTCCACTTCTCCCGGATAATCGAAATGGTCAATTTTCTCAAGTTGTAAATCTGGAAGGCTGAAAGTTGCAATATTTGCATTGGTCCATCTAAATCCCCAGTTTCCAGTATCAGCCTGATAAAAACCAGTCATGAATACTTTGAGTTTGTCGTTTTCCACGAATCCGTCTCCCGGCCAGTACCAGAGAGAGTCTTCAGAAAACTCCGTACCTTTTACTGCGTCAGGCGGAATAACCAGTGATGATTCCCAACCGTCGATAACATTATACAAGCTTCTTAGAGAATCACCATCCTGAACAGCCATGGCATTTCTGATAAATACAGGAGAACGTTTATCACGGCTTCCATCAGGGTTGACAGTTCCCAAAAATGAGTCTCCAAAAATCCATACGGTTCTTCCATCAGGAAGATCCACCGAATAGAAGCCGTCGGCACCTGTTACTCCGCAACAATCGCGTGCAAAATAATCAATGTAGTAATTGTCAATATAGGCTTCTTTATTAGTAGTTTCCTGTTGTTTTTCTGTTGTATTCATGCATGATACCAGAAGTAATAATGCAGTTAATAGCTGTAATGATATTGTTAGGATTCTCATAATTGTAGTTTTTATTCTTCCACATATTTCTGAATTGCATCTTTCCATAGCAAATATCCTTTGCCGTTAATATGAAGTCCGTCAATGCTATAATCAAGGTTTAATTTATTGTCATCGGTGGCAAACAATGAAAACAAATCGATGTATTCTGTTCCTTTTTCAGTGGCAAGTTTAACCAGATGCTCATTTATAAGGATTATATCAGAATTTGGCCTGGTTGTATGAATTGCATCTTCCACAGGCAGAACACTTTGGATGTATATTTTTGTGTCAGGGCTATGGTATTGAATACTGTCAATAATAATATTGTAATTTGATACAATATGATCTACACTTTTACCATAAGCAAGATCATTTGTTCCAATCATAATAAATATCTTAGATGGTTTAGAACTGATTACTTCGTCAATCCTTTCCAGAATACCATCTGTATCATCACCACCAATACCACGGTTTTTAATATTTGGATTTTGAAAGAGTTCAGCCCATTCACATCCATCGGTAATACTGTTTCCAAGGAATATTATTTCATTTTCCATATCCGGTAATGTCTCAAAATGTTCTTTTTTGTGATAATAATAGGCACGCATAGCTTTATTCCAGGCTTCCATATCCTCAGCAAACTTATCGTATGCCATTATCTCATCGATCTCTTCCTGAGTAAGCAAACTACTCATTGATGGAGGAGCATCTTCCGGTTTGCTTCCCCATTTTTTATTTGGCTTGCTTCCCATGCGGAGTTCAAGTTTTCCACCAGCTACAAGCTGACTATGATAGAACCATGGTTTTGTGAGTTTTTGGCCATTTAATTTTGCAGATTGGATATATTTATTTTCGCGGCTTACATTCTTTGCTTCTATCACGAAAGTCCCACCAGGGTAATAATTTGAATCAAGATCTATGGTAACTTTCTCGAAAATTGGGCTTCCTAGTTCATAAATTGGATCAATGGATGCACCACCATCCATTTCAAATAGCCCCATTGCACTCATAACATACCAGGCACCCATTTGTCCCTGATCTTCATCTCCGGGCCAGGCATCAATGCTGTCGCCATAGAATCCATACATAATTTCCCGTACCCATTTCTGAGTTAGCCAGGGTGCGCCAGCATAATTGAAAAGATAAGCTGCTTCCATATTTGGCTGATTTCCATGGTTTATTGGAAGAATTCCAACCCCAATTAATCCGTTGGCATCTAAGTGTTCTGAATTAAATCTGTGAGGAAGCGACTTTTGGAATCCTTCTTCAAGGCGGTTGATATATGTTTCTTTGCCAAGAAGATTAAGTAGACCTTTCTGATCATGAGGTACAAACCAGGTGTATTGCCATGCATTTCCTTCAACGAATCCAGGTCCTAGAAAAACAGAGTGACCGTAAGGAGAAAAGTCCTCTTTCCATGTTCCATCAGAGTTTTTCATCCAAACATAGCCCAGTTCTTCATTGAATACATTTTTGTAATTGAATGCCCTCTTTGTGAAAGTTTTATAATCTGATTCATTACCTAGAGCTTTTGCCATTTGCCCTACTGTCCAGTCATCGTAAGCATATTCAAGAGTGTTACTTACAGGGCCTTCTTCGTTGGGTACAAATCCCAGTTTCATGTAGGATTCGAGATGTCGGTTTCCGACAAGTCCACCGCCGGGATGTGGTTTTCCCTGTTCCATCTGATTATGGCGAATAGCCGTATATGCTTTATCAACATCGTAATTTCTTATTCCTTTTTGGAATGCGCTTACTATCAATGGGATTTCATGAGAAGCCACCATAATACTGGAGTATTCAATTCCTGTCGGACCCTTTGGAAGCCAGCCACCTTTGTCATATATTTCAAGTAATGACTTAACCCAGCTATTTGCTATTTCCGGATGTTGCAACGTCCAAAGCTGATTTAGATTCCAGAAGGTATTCCAAAAAGCATCACCACCATAAACCACATCTTTTGGATTATCAAGTGTTTGTACTTTTTCATACATATCCACATATTTGCCATTGACATCACTCCAGATTGTGCGGCTGGCATATGCACGATACATATTAGTATAGAATTTTTTGATATCTGTTTCATCACCTCCATTAACACGAATGGTTCCAAGAATCTCATTCCATGTATTCTGGTTATTTTCTTTAACTGCATCAAAATCCCATCCGAAAGGACCCATTTCGAGAGCCAGATTTAAACGGGCTTGTGCTACACTAACCAGGGAGATTCCGGATTGCATTAAAATTTCTTCACCTTCATCTGTTTCAAAAGTTACAAAGGCACCTATATCATCATCGCCAAAGATGAGGTAAATATCATCAGTATTTTCGATAATTTCTTCCCTTATCCAGCCATTAAAAGACGTAAATGGTTTGTTGAACCTTATAACGAAATTCAGTGTAAACTCATTGTAATTTGCTCCACGGAGACTTTGCTGAATTGTATATCCTTCAATTTCAGTATCACTAACCTTCGTTATTCTTGCAGCAAATATTTCGTAGCTGTATTCAGTAGGAATTTTTAGATCTACTAATACTCTTGAAGTTGTTGATTTTGGAAAAGTATATCTCTGGAAACCTGCTCTTGTTGTGGAAGTCAGCTCTGCATTAATTCCATAATCTTCCAAAAACACTTGGTAATAACCCGCTTGTGCAGTTTCTTTTTCATGACTAAAGCGTGAACGATATCCAAGATCAGGATTTGTTTCTGAACCAGGAATGATCTTTAGAGGTCCGTTGGTTGGCATTGTTAGTAAACCTCCCATAGTCCATGAGTGTAAATGAGAAAATCCGGCAATGTTGTGAATTTTATATTCATATCCGGCTTTCCAACCTTTTCGTTGGTTATCCGGACTTAGCTTTACCATCCCGAATGGCATAGTAACGCCCGGAAATAACATCCATCTTGCAAAAGTTGTTCCCATCAAAGGGTCAACATAGGCAACCGGTGACTTGCTACTTTTTAATGATTGCCCAAACAGGCTGATTGTCAGAAGTGCAGATAATGATATTAATGCAATTTTTTTCATACTAGCTATTATTGTCCAGTTGTTGTAATGCGAATGTATAAGCTCCAAGTGCAATGGCGTGACTTGCGCCAAGGCTTGATCTGCTTATGCCTGTTCTTGGTAAATTATCAAATTCAATTTCCTTATTTACTCCCGGAATTTTTATTGTTTCAATCTTACCTAAAGCAAAGGTTTTAAACTCTTCCTTATCTTCAAGGTTGAATACTTTTATTGATAACCTATCGTTTTCTGCGCCTGTAAAATGGTAATATTTCCGATTTACTTCTTTAAACATGGCAGGAGCAAACAGTTCCCATGATGCTGTAATTCCGCCTCCCAGTACAACAATTCCATCAAGAAGTGTGATTATATTTGCGATTGCGCTACCAAGGCTTTCACCATATTGACGAAAAGATTCAATTGCAGCTTTTTGATTACCTTCGATGAACCCAAATGCTATATCAGAAATATTTTTAGGCATAAGGTTATCACTAAAAGTAACTCCTGACTCTTCACAATAAACACGTTGTATTGCTCTGGTACTAACACTTTCTTCGGCATTCCAATCAGAATTGAATTTATTAAGGCTGTTATGAACCTCAGCTCCGCAGCCGCTATCGCCAATAACAAGAGTTTTATTAAACACTATTCCACCACCAAATCCTGTTCCCAGCGTAAGGCCGATGAGATTGTTAAAAGTCTTGATTCCACCTGTTTCGATGATTCTTGAGTTTACTTCGGGAAGAAATCCGGATAAGGCTTCACCATAAGCAAAAAGGTTACCATCATTATTGATGAATACTGGCAATTGGAATTTGTTTTCAAGAATTGGTCCCAGTGGAGTGTTGCCGTTAAATGCTTCAAAATTAGGAAGATTCCCGATGATACCTTTTGAATAATCGGCAGGTCCAGGGAAAGCAAAACTAATTGCACTTGGCTTTTGATCAAGCATATTGATAATTCTGCTGAATCCTGAAATGATATTTTCAATACAGTTTTCCAGATTATGGGCTTCAGAAGGTAATCTGATTGAGTCAATAATTTGTTGGTTATTCTGAATGGCAGTAAATATGAAATTGGTACCGCCAGCATCAAGAGTTAGTATTATTCTTTCGTCTTTTTTGATGTCCATTATTTCGTTTTTATAACATAATAGGATGCGTATGCTATATAAAGCATACAGAAAATCAATACAAATATAGTAGCAATTACGCCGAATATATCATTGAAGAAACCGACTACCAGCGGAAGTATGGCACCACCACTAACTGCCAGAATTATTAATCCTGACAGCTCATTGGCATGGTCAGGTTTCTTTTCAACAATAAGAGCAAACATGATGGGAAACACATTTGAGAATCCCAACCCTGCAATAAAAATAAGAATCTGAGTAACCAGTAAGTCATCGGAAATAATAATTCCCACAAGACCTACAATTGCAATTAATGTACTGGTGACCATGAACATTTTTATATTTATTTTTCTGAGAAGGATTGCACCAATAAACCTGCCTGTCATCAATGATGCAAAATAGATTACGATTCCCATACTTGCCAATTCAAGGCTTATTGAGAATTTAGAAGTCAGGAAAGTTGCAATATTGGTATTCATGGCAACATCAAACCCTACCATGAAAAATATTGCCAAAATGGTTATTCTGATATATGGGTTTTTGAATAATGAAAACGAACTTTTAAAAGTTGCCGGAGCTTTTTCTGGTTTTGATTCTTCAATTTTTATAGAGTTAAGCCATAATGCTGACAAAAATGAAATTGCGGCAAAGATTGGAAATACCAGTTTCCAGTTATCCAAATAAAGAGCCAAACCGGCAGTTATCATTGGCCCTAACATACTTGCAATGGCTTTGACCAGCTGTGAAAGACTGAGGTTTGCTGCTTTTGTATCTTTGGATGAAATGTCGATTAGAAGCGGATTTGCACTTACCTGCAGAATTGTATTTCCGATTCCAAGTAAAGCAAAACCAAGTAATGCTGTTGGTAAAGTGTAATACACAAAAGGTATAATTAATCCGATTGCTGTTAGTATCATACCAATATTAACAGTTAGCTTTTTGCCTTTTCTATCCTGAAATATTCCTGTTGGGATTGATAACAGCGCGAACCAGATAAATACCATAAATGGGATTAGCTGAGCAACTTTGTCGGAAAGGTTGAAATCATTTTTCACATAACCTGTTGATACTCCTACCAAATCAACAAATCCCATCACAAAGAATGAAAATATTACCGGTAGAAAAATCTTTGGAGTTGTACTTTTTTTCATATTCTGTATTGATTATAATTCATAACTAAGTTCTAACATAAGCCAGGATTGTACCACATTTATTGCCCATTGATTCACCGTGAGGAGAAATAGTAAAATCACCGGCAGCGGCAGGAATAATAAAAGTTTCTGCATAATGGAAAATCATCGGTTCAAATAATCCTGTTGGACTTTCCACAATGATTTCTCGTCCTTCGATAACATTAAAAACCTGAACTCCTGATTTACTTTTGTGATAAACAGGTTTTGTAAACCAATGTCTGTGAGTTTCAATAAATTCCCTTTCATGCAATCCGGTTTTTTCACATTCCCAACCATCACCCGAATCAATAGTAGTTATTTGGTTTACAAGGTTTTTTCTTGTCCAGTTTTCTGTACGGTTCCACTGGATTACATTTTTGCCATGCTCAATATTAATTGGTCGTGGTTTTCCATCTAATCCAAGTCGGCCCCAATCCCAAAGCTTAAATGTAAAGATATAAGGTGTTGCGCTAATTTCAAGTACCATACTATTACTTCCGGAGCAATGAACTGTTCCTGCAGGAATTAGAAAATGATCGTGTTTTTTCGCCGACCATTTCTTTACATGTTTGTGATCAGGGAAATCAACTCCGGTTTTCTGAGAAGTTTGCAAGTCTTTTATCATTTCATCAGGAACAACACCTTCATTAAGACCAAGGTAAACTACAGCATCCTCTTCTGCGTCAAGTATATAATAACTTTCGTCCTGAGTATAGTGAATGCCAAATTTCTCCTGAATATATTCTGTTAACGGATGAACTTGAAGACTAAGGTTTCCACCTCCCATGGTATCCAGAAAGTCGAAACGAATGGGAAATTCATCTCCAAACCTTCCATAAACTGCCTCTCCCAAAAGTGCTGCCGGATCAAAGAAAACCACATTTATCGATGGTAATTCGAATTTTATATCTCCCAAGGCGAGCAGAATGCTGTTTTCCTCAGGTACACAATTGAAACACCATGCAAAATTGTCTGCATCTTTGTCCAGATCACAAACTTCTTTCATCCATTGTCCGCCCCATGGTCCTTGATCAAAATAGGGGACAGGGCTAAATGGTTGATGAGCAGCTTTTTTAAGTCCTTCTCTGACAAGATCGCCAGATAGCATTTTTGGCTGGTTATGATTATTTGTATCAATTACATAATCCCAAGTGTGCATCAGCTTTTTTTTGTGCCTGTCGCACAATCGCCAATCAACAAAATAACTGCGCTTATATTGCTTTTCAATGGACTCGTCTTTATTACGAATTCCAAGGTTGTTAATCTCATTACTACGCATCCTCAATTGAATTTCCCACCGCGCCATATCTGCATAAACAAGGATATGTGGCTCATCAATTAAGAGTGAAGCCCCAACTCCAAAAACAACAACTAAACCGTCAGTTATTTTCGAAATGGTATTTTTTGATCTATTAAGTTTGGATCCGTCAAAAAGTTCGTCAAGGGTTAACTTTGTTAAGAACCCGAATATTCTGTCGTTGGTAACATCAGGTTGAGTAATAGCAAGTATTTCATTCTGTGGATACATGCAATCTTTTGAAAGAAAAGTATGATCGGGATTAAGATTTTTGTTTAAAGCACCTAGTAGTTCATCTTCATAAGTTCCCTGATAACAGTCAATTACAAGAATTGTTTTATTTGACCTATTATTTTGTATTGCACGATTTAATTCGGAGGCAATGGAATTCCAACCAACCAGACATTCATCGCTTGAACTTCGGAGTTCAACAGCAGGATATTTGTTAAAATTAGATTTCAATAGATTTTTTTTAGTTCTGTGTTAGAAGTATTGTTAATTATATCCGTTATTTTGAGTCAGGTTTGTATTTACATCTCTTTCGCGTTGAGGTATTGGAAATACAGTATTAAAATCCTGTGGATTAGTATCGCTTCCTTTGGCACGTTTAACATATTCAACAAGTTTTCCTGTTCTGACGAGGTCATACCAACGAATTCCTTCATTTACAAATTCTACTCTTCTTTCCTGAAGAACAGCATCTCTAAATTCATCTTTGGAAAGTCCTGTTAAGTCAGGAAGTGCATTTTCATTGCCATTTCTGGCTCTAGCTCTTACAGCATTTATTGCATCATATGCATCAGAAGTTGGACCTGAAACCTCGTTTACAGCCTCTGCATAAATAAGTAATATTTCAGAGTATCTTATAATATCAAAATTAGAACCACATTGGGCTGTTTCTTCCGGTTCATAAGTATCCTGATCCCAGTGTTTCCAAACATGAGGATCAAATGTATCGAACCAGTAATGATCGAAAAAAGTAACTTCTTTACGGTAATCATCTTCCTCGAAGCTGTTGAGTAGGTCTTCTGTTGGGAGCATTATTTCAACGCCTGCTGAGAATGTTCCTGGGATATTCGGAAGGCCACTGATAACAATTTGATTTTGCTGACTAGTTACTTCTTTGTAGAACTGAGCAGCAAAAATAGATTCCTTTCCATTACGATTTGCATCTTTGAAATTCCCTGCATAATCATCCCAGAGTCCGTAGATTCCAAGGTCCATAACCTGAGCTGCTGTAATTGATGAATTATTCCAATCACCAATAGTTAAATAAACTTTTGAAAGTAATCCCAGAGCGGCTCCTTTCGTTGCACGACCTTTGTCACTACTCTGAAAATAAATTTTAGGACATTTTTCAGAAGCAGCAATCAAGTCTTCGATTATTTGATTGTAAACTTCATCCTTAGGTGTTCTATATACATATACTTCTTCATCTGTTAAATCAGCAGAAACAGGAATAGTTACCAAAGGAATATCACCAAATAGTCGAACCAAGTTGAAGTAGAATAATCCGCGAAGGAAGTGTGCTTCTCCAAGTATTTGAGTTTTGAGAGCTGAATCCATTTCAATATCAGGCACCTTTTGTAGTACTATATTCGCACGTGCAATGCCCGTATAAGACCCTTTCCAAATCCCATCAAGATAGTTATTGGTGGTTTCAAGGTTATAGGTGTTAAATTGGTGGATATTTGGATCATTAAGAGTTGCTCTTGATTTACAATCGTCGGAGGCAACATCCTGAACCAGCCATAGATAGCTGTTGTATTGATTTACATTTGTTAGTAAGCCATAAACAGCATTAATTGCTCCAACTGCATCCTCCTGTGTTTGATAATAATTGTCGTAATATATTTCATATGGTTCCAGTTCCAGCTTTTTTTGACATGATATTACAATTATCAGTGAAAGCCCAAATGTTATTGCTAGTATCTTTTTCATGGTTCCGTATTTTAAAAGTTTAGAATTACACCTAAGATGTATGATTTTGATGAAGGATAACCACCATAATCATATCCCATTCGGCTATTGTCAGTCCCAAATCGACTAACTTCTGGATCGAACCCGGTATAATCAGTGAATGTAAATAGGTTTTCACCTGTTACATAAAGACGTGCATCATCAATTCTTAGGAAATCCATCCATTTTGATGGCATGTTATAACTTAGAGTTATGGTTTTTACTCTGATATAAGAACCATCTTCCAGGTATCTGTCCGACATATGAAGATAATCTGCATTTCGATTAGCCCTTGCATATTCATTACTTGGGTTGTCGGGTGTCCATCTGTCAAGCATGTTAGTCGAAGCATTGGATAAACCGTTTCCGGATTCCAGCTCAAAACGGTTGCTGTTTAAGATTTCATTGCCATGTTGTCCCTGAACAAAAATGTCCAACGAAAGGTTTCCATATGAAAAGGAGTTATTCAATCCCCAGAAAAACTTTGGTAGAGCATGCCCAATTATTTTTCGGTCATCTGAATCAATTTTACCATCGTTATTTTGATCTATATATTTAAAATCACCTGGCTCAACTCCATATTTTGCTGCTTCTGCTGCTTCATCAAGTTGCCAGATACCATCAGCTTCCAAGCCATAGAAACTTCCAAGCTGTTCACCTTCCTGAATAATTGACCATGTGCCAATTTTAAGTTTATATGTATCATTATCAACATAAAGAGTTTGACCGCCTAAATCAATGATTTTGTTCTTGTTAAATGAAATATTGAAATCCGTATTCCATTTAAAACGATTAACAAGATTTGCTGTTCTAACGCTTAACTCAATACCGGAGTTTTGTATATTTCCTATGTTCTTATAATAACTGGAATAACCTGTAGTATAAGGGAGCTCAGCATTATAGAGCATGTCGGTTGTGTTTTTGTGATAATAATCAGCAGTTAAGGAAATACGGCTGTTAACAAAAGCCATATCGATTCCAATATCAAATTGGTCTGTTTTTTCCCATCTTAGGTTAGCATTAGCTGGAATGTCCGGTGCAAAACCTGTAGCTGGATTTCCACCATTGAAATAGTACATAATACCTGTTATTGTACTGATATATTGGTAGTCGGGAAACATGTCGTTACCGCTTCTGCCATAGCTTACTCTAAGTTTTAGGTCTGTAAATGCTCCTAGGTTCTTTATAAAGTCTTCTTCGATCATTCTCCAGGCTACTGCCGCAGAAGGGAAAAATGCATATCGGTAATTGTTTCCAAATCTGGATGATCCATCAACTCGACCTGTAACGGTGAGAAAGTATTTTTTATTAAGGCTGTAATTAATTCTTCCCAAATATGAAAGTATTGCATTTTCTGCAAAGGAAGCATAAATATTAGGCATGTTTTCAGCATTTTGAATGCCATAATAGCCTAATATATCATTGGGAAAACCGGTAGAAATATTGATGTAGCTTCTACTTTCTTTTTTCTGATAAGTCATCCCAACAACGGCATTAATATGATGGATACCTCCAAACTCCTTGTTATAGCTTAAAGTGTTTTCTGTTAGAATTGTTTGAAGATCAGTTGTTGCAAATCGTGCCTGCCCATCATTAAAAGAACCTGAATAAACAGTACGTGGAGTGTACATATCTTGTGCGTTATGAAAAATATCTGTAGCCAGACTTGTTTTGAATTTTAAATCAGGGATAATTTCATATTCGAGAAAAACGTTTCCAATAAACCTTTTAACCTTGCTCACTGCTTCAACAGTTCTTGTTACAGCTACAGGATTATCCAACCATGCATCTGCATTTGGGTCGGTTAAGGTGTAGTTGCCCTCTTCATCGTAAACTGGAAGAGTAGGATTAAAAGTTAATGCTGTATTTACAACTCCGGGGAAGAAACCACCAGGTGTGTCAGTTGGAACAGTGTTGTTAATGGTATTGTTATACGACAGCGATGTACCTAACTTTAACTTCTTATTTACCTGTCTGTCCAGAGTAGCTCTAAAACTATATCTGGTGAAATCAGAACCGACGATAATTCCATCTTGCAAAAAATAATCACCACTAATTGTGTATTGGGTTTTTTCATTTCCGCCTGAAAAAGTCAGTTGGTAGTTTTGAATAGGTGCATCTCTGTAAATCTCTTTTTGCCAGTCTGTTCCGGCTCCAAGGGAGTCGGGGTTTGGATACAAAGGAGTGTAACCTGTTGGATTGGCATTATATCCTCCCTCGTTATAAAGAGTGGCAAATTGTGAGGCATTCATAACATCGATTTGTGATGCTTGCTGCTGCATACCTACATAGGCTTTAAATGAGATTTTATCTTTGCCTATTTTCCCTTTTTTAGTTGTTACAATCACAACGCCATTTGCTCCTCGTGCCCCGTATATAGCTGTTGCGGATGCATCTTTAAGTATATTTATGGATTCGATGTCATTTGGATTTATGGAGCTTAATCCGTTTTCAGCAGGACTACCTATCCAGGAAAAGTTTTGAGAAGATTCCATTAGAACACCATCGATTACATACAAAGGTTCGGTTCCTGACATAATTGAATTAGCACCACGGATTTTCATAGATGTTGCGCCACCAGGTTGTCCCGACATGGAAGTTACCTGTACACCGGCAACACGTCCTTGCATCTTCTTATCGAAAGAACTGGCAGGAACGTCCGACAAATCATCCATATTTACCAATGCGACTGATCCAGTTAGATCACTCTTTTTCACCGATCCATAGCCAATTACCACAACCTCATCAAGTCCGATATTATCGCTTTCCATGCTAATGTTTATCACAGATGACTCACCAATAGTGATGTTTTCTGTTCGCATGCCCATAAAACTAAACTGAAGTGTGGATACGCTTTCATCGATTGAAAGACTGTATTTTCCATCAATATCAGTTACTGTTCCAGATTGTGTTCCAAGGGCAAGAATAGATACACCGGGGATGGTGCTGCCATCAGAATTATCCGTAACAGTTCCTGTAATTGTCCTTTGCTGACTCATTATCTGTAAGCTGCAGATTATGAATAGTAGAAGGAAAAGAGGACGATTTTTTTTCATAGTAGTTGATTTTTCCAGTAATTTCATTCAAAATAGTATGTACATATGTATGAACATATAAAGAAAATACAAAGGTAATATTTTTTTTGGTTATGGTGATTGGTGATATATTTGATTGAGTTTGGGTTTTATATATGGATCTTTGCGGAGGCGTTAGGCACGAGTCGGGAGGAGGTATTGGGCATGGATCAGGGGACTCGCGCCAGATAGGGTCGAACCAGTGTTTGGGTTATAGATACATTCTCGTTACCGCTGTCGTTCAATAATGGACAAGGATTCTGCGTGAGCCTGAAAAATGATAATAAAATAGGCTAACAATCCGAAGATACTCATTCGAACTATTAGCCTACATCCTTAAGATTAGAGCTTTAAGCCTTTCGCCATTATCATTTCATCTAAAAAGCTTTAATTATAGACAAGCAAGCTTTTGTTCCCTGAGAACGGTCGATTGCGCCATATTCAAGTTGTCCTCTTAATTCAAGATTCAGTTTTATCGAAGGAATAAAGCACTGTACTTCAGGCCCTGTTGCAAAAACTTTATCTTTTACGCTAGCATCGTACCATACATCATCTCCATTATCTTCTGTTATTTGCCAGTGTGCATATCCTGAAACTCCAAATGTCCATATGGTTTTTCCGGGAATTGTTTTACCAATACCATATTCGAAAGTAAAGTCGTTTCCGGCAGTAATGTCAAAATCTTTCTTTTTGCTATGGACTTCATACCTTGCCAGAATCGAAGCTGTCCAGGTTTTGTGTTCATCAAAGTAATAGGTTCCTCCAAAGGTTAGCATTCCGGTCCAAAAACCTTTGCCAGGTACGGCTGGGTCTAATGAATCAGTACGTCCAATTGGTGCAACTGCTCCAATGCCTATGGAAAGATCATATTTTTTCTTATTCCATGCCAATACCATTGGGTCTATAATTACATCACCAACCCCAAAATTATTACCGGTAAGGTTGAATACACCGATACTAATATCGGTATATTGCAACGGAACAATAACATTGACAGCATAATTAGCACCAAATAACACATCTTCCCAAACATGTACATAACGATGAGCATTTACAAATACTGTTAAGTCAAAATCCATATTAGCATCATTTCCATCACCATCGTAGTATTTATTTGCTGAATAAAAAATATTATGCATAATATAATAATCCCCCGGCGGAGGTAGTGTTCCGGCTTTTATTCCCATTAATCCCGGAACATAGTGACCGGTTTCCTGACTAATTAGATTTCCTGACCCGGCAATGATAAACGTAAGTCCCAGTAGGAACAGTGTAAAATTTCTTTTCATAATAAATAGTTTTAATTGATTTTGTTAAAATATTGTCGTGTGTTATAAAGAATAGATGTTTAGCATGTTATGAATATTTGAGATTATTTCAATAACGATTAATCCAAAGCAAATAGTAACCATTGTAATCACTACGGTTTTTCCTAAACTGCTACTTTTCTTTTTTTCCATCGGTTAATTATTAATCCTCTTATATGTGTAAAATGATCTGTTACCGGTCGTATAGGGCACATGTAAGTACACCATGGCCTTTTTATGAACATTGATGATACGAGTATAATTCCAAGTATTGCAAACTGAACATTACTTCCGGTAAGTTTGAACAGAGTGCCAAATACTTCATAGCTTGTAACCCCCGGGTTTCTTAATAGCAGGGCAGCAATAATTGCAAACAGAACTATTGTCCGTAAAGCCCATTTGGAAATATCTTTAAACTTTCCAACTGGTCGTGGTTTTGCACCACCAATCTGGCCCATGCACTCCTGAGCAGCACCAAAAGGGCAGAACCATGCGCAGTACGGGTTTTTATTGTTAATGGTAAGAACAAGAAAAATTCCACCTAATAGTAAATACCAGTATAAATGAGAGTGAACCGGCGGAAAATACCCCAACAGCCACTGATTCATCATTGATAGAGTGAATGGTTTGTTGTAGTAGAATCCTATCACAATCATACCCACAATCATGGTTCCCCATCTAGCAACTTTTTTATGCTTAAATGATTTTTTATGAGCAAAGTAGCCGACAATGAAAAGCATCAACAGGATAATCTCAGCAACACCGAAATGAATTGATGGTGATTTTTCTTCAGGTACATCAAAACCAAGTACCCTGGAGGCAATAAATCGATTTCCTTTTTTTGAAGCCTCCAGAATTGCCCGTGATGAAAATGTTGCACTTGATACAGCATCTACCCCATTCCCAATGGCGTATTCATCACTATAAGTTTTGCCAATGATTTCTTTCATAAGATGCTCATCTAATACTTTTTTTAAATACGATGGGGTTTCTTTTGAATTAATTACTGCCAGATTTGTAATTTCTCCTTCCATATTAACAGCAACACACATTAGCAATGGTCCACCATACCCCATCGATGATTCTAAGGTTACATATCCTATCAGTTCATTTTCAGGGTTATAGATTTCGTAGGAGGCTTTGTTTATTTCTTCAAGTTTGTCAATCTCTGGTATTTGTGCCTTTATGGAAGAAAGGATTTTAGCATCTTCATATTGTCCGCCAATAAACCATGCAATAACAATTGCTACCATAGAAATTACAGCAAGCAATGACTCGATCTTCTTTCCCTTTTTCATTACTTTTTCACTTTATGGATCGCAAACTCATGGCATTTTTTCATGCAAAGGCCACAAGCTGTACATACATCGTGATCAATAACAGCCTTGTTCTTACCCTTAATCCTAACCTTAAGACGACCTTTTAATGACAGGTTTTTAACTTCCTTATCAGATAATTCATTCATTGATATAGCATCATGTGGACAGGTGTTGATGCAATCACCACACCCGTCACATGAATTTTCATCAACTATTACCAGTCCATCTATTACACTTAGCTCTTCCTTAAGCTTCCTGGCTATTATTCTCTGTTTAAAGGGTGCCATTTTACTGGTCTTTTACGAGTACAAAAGTTCTATGAATTATCTGCTTCCTTAAAATTGTTGAAGCGTTTGTTTATGGATCTGTATAACAATACAGACATAATCATAATCGGGATTCCCATAAAAGCAACCGTCATCCAGGCGGCTTTAGGTTCATATTCCTGAAAGGATGCAATAAAGGTTTGACCCAGAAACATGAAGGTTATAAATATCAGGATCGTTAGTATCCATTCAAACCAAACTAATTTTAAGGAAGCTTTTTTCAGATAATGCCATATCATTACAGCACCACCACCCATTAAAAAGCCAACCAGAATGTACCAGAACCAAATCCAACTTACTAATCTCATTTTTTCTTCCTCCTATATTTTATGAACGTGAATTATCTAGACCATATAATGGAATATCCATAGGATCAAGGTCCCAAGGTGTCTTTTTTAGATCAGGTTCTTCACCATAACCAAATATGTCGTCCATTTTACGTATTGCAGAATTAAGCATTGGTGCTGATCCGATTGACAATCGGATAAGGTCGTGTAATACAGCTTCATCGAATTTTGTAAACGGACATACAGTCTGACAACGACTACAATCAGGTTCTCCACCTAACATATAGGAATAACATTTTTTACTATCCATGTACCATCCTTTAATTCCTTCTGCCTGACACGCAGCCTGTCCGCCCCAAAATGGCTTGTCTTCCAGGCTGATAGCACCAGAAGGACACATTTCGCCACATTTTTTACATGCTTCACAGAATTTAGTAATTCCGGCATTGATAGGTTTTGTTACAGCCAAAGGCAAATCGGTAATAGTCACCAATACAGTTCTGATATTCGTACCCCATTGAGGGCTAACCAGAATACCTGCTCTTCCGTATTCACCCATTCCTGACATTACTCCAAAGCCAACCAGTCGACCAACAGCCTCGGTATCTCCTCCATAAGCTTGATATCCTAATCCTCTCAGAAATACACTTATTCTGTTACCGTAAATGTTTGCACGTGAATAGCTCATTGTATTACTCGATGCCCAGCTCATACGCTCTGTATATTGCTGCATCCACAATGATTGAGGGATAACGGAACAGATTGCCCAAAGATCTTTGTCTGGTAAGACAAATTTGTTTTTTGCAGGATCTGCATATCCTTTTTCAACGTTTTCAAACTTAATCTTGCCCCAGAGTAGTTTTTTCGTTCTGTCATCAAGTTTTACAAACCCCATATCAGCGGCACCCATAATTCTTCCAGCTGTTCTAAGCATTCTGGCGTTTTCCTCAGGAGTACCTTTATATTTTGGAACGCCGTATTGTTCTGGAGTATAATACATAGTTGGGTGTTCCCATTGTGGGTTAGCCTGTACATGTGCTCCATCCCATGGTGCTGCTAAAGAAGCACCTGAACGGCCTCCCCAGCCCCAACAGTTGGCATCGGCTAATGCTCTGTCTTTCAATGAAAGGCCTGGTACATTGTCTTGTACGTTTTTCTTGGTAGAGGCAATATTTCTGTTATAGATTTCGAAATAATCTTGTGGGTTTTCCCAGGAAGCGGGATTAAACAAAGTTTTTTCGGGACCTTCGAATACTTGCATATTGTCCCAATCAATTTTTACGGTAGGTTCATCCACCTCCTTAACCCAGAAGGGTAATTTACGTTCGGCTAGTGGTGAGGCCATCATCTCATCAAGATCCTTGAATCCATCTGATGCAAAAGCTCCCATTCCGGTAGCGCCCAGTCCAACAGCACCGGCTCCTACACCGAGCATTTTCATGAATTCTCTACGACCAACTGTTGAGTGATGTTTGGTATTTGACTTTGCCATATTAACAAGTTTTTTTAGTTGATAAAATCTTTGAAGCAAAACTAAATACTTGATATAGTGCATGTAATATGCTAAATACGGATTTTATGGTACTTTTCAACGGGATTGATTATGAAAGAGTGTTTTTTGTGTACTGAATTCCAAAAAAATTGATTTATGAGGTATATGTTTGTTTTATTATTAAACCCTTTCAGGGCTGATTGTTGGAGTTGCTTTATTGCCATCAGCTTTACTGATTGTTATTCATGTTTGGTCCCTTCGGGACTGTTTTTACAGAATTATCTTTTATAGATGGTTGATTGACTATGCCCTTCTGGGGAATATTATTTATGTTTTATTTCTTTTGGATAGTTTTGAATTATTTGCTTTCGGGACAGTTTTTCGAGTTATATCCAATATGGACTGGTGATAAATATTGTGTCAATTCATGTGCATCCCTTCTGCATGATATACAATTTCTGCCACTTCAGGACCTTATTGTTTTATTTACCCGACATTGCGAATATAACTTGTCCCGAAAGGACTAAATCCTAATATCTGCGAGTGAAACTTGTAAGTGATTAGTAACTAATTTCAGCCCTGAAAGGGATGAATGGTCATTGTAGTATTCTTGTTTATTTATAGCGGTTTTCAGGCTTATTCCACAACCGTATAATATTCCACCTTTGACCAGGCTGTAAAATAACCCATCACTTCACTGCCAAAGTTTGATTTGGGATTGTAGGGTGTTGATGAATTCATCATATTTCCACTTCCGATATCGTTAAGCTCAGAATAGTATATGTATGTGTTTTTGTCGATGGAATACAACTCTATTATTACCTCATCACCAGACTCAAAATTTTGCCTAAATGGTGAATATTCGATTTCACCGGTCTTTTTATAGTAAGAATTATCAACAAGGTAGTAGTTCATACCTTCTGATTCTTCTTTTTTCAGAAACTTGATTAAATAATAGTTCCTCGTTGTTGTGTCATCCTTGAATGTCAATGTAATAACATAACTTTCATCCTGTCCCGGTTTAACATTCTCGTTTTTTTCAAAACTAACCGATAGTATTTCGCTCGGATGGAATAAACTACTTGTAGCTTCATAGTTTTTATCAGCTGTTAGCACAGTTATTAAATACTGATTATCCGGTATGCCTGTTAGCTCTCTTCCCTGATACATACCATCAGAAATGTACTCAAGTATTTCTGAGTTTCCTTCATTGTCAGAAATCTCAATTATGGCATTTTCTTCAACAACAGATTGTTCAGTGTTAAAATAATCTGATGTGTATGTTAATCTTATCCATGCCGGTGACCCGTTGTCAATAGCCCCTTCCGCTACTAATACCGGATTTGAAGAATTAAGGTCAATATCAATAACCTCTTCACATGCGGCAAAGAATGTTATTGAAAGAGTTACTAATATATTTCTTATAATATTGAATTTCATGATATACAATTTTGAGGTTAAAATTTAAAATTCCAGGTAATTGAAGGAACAATTCCAAACAAGCTGAGTTTTACCGCTTCTGTGGTTCCCGGGTTGGTTTCACTTTCTTCAAAAGAAATGGAATATGCATTATATCTGTTATAAGCATTGTATAAGGAAAAGTCCCAGCTCGACTGGAATTTCTTAGTTCTTTTTCCCTTTAAGTGAAGGTTTAGATCAAGCCGATGATAGTCTGGCATACGATAGCCGTTTCGCTCGGTATAATATGACCAAATCTGATTATCATATTCGTATTTTCCGCTTGGGAAAGTTACGGCATTGCCTGTATAATAAACCCATGCTGCAGATATGCTTAATCTTTTGGTAAGGTCATAATTGGCAACAATGGAAATATCATGTGTTTTATCAAGTTTTGACAGGTACCAATTATCGTTGTTGATTCCATCAATTTTGTTTTCGGTTCTTGATAAGGTATAACTTATCCAACCATTAAATCTGCCGTATTTCTTCTTTAAATAGAACTCAATGCCATAGCTTCTTCCCTTTCCGGAAAGTATATATGCTTCAATATTTTCGTTAAGCATAATGTCTGTTCCATCCTTATAATCAGTAACATTATTCATGTCTTTATAATAAGACTCAATTGAAAATTCGTATTTATTATCATTGAAATTTCTGAAGTATCCAATTGCATATTGAGACACACTCAGTGGTTCAATATTAGTTGAACTTGGCATCCATGTATCAGTTGGTTGGCCTGATGTACTGTTGGATAGTAAATGCAGATATTGTGCCATTCTATTGTATGAAAGTTTCACAGCACTTTTTTCATTTAGCTGATAATTCAATGAAATTCTGGGCTCGATATCCCAATAAGTTTGCATTATTTCACCATTTAAGTAATAAACCGAATCGATTTTTTCGTTGTTATCATTGTAGGTATTGCTCCAGCCTTCACCAAGTTGATTGAACATGGAAAACCGTACTCCATATTTTGCGCTTAGCCTTTCATTTATTTTTTGATTATTAGAAATATATACAGCACTTTCAAGAGCTTTGGTTTTGTCAAGAACAATTTGTGTTATGTCAGAATCTTCAAAGAGTAATTCACCGGGGTTAAAAGTGTGGTGTTTAACATTTAAGCCAAATTTTATGGTATTTAAAGGATTAATAAACCATGTCATATCCTCTTTAAAACCAATGTCTTCAATACCCGAACGCATGCTGGCATCACTTCCCATATTAAAACCATAATCATATTTGCTATAGATAACACTTGTGTTGGAAAAAAGCTTGCTGTTAAACAGATGGTTCCATCTTAATGTACCTGTTGTATTGCCCCAGTTCATTCCCATATCTTCAAACCCAAAATCATCTTTTCCAAAATAGCCTGAAAGAAAAATTCTGTTTTTATCATTTATTTGATAGTTCACTTTTGCATTGAGGTCATAGAAATAAAGATTCATGTCATCATCAAAAAGTCCAACACTTTTAGCTACCAGATCGGCATAGCTTCTTCTACCGGATACGATAAACGACATTTTATCTTTGATAATTGGACCTTCTACCGTTAACCGGGATGAAATAAGTCCGATACCACCAGAAGCAGAAAACTTTTGATTATTTCCTTCTTTCATGCTAATATCAAGTACAGAAGAAGCTCTTCCTCCGTAATTGGCAGGAATACCACCTTTATAAACGGTAACATTTTTTAATGCATCGGAATTAAACACTGAGAAAAATCCCATCAGATGTGATGCACTGTAAACAGGAGCTTCATCCAATAAAATCAGATTCTGATCGATACTGCCACCGCGAACACTAAAGCCACTTCCTCCTTCAGAAGTTGAGCTGATACCGGGTAACAATTGAATGGTTTTCAGGATATCTTTTTCACCCATAAAAACAGGTATTTTTTCGATTTGCTTTATATTGATCCTTTCAACGCTCATTTGTGTGGAAGAGATGTTCTCATCTATTCTGTCAGCTGTTACTTCAATTTCTTCCAGTTCGGTACTTGTCACTTTCAGTTTAATATCAATGACCTTGTTTTCATTGAAATCAACTTCAATTATCTGAGTTTCAAAACCAATATACGTATACTTGATACTATGGACTCCGACAGGTAGTGTAAGCGAATAAAAGCCATATACATTTGATATTGTTCCGGTGGAGTTGCCATCTTCCATAATAGTTACGCCTATTAAGTCCTCACCATTACTGGCATCGGTTATTCTTCCACTGATTGTAACTTGTTGTGCAAAAATTGGTTGCCATAGAAGTAGTATTAGTAGGAGATTAACTAGTCTTGTTAATTGTTTCATTGAGATGTCTTTTTTTATGATCATTGTTTTTAATGGTATGTGTTTTCCTGAATTTCGCCGTAAAGTTGCATTATTAGAATTGTTGCGAAAAACTTTATGAACAGAAGTCAAATAAATATGAACTAATTGCTGTTTTAATTGAATAACGTGATTTTAATGCGTTAGTTCATTGTTTTTTGCATTTCATTATTGAAATCCCTGCTTTGATTTTAGGATTACTTATTTCAATACCTTTTTCGTCATATTGACCAACCAGCCAAAATAGCTATACAGATGTATGACGAAGAATACAATCAGGAGTAATCCAATTTTATTGTGAAGTCCAAGAAGTAAACCCGTTGCGTTGGATTCTCCAAGAATCAATAATGGAACAAATGATGTAATAGTGGTTAGTAAAAACAGGATTACCAATGTTAGGTTTCTTATCCAGAATTTGTTATTCAGCTTTCCTGAAAACAGTTTTTCAAACCAACTCAGGTGAAGAAAAAGGTGTATCGAAATCAATATAACTGTTATAATCGCAAGAATAACATGAACAGGTAACCAGAATTCAGCATTCTGGCCGAGAGTATTTTCTAAGACTGGTTTTCCGGCATGGTATTGCAACATGATTATTCCTGTTATCAATAGCAACAGAAATGGCAGAAGGCTTGCAATATCGACATAATAATTTCTTCTTGATTTTGAAATGCTATTTTGACTCTTCATAGTTCCAGTTAGTTAGTTTTATTCTTTCTTTGATTTCTTATCTTCAGGCCAACTCTAAGTGCAATAAATACAACCGCAACAGATAGTACAATTACTCTTTCAGATACATTAAATCCTGAGGTTTCATCCAGATAAACTGATGACCATGATGCCAATTCATTTAAGCCAAGTTTAATAATATAGCGTAGCAGAAAAAACGCGCCTATTAACAAGGGAATTATGCTGTATTTTAGTAGAGGATATTTCTCTAATACAGGGAACCGGTCTTTAAAAATATGGAATATCCCAGTGAATTTATTGGTGAAATTTTTGTAAATCCACAAAATCAGATTTTCGCCCTTCTTCAATATTGTTACGTTGTTCATATGTTTTATTGTAATACTACTATTGATTCTCAAAGTTTATGCTGCAAAACTATCTATTGTCCCAATATTTGGTAATAGACTAATTACTGAAAGTATGGTACTTTTCAAAGGTTTGTATCAGAGTAACAGTAAGAAATAGTAAAAGAGAATGTTAAAGGTTACCCTCAGAGGGGCTAAATTTTAACCTGATATTTCTTTCTAATGTCTTCCCTGTATAACGATGGGCTTTTCCCGGCTTCGCGCTTAAAGAAACGACTGAAATATGATGTGTCTTCAAAGTTCAAACCATATCCAATTTCTGCAGTGGTTAGATCTGTGTTGGCAAGTCTTCTTTTGGCTTCAAAAATAATTTCCTGCCGGATCAGTTGTCCTGGTGAGTAACCGGTAATTTCTTTTACGGTATCCCTTAGGTGAGTTGCACTGATACCAATAAGGTCGGCATATTCCTGAACAGAACGAAGTGTTAGATAATTTTCAGAAATCAATTGTCTGAATTGACGAACCATGGCATTGGAATTATCCATAATATCCTCATTTTGTTCCTTGGCATAAATCCGAAACAGGTTTACAAGTAGTATATGGATATATGCTCTGAGAACTGACAAGTTGCGATCTGATTTTCTTGAAAATTCATCATTTATTTTTGAAAGAATACCTTTTGCTTTAGGTAGGTTTTCTTCATTGATACAAAGGTATGGAGCCTTACTCAAAGCGTTGAAGATTGCCAGATCACCCTCCTGGTTTATTGCCGTTGAAGGAGGAATTAGAAATTCCCTGGGAAAAAGAATAGCTTTTCCACTTAGGGGGTTGTTTAGGTGCCAAAAATGTATTTGTCCTTTTGATAGAAAGTAAAAAACAGGGGATTTTATTTCATGGGGTTCATAATCAATTATGTGTTGTCCTGAACTGTCTTCAATAAAAAGTATCTCAAAATAATCATGACGATGAGGAAACTCAGCTTGTGCTGTATCATTCATTATGTCAAACTGTGTAATTAAAAACGGGAACTCGGCATCAATTGATATAATTGGCTGACCTTCAGATTTGTTTACATTTTCTGGTGTTTCAGAATAATAATGAAATGGTATGTCTTCCCTTGATGGCATAATGTGGCTGTACAACTTTTCTAACCAGACGAATATACTAAAAATAGATTTAGGTATGTATGGGGGTGATAGTTTATTATATCTATTTTTACATAGTTTAATTCAAAACAGTTAATAAAATCAGATGAAGGATATTCCTGAAATACATTTTAATATAGAAAAAGAGAATCAGGTTAACGGTTTTGAACTTATTGTATTGGAGAAACTAATTTCGGACCTGAAGAATTCTTCTGTTAAAAATGCATTCAGACCCCACCGACTTGGATTTTTTAATATTCTGATTATAACCGAAGGAGAGGTTAATCACATTGTGGACTTTGAGAAACATAAACTCTATGCAGGAGATGTAATGGTAATCTCAAAAGGTCAAATTCACTGTTTTGATGAATATTCATCTTATAGGGGTTACCTGATACTTTTTACGGATACGTTTATCCACAAGTATATTATCAGATCTACTATTACACAAATTAACCATCTCTACAACTATTTCCTGAAACAGGAGAAAATCAATAACCCTGAAAACAATCTGACATTTATTAATTCTTTAAAGAATGAGCTTGAAAATAGTCCAGTGTCACTTCCCAATATAATAGGTGCACTACTTAGCATTTATCTGCTTAAGCTTAATAATAAGAATATTCGTTCAACCTCATATGTCGAAAATAGAAGCCTGGAATATTTTAACCAGTTCCGGCATTTGCTTGAAACGAATTATTCGAAAACGAGGGACGCAAAAATGTATGCCTCTGAATTATCAATTTCATATAAGCATCTAAATGAAGTGTGTAAGGAAGTGGTAAATGTTACTGTGAAGTCATTTGTTGATAGTTATGTGATTCTAGAGGCCAAAAGGATGTTGGTGACAACTACACTTTCAGCCAAGGAAATTGCATTTTCATTAGGATTTGATGAACCTACAAACTTCCTGAAATATTTTAAAAAGCATACAGGTTTAACTCCGGTTGAGTTTCGAATGAAATAGGCTTAGGTTATATATTTACCATTTTTGCTCCCAAATTTACCTTTACCGGAAAAGGTAATCATCCCATTTTTGCATCAGATTTTAGAACACAAATAAAAACTTTTAACAATGAAAAATCTATTTGCAATTATGCTCGCCTTATTTATGGCGATATCAACTTATGCCCAGCCAAAGGCAAACTTTACAACAAATGAATTCGATAATTTTACACTTCACACCTATGCATCTTTTGATGCAATGGCAGATGTTTCCTTTATTATTGAAAGCGAGAACAGTCTGGTTATAATTGAACCCCAGGCATTCAAAGGTAAGGTGGAGGAGTTTGTTGACTACACCAATAAACTAAACAAACCTATTGAAAAAGTATTTGTATCATTTCATGCTGCTGGATTAAAATCATATCCGGATATTACAAAAGCTACAACTAAGTCAATGGCTGCATTTTCACAATCGGAAGCTGCCAAAGGTATGTTAGGTTATTTTGATCAAGCTTTTAACGGGGCTATGGACACAGAAATAGTTGAATTTGATGAACAGTTTGATGCCAATGACGAATTTACTGTTGATGGAATTACTTACAAACTTGAGCCTACTTCTTTACAAGGAATGCCTGGTGTTAACATTGACATCAATGGTCAGGTTTATTATCAGCATTTTGCTCCTGCAAAAGGATATCATGCTTCCAAAAATATGATCAAAAGCAAAGCAGCAATTGATGGTGCTTTGACAGATGCAATAAAAGCAAAGAAAGCAGGATATACCTTGTTTCTGGGATCACATGGATATGGAAAAGCCGGTGTTGATGATCTGAACTGGCAGATCAAATATTTGAAAACAATGCAGAAAATAGCCGAAAAAGCTACAACAGCTGATGAATTTATAGCAAAAATGAATGAAAAGTATCCTGACTGTAAAGGGGAAGAAGATCTTAAAGGAATAGCGGCTGAAATCTATGAGTAGATTCTGCAAAACAAAAAAGCAAACAGGGTAATCAGCAATGGTTGCCCTGTTTCTGGTTAAAATATCCTAAATTTAATTTCAAAAAAATCAATCATGGATGATATAATAACTTTTCTATATGAAAGTAAAGTTCAATACCTGGCCACCTTAGGACTGGATGGTAAACCAAAGGTTCGTCCGTTTCAGTTTATGTTTGAAGTTGACGGAAAGCTATGGTTCTGTACTGCAAACACAAAGGAAGTTTATAAAGAACTACAAAATCAGCCATATATTGAAATGTGTGCATCGGGAAAAAATATGTCATGGTTACGACTGGAAGCAAAAATTGTATTTTCAGACGATCTGAAAATCAAAGAGAAAGTTCTGGAACATAGTTCTTTGGTAAAAGGTATTTACCACACACCGGATAATCCAGCTTTTGAGGTTTTTTATCTAGCGGAAGCCACAGCATCAATTTCGATGATTGGCAAAGCACCGAAGATTATAAAGCTATAATGAAGGTATAGAAAACTAAACAAAGAATAGGGCGACTCCTATTACTGAAATAATTGCTCCTACAACTTCTTTCAAACTTACCTTTTCCTTGTAAATAATCATTGCGGGAGGGATAATTATAACAGGGATGATGGCCATTATAGTGGATGCAATCCCAACACTGGTGAACTTCAAGGCAAGAAGTGAAAGGTATACACCAATAAATGGTCCGAAAATTGCTCCTATGGAAATGAATTTCATTGCTTTTCCATTGGTAGAAGCTGCTTTAACTTTTGGCCATGTTTTTATAATTGATATTAAAACAATAAAGCCTGCTGTGCCGGCTATTATTCGTATTTGAGTGGCTGCGAACACATTGTAGCCTTCCATGCCATATTTGCTTAACACGAGCCCGGAAGCTTGACCAATGGTTCCAAGCAATGCATACAGTAACCCTTTTATGGGAAACGCAAATGCAAGTTGTTTTGAATGATGTTCTTTGTTGTTATTTTTCGTGACTACCAATACAATACCAAACATTGTAATCATCATGGCTATAATTGCTTTGATACTCATAGTTTCTCCCAGGGTAAACCAACTGATAATTGCAGCAAAGGGAGGACTTAAAGAAAAAACGAGCATAGATATACGTGCACTAATATGTTCATAGGATTTGAAAAGAAAAAAATCACCAAATACAAATCCTACGATCCCGGAAATGCTAAGCCATATCCAATTAAATTGTGAAGCATCGGTAGGGAAGAATCGTCCGCGTAGAATGGCCGATACCAACATGTAAATTACAAAGGCGATAAGTAGCCTGATGATATTTACCGAAAGTGAACCGGCTTTTCGGGTAGCCTGCTGAAAAGCCAATGCAGTTATGGTCCAGCATAGTGCAGTGCCTAATGCAATTAATTCTCCTAAATGTGAATTTAACATGATGACAAATTAAAAATAAATCCTTGTAATCCCGGTACCTCCCATGTCAATAGGAGCATCTCCAAATTGTCTTATTTCTTCCACACTGTAAAGGTATTCACGAATTATTTCGCGAAGGATTCCATATCCTTTTCCGTGGAGTATGCTAATTTCTTTAATGTTTAGAAGAATGGCTTCATCCACATACTTTTGCAGTAAAGACATTGCTTCATCAGCTCTTTTTCCTCTAAGGTCAAGGCTCAATTGAAAGTTTGCAGCTTTACGGTTAAGATCACTTGTAATATCCAGATATCCTTTTCTTCGGATAGTCTTTTTTGGAGCCGAAGCTTTTTCAATCTTGGAAAGGCTGGTATTTACTCTAACATCATTAATATTTATAACCGCATCTTTTCCATCAATAGAAACCAGTTCTCCAACTACATTTGAATCTTTGATTTTTACATAGTCTCCCGGTATGATTGGTCCGGGTTCAGGTAGAATTTCTTTTTTCTTAACAGGTTTCTTTGCCTTTTTTGGAACAGGAATCTCCCCAGAAACTGTTAGCTCTTCCTTTTTCTTTCCTAGTTTACCTCTAATTTCTTTTGTCTTTGACTTTTCAGCTCCTGCTTCTTTTATATCGCGTATTGTTTTTTCAACAGCTCGATTCGACTCCTCAATTATCTTAAATGCTTGATCCTGCGCATCCTTTATAATCTGTTTTTTTGATTTCTCAAGTTTGGTAATCAAATCACTGTACTCATCAATCATTTTAGTCAGATTTGCATCTGATGAATCAGCTTTTTGTTGTTGCTTTTGAAGTTTGAGCTTATCAATTTCAAGTTGTTGAAGTTGTTGATCAAATCTTACATGTTTGCCACCACTTTTTTTCTTTGCCCTATTTAGAACATAGGAAGGGAAACCGATTTTTTTAGCGATCTCAAAAGCAAATGAACTACCTGGTTTTCCAATCTGAAGTTGATATAAAGGCTGCATCTCTTTAGAGTCGAAAAGCATTGCGCCATTTATTAATCCAGGTAGTCTTTCTGCAATAAGTTTAATGTTGGTATAATGAGTTGTAATAACACCGAAAGTCTCTTTTTCGTTAAGTTGCTCAAGTGTTGCTTCCGCAATTGCTCCACCAAGTTGAGGTTCTGTTCCGGTGCCGAATTCATCAATTAATATCAGACTTTCATTATTGCAATTTCGTAGAAAGTACTTCATGTTTAGAAGGTGACTACTGTATGTACTCAAATCATTTTCTATTGATTGTTCATCTCCGATATCAATAAAAATATTGCTAAAAACTCTGAAAACACTATCAGGTGATGCAGGAACAAGCAATCCACATTGGAGCATAAATTGAAGTATTCCAACGGTTTTCAGGCAAACGGATTTACCCCCGGCATTTGGACCTGAGATAATTAAAAGTCGTTGTTTATCACTGAGACTTAGATCCAGCGGTATTACTTTTTTGTCTTGTTCTTTTAGTGTGAGATATAGAATAGGATGAGCAGCATCTTTAATTTCGATTGGCTTATTTCTGGAGATTATGGGTTGAACTGCTTTTGTATTTATTGAAAATTTTGCCTTTGCACGGATAAAATCGATAAGTCCTAGAAGTCGGTATGCGTTAAACAAATCAGGAATTGATGGCCTGAGGATTTCAGTAAATTCTGTTAGAATTTTAATAATCTCACGGCGTTCTTCGTTTTCAAGTTCCCTTATTTCATTGTTAATCTCGAATGACATTGGGGCTTCAACAAATACCGTTTGACCAGTTGATGATTCATCATGTATTATTCCACCGATAGCACGTTTGTCGCTAATCTTCAGTGGAATAACAGCTCTTCCATTACGGATTGTGATTTCCGAATTATCAGGCACATACCCCGACTTTTTAGCATTCTCATATGCTTTTTTTGTTTCGCGTAATGCTTTACGATTCTTACTCTCAATACTTTTTCTTATGGTAAAAAGCTTTTCTGAGGCCTTGTCTCTAATCTCACCTTTCTCATCAATAATCCTGTCTGTTTCAGGAATTAGTTCACTGGGAAAGCTAACCTGATAAACAAGGGTTTTGAGTTCTGGATAAGAATCATGATCCGTTTTTTCGAAATACTCAATAATGTTTCCGATGGTAATCAACGATGCTTTCAGATTAAAAAGATCTTCAGCTTCAATATAGCTTCCGGGAGTAGTGAGTTCGGATAATTCCTCACGGAGATCAATAAAATCTTTGGCAGGGAATGATGGCCCGGATGTTAGTAGCTCTAGCATTTCAGAGGATTGATCCAGAAGTTTTTTTATCGCACCTGGGTTTGAGCTAAAACGCATTTTTTCAACAAAGTGCTGTCCCATAGTACTGATGCACAATTGATGAATTTGGCGTTTAACCAAGTCGAACCCTATTTTCTGCTCAAAATTCTTTGGATAAATCATGGGTGCAAAGGTATGGAAACGAATAGTTTGTTTAAACTATAATTATAAAAAAAGCCTCATCCAATTATTAAGATGAGGCTTTTAGTAAAGGAGTAAGGTCTTAACCGTTAATTTCCTTTATAATTTCTTCAATATCGTCATGGCAACTTCCGCAAACAGTACCTGCTTCGTTTGCTTCACCAATTTCATCTACAGTTGTTAGTTTTCCGGCTTCTATTGCCTCAATTATTTCACCTTTTGTAATTTGCATGCAATTACAAACTATATCATCATTTTCCATTTTTATAAAGTTTGATTAGAATTCTTCAGCATGGATTTCACCAGGGGCTTTCTTCTTATGATCTTTAAAGCCGTCTTTATAAAGCATTTCTTTCATTCCGTCAACCATTCGTGGGTTTCCGCAAAGGAAGATTTCTGTATTTTCTGGTAATGGTTTTGTTCCTATCATTTCGTCTACTAAGCCGGATTCCCAGATGTCGCCAATAAATCTAGTATCACCATCCCATCCTGAAGGCTCCTTATGTGGTTCAGTAATAGTTGGATGATAGTGGAAGTTAGGGAACATACTTGATAGTAGTTTAAGTTCTGATGAATATCCTAAGTCCCAGCTGTTAGCTGCTCCATGAACAACAACAATCTTACCTGATCTTTGCAGGGCATTTGATCTTAGCATACTCATATATGGTGCAACGCCTGTTCCTGTAGCAATAAGAACTACATTTCTTTCAGGTGCAATCTGATCGAGTGTGAACATACCAACAGCTTTCTTTCCCATCCAGATTCTATCACCAATATTCAAGTCAAATAAACGAGGTGTAAGTTGACCGGAGTGAACAAGAGTTACGTAAAATTCAATGGTATCGTCAGTTGAAGATGATGCAATTGAGTATGCACGACGAACTAATTTGTCAGGTTTTGGGGCTTCGTATTCATCAGTTGCTGCTGCACATCGCGGTGCATCCGGTGGTAAACCCAGAGCTACAAATTGTCCTGCTTCAAATGAAGGAAATTTCCAGCCATCCGGTTTAACTTTAATGATTTTCATTATTGGTGATACTTGCACCGATTGAGTAATTACACAATTAAGTTGGTCTGATAAATTCATTTTTGAACACTAATTTAAGTGAACGGCAAAAATACAAATAAGACTAAATTAATGGTAAAAAAATAAGGTTAAGATTAAAAAAAGCAACTTATTTATTTGCTCTTCTTAGAATGAGAAACCAAAAGTCAGGTTGAATCCCGGCATTGGTGTTTTTTTACTATTGGCATCATTGGAATTGCCAAGGTAATCACCATCAGCATTCTTTAGTTTTAATGAACCAAATTCATATTCAAAACCAACCATAATGAAAGCAAATTTTACATTTACACCGGTTGAATACATCACTTGCATATAGCCACGATAATGATCTTTATCACTGTCATCATCATCATGTGAATAATAGGTTCCGGCTGCCCATACAGGGATTACTTTTCCATAAACATCAATGGAAACTGCTCTTGCAGGAGCGTATGTAAAAGCCAAACCTACTTTTGATTGTGCGAAGTAATTGTAAAGAACTTCGGAGTCTTCAAGATTAAAGATATGTCCCTTAATTGAAACCCAATCTGCATTGATTCCAATTCTCATATGGTCGGCAATATTTAAACTATTTATTGGGAAAATTGTTCCTACTTCAAAGATTCCACCAATTCTATTTTTAATATTGAAGGTGTTTTCAAAATCACTTTTACCCTTAAAACCATAGTATTTATATGTTGGTGTAGCAAGACCAAATCTTACATATGATTTCTTATTAATATCACCTGATTCCCAATCTTGAGAATATGATGACAATGCAATAAATACTGCAAATAAGAGAGTTAATGTCTTTTTCATTTTTTTTGTTTTTTTTGAATTATGGGTAATCTTGAGAGTGTTTGTTTTTGATAATATCAAACAAAAATATACAAATATATAATCATTACAAATAGTTAACAATTGCTTAACATTTTATAAACATCAGAAACTTAGTCCAATTGTAAGGTTAAAGCCGGGCATTGGAGTTTTTTTGCTGGTTTCATTCGAGTAATCACCCCAGTATTCCCCATTGTTGTTTTTAAGTTTCATACCTCCTAATTCATATTCAAATCCAACAACAATAAAAGTTACTTTTACATTAAACCCAAATGAGAACATCGGTTGAATATATCCAAGATATGCATCCAGTCCAGATTCAAAGTCCTGTTGATTATAGTAAATTCCACCCACCCAAACAGGATTAATTTTTGCAAAGACATCAAAAGAAAGGCCTTTTTCAGGCATATATGTAAAAGATGGTCCTACTTTGGATCCAATGAATATATTGTAAATATTTTCACTTCCGGGAAGGTTAAAAACATGAGCTTTTAAAGATAAATAATCCACATTTATACCTAATCGTAGACCTCTACCTATTTTGAGTTTATTGATTATAAAGATTGATCCGATTTCAAAATTTGCACCGACTTTGGATTCAACTTTCAATTGCTTTTTCAATTCGGTTGAATTAGGGTAACCGTAATATTTCCATGCTGGTGTTGCAATACCCCCTCTCAAATAAAATCTATTTTTAATATCACTAACCAGATGGCCATTGTTAGGGTTAAGCACCTGAGATATTCCAGTTGAGCTTGATATTAGGCATATAATTATGATTATCAGTTTTTTCATTTAACAGATTGTTCGGAGATGTTTATAACATTTGAGTAATGATGGCATATGTGACAACTGTTAATGCGAAAATATGTAAAAATTGGACATAAAAAAAGCCGGCTCAAATGAACCGGCTTTTTATTTTTTATGTTGTTATCTATCTATGCAAGAACAAGACGTTTAAAACCAGTTACGGTTAATCCGCTTTCCACAGATTCAAGATACTGACCTACGCTTAATTTAGCATCTTTGATAAATGATTGGTTGATCAAAGTGCTTTCTTTGTAGAATTTGTTTAGTTTACCCATTGCAATTTTTTCAAGCATTGCTTCTGGTTTACCTTCCTGACGTGCCTGGTCCATTCCAATTTCGATCTCACGTTTGATGATGTCTTCACTTACATCATCTTTATTAAGAGCAACAGGGTCCATAGCTGCGATTTGCATAACTACGTCTTTTCCTGCATCGTTAAGGTTCTCACCACATTTGTTGAAACCTGCAATAGTTGCGATACGGTTACCAGGGTGGATGTATGCAAAAGTGCTTTCTGATTCAATTATTTCGAAACGGCCTAATTGGATTTTTTCGCCAATAACACCAGTTTGGTCTATAACTAATTCTTCAACAGTACGTCCATCAATGTTTAATGCTTTAAGCTCATCGATGTTTTTAGCTTTGTTAGCTACAGCAACATCAAGGATGTTTTGTGTAAAAGTGATGAAATCAGTGTTTTTGGCAACGAAGTCAGTTTCACAGTTTACCATCACAGTAGCTGCATATTTACCATCTTCACTAACTTTTGCTAGTACAACACCTTCTGCAGCATCACGATCGGCACGTTTTGCAGCAACTTTCTGACCTTTTTTTCTAAGAACGTCGATTGCTTTTTCCATGTCACCTTCGGTTTCTACGAGGGCTTTTTTACAATCCATCATACCTGCACCGGTACGTTTTCTTAGTTCATTTACTTGTTGGGCAGTAATTTTCATTTCTTATATCTTTACTAAATTAATATTAGTTTTCTACTTTTTTAGAAACAGGTTTTCTTTTACGTTTAGGTTTTGCATCGGTAGGTTTTTCTTCTACTTCAGCAGTTGTTTCAGCTTTAGCTTCAGTTTCTTCTACTTTAGCTTCTTCAATATCTTCTTTATCCTTAGCAAGTTTACGCTCGCTTAAACCTTCGGTAATTGCCTCAACAGCAGCATTAACGATGAGGAAAATAGATTTTGAAGCATCATCATTTGCAGGAATTGCAAAATCAACTAGTGTAGGATCAGTGTTAGTGTCAACCATAGCAAAAATTGGGATATTCAATTTTCTTGCTTCGGCAACAGCAATTTTCTCCTTATTAATATCAACAATAAAAAGAGCTGCAGGAAGTCTACTCATATCTGCAATACTACCAAGGTTTTTTTCAAGTTTAGCTCTTTCACGAGTAATTTGGAGTCTTTCTCTTTTGGAAAGGTTATTCCATGAACTTGTGGTTGACATCTTATCAATATTAGTCATCTTACGGATAGCTTTACGGATAGTCGCAAAGTTGGTAAGCATACCACCTGGCCAACGTTCAGTAACGTAAGGCATATTAACTTTTTTTACTAGATCAGAAACTAAAGTTTTCGCTTGCTTTTTTGTTGCAACGAAAAGTACTCTACGTCCTGATTTTGCTATTTGTTTAATAGCATTTTGTGCTTCTTCAAGCTTTGCCTGTGTTTTGTACAGGTCAATAATGTGAATACCGTTACGCTCCATAAAGATATAAGGAGCCATGTTAGGATTCCACTTCCTGCGCAAGTGACCAAAATGTACGCCTGCGTCAAGCAATTCGTCAAAACTAACTTTTGCCATCTTTTTAATTTTTAATTTGTTTACATTCTCTTTTATCAATTATTGTATAGCTCTTATTAAGGAGGTTACAACAATTTGGATACTAAACTCATTCCAATGATTGTGAAAACTATCGTTTACTGAACTGGAATTTCTTACGAGCCTTAGGTTGACCTGGTTTTTTACGTTCAACCATACGTGGATCTCTTCTCATTAATCCTTTTTCTTTGAGTACCGGACGGTACTCAGGATCGATTTTAACCAAAGCACGAGCAATACCTAATCGTAAAGCCTCTGCCTGACCTGTAAAACCACCACCATTTAGATTAACTTTTATGTCGTATTTGCCAAAATTATCGGTTAGATGTAATGCTTGTTCTACAACATAATGTAGGATTTCTGTTGGAAAATATTCTTTATAATCGCGATTATTAACAGTGATTTTTCCACTTCCATCCTGAAGATAAACCCTGGCTACTGCAGTTTTTCTTCTGCCTAATGAATTAACTACTTCCATGGTATATTATCTGATATTATTTAAATTGATTTTCTTCGGTTTTTGTGCTCCCTGATCGTGCTCAGCGCCTTCGTATACATATAAGTTACGGAATAGTTCAGCACCTAATTTGTTTTTTGGAAGCATTCCTTTGATAGCCTTTTCAACCATTGCTGTAGGTTTTTTAGCCATCAACTCTTTAGCAGTTAATGATCTTTGTCCGCCTGGATATCCACTGTGACGTATATATTCTTTAGCATCCCATTTCTCGCCGGTAAGCCTAATCTTTTCAGCGTTAATAATGATAACGTTGTCACCACAGTCGACGTGTGGTGTGTAGTTTGGCTTGTGTTTTCCACGAAGAAGTACAGCCGCTTTTGATGCCATTCTTCCTAAAATTTCGTTCTCAGCATCAATCAATACCCACTCTTTATTTACGGTATCGCGGTTTGCACTAACTGTTTTATAACTCAATGTATTCATCTATCTTATTGTTTCTTAAGTAGTTTACTAAAACGCCTTTAAAATCGGGCTGCAAAAATAGAAACTATTTCCCTAACCACCAAATTTGTAAACAACTAATTGTGAATAAAGTTTTAGAAATAATACCATCTACTTAGTTGTATTTTTTCGTTGGTTTTAGCTAGGTAGTTTAGATGTAGCTATAATTTTGAGTGTTAATTACTCTCAAAGCCAGTTTTTATTATAACTTGCAATCTGTAAAATAAACAATATAAACATTATAAATATGATCAGAATTAAACTTTTTCTTATCGGGATATTTTCATTGCTTTTCATTTTTTCGTTTGCACAGAATGACAAACTTGATTTAACCCTAGTTAATTTTAATATAGAGATAAATGGGAATGTATATGAAGTAGATACAATAATTACGGCTGAACTTTTTCAGGATGTGCCCACGGATATACTATTGTATGATACTCACTTTGTTAGGTATGGGGCTGTATTTACTTATAAGTTTAAAGGAAGAAGGGTAAAGCTAGTAAGAAGAACATATGCAGAAACTCCGGATGGTAAGAAGGTTTACAGTAAACAGAAAAAGGATATGCAGGAGCTAAAAGTTTCGGTTCCGGGTGTTATTAAAGGTAAATCAGCTGAAAGTATATTGTATGCCAGAAAAACAATGGGGAACATATTTGTTAGTTTTAATTATGAGCTTTCATATAAATAGATAGTAATAACAACTAGCTAATCATTAAATTAATCAATAAAATATATCAAAATGAATAAGAATTATTATAAAATTGCGATATCTGTTATGCTTATCAGCGTTGTGATGTTTTATGGTTTTAAGCAAAGTGATGATGTGAAAAAAACCAGATGGTTGCAAATAACTGCTGTTGAATCTGTTGTTCCAGGTGGAATGGGAAGGTCAAGAATGATATCAATTGATGATAACGGTAAAATGGAAGAAACAAAGATGAAAAACTTCTTTTCCTTGGCAGGAATTAATTTTAGTAATATCCGTGAAAACGACCTAAGCATAACAACCAAAATTCAGGAGTTAACATCTGAAGGTTGGGAATTATACGATGTAACATCTGGTGTGTTTTCAGGTAATGAGAATAACACTAACGGTATATTTATTACAAGGTACCTGTTTAAAAAATAGATTATATAATTAGTGGTTTTTGAGAGGCGTAAATTCCCATAATCTCTTTTTATATTAATATTTAACTACTTTTGCAGAAAATTTCTATCCCGACCAGCTAGGTCATTACAAACAAAAAACTGATGGAATACAATACTGTGCGAGATCATCTTATTATACCTGAATATGGAAGAAATATTCAAAAGATGGTAGATTATGCAATTACAATTGAAGACAAAAAGAAACGTACGGAAACAGCGCATGCTATAATTCATTCAATGTCGCAAATGAATCCTACCATAAAAGATACTGCTGATTATATGCAGGTATTGTGGGATCACCTATATATTATTTCTCAATTTAAACTTGATGTTGACGGACCATATCCTCCACCATCACAGGAAAAATTAAACAGGACTCCTGATCGTTTAAAGTATAGTGATAAGAAAAACGTGCTCCGTCACTATGGTAATCATATAATAAACATTATTCATAAGGCTAAGGAGTATGAAGAGGGTGAAGAGAAGCAGGCTTTAATTTTTGCCATCGCAAATCAGATGAAAAAGTCTTATCTTAAATGGAACAGAGAATCTGTAAATGATCAAACAATAGCAAAGCATTTGCTGGAGTTATCAGATAACAAACTTGTTTTACCTGAAGATACTCAACTTATAGCTATTAGCGAAGTTATTCAACGTCCAAAGAACAAAATTAAAAAGAAAGTTCCACAAAAGGGCGGACAAAGAAATCATCAGAATAATAAAAAGAAAAGAAACAATCCAAGAAGATAGTTCTATTTCAGGTTATCTTTATTAGCTCTTTTTCAATAAAAATAATTGCAAAAAACAACCATAATCTGGTTGTTTTTTCGTTTATTTACTATACTTAATATTATTAGTAATGGGAGCTTTTAAAATAGTTGGAGGTAAACGACTGAGTGGTGAGATTATTCCACAGGGTGCAAAAAATGAAGCACTTCAAATTATTTGTGCTGTTCTTCTTACGGGAGAAGATGTGGTGCTTAACAACGTACCTGATATCAGGGATGTAAATAAGCTGATTGACTTATTGGCTGGACTCGGTGTCGAAGTCGATAAAACAGGTGATAATAAGTATAAATTCAATGCCTCAAACATTGATCTGGATTATCTGGAGACTGAAGATTTTTTTAAAAAGGCAACCAGTATCCGCGGAAGCGTAATGATACTTGGACCACTACTTGCGCGTTTCGGTAAGGGTTTCTTGCCACAACCTGGTGGTGATAAAATTGGTCGTAGAAGACTGGATACACACTTTATAGGATTACAAAAACTAGGTGTTGACTTTGTTTACGATGCGGAAAAGAAAAGCTACATTGTAAGTGCTGAAAACCTGAAAGGCAATTATATGCTTCTGGAGGAAGCGTCTGTAACAGGTACAGCAAATATCCTGATGACTGCTGTTATGGCTAAGGGCACAACTACAATCTTTAATGCAGCATGTGAACCATACCTGGTTCAGCTTAGTAAAATGCTTGTAAGAATGGGTGCCAAGATTTCAGGAATTGGTTCAAATTTACTAACAATTGAGGGTGTGGAATTTTTATCAGGTACGGAGCATACCATGCTTGCGGATATGATTGAGGTTGGAAGCTTTATTGGATTGGCAGCTATGACACAATCCGAGATTACAATAAAAAATGTTAACCTTGATGATTTGGGATTAATTCCGGAAGTATTCAAGCGGCTAGGCATAGAAGTATCTCAAAAGGGTAATGATATTCTTGTGCCTCAATATGAAAATTATGCCATAGAAACATTTATTGATGGTTCTATAATGTCCATTGCCGATGCTCCATGGCCTGGTTTTACTCCCGACCTAATTAGTATTGTTCTGGTAACGGCTATTAATGCCGAAGGGAGTGTGCTGATTCATCAGAAAATGTTTGAGAGCAGATTGTTCTTCGTAGATAAACTTATTGACATGGGGGCTAAGATAATCTTATGTGATCCCCACAGAGCAACGGTTATTGGGCTAAATCATAAATACCCCTTACGCGGGATTAAAATGAGTTCACCTGATATCAGAGCCGGTGTGGCACTTCTAACTGCAGCATTATCTGCAAAGGGAACAAGCATAATTGAAAATATCGAGCAAATCGACAGAGGATATCAAAATATTGACCTCCGACTACAAAAACTTGGAGCTGATATTCAAAGGATAAATTAATAGAATTGCCACAAATTCAAGAACTTATTAATTCGTGAATTTGTGGCAAATATTATTTATTTCAGATTCTTATGATTCTCTAAACCTGTTTCCAGGAATTTCACGAATGCATCAATATCAAGATCGTAAGCTCTTGGCTGAGTAAGCACCTCACCATTTGGACTTAACAATACATAAAAGGGTTGAGCATTTACGCCAAACATTGCTTTCTGACGATCAGCATATTTTTTACCGATAGTTTTCTTCTGTTTGCCATCATAGTCGCTAATATACCAGTCATCTTCAGGCATTGTAGTTTTATCATCAACATAAAGAGCAGTCACTATGTAATCATTTTCAAGCAGTTTGAGGACATTTGGATCTGCCCAAACGTTGGATTCCATTTCACGGCAATTAACACAGCCATGACCTGTAAAGTCGATGAATACAGGCTTGTTCTGTTCCTTAGCACATGCCAATGCCTGATCATAATCGAAATATCCTTCAAGTCCGTGAGGAAGATGTAAAAACTCACCGTATTTCGGTTTTTCACAAAGTTCTTTTGGATTTTCACTACTGGATGTAACGGCGTATGCTTTAACGTTTTCACGGATGACTCTGTTAAGATCAAAATCGTGAGTAGTTTGAGGAGGTAAATACCCGGAGAGCGCTTTAAGAGGAGCTCCCACCATTCCTGGAATCAGATAGGCTACAAATGTAAATACGATAATTGAAAGCATTAATCGTGGCACAGAAACAAAAGGCAAGTCTGAATCATGGGCAAATTTGATTTTGCCAAGTAAATATAATCCAAGGAGGAAGAAAATCACAATCCATGATGCGAGATAAACTTCTCTGTCAAGAATTCCCCAATGGTAAGTTTGATCAGCTATGCTAAGGAATTTTAATCCTAATGCAAGCTCTAGAAATCCAAGAACAACTTTAACTGAGTTTAGCCAGCCACCTGATTTTGGTAGCCCTTGTAGTAGTGTTGGGAAGAAAGCAAATACAGTAAATGGAAGTGCAAATGCAAGAGAGAAACCCAACATTCCGATAATTGGCTTAAGCACCTGACCGCCTGCTGATTCAACTAGTATTGTTCCCACAATTGGGCCTGTACAGCTAAAGGATACAAGTACCAATGTAAGAGCCATAAATACCGGCCCTAAGAATCCGCCTTTATCAGCACTTTGATCACTTTTATTTATCATCCATGATGGAAGTGTAATTTCAAACATTCCAAAGAAGGAAGCTGCAAAAACTACAAAAATCACAAAGAATAAAATATTAGGAAGCCAGTGTGTACTTAACCAGTTTGCAATATCAGGTCCTGCAATAACAGCCAGAACGGATCCAATAAATACATAAATAGCAATGATGCTTATACCATAAATAATGGCCTGAACTTTACCCTTAGATTTATCTTCACCTTCTTTCATAAAGAATGAAACTGTCATAGGAATCATCGGGAAAACGCAAGGTGTTAAAATTGCAGCAAGTCCTCCTATAAATGAGAGAATAAAGAATCCCCATAATGATGCTTTTTGTCCAGTAATATCTCCAGAGAATTTAGTGTCAGCGTCAGCTATGGTTTGCGTTTCCTCAACAAGTTCTCCTGTTTTGGCATTAATAACTATTTCAATATCTTCATAAAGAGCTACACAACCAACATCGTTACAAACCATATATGCAATTTCTCCAATAATCGGAATGTTGGTATCGTCGGAATTCAGTTTAATTATTTGTTTAAACTCAGCTTTATCTTCAAAAAATTTGATGTCCATCTCGAATGTGTCATCGTATTCTTCAACTGGAATTATTACTTCAGTTATTCCACCATCAAGACTAAAACTATTGGTTTCTTCAAAAGTAAAAACTGTTGGAAGTGGTCCGTCGTCAGGGATGTTAAGTGAGTAAAGATGATAACCTTTATCAATTTCTGCACTAAAAAGAAGCTCAACCTTATTCGACTCAATTTTCTTTGCTGTAATATCCCACTTAACTGGTTCCAGTATTTGTGAAACAGGTGCTCCGGATGAACCCTGTGTCCCCAGCGTAAAATTGAAATCTACTTCAGTAGGAGGCAGACACTTTGTGTCGTCACAGCACATAAATTCAACAAATCCGCTTATTTTAGCTCCATCTCCTGTTAGTTGAACAACTTGTTTAAATATTGCTTCATTAGCATAATATTTAAGCTCCATCTCAAAGTTGGGATCGTATTCTTCAATTACGGTACTTTCTTCGGTAACTCCTCCGATAAGTTTATAGTCATCTGACTCATTAAATTTAAAGCCGGTTGCCGGTGGTGACATTGGAATATCCTGTGAATAAAGATGCCAGTGAAGGTCGATATTAGCCTTAAAGACTAGTTCGTATTCTTTTTCTCCCGATTTGTTTGAAGAAAAAGTCCAGGTAACAGGTTCCAGTATCTGAGCTTGTAATCCAAATACAAGTAGTATTAGAAATGAAAATGTAGTTATGGTACGTTTCATATTTATGTTCATGATATTTCTTTGCAAAAATAAATAATTATACTCTTGTCAATTCTTGACATCCTATGCAAGGTAAATGTTGCTTTATCAAAAATTATGCCTAATATATCGCTTAAGTATCACTGTCTTTAAAAAGCTCCAATTCAAATCTAGACTGGTTTCCAATAAGCTCCATAAGAAGCAAGTTTTTAGTGGATTTAGTAATTTTGAATTTTTCGGATGACCGGTAACCGACTAGCCATATAATTTCCTCATCTGACAAAATTACATGCACATTTTCTTTTGCGAATAAATCAACTTTGTTATCAATTAATATGTCGCTGATGAGCTTACTTCCGTTCATTCCAATTGGTGTTATTCTATCACCTTTCTTCCATTTACGTATTGTTAATGGGAATTTAAGTTTGTTATAATCGAAATAGGCAATTTTCGGATTGTCAGTGAATTGCATGTTTTTTGGCAGGGCGCTTTTCTCAAAGTTGATTTTAATCGGTTTTGTGATATAGTGTTTGTTATCCTGAATTTCATACACTTTTGATGTGCTATCCACTACATTTTTTCTGAGGAGAATAAATTCTCGATCAATCAATAATTCGTAGTCTGGAGAATTGAATTTTAATCCGGTACAGTTTCCTTCAATTATTGCATTGCAAACAGAATCAGTCGTACTTCGAAGAAAATTGTAATCGCATAACAGATAGTAAACCCAAATTTTGAAAGGCTTAAGTTCTTTTAGTTTATTAATTGAAATCTTTTTAATCTCATTGTGATCTGTTGTTGTTATTTCAGCAGATTTACTGTCAATTACAGACTGTAACAATGTATGTGAATCCACCAGATTATCGATGCTTTTCTTAATAGAATCGGTAAAACCAGAGGTAATTTCTTCAAGTTTTGGGATCAGATTATGGCGAATATTATTTCGCTGGTAATAATCTTTACTATTAGAGCTATCTTCACGATATTCCAGAAGATGTTCTTTTGCATATTCTTCTATTTCTGCTCGTGTTGCAAACATCAATGGTCGGATGATATTATTTCTAACGATAGGAATACTCTTTAATCCCTTTAGACCCGCACCTCTGGATAAGTTTATGAAAAATGTTTCAATTCGGTCATCCTGGTGATGTGCTATGGCAATTTTAGAATAGTGGTTATGTGTGCAAACCTGATCGAACCATGCATATCTTAATTCACGTGCTGCTTCTTGAATTGAAACTTTTTTTTCTTGAGCATAATCTTTTGTATTACACCAGTTTACAAAAACATCAACATTGTATTTATGTGCAAGTTGGCGAACAAATAATTCATCATCATCCGACTCAAACATCCTAAGTTTGAAATTGCAATGCGATATGGCAAAGCTCATTCCACTTTTGTCAAAAAGATCCATCATAACAGCAGAATCAACACCTCCACTTATTGCCAGCAATACTTCTTCACCTCTGTTAATGAGGTTGTTTTCTCTGATATACTTTTGAAATCTTTTTAACACTGTTATTAATTATTTTTTGACTGATTGATCATTTTTCGAATACGACCTTCCTTTTGCCATAAGGTCTGTAATTTTAAAGCTTAGATCAGAATACAGAATTCCTGCATGAGCGTTTCTTTCAATATGATAGATAGCATCATTCAGAGTTTTGTACATGTCTTTTTGATTTGCTTCATTTATAAATTGAGAAAATTTCTTTGTGAAATCCAGTTCCTCTCCAGCTTTCTTGATTATATTTCCATTACTATGATTGTTGAGAATGGAATTATGAATTATCTCAATTCCATATTTAAGGAAACTTTTCTGCTTTTCACGTCCAAGTTTCGACATATCCTGATTGAATTTCAACAGCTCACCATAGTCTTTTGGTTGAAAACAAAGGCGTAGCCATTTTCTGAAATTTAAGAAGTTCGATTGTGTTTCTCCTGCATTTTCGAATATTTCCTGAGCCATGCTCCAACTTCCTCCTGAGATTAGTGCAATATCTGCTGCATCTTCTTCAGTAGCACCTTTTTTTATGAGTTGATGTGAAATATCGTTATCAGAAAGAGGTGGAACTTTAATCAATTGTGCTCTGGAACGTACTGTGGGAAGAAGTAATTCGTAGTTGTTACCTATTAGAATTATTACTGTGTTTTTTGGGGGTTCCTCGAATGTCTTCAGTAGTTTGTTGGAAGCTGAATCATTCATTTTGTCTACCATCCAGATAATGAATATCTTATATTTTCCTTCGTATGCTTTCAGGGCAGTCTTGCCAATTATTTCATTGGCATCATCTTTACGGATAAAGCCTTGTTTATTTCCAACTCCAAGATATTCCAGCCATCCGTTAAGGGTAATATATGCGTTATTTTCAGCTATGTAATTTCTCCATTTGTCAAGAAATAAACTGGATTTTGGATCTTTCTTTACGGATGAGTTTGTCGCTGCCGGAAAATAAAAATGTAAATCGGGATGACTTATTTTTTCAAATTTCTTGCATGATGGACAAACTCCACAACTATCATTTTCAGTTTTGTTGTCACACATTAAGAACTGAGAATATGCAATAGCGACGGCCAATGGACCTGATCCTTCATCACCCAGAAATAGCTGAGTATGAGCCACACGGTTTTCATTGTATGCGGAGGTCAACTTCTTTACAAGTGCCTTCTGGCCAATTATTGACTTAAATTGCATAGGTTTTGATTATTAGGGATCAAAATTAATCATTATTGGTTCCTAATCCGAAAATAAATATCATAAAAAAGGTGATTACTTCAAAAAGTAATCACCTTTGGAAAACTAATTAGTATTAATAGAATATGGCAATTAAAGTATTTACTATGTTAATTTCGCTGTCAGAAACTCTCTGTTCATTCTGGCGATATTTGAAACACTGATTTCCTTTGGGCACTCTGCTTCGCAGGCATAGGTATTTGTACAGTTACCAAATCCCAATTCATCCATTTTAGCTACCATGTTTTCAACACGGCGATTTGCTTCTACCTTGCCTTGTGGTAGTAAGGCAAATTGGCTAACTTTTGCACTTACAAATAGCATTGCAGATGCATTTTTACATGCAGCTACACAAGCTCCGCAACCAATACAGGCAGCTGCATCCATTGCCAAATCCGCATTTTCTTTCTTAATAGGGATTGCATTGGCATCCGGAACACCGCCTGTATTAATAGATACATAACCACCTGCCTGGATGATTTCATCAAATGCTGATCTGTCAACCATCAGGTCTTTAATTATTGGAAATGGTTTTGCACGCCATGGCTCGATAACAATTGTTTCACCATCTTTAAACTTGCGCATGTGTAACTGACAAGTTGTGATTGAATCATCTGGTCCGTGAGGATGTCCGTTGATATACAAGCTGCACATTCCACAGATACCTTCGCGGCAATCGTGATCAAATGCTACAGGTTCTTCACCATTAGCAACAAGTTCTTCGTTGAGAATATCCATCATTTCCAGGAATGAGGCATCCTGAGATATATTATGAACCGGATAAGTTACGAATTTACCTTCGGTATCTGCTCCGGCTTGTCTCCATATTTTTAGTTTTAAATCCATCGTTCCGTTTTTTACATTAAGAATTAAGCTGTTTTATAGTTCCGTTGTTTCACCTCAATATTTTCATAAACAAGAGGTTCTTTATGCAGAACAGGATCCTGATCAGCACCTTTGTATTCCCATGCAGACACGTACATGAAATTCTTATCGTCGCGCATAGCTTCGCCTTCCGGAGTTTGATATTCTTCACGGAAATGACCACCACAGGATTCGTTTCTGTCAAGGGCATCACGTGCCATTAATTCTCCCATTTCAAGGAAATCAACTAATCGGAGTGCTTTTTCCAGCTCAACATTCATTCCGGTTGCTTCACCCGGAACATTTACATTTTCCCAGAACTCCTTACGTAATTCCTTTATTTCGGAAATTGCTTTCTCAAGTCCTTCTTTATTACGCGCCATACCAACATTGTCCCACATTATCAGGCCAAGTTGCTTATGGAATGAATCAACAGTTTTATTTCCTTTTACAGCAAATAATTTATCGATTGTTTCCTGAACATCTTTTTCTGTTTGTTCAAATTCAGGTGTTTGTGTATCAAAATGTGGAATATTGATTTGGTCTGCCAGATAATTTTGCATTGTATAAGGCAGAACGAAGTATCCATCTGATAATCCCTGCATTAAAGCAGAAGCTCCAAGGCGGTTTGCACCGTGATCGGAAAAGTTTGCCTCACCACCAACAAAAAGACCGGGGATTGTACTTTGTAATTCATAATCAACCCAAACACCTCCCATTGTATAATGGATTGCCGGATAGATCATCATAGGTGTTTCATATGGGTTCTCATCAACAATTTTTTCATACATCTGGAAAAGGTTTCCATATCTGGCCTCAATTACGTTTTTACCAAGGCGGTTTATGGCATCTTTAAAATCAAGATAAACAGCCAGACCTGTTGTTCCTACACCATGACCGGCATCGCAGCGCTCTTTTGCCGCACGTGAAGCCACATCACGAGGTACAAGGTTACCAAATGCAGGATATCTTCTTTCAAGATAATAATCGCGATCCTCTTCAGGAATATCTACTGGTGATAAGGTGCCTTTTTGAATTTTTTCAGCATCTTCTTTTTTCTTCGGAACCCAAATTCTACCATCATTACGTAAACTTTCACTCATTAGTGTGAGCTTACTTTGATAATCACCGTGAACCGGGATACATGTTGGGTGAATTTGCACAAAACTAGGATCGCCAAAATATGCTCCGCGTTTGTATGCTTTCCAAGCTGCACTTCCGTTTGATGTCATGGCATTTGTTGATAAAAAGAAAACATTTCCATAACCACCTGTTGCAAGAAGAACTGCATGAGCACCATGACGTTCCAGTTCGCCAGTTACCAGATTACGAACAATAACTCCTCGTGCTTTATCATCAATTAGTACAATGTCCATCATCTCACGACGGGTGTACATACTAACTGAACCTTTGTTTATCTCTTTACTTAAAGCACTGTATGCTCCTAATAATAATTGTTGACCGGTTTGACCACGAGCGTAGAAAGTTCTGGATACCAATGCACCACCGAATGAACGGTTGTCAAGTAATCCGCCATATTCACGAGCAAAAGGAACTCCCTGAGCAACACATTGATCGATGATATTATTGCTTACTTCAGCAAGGCGATAAACATTTGCCTCACGGGCACGGTAGTCACCACCTTTTACAGTATCATAAAATAAACGATAAATGCTATCACCATCATTTGGGTAATTTTTAGCAGCATTTATACCGCCTTGAGCTGCAATACTATGTGCTCTTCGAGGACTATCCTGTATGCAGAAAACTTTAACATTGAATCCAAGTTCTGATAGACTGGCTGCTGCTGCACCTCCTGCAAGACCTGTTCCTATCACAATCACGTCAATCTTACGTTTGTTTGCTGGGTTTACAAGGTTTTGTGAGGCTTTATAGTTTGTCCATTTCTCGGCCAAAGGGCCAGCTGGAATTTTTGAATCTAACTTTGTCATATCGTCTATTTTGTAAAGTAAATAACCAGAGGAATAATTATATAACCAAGTGAAATCACAATTGAATATACATGGCCAAATCCTTTAATAAATGGAGTGTATTTCTTATGGTTCAATCCCAGTGATTGGAAAGCGGATTGAAAAGCGTGGTCGAGGTGGAATCCAAGGATCAGTAGTGCGATTACGTAACCAATTACATAGCCGGGAATTTGGAATAACTCAAGTACAACAATTCCCATGTCTTCCATACCTGTTGCTGTTCCGTCGAGGAAAAATTCAGGGATATCGTGGAATATTTTAACCCTAAAAAAGAAATTGACAAAATGAATACCCAGAAAAATAAAAATAATAATTCCTGTGTGTATCATGTACTTGGAAAAAAATGAATCTTCCGATGATGCTTTCACTTTGTAACCTTTTGGACGTGCAATCCAGTTTTGAATTTGCAATACAATCCCGAGAATAATATGAATTGTGAACCCCAAAAACAGAACCCATTGAAATGCTTGAATTAAGGGGTTGGTTCCCATGAAGTGGGCAACGATATTATATAGCTCACGCGTTGGGTCGAACAGGAGCAATAAATTAATGCCCAGATGAACCACTAAAAATATCATCAGGAAAAGTCCCATTAATGACATCCATATCTTTTTAGTGATCGAAGAATACATAACACTCATAATGTCAAAGATTTAAATGTTTTAAATTTTATGCTAAATACTTACAACGGACAGAGTCCTGACCGCTAATCTACAAATATATAAAAGTATTAAGTCCAATTATTACAGTTTTATTATTTAGAATTAAAATAAGTTGTATAACTTGCTTTGTGATAAAAACCTGAAGGTCGATGGTAGTTTTTAAAACCTGCCAGATCTGTTGGTTACCATTTAAACTTTTCCATTAACTTTGCTACATCTTTTGGAAAAAACAAGACTATGAAAAATTTACTAATCATCCTATGCCTATTTCTAGGGCTACAGTCTATTGCTCAGGAGAAAAAAGAATTGTTTATACCTGTTGATTCTGAAACCAACAAAATTAAGTTTCAAGGTGTTATTGAGGAAGAAGGTGATCAATATGAATTATTCAAGCGAAGCATCTACTGGTTAAACAATACTTACAAGGATCCTGTGAGGGTTACTTCAATACGTGACAAGGAAACCGGTAAAATTGTTGGTAGGCACAGATTCAGAATTTATTATTGGGACAGAGACAGCATAAAACACATCGGTGGTATGATCAATTATACATTTACCGTGGAGTTAAAAAACGACAGATACAGGTATACGATTGATGAAATCGTGCTTAAATCTGCAACAAATATTCCTGCTGAAAAGTGGCTTAATAAGGACGACCCAGCATATGATCCGAGATGGGAAGGTTATCTAATTCAAATACGTGATTTTGTAAATAATTGGAGTTCGAACCTTGAGGAAAGAATGAAACCTGAACCTGAAAAGATTGAGGATGAATGGTAGAAAAAGTGATTACAGGTAATTTTAAGTAAATGCCAAAGAGAAGAAAACGTGATTATTTAATCAGAGGTTTTTCAAAACTTCTGAAGGAAGATAAAGTGAAGATAGTTTCCGAACTGATGGATAATCAGGTGGAAGCAATGGAATTGCTGAAAAGTTTTTGGCATACAGATGGTTCCAAACAAAAAATATTTGACGAGTTTAGTGAGAATACGATTTCCAATTATTATATCCCTTACGGAGTTGCTCCAAATGTAGTTGTAAATGGAACTACTTATCACGTGCCAGTTGCCATCGAGGAGAGCTCGGTTGTTGCAGCTGCATCATCAAGTTCAAAGTTTTGGTCGGAAAGAGGTGGGTTTAGAGCTGAAGTTGTTGGTATTGAGAAACTTGGTCAGGTTCACTTTCTGTGGAATGGTGACAAAAATAAGCTTGTTATAGTATTTGATGAGTTAAAATATTATTTAAGGGGAGCTACCAAAGAGACTACAAAAAATATGGAGTCGAGAGGTGGAGGAATTATCGATTTTGAGCTGCTCGACTTTACAGATGAGGTAGATAATAATTATCAAATCAAGGTTACATTCAATACAAAGGATTCGATGGGAGCTAATTTCATCAATTCGTGTCTGGAAGAATTTGCTCAAGCGTTGCAGGACTTTTTTAAAACTCATGATATTTTCGATGAAGATGAAAAGGATTGTGAGATAGTAATGTCAATTCTATCAAACTATACACCAAACTGTCTTGTGAGAACATGGGTTGAATGTGACTTTGAGGATCTTGATGGTATTTACAAGGAAATGTCAGGTGAGCAGTTTGCCAGAAAATTTGAGACAGCAGTAAGAATTGCAGAAATAGATGTTTATCGTGCCACTACACATAATAAAGGTGTATTTAACGGTATTGATGCGGTTGCCATCGCCACAGGTAATGATTTTCGTGCCATCGAAGCAGCAGGTCATGCATACGCTGCCCGCGATGGAAAATATAGAAGTCTAACCAAGGTTAAAATCGAAGGGACAAGGTTTCTGTACGAATTGAATGTGCCCATTGCACTTGGAACAGTTGGAGGTTTAACTTCTCTTCATCCACTTGCCAAACAGTCTCTTGAGATGTTGGGAAATCCAAATGCTGAAACACTTATGATGATAGTTGCAGCTGTAGGTCTTGCTAATAATTTTGCAGCTATACGATCACTCGTGACTAAAGGTATTCAAATTGGACATATGAAGATGCATCTGTTCAATATTCTAAATCATATTGAAGCAACAAAAGATGAAAAAGCAAAAGCTGTTGAGTATTTTGTTGCAAATAAAGTTTCCTACGGAGCTGTGCAGAAATTCATTGAAAACTTACGCAAAAATTGAATATAAAAAATCCTAATTGGAAATCCAAAGGTAAACTTCTGATCTCAGGGGAATACCTAGTTATGGAAGGTGCCATCGCCCTTGCTTTGCCTCTAAAGATTGGTCAGTCGTTAAAGGTTGAAGTAAATAATTCCAGACTACTTTCGTGGAAGGCATATACTCCTGACGGATACTGGTTTAATGCTGAATTTGATATCACAACTCTTGATATTAAAACTACCGATAATACAGAAATTGCATCAAGATTGAAGGATATATTGTTAAAGACAATCATAATATCTGAAGTTAATTTCATGGGTAATTCAGGTTGCAGCATTGAAACAATTTGTGATTTTAATCCAGAGTACGGATTTGGTACCAGTTCAACTCTAATATCTAATATTGCCCATTGGGCCAATATTGATCCATATTCCCTTTTAAGTATAACCTTTGGTGGTTCAGGATACGATATTGCTTGTGCAAGAAATAATATGCCGGTTCTTTTTCAAAGGGTTGATAATGAAATAACTGACGTTGACACTGAATTTGATCCTCCATTTAAAGAGAATCTTTTTTTTGTTTTTTTGGGAAAAAAGCAAAGTTCATATCAGGAAATCAAAAATTTTAAGGATAATGGTAAATTCAATTCCATTGATATTGATACAGTATCAAAGATCACATTGGACTTAACACTTACCAATGATATTATTGAGTTTGAGAATCTGGTTGAAGAACATGAAAGAATAATGTCAAATATCCTTAATCGTCCTACAATAAAATCATTGTTATTTAGTGATTATAAAGGGGCTGTGAAATCATTGGGTGCCTGGGGCGGAGATTTTGTAATGTTTACAACCCGGTTGCCGGAGAAATCATTCAGGGGTTTGATGAAAAGCAAAGGGTTTGATGTTGTTTTCCGATATGATGAGATAGTTTTGTAATTGAAGTCAACGACTTCAATAGTTCCAAAAACAAATAATCCATACTATTTCTTAATTTTGTCGATAGCTAAATCACTAAATCATGAAATCAAAACGCACCTATAAACTATCTGGAAATATTGTTGATCTATGGGCAATGGAGATTTTCAAAGGAACTGTGCATGTCGAAAATGGCATAGTCAAAACCATTGTTAAAGAACTTGTGGATAATGATAATTACATACTTCCCGGTTTGATTGATTCCCATATCCATATTGAAAGCTCAATGCTAATACCATCTGAATTTGCAAAAATTGCAGTTAAACATGGTACTGTAGCAACCGTTAGCGATCCTCATGAAATCGGTAATGTGTTGGGAATTGATGGTATCAAGTATATGATTGAAAATGGTAGTAAGGTGCCTTTTAAGTTTTATTTCGGTGCCTCATCCTGTGTTCCGGCAACACCTTTTGAAACTTCTGGTGCAAAGTTCGGAGAGGAAGAGCTTGATGAACTGCTCAGTATGAAAGAGATAAAATATCTTTCGGAGATGATGAACTTCCCTGGTGTTATCAATCGTGATCCATGGGAAATGAAGAAGATTGAAATTGCCAATAAATATGGAAAGCCCATCGATGGACATGCTCCGGGGGTTACCGGAGATGATGCCAAAAAATATGCCGAAGCCGGTATTACAACTGATCATGAGTGTTTTACAATGAATGAGGCTCTTGATAAGATAAAATTTGGTATGAAAATTCAAATTCGGGAAGGTAGTGCAGCTAAAAACTTTGATGCTCTTATTGACCTGATGAAGGATCATGAAGACAAAGTTCTGTTCTGTTCTGACGACAAACATCCTGATGACCTTGTAAAAGGTCATATCAACCAGATGGTTGTTAGGGCAATACAAAAAGGATATAAGCCTCTGAATGTACTGCGGAGTGTAATCTTAAATCCAATTAAACACTATGATCTGGATATTGGAACCTTACGTGTTGGTGATCCGGCGGATATGATTGTAGTTGATAATCTGGAAAATTTTGGAGTTCTTCAAACTTATGTTGAAGGGGAATTGGTTGCAGAAGGTGGCTCTTCATATATTGATTCGATTCCCGAAAGCCAACCTAATAATTTCAAGGCGAACCCCATTAAATTGGAGGATCTCAAAGTTATTCCCAATGGGGATAAACTTAGGGTAATTGAAGCGTACGACGGACAATTAATTACTGGCTTTAGAGAAGAAAACTACAAGGTTGAGAATGGCAATGTAGTAAGTGATGAGGAAAACGATATCCTTAAAATGGTTGTGCTTAACAGATATGAAGAAGCAAAACCCGCAATCGCATTTATCAAGAATTTCAATCTGAATGACGGTGCAATTGCATCCAGTGTAGCTCATGACAGTCATAATATTGTTGCCGTTGGTACTAATGATGAGAAAATCGCGGAAGCAATAAATATGATTGTTAAGGAAGAAGGTGGAATATCATTGGTTACCGGTACTGAATGTAAAGTAATCCCATTGCCAGTTGCCGGACTTATGTCAACATGTGATGGTACAAGAATCGCAACCAGTTATTCAATTTTGAATGATTATGTTCATGCAATGGGATCGAAACTCCGAGCTCCATATATGACCTTATCTTTTATGGCATTACTTGTAATTCCCGAACTCAAACTAAGTGATAAAGGCTTGTTCGATGGCATAAAATTCACATTTACCGATCTTTTTAGTTAGATTCCCTTATTTAGAATTGATATAAATCTCATATGTAGCAATATATATACTTAATTGTATGTTATGTTTGTATTATACTTTTCTAATTTTGCACAAATTTTACTTGTATGGACAGAATAGATATAGACGTAAATAAACTGGAGAATGCGGCAAGTAAATTGCGGGCAATTTCACATCCAATGCGGATTGCCATTATTGACTTACTTTCGAAAGGGAACAAGATGAGTGTTACTGATATATATCAGGCACTTGACATTGAGCAAGCTACAGCATCACATCACCTTAGCATATTAAAAAATAAAGGAGTACTAGTTTCAAAACGTGATGGTAAAAAGATTTACTATGCGTTGAGAAGCCTGATATTAACTGAAATTATAGACTGTGTGAACAGGTGTAACGAATTTTAAATCAGAATTTCCAATCTTCTTCTATTTCCCAATTTGCTCTCACTTTCACCTCTTTCTGATAAAATATCACTGGTTCAGGCTGTAATTTTATACCATAATTACCCGGATCCCACTTACCATTTCCATTGAGGTCATATATAACCCTGAATTTATACATTGCCGGATTCATATCCTTATAAGTGATAATTGTGTCCTTATGAAAAAGAGTGTTACTTATGATATTTTCTTTGTCATCCATTAACTGAAGAATATAATCCTGATTGAATTCAGGTTGCAGATGGAAAACAAACTCACCGTAATCACTAAGGGGCAGAGTTCGAAAATTAATATCAATCATCTGTGTGTTAATATTGTTCCAGCTGGTAAATGAAGAATCAGGGAAAAATACCCTATACTTTGTATCTTCTTGATTATCAATAGGGATTTCTATCCTATTGTAAAGGCTATCCGTAAAGAAAAACTCAGGATTCCAAATGGAATCAACTCCCATCACCAATAAGGTTGAGTCCAAATTGTTAAACTCTACCATGGGTTGTGAAAACTCAACTGTCAGTTTCTCATCGGGTTTTATTATACCACCATTAATGTTCGATTTCCATCCAAGATATTCTTTCTTTTCAATGTCTTTTTTTCTAACCCTAGTGCTTTGCTTATTAGGGTCCAGTTTAAGATAAACAGTGCCAAGGGTATCTGAAAACTGAGTTAGAAGGAGTTCAAGTGAATCAACAGGTGGTTCATTCAGATACCATGTAATTGTATCCTTATTTTCTGAAAAGCGTTCTAACATAAGTGAATCATCGAAGAAGAAATTAAGCATTTCAAACTTTACATTTAGTGCAGGTTGGGTAAATGCGAATCTGACTTCATTTTTTGTTACCAGCTCTGCTTTTTCCAAACGTTGAACAGTATCCGGACTGAGGAACATTGAAAGGTCCACGCTGTTTTGCAATATTTGTTTTATTAATGTACTGTCAACTATGGCAGTATCCGTAACAATTATTGAATCTGCTTCAATTTTAATCTCAATAAGACTGTCAGCATGAATTGTATCTTTTTCAGGAACATCAATGTAGCCGGGCGTTATAAGTGTATCAAGGAAAGCAATCTGTTCAGCAGGTTGATCAAATATAATATTACTGTTTTGATCCAGAAGGGAGAATATCAGATACTCTTCATCCGACAATCCCGAAAATTGAAACCGGCCTTGAGCATTAGTTTTGCTCAGATAATAGGGAACAACATAATATGGTAGTGAATCAAAAACAATTGTGTCATTATTATCCTTATACAACATTACAAAAGCGCCATCAACAGGCAGATGTGTAAATGCCTCGGTTACTGTTCCGTACAAGCTTAATGAATCAACATAATCACCGGTCGAGAATATGTAAGTGTAATTGCTAACAGGGTTGTTTTCAGTAATATCGGTTATTGCATCTCCAAAATAAACTGAATATGTTGTGTTAGGTTTTAATTCTTCATTGAATTTCACCTGAAGTGTTTTACCCTTTATCCTGAAATCTGGTAATTCTTCCATAGGTGGTGAAATCAATGCTGCCTGCTGAATGTTTTCGAGCGATATAAATTCGTCAAACTTAACGCTGAATTTATCTCCGGTAAATTTTGCACTACCATTTTCAGGATAAGTTTCAAGCACAGTTGGCGGTGTAACATCCTTGGGCCCACCTGTTGGCTTTGTTATTGAATTAGCACATTGATTAGCAATTGCAGCTACCACAATAATTAGTAAATACAATGAAATTCTTCTCACTGAAAATGTATTTATTGAAAAATAATTCATTCTTAACACAACTTACAAAGATGCGAAATATTGTTATTTGTGGACGAGTATAATAATAGTTTTATAGTTTACTAAACTTATAACCTTTATCAGAATAATATTTCAGAAACTTTGGTAATGCATATTTCAGATTATCAGATGCTTTTAAGCTGTCGTGGAAAACCACCACCGTGCCATTTTGATCTGAAGAAATTGAGTTACTAAAACATGTTTCTCCGCTTACGGAACCATCAAAATCATAAGTTAGCACACTCCACATTACTATCGAATATTCATTTTTAAGCTTTCGTATCTGCGATAAGCTGAAACGGCCATATGGAGGACGGAACAACCTTGAGTCGATATATTCTGATGCTTTATCAATATTTTGATAATAGTCATGATTACTTACTTTCCATCCATTCAGGTGGTTATGCGTGTGGTTCCCGACAGAATGGCCCTGAGATATAATATTTTTGTACACATCTGGAAACCTGCAAACGTTTTCGCCTACACAGAAAAAAGTAGCTTTGGCATTGTAATCGTTTAAAGTGTTTAATACCCAGTTTGTTATATCGGGGTGAGGACCGTCATCGAAAGTTACAAACAGCTCTTTTGTGTCGGTTTTCACCTCCCAGATGAGTCCGGGAAACAGAGATCTTAATATTGAAGAAGATTTTACAAACATCTGACAACAAAAATAGTATAGTGCTCCGATTAGTAGGCAACTATTTGTTAGTTTTGTTTAAATTTTATAATCCAACATAGTTTAAAATGAAAAGATTAGTATTGGTACGCCACGGACAAAGTGTGTGGAATAAAGAAAACAGATTTACAGGATGGAAAGACGTAACACTTTCTGAGCAAGGTGTTAATGAGGCAATTAAGGCAGGTAAAGTTCTTAAAGATGAAGGGTTTAATTTTAAACTTGCATATACATCATATCTTACAAGAGCGATAAAAACCTTATGGTTGGCTCTAGAAGAGATGGATTGCATGTGGATTGAAGTAAAGAAAAGCTGGCGCTTGAATGAGAAGCATTACGGTAATCTTCAAGGATTAAATAAAATTGAAACTGCTGAGAAATATGGTGCTGATATGGTGCAGTTATGGCGTAGGAGTTTTGATACTCCACCTGAGCCGCTTGCCGCAGATGATGAAAGAAATCCAAAGAATGAAGCAAGATATGCTGAGTTGACTCCACAGGAATTGCCAATGACAGAATCTCTTAAGGATGTGATTGACAGGCTTATGCCGTACTGGGAAACAGAATTGAAGCCCGCTCTTCATGAAAATGATGACCTATTGGTGACAGCGCATGGAAATAGCTTGCGGGCTTTGGTCATGCATCTTAAAAACATGAGCCGTGAGGAGATTCTTGAATTCAATATCCCAACAGGTATACCATATGTTTTTGAATTTGACGATGATCTTAACTTTGTAAAAGATTATTTCATTGGTGATCCTGAGGAAATTAAAGCGTTAATGGAGAAAGTTGCTAATCAGGCAAAAGGAAAGTAGTAGTTCTAAGTACCGACTTTTGCCCCAATTGACCGAACTATGATCAAAAAATGGGTTATTCCCGACATACATGGATGTGTACGAACTATTCAAACACTCATTGAGAATCAGATTAAGCCAAATAAGAATGACCATCTGATTTTTATTGGTGATTATATTGATCGTGGTCCGGATAGCAAAGGTGTGATAGATTACATAATGCAATTGCAGAAAAATGATTATAACATTACTGCTTTGTTGGGTAATCATGAAGATTATTGCATAAGAGCCTACGAGGAAGATATTAAACACAAGGGGTTCTTGGGGTTCCGATCCAAATCGAAGGTTCAGAAAGAGTGGGAAGTTCATGGCGGAATTCAGACTATGGAAAGCTTTGATGCAGACTCACCTAAAGACATTCCTCTTGAATATATTGATTGGATGAGAGGCCTGCCTCACTATATTGAAGTAGATGATTTTATTATAGTTCATGCAGGAATGAATTTTAAAAATGAAGATCCTTTCTCCGATAAGCATTCCATGATCTGGATTAGGGATTTTAAAGTTGATCAAAGCAAGATTGGCGGTAAAAAAGTAATTCATGGTCATGTTCCTGTTAACCTTGAGTTTATAGACCTATCAATTAAGAGTCCTGATTATAAGTTTATTGATCTTGATAACGGAATCTATTTTGATGATAGAGCAGGCTACGGTAATCTGGTTGCTCTGGAGCTTGGTAGTATGGAATACACTCTTCAATCCTTAATGGATGAAGTTAATTATCGCAGATAAATCCTATCATAATTATGAATCAAGAAGCTGTTACAGGCATAATTCTTGCTGGAGGTGCAAGCCGCCGAATGGGTGAGGATAAGGGTTTATGTCATTTTAATGGTAAGCAGCTTGTGTCATATTCAATAGAAGTACTAGCACCCATTTGCGATAAGATAATAATCAGTAGTAATAATCCCGAACAGTATCGTAAATTTGGATATCCTGTTGTTGAAGATGAGATTAGAGACATTGGTCCCATCGGTGGGATTTGCAGTAGTTTGAAACATTCAAATACAGAGAAAAATCTAATTGTATCCTGCGATACACCATTTCTGAATAGAGATTCATTAATTCATATATTGTCTGAGTCGAAAGGTTTTGAGATTGTAATTCCTCAACATGAAAACCTATGGTATGAACCATTGGCCGGATATTATTCTAGATCAATTATTCCGAAGTTGGAAAAGGCAATTGAAAATAGGGATTATAAGCTTATTAACTTGTTTTCGAAAGTTAAGTTTCAGGCAATTAGTACCACATTGCTTCCTGGATTGGGAGACCAATATAGGAATATGAATACTCCCGAAGACCTGAAATAATGACCTTCAAGAAAAATCAGAAAAATGATATTTGGCTTAAAGCTGCAGTAGTTGGAGGACTTTGGGCATCTGTTGAAATTATTGTGGGGAGTTTTTTGCATAATGCCCGGTTGCCCATGGCAGGATCTACTTTGGCTTTTTTCGGAACAATATTGTTGTTAGGATATTATCAGGTATGGCCTGAAAAAGGACTGATTATAAGAGCAGGTTTGATAACTGCAATTATGAAATCGGTTTCACCTTCAGCGATTATTCTCGGTCCAATGATTGGAATAATGCTAGAGGCAATTATGATTGAATTGGCTTTGTTACTGGTTGGAAGGAATTTCGTTGGTTACCTGTTAGCAGGAATTCTAAGCGTTTCGAGTGCGCTGTTTTATAAAATATTGAGTATGCTGATATTTTATGGATATGATTTGTTACAGGTGTATCTTAACATTATTAATTTTGGATTGAAACAACTCAGAATTGATGAAGCCCAACCGGTTGAAGTTCTTGTTGTTTTGCTTTGTTTCTATATTGTAATGGGAACAATTGCCGCAGTGCTTGGCTACTTTGCTGGTCGAAAGGCAATGAGTTTGGGAACTGATTCCGGCAATCTTGATATTAAAAAGAACAATAAATCTGTTGATGATTTCTTTAAAATTGAAAAAGGACAACATACATCAATACTTATGTTGTTTGTTCATATTGTGGCCATTCCAACAGGTCTGTTTTTGATAAATGTTAGTATTGGCTGGTACAGGTTTCTATTTGTATTTGTTTATTTACTGATAGTGGGTATAAAGTACAGATATGCTTTACGCAGATTGAGAAAGCCGGTTTTCTGGATTCAGTTGATAATTATCGTCGTGCTTTCAGCATTATTTTGGAAAAATGAAAATGACGAAATTGTTTTCTTCCAACTTGCTGGCTTTTATGCCGGATTGGAAATAATGATAAGGGCATTATTTGTAATAGTAGGATTTACCGCCATAAGCATAGAGCTTAGAAATCATAAGGTGAAAGCTTTTCTGATGAGAGTGGGGATGGGAAAGTTTTATCAATCCATAGAGCTGGCATTCAGCGCATTGCCATCGATGATTTCATTGTTACCTAGCTCGAAGCTGATAATAAAGCAACCGATAAAGTCGTTACTATTACCATTGGTTATGGCCGATAGATGGTTACATCATTTTGAGGATATTGAAAAAGATGAATAATGATAAAACCCTGTTTGAAGCCATAAGGAATTTAATTTTTATTCCTTAGAGATACTTTGAGCAATTCGTTGTATGATTTTGTAGTTAATCATTATTGCAATTTTTACCACAAAGTTTCTCAAAGTACTCACAAAGTACCGCAAAGATGATTGCTACCAAACAAGATTTTCCAGCTGATTCTTTACTTCATTTTCATCCGGATTTATACCAAAAATTAGCGAGGGCTTCAGGTAATGAAGTTGGTTATTTTGTTTAAATAGTTCCTCACCGCCTCCGGTGATATTCAGCATAACAATACTGTCAGTATCAATTTCATTCTTTTTAACAGAATCAATTAAGGTAGCTGTTGCAATTGCAGCTGCAGGGTGAATATCAATACCTTCAACATCAAGAAATACTTTTGCTGCTTCTCTTGCGTCTTCATTTGTTGCTAATAATACATCACCACCGGCATCTTTCAGTGCGTCATACAATCCACCTGTAATAGAGTAGGGTGGTTTCCGGTTGGATAATACCTTGGCATCAATTATTTCTACCTGTCTTCTTGCTTCATTATCATCAAATGGCAATAATGGTCTTGAATCAGCCTTCCAGGCATCATAAATAGGATGAAATGGATAATTCTGACTTACCATTAATTTCATCTTTTTATTTCCGTACCTGCCATCTTCGATAAGTCTTAAATTTGCTTCCCATGCAGCAATTGCTCCTGTTCCGCTTCCAATGGCCTGAAAATAGTAATCAGGGATTTCGCCAATGAATGTTGTTGCGCTTAACATGGTTGTACCCATCCCATCACGGCGAGCAACATTTTTTGCGCCTCCTTCAGCGAAAAATTTGTCCATTGTAACGGCTATATTCGATAAATGAATAGCATCAAAGTAATCACTTCCGCTCGCACTACAAATTAATTTAACACAGTCGTTTAGAGGCTTGTCGAACCAGAGAGCATTCAGATTATCCTCAGGAACACTCAGCAATAATGGGATATTATTATCAGAACATACCTGAGCAAATGCACGTGCTGTATTACCCGCTGAAGCCACAACCAATATCCTTTTCTCATCAACTGACATACGACCACAAACACTAAATGCTTCCGTTTCCTTAAAGGAACAGGTTTTCATTTCCACGCCTTTCTCAGGCCAGTATCCACTAAATGTAATATATAGGTTTTTTAAACCAAGACACTTGGATAATCCTTCACTTTTATAGGTAACAGGTGCGAATGACCCTACTAAAGTTCTGCTTATTGGTAACCAGTTTGCAAACTTGTATAATCCATGTCTATCATCGTTTAGTTCAAGCTTTTTACTTTCGTAGATTGCTCTTATTAGTGATGGCTTTTTTTCGTTTATTGGATCAAGGTCCCAGCCTTTATCGGCAAAAGTATTTCCTGTTGCCACCGACATCAGATTATATTTGGTTTGAAAGTCTGTCATTGTTGTGAATTTTGAATGGCAAAAATAGGAAATAGAGCTACAATGTATCCTCAAAATCTATTTTTTCATTCTGCATTTCAAATACAAGATTGTAATAATGCAAATTAGAGTTATGTGACCATGAAGCTGAAACAGCATTTTTGGTTGATTTTAAGGCATTAATAAACTTTCGTTGGAGTCGTTTTGGATTATATAATTCATTCCAGGCCTCATTTGCTGCCTCAGTCAATTCATTAACCGACATAAGTTTGGGTTCAAAAACAACCTCGACAAAATCATAGTGAGCCCAATCCTGAGGATAATTATTATAAACTAATCTTTTTTCATCTCTCATTCTTTTAAACAGAGGTGTGCCTGGAAGCGGAGTTAGAATGCTGGCCTGCATTGTATCAATATCAGCACTTAGAATATACTTAACTCTGTTTTGAATAGTTTCATGAGTATCCGATTCAAGACCGAAGATAAATGCTCCCAGTACTGCAATTCCATATTGGTGAATCTTATCGTAAACCTTTTTAAAGTTGTCGATACCAATTTTAACATTCAAGTTCTTATTTGCATCCTCAAGCTGACTAACTAGTTCCGATTCTATTCCAAGGAAGATCATTCTACATCCTGCTTTAGCAGCAAGTTCTAGTACTTCATCATACTCTGCAATATTCATTGAAGCAGCACAAAACCAGTCTTTTTTTATCCCTCTTCTAATTATTTCATTACAAATATCGATTACCCTTTGTGCAGATGTTTTTGAGTATCCAATAAAGTTATCATCAACAAAATAAACTTTATCCTGTGGAATTTTCTCGAATTCATCTACAACATCAATAACATCACGAGGGCGATATCGTTTTCCGTTGAATGTATGAACCGAACAAAAATCACAACTCATGGGGCAGCCTCTTGTTGTTTGAATACTACCAAATGCATATCCCGGATTGTAGAGATCGATTCTCGGTTGAGGCGAATTAACCATTGGTTTCAATTCACCGTTGTATGTCTTCTTAAGTTCACCATTTTCGAAATCCTCAATTACCGTTGACCAAACACTTTCTGCCTCACCAATTACCACACAATCAGAATATTTCAATGCCTCATCCGGCATTACTGAAACATGAATTCCTCCAATAACTGTTGGAATATTTTTTCCTCGGTAAACGGCAGCAATTTCATAAGCTCTGGTGACCTGTGAAGTAAGTGCTGTTAATCCAACAAGATCGGCCTCCCTGAACTCAAAACGATCAAAGTTTTCATCGATCAGTTCAATATCCCATGTGTCGGGCGTTAATGCTGCAATTATTGCAAGACTCATAGGAGGGTAGATCGACTTCTGGTCACGAATTAATCCCGAGCGTTTTGTGCTCAAGGGGTTTATTAAAAGTAGTTTTTTCTTTGGCCCGGCCATTATCGAAATGTTAAATAAAAGGATTATCCTTAATATCTTTTAACCCAAAAATATCTGTTAGATTCAGCTGAGGTCGGGAATCATCATGCTCAAAAACCATATTGTAATATTGTATATTTGATCCATAGGACCATATTCCTGCCGCAGGGCTTTTGGTTTGTTTTAGAGTGCGCATGAATTTCTTTTTCAGCGTAGTTTCATTGTAAAGCTTATCCCAGTTTTTCTGAATTTCGCTACTTATTGTTTCATGATCCATTATATCATGCTCAAAAACGACTTTCCCAAAATGATATTCCTGCCAGTCTTCAGGATAATTGTTAAGTGTAATCTTGTTCGCCTCCGTCATACGATTAAACAAACCTGTTCCAGGTAAGGGAGTAAGAATAGTAGCTTGAACTGAGTCGATGGAAGCATCGTTAATATAATCTGTTCTGGCTGCCATAGTTTCGGGAGTGTCCGTATCAAGTCCGTAAATAAATGCACCCAGTACAGCAATTCCATATTTGTGGATTTTGTTAAAGACTGTATCATAGCTATCAATGCCCATTTTGGCATTTAACTTCTTATTCATGTCTTTAAGCTGGTCGATACGTTCAGATTCAATACCAAGCAATACCATTCGGCAACCTGCTTTTGCCGCAAGTTCCAGTACTTCTTCATTATCAGCAAAATTCATTGAAGCAGAACAAAACCATTCGATTTTAATACCTCTATTAATTATACCATTAAATAATTCAATGGCTCTTCGTTCTGATCTTTTACCATAACCGATCAGGTTATCATCTACGAAGTAAACCATGCTGTGTTTAAGGGTTTCGAGTTCATTGAGCACTTCCTCAACGGGTCGTAGTCGGTATGAATTACCATTAAATGTATGTACCGAACAAAAATCGCAACTCATGGGACATCCCCTTGTCGTTTGTATACTGGAGAACTTATAATCTTCATGAAATATTTCGTGTTTTGGTCGAACAGCATTTTCCATTGGAAGTAATTTTCCGGTGTATTGGTTGCGTAATTCTCCGTTTTCAAAATCACGGATAAGATCTTTCCAAACACTTTCCACCTCGCCAACAACGACAGTATCAATGTATTTTTTAGCTTCCTCCGGCATCATTGATGCATGTATGCCGCCCAACACAGTTTTGATTCCTTTTTCCCGGTAAACGGCAGCCAATTCATAGGCCCTGGTAACGCTTGATGTTAGTGCTGTGATACCAACGAGATCGGCTTTACGGTATTCAAATTCATCAAAATTTTCGTCTAACAATTCCACTTCCCAATTATCAGGAGTGAGCGAGGCAATTATTCCCAATCCTATTGGTGGGTATATAACTTGTTTATGAATTATTAGTCCTTTGGTTCTTGAATTAAGAGGATTTATTAATAGAAGTTTCTTCTTTTGTTTAGTCATAGTCATGGTAATTCTGCCAGCAAATATAGTGATTATTAGATATGACTAGTTCGGTGAGAATACAACAATTCCTCCTGTTAAATTTTGAATTTAATCAGGAGGAACTAAAATCAGAAAGCTCTAATAACTATGGTTAATATTTTATCACTTTTTCCGTTATGGAGTTATTGCCATACTGAATTGTCAGGATATATATTCCTGCCGGTAGATTGCTCAAGTCAATACCTCTTTCGGTTATTTTGCTTGAAGCAATCCATTCTTTTTCATAAACAACTGCCATTACAGAGTTTGATAGCTTTGTGATAACCTTTTCATTGCTTGTACCAACTATTTCGATTTTCAATTTATTAGAAACAGGATTAGGATAAATATTGTATGAAAACTGTTTATCACCACTGGAGATATCAGTTATCTGACCAATACCAAATTCAAAACTTGCATATCCACCAAAGTCAGGGTCGAATGTGTAAAGTGGGAAACCTTCAGCGTCAATTATTTTGAAATAACCAGTACCCTGAGCAGGCAATGCCCAAAAGTCAAGACCATTGTCGCCTGTATCATCAACCCTTAATTTATAACAACCAGGATCTAAATCAAATTCGTCCTCATAAACGGTATTGGGATCACAATTATCACGCTCAAATATTAGATTACCCTCCTTGTCAGTTAAGGTATAAGATGTCTGGAATCCGTAATTATTTGTTTTTAGCTTTACAGTGATAGGGTTGCCATCTTCATAAACATGAATATCTTCGAAAGATGAAGAATAGGAATTATTGTATTCATATTCATCCTGTACATCATTAACCTCTAATATGTTAACATTAAATGTGTTTGATCCACTCATCCAAAATGTTAATTCATCCACAGGCAAAACAACTGTTTCTTTTTGGAGAAACTCAAGGTTTCCGGTCCAGGTGTATGTTTCACTGCTACCACCATCAATAAAATATTCAAATTCAATTTTGGTAATTTCTGATGATCCTGTATTTTGAACAATAACTTCAGGATATGTACATGCAGGATTAAATCTACCATAGCTTGCCTCATCACTGTTTGGTTTTATTGTTTTAATTATTGATGCATCAATATTAAAATTAGGAGCGCCATAGGTTACAAGCTGGTTATTTACAATATAGTTTGACGTTCCGGATGCTGTTGATAGTCCGTAGTCCAGAATATGAGTTTGTCCGGCAGTAACATATTCGGTGATGTCGTATTCAAATAATGTGCTTGGGGCACCCGGACACCATCCTGCACGGTCGTAAATCCATGTGCCACCTTGTGGATAAATTGCATTTTCAGCACATTCTGTCCATACCCACCATTCATATTCTAAATCACCTCCATCGATATTCAGGTTATGCTGACGACCAATAAACTCTCCCTGCTGACCATGACCGGTAATTACTGACCTGAATTTGAATTGTTCACCATCGGTGTTAAAAGGGAAACTTCTTGGTTCAAATGACCGGTCTGCAAGAATGCTTGTATAACCTTTGCTATCGGGCCTCCAAACCTGATTAATATCGAGAATATCATGTGGTGGAGTTCCTATAATAAACATGAATTTTATATCCATATCTTCCTGCCTCTGACCACCTCTTTCGATTGTCATGCGTTTCGATCCTTGGAGTATAGGTGTATAATCTGTTACATCAAATGCCCATGTTTTACCTTCCATCCCAAGATCCAGATAGATACCGTAAGGAGTAACAAATGACATGATTTCATATTTGGAAGGATAACGGTTTAAATATGCTAGTTCTGAAATTTCAATCGATGCGGTATGGGTAATCAAGGTTGAGTCAATAGCAACTCCCTCTGGATTGAATGTATGTTGGTATTGTTCTTCCCAGAATTCATTAACACTTACCTCATTAATGCTATCATGGAGCATTGTTCCATAACGTGGAATTATTTCATATTCTCTTACAATGTTTGGAGTTAATAGTAATGAATCGGTTATAATTTGGTCAGTGACAGAAATATCGTAAACACCTTGAGCAAAAGTTAGATTTGGTCTTTCTGTTACTTCGTTAAAACCTCTGGTCAAATTAATACCTCTTTCATATACCCAATAAAGAAAATCATTAATGGTACCTGTTTCGGCATTTGGTGAAATATCTGTAACTGTGGTTCCTGATCCTTCATCAAGATTGTAATAAGCAACAAGGTTGCTGTAGAATGGATGAGATGATGTTACCGGTTTATTCATCCAGTCGTGGATTGTCTGCTCATCAAGTTCCTTATCCCATATTCTGAATTCGTCCATATTCCCAAAATATGAACGATTGGCGGTACCACTGGTTGCGAGGATAAATTCCTGGATATCAATCAATCTGGTTTTGCCCGTTCCTGAATGCCAAAGTTCACCATTTCTATATATTTTCATATTACCGTTAGAAGCATTTTTTGTTATTGCCCATTGACACCAGCTCCCTTTAATTTCATTGGCTGAGGCAGCTTTGTCAATTCTGTCATATCCAGAGCCATCATTTCCACAGTCGAAGTAAATATTTGAATTTCCCCATGGAAGGTGCAGGTTTACCTGTCGGTTATTATCAGCATCAACACCATGAAGAATACTGTTATGGATTGGTTGAACATCCGAATTTCCATAAGACCAAAATGTAATAGTAAGCTCCTCGGAAATGCTTGAAAATGCAGTGGTTGGTATTTCGATTTTTCCGTTTACTGAGTTTATGTTATATCCATTCAAACTATAAATACCGGAAATATTACTAGTTGCTTCACCTTCTATTTGGATTGCATTTGAGATTGTGTTGTTTGTGAAAGATAATTCTACAATTATATTTGATGTTCCATTCCAAACAAATGGAGTATGAAACTGGATTCTATTTGTTCCTGAAACAAGGCTAAAATCATGAAAGTAAACTTCTGTAAAATCTTCAATATCAGGATTGTTACCATCCAGAGACGTTTTGTCAGTATGTTTAATTCTAACATGTAAATATTCCGCATTAGCTGTATTGTTGGTTACTTCGAACAGCAAGGCATCAATGTTTCCGCTTGTAATTCCGGCAGCTGTCATTTCCGATTGTGTATACAGGTACATTGCTTTACCAGAATTATCCTCGGTTGATAAAGGATGAGTTAATGCAAGATTCCCGGATCCTATTGTTGATAGGTTTTCACTTGTAGTACCATTCAGAATAACTTCTTTCTGACGGTATTGATAATAGTCGAAAATAGGTGTTTCAACATAGTTAAATGTACTTCCTGAAAAAGCTGATATAGTATGGGAGTTGGTGAAATTAAGCACGGAATCAACTCTGGAAGAATCATTTATATATGTATTACATGAATAATCCCATTCACCACAACCCAAGTTTGTATTCCCCGGAACTGATACCAATCCATCCTTACACCTCATGTTATAGAGCATTATTATCTTTTCATAGGTTTGATTGGGATCATCAGGAAAATCAATCATGGTATCCCTGATTCCACCACCGGAAGTTTGTGAGTAATTAAATGTTGGTACTATAATAGTATCGCCAACTGATTGTGCAATCAACAAGGAAGAAAGGATCGCCAGACAAAAAGCAAAAAAGATTTTCATAATATAAAAGTTAGAATTCTATAACAAGACACCCTTATTATAATAATGGTGTTACAAAAATAGGATGATTTTCAAATGGCATTCCGTAAATTTATCTTAAGGTTCAACAAATATCAATATATTTGAAAGCTATACGAACTACAAATAGTTTGATTTTATATCATTTGCATAGATGCTAAACAAAGGATATAAACACAATAATAATATTGATGAAATGAGAAAAAAACTTACCCTCAATTATTGGAGAGTGATAGTTATTTTTGTGAGTTTGATGATTTCGAGCCTTAGTTTTGGCCAAAATCGGGGAACTATTATTACTGATACCTTATCACAAAAAAATCAGTCAATAGAAACTTCAGAAGTATCAATTAAATCAGGTGAGGTAATTATCAAAACTCAACGATTGTACGAGTCACTTATTTCAGAAGAGGATATTAACTTGCTTGTTAATCGAAATGATTCCATATTGGCGCTGCTTGATAGTGTTTTGATTATTGACAGGCAACTTGAACTGGCATCCATGACAACCAGAACCCTTAGTAATAAACTGGTTTATTGGAAAGGTTTTGCTGATTTGATTAATAAAGAAAAAAATGATCTGGCATATGAAATCAATATTCTAAGCGATTATAAAAAGGATAATGAAGAAGATATCTCACTTTGGCTTAATACAAAAAAAATAATCCAGGAAACAGAGTCAGAATTACCATTAATTGAACGAGTTGATATGTTGCTGTCTGCTCTGGATTCTTTGAAAACTGTCCTAATAGTTAAAACCGACAGACTTCTAATCTCATTAAACAGTACAACAAGAGAGGGTGTTCTTATTGATGATTTTATTGCCAGAATTGACCAAACTTATATCGACAAAAAGAATGAAATATTTGTTCAAAATGAACCATCACTTTTTTCCATCGATTATTCTGACCCAAGTAAAACAAGTTTTATTGAACCCGTAACGAACTTCTATAACACTGAAGTTAAGGATATGTTCACTTACATTAGCAATAATATATCAAATATGATATTGCAACTGTTATTGCTGTTATTGCTAATTATTTTATTTAAACAATTTAAAAAAAGACTGCTCACATCACAAATTGTTGAAGGATTATTTTATCGCAAAATGCTGGTTAAAATAATGTCGAGAAGTATTAGCGTTGCATTGATTATTGCAATATTTATTTCAATGATTTTTTTTACTGACCGCCCTGAATTACTCAGGGAGGTAATATTGTTGTTGATTGCAGTACCGATAATGCTGATTTCAATGATTTTCGGTGGCAGAAAGTTTTATTATATGATCTACTTGTTCGGAATGGTTATAGTATTGAATATCATTTATATAGCTTTTCCTCCTGACAACCTTTATTACATACTCCTTCTTTTGGTAGCTGCCATAATTGAGATTTTTATACTATCGAAATTGATACAACACTTTTATCGCAAACCATTCTCAAAACCAATCGTTAATAGTTTAATCATATTAGTATTATTGGTTAACCTTGGGGCTGCAATAATGGGATTTGCAGGATTGCTTTACGGATCTACAACATTGGCCGAATTAGCAATAAATGTTCCTGTTGCAAATGCCTTTAGTGGTTTGTTGGCATTTTCTTTAATTATCATATTAAACGGGCTTATTTCGTTTGCTATTGATAGTCAAAGAATGAGAAAACTATATGTAATCAGAACCTATGGAGATGTAATTAAGAAGTGGTCAATAACAATCGTAAATATTGTATTTGGATTTTTATGGATAAGATCTGTTATGACACAGGTTAATGCTGAAAGGCCAATTGCTGAGGCAATTACAGGCTTTCTTACTGATAAGGTTAGTATTGGTGAAGCTACTTTTACCTTGGGTAATATCATCATGTTCTTTTTTGTAATCTGGCTTTCAATTGTGGTGTCACGCATTATTAGGGTTCTTCTGGAGCATGATATTCTTGATAAGTTCCGATTGGCAAAAGGGGTACCACATACAATTGCCATTATGGTTCGTTATAGCATTATTACAATTGGTGTACTACTTGCAGTAACTGCCGCAGGCCTTCCGCTTAGTAGTATTACCGTAATGGCAGGTGCATTTGGAGTTGGTATTGGTTTCGGACTGCAACACATATTTAATAATATCGTGTCTGGTTTTATTCTCTTATTCGAAAGACCAATTCAAATTGGTGATACAATAGAAGTTGGACAGATGATTGGGAAGGTTAAATCAATAGGAATAAGATCTAGCAACATTAAAACCTTTGATGGAGCGGATGTTATTGTTCCTAACGGACAGCTGATTTCTAACGAGGTTATAAACTGGACTTTGTCTGATAAAAGTAGAAGAATTGAAGTTGTGGCCGGTGTGGCATATGGCTCAGATCCGCATAAGGTTAAGGCATTGTTTGAGACAGTACTTCAAAATCATAAAGATATTCTTGATGATCCTGAACCAAGTGTTTTCTTTCAGGGACTTGGTGATAGTTCCCTTGATTTCCGATTACTATTCTGGACCTCCAATTACCCTGAATGGATAAGGATTAGAAGTGATATTGTTTTTGGTGTACATGATATACTGGTTAAAGAAGATATCAATATTCCATTCCCTCAAATGGACTTGCATCTTAAATCAGTTGATAAGAGTATTGATTTGATAAAGAAATCGAATAAATGACAGAGGTTTTGAAATACTAAGAATAATGAAGAAAATATTTTTGTTTGCATTAATTTTCCTAATGGGATCAGCTCTACAATCTCAAATCCTGATATCATTAATATTCGGAGATAAATTAAACAATCCGGGTATTGAGTTTGGTTTGGAGGGTGGAATTACCTTGTCTTCAGTTTCAGGTTTTAACTCAAACAAAATGTTACCTGCTTTCGGGCTAGGTTTTTATTTTGATATAAAGCTTAAAAACCAACTATATCTTAATACAGGTCTTTATGTGAAATCTACCTATGGTGTTAAGTTAGATACAACCGATTTAAATATTCTTAATGCTAAAATTGAACCCAATCCAGGTGATTACAGACTTAAACTGAACTATTTCTCAATACCTATTTTACTTAGATATCGATTTAAAAATCATATGTATTTCGAATTGGGACCTCAGGCTGGACTGATGTATAAATCATACGTTGAGTACAATGATAAAATTGATGATAAGGACATCAGGGTAAGAACCTATAACAGAGAATTATTCAATAAAATTGATGTTGGTGCTACCGCAGGCATGGGTATTGTGCTTCAAAAAGGAACAGGAATGACAATCGGAGTAAAATATTATTATGGATTTACTAATGTTCTAAAAGATGTTTCGGGAACGAAAAATAGTTCCTTATTCATTAAATGTAATATCCCCATTGGTAGAGGTAAAAAGAAAAAAGACAAAGAAGTAAACGATTAGTTAGTCTCTTATTGGTAGTTTTATTTGTACTTTAGCAAAATAGAATCACCAAATTAACCACCATGTCCGAACAACCAGAAGTGCTTCATTGCACGGCTACTAACTATTATGGGTCGTCGCCAAAAGAAGGTGACATCCTTCGTGAAGAAAGTAAAAAACCATCACCCAGAGTAGAAGCAATCCGTAACAGATATTTTGAAACAAAATCTTCGGCCTCCATGGAGTTTCCTTACTGGTATACCAGAAAATGGGAAGAGAAAGAAGGCGAAGTGCCAATTGTTAGGCGTGCCGAAGCCTTACGGTCAGGTTTTGAGCATCTTACACCATCCATATATCCTGGCGAATTACTGGTAATGGGAAAGGCAGGTTATCTGCGTGGATCATATCCAATGCCCTGGTTATCAGAAGCATTTTTTCTTGCCAAAGAAGACGAAATGTATAAGGAAGCCTTGGAAGCCGGAAAGGTAAGCGCCGATGAGGTTACAACCATGGGGCAGGGTGGTGGTAATGTTACCAAAAGTATTGGTAATGTTATGTCAATTGCCGGTAAGTTTGGAATGAGAAAAGAAGAAATGCCAATGTTGCTAAAAATAGCTTCAAAATGGTATAATAAATCTGTTGATGATATCGGACATCATTATGAACAGATGGTCCCCGGTTACGATACCAAAGAGGAAATAATGCGTGCTGTAATTTGCATGTTCGACTCAGGTTATACACTGCCACAAGGACGTGAAGTGATGAACTATTATTACCCACTTCAATATGGTATTAATGGGATTATTGATATCTGTAAAGAAAAACGAAATAATAGTGCAGGTTATCCTAATATGGACAGACTGTATTTCTACAAATCTGTGGAAACAGTAATGCAGGGGATTCAGAAATGGATTAAAAATCATGCTGATGAAGCCAGATTTATGGCCAGTCTTGAAAAAGAAGAAAAACAGCTAGCTGAATATATGGAAATTGCTGAAAGACTAGATTGGCTTTCAGAGAAACCTCCTCGCGATTTTAGAGATGCTTTACAGCTTGTATGGACATTTCATGTTTCTGTGTTGAATGAAGATGCGATTTCCGGATTATCACCGGGCAGACTTGGTCAGGTGCTATATCCATTCTGGAGAAAAGATATGAATGAAGGTAAACTTGACAAAGAAACTACCATCGAATTGCTGGAATGTATGAGAATGAAATTCACGGAACTCGATTGTTTTGCCTCAATGGGAGTAGTTGGTGGAGTTCTCAGTGGAAATACATTTAATAACCTTTGTGTAGGTGGACTTACAAAAGACGGTGAAAGTGCTGCAAATGAGTTGGAAACATTAATCCTTGAATCATCAATTACATGTGATACACCACAGCCTACATTGAGTTTGTTGTTCGATGAGAAACTACCTGAGGAATTTTTACTCAAGGGGATCGAGACAACTAAAATTGGAACAGGATATCCGGCATGGGTGAGCAACAGGGTAGCAATGGAATTTCTAATGGAAAACTTCAGAAAAGAAGGTATGCAACTTGAAGAAGCACGTGCATGGTCGATCGGTGGTTGTTTGGAAACATCCGCAGGAAGTTGGATGCCACTTGAATTTAATGGTGAAACACATTATATCCCAGGAGGATCAGCACCGGCTACAAGTGTAGGAGTTCACTTTATCTCATTACCAAAAGTTCTGGAAGCTGTATTATTCGATGGTATTGATAAACGAACAGGAAGAAGAGTTTATCCTGCTCATGGTAAAGAATTGAAAACCTACAATGAGCTTTGGGAAACATTTAAAGAATATTTTAGTCTGACAGTTGAAATTCTGACCCTGACAAATAATATCCAGCATGATATCTGGGGTAAGGTTAGTCCTTCGATTGTTAACTCAATGCTAAAACCCGATTGCCTTGAGGTTGGCAAAGATATAAGTAATAAAGGTTGTCGTTATAATAGAACTTTCAATGTTGAAATTTGTGGAGGTGTTAATCTTGCTAACTCGCTGGCATCCATGAAGAAAAATGTTTATTTGGAAGAGAATTTTTCCATTTCTAAACTTAAAGATGCAATCATTGCTAACTTCGGCTATTTAAATGCTCAGGAGATAGGTTCTTATAGTTTGATAGAACAGAAAAAAACGGATACTTACGAAGACTGGATTAAAATTCACACTCAATGTCTGGATGCTCCAAAATATGGAAACGATGACAGTTTTGTGGATAGTATTTTCAGAGAATGGCAAAATTGGTTTAGTGCGATGTGTGAGAATTACAAATCACTTTACGACGAGCCTATGTACTCATGTCAGATTTCTGTGTCAACACATGCACCTATGGGAGCCGTAACACTTGCAACTCCTGATGGCAGACTAAGTGGAACAACTTTTGCCGATGGATCTGTTTCTGCATATCCCGGAACGGATAAAAATGGACCCTATGCTTTGTTTAATTCTGCAACATGTTACAATCATGCTTTGTCGCAAAACTCGCAGCTCAATATGAAAATACATCCTTCAGTGGTAAGAGGGCGTGAAGGATCAAGAAAGTTCTTGGAAATGATAAAAGCATATCTCCGTAAGGGTGCCTTCCATGCTCAATTTAATATTGTGGATTCGCGAATGCTAAAGGATGCACAAAATCATCCTGATAATTATCGCGGACTTATGGTTAGAGTCGCAGGTTTTACTCAATATTGGGTTGAACTTGGTAAGCAAATCCAGGATGAGGTTATTGCCCGGACTGAATACGAAGAAATTTAAGTCATAAATCAGTTAGTCAGATAATTAGATGAAACACAAAGACTGTAATTATTACCTTCCCATTGATGCTTTTAAAGGGTTATGTAAAAGGGACAAGAGCAAAATTAATGCTGATGATAAAAGTTGTGAGCATTTTGAAAAAGCACCGCAGTGTGCACATTGTTCAAATTTTGAAATTACTTCGGATGACATGGGAACTTGTATGAAGAAATATGATGCCTATCCACAAATGAATGCACGCACTTGTGCTGAATTTCACTGGAATTAAAGTGGGAAAGGAAGCATACATTTTTGATATTCAGGGACTTTCTGTTCATGATGGTCCAGGATGCCGAACTCTTGTTTTTCTACAGGGATGTACATTAAATTGTTCATGGTGTTCAAATCCGGAAGGAATAAGCTTGTCACCTAATCTCCTTTATAATTCCGATAAATGTCGTTTGGATGGTAATTGTATTGAAGATTGTCAATTTGATGCAATAAGGATTGAGGACAATAAGCTAATTATTATACGTGCATTATGTAAGGATTGTAATGATTATTCTTGTTTGAAGAATTGCTACACGAAGGCTCTTAGCATAAGTGCTAACAAAACGCAAGTTGATAAGGTGTTTAGTATTATTAACCGAGATAGGCAATTTTGGGGGCAAGATGGAGGAATCACCTTTTCGGGAGGGGAGCCATTGCTTCAGATTGATTTTGTGGAAGAATTATTACAACGTTGTCATGATGCTTTTATTCACACAGCTGTAGAAACTTGTGGGAATATACCCTGGCGTAACTTTCAACGAACCATTCCTTATCTCGATTGGATATTTATGGATATAAAACACCCTGATTCTGCAAAACATCATAGTATGACTGGTGTTGGAAATGAAACAATCTTGGCAAATGCTGAAAATCTTGCCAGAGAATTTGATGGACGCCTGATAGTCAGAATTCCTGTAGTCCCGGGATTTAATGATACAGAAGAGGCTCTGGAAGGTTATAAAGATTTTCTTGCATTTATCAATGTTAAGGAAGTAAATTTACTGCCTCTGCATCATCTTGGTAGAGAAAAGTATAAATTAGTTGGAAAGAAGTACATAATGAACTCTCTGAAAACGCCCTCTCAGAAACGGATGAAGGAAATCGAAGATGTTTTTTTTAAGGCAGGAATAACTTGTTATTCAGGAAGTTCAACACCATTCTAAGTTATGTTAGTAGGTACTGAAGTTATTTGAAACCAAATGCTAATTATTTCTTAAAAAGACTGAATTAATGGACTTTGTTAAGCTATTATATTACTTTTGTGGAGATTTGATTCGTTACTAAACATTATTGCAGGTTAGTAGTATTTGAATTTAGAGTGATTAGCCCCTTATTATCAGTTACATAACTTGCGTAATTATACTATATGAAAAAACACACTTTCCATATTCCGGTAATGGGAATAGGTTTCACAATTGATACTCCACTGAAAGTATCACAATATGGCATTGATTCTGTGATTTCTTTGGTTGATGACAAACTTCTTGAGAAATTGAGAAAAATGTATAGTCAAAAGTTTGAAATTCCATATTTCGAGATAAGTGAAAAATTAGATGATTTCCGTGCAAAACGCATTACTTCATATTTGAATATGATCAATGATCAGGCAGAAAAGAAGTTTGATGAATTTAAAAATGCCAGCATTGAAAAAGCAAATGAAATAAAGGAATATTTCAATATGCTACCAGATACTTCTGAGATTAAGAAGGAATTTAACATACTAACTGAGAAATATTTTAACCTTAGTGAAGTTAAAGGCTGGCTTCGAGATAACCTTTCAATGGGTAGTATCGATGTAAATATCATGACAAAAATCGATAAGGATAATTATAAGGATGGTGAAAAACTTCCCATTGAATATAATGATGCACATGCTGCCTTACGAGGTTTTGCCACTAGTAATCTTCATTCATCAGTGGTGATTTCTGCAGGTATGAGCCCCAGACTATACAGCTATATTGAGAAATTTGATGATTTCTATCCTGATAAAAGCGGGTATATAAAAAAGAAGATTATTCTTAAGGTAAGTGATTATAGGTCAGCACTTATACAGGGAAAATTCTTTGCGAAAAAAGGTCTTTGGGTAAGTGAGTACAGGATCGAGTCGGGTTTAAATTGTGGTGGTCATGCGTTTGCCACCGATGGTTATCTGATGGGGCCTATTCTTTCAGAGTTCAGTGATAATAGAGAGGAACTTACATCAACCGTTTATCAGTTGTATGTAAGCGCACTTGAGAGAAAGAACCGTAATATTCCAACTGAGAGCTTGCCACTAAAGATTACTGCGCAAGGTGGTGTAGGAACTGCCGAAGAACATCAGTTTTTGTTAGATCATTATGGTATTGATTCAGTAGGTTGGGGAAGCCCGTTTTTATTGGTTCCAGAAGCTACAAATGTTGATGATTTTACTTTGAATGAACTCGCTGATGCAAAAGAAGATGATTTGTATCTAAGCAATATTTCACCTCTGGGAGTTCCTTTTAACAGTCTGAGAGGTAATACAAAAGATATTGAAAAGATGTCTCTAGTTGAGCAAGGTAAACCCGGAAGTTTATGTCCAAAGCGATATTTATCTTCTAACAAAGAGTTTACAGAAAAACAGATCTGTACTGCTTCACGAAGATATCAACGACATAAAATCAAGGAACTTGACACTATGGGACTGTCAATTTCAGATTATAAGAATAGGTTCAATAAAATAATTGAAAAGTCTTGTATCTGTGTTGGTTTGGGAACTTCATCATTACTTAAAAACAAGCTCGATACAAAATCTGAGGGAGAGGGTGTTTCTGTATGTCCTGGTCCAAATATGGCATATTTTTCAAAGATAGCTAGTCTTAAAGAAATGATAGATCATATATATGGTCGTATAAATATCGCTGATGACGAAGATCGTCCAAACATGTTTATCAAGGAGCTTGGTATTTATATCGATTATTTAAAAAATAAAGTTGGAGAATATAAACTATCAGGTTGTACTAAACAAGAAAAACAGTTACTTAATTTTGCTAGTAACCTAAAAGAGGGAGTTCAATATTACCATAACTTATTTGATGATCTGAGAGATAAGTTTGAGGATACCAAGTCAAAAATTATCAGCGACTTGGAATCAAGTAAACACACACTTCAAATTCTTATGATGGAAATTGAAAACCGTCGACGCTTAGCTCCAGTTACAGTTTCATAGATACTATTTCCAATGGCATATGATGAATATCTTGAAGAGAGAATTCGAAAGGTGCTGAACGAAAACCGTATTGTTTTTGAAGCCCGAAAAATGATGGGTGGATTAACTTTCATGGTTAATGGAAAAATGTGTGTGGGCATCGTGAAAGATGATCTTATGGCTCGTATTGGACCAGATAATTATTCATCCGCCTTGACTAAAAATGGTTGTAAAGAGATGAAATTCACTGGAAGGCCGATGAAAGGGTTTGTTATGATTGAGCCTGAAGGAGTTGATATGGACGAAGAACTGGAATACTGGATACAATTATGTCTGGATTATAATCCCATTGCCAAAGCATCAAAAAAGAAGAAATAATTCACCACTCAAATCCTGATAGAACTGCCGATTTTTATAAAATTTGTAGGTTTACTTTCAATAATTACAATTTATTGATGTGTTTATTATTATCCTTGATCGCATCCTTTTCAAAGAAGTCACAAACTGATTCACTTGTTTTTTACAATAGTAATTTCATAATTTGAGAGATCAAGAATATGGTCAAGGGTGTTTTAACTCCTGAAACAGACAATGTATTTTATACCGGTTTTGAATTGTAATTGAGTTTAACAGTTTCTTATTTGTAATGGTTATAAAAATAGATCTGATTTATATATTTAGTTTTTTACATATATATTTCCTTTATTTTTGTGATGTTTTAACAAACTAGTGCTTATTATTACTCCGAGTACATTTCCTAAATGATAATTCACATGGAAATTGTACCGATGGGATTGCGGGAAACCAATTATCCTCCCGATTTCTGCAAATGCAGAATGACTTGGAAAGGAGATAAATGGCTAATTATTGCCTATAGTTTTATTTCCCCATCAAAAGGAGTTTGAATACTGAAGTTATGGAAACTAGTATACTTTTTTTGGTTATTCTTTTCGCGGTAGCATTTATGTATTCCTCAGTTGGACATGGAGGAGCAAGTGGTTATTTGGCATTGATGGCTTTGTTTGGTGTTTCAACAATAACAATGAGAGCATCGGCACTAACAATGAACTTATTTGTAGCTGGAGTTGCTTTTTATGCTTATTACAAAGGAGGTCACTTTCGTGGAAGAATGCTGTTACCATTTATATTAGGGTCAATACCAATGGCATTTCTTGGTGCTACTATTGAAATTAATCAACAACTATTTAAGATAATTCTGGGAGTATTTTTAATGATTGCAGTTGCCCGAATGATTTATACTCCGAAAATAACACATAGAATAATTCCATTTTACTTTGTCTTGGCTCTAATGATTGGGGCTTTGCTTGGATTTTTCAGTGGACTAATCGGTATTGGCGGAGGGATAATATTGAGTCCCATATTGTTACTTTTAGGATGGACCAATGTTAAAGAAACAGCAGCCTTATCAGCAATATTCATTTTTTTGAACTCTGCTGCCGGTTTATTAGGTTTAGTAAGTACAAATATTAATCTGAGTCCGCAACTTGTTATTTGGGTAGTTGTAGTATTATTGGGCGGATTGTTGGGAGCTTATAGCGGAAGTTTTAAATTTTCACTCCTGCGTTTACGATATCTATTGGCATTTGTTCTACTGATGGCAAGTCTTAAACTACTTTTTGTATAGATATGAATTCGCTACACTTCGATAATATCCTTTTGATTTCCGGTTCAGGTCGAAATTCCGGGAAAACCACATTAGCATGTAATATTATAAAACATCTATCGAAGAGTAGAGAGGTTATTGGCCTTAAGATTTCCCCTCATGTGCATCTAACAGGAAAAAATCAGGAAATCATTATGCAGGAAGAACACTTCTCTATTTTCCGGGAATCTGACAGTAACTCTGGTAAGGACAGCTCTAGGATGCTTGATGCAGGTGCTATGGAAGTATACTTTGTGTTATGTGATGATGAGAATCTTTGGCGTATAGAAAAAAACCTGATAAAAATAGCAAGTAAAGGTTATCCTGTTATATGTGAGTCGGGTTCTTTTGCTAAAAGATATACACCAGGATTACATATTCTTGTGAAAGGTGAAAATCCTGATAATGCAAAGAAATCTTATCGTTATAATCTCGAAATGGCAAACCTTGTAGTACTATCTGAAAAGGCAATTAACGAAGCTTATTCACAAAGTATCGATTATAGAGATGGTTGGATAAAGAAATAAAAAAAAGCTGTTCCAACAGGTTATAACCAATGAAACAGCTCTTATTTGATGTATTTGCAGTTATTCTGCTGCTGGAATTGGATGAGTTACCTCTTTTAAATATTCCTCATAATTGAATCCTTTAAAGTGAGGACTTTCTTCGTTATGACATGCAGTACATGTTTCCTCATTAGGAATAATTAACCCTTTTGCAAGTGATTTCTCACGACTTTGCATAGTAGTTTTTGATTTGTATCCACTTCCTGGTCCATGACATGATTCGCATGAAACACCTTCTTTTACAGTTATAGTTGCAATCAGGTCTTCATCAACAGCGCCGGCAGTAGAATGGCATTTCAAACAACTTGGATCATTCTTTTCGTCTCCTTGTAATGATTCCATTGCTTTTGCGTGTTTACTTGCAGCCCATTGTTTATACTGAGCACCTGTTGCAGGTTTGTTATGACACATTTTGCATTTTGCAGCACCAATGTATTCATAATCCTGTGCTGTTAGATAATTTCCTCCTACGAAAAAGAGAAAACAAATGATTAGAAAGTTTTTAATGTACATGATTTTAGTTTTATATGATTATAATATAATTATTAGTTCCTATTTTAATAATGCCCTACCAGCAATGAATATATAATTAGCAAAACAATTACTGTGCCCAAACCTAAGAAAATAAAGCCAAAAGTCCTAACAAGATTTAAATAGCTTTTGGAAAAATTCTTCTGTGCAGTTACTTTGTCAAGCCTTCCTGATTTCACAAGTTCCTCATATTCACGGGGTCTGTCTTTTTTATATTCTTCAAGAGGTACATATCCAGTAAAGATAACTGTATCCATTGGGAATGATTCAGGACGTAAATGAGTATTGAAGAAATGTATAGTAAAAATAAATCCTATTGCAAGTAATGCTTCATCACTATGGATAATCTGTGCTACATTAATTACCCATCCTGGCATGAATTGCGTAAAGAATTCGGGGAACCATAATATTAAACCAGAGAACCCGATTACAGCTACTCCCCAAAAAACAGCCATGTAGTCAAATTTTTCCCAATAGGTCCATCTGCCATATGCTGGTCTTGGTCCTTTACCAAAGAACCATTTAAAAGATGCAGCCATATCTTTCAAATCCTGCATGTTGAACATCAAGGAATTGTTGCCGAAAATAAATTGCCGGAAATTAATCCCTTCCTTAGCTCGTAATTGGAACAAAGTGAGTAAGTGGAATGTGAAATATCCAAAGGTGACTATTGCGGCAAACCTGTGAATATTTCCAGCCATTTTAACTCCTCCTAGGAGCTGTGATAACCATGCTGCCCACTCCATATGTGCAAATTTCAGTATCATTCCTGTTAAAGCAAGTAATACAAAACTTAAGATAACAAGAACATGTGTAAACCGTTGTCGTTTATTGAAGCGTCGGTAATACATTGTCGGTCCTTCAGGAACTTTATGTTTATTTACTTTTCTCTGTTTTAGTGATCTAGGCAACCAAACAATTGTATGAAATCCAAAGAAAGTAAAAACACATATCAACAAGATGGTCATACCCCAGAATGACCAATACATAATAGGGTTATCATTATGAGTTGCATGGGTTAGATATCCTGTGAATTGTAAGTTTGCATTTTCATGACACTGTTTACACGTGTTTACAATATTCTTATACCCTACCATTGATTCAGGATTGTCAATCTTTAATATACTATGTGCTCCATGACAATCAGAACATTTGGCGGCATTCATATAGCCAAGCATATATGCCTTACCATGATATGTTTCTTTATATGTGTCGGAAAGCTTTTCATGGCACAATCCACACTGGTGTGTTATTTCAGACATGAACTTATCTCCCTCTATATCACTAATTTTATGGGCAGAATGACAAGTTGCACAAGTCGGGTATTCCATATCTCCTGATTTCTTCGAAATAATGGAGTGATCACTTTCAATATAGTCATCAAAAATACTCTTATGACAGTTTGCACAGGTTTGACTTACATTCTCAGGATGTATGGATGATAATGTGTCGCTTTCCTTCAATTCAAGGTGTGTGGTATGGCAATCAGTACATACAGCACTTACAAGAAGTCCCTTTCTTTCCAGTCCGCGACCATGAGTACTTGTGGAGTAATCGAGAAATGCATCTACTTCTTTAAGGTTTGCAGATGCATTTGCATTACCATCTTCCTGATGACAATTACCACATAAACTCGGAATATTTCCTCTGTAAGAAAGTGAAGTATCATCAAAACGTGATTTTGTTTCATGTGACCCATGGCATGTAGTACAATAAGGCGCATTTGGATCATTATTGAGGAAAGCTACACCATGACCACTACTGTAATACTTCTCAGAAACCTCGATGTGACAGTTGGAACACTCCACTCTTTCAATTGTTTTGCATGGGCGATCTTTTGTGTGATCATCGGCTCCAATGTGGCATTTTGCACATTCAATATTTGAATGAACAGAATTTGATAAATGAGACAAATTAAAATGTAAAGTATCACCCGAATCTGTAAATAAATACTCACCCTTCTCAGGGTCTTTATTATGACACTCTAAACATTTCTGATTTGGAATAACATTTTCAATGCGGTCAGGCTTTACAACATGTGGAGGATGGCAATCGGTACAAGAAGGAACATTCCCAGGAGCTTTTTCCCATAACTCATTTTTAATCACCTTTTTGTGCGTTTGCTCAATTTTTATATGACACCTCATACATGTCTTCGCAACCCGGTTCGGATTAACTGAAGAATTTGCACTTTCGTGTGGAAGTATAAGGTGACTATTGTGACAATCGTTACACGTAGCGGTAACTAGCAGACCACTTTGAAAAAGCCCTTTTCCATGTATGCCCTGACTGTAATTCTCAACAATATTGTGTTCGCTTATATCGTAATATCTTGATACAGGTGCTCCTTCTTTATGACAATTACCACAAAGAATTGGAATGTTCATCTTAAAAGTTGGAGAGTTGTGATCCCATTGCGACATTACTTTATGCGTCCCATGGCATTCTTTACAATCAGGAGCATATGGTTCATTCAAACTAAATGCCTGACCGTGAATACCGCGGTCAAACATCATACCAGTTTCCTTGTGACATTTGCTACAATTAACTGGTTTGAGCCTTTTAAGCTGATCTGCATGTTCCAACTCATCAATATTCACATCATCGTGGCATTCAATGCATTGAACTTCCTTGTGGACAGAGGTCTCCAAAGAATCAAGTGAAACAAACCAGTTAAACTCCTTATCATTTCTTTCAGTTATCAGTTCTGGATCTTCATGACACATCATGCAATCCTCATTTGACTGAGCAGTTCCAATAGTTGTAGTTACGCTGAAAATAATTGTTAGCGCAGTGATGGCAAGTAGTTTGTAATACCAGTTGTTCCAAGTGTTCATATCATATTTTTTTAGTGCCACCCATTAATCATACTTTTAAAGTTAGATATAGGTGTAGTTCCAATGGTACAGAAATAAACGTGTACTATCATAAATACCGATAATATAAATCCGGCTATTATGTGAAATATATCTGTAAGATGAATTCCAACGATACCTAGAATTCTATCAGGAATCATTTCTGGAAAAAATAATCCAAACCCGCTAATAATAACAATTGGCATGAAAATGTACATCACAAATACATAGCTTAGTTTTTGCAATGGATTAAATTTTCGATCAATTGATATGGGGTAAGGAGGGTTTTCCTTTTTGAAAATTCCGATTGAATAATATCTCATCTGTTTGAGCACGCGTTGAAATAATCCTTTTAGATGAAATTGATAATAGGTTCCATTTGAAGTAAATCTGTTTGCAAACAGAAAAAATACATAACCTACGCAAATTATGATTCCGGTTATATTATGTATCGAAACAGCATAATTAAATGGAATAATCGTATACTCTGCACTTGAATACTGCAAGCTTATTCCGGTTACCATAAGTGTTAAAAACATCAATGCATTTAGCAGATGCCAAAGTCTGACCCACACAGGGTATAAATAAACAGGTTCTTTCATTTTAGTATGGCTCTTAAAATTGCATGTATAATTATGACTAATAATACTCCGCCAAATATTAAAGCGCTTAGTATGTTTAAGTAAAGGTTTCGGTTCGCCCCGATTATGTAGGTATCTTCTAATATTGTTGAATTGTAAAACCCAAAGCTTCCTCTATTTTCTTGTGCTCTGAATTTATGTAAAGATGCCATAAGTGTTGAGTTTGTTGAATGGCACTCAACACATTTTTTTACGGCTTTGTCTTTTGTTTGAATTTGGTGAGCAACAAGCACGTCTTCAGAGGTATGTGTATGACACTCAATACACCTTACATGTGCAAAATGCGACCTTTGATTTGGTAGCCAGTCATGCTTGTCAATAACACTTGGATTTGGGTTTTGTGATATTAACTGATACTTGTTTATATCAGCATGGCAACTCAAACAGATATTATTATCATATATAATAGTTTCTCTAACACTTACATTGCTACGTGCATTAATTTTATAAGAATGAGGATTATGACACATCCAACATGTGAATTCATCACTATGCTTTGTTGAATGTACACTTTCTTGAAATTCTTCGTTGATTTTCTCGAAGCTAAAACTGGCAGTAGCATCATCACCTTCATGGCAATCCATACATGATGGCATTGGCTCCATGCGTAAAGTGTTGTCGTGAGGGAATGTTGTAAAATCATAGGAATGACAATCAGTACATTCAAACGAACTGTGATTTTGATCATAGTAATGAACAGAATCAACGATAAAATATGGATTCATTCTCTTGGTCACAGTCCTTTCAATTACATCATTATAATAAGTATAGGTTGCGCTTCCATGGCAGAAAAAGCATTCGCTGTTTGATTTGGAATGGACAACCTCCTCATCATCCATTTCCTGTGTGTAACCAACAATGCTGATTATACATAACAGGTTTATTAAAAATAGTTTTCTCATTATTAATTTGGTTTATTTTTTGAAATTTATAAGGTTATTACATATAATTGGTTTTGGTTCTAATTAATATAATTCGGAATGGCAATCGTAACAATGCATTTCCTTCCAGTCATCCATATCATGTGGATGTTTGAAAACAAGTGAACTGTCAGCATTTGCATATTCCAACGAGCCTTTTGGACCTTGGGCCTTAATACTGTGACACAGATTGCAATCTTTCGAAATAACATGGCCGTCATCACTCACAAAATTGTCGTTGTGACAACGGTAGCAACCCATTGACTCAACATGACCCATATAATTTGGATACGCGCTCCATTTTGCTTTCATATATGGAAAGATATTCTTGTTATATCCTTCCTGGATAGCTGCAATAGCCTTATCCAGAGCAATTTTGTTCGTGTCCATTAACTCTTTGTAATTATTATTGTAGTATTTGTATAATTTGGTTGAGATGTAATTCATTGCACTGTCGGTGGTTGGAAAATCCCTCATTAGGATTCCCATGGCCATAGCTTTTATTTCAGGTAAATCCTGTGATATTTCACCTGATGCAAATGCTAAATCCACAAAATGCGGTGGAGATAAATAATCATGTGAAGGCCTGTTATGGCAATCGAGGCAATCCATTGTTCTTGGAAGTTCTTTTTTCGAATGATCGTCAGCCTCATTATTTGTGAATATCCGTTTATTTCCTGTTCTTAGATTGGTATATATCACCTCTAGGATTGTATCCCGTTTTCTTGATGATGACACATATTCAATTTGAACATCGGGATTTATATGCCAGTGAATACCTTCGCTTTGCCCTAATGCTTTATGATCAGGACCGGTTTTCATTAACAACTGAATATCCCATTCTGTGTTTTCTTCATCCATAAGGTAATGTCTTTTTGTGACATATTTAGGATCATAAAATTTTTGTGGCCAGTGGCATTTTTCACAAGTTTCCTGCGCAGGACGTAAATTGTGAATGGGAGTTTCAATTGGTTGAGGATATGCTCCGGCAATTACAGAATAAACTTGATACAGGCCTGATAACTTAGATCTTACATACCAGTCCACCCCGGTTCCTACATGACATTCAACACAATTTACTCTGGCATGTGATGAACCATGATATGTCGTGTACTCGGGTTCCATTACTTTGTGGCATAATGTTCCGCAAAATTCATTCGACTCGGTATAATGGAATAGTTCATAGCTGCCTAGTGCAGTGAGCAACAGGAATATTGCAGTACCTGTTACAAAAATAAAAACTACCATTCTTTGGCCGGGATCATTTAGGTTAACAATAGGGAATTTTACTTCTCTTGTAACCTCATTCTTTTTATCTCTTTTTATCTTTCTAAGCGTACCTATTGGCATAATAATCAGTCCGATAATCAGAAATACGGGAAGGATTATAAATGTAAAAAGACCTAAGTAACCACTAGTATCACTTGGAGAGAGTAAAGTTATTGCGAGAGTGAAAACGATCAGAAGGAAACTAATAGAAGCAAGTGCTGCTCCTGAGATAGTCAACCAGCTGTAAAAGGACTTAGGTAGTTTCATTATAGTAATTCTTTAGTTTTGTTAGAAATATCAGGGGTCTGAGTTAAATAGACCCCTGATAATAACTTAATCTAAAATCCCCATAATCTGGTGATATTGAATCCGAAGCGGAATTCTCCATCTGTCCAGTCGCTAGCATTCCACATATAATTATCCTGTGGTATAATGCCGTTTGAGGCAGTAATAAATATTTCAAATGAGTGTGTTGCTGTTGCTACACGATATCCTATTCCAAAATTTGGTTTCGGTTTGTTGGTCACAATTGTATTTTCTTTCATTGAACTAATATCCAGCGGCATTGAGTAATGGAATACAATTGATGATTGTGGTGAGAATTTAAACCTTCCCATAAATCCAATTCCAATTACATCATGATTCATACCTTTAACTCCAGCAGTATCAGCAGGTACACTATTGTAGTGAGTGAAACTACCATTGATTCCAAATGAAAACCAATCGGAGAATTTTCGACTAACTAATACTTGTGTAAAGTATGACATACGATCGCTAAACTTATATGTTGAATCAGCTGTTGCTGTTTCAAAAACACTCTTGTTTCTGCCATCGATCGCCATATTTGCATAAAGTGTAACACTTAAGGGTATTGTATTCCTTCTTGTTTGCTCAAGAATATTATACTTAACCTGAAAATCACTGTACATATTTTTACGTGTGATACCGTAACCAATCATCAAATTGTCAAGTATGGAATAATTTAATCCCATACGAGTATTTGCTGAAGGTGCGTAGATTCCCCATAAATCTTTAACACCGTTGTCTTTGATTAATCCAAAGCGGTGTTGAATAACCAACTCAAGGGTTTTTTGTTCCGGTATTATACTGGTTTGTTCATCAATCAGTATTCCGCTGCTGAACATTTCTCTAACCGGTTTGTCTTTTTTCTTTTTCGGTTTTGTAGCTTCCTCATCCTGAGCCATAATCACTCCAAAACCGAAAATCATTACAAGGAAAAATAATAGATGTTTTTTCATTTTCATATAGTTTTAGAGGTTATTTATTATCAATTGCACCTTGTTCAATCCATGTAAGTAATAACAATGATTGAGTAGCTGTGTATATTTTATAATGACTTCCATCAGGAGCAGGATATGTATATATTTTGCTTAATGATGGATTATCAATGTCAACCAAGTTAGTTCCCATTATGCTGTTATATGCATTTCCGGGTGTAAGATCAGGACTTGTTCCTCCATTATGACATCCGGTACAACCCTGCTCTTGCCATATTGGAACAATCTGTTCAGCGAAGCTTATTGTATCTTCTGGATCTGGTGGAATTGGCACCGGTTCCACGATGAATTTATACTGGCATGATGCTATAATGATCATTATCAATGCCATTACAATTCCGTTTAATAGTAGTTTGTTCATATCAATAGTATTAGTTAATTATTACTCGTTCAATATACAACAATAATTATTTAATCAATGGATCTAATATAATACTCACTGATTTATATCTTTATATAAATGCTAGTTCTACATTTTAATGTTGATGTATATCAATGTGAAAAATCGTTTTCTACTAAAACAGAGTTTGAGTATTTGATTCCGGTTTGTTGATTCTGAAAATAAATCATATCAAAGCTAATGATGTCTATTTATAATGGTTTGAAATAAACCGAGAGACTTTTTTGCTAATTTTATTTTTCGAATTATTTTGGTTTTTGATTTATTAAAACTAATTGAAAAGTTGACCTTAAATACAGTTACATAGTATAAAAATTGTGGTATGATATTTATAAAGAATAAATCTGATGATAATTACAAGTTTAAAAGTCTTAATGTATTTGCATGGGATCGCTCGGTAGGAAGTAAGAAGAAATTTCGCCGGCTGTTTGATCGCTACGAATTGAACTATTTAAGCACAGAACTTTCTTTTTATAATAAATTGTTCGATGAAGATGATTGGGAAGCTGAAATAAGGCTGATTGCCAAAAAGATAAAGGATGATGGTAGTACCGAGGAATTGTGTGAAAAGAGTGAAAAAGTTACCATAAGTAAGGAAGAAAATATTTTCTATTATTCATTTGGATGGGGGAGTGACGAAAGAGGAAAATTCTGGAAAAAAGGTAAGTATGAATGGGAAGCTTTTATTGATGATGAGCTTGTTGGAAATACAAAGTTTTATGTAGAAGATATGGGAGTTGTTGGCTCGGGTAAAAACCCATATTTATCAGTAAATTCATTAAATACTTATGAGGCTCCAGACGGAGATCTTGATGTTGATGACCGAGTTTATCTGAAGACATTTGACGTTGCTACAACTAGATATATTATGGGTGAAATTCGTTTTGCAAATCTTGTCCCTCAGGAGTGGCATTGTGAGTTTTTCTTCAATTTTTATGATGATACAGGCATGCTTATCGGCTCAAGCGATTCATTTTTTCTGGTAACACCGGATTCTGGAACAGGTGAAATATTTACTATTACTGCCGGTTGGGGTCATAAAGATCCCGGAACATGGATCGAGGACAGCTATACAATGGAAATAGTGTTTATGGATAATGTTGTTGCTGTAATTCCTTTTAATATTGGGAAAAGTGAAGTTGAACGGGTTAGTGAATACGAAGCTCTTCTTAATGAAGATGTTGGTAGTATTTATGACGACACCGTAAATGTAAAAGAGTCGAATGCCAAAAATGAAGGTGATAATACAGAGGTAGATGATAATTCTGAAGAAAGCGATAGTGAAGATTCTGTTGAAATCCTTGTTGATGACAGACCTGTCGAAGAAATACTATCTGATCTTAATAACCTTATCGGACTTGAAAATATCAAGCGAAAAGTAAGAGAATATGTTGATTATGTGAGTTTCTTGCAATTCCGTGAAGAAGCAGGTATTAAGGATGATGATGAAATTGTTATGCATAGCGTTTTTACAGGAAATCCCGGAACAGGGAAAACAACTGTTGTGAAAATGCTTGGTGAGATATATAAATCAATGGGATTATTATCGAAAGGGCATGTTCATACAGTTGAAGCCAATGATATTATTGCAGGTTTTATCCGTCAGACCGGAAAGGATACTAAAAAAGCTATCGAAAAGGCCAGGGGAGGCATTCTCTTTATTGATGAGGCATATATGCTTTTCAAAGAAGGTAACACCGGGAATGATTTTGGAAGTGAAGCTGTTGCAGCACTTATTACTGAAATGAGTGATGGAAAAGGCGATATTGCAATTATGGTTGCCGGTTATCCAAAAGAAATGGAAAGTTTTCTTGGTTCCAATCCAGGATTAAAATCAAGATTTAGGAATTATTTTCATTTTGAAGATTACACTCCTGATGAATTATCGCAGATTGCTGAATTTGCGGCGGAGAAAAAAGGAGTTAAAATTTCTAAAGATGCTGCCATTCAGCTTAAAAAGGTTTTGATGGAAGCTTTTAGAAAAAGAGATAAAACATTCGGAAACGCACGTTTTGCATTTGCATTAATCGATGAAGCTAAGATAAATATGGGAACCAGATTAATGAAGGATCCCGATCTTGAAGAATTGTCGAAAGCTCAGCTTTCAACACTATTGGAAGAAGATATTGAGGATGTAAGTAATCCTAACATTAACAAGAAACTTAATATTGGAATTGACGAAGATCTATTGAAAGAAGCTTTAGCAGAGCTTGATTTATTAACAGGTCTTACCGGTATAAAGCAAGAAGTAAAAGAGCTTATTAAACTAAGTCGCTATTATAAGGAAATTGACAGAGATATACTTAAAGCATTTTCGATGCATAGTGTGTTTATGGGAAATCCGGGAACGGGTAAAACAACAGTGGCACGGATTATTGCAAAAATTTACAAAGCTTTAGGATTATTAGAACGCGGACATCTTATTGATGCTGATGGAAGTGACCTTGTTGCCGGTTATGTTGGCCAAACATCAATTAAAACCAAGGAACTTATACAGCAGGCTATGGGTGGAATTCTGTTTATAGATGAAGCATATGCAATTACCGAAGGAAGTAATTCCGGATTTGGCCAAAAAGCAATTGCTGCCATAATCAAAGAAATGGAAGATCATAGAAGTGAGTTTGGCCTAATTGTGGCTGGCTATACTAAAAATATGGAAGATTTTCTGGAAACTAATCCCGGGTTAAAGTCCAGGTTCGACCAAAACTTTCATTTTGAAGACTTTACTGAAAGTGAACTTTGGGAGATTGCCCTGAGTATGTATGGAACAAAAGGTCTTACACCAAGTACAGAAGCCGAAGAGTACCTAAAAACTTATATTAAGTTTTTATTTGATAATCGTGATCGTTTCTTTGGAAACGCACGTTCAATTAGAAAGATTGTTGAAAAATCAACAAGGAATCAGGAATTAAGAATGGCTGATATTCCTAAAAAGCAAAGAACTAAAAAAATTATGTCAACATTGAGTGTTGATGATGTGAAAGAGTTTGTTGCCAGTGATACAAAATCCTCCAGAAGGAAAACTTTAGGATTTACTTTCGGTGATCAAAAGTAGATTTGAAATTTTGTAAGGTATTAAGAATCGGTATGGTGAATTATTGTATTTCACTTGTTTAATTCATCAATTAAATCCCAATCTTTCTGAGCGAGATCATCCTTGCCCATTTCTTTGTAAACTCTGTGTCGTACATATAATGCTAATTCATATGTATAGTCTTCTTCCAGTACTTTATTGCAATCAGCTAATGCTTTGTCTAGCTTGCCCAGCTTTTGAAATGCATCAGCTCTTCCTGTTAAATAAAGTAGAGAGTCTGGGTCCAGTTTCGCAGCAATATCTAAGTCAATTAATGCTTTTCGTTTGCTGCCATAATCCAGTAATAAAACACCGCGACAATAGTAGAAAAACGATTCTTTTTCATTCAATTCGATCGATTTATTGTAATCGGTCAGAGCCAATTTCCTTTGTCCATTACGCAGATATGCAGATCCTCGTTCATTTAAATACCAGCTACTTTTAGGATGACGAGCTAAATAAGCAGTGGTTCGATCAATAACTTCTTCATTTGTTTCTTCACCAGAATTCGTTTTTAAGATTCCACTATCATAGATGAAAATACTAAGCAGTTGACTCCCCGGAGCTGCTGATATATCAGGGAATCCTTCATGTTCGATTATAGTACTCAAAAAACTACTGAAGTTATCGCTAATTTGTACATAGGTACTCATGTCGCTAATATCATCTGTAATAAATACAGGAGATTCCTTTTTAAGTCCCTTTTGTGAAACCACCATAATGGTTTCCTGCATAGGAGTGTTACATATGGGAATTATTGGGAAGAAATCTTTTACTTCATTCGAGATTAGTTTGCAATCGTGTTTCAGATCTATATATTTTTCCTCAAGTTCATCAAGTGTATAAAAATAGAAACTACTCCATTTCGGGCCGTCAGGTTCCCAATCGGTCATATCGATATAGTAGCTTTCCTCTTCTTCCAGAATCATCCCACCATTGAATTCAGCTAAAAATTGCTTGTATGATTCAGGAAAAACAACTCCGTATGCTTGTTCGAATATTTCTATTTCATCAATATTCAAACGGGAATTGAATTTGTATTTAGGTGCTCCCTGTCTGCGTTTTTCTTCTAGTTTTTCTAGATTGGAGTTTATACTGGTCACTGATTCTGAGTTAAAGTTATTCGACTTATTGGTGAAATTGTTTTAGAATAATTATTGTTAGATTTTGTCCAACCATTCCTTAGTTTTTATATATTCTTTACTGCTTTGTCCAAACATCTTCTCTCTGAATTTTAGTGATTCTGAAAAATATTCCCTTGCCTGATCGTTCATTTCTGCATAATAATATGCTTGTGCAAGATGGTATCTGGATTCATCAAATTCTTTCGATTCTGTTCCAAACAGTTGTTTTCTGATTTCTAGTGCTTTATTGTGATTGCTAATTGACTTATCTAATTGATTATCCCAATAATATGACATGCCAATTCTATTATAACATTTAGCAACAGATTCATGATTTTCCCCGACTAATTTTAATCGAATATCAAGGGCTTGAAAAAAATGATCAACAGATTTTTCATAGTTTTCTATCCAATAGAAGTCCAACCCAAGGTCATAATGTGAATACGCCGCTAATTCTTCTTTATTAATACTCGTATAGGATGCCAATGCAATTTTATGGTTTGTTATTGCATTTTCATAATCATCCATATAATAATATAGATCTCCTAATTGTGAGTGAGAACGGGCACTATCAAAATGATTTTTGCCATGCAAACTAACAAAATCACATGTTGCTTTTATTAAGAAAGTCTCAGCTTCTGTAAATTGATCAAGGTTCTTGCTGGTTTTTCCAAGCTTAAAATTTATAGTTGCTATGGTCTGGGTTTTTTCATCAGCATCAGTAATGGATTCACATAATTCAAGTGCTTCCTGATAATTACCAGAAGCTTGTTCGTAATTCTCATTTTTGTAGTACTCGTCACCATCAGAAATAAATTCTTCTATTTTGTTTTTGATGTTCACGGTGTAGTTATTATTTCTCGCAGATTCTAGAGGAGCAACATCATTTTCCGTTTTCTCTGATTTATTATTCTCTTTAGTAAGATCACCAATAAGGTCTTCCATCAATAGTGCATCATCACTATACATACCATCAATTTCAACATATATATTAAGTGCTGCGCGAAAATTTTTAAGTGCCTTGTTTTGCTGTCTCTTATTTTGATATGCTAAACCCAGATAATGATAAACTTCTGCAACACTTTTATGTTCATCATCATGAACATATCGTCGTATTTCCAAAGCTTTATCAAGGTATGTTATAGCATTATCATATTGACCGTCATTGTAATAGCCTTTTGCTAAATCAAAACTTATTGCTGCAACACCTTCATTATGATCATCATCTTCATTCAACTCTATTTGTAATTCGAGTGCTCTTTTATAGTTTTTTATTGCCTTTTGATAGCTTCTGTCGAAGCTATAGTCCTGGCCTAATTGATAATAGGATATTACAACGTCAACATCATCTTCTCCATAGTTTTTAATCCTGATCGCAAGTGCTTTTTTATGACAATCTATTGCTTTATCATAATCACTATTCATATAGTAATTTGTCCCAAGATCGTAATAACAATCACCTACTTCTTCATGCTCATTTCCATATTTTTTGATTTTCGTTTTTAGGTCTTTTTTATTTTGAATGATTGCTTTTTCATATTCGTTGAGCTCCTTTTGAGGAGATGGATGAATACGTTGCACATCAGTATTGGTATCCTTTTTTGATGATGAAGGTGTTGCCTGAATACTACTTTTGGAGCCCATTCTGGAAGGTGAAGATGCTGGTGCACCTGATGATAAATTGGTAGGTATTTTTTTAATTTCAGATAATATTCTATTCCGTGTTGATGATGATTCAATGCCGATTTTCTTTAATTCTCCGGGAGTTGTAATATTTTGCAAATCATTCCAGGTAATCCCGTTTTCTTTAAAGAGTTTCAAGTATTTTTCAAAACCTTTTTCTACTAACCAACTATCAATATTCATCTTTTTTTGACCCTTAATATTTGAACATTGTACTTTTATTAATTAATCGGGGTGAAGACGTGGAATATCATCATCTTTTTTGATGGTTCTTTTTCGCCGACGTGTTATTTTAGGTCGTTTACGTTTAGTCTTTTTGGTAATGTTGCTTGGGATACTAATGGATGGTTGATTGTTGTCGTCGTCTTCCCAATCAAGTAAATCAGCCTTAAAATCCCGATAACCGCCTGCAAGAATAGTGCCCGCAGTTTCTTCATCTTCGTCATCATCATCATTTCTTCTTCGTTTTCTTCTTTTGGATGAAAAGAAAAGAAACCAGATAACTTTAATTATCAAGTATGCAATAGTGAGAAATACAATAATTGAAAGTGTAATAACTGTAAGGTTAGCCATAATCAAACAGAGCAAGCTATAAGCTATAATCCTAGCAGGAGCATAAACTCCATGCATTTTTATACTTTCAATGCAAATCAATACAAATAGAGCAATATATAGTATAGTTATGATATTCAGAAAGTTAATAAATGTCCCGGATGTGAAAAGATCTATAAATTCATTCTCCTGAAGGAATTGAAAAGAATAATATGAAATAACAGTTGACCGACTCTTTAGAGTTGCTATAAAAATAAAAATTGACAGAAATGACGATGTTTTTAATGCCCACCAGTTTTTCTTGAAATAACTGTTGTGTCCAAGAATAATTGCATAGAAATATTCAGGAATAATTCCAACTGAAGTTGGAATTCTGTAGTAAAGTTGAAAACCTTCGTAACTAGAATTGTTTTTTTGAGAGAAATATTCATCCAATCTCCCGGCACCTATCAATCCATACCTTGCTGAAACTGCAAGCAGGAATACTGAAACTGCAAAAGCAAGTATTGAAATTAAAAAACTCATTATCTTATTTTTAATATATTTTTAAATTTTACCAGAAAGTATATTACTACTACCAATACAAAAACAGATAGAATCAGTAATCCACCAAACATTCCCGTGTAGAAGTAAACTAGCATAAATATTGAAAGTACTATCAGGCGTATGAGTCCACTTTTTGCTGTATAATTCAATACTGAAACAATTGCATTAACCAGCAACAGTAATACTATTAAACCGTAAAATGCAATTTCTACATAGCTCCAATTAAGTTCTGCAGCAGCACTGATGTTTGCTGGTTTAAACATCCATAATATTACCATAGCTAATCCTGTGGAAAAGGATGCAATTAGCATGCTTTGTCCCGATCGCTTTCCATCATAACTTTCGTCTTTTTTCTTAAAAAGAGTTTCAATATTTGGATAATATTTAATTCCTATGAGCAAAAGAAATATCCATAATAACAGAATAACATAATGCCACCACTCTGTTAAAGAAAAATAATTTGTTAAAAAAGAATTACCCATAATATATTATTATTGAACTGTATTATGCACTTTGTAATACCTGACTAAGTAAAGTGATTGTAAATATTGTTAATAGGAACCACCCTATTATACCTTCAATTATTGACAGGTACATGGCAAACCATTCGTCTTCCTCGGGAAGTGCACCATACCCGATTACTACAAAACTATTTAAACTGAGAAGTAGAGAATTTAGGAATTTAACCACCAATACATAAACGAGAAACATGCTGGATATTAGGATGATAACAGTTCCAGACCACATCTTCTTTATTGGTTTTGTTTTAATATCTTTCCATGCTCCGGGTTGAAAATTCAGGACTCTTATTAACCCCGGAATAACTTCATACCTGAACTTTCCTAAAAAATGAAGCGGTTCACCAAAGAGCTTCAAGATCCTTGGCATTTCTTTGCCTTCGCGTTGGTATTTTTTTCTGAGTTCCTGAATGTCGTTATTTTCAAGAGCCATGTCATTGGTAAATACATCTTCAATGCGAGTTTTTGTTGTGATGTAAATTGAAAATCTATTGAATTGATGTAGATAATACTTGTAGTTCATCCCATCCCATCTTGAAAACGAAACCATGTAAAGCAATGTAAATATCAGTATTACCCATATGGATTGGATAAGTGATTTTCCCGGGTTTGTTGCATAGTCAGAAAAGAACCTGAGAAAGATATTTAACTTGTAGTTGATTAGATTATTAAATGATGGATTTATTTTCTGAGTAAATGCTTGTTTTCTTGTTTCAATATCTTTGATTTCCACATATGAACTGTTGGCAGAACTTATGTCACCACGGTCGTGATAGAGAGTGTTGAGTTTGCTGTATGCGCTAATAAGATCGTTGTATTTGAGGTTGTCAGAGAGTTCCTCATCGCTTTTCGCCTGATAAGGAATTATAAGCTCTGATTCATCATAATAGAAAATTGCAAGCTTTTCATTACCAAGATTATACCATGGTACATTAGTGTTTGATTCCGGGAAGTCGAAGTTTAGAATTCCAATGTAGTTTTCAACAAATAGAGAGTCAATTAGCAGTGATTTCTGAATCTCAGCATAACTTAGATTCATTATTTGCATTGAGTTCTTGTACATTGTTAGCTCACCAATTTCTGAACCTTCAAAATTCAATGAAAATACATTTTTCAGTTTGCTGTTGTTAAACTTATTTTCCTCAAAAAATACCTCACCAATTTTTAAACCATCGGCAGAAAACTGGTAGTGGTTTTTCTCAGAGTCGCGAGAATCATACTTTATTTTGTCAGCTATAAACCGACAATTGCTTACATACAATGATCCGACAGGAATATCAATGATAATTGCAGTACTTATTTCATTATTCTTAAACCTAATGCTCTTAATTGGCATTAAACTTCCTGTAAACTTTAAGTTATCCTGAATGATGCAATTTTCAATGAGGAATGGGTATTGGCCAGAATGTGTGCTATATGCAAATTCAATTGGGCTTAGCAACTCACAACCTACGATATTTAGTTTTGAAAAGTCCCAGTCTTTGAATACCAACGGAGCATTATCAGCAAGATTAAACTTACAATTATAGAAGTAAACTTTTTTTGCTTTATCAATAAGGTGAGTTATCTCGTAAAGACTAAAAAAGACTTTATCTATTAGTAGTTTACTGTCAGATTCAGAGGAAATAATATCGTAATCGCTGATAATAATTTCATTTTCATCAGCTTGCATAAGCTCATTCAGGGTTGTCAAATTAATGATTTCCCTTAAGACTTCTTCTTCACTATCTTCAACTTCTTCCTCTTCAATTATCTCCTCATCTTGAGGAATAACAGCAGTGGCAAACGATAAATTATAGAATAAAACTGCTATTGCCAACAATATTAATTTTAGCAGTTTGGATGATTTAATCATTATGATTTTTTTAACAATTCTTTTTTCAGATTTAGTTTTTTAACTGAATTATCGGTGTCGAAGTTAAACAATAAATCACCACTTTCTTTAAATAATTTGATGGAATTCATGTCGAGCCAGTAATTTCCACCACCAACATAAATACCTGAAAGTACTTCCACCAATATATTTCCACTTTTATATTTTACAATCCTTATTCTTGCATCATTCCCTATTTTTATCTTATCGAGGATAATTGGATTACCATCGGAAGTTTTAATGGAAATTATGCCCTTATTGTTTTTAACAAATCTCATGTTTGCAAGATTGTCGTATATACCCGATGCGTAAGTGCTAAACTTATTGTTGTATGTATCGAAAGTGGATTTAATTTCCGATCCCTGTATTTCAATTGAGTTTGCTTTGAGCAGATTTAGTGCTGAGAACAGACCTGCAATTGTTGCTTCATATTCATTTTCTTTAAGCTTAATATCGGTTTCGTAAAGTGCAACCGGAATATCTAGTTCAGATCCAAAATCATAATTTGTAAAATCGTTGCTATTCATGCCTGAAGTTGCATAAAAAGAACCAACAATTACGGCGTTTCCATTGTTATCGGTATCAAGTCCATGATGTCCAAAATCCTCAGATTGGCTGTAGAGTTTTGCTCTAATCTTTTCTCCGGATTTGTTGAATTTGGCCATAAACATAAAATCAAGACTGTGATCTAATTTATCAATGCCTGCCTTTGTAGCCCAATTAAGTTTTCCGTCATTCCCAATACATGCCACAAAAACATCGGGAGCATCCACAGCTGTAATAAGTTGTCCGGGAAATTTTATATCATTTTCAAAACAACCATAAACATAGAGATCACCATCCGCATTAAGCGCAAGACTTAAGGCTACATCATTGCCTTCCCCAACTCCTGGCATAACCCAATCTAGTTTCTGGTTTTTATCAAACTTCGCTATAAATGCATCCCTGTCGCTAAAATCGGATTTTATTGTATGACCATCGAAATCAGCTTTACCAATGAAATATCCACAAGCATAGGCATTACCTTTTACGTCAAATACAATATCTTTTAATCTGTCAGACTTGTATCCGCCATATTCATTGATTTTCTTCCAGAGATCTTCTGATTTCTCGGCTTGATTACCAGTGTTTTCAGTTTCATAAATAGTGGCTTTTTCACCAGCTACTGTCGACATTAAAACTCCAACAGGAGCTCCAAAAAATGTTGGATCAGCAACATAGAAAGTACTGCCATTATGTATAAAATGCACACCTTCAACATTATGACCAAAATTAACCGCCGTAGCCATATGACCGGGAAATCCAAGTGCAACAACTTCTTTTCCAAGAAGAGTTTTTACTAAATATGAGAAAAGTACCGAGCGATCTTCACAATCGGAAAACTGATAATGAAGCACTTCATCAGCAAAGAAATATCTTTCAGTTCCGTATACAAATTTGTCAGTTTTATAACCAAAAGCCTGTTGCATAAAACTCAAAAGCAAGTTTACGAATTCAACATCATCTTTTCCATCTAAAAGAGGTTTAAATGCCTTTTTTACAGATTCTTTAGTACGTTCGCATACCACTGAGTTAAAATAGACAACAATTTCCGACAAAGGAATTGTTTTGTAGAAGTTTATCATTTCCTCATCATAATCAAGCTTGATTGTATGCTTTTTCCCTTGATGCTTAAAATGATATTCGCGTGTTTTCTTGATTGGTTCAGTGTTAAACGGTTTTTTTATGCTAACATCCATAATAATATCCGACTCAGGAAAATCATCTGTATAAGTCTGGATTTCAGCACCTTTTCCATTAAGCACATAATAATCAATCCCATTAATTACTACAAAATCAATATTATACATTTTGTAAATAGATGGAATGAGCAAATAGAGGTTATCGTTACTGTAGCCAATTTTAGATTTATATCTGCTTCTGTTAAGCATCGACCATTGAAACCCAATTTGCAGATTATGTGAGGTGGGATATATTTTCTCACTACATTTTTTCAATAGCTGATAATATGCCCATTGGTTGAGGTTAAGTATATTGGCAACTTCTGATATCTGATAAAGAAGATGATTGTAATTAAGGCTGGCAAAATCAGACCACAATATGCTGATGTTTTCAGCGGTTGGAGAAACTGGTTTTACATTATAAAAGTTTTTGTCAAGATCAAAATACAAAGGCCAGCCAAGAAAATCAACATTGATTCTTTGAGTTTCAAAATCAGGATCTTCAGATTTCATAATACCCGGATAAGCTGGTCCCTGATAGGTTATGGGAACATTTGCCACCTCGAAGTCCAGAATATCACCATTGATTTCTACTTCATCCATTATAGGAATTACTTCCGGTTTTGGTTGGGTAACTACAAGTTTGTCTTTTTCAACAGCATGAAGAGTAAACCCTTTCACTAGATAATCTGAAAACTCCTTGTCGATCTGGGCAACGAAATTATCAAACTTCTGCTGTGTTTCCTTTTCAAAGGTGTCGTATTCTTCTCTTATCTGGTTCTTAAACTCTTCGAAAGTTTGTGCACAAACAGGACTGCCTGACAGCAATAGTAAAATTACCCAGGCAAAAACTTTTGCCGGCCTTTTCATATTAATGTGGTTAAGATTAAAAGTCTAAAATTGTATCTAATTGCTCAGATTGAATCTTCATTTTACCCTTCATTTCTTTTCTTATAATATCTTTTGCCATTTTAACAGCCTCATCATAAGAATAAGCCATTGTTACAAATACTTCGGTGTTTTTACCAATGGTTTTATCAGCTTCAAATAAAGTTGAAGTACGACCCATTTTTGATCCAACAATCGACTTGAAGGTAGCTACTGTTTCAGTTACAGATGCGGCCTCTTCAGCATTTAGTTGAGCATTTGCAATGTTTGTTTCGATAAGCCCGGCTACTTCTGTTCCAATTTGTCCGGCAAGATTTACTTTAGCAACCTCATAAGCCTGGAGTTTGGCTGCTGAATGGGTTTCTCCAACTGAACGTGCATCCGCTACAAACCATTTCTTGTTTCCCTTATCATCAGTTTCGTATCGTTTAATCCAGGTGTTTTCAATTTGTTTGTCCATTGGAAGTTGCCCTGGAGCAACTTTGAATCCGTCTTTTTTTAGTTTTTTAGCCTCCTTACGGGCCTGCTTGATAGCTTTGTCCTTAATTTCTTTCTTGATTTTCTTTTCACTTTGTGCCATATTAGGCATTGCAATCAAAATCGCAAGAATGGTAATAATTACTGTAAATGTCTTTTTCATTGTCTAATTTTTAGAGATTTCAACTTAATTGTTAAAAATTAACATCAAATATAGAAAAAATATTTCTATTGTTATAAAATTAACAATAAAAAACGTAGTTTTACATTTAATATTTAAAAATGACCACTTTTTCAACTCAAATATTTGCTTGTATTCATTGTAAACACAAGATGTATACATACGAACTTATGTCGTATCATGTATATAAATCTGAAATGTACTCTGATGGTTTTTGTGATAGTGATCCTCCAATACCTAAGAGTCAGAATATAGTAATTTGTACAAAGTGCAATAAAGAGATGTGGAGAGACGATATCAACTTTAGAGAACCTGACATGGGAGAACAAGAAGAGTTGGATAATAGTTTGGATGTTTTTGACCTGCCAATAAGCAGAGAATTAAATTACTCCTATAATATAGCCGATTATTATTCCGGTCTTATTGAAAAGGGGTTTGCGAATACTGTTGACAGAGAGATAAAACTCAGGATTGAAATCTGGCATTTACTGAATAATAATTACAGGTATGGAAATATATCTGCTTTTAGATTCTTAATTAAGGGAATGTTTAGAGCAGCGGAGATACGCTTTAGAGAGAGGAAAGAAAGGAAAGAATTAAATAGGATTGCAAAAAAGCTATTCAAAGATAATTTGCAAAAGCTAATTTGTATTTTTGTTCCACAGGATGATGATGAAAAATTATTTCTAGCTGAAATGTATAGAGAACTGGGTGATTTTTCGAATGTGAAGAAGGTATTAAAGCAAATTGATAAACTAAATAACTCAGATACTTACCAGAAGATTGTCCGTGAAACCAAATGGAGAAGGTCAAAAGTCTTCAACCTGAACTAAATTAATGAAAATGAAATTGTTAAATCTACTACTAGGGCTTGTTATTACTGTAAGCTCTTTACAACTAAACTCACAAAATATCGAGTGTTTTATTCTTAAATCACCTGAAAAACCTTTCTATACTATCAAGAAAATTGGGGTGCTTGAATTTGATTGTACCAATAACCGTCATATGAATAAAGTCATTACAAATTTTTTGATGACTGACCTTCTTGATCAATATCGTGGTATTTATGATAAGGAAAGTGCTTATTGGGGTTTAAAAAAAGGGAAAGCCGGACAAACATTTGTTAAGGGTGTTAAAACGGATTTTTATACAGTTATTGAACGTGATCAATTGGAAAAGGTTCTTAAAGAACAAAGGTTGTCGTTAAGTGGTGCTATTGATGAAAGCTCCGCTGCCGAAGTAGGTAGATTACTGGGTCTGGATGTGATTATTATGGGAAATGTTACATATAGTAGTGTTGATGAAAAAGGATCAAGTTTGCTCGGACTTGCGAGTTCATCGGGTTCAAATTGCCTTACGCGGAAAGTAAATGCAAGCGGAACGATGAAGATGGTGAGTGTTGAAACCGCTCAGGTTGTTGGAACAAAAACCGTCGAATCAGAATACAAAATATACAAATGTGATGATCAGCGCTCAGGAATACCCCGACCGGAGGTTATGGCAGAAACATGTATGAAGGATATTGCCCGTCAATTTATTGATTATTTTGCTCCGGGGTATCAATTCATTAAATATGACTTTGAAAAAATCAAAAACAAAGAATTCAGAACAAAAGGCAAAGAAGCACTTGGGTATGTCGAAAAAGGTGACCTTGATCATGCTTTCCCCATAATATATGCAATGTTCGAAGCAGATTCATATAACCCAAAAGCTGCATATAATCTAGGTATCCTTTACGAGATGGTTGGCTCATATCCTGATGCTTATGAATATTATAATATTGCATATGAACTGGATTATACCAATGATATATATGCACAGGCTTCTATCCGTGCCAAAGCCGGAATAGGTTTATATGATTATTTGGAAGATATAGGCAGACCCGTTGAAGAATACTCATTTACAAGCAGTGGCGCTGCAAATGTGCTTGCTGATCGTGTTGAGATTAAAGGTAATAGTGCCGACCGTGTGGAAGTGTACGAATTACCTGATAAAAGTTCTTCAATTGTTGCAAAAGTTCCCGGCGGACTTGAATTTAAAGTTGTTGAAAAGAACGGGCAATTCTATAAGGTACAGTTGCGTGGAACTAAAACAGGATTTATTCATAAATCTGATATCAAGTAGATATTAATTTCTAAGATAACTCAGAAAAACTATGTTCAGAAAAATATCAATACTAGCATTGGTGCTTGTTTCATTAAGTGCCCTGGCGCAAAAACCTGCATGGACAGATTATTATAAACGAATAGAAATGTATCCCGATAATGAGTTTATTGTTGGATTTGTTTCAGGTGTAGTTGAAGAAAATGAAGACTCAGGAAGTAAAAAATCTGTTTATGAATCCATGGCAAAAGATAAAGTTGTTCAAAGTATTCAGGTTGAAATAGAGACAAATAACAGCTTGTTAATTTCCAATACAAATGGAAAATCAAATGAAGGATTTGTGTCGAACAGCGTTTCTGTTTCCAAAGCAGATGTTGCAGGACTCAATACTCAAAGTTTCTACGATAGAAGAAAAAAAGAAGTATTTGCAATTTCCACAGTTAATAGAAAAGAACTTGCATTTTATTACAGAAATAAGATTAAATCTTCTCGTGAAGATATTGAACAACTACTGAAACAGGGTAGGGAATATGTGAAAAAAGGGATGAAGGAAATTGCCTTAAAAACATTCTACGGTGCTATGCCTTTACTTATGAATATCGATCAGGCTCGTGCACTTTTAATATCATTAAACAGAAAAATGTACGCCGATATTGATATGGATGAGGTGAATAAACTGAATCTTGATATTAATAATGAAATTACAAACCTGCTTAGCCCAAATGAACTTACATTAAGTGAAACTGCTTACTTTATCGCATATGGACTATATCTGCAGCTTGGTGAAATTACAAGTGAGATAAATATTGTTGGTTTATTCTATGAAAATACCGGTTTGGTAAGTAATTTTTCTGAGAAGTTTATGCAGGAATTCGCATCTGCTTTGGTGGACGCAGGAAATTATAAAATTGGCTCGGGAAATGTGTCGATGAAGTATACGCATGTGACTGGAAACTACTGGAAAGAAGGGGGTTATATTAAAATATCCGCATCAGCATACCAAAATGAAAAGTTGCTCGCTGTTTCCAAGGGAAGCCTACCTATTTCATGGTTGGCAAACGAAAAAATTGACTATTTGCCGGAACAGATAAAACTAATGAATGCTCTTGAAGGGTTTAGAATCTCTCTGAAAAGTGCACCATCTTCAGTTAAGCTTGGTATTCAGTCGGAAGTGCCAATTGAGTTGTTATTGACGGACAATCACGAAAACGAATCTAATCCGAAAGAAGGTTTTCCAATTGAGATTGTGGATGCTGAAAATAGTGATTTTCTATGCGGATCTGTAACAGATCGATCAGGTATTGCCGCATGCTATCTGCCTGAGATAAATACTGAAAACAAGATAATTAAGGTAATTGCCGAAGTCAATCTATCTGAATATTTAAACATTGACAGAGAATCACTTTATTATGCAATTGCTTCTATTCAAAATCCGGTAAACCTAATCGAACTTGATTTGGTGACAGAAAGACCAACTATATTTATCACAAGTAGTGAAAAGCTTCAGGGTAAACAAATGGATATAAAAACATTGGAACCCACTGTTAAGGAAACTCTATCTGAAAGCGGTTATAATTTTGTTTCTGATAAAGCTGATGCAGATTATATAATAACAATAAATGCTAATACGACAACCGGGACAAAGTATGATGGAATATATTTTGCTTATCTGGATGTGAATTTGTCAGTTATGAATACTTCCATAAATGAAGAAATATTTAAAACTCACCTTGATCAAATAAAGGGAGGTGGCATCAATTATGGTAAAGCTGAAAAAAAAGCCTATTTAGTTGGCTCAAAAAAAATAAAGGAAAGCATACAAAACTCTATATTGATTAAATAGTTTTCGCAAAACTGTTTGCTCAACCGATCAATCCAAATTTATTATCTTTAGCCAATATAATTGACTGAAGTTTTGAATTTTGTGATACGTATAATAGCTACATCGTTTCTGGGCTTAATGTTTTTTTCAGCCTTTGCTCAGGATATTGTAACAACATATACCAAAGGAAACGGTCTTCCTTCAAACTACATTCAAACCACAAAAGTTGATTCGAAAGGAATTGTTTGGGTTGGAACCAGTAATGGAGTGTCAGCCTATATAAATGACCAATGGGTCGAGATCAGGTATATCTCGGATAACAAGGGGAATACAAAAAATGTTGGCAGGGTTTCTATAATTTTCGAAGCAAGTAATGGAAATATTTGGGTAACATCCCAAAAAGGTATTTTCATTTTTAATGGTAGTTCATGGACCCATTTTGATGATGAAGAAAATGAAGGATTTATAGTTTCAGATATTTTTGAAGATCGCAGGGGATGGGTTTGGGTAATGTATGAAAAATACCAAAGCTTAAAGGATATTGGCGATATAGGATTCTCACTTGTTGAGGGAGTTATACAGATGTATAATGGAAGAAACTGGCATAGATTTCAGTCTGATATAGGAGGCACTGCTGCCATTGCACTTGGTGACCCAAATAAGTATTTTACATCTCATATTCAGGATTTTGAGGGGAATTTGTGGATTACAAATATGGATGGAACATATAAATTCGATGGATATAATTGGGATAGTTATAGGAAAGATCCATTACCATCAGATATTTGTTATGATATAATTCAGGCGGCTGATAAAAGCATTTGGGTAGCGACAAAGTATGGGATTTCAGTTTATTCTGATAGCAACTGGGTTAATTATTATAAGAATAAAGGGTTAAAAGGAAACTCTATAGAACACTTATTTCAGGATAAACATAGTCGAGTTTGGGCAATGGCTACTAAGGATAACAGATTTCGTAGCCTTTGTTGTTTTGAAAATGGAAACTGGAAGTCTTTTTCCAAGGAAAAGATTAAGATCAAGGGAGAAGTGGAACTCATTATGGACTTTAATGATCAATTGCTTGCATACTCCAAAAGGGGAATCTCTCTGTTTAATGGAAAGTCGTGGGTAAACCTGCTGAAGAAGAATGATGTATATGATGGAAGACTGGCAGATATTCTTCGTGTTTCTAATGATAAAGCATTGATAACCAGCGCGCATGGTTTGCGGGAAATAACATCTGAAAAAGTAGTTGATCTATTTAATGATAGTGATGGCTGGAAACCTAGTTCCCTTTTGCAGGATAGTGACGGAAATATTTGGGTTGGTACCGAGAGGGATGGCGCCTATAAAATTAACAAAGAGGAGATTGTAATTATTTCTACTGAAAACGGACTCCCATCAAATAATGTGATAGAGATATTTGAGGATAGAACAGGAAATATTTGGATAGTTACAAAATCAGGAATAAGCAAATACAAGCAGCAATAAACCTACCATTTCTTATCTTTATCGTACCATGAGCTTTCTTCAGGAGGGTTAATTCTTATTGAAGTTGCATCAATATTATTATCAGTAACAATCAACCTTGCAATAAACAATGAATCACCCGGAATTCTGTTTCCAACAGCTATTACATTAAACCTGCCATTACTCTTTGGCCAAAAACCTGTATGAATTTTACCTCCCCAATCACCATGAACCAGATAATCGAAGTCTTCGATCTCAGGAAGAATTTCATCACGTGTAAATGCTTTATTCATCCATGTATGGTTATCACCCGGAATTTGACTTTTTTTATGCCACATGCATTGGCTGGAAAGGAATATATTCATCTTAGTAGTGTCAAACTTTGGTCTTATCTTGTTAAGATATTCTAAGAATCTGTCAAGTGAATCATTTGGATTCATAAATACATAATTGGCAAACTTATCTTTTAACAGTTTGTATCGATACCCAATTTTGTCGATATATAGCATTTCTGCTTCAAACTGGTTTTCTCTACTGCCATGCCATCTTTCATAATGATAATTTAAATCATGATTTCCTGGTGAATAATAAATCTGAGTACCCGATCGGGCAAATCGTGTAAGTACGGTATCCCATTCTGAGGTTGTGTTGTTTTTTACCAAATCTCCAAGCAAGAATAGATAATCAGGTTTTTGCTTTATAATGCTGTCAATCATTGCTTTATAAGCAAGTGGGTAATTCAACATTGGGTAAAGGTGACCGGTAGCAACAATTACAATACTATCCTTGTTGTGATTATTAATCTCTGGAGTTAACTCTTCGTTAAAGAAACCATCATGCAGTTCTTTAAGAGTTACTGGATTGTATTCAGGCTCATTTTGTAATGACTCGAAGGAACATGATGAAATTAACACGACAAGAATAAAAAAGATTATCGGTAATTTTAATCTGCCCATATTTACTACTTTTTATTTTGAAAATAAATTATACTTAATTATGCTAAGAATTGCTCTTAGTCCATCTTTCCAACCAATCTTTTTTCCATCCTCATACGTTCGACCATAATATGAGATGCCAACTTCATAGATCCTTATACCGGGAACCTTTGCAACTTTCGCAGTAACTTCAGGCTCAAAGCCGAATTTTTTTTCTTTCAGATTCAAACCCTTTAGCACATCGGCACGGAATAGTTTATAACATGTCTCCATGTCGGTAAGGTTTAAATTACTGAACATATTTGAGAACATAGTAAGAAACTTATTCCCAATTGAATGCCAGAAAAATAGAATTCTGTGTGGATTTCCACCCATAAACCTGGACCCATAAACAATATCTGCAATATCTTCTGCCACAGGCTTAAGTAATTTATTATATTCACTCGGATCGTACTCAAGATCAGCATCCTGAATTATTATATAATTACCGGATGCTTCTTCGATACCTTTGTGTAAAGCAGCACCTTTTCCGGTATTTCTCTGTAAAGAAAAAATTCTGATATCAACTTCTTGATGGTTTGATATATATTGATTAACAACTTCTACCGTATTATCAGTGGAACAATCATCAACTACAATAATTTCTTTTGAAATATTATTTATCAACTCAACAGCAACTACTTTATCCAATATCAAATGTATTGTATTGGCTTCATTGAAAGCAGGCATTACTATTGAAAGTTTTTCGGCCATTGAATTCTGGTTTTGAGATCTGCAAAGATAAGAGAAAAGAAATGAGAATCAAGAGTCAAGAGATGAGAATCAAGAGACAAGAGACAAGAATCAAGAGACAAGAATCAAGAGACAAGAATCAAGAGACAAGAATCAAGAGACAAGAGACAAGAAACAAGAGACAAGAGTCAAGAGACAAGAGACAAGAGTCAAGATGTGAGATTAGGATTATTGAGGTGAAATATCTGGATTAGGAACTATTTGACTTAATAAGGCAATTGCTTTGTTAACAGATGATACTGGTTCGAATCTTAAAGTAAGGTTTCCTTTCATTTCTTTCATTACAGCTGCTGATGGATTTTGTTGAATAAATGCAAGAACTTTACCGAACGTATCTGACTGGAAATATGGAGAATCCTGTGATCCAGGAAAATAACCGGTCATTCGGTTATGTTTAAGATTCAGTTTTATAAATCCGGTTTTTCTAGCCAGCCACCTTAATCTAACAATATTTATCAATGAATTAGTTTCGGTGGGAATTGGACCAAATCTATCGATTAGCCTGTTTCTAAATTCCTCTAGCAATGATTCATCTTTAAGGTTATCAAGCTCCTTATATAAACTCAACCTTTCGGTGATGTTTGTAACATAATCGTCTGGTATCCTGATTTCAAGATCGGTTTCGATCTGACAATCTACAATGAAGTCATCAGCAAGTTTATCCTGATTGTAAAGATCTGCAAACTCACTTTCTTTCAATTCAATTATTGCTTCATTAAGAATTTTTTGATACATCTCGTAACCAATATCAGAAATGAAACCACTTTGTTCGGCTCCAAGGATATTTCCTGCACCACGGATATCCAAATCACGCATTGCTATATTGAAACCACTTCCCAAATCACCATGTTCTTCTATGGCTTTCAGTCGTTTACGAGCTTCTGATGTTAGAGTTGATAAAGGTGGAGAAAGCAGATAACAAAAAGCTTGTTTATTGGACCGGCCAACTCTTCCTCTGAGCTGATGTAAGTCGCTAAGACCGTGATTTTGTGCATCATTAATAATTATTGTATTGGCATTTGGGATATCTAATCCCGATTCAATAATTGTTGTGGCAAGAAGTACATCATAATCACCATCAATGAAATCCAGCATTACCTTTTCAAGAGATGGCCCATCCATCTGGCCATGTCCAATGCCAATTCTAACACCGGGAACAAACTTAACCAGCATATCATAAACATCCATGATGTTTTGTACACGGTTATGCACAAAGAAAACCTGTCCTCCTCTGGCTATCTCATAGCCAATGGCATCGCTAATAACTTCTGCTCCAAATGACCTTATTTGAGTTTGAATGGGATGTCTGTTTGGAGGTGCAGTGTTAATAATACTAAGGTCGCGAGCACCCATTAGTGAAAACTGCAATGTTCTTGGAATAGGTGTTGCAGTAAGTGTAAGAGTATCAACGTTTGCCTTAAATTGTTTTAGTTTTTCCTTGGCAGCTACTCCGAACTTTTGTTCCTCATCAATTATAAATAACCCAAGGTCATTAAAGTCGATATCCTTGCTCAACAAACGGTGAGTTCCTATTAGGATATCTATTTTACCCTCTTTTAATTTTTGTATTGTTTCCTTTTGTTTTTTAGCACTTTTAAAACGATTTATATAATCGACGGTAACCGGAAATTCACTTAATCTCTGTGCAAATGTTTTAAAGTGTTGAAGGGCAAGAATTGTTGTAGGAACAAGAACTGCAACCTGTTTGCTATCAGAAACAGCCTTGAAAGCAGCACGTATGGCAATTTCAGTTTTTCCGAATCCTACATCACCGCATATCAGCCTGTCCATAGGGAACTCAGCTTCCATATCACTTTTTGTATCAATTGTTGCTTTCAACTGATCGGGTGTGTCCTCATAAATAAATGATGCTTCCAATTCATTTTGAAGATATGTATCTGGTGAGTATTGTATTCCTTTTGAATCCTTTCGTTGAGCATAAAGTTTAATCAGGTCGCGTGCAATATCTTTAACACGATTTTTAGTTTTGTTTTTTATATTACTCCATGCTTTTGATCCTAATTTATTGAGAATAGGAGGTGTACCATCTTTACCAACATATTTCGAAATACGATGTAGTGAATGGATACTAACATAAAGAATATCGCTGTTTTTATAAATCAGCCGGATTGCTTCCTGCTTTTTTCCATTATTATCAATTATCTGTAGTCCGTCAAATTTGCCAACTCCATGGTCTATATGTGTTATGAAATCTCCAGGGTTCAAATCATATAGCTCCTTAATGGATATCACCTCTTTGTTTGCAAATCCTTCTCGTAACCTAAACCTGTGGTATCTGTTAAATATCTGATGATCAGTGTAACATAGCAACTTGTTGTCGTTATCAATAAACCCGTTACTTAAGCTGTGATATATCGGAATAAAGCTTATTCTATCCTTTTCAGAAATATTATGTTGAAGATCTTCAAAGATGGAATACAATCGTTCGATTTGCTTTTTGTTATTTGAAAATATCAAACACTGAAATCCCTCTAATGACTTCTTTGCAAGGTCATTTATTAGTAGTTCAAAGTTTTTATTGAAGGATGGTTGAGGTTTCTGATCAAATTCAACCACATCGGCATCAGCAAACATATTGTTTCCGGATAGTTCGATTATTGAAAAATCGTTCAATAAAGCTGTGATGCTGTCGCTTTTTGTGAAAAGTATCTCAGGAGAGGCCGATTCTTCCTGGTTTTCAAGTTTCTCAAATCCTGAAATTGCCTTTTCATATTCCTTGTCAATTTGATCAAGGGACAGTTTTAGATTCTCAAACCATAGTATGGTCGATGAAGGAATATATTGAAGGAAATCAACTCTTTTTTCGATTATTTTTCGACTCTGGACGTTGGGTAACAGAGTTATTCTGTTAAGTTTTTGTACCGACAGTTGGGTTGCAGGATCGAATGCACGAATCGATTCAACTTCATCACCAAAAAATTCTATCCTGTACGGGTGTTCATTGGAAAATGAATATACATCAACAATGCCACCTCGTATGGCAAATTGTCCCGGTTCCGATACAAAATCAGCATGTTCGAACTCCAGTTCAAATAAAAGGTCAGCTATAAAATCAAGAGATACTTCTTCGCCCACTTTAAGCTTAAGCAGATTCTTAGACAAATACTTTTTTGTAACTACCTTTTCAGCTAAAGCTTCGGGATATGTAACGATGATGGTTTTTTTATCACCTGACATTGTTCGTTTAAGAACCTCTGTTCGCGAAAGTTGATATGCTCTATCTACCTTCTCAGGTTCATAATGCCTTGAATATGAGGTAGGGTAGTAAAGGACCTTTTTCTGATTTAACTCCAATTCTGATTCATCAAGCAAACTTTCAATATCATTGTAATAATAGGCAGCCTGCTCTTTATCAGGAAGTACAAATAAGTGTTGTTGTTTCCCTTTATCTTTAAATAATGATGTTATTGCTAAAGCAGATGATGAGCCAATAATTCCGGATAGTTTGATATGATTGGTATCCGTATCTATCAAACTTTGAAGTTTTTTGAAAGGATCACTGTTGGAGAATTTTCTGATAAGTTCGTCGGAGCTCAATTTATTCTTTTTACAAAAACGAGGCAAAGCTACGTAAAATTGAGTTTCTATTCCTATAGTTTTATTACCCCTCCCGTCTCAGGTCTTCTGCCTTCTATCAATTTTCTTATTTAGAATTATTTTTAATTACAAAGGGATTTTCTATTTTTGCAGCGATTTTAAACCAGAAAAAACTCATTATCCGAAATGGTAAAATTTGATGCTAAAAAATATGCTACGAAAGATCTGGAAAAACAGATTAAGTATTTAAGCCTACTTTCTGACAGATTTCCAAATGTACAGTCTGCAAGTACCGAAATAATAAATCTGGAAGCGATTCTTAATTTGCCAAAAGGAACGGAACATTTTCTCTCCGATATTCATGGTGAATATGAAACATTTAGCCATGTTTTAGCAAATGCATCAGGAGTTGTTGTACGGAAGATTGATGAAGTTTTTGGAAAAACTTTACGCAAGAAAGAAAAAACACTACTTGCCACTCTTATTTATTATCCAAAAGAAAAATTGGAACTTATACTTAAAAGTGAGGATGATATTAATGAATGGTATGGAATAACACTTCAGAGACTATCAAAAGTTGCACGTGCAGCAGCATCAAAATATACCCGCTCTAAGGTACGAAAGGCAATGCCTAATGACTTTGCCTATATCATAGATGAGCTATTAAATGAAAGTGGTGAAGATAAAGAAGAGTATTTCGAAGGAATTATCAATTCAATTATTGAAATTGATAGGGCTGAGGCATTTATTGTAGCAATATGTGAATTTATTCAAAGATTGTTAGTTGACCGTCTTCATATCATTGGCGATATTTTTGACAGAGGACCACATCCCGAAAAGGTAATGGACAGGTTGATAAGTTATCATGCAGTTGATGTTCAATGGGGGAACCATGATATTGTTTGGATGGGTGCAGCCGCCGGAAATCTTGCTCTTATTGCCAATGTTATTAGAATATCATTGAGGTATAATAATCTTGATACACTTGAAGATGCTTACGGAATAAATATGTTGCCTCTTGCAAGGTTTGCAATGGAGAAATACTCCAATGATAAATGCGAACTGTACTCCATAAAAGGAGAAGCGCAAAATGCTGATATTAAATTGCTAAAGCAAATGCAAAAGGCAATTTCTATTATCCAATTTAAACTGGAAGGGCAGGCATCATTGAGAAACCCTCATTTTAAAATGCAGGATCGTCAAGTTTTTGATAATGTTGATTTTAAAGCAGGGACAATTGTTCTGGATGGAAAAAAACATAATTTACTTAATACTAATTTCCCCACCGTTAATACTGAGAAGCCATATGAATTAAGCGCCGAGGAGCAGGAAGTGATGGATAAGCTTAAATCGAGTTTTATGAATAGTCAGCGTTTGCAGTATCATGTCGATTTCCTGTTTACGCGTGGAAGTATGTATCTTACACATAATTCAAATCTTCTGTATCATGGATGTATTCCAATGGAGGAAGATGGTAGTTTTTCTAAGTTTGAAATAGAAGGAATTGAATATTCAGGTAAACAGCTTTGTGATCATTTCGACAGAGTAGCAAGGAAAGGCTATTTCCAACGTAAGTCGAAAATTGATGAAAAAAATAGTCTGGATTATATGTGGTATCTGTGGTGTGGACCATTGTCTCCATTGTTTGGGAAAAAGAAAATGGCGACCTTCGAAAGATATTATATTGAGGATAAGGCAACTCATAAAGAAGGTCGCAATGCATATTATACACTTGCTTTTAATGAAGAAAAGTATTGTAATAGTATATTAAAGGAATTTGAACTCGACCCTAAGGTTTCTCATATTGTTAATGGGCATGTTCCCGTTAAAGTAAAAAAAGGAGAAAGCCCCATCAAAGCCAATGGAAAATTATTTGTTATTGATGGTGGAATGTCGATACCTTATCAAAAAGTAACAGGTGTTTCAGGATACACGTTGATTTATAACTCATATGGACTTGTATTGGTTGAGCACAAAGAGTTCTCATCGATGGCAAATGCCATAAAAGAAGAGAAAGATATTATTTCTGATAGAGTATTTATAGAAGGAAACGCGGTTCGGAAACGTGTGGGAGATACGGATGTTGGAAAGGATCTGGAGATTCAAATTAACGACTTAAAGTTATTGCTTGCAGCTTTTAGAAAAGGTCTGATAAAAGAAAAGAGATAATATTAAAAGTAAGTGAACAAAAAAGTTATTTTTACTAGGAAGTTTTATTAAACAGAGAGCGATTTTGAGGAGAGTAATGAAATTTGGCGGAGCCTTGATGGGTAATGCACAGGGGATAAGAAACGTGGCAAATCTGATTGAAGAGTTTAGCTGTGAGCCTCTGGTTGTCGTGGTGTCTGCAATTGGTAAAACAACAAATGCTCTTGAAAAAATATGTGAAAAAATTGAGAGTGGAGAAGTCCTGGAAAATGATTTCTTTTCTGTAAAACAACAGCATCTTCAAATTATTAATGAGCTATTCCCTAATGGTCATGATGAGCTTGCTGAAAGCCTGAGTTCGATTTTTGATAAGCTTTGGGATGCAATTATTGAGAAGTACCCAAACAGGTATGAAGCATATGATAATATTGTTTCATTTGGTGAAGAGTTGTCAAGTTGTTTGAACTATTATTATTTGTCAAGCTGTGGAGTTAAGATAAGACAGATAAGTGCAAAATGTTTAATAAGTACCGATAGTAATTATACCGATGCTTCTGTGAACTGGGAATACACGGGTAAAACTATTTCTTCAAGAGTCATCCCTGCATTTAATAGCGGTGAAGTGATTATAACACAAGGCTTTATAGGTTGTGATAGTTTGGGCAAAACTACAACTCTTGGTAGAGAAGGGTCGGATTTTACAGCAGCAATATTTGGTAACCTGCTTGATGCTGACGAAGTTACAATTTGGAAAAATGTTCCGGGTTTGATGAATGCTGATCCTTCAAGATTTGATAATGCCATAAAAATTGATAATATATCCTATTATGAGGCAATTGAGCTAGCATATTATGGTGCATCTGTAATTCATCCTAAAACAATTCAACCTCTGAAAGCAAAAAATATTCCGCTTTATGTTCGTCCATATTATGATACATCTGCAGCTCCAACTTCAATAACTGACGATACCACGAATGATAACAAAGTTTCAAGCATTATTGTAGTTGATGATCAAACACTTCTTTCCATAGGTACCAAAAACCTTGATTTCATAGGGGAAGAAAATCTAAAACAGATTTTTGAAGTGTTTAGCAGGAATAAGGTTCATATTAATTTGATGCAAAACTCTGCCGTAAGTTTTTCTGTTTGTTTCAACCAGGATAGTATTAAGCTGGAGGCTATAATTAAAGACCTGAAGGAATATAGATTGAAATATAATACCGGGTTAAAACTTATAACAGTACGACATTATAAAGATGAGCTTGTTGATAATCTAATTGGTGATAATAAGGTTTATCTTGTTCAGAAAAGCCGAGCTACAGTTCAGGTTCTTGTTAAAGAAAAGTAGAAAATAGAAATAGAATTTTCCTAATATGTAAGATTACTTTATTACCGCAATGGTTTGAGTTAGGTACTTTAGACGAGCTATATTTACTATTGAAAATGAATGTTATTTACAGAAAGTTAATATTCAATTTTATAGATGTTAAACAAGCATTTCCTATCTTTGCACCCTCATAAAACTAGAAAGAAATACTATGAAAGAATCAGTTGCAATACTATGTGGTGGAGGTCCTGCACCGGGAATAAATTCAGTTATCAGTTCTGTTGCCCTGGTATTTTTAAAATCAGGATATCGTGTTATTGGAATTCATGAAGGATATAAAGGGTTATTTTCTGAAGACAGAAAAACCATTGATATAGATTTCACTTTTGCTGATGATATACACAAACAAGGTGGATCTGCACTTCAAATGAGTAGGCATAAACCCAAAGATGCAGAATTTACGACAAAGTTCTTTACAGATAATAATGTATCGCTTCTTGTAACAATTGGTGGGGATGATACAGCTTCGACAGCCAATAGAATTTCAAAATATTTACGTAATAATGATGTAAGTATTCAGAATATTCATGTTCCAAAAACAATTGACAATGATCTTCCACTGCCTCCTGGTATTCCAACATTTGGTTATCAGTCGGCAAAGCAGGAAGGTGTTCGTATCTCACAAACAATCTATGAGGATGCAAGAACCAGTGGGAATTGGTTTGTACTATCTGCCATGGGACGTGAAGCTGGGCATCTTGCATTTGGCATTGGTGCTGCTTGTCATTTTCCAATGATAATAATCCCTGAAATGTTTGATAAAGTTGATATAACTTTTGATAGAATAATTAACCTTGTTATTTCTGCAATTATCAAACGTAAAATTGAAGGAATTGATTATGGTGTTGCAATTGTAAGTGAAGGTGTTTTCCACTTTATGAGTGATGAAGAGATCGATAATTCAGGAATTAATTTCACATATGATGATCACGGTCATCCGGAATTAGGAAATGTGAGTAAGGCGCATATTTTCAATGTGTTATTACAAAACAGACTTAAGGAATTGAATGTGAATGTTAAAAGTCGTCCGGTTGAATTAGGTTATGAATTGAGATGTGTTCAACCTACATCATATGATCTGTTGTATTGTGGTATGCTTGGTTTCGGTGTTAAGAAACTATTTGATGAAGGCAGAACTGGATGTATGGTTACAGCTGACTCACAAGGCAGGATTGAACCATTATACCTTGACGATGTTGCAGACGAATCAGGCAAAGTACAACCACGATTGGTTGATATGAAAGGTGATAAATCACAGTTGGTATTTAATCATGGCTTACAATTTATTGAGCCTGGTGATTATGAAAGTGCAAAAGCATACCTGTCAAACCCTGAAGAATTTGACTTCAGAGCCATACTTGGATGGTAAAAAATTAAGGAGTCTCTTTTGGCTTCTTATCAGGTTTAATAAAGGAAATCAACGGAATTGATACTGTCGTATCTCCGTTGATTTTTATTTTGGCCTTATTGAATGTTGGTGCACCAAACATTAATCCACTGGTGTAATTTGATATACCGAAAGGCTCCTTGGGAATTTTTAACATGCCCGAATCAAGTTTTCCATTTTCATTTATATCCTGAAATATTGCAACGGCATATTCTCCTTTTTCCAATTCACTTACATTAAACTCAACGAATTCTTTTTTGGCGATTACCTTTGTGGAAGCAATGGGCTTTTTCTTGTTGTTAAAACCATCTTCATTATCGTAAACAGCAATAAAAACAGGGGAATCCGTAATTGTAATATCAGTTATCTTAAACTTTACATTACATCGATCCTGTGACTGTACAAAAGGAGTTATTATGATTATAAATATGATGAAAAGTAATGTTCTCATTCTGGTTACCTTTTATCAATAAAAACAATTGGTTTACGACCACCATCAATAAACTGCATTTCTGCAATCTTCTCAGGTTTGTAAAATTTAATTTTTGGTGCTACTCTTAACTTAGCTCTGAAACTATCCTTGATCTTTTTTTCTGTGTTTTTAAGAACATTGTCGCATCCGGCAAGTATAAGTAACTCATCGGTTCCAAGTTCGTTGCTTGATACTTCAACTATGTAATTCTCAATACACTCAATTTCATTTAGCACATCATAAATTGATGGCGGATAAAGAGTTGTTCCCTTAAGTTTTATCATTTGTTGTTTACGACCAATTACAGGGCCTAGGCGCATTGTATTTCGTCCACAAGAACAAGGTTCGGTATGATGATAACAAATATCACCGGTTTTAAACCTTAGTAGTGGCATGCCTTCAACACCGATAGTTGTAACGGTAACTTCACCCGGTTCATCATCGGCTACAGGATTATTATTCTCATCCAGAAATTCAACAATTATCATTTCAGGATGATGATGCCCCCCTTTTCCTTCACTGCATTCGGTAAATGCTGTTCCCATTTCTGTTGACGCATAAGTAGAATAGAGTTTGATATTCCAGTTTTCCTTAATCTTCTTCCCCAGTTCGTTTAATGAAAAATCTGGATTGCGAATTGGTTCACCAATACAAACTGCCTTTTTAACACTTGAGCTTTTGTAATCAATGTTGTTATCCTTGGCATAGGAAATTAACTTCGGTATAAATGATGGAACAGTAACAAATCCTGTGGGTTTAAATCTGTTAATCGATTCAAATTGAAGCTTTTGCAATCCCGGACCGGTTCTTATAATTCCTGCACCAAGTTTTCTTAAACCCAGAAAATAAGCCATCCCGGCCATAAATCTTTTATCGAGAGTTACCAATAGCTGGTAAATATCATCTTCCGTTGCATCGGCACATGAAAAAGAGATGTATTCATTGTAAGCAAGTCTGTCCAAATCACCATCTGTCATGCCAAATGTAACGGGCTCACCCATTGTGCCGGAAGTTGTAATATAATCAACAATCTTTTTACTTTCCACACATAAAAAACTATCCGGATTATTCTGAAGATCATCTTTTGTCGTAACAGGAAGCTTCTGAAGATCTTCGAGAGTGTTTACCTCATCAATATTATAATCCTTTAATGTATGTTGATAATATTCGGAGTTTTTAATTAAGTAAGATAAAGTTTCCCTGAGTTTCTTCTCCTGAAATTCTTTTATTTCCTCCTTTGATTTGATTTCTATTTCGGGTATAAACATTGTTACTTCAAATAATTTTCAAGTTCTTCTATTCTTTCCTTTACAACTGCTTTTGTCGTGGTGTTTTCAAACTCCTTGGACAATGCATTTTTATATTGCGCTAAAGCAGATTCTTTTTTATTGATCTCATATAAATAATTGGCAATAAGTACATAACCTTGATAATAATCAGGATTTGATGAAATAAATTCCGTTATGAATTCTTCCTCATTCTCGATTGGTGTATTATTAGAGATGTGATCTTTAATGATATTTCGCATACTTCTGAATTCCAGTAAATTTGAAAATTCTTCTGTGAAAATTATTGGATCTGGAGGAATAATACAAGCCGTATCATAAAGTATTGTTGAGGGAACTGTATATGTTGCCTCACCAAAAACATAATTCAGGTTATATCCTAAAAACTCACCAAATTGAAAGTTAGTGGTAGAAACCCAGATGTTTCGTTTTTCGGGTTGGAAAACCACACCGTGATGAGAAATAAACTGGGCCATAGCTTTTTCATTGCCCAAACCTATGCTGGAGTTATTCTTTCCATTGTAATCACGAAGTATAGCTACAGCATTAGAAACATCTATTTCTGTATCTGAAACTAGTAGTTGTTCACATTTCTGTTGGCGGTAAGCCGATGCAGATTCGGCAATGTACTCTATGTTAATAGGATCATTTTTAAACTCATCGCTTTGGAAATGATTGGAGCATACCAACATATCTCCTTCAGGATGATAAATATCCATACGAGTAGGTGATTTCTCGATGATAACAGCACTATGTTCATTTCCGGAACTTACAAGAATCGATTCTGAAACAAAAGTTTCTCTTTTATTTGCAATCTCAATGGCTTCATCAATATTGCCTGCGTATTGAAGAATCTCTCTGGCAAGTAACGAAATTGGCATTTTGGCTTTTGTTGGAATATCTGATTTTGCGGCATTGATTGTAACAGTAATGCCATTTTCATTGATTCCCGAAACAACACCAATCATGCTGGCCCAGGTAATATATGTGAACTTATATCCTTTATCCGGATTCACGAATGCAATAATTTTATTCTTTGCAAATGATTCATTTATGTAGAAGTCAAAGTTGCGGCCAACAAGCATTGAACTATCATTGGAATTCATATTTGTAACAAAAGAGGTGCATCCAACCAATGCCAGACTTTGTAGTGCATGGCCAATGTCGTGGGCTCCATGATAGTTTAGCATCCTTTCATAATTGTTTCCAATGTATTCATAACCTTCAGAAGCACCAAATGACACACCGTAAATTTCCTCAATGTATTCTTCAGGAATATACTCATCAATATCTCTGTTGAACCATCCTATAAAGTATTTTAAAAATCTTAGATATGATTTTGAAGGAATAAGAGTATTTATTTGTTCTACAAACGAATCTTCCTGTATCTTAATGAGTTCCTTGGTTAGTTTGCCATTAATTACTCCTATCTCGAAAGGGCTTCCTTCAAGATACATTTCCCACAGGCCGAATCTGTTTTTCTTAAGCCAACAATTACCAACTTTGTAGTAATCCGGTGCGGGGTTTTCCCTTTCCAGATTTAAAACTGATACATCGTTAATAATAGGTGGTGCTAAATTGGTCATCGAATTGAAAACAATAACTATTAATCCAATAAATAGTACAAGAATAATAATTGTATTGCGTATGATTCGCAACCAACGTCTTCCTTTTATTTGCTTATTTCGATTCATTTATCTCCTTTAGTATATCATTAATATTCATGAACTCACCACAGGTCATAAATGCGCTCAGGCTTACACCCAGAATACCATGCAAATTTATATTTTGACCGGTAAAATACAAATTATCAACCTTTGTTGTGGGTGAGATATATGAACCTACGGGGTTTTTGTAATCTCTCATAGTACCATACATGGAACCTTTCGGAGTTCCAAGATAGTCATTGTAAGTTAATGGTGTTGACACATTGTAACTCACTATATTGCCTTTTAACTCTGGAAACTTCTCAGTAACAAGTTCAATTAACTGTTCGGCCTTTTGAGTTTTAAATTTTTTATATTCATCTCCACGTCTATTTACCTGTGAATCTTTCCATTGTTCAACTTCATCAAATTTCATATGGGTTAATAACCCAATAGAATTTGAAAATTCACTGCCATTTTCGGGTACCGAACAATATAAAAAATAGTGTTCAGGCCATTTCTTTTCATCATATGATGAAGCATACCAGGTATCAGTTCCTTTGTAGTAATTATAATTTGTATTTATATACCTGAATGTATTTTCCTTAAGGACGATATGAACAGCAAATGCAGAAATAGTATTTTTCTTACGTTTCATCCTGCGGCGAAATGAAGTTTTAATTCCCCCTTCAGGGATAAGGTCCATTGTTGATGAAGGATGAACGTCGGAAATAACAGAATCACAATAATAGATGGAATTATCTTCTGTTTCGATACTTGTGACCTTTTTATCTTCTGTTAGGATTTTTACTGCTTTCTTCTTTGTTAGAACTTCACCACCGTTTTCAATAATTTCATTGGCAAGTTTATCTGCAATCCTACTTGTACTTCCATATATCCTATATGAGCTGCTAATGAAATGGTTATTAATCAGTGCATGAACATATAATGGAGAACTATCCTTTTCGCCTGCATAAACAAAATTTAAAGCCGTTAACACATTGCGAAGAGTTTCATTTTCTGTAATGGAACAAATGAAATCCCAGGTATTTACTTCAAGAGAGTTTTTTTGTACATCATTTGTGGCTTCACTTGATTTTAATAGATAGATATCCTGAGATTTTATTGTGTCAAGTATCTCATCAACATATAAATCGATTGCTTCTTTTTCATCGGGGAAATACTCATACATCTTCTTTCTGAAGTTCTCAAATCCCATCGGAAAGCAATACTCCTTGCCCCCAATATTGAACAAATCGAAGCATTCCTCATCTAGACGTTTGTAACTAATGCCATCAAAAAGATTCAGATATTTAAAAATAGAATTCAGGGTTTGTCCTTCATCAAGACTACCAACATAATGCATACCAGTGCTAAAGTCATGCCCTTTGTAAATAAAGGATTGGAGTGAACCTCCGATTTGCCGGTTTTTTTCCAGAACGGTAACTTTGTATCCTTTTCTGCTGAGAATAACTCCACATATCAATCCGCCGAGTCCGCTTCCAATTATGATTGTATTGTTTGGTTTTATCAAATTTCTATATTTTTATAATGACAAAGATAGAAAGAGTAATGGTTTTCGCCCTAAGCTTTGGAAAGTGAAATTAAGAAGTTTATCATATATTCAGTCACAATAGCTATGTATAGATTCTGTAACCTTTTATACTAATTTATGATATATAAAATAAATGATTGAATATTAGAGTTAGATAAAATTTAGGAGTCAGCAGAAAATCCTCATTAGAGTATGCATATTAATAAAATAACAAATGAAAAAGAGAAAATTAACTAAAAAACTTGACTTAAACAAAAGCTTAATCGCACGTTTGAACAATACAAAAATGGGTTTTTTACGTGGAGGAACTGATTTGGGTAATAAGACTGAAGGCTGCACAACATTTCAAGATTTGACAATGTATTTAACATGTGATACTTATACTACTTTATCACAAATTGTTGGTGAATATACATGTGGCTGTACTGAACCGACTGATACAGAAGCTTGTACTTCAAATTAAAAACTGCTATTGCCCGGTTAGAACAAAACCGCTCCATAGTTTTGGATATGATGTGGCTTCATTTTCAATCATATTTATTTTAGATTTTCTCAGAGAATTTGAATAGGAATTACCTTCAAGTATTTCTTTATAGAAGTCTAACATCATGATACTTGTGTGCTTGTCTGAGACTTTCCAAAGCGAGATAACAATATTTGGCACACCTGAATATATTAAACCTCTGGTTATTGACATTAATCCCTCACCTGTTCTAAGTTTTCCTATACCTGATTCACAAGTGCTTAGAACGATAAGATTAGCGTTTAGTTTAAGGTGATACATTTCACCGGCATAGAGAATACCATCTTTACCATAGCTGTTTTTGTATATGTTAGTTGAAGTTTCATCAACCACTGTTTCGTTTTTGTGCTGCGTGAATACTATTCCTGACAAGTTTGGATTATCATTCGAAAACCCATGAGTTGCTACATGTATATATTGATAATTATTGATTTCATTCTTAAATCTATATTCAGTTGCATCTTGATTTAGATATACACTTGTTTTGTAGCCTTTTTTATTGAAAAGATCAGCCAGTGTCTCAACTTCTGTAATAGTATAAGGTAACTCATTAAAGTTGAAATATTTATTGTTAAGGTTTCTTGCTTCTGTTCTACTTTTTGAGGAGATTGAGTTTGAACTTAATTCACTGGTGTGTGTTTTAGTGAATACCGGAGCGAAGGCACAAAAAACATCATCACCAAATCTAGGTGTTTGTTTAATATCGCTATTCAGCATACTTTTATGCCAAAGAGATGCAGAATAATTATATGCTATTTCGTATTTTCTTATTAAATAGTCGAGGTTTGAAAAGTTTATATCATTGTTTTCAGTTATGCCGTTAATGCACAATGTTTCAAAGGGTAAATAATATAAGAACTCGTCTGGAATAATTATTAGCTTTTCTATATTTACAACATGGGCTTTAATTGGGTCAATGAGTCTTTTATATAATTCAAAACTCATATTCGCAAACTCTCTACAACTTTCACCTTTTTTAATATTCCTAATATACTTAATTGTTATTTCTTCCAGAGTGCTATCTATTGTTGTTATCTCAAGATGAAATTCTTCATTTGTAATCACCGCAATATATAAACTTGATTCTCCTGTAAAGTATTCAATTAATGCTGAAGAAGGATCTAAAGCTTTCTGAATTTCTTTAATCGAGGTTCTTTTTTCATTGGAGATAATTGAGTTAAATAGGGGATAATTATTGCTAATGTAACTATGTAGGGAATCACTTTCTTCAAACAGTTCAAAATATCTTTTTTCATATTTGTTTAGTAACGTAGTATCATATTCTTTTTCCTGATTCGTTAATTTTTCAATTTGTGTTTTAAAAAAATAAAGATCCTTTTTTAATTCATTTTCTTGAAGAATAATTGATTGAGGTACGCCTGATAAACAGAGCGCTTTGTATTCATGCATTAAGGAAAATAGTGTCGCACTTTTGGCTTCTTCCATAAAACTAAAAATAGTTGAGTCGTGGATCCCTATTCCAAGGTTGCTAATTTTGTTACAAATGTTAATTGCTTCATTATATGCTGATTTACTAGTTTCACCTAGGATAAGCTTTGCTTCTTCAGATTTAAAATCTTTACGGAATGATTTTGTTAATTGAAATAGTAACAGATATGTATCAAGAGCAGCTATTAGCATATTTGTTTCGTTAGGGTTATCCAAGTATAATTGATATAGTAAGGTTGCTTTACTTTTCAATGGGCGTAGTAAATCAATTTTTGTAATTGGGTTGTCATTTATTGATGGGTTTTGAAGCACATTTAGGTTGTTAAAATCTCTGACTATCGATATAATAGATTTTTGATAGAAATTGAGGGCAGTAGTTTCATTATGGATTTGTTTATTAAGCTTTCCAATTTGATAATATGTTTGAGAAACTAAATAATGTTTCATTCCTAAGTATCGGGTTTGTATTTTTAGCGCAATATTGAAATAGTCAATTGATTTTTGATAACTCTTTTTAGATTCTTCAAGAAGACCTAGTTGAAAATAAATCTTGGAGATTTCAACTGCATTATCATCGTAGTCTATAGAGTAGATATCCATAGACTTATTAAAATAACTTTCTGCAATAGTTAGTTTCCCAATTTGTGCGCAAATAAGGGCATAGTTAAAGTACCCTATTGCAACTTGCCTGTGATTAGTGTCATACAAAGCAATATTGATATCAATATACTTTCTCATGAAAATTAGAGATTTGCTGAGTTCTCCTTTATTAAGGTAAATTGCACTTATTTGGTTTAAACAATATGATTTTAAATTTAGATAATTATTGTATTCTGGGGTTATAACTTTATTTGCTTCCAAATAATATTGTGCAGCAGTTTCAAAATCTTCGTATTTTCGGTAAACATTACCAATATTAATATATGTAAGAGCAATATTAAAATCCGGATCAAAGGGTAGTTCTTTTTGAATTTCCAATGATTTCTTAAGATGGTCCAATGCCAATTTTTTATTTCGTTTGATGGTATAAACAACCCCGACAGCATAATGGATTTTTGATTTGTTAATCAGGTAGTTAAGAGAATCGTGTGGTTTTAGATCTTCATTGTAGTTCAGACTTTTGTTATAATATTCCAGAGCAGTTTCATAATCGTTTGAATATTTGGATAATACTCCTTTGTAGCGATGCAAGGTTATCATTTCAACCAACTCTTCAGCTGTTGGATTCTTAAAATGCTTTTCACTCAGCTCAAGCCCTTTATTAATAAATTGGAAAGAACTTTCAATATTTTGATCATAATAGTAAGCCCAGCCACATTGTCCGTAACTTTTAACGCTTTTTACCCATATACTTTGTTTTGCATAAATATTAGCTGCTTTCTCAAAGTACATTGCTGCACTATCATATTTGGATTGTTGACGGTGAAGTTCTATGCCCTTGTCAAAATATTGATGGGCCAAGGTAGTATCATTAGATTGAGCAGAAAGTTTGGGGATAATGAAAGATACAAGAAGTATAATAAAGATTATTGGTGATTTCATTATTGATATTAACTGCCCGAGTGCAGAAATCTATTTTTATTAAAACAATATTTATATCCTATTGGTTGCGAAGATATAAACATATGAATTAGGAAAATGTTTTATTCAACATAAAATTTGTCAAAGTAAAGGAGGTCATCTTCAGTTTCAACTTTCCAATAATAGAGGCCGGGTAATAGGATCTGTTCTAGGATAAAAGGTAAACTTTCAATTCTACCATTGAAAATTTCTTCTTCATTATTATTGAGAATTATCAGGGTTATTGCTTCATTGGTGTTTGTGTACCAATTGAATCCAACGCTTTCATTATGTTTAAATCTTGCAGATCTTCCAGGGTTAATTATCTCAAAACTTACAGATCTGGTTTCACCAATGTAACTTTCCAGATATGGTGACTCAGTATAATTCATGGCATATTGAGTATTAACAACAATTTCTTCATTATTATTTATAGATAGTTCTTCATCCTTAATATTTATTTCCACATCTTTAGCTTTGCTTTCCCGAGATTCCTCTTCTTTTATCTTGTTTTCCTCGATAATCGAGCTTTCATGAACCATGTATTGACTAGGATGGATTATCTCATTTGTATCATGTATTGATTCATTATCTGTTATGGTATTATTATTATTTCTGTCAATCATATGGTATAGGCTAAACCCCGATACAACAATTAGTATTATAACAGCAGCAATTGAATATTTATTCTTTAAAATTGTTTTCCTTGATTTTGTAGATTTTAACTTATTGCTGTTTGAATTACTGACTATTTCCTTAAGCTGATTTCTTAGTTCGATAATATCTGTTTTCTTTAATGAATTATCAATTTCTTTCCATAATTCAAATTCTTTTTTGACATGGGGATCTTTGAGTTTTGAAGAAAGAGTTTGCATCTCTTCATCATTAATCTCTTTGCTTACATATTTCTCAAATAATTCTCGGATATTATTATTTTCTTTCATCCTTAACTCCCTCCTTTGCTTTTGATGAGTTGTTCTTATGAAGACTTTTATACATCGGATCGTTTTTTATGCTCTTAAAAAGTTCTTCTTTACATCTGAACTTACTTGTTTTTACATTACTTACTGATAGATTCAACTGCTTTGCAATTTCTGCCACTGGAGTTTTTCTAAAAAATAGATCCAGTAGTTTTCTGCACTTTATATTCAGTTTATTATAGTGCTTATAGAACAACTTCTCTTTTTCAAAATCTGGTAAATTATCAATTACAATTTCAAAATCATCTTCCATGTTGATACTATCATCAATTTGAATCTTTTTCTTTTTTGTTAGCTGTTGTAACCATAAATTTCTGCAAACTCCAAATATGTATGTTTTTAAGGCACAGGTTAATGTGAGTTTATTTATAATAATTTTCTTGTAAATTATAATCATTGCATCCTGAAAAATATCTTCCGCATCTTCCTGCTTTCCATTATTTTTCAAAATATGATTACATATCATCGGGAAATACATTCGATATATATAAACAAGCCTATTATTATTTCTGTTTTTTATTCCCTCAATTAGTTCTTTATCTGAGAAACGAACCATATTTCTTTAATTAATCTAATTTTTTGTAAAAAAGTTACACAAAAATAGTTTTTTTCATTTCTGTTTATATGACGATTGTTTTGGTAACAGAGTTGCTTGATAAAGAGCTTGGTAGTTCAAAGGCTAATACTAGAAGTAAGATTATTTGTAACCTAATCCAATGATTTCTTATTAACTACAAATGAGTAATTGTAAACTAAAACAAGATCATTTCTCTATAAACACGGGATTTGTGTAAGGATTGGGGTTCAATTATACAAACAAAAATGACATTATGATACAAACTATATTTTCAGGTATTTATTTAATTGGGAAGAATAATTTCAGTGAAGTTGCCACTCCAAATAGTTTCGGTTGTTTTGGGGTGGCTGTATAGATTTTCATTTAATTTGAAATAATAAACCGATAATTAACTTAAAAATCAAAATGTTTAAAATATATAAAATCTAATAAAATGAAGAAAAGAAAATTTAATACTAAATTAAGCTTAAATAAAGAGAAAATATCAAACTTGAACGAAGTAAAGGGTGGTGATCTTGTTGCCTATACACAGGGTATTTATACGTATTGCTATGATGTAACTTGTGTAACTTGTTATGGAGCCACTTGCCCAGCAGATGGAAGAGATTGTAAAACTGAATTTTGTACATCGCAGAATGTTTCTGAACTGGGTTGTTGCCCATGTTAATAATTTTGTGCCCGAAATAGTTTCTTCGGGCACATATATGTTTAATTTTTATTATAATGTGAAAAACTGTTAATGTGATAGAAGTAAATAACAAAATTCAAGAAATATATGAAGTTATCGTTAAATCTGGGTTGGATGAGGATCAAAGCCTTCTGGGAGGGTCTTGTGGCGTTTCAATGTTTCTATTTTATTATGCAAGATTTGTAGATGATCAGAAACCCTATGATATAGCCTTTGAAACAATGTCCAGTACTTTAGAGAAAATAAATCCAATATCCGATCTACATACGTTTGCAAGTGGATTAGCAGGAATAGGTTATTCAATTGAGAATCTTTCGCGCAATGATTTTATTGATGTAGATACCAAAGATATTTTAGGTCCAATTGATGAGTTACTATTTGAAAGAATGAAAATCGATCTCAATAATGGTAATTATGATTTCTTACATGGAGCATTGGGAATAGGGTTGTATTTTATTTCACGTAATGCGTTTGAAAAAAGAGATGAATATCTTGGATATATTGTTGATGAACTTTATATATTAGGAGAAAAAGATTCAAACGGCATTAAATGGCGTTCTATTCTTGATAATAATACTGAGAAATATGGCTATAATATTAGCCTTTCACATGGGATGTCTAGTATTATTGCATTTTTAAGTAAAATTATTAAGGAAGAAATAAACAAAACTAAAGCCACTTTTTTGCTTGAAGGTGCTGTAAATTATTTACTCAATCAGAAATTACCTGCAAATGAGTATCTTTCAATTTTTCCAAGTTGGGCGCTTGAAAGTACTGAAACTATTGCCCCAAGCCGAATGGCATGGTGCTACGGTGACTTAGGGATTTCTGTTTCTTTATGGCATGCATCACAGGCTCTGAATCGCAAAGACTGGAAAGAAGAAGCAATTCATACAATTCTACATTCTGCAAAACGACAAGACTTAAGTTATAATTTTGTTGTAGATGCAGGCTTGTGTCACGGAACTGCAGGTATGGCGCTTATATTTATGCGTATGTATCAATATACCGGTATTGAGGAACTAAAAGACACATCAGACTATTGGTATCAACAAACTTTAAAAATGGCAACATTTGATGATGGATTGGCTGGTTACAAAGCTTATCGCGCAAAAATAAGTGGTGGCTGGGCAAACGAAATTGGTCTCCTTGAAGGAATTGCCGGTATTGGCCTTGCATTGATAAGTGCAGTTTCAGATATTGAACCTGCATGGGATGAATGCCTATTATTAAGTTAATCAATTGATAAATGGATACCAAACTACCATACAAACATTTTGATGAATTTATTCTTCGTACTCCACTATTTTCTGTTGATTTTGTAAAGAAGCTATCAGAAAATAAGACAATTGATGATTATGAAATCATCTCAATATGCAAGATTCCTATTATTAGTGAAGCTATCTATATTGCATCACCACCATTGTATTATGAAATGCAAAAGTGGCTGGAAGGTAAGATGGGTAGTAGTAAAAAAGAACTAAAAAAGATAGAGAGACTTAAGTCAAGTCTTATTCGCTACTTTCTTAGAATGTCGACCCGATGTACTCCTTTTGGTCTTTTTGCCGGGTTTGCAACAGGTAATGTTGCTGATGCTACCAATATTAAACTTCAATCCAGAGATAAGTATATTAGGCATACACGATTGGATATGAACTATTTGTGTGCCTTGGCAATTGATCTTTCAAAACATGATGAAATTAAGGGTGAACTTAAGTTCTTTCCAAATTCCAGTAATTATGTAATTGGTGATAGTCTACGATATGTTGAATATCAGTACATAAACAGCAAGCGTTCACATCATATTGTTTCAGTTGACAATTCAGAATATTTACAGCTAGTGCTTAATAAAGCTAAAGAAGGTGCCTATATTCTGGAATTGGCAGAATTACTTGTAGATGATGAGATTTCAATTGAGGATGCTTTAGGTTTTATAAACGAGTTAATAAACTCACAATTGTTAATTAGTGAGATGGATCCAACAGTAACCGGTGATGAACTTCTTGATAGGTTATTAAAAATACTAGGTGAGCTACCTCAAAATGAGTTATTAGTTAATGTCCTAGGTGTGTTAAGAAATGTAAAGGATCAACTTGAAGGAATAAAGGATAGAAGATTAGATAATTCAGTATCTGTTTATGAAAATATTGCAAATGAACTAAAGCAACTTGGTACAAAATATGAATTGAAGTACTTGTTCCAAACCGATATGGTCATTCCAACAGTTGAATGTACCATACGACAAAAGTTGGTCGAGGATGTAAAGGAGGCTGTAATTGTGTTAAATAAACTGAGCTCTAAGTATACAGAAACGAATCTTTCAAAGTTCAGAGAAGCCTTTATGGAACGCTATGAAGAGGAGGAAATCCCTTTGTTGCATGCCCTTGATACGGAGTCAGGTATAGGCTATCTTCAAAATATTTCCGGCGACATTACACCTTTAGTTGATAATTTGATGATTGGTGGCAGAAGTAGTGATTCCATTGATATGAAATGGAGCAGAGTTAATAATCTCTTTCAAAAGAAATACATTGAAGCACTGAAATCAAATAAAGATATTATTAACATTACTGATGATGACCTTAAGGATCTTGAAGAAGACTGGAATGATGTGTCGGTAACTTTATCGGCAATGGTTCAGGTGTTGATTAATCCTGAAAACGGAGAAACAGAATTATATATGAAATCAGCAGGGGGGTCCTCGGCAGCGAATCTCATCGGCAGGTTTTGTCATTCGGATAACAATGCCCGCGATTTTGTAAATCGTATTATTGAGAAAGACGAAGCTCAGGAGGAAGTATTATATGCCGAGATTGCACATTTGCCGGAGTCAAGAACAGGAAACATATTATTACGTCCTACGTTGCGCAATTATGAAATACCATATTTGGCAAACTCAAGTGTGGATTTTGATAATCAAATAAAAATGGATGACCTTTATGTTTCAGTGAAAGGCAACGAAGTAATTCTGAGGTCTAAATCGTTCAACAAAAGAATTATCCCACGTTTAACATCAGCACATAACTTTTCTTTTAATGCATTACCTGTTTATCAGTTTTTGTGTGACCTTCAAACACAGAATCTGCGTGGTGGCTTTAGCTTTGGCTGGGGTCCGTTAGCTCAACTATATAGTTTTATGCCACGGGTCAAGTATAAAAACATCATTCTGTCGAGGGCTACCTGGAATTTAAAAAAAACCGATATCGAATCAATCCTTGAAATTAAATCTGAAAAAGAACAGTTTAGTGCATTCAGGAATTTTGTAAAGGATAATAAACTTCCGGATGAGGTATTATTGTCAGACAGCGATAATGAGCTGTATATCAATCTACTGAACCAGACATGTGTGAAAATTCTGTTGGACCAGGTAAAAAAAAGAACATCATTTACTTTAGTTGAATTTATTTTCAATTCTGATAACTTGTTGGCACAAGGTGATGATGGTGGGACAACTAATGAGTTTGTATTTGCTTTTTACAAGTCACAAAACAATAATTGATCAATTCGATTTTGAATATGCAAAGAACTTTTATAACAGGTGATAGTTGGATCTATTATAAACTCTACTCAGGGCAGAAAACATCTGATGTAGTACTCACGGATATTATTAAACCTATATGTGAAGAGTTGTTTTCAGATAATATAATCGATAGTTGGTTTTTTATCAGATATGGTGATCCGAAAAATCACCTTAGATGGAGATTAAAAGTTACAGATCAAGAGAATATTGGAATTGTAATTCAGTCGGTTTTCGAAGCATGTAAACCATTGGTTGATTCGGGTCAGATAAATAGAATTCAAACGGACACCTATAAACGTGAATTGGAGCGATACGGTTCGAATACAATGGAGTTGGCAGAGCACCTTTTCTGGCATGACAGTAAGATGATTGTGAACATGCTGGATCTGGTTGAAGGCGATGAGGGTGAGAGAATAAGATGGTTGTTCAGTTTACGTGCAATTGATCAGTTATTATTGGATTTTGGTTATTCAACACAGCAAAAATTTGATTTGTTGAGTGTTATGGCTGAAAGTTTTGGAAGGGAGTTCAATATCAATTCTCAACTTATAGTTCAGTTGAGTGATAACTATCGAAAAGAAAAAAAGGATATCTTTGATATAATGGATAGAAACAAGGATGTTAACAGCCCGTATTTACCTGTTTTGGAATTATTGAGAGAAAAATCAAATAAAACTAAAAGTCATATTTCTGAATTGCAGGCCATTAATTCTGGCAATAAATTGGAAATTCCGCTTGATAACTTATTGTCAAGTTTTATTCATATGCTTATGAATCGATTGTTTCGATCCAAGCAACGATTACATGAGATGGTTATTTATGGTTTTCTATACAGATATTATAGAACCGCACTAGCAAGGGAAAAATATAATAGTTAACTTATGGCAAGGTTTCCATTTACAAAACAGCTTGATGCCATGGATTGCGGTCCAGCATGTTTAAGTATGGTAGCTAAGTACTATGGAAAGTCGTATTCGTTGCCAAAGCTCAGAGAATTAAGCCATATTACCAGAGAAGGTGTTTCACTTCTCGGAATTAGTGATGCTGCCGAAAGTATTGGACTGCATACAATTGGAGTTCGGGTGACTTTCGATAAACTAAAAGAAGAAGTTCCATTGCCTTGTATTGTTCATTGGAAACAAAGGCATTTCATTGTCGTTACTGATATTAAAGGTAAGAAGGGAAAAGAAGTTTTAAATGTAGCAGATCCGGCTCATGGATTAATTAGCTATAAAAAAGAAGAGTTTCTATCGGGATGGTTAAGTACAGTCAAGGGCGAAGAAGATCAGGGTGTTTGCTTGGTTGTTGATCCTACACCTGACTTTTATGAACAGGAAGATGATAGTTCTGATAAAACCAGTTTCCGGTTTTTGTTCAAATACCTGAAACCGCACAATAAGTTTATTATTCAGCTCATACTTGGAATGATATTAGGTAGTCTACTACAACTCATCTTTCCTTTTCTTACTCAATCGGTTGTCGATGTTGGTATTAATAACCGTGACCTTGGATTTATTACATTAATACTAATAGCTCAATTGGTGCTTTTCATTAGTCAGATTTCAGTTGATTTTATCCGTAGCTGGATATTATTACATATAAGCACCCGTATAAATATCTCCCTTATCTCGGATTTCCTAATCAAACTAATGAAATTACCCATAGGTTTTTTTGATAGTAAAATGATTGGAGATTTGATGCAGCGAATCGGCGATCATACCCGTATTGAAAACTTCCTAACGGCTTCTTCATTACAGGTTTTATTTTCCATGGTTAATCTGGTAATTTTTGCCGTTGTGCTTGGCATATACAGTCTTAAGATATTAACTATTTTCTTGATAGGAAGTGTATTATATACTCTATGGGTACTTGTTTTTATGAAAAGAAGGCGTGAATTGGATTTTAAACGCTTTGCACAGATGTCGGATAATCAAAGTAATCTTATACAGTTAATCACGGGGATGCAAGAGATCAAACTCAATAATTGTGAGAAGCAAAAGCGTTGGGATTGGGAGAATATTCAGTCTAAATTGTTTAAGGTTAACATTAAGGGATTAGCATTAAATCAATATCAGCAAGCTGGTGGTGGATTTTTTAATCAATCAAAAAACATTTTAATCACCTTTATTGCGGCCGAATCGGTTGTTAACGGAAGTATGACTCTTGGTATGATGATGGCTGTTCAATATATAATAGGCCAATTAAATGCTCCAATTGAACAGATGATTGGATTCATCCGATCAGCACAAGATGCTAAAATTAGTCTTGAACGACTTGGTGAAATTCACCTTAAGGAAGATGAAGAACCATCTCAGGGTGATAATGCCCTTATTCACAGAATTCCTGAAGATAAGCAATTGACCATTTCGGATTTGTCTTTTCAATATGAAGGACCTAGATCTCCAATGGTTCTTAAAGATTTGAATCTCAGCATTCCTGAAAATAGTATCACTGCAATTGTTGGTACCAGTGGCAGTGGTAAAACCACACTTGTTAAAATGTTGTTGGGTTTTTACAAAACAATTAAAGGAGAAATACGCGTGGGAGATTTTCGACTTGATAACATATCTGCAAAATTATGGCGATCGAATATTGGTGCTGTAATGCAAGATGGGTTTATTTTCTCTGATACAATAGCCAACAATATTGCCATAAGTGATGAAATAATAAATAGAGAGAAACTTCTTAATGCTGTCAAAGTAGCTAATATTCAGGATTATATTGAGTCGCTGCCTCTTGGTTTTAATACTAAGATTGGTCAGGAAGGAACAGGATTGAGCCAGGGACAGAAACAAAGAATTCTAATTGCTAGAGCTGTTTATAAGAATCCTCAATTTATTTTTTTTGATGAGGCTACAAATGCGTTGGATGCAAACAACGAGAAGGTAATTATGGAAAACCTAGACAAGTTCTTCAAGGGAAGAACGGTTGTTATCGTTGCTCATCGCCTAAGTACGGTAAAGAATGCAGATCAGATTGTTGTGCTTGATAAAGGCAAAATAATAGAAAAGGGTAGCCACATGGAGCTAACTAACTTAAAGGGTGCCTACTATCAATTAGTGAGAAATCAACTTGAACTCGGAAGCTAAGTATGTGAATTAAATTCAGATAAATAAGAATGCCGTTAGATCAATTAAATATAAGAACTGAGGAAATAGATGAAATTCTTGGAAAAACACCCAATAATATTATCAGATGGGGAGTGTCAGTTTTGTTTTTTATAATAATAATATTGCTAATAGGAAGTTGGTTTTTTAAGTATCCGGATACAATCGTTTCAACCATCGAGTTAACAACATTACAACCTCCATCAGACATAGTTGCAAAATCTACAGGTAAGCTGGATTCTATCTTTATTCAGAACAACGAGCATGTATTCGAAGGTCAACTATTAGCCACGATTGAGAATCCGGCAAATTATCACGATATTAAAAAGTTATCAGAATATTTAAAAGCTTATGACCTTGTTTATATACTCCAGGATTCAACCCTCTGTTTATTATTTGATGATATGGAACTTGGTGAATTGCAGTCGAGTTATTCGATGTTTATTTCTTCCTTGAGTAATTATCAAAACTATATGCATCTTGGCTATAGCGATAAAAAAATTGCCGCTATTGAAACGCAAATAGAAGAATATCAGGTTTATTATTCATTAACTGAAGATCAGAAACAAACATTATCCATTGATTTTGAACTAGCAGAAAAAGACTATAAGCGACACCTGGGACTATATAATAGTCATACAATTGCAGAAGCAGACTTAGAACAGGCCCAAAGTGTTTATCTAAGTAAAAAATACACTTACGAAAATATACGTTCCACGCTTGCAAATATTAATATTCAGATATCTCAACTGGAAAACAGTATTCTTGATCTGGAGCTTCAGTTTCAACAACAGGAGGAGGAACTATTAATTAGAATAAATGAGTCGTATGATAACCTGAGGGCTCAGTTGGATATATGGGAGCAGCGATATTTATTAACGGCTCCTATGAACGGCGATTGTGTATTTACAAAGTACTGGAGTAGTAATCAAAACGTTACTTCTGGTGAAAAAATAATGACGATAATACCGTCCAAAAACGAGAATATAATAGGTAAATTATTATTGCCGGTTATGGGATCAGGTAAGGTGAAGGTAGGACAACGGGTTAATATAAGATTACATAATTATCCATATATGGAGTTTGGAATGCTTGAAGGCAACGTGCATAGTATATCTTCTGTTCCAAAAGAAAGTTTTTACTATGTAGAGGTTGTTTTTCCAAATGGGATGATAACAAATTACAATCTACCAATTTCTTTTTCTCAGAACATGCAAGGGTCAGCAGAAATTATTACCGACGACATTCGGATTTTGTACAGAATTATGCAACCAATTCGATCCGTTTTAACAAATCGATTATAGCACAATATCATTCAGTTGTTAAGTTATAATATAAATCAAATTAGAAGTCAATTTAGTATTATCTATAATTTGCAGATGTAAATCGGCATCCTCTGCAATTGCTTCAATTTGCGATCTTGAAACAAATTCCAGTTTGTGTTTTGTTTTGTTGAAACCAACAATACTGGTTGAGAACAACTCAGATACTCGTGTGCCAATGTGTTTTTTACCCATATCCTTGTCGGAATCACGGATTATAATTTTTCCACCTCGATTAAGTTTGTCAATACATGATCTTATAATTTTCTCCTGCAATTCTTTTGGCATATAATGAAGCACATCATTTAGTATGAATACATCTGAATTTTTAAGATCAATCTCACTTATATCTGCAGCAATGAAATCCACGTTTTCATTCTTTATTGCGCAATTGTTTGCAACAGCAATTTTATCTGCATCATAGTCGATACCAGTTATTTGCCGTTTGCGTGAAACCAAATTAAGCATCAATGATAAGTAACCATAACCGCAACCTAAATCTGTTACCTTGCATTCTTCAGGAATCATCTCGTTGAAGATATTGTAATTGTCTTCCAACCCCAATTTAATTCTTGTGTACCATTCCAGTACCGGTCCTTTGTAGAGATAGTTTTTCTTGATAAAATCATTGAAATAATCGGGAGTTTCCAAATCTTTAGCAACTTTAAAATATTCTTCCTCGAAATATTTCTTTACATTTTTTGCCTGATCTCGTGCCGTTGTTCCATATTCACCTTCATGTAATTTGATGCGAGGCAAGAATTTAGTTACAGCAGTTGCCCTCTTTAGGAAGAACTCGCTCTTCTTCAGGGCCTCTTTTTGTCCGTAGATAATTATTGGAAGAATGTCGAGATTTAGTTCCGAAGCAAGATAAAAAGCTCCCTTGTGAAATCGTCTAAGTTTTCCACCTTCCGATCGATGGCCTTCAGGATATATAACTACAGAATATCCTTCATCAGTTTGCTGTTTAACCTGATCAAGAATTGATTCGTAATTCCCGTCAACCTCAATAAATCCTGCATAACGCAAGGCGGGACCATAGATTGGATTGCTGAAGTTACGTGGATTGGTCAGTACAACAACCCGCCAATTTAGAAGCATCATTAGCATTAAGTCGATATGCGACTGATGATTTGCTATTATAATAGCAGGCTTTCGGTAGTCTTCATTATTAGGATTTATAATTTTTTTCGGTGAAACGAAATTCATATAAATCATAAACCATGTAAGGTATCTGAAAAGGCGATGTATAAAGATCTTCTTGTATTTCTTTTTTATTGGAACCACTCTCATTATCAGAGAAAGAATGGACAGAATTATCGATCCGGTAATAAATACAAATAATGCCCACATTGAGAATAGAAAATCTACGAGAGTGATTGGTCGATTTCTTAATCCCTTTTTATAAGTAACCAACCAGCTAAATATTGCCGGAAGCAATGTAAACGTGATGAGTATAACCGATAATATTCCGATTATCGACATTGTTGCTATTGATTTTAGAGCAGGGTGTTGAGCAAAAATCAACACTCCAATACCAAGTAAAGTGGTTGCTCCGGATAATATAACTGAAACCTTATATGAGGTAATATCATGGATTCCATATTTGTATTCCAGTAATAATCCACGCATAATAAAGATACTGTAGTCGATGCCGAGCCCGAAAATAAACGTTAGAATAATTACGTTGAAAATATTGAAATCGATACCTAATATTCCCATTATTCCAACTGTCCATACCCAGCTGAAAACAATTGGTATCATTGTTATTACAGTTAGCTCAATACGGCCGTAAGCTAATAATAGTATTATAAATACCAATGATAATGAAATGATTACCAGTTTGTTGAAGTTATTTTTTAGAATTGTTACAAACTCGCTGGTTATAAGCCTCTTGTCGATTATCCATGTAGTGTTGATACCTGCAAAAGCATTATATACTTCATTTATGTCGGTATTTGTATTATTAACTTTTACGACATTTATTATGGCTGATAATGTATCAGTTTCTATGAGATAATTATCAAGAAACAGATCATTTATAATACCAATTTCTTTAGGCATAGCAGGTTTAATTTCATCTGTTAACCAGGATGAAAACTGATTAAAAGCATCTTTTCTGAAACCAACTGAGTCGGCAGCAAATCCAATATCTTGAATTACTTGTTCTCTGTTTTTCTTCCAATAAAGATTCCATCTTTTAATTGCTTCTTTTTGTTCACTTATAGATGGATAAATATTACTTATGGCCGCTGCATTTTGAATAATATCTTTATCAATAAGGTCATTAATTACTTTAGTTGTGGAACTGTTGTTTTCCATCGCTTCTTCAATATCCGACCCTGTTGAAACAACGTAAACAGTTTTTTTGCTGAGGTTTGTAACTGAATTAACCCTTTTCTCTACTTGTTTGAGTTCCTTACTCATGTAGTTGTTTTTCATCATATCGGCATCGAAGCCAACACTTTTCGACATGAAATAAAGAAGTATGGTCAGTAATATTATGCCAAATTTCAAATAGCCCGATTTTGAAAGATCATAACCTGCTATCCGGTCAAGCCAACTCGAGTTTTCCGATCCATTTTTATTACTTTTTCCAAGAAGATGGGGGAGGACAATAAGTGAAAATAGTGCAGCACTGATTATACTGATGGCAGCAAATAACCCAAGGTCATTTAGTGCTTCCGAATTAATAAAATACAAAGAAAGGAACGCAGATGCAGTAGTTAAGCTGCTAAGTATAATTGGAGTTGATAGATTTTTCAGTATTAATTTTTCAGACCCGTGCTCACGAAAATGAGAATAAATATGTAATGCATAATCAACACAAATACCAAGTAGTACTGCACCAATTCCCAACGAAATGGCAGATATTTCCTTTTTAACAATAAACATCACGGCAAGAGATACCAATGCGCCAAATGCCACCGGAAGAAAGATTATAAAAAATGTTCGTTTGCTTCTGAAGAAGAATGAAATTGCCACAATCAATAAAAGTAAAGCTATTGAAACAGTAATGATTATGTCCCGTTTGATTTGATTCGCATTACCAAGGGCAACAACGGCATTGCCAAAATAATCAACTCTTACATCAGAAAATTCTTTAGTTGTAATTTCTTCAATCATCCGATCAATACCTTCGAAAAGCTCATTGTTTCCTGAAGTGTTATTGGTGGAAAGCGGTATAATCAGAAATACAATATTTTTTTTATCACCGGAAATAAAATAGTTATCATAAACCTGAAAATCATTGTCGGTATTCAGTGATTTGAATTTATTTAATGCAATAGGTGTAAGGTGTAGTGGGTCGGCTGCAATAAATCGCTTTGCAACAAATGATGTTGGTGATATTAATGTTGCATAATCGCCGGAAATAGACTCCTTTATATTTTCAGTTTGAATAATAGTGTCTATCTTAAGGTAATCTTCAGGGGTGAGAAAGATTGGCAGATAATCATGTACAATCTGATAAACTTCCAACATATTTTCCTGTCCGGGGGCTTGCTCAATGGATTGAACCAGATTTGGAATAAACCTTTTCCTTATTGAATCCGTTAGTTTGTCAGCGAAATTTGAAAGTAATTGAGGGTTAATTGTTGAGCTGTCATTGAATCCAATGTTGAAAACTACTTTATCCAAGAACTTGGAGTTTGAATAAACAAAGTTCATATCACTGATCTTCTTATTGTCAGGTAGGATCTTGGTTATGTCTTCTGAAAAACGAAGCTTTGTGGTTAAATATCCGGAAGCTGCAACAAACACTACTAATATAAACACAGAAGTAATCCTGTTCTTCTCTATCCAATTATATATTGCTGTGAAAAAATTACTCATTTGTAATATTTTTAGTAGCAATTACTATAATATATGATATCCCGGAAGCGATAATTCCAAGAGTAACACCAAGAAGTAAACTTCCAAAGATATATTGCAAGATACTGTATCCGAATTCATTAAGTGCATTATAAAATCCTCCTGTCATCACTTGATCCTTAAGATAAGTAATTGATTCTGAATTAAATTCCTGCGGATTATCCATAACCAAGCCGCCCATTGCATAACTGAAATATACGATGAAAGGGATTGCCGGGGGCAGACTAATATTGGAAAATGCAAGCACGATTATTTTGTTCAATCTGAAAAAATGTGCGAGTAAAGCTGCAACTAACATTTGGAATCCCCATATTGGTGCAATTCCCATAAACACTCCAAATCCTATTGCGGCACTGATTTTCCATGGATTCTCATTATGGAGTAGTATCTGTTCTTTAACAATCTTGGTGAATTTGTTCTTTGTCAGATATCTGAATGCTCTTAGAGGTATGATATACAGAAATGTGATGAATACCAAAACTGTATTTAGCATGCTAATTCTTGTGAAATCAGGCAATGGCCGAAAATGTGTTACTCTTTCACCTTCAGGGGCATAATGTACCTTTATGGGAATAGGAATAATATTAATATTGCTCCATGCTGATCTAACAAGGACTTCTATTTCAAATTCGAATCTGTTGGTAAAAAATCTTGATTTCTTATATAATTTGATTGGATATAACCTGAATCCCGATTGTGTATCTGGTAGTCGTTGGTTGGTTTCAGCCCAGTACCAAAAATTTGAGAATTTGTTGGCAAATGTGTTTTTTGCTGGCATTCCGTCAGCTTCAATATTTCGTGAACCAATAATTAGTGAGTCAGGATTATTCTCTATTGTTTCAATGAAATTTGGGATATCATCAGGATAATGTTGTCCGTCGGAATCTATTGTAATTGCATAATCAAAGCCTGCGGCAATTGCTGCTTCAAATCCCGCACGGATAGCTACTCCTTTACCTTTGTTTTTAGGAAAAGTGATTAAACTGAGACATTCAACCTTTGATAATATCTCAGATGTGTCATCAGTGGAGCCATCATCAACAATAATAATATTGTCGATGTATTGGCGTACTCCTGCAATGACGTCAGAAATTGTTCCGGCATTATTATATGTTGGAATAATAACGCAGGTTTTCTGTTTATTTATGTTTCCCAGGTTGTTCAATTACTCTTATTTCTAATAGAATGACTCACTGTCAATAAGTTTATTGTTCCCGTTTTTGTATAGCGCATAATTAAAACCGGGTTTCAAACAATATGCTCCGGTATCACCATTTTTATTCACGGCAATATATCCAATTTGATATTTTTGATGATCAGGCATTTTTTTCACTATCCTGTTAACTGCTTCTTCAACCGCCTCCTGAGGCGTTCTGCCGTTTCTCATTAGCTCTACAACAAGGAAGGAACCAACGGTTTTCATAACCAGTTCTCCCATTCCTGTAGCTGTAGCAGCACCTACTTCATTGTCCACAAATAGTCCTGCGCCGATAATTGGTGAATCGCCAACCCTTCCTCGTTTTTTAAATCCCAAACCACTTGTGGTACATGCACCTGCAATGTCTCCATTTGAATCAATAGCAAGAAGTCCAATGGTGTCATGATATTCATTTGGTTCATTTTCCCAATTTGGAACCGGGTCGAATCCACGTTCTTTTCTTTTTTTTCTCCATTCCTTTTCTGCTCCGGGAACAAGTAAGTTTTCTTCCTTAAAGCCATTTTCAAGAGCAAATTGCAATGCTCCTTCTCCGGCAAGCATAACGTGGGGAGTGCTGTCCATTACGAGTCGGGCAACAGAAATAGGATGTACAATATTTTCAAGAAAACATACAGAACCGGCATTTCCATCTGGTCCCATGATGGAAGCATCAAGGGTAACCTTGCCTTCTATATCGGGGTAACCGCCCAAACCAACACTTCTATTTTTAGGATCAGCTTCCGGAATCCATACTCCTTGTTCAACAGCATCAACAACACTTCCTCCATCTGCAAGAACTTTCATCGCAGCATTATTTGCAGAAATTCCATGATTCCAAGTGGAAATTATTACCGGTTGTTCCGGTGATGATAAAGGCAGAGTTGGGCTATTTTCAGATTTCAATACTGAAGGTACAAGTGATAATGCTCCTGCAGCAGCAGCTCTTTCAAGAAATTTCCTTCTGTTGATCATCTTATGTTATTTTGAATAGTAATTATGTTAAATAACCTTCTTTGGTTTATATCCTCTCATTCCATAGAATGCAATGTAAACGTAGCTGAATAAAGGAACTGCAAAGGATAGATGAACGCCATACCCATCCGCGACAGCGCCCATAATAACAGGAAGTATTGCACCTCCAAGAATCATCATAACCAATAGTGATGACCCCTGACTTGTGTATTTTCCAAGACCGGAAATCGCAAGTGTAAATATATTTGACCACATAATTGAATTAAATAATCCAATTGCAATAATGGTCCAAAGTGCTACTACTCCAGTTGTTGAAAGCGCTATTCCTAGGAATATAAAGTTTATGATTGCAAAAATGTATAGTGTACGATGAGGCATTGATTTACCGATGAAAAAGCCAATAAGGTTTAGAACCAGAAATATCAGATAAATATTTGCCGCTTCAAAGCCTGTGGTTAGTCCTATAATCACATATGCTATTGCAGAAACTGCAGGCATTGCAAGATACTTTTTGGTACTACTGGCATTACTTAGGGATATAGCTCCCAAAAATCTTCCTATCATTTGTCCACCCCAATAAATTGATACAAAAACACTTGCTTCTGCAGCATCGAGACCGGCAATTTCAGGTAATTCAATATAGCTGATAAGCATACTTCCAATACTAACTTCACCACCCACGTACATAAATATGGCAATCATTCCAAAAACAAGTTGCGGATATTTAAGTGCCTGAAGCCCGGGTGCTACCTCGTCAGGATTTGTAAATCGTGGTAAAGGGGTTTTCATAATGGCAAAGGCCATTAAAAAGAAAACTCCGGCAAACACGAGATATGGTATTTTAACAGCATCTGAACCCGCTGCATCTTTGAAAAAGGTAAAAATTAAAAAACCACCCAATACCGGTGCTATTGTGGTTCCAAGTGAGTTGAATCCCTGTGCAAGATTAAGTCGTGATGATGCTGACTCGGGTGTGCCAAGTATTGCAACATATGGATTTGCAGCTATTTGCAGAAGTGTAAAACCAAGTCCTAATATAAATAATGCTGACAAGAAAAATCCATACATATGGAATTGTGCAGCAGGGTAAAATAATAATGCACCTATGCCGGAAATAATAAGTCCGAGTATGATGCCCATTTTATATCCCAGTTTATTTATAGGGTCGCCTTTGACAACAGATATTATAAAGTAAATTAAAGAACCAATAAAATACGAAGTAAAAAATGCAAACTGAATTAGCATTGCTTTTGTGTGTGTGAGCTCGAACGACTCTCTAAGATATGGTATTAGTATATCGTTGAGGGCAGTCATAAAACCCCACATAAAAAACAATATGGTTAGGTTAATAAAGGCTGTTCTGAAAATTTTTGGTTGATTATCAGTCATAAATAAATCTGTTATTTGATTAAGGATTTATCCTGCAAGGATTTGTTTTACAATATTGGAAACCGTTTTGTTATCAGCTTTGCCGGCTAACTTTTTAGTGGCAAGACCCATTACTTTTCCCATATCTTTCATTGAAGATGCTCCAGTTTCTTCAACAACAGTTTTGATAATCGCTGAAATTTCTTCTTCACTCATTTGTTCCGGAAGATAATTCTCAATTATTGCTGCCTGATATTCTTCTTCTTCAGCTAATTCTGCTCTGTTTTGATCTTTGTAAAGAATAGCAGATTCTTTACGCTGTTTAACAAGTTTATGAAGAATTTTAAGTTCTACTGTATCAGGAATTTCAGCACCGCCAATTCCAGCACCTGTTTTTTCCAGAAGGAGTGCAGCTTTAATGGCACGAAGTGCTTCAAGTTTACGCTTGTCGCGCGCAAGCATAGCTTGTTTAATATCGTTGTTGATGGTAATTTCGAGACTCATAGTTATATTGATTTAATATGCAAATATAACTATAATTAAGAAGGTTTTATCCTCAAAAACAATGTAAAATATGTAGTTGAGATGGGTTGATAAGGTGGTTTTATTTAATCCACATTATCATGCAAAAACGAATTATCAGACTTGATTACAGGCTGATTTTTAGAGTCTTCTCCAAGAGTATATCTTGATACCACTGTATCAGAAGAGTGCTCTTTTTCATCAAGTTGAACTTGTTTTCGAACATATGCAGGTTGGTTTTCGTATTCTGCAATTTCTTCGTGAGACCTTAAGTTAATACTCAGATTTTTGAGTTTATTAATTCGTTCCTGAGCATTTTTTGAGATGCTTTCTTCTTCAGATTCCTGTGTTGGTGTTGGTTCCTCCCATGTTTCAGGCTTTTTTGAAGAAACGGTATGGCCAATGCTCAAGTACGGACTGTCTGATTTTCTTATGAGTGTAGATGGATCTGATGTACTAGTTCTAACAGCCTCAGGCTCTTTCCTTCTTATCTCTGTCTTGAATTCCTCTTCAACCTTTACTTCATTATCAAGTGTATGTACAATTTTCTCAGAAGTACTTTCTGATTCGTAAGTGTGTGATGTAACAGGTGGTTTTACTTTCCTTATTTCAGGAATAATTTCATTTCTAACCTCTGGTTCAATTGAAGTATTTGGTGGTGGTGTAGGTGATTCGCTTTTTTCACCAATGGTTCCAATGGTTTTTTTCTCAGGTTCGGGAGCTTTTCTAACTGCATCAAATCCTGTTGCAATAATTGTAATACCCAGTTTGTCACCAAGAGATTCATCTTTACCGACACCCCAGATGGTTTCTGCATCGTCGCCACTTTCCTTCTTCACATAATCAGTAATCTCAGTGATTTCATCCATGGTGATATCCTTAAGACCTGTTGTAATATAGAGAAGTATGTCTGTTGCGCCAATTATCTCATTATCATTCAGAAGCGGGGAGTTCATTGCTTCAACAATTGCATCTGATGCTCTGTTTTCACCTTCAGCAGCAGCTGAACCCATTATTGCTTTTCCACTGTCCTTAATAACTGTTCTAACATCCTCAAAATCAACATTAACATAACCTGTAACTGTAATTAACTCAGCAATACCTTTGGCAGCTGATGAGAGTACATTATCTGCCTGAGCAAATGCTTCGGAAAGAACGAGGTTTCCACATTTTTCACGTAGCTTGTCGTTACTGATAACTAAAAGTGCATCAACATATTTTTTGATTTCACTGATTCCCAGTTCGGCTTGTTGTTTTCTTCGTCGGCCTTCAAAACCAAATGGAAGAGTAACTATTCCAACAGTAAGAATATCCATTTCACGTGCAAGTTTTGCGATAACAGGTGCAGCACCGGTTCCTGTTCCACCACCCATTCCTGCTGTGATAAACAACATTTGTGTTGAATCATCGCTAAGAAGCTCACGGATTTTCTCTATCGAATCTTCAGCAGACTCCCTGCCAACACTAGGATTTGCTCCTGCACCAAGGCCTCCCTTGTTACCAATTTCTATCTTAATTGGCACCGGACTCGACTCCAGCGCTTGCAGGTCGGTATTACAAACGGCAAATTCTACACCGGTAATTCCTTGCTTAAACATATGGTTAACGGCATTGGAACCGCCGCCTCCCACACCTAGTACTTTAATAATTGACGGATGCTGCTTAGGTTGAAAAGTTATCATGTCAGTCATATTCTATTTTGGACAAATTAAAATTAGTCTATTTGCTAGTTTGGTATTTTATAGTGTTAAGTAGTTTTTAACAAAAAAAAGTTAATTCTTTATTACTCAGAAGTGTCGTTTTCGAACCACTCTTTTATTGAATTTAGAAACCTTGTTGGACCAGATTTTCCATCAGGATCTGTGGGCTTCTTAGATGGCTTCTTTCCAGGTTTGCCTTCGGGCTTATCCGGTTCATTCAGAACCTGTTTGTCTTCTCTAACTTTTTCAAGATCGAAGCGCGAAATACCTTCAATAACAAGTCCTATACCTGTTGCAAACATTGGACTAGCCATTTCTTCAACAACATCATTTGCAAGATGTTCATTTGGATAACCAATTCTGGTTGCCATGCCTGTTGTAAACTCTGTAAGCTGATCGATGTGTTTTAATTGGGCCCCACCTCCGGTAAGAACAATGCCGGCAATCAGTTTCTTTTCGAAGCCTGAATTTTTGATTTCAAAATATACTTGTTCGATAATTTCTTCCATTCTTGCCTGAATAATTGATGCAAGATTCTTTAGTGTTATTTCCTTCGGAGGTCTTCCACGTAACCCCGGAATTGCCACTACTTCATCATCACGATTTTCACTTGCTAGCGCAGAACCGAATTTTACTTTGAGCTCTTCAGCATGCTTTTTGATAATTGTACAACCTTCTTTTACATCCTCAGTAACAATATCTCCACCAAATGGAATTACCGCCGAATGGCGAATAATATTATCCTGGAAAATAGCAATGTCAGTTGTGCCACCACCTATATCTACAAGTACAACACCGGCTTCTTTTTCCTCATCGCTCAATACCGCTTCCGCGGAAGCGATAGGCTCAAGAATGAGATTTACCATCTCAAGATCGGCTTTCTTAATACATTTATAGATGTTCTTTGCAGAGGCAGTTTGTCCAATAATTATATGGAAGTTAGCTTCAAGAGTATTCCCTAGCATGCCAACAGGCTCACGGATACCGCTCTCATTATCAATAATATAATCCTGGGGAATTACATCGATAATTTCTTCACCGGGTGCCATACTAAGCTTGTACATATTTTGTGTCAGGCTGTCGATTTCCTCCATGCTGATCTCCTTGTCCTCATCATCACGAATAATACTTCCGCGGTGTTGATGACTTTTAATATGTTGCCCGGCAATACCAACATTTACATATTTAATCCCTACTGTGGATTTCTCCTCAGCCTGTTTTACAGCCTTTCTTATCGACTGTACAGTGTTTTCGATGTTGGCCACAACACCACGTTTAACACCAATAGATTCAGTTTTCCCGTAGCCGAGTATCTCTATTTTATCATACTCGTTTTTACTTCCCACAATACAGGCAATTTTAGTTGTTCCTATGTCAAGTCCGACAATGATTTCAGATTCCATACGATTATTTTTTAGTGCAAACTATTTGATCTTTATAAATTAAATTAATTGTGCTGTAGTTATCCCAGTTTTCTGTTACCATATTTTTTCTGTAATATGCTTCCAGATTTTCCAGTTTTATTACGGCATCCTTCATCTCACCGAATTTCACAATATGTTCTCCCAGTTCGGGAATCAGGTCGTATTCACCTTTGCTGTTCACATAAATTTGACTTATTTGTGATGAAAGCAATGTGTTATCCAGTATCAGTTTTGCTAACCGATATACTTCCTGATATTGTGATTTCGAATAAGTAGTGTCGTAAATATTTGTATTTAAGTTTGTTATTTCGTTATTGATATAACCACTGGCAATTAGCACACGTGGTGTGTGGCTGTTGCTGATGGGTATAAAATCACCATTGTTATCAACATAAACACTATTGCCAACCTTATTGTAAATCCTTATGATTGGGGTCTTTTCCTCAATATTAATTAGTAGACTTCCATTAAGTGTTATATATGAGTCAGTGTTTTGGATATATGGGTTACGATTCAGGCTTCTTTCAATGGTTTTTGTATTGATGTCAACCACTCTCAAATTAGTGATACTGTCGATATTGTTGATTGTGGTAAGTACAATATCACGTGATAGAAATCCTTTATCGGTGTGCCTGAAAATATTCACCTGCACATCATTAATTTCAGTAAATCGGTTTTCTTTAAAGATGAACCCCATCAGTATCAGGATACCAAATACGGTAATTGTAAAAAATGATATTTTTAGAATTCTAATCATATTTTTTTCAATGCATTTTCAATTTTTGTAACAAGGAGTCCTATGTCACCTGCTCCCATTGTTAGTAGTACTTCCGGTTTGATTTCTGCAATATATCCCGGTATTTTATCAGCACTCAGCACTCTACAATTTTCGTTTTTTATCTTTTCAGAAAGTAATCCAGATGTTATTCCCACAATGGGTTTCTCTCTTGCAGGATAAATCTCCATAAGGATGATTTCATCAAGTTTTTCCAACTCATTGGCAAAATCATCAGCGAAATCGCGAGTTCTGCTGTACAGATGTGGTTGGAAAATTCCTGTTATTCTCTTACTTGGATAGAGTTCTCTTAAAGTGGCAATAGTGGTCTTTATCTCTTCAGGATGATGAGCATAATCATCTATATAAATACAATTATCCTGATTAATTCGATAATCCATCCTTCGCTCAACACCTTTAAAGGATTCAATTCCTGTCTTTATTTTATCGACAGAAATACCAACTTCAACAGCCACTGAAGTAGCCGCCAATGTGTTTTCGATATTATGTAATCCGGGAATCTGTATTTCAACATCAGATAGTTTTCCTGTTAGTGTTTCTATATCAATAATATACTTACCGTTTTTGATTGCAATTGATGTACATTGGGTAGTGGCAGTATGTTTAGGGCTATAACTTACTTGCCGTTTATTTATCCCTTTAAGAGAAACCAGTTTTGAATTGTAGATCAGAACGCCATCTTTCAGCTTCTGGGCGAACTCTATGAAAGTATTGTGAATGTCATCTTTGTCGGTATAGATATCAAGATGATCTTCATCCATCGATGAAATAACTGCTATATCCGGTTCAATTTTCAGAAGAGAACGGTCAAATTCATCAGCCTCAACAACAAGGTAATCTGTTGAATCACTAAGGATTAGGTTTGTGTTGTAGTTCCTGCAGATACCACCAACGAATGCTGAAATATTAATTCCTGCATGTACTAGAATATGTGCAGTTAATGCCGAAATACTGGTTTTTCCATGTGTGCCGGCGATGGCAATTGTGGGAATATCTTGTGTAATCCTCCCCATGAGTTCAGCTCTTTTCATTAATGGTAGTCCATTTTTGATGAAGTGCTGATATTCAGGGTTGTCAGAAGGTATGGCCGGAGTATATACAACTTGTTCAATATTTTCTGGGATGAGATTTATATCAGGTGTAAAATGAATTTTCATTCCTTCTGATATTAGCTCATTTGTGAGTTTTGTTGGCTGCTGGTCGTAACCAAATATTAGTGCACCCTCATTTTGACACCATCTGGCAAGGGCGCTCATACCAATGCCTCCGATACCAAGAAAATACAATATTTTGTTACGAAACATCATTACTCATTTATTAAACTTATTACTTCATTTGCTATGTCGGTTGCCGCATTCGGGTGACTGAACTGAGCAAGATTATCTATTATCGTTGATTGTAATTTTTCATCCTTTACCAGTTTCTCCAATGAAACCGGAAGCTCAGATATACTATCACTTTCCTTTACAATTAGTCCTGCTTTACCATCAACTAGCGACATTGCATTTTTTGTCTGATGATCTTCAGCCGCCGATGGTAATGGAATGAATATTGCCGATTTCTTTGCTGCAATTATTTCCGCAATTGCGATAGCTCCCGCTCTGGATATTATGAAATCACAAGCAGCGTAGGCCATATCCATTCGATGTATAAACTCATGAATTACAATGTCTTTATGTCCTACAGCTGCATCTTTTGCAATCTCAAGTGTACTGCTTCCTGTTTGCCAGATAATCTGAATTCCCAGTTTAAGAATTGTTTTAAGATTTTCTGCAACAGCAATATTAATTTTTTGAGCACCCTGACTACCTCCAACAATTAGCAAAGTCTTTTTGCTTTCTGAAAGCCCAAAGAAATCAATACTTTCCTTTCGTGTAGGAACTATGTTGCGTATTTCTTTACGGATGGGGTTTCCGGTGATGATTATCTTGTCTTTAGGAAAATACTTTTCCATATTAGGATATGAAACACATACTTTATCAACACTTTTTGCAAGGAGTTTATTGGTAATTCCGGGGAATGCATTTTGTTCATGAATGAGAGTAGGGATGTTTTTTCCTGAAGCTGCATATAGCAATGGACCACTTGCATAACCACCGGTTCCGATAGCAACATCAGGTTTGAATTTTCTTATTATCCTACGTGCCTTAATAAAACTGAAAATGACCTTAAACGGAAACATCAGGTTTTTAAAAGTAAGTCTTCTCTGAAATCCACTTATCCATAATCCGGTAATGGGATATCCGGCCATCGGAACTTTTTCCATTTCCATACGACCCAGGGCCCCAACGAAACTGATTTCAGCATCAGGCAACTTATCCTTAAGTTCATTGGCAATAGCAATGGCAGGGAAAATATGCCCGCCGGTACCACCGCCGCTAACCAGTATTTTAGGATTATTCTTCATCAGCAACAATTGGATTTAGTTTTTCATCTTCTTTTTTATCCTGTTCTTTACTTACACTTAGTATTATACCAATGGCCAAGCTGGTAAACCATATGGATGTACCTCCCATACTTACCAATGGCAGTGGTTGTCCGGTTGTTGGAAGTAAATTAACTGCAACACCCATATTTATCATTGCCTGGAATACCAAACTAAATGCAACTCCAATGGCGAGAAACGACCCGAATGACCCGGGTGCTTTTGTAACGATTTTTACTGCCCTGAAAAGCAAAACAAGGTAGAGTAATACTAGTGCAATACCTCCAATTAGTCCGTACTCCTCAATAATAATTGCAAAAATAAAATCTGAATATGGGTGAGGTAAAAAGTTTCTTTGTGTGCTATTACCAGGCATCTTGCCAACAATACCTCCGGTAGCAATTGCGATTTTAGCTTGTTCAACCTGATAGCTATCACCACCACTGTCATCAACATAATCTGTTATCCTGGTTTTCCAGGTGCCCAGCCTGCCTTGCTGACCTTCAGGCAAACTGTAAAGTACTCCTATACCGATTGCTGCGGCCAGTATTCCAATTCCCAACATGCTTCCGATATATAGGAATTTTATTCTTCCAATAAAAATCAACACAAGGCTTGTAGCAAACAACAAGGCTGCTGTGGAGAAGTTATCCCAAAAGATAAGGCCAGTGACAAGAAGGATAGGAATAATAATTGGAACAAATGCAGATTTAAAATCGTTTATTTCTTCCTGTTTCTTTGAAAGCATACGTGCTAGATAAACAATGAGGGTTATCTTGGCAAGGTCGGATGTTTGAAATGTTAATCCGAAAGGAAGTGGAAGAACCCTGCGAGCCTCGTTGAGGTTCAACCCGAAGAATAATGTTAGAAACAGGAGAGGAACAGCGATGTAAAGTGCTATTTGAAAAATTCTTGAGTAATAGGTGTATTTCACTATGTGAGCAAGATACATAAGTACCAGCCCTAAAAATAATATTAAGCCATGCTTAAGCATATAATACTCGGTGTTGCCACCCTGATATTTGTATGCAAGGGTACCGGTTGAACTGTAAACGGCTAAAAACGAAACTAATGACAATAGAAAAACTACCGCCCAGATCACCTTATCTCCTTTAATATTTTTAATTGAAAAACCCATTATTATAATTCTTTAACAGCAGTTTTAAATTGGTTACCGCGGTCTTCGTAATTTTCGAAAAGATCGAAACTGGCACATGCTGGTGATAGTAATACAACATCACCTTTTTTTGCCATTTGATAAGCAGTGTTTACGGCATGGAATGCAGATTTTGTGTCAACAATCATTTCAACATGATCGCCAAAAGCATCATGCAACGGCTTGTTATTTTCTCCAAGACAAACAATTGCTTTAACTTTTTTCTTAACGAGTTCGGTAAGCATCGTATAGTCGTTACCCTTATCCTGACCACCTGCAATCCATATAATTGGCTTGTCGTAGTATTCAATTGCATACCATGAGGAATTTACATTGGTGGCTTTCGAGTCATTAATAAAACTAATTCCATGCACACTCGACACGTATTCAAGTCGGTGGGCAACGTTATGAAAATCTGAAAGGCTTTGTTTAAGAGTTTCTTTTCGGATGTCCATAAGTTTAGCAGCAACGCCTGCAGCCATTGAGTTGTACACGTTGTGTTTGCCTTGTAATGCTAATTGTTCTAATGTCATTTTTATACTAGTTTTATTTTCAATAATTACTATTTCGTTTTCAAGAAGAAATGCTCCATTTTCAATGTCTTTTCTAATTAAGCTTATTGGAAAAGTTTTTGGTTGAATACTCATGTTTTGAATCCGTTTTGAAACCACGGGGTCATCAATGCAATAGATAAGAGCATCTTCACTTGTTTGATTTTGAATTATCCTGAATTTTGAATTGATATAATTTTCAAACTGGAAGTTATATCTGTCGAGATGATCAGGAGTGATATTAAGTATGATTGAGATATACGGTTTAACGGTATACATTCCGTCGAGCTGAAAACTACTTATCTCAAGTACATAAACATCAAATAAATTGAGGGCTACTTGTTTAGCAAAACTATCACCAATGTTACCAGCAAGTCCAACATTTACTCCTGCTGTACTAAGTATATGATAAATCAGCAAAGTGGTTGTTGTTTTACCATTTGAGCCTGTAATACAGATTAATTTTGCATCGGTATATCGTGATGCAAATTCAATTTCTGAAATAACCGGAATATCATTTTCTCTTATCTTTTTTATAAGAGCAATGCTATCCGGAATACCGGGGCTCTTAATAATTTCCTCAGCCGATAGTATCACACTTTCAGTGTGACCCTCATCTTCAAAATCAATTTCATTATGTTCAAGAACGCTTCTATACTTCTTTCTTATCCTGCCGTTGTCGCTAACAAAAACAGAGATTCCCTTTTTCTTCGCCAATAGTGCTGCTCCAACGCCGCTTTCGCCACCTCCAAGCACAACTATTTGATAATGAGAATCCATATGCTTTTTTCATTACCTTAATTTGAGAGTTATAATTGTTAACACTGCCAGAAAAATCCCGACAATGAGGAATCTTTGTACTATCTTAGGTTCAGGGTATCCGAGTTTTTGAAAATGATGATGTAAGGGTGACATTTTAAATATCCGGATTCCTTCCCCGTATTTTTTCTTGGTATGTTTGAAATATGCAACCTGAATAATTACCGATAGGCTTTCTGCCAGAAATATTCCACATAAGATTGGGATTAACAGCTCTTTACGAATTATAATTGCGAAAACAGCTATAATTCCGCCAAGGGAAAGACTTCCGGTATCACCCATAAATACCTGAGCCGGATAGGTGTTGTACCAAAGAAATCCTACAGTTGCGCCTACGAATGCACTTATATAAATTGTTAGTTCACCTGCGGTTGGCAGATACATTATGTTTAGGTAATCAGCAAAAATGATGTTACCTGATACCCAGGCAAGCAAGCCAAGTGTGAGACCAATTACCGCCGACGTACCAGTGGCAAGTCCATCCATGCCATCCGTTAAGTTTGCTCCATTTGACACTGCTACAATGATGAAAATAACTATTGGAATAAATATTAGAAATGCCCATTTTTGGTAGCCATCGCCTAGCCAGCTTAACAGACTTGAATAATCGAATTCATTATTTTTTACAAAAGGAATTGTTGTTTTAGTTGATCTTTCCTGTGTTATAGAAAACTTTGGCAGCTGCTGTTCACCTTGTACAACTTCTGCGATTGCCTGGCCATCCGTGGGCCCTTTTTCTCGAACAATAATATCTGAATTGAAGTACATAACCAACCCTACAATTAATCCGAGAATCACCTGGCCTGCAATTTTGTATTTGCCTCGTAAGCCTTGTTTATCTTTTTTAAATACCTTTATATAATCATCTAAAAATCCAATAGCTCCGAGCCATATGGTTGTGAATACCATTAATAATATGTAAACATTAACCAGCTTTGCAAATAGTATTACGGGAACCAATATGGATGTTAGAATGATTAATCCACCCATGGTAGGGGTGCCTTGCTTTTCAAGTTGACCTTCCAGCCCAAGATCACGAATAGTTTCACCTACCTGCTTTTTATTTAGGTATGAAATCCATCTTTTACCAAAGAAAAGGCTAATAATTAATGAGGTTATAATAGCGAGTGCTGCTCTGAATGAGAGGTATTCGAACACTCCTGCACCGGGGAAATTGAAAGCTGTATCTAAGTATTTGAATAAGTAGTAAAGCATATTATTTGTTTATTTCCATTAGTTCCTCAATTACTTTTTTGTCATCAAAAGGATGTTTAACTCCTTCAATCTCCTGGTATTTTTCATGGCCTTTGCCGGCAATTAGGATCATATCACCCGTCCGTGCAATATTGAAGGCTGTGGTGATTGCTTCTTTTCTGTCGGAGATTACCATTGTGTTTCTTTTGGCAGCCGGATCAATACCAGCTTTCATATCTTCCAAGATGGTAATGGGATCTTCGTTTCGCGGATTGTCAGAAGTTAGTATTACTCTGTTGCTCAATAATGTAGCAACCTTCGCCATGAGAGGGCGTTTGGTTTTATCACGATTTCCACCGGCACCAACAACAGTGATAAGTTCCTCATTGTGGGTTCTTATTGAGTTGATTGTGCCAAGTACGTTTTCAAGTGCATCAGGAGTGTGAGCATAATCGATTATAGCTGTAATACCGGCTTCGGATCTAACAACATCAAATCTTCCTTCGGCTCCTTTAAGTTTACTGATGCTTACTAGCACTTCTTCTTTATTTTGGTCCAGAAGCAAGGCTGTAGCGTAAACTGACAATAGATTATACGCATTGAAATCACCTGATAATAGTGAATAAACATCATTGCCATCGATTTTCATCATCATGCCCTCAAGGCTGTTTTCAATAACTCTGCCCTTGAAGTTTGCCATACTTTTTATACCGTAAGTACTCTTCTTGGCTTTTGTATTCTGAAGCATCACAGCTCCGTTTTTGTCATCCGCATTGGTTAAGGCAAAAGCAGTTGATGGCAATGCATCGAAGAATCCTTTTTTAGCTTTAATGTATTCTTTAAAAGTTCTGTGATAATCGAGATGGTCGTGGGTAATGTTTGTGAAAAGTCCACCGGTATAGCTTATGCCTGTTGTTCTGTGTTGAGAAACAGCATGTGATGAAACTTCCATAAATACAAATTCACAGCCTTCATCAACCATTTGGTTGAGTAACTCATTAATTTTTATTGAATCAGGAGTTGTGTGAGTACTTGGAATTATAGTCCCGTTTATCTTATTTTGAATGGTTGAAAGCAAACCAACACCATAACCGAGGTCGATGAATAATTGATACAGGAGCGTTGCGATGGTGGTTTTACCGTTTGTACCTGTGACGCCTATAACTTTTATTTTTTCAGATGGGTTATCGAAGAAATTTGCTGCAATATATCCAAGAGCTTCTGAGCTATTGTTAACTATGGTATAAGTTACTGAAGGATGAATTTTCTCCGGAGCCACATTACAAACAATAGCCGTTGCACCTCTTTCGATGGCTTTTTCAATGAAATTATGACCATCAACCTGAGTACCCACAGTTGCTACAAATAAAGATCCTTCAACAACTTTTCTTGAATCGAATTCAATTTGGTTGATTGCCTTATCGGTTGATCCGATAATTTCCTTTATCCCGGCACGATATAGTATGTCCTGTAGCGTTTTCAATATTTTAATAATTACCTAGTTGTAGTGATATGGATTTATTTTTACTGATTAGTTTTCCCGGTCTTACAGATTGTTTTACAACCTTACCTCTTCCGGAAATTGTTGTTTTTATTCCTGAATTCTCAAGAATATATACAGCATCTTTAGCCTTCATTCCAATTACATTTGGAACAAGATTCTGCATAAAGGCTATTTCCTCAAGCATCAGACCATCAGCATCTTTAACCGCTTTTGTCCATTCGCCTGTTCCGGGTAACTGAACTTTATTAATTACTTTCAGATTGGCATATATTGATTTCAAATCTTCAGTCCATATTGTCCTTTTTGGAAAAGGAACAGAAAGGCTGTCCACATCTGAAAAATCATTGTATTTGTTAGCGATAATGGTTGAATAGAGGTTGTCGGCAATATCCCTGAAAACAGGTGCTGCAACACTTCCTCCATAATATCTGCCGGCGCTTGGGTTGTTAACCACTACTATCATTGAGTACTGAGGATTATCAGCAGGGAAATAACCCACAAAAGAGGCATTGTAATTTCTCTTGTTGTATTTACCGCCTTTGGCAATTTGTGCTGTTCCGGTCTTACCGGCTGCTTTATATGGGCTATTCCTAAATACACGTTTTGCTGTTCCGCGGGTAACAACTCCTTCAAGAATTGATCTTGCTGAATCAACTGTGCTTTGAGAAACAATGTGATCATTGATGATTTCCGTGTCAAACTTTTCTATCACGGCACCACCTTCTTTAATTGCTGAAACAAACATAGGCTTCACCATTACGCCGTTATTTGCAATGGCGTTGTAATAGGCTAGTGTTTGTAATGGTGTGATTGTGAGTTCGTAACCAATTGACATCCATGGTAATGATGTTCCATACCATGTGCTTTTCTTTGATGGATGTTTGATTTGTGGAATTCCTTCACCTAGCATTTTAAGGCCTATGGGTTCATTAAGTGACATGGCGTAAAGCCTGTCGACAAAGTCAGATGGCTTTTCTTTATAAGATTCATAGATCATTCGAGAAATTCCCACATTCGATGATTGCTCAAATGCATCACGAACAGTAATTCTTCCATTACCGATTTTGTGAACATCCTTCATTTCACGGTTATAATATCTAGTATAACCTTCACCTGTAAACAAACTGTCGGTTAGTTTCGCCTTACCATCCTCTAATGCTGCTAGTATCGATGCAAGTTTAAAAGTAGATCCAGGCTCAATGCTTTCACCAATTGCGTAGTTGTATGATTCTTTGTATTTGGAGACTGCACTGTCGTATCGTAAGTTTGCGATGGCAATTACATGACCGGTACTCACTTCCATTACAATTGCACAGCCCTGAAATGCCTCGTTTTTCTCCAGTTCGTGAAGTAATGACGATTCTGCAACATCCTGAATATTAACATCTATTGTGCTAATTATATCCAATCCATCTTTGGGTTCAACTTCATTTTCATCATGAATGGGAATCCAGTCGCCATTATTTATTCTGCGCATTACCATTTTCCCGTTTTTCCCGGTAAGGACTTCAGTGTAAGCACCTTCCAGACCAACAAACAAATCTTCTTCCTTATTTACATAACCGATGGTTCTTGATGCCAATTCATCATAAGGTTTGGCTCTTTTTGTTTTTTGGATTGCGATTAATCCTCCTTTATATTTTCCTCGCCTGAAAATCGGAAGTTTTTTTATTTGCTTTAATTGTTCATAATTAGCCCTACGTGCAATTAGGAAGTATCGATTTCCTTTGTTTCTGGCTTTTATTAATGCTTTTTTTGTTTGTTGTTTTGATCTGTTAAGGATATTTGATAAGCCGGCGGCAATTGAGTCGACTTTCTGATTAAAGAGACTTTTGGGAATATGTGGCGATGATACATCGAAACGCACTTCAAAAATCGGAACTGAAGTAGCAAGCAGACTACCATTTTTATCAAGAATATTACCACGGTTAGCCTCGAGATCAAATACTTTTAGCTCCTGAGTTTGAGCCTTTGCGCTAAGTGATGGCCCCTCAACAACCTGGATATAAACAATTTTGCCAATTATGGCCATGCCAAAAACAAGTATCCCGAAATACACAAGATAAACCCTCCACAGTATGTCTTTCTTCTGATCTATCACTTGATTTTTATTGTTTTAACAGGTTGTTTATTTTTTTTAATCCCATTTCTTTCTAGCTTTTTAGCAATTTGTGATTGCTTCTCTATATGCATCAATTGTGTTTTTACATTGATGTATTCATATCTTAATTCTTTTAATTCTTTTCGTAGTTTGTTGATTTCTCGGATGTTATTTTCGGCGTAATAGTTATTTGCTATGTAAATGAAAGCAAGCAGGGCGATGTAAAGCAGGTATTTGAAGAATTTAATAGTGCCTGTATATATGTAAGTTCCACCAAGTACATTCTTAATAGTTGAACTAACCACATTTTCCTTTCTTACTGGACTTTCTTCAGTAGTTGCCTCTTCCTGAATTTCAATTATTTTGTTGGATTTTGGCGACATATTATAGCTTTTCTGCAATTCTTAATTTAGCGCTACGTGCTCTATTATTACTTTCTATTTCCTCTTCATCAGGAACTATTGGTTTACGGGTAATTGATTTGAATTGAACAATTGGATTTCCATAAAAATCTTTTTCTATTTTACCCTCGAAATTTGCCGATTTGATGAAGTTTTTCACAAGTCTGTCTTCCAGTGAATGGTATGACATTACTACAAGTCTGCCACCACTTACAAGTGATTCTTCACACTGCTGAAGTAATAGCTTTAACACTTTCATCTCATCATTTACTTCGATTCTAAGTGCCTGAAATACCTGAGCCAGAAACTTATTTTTTTTATGCTGTGGGTAACACTTTTTAATACTTTCGATGAGGTGAGAAGTAGATTCTATTTGTTTCGTTTCCCGTGTTTCCAAGATGGCTTTAACAAAACATCTGTAGTTTTTTATTTCTCCATATTCTTTAAGGATTTTCCCAAGCTCCTCTTCATCATAATTATTAACAATATCAGCTGCTGAAAGTGTTTGATTTTGATTCATACGCATATCCAGTGCAGAATCGAAGCGGGTAGAAAATCCACGCTCCGGAACATCAAACTGATGAGATGATACTCCCAGATCGGCCAGAATACCATTCACTTTAGAAGCGTTGTGAAGTTTTAGGAAATTTTTGAGAAACTTAAAATTGTGATTTACCAGGACAAATCTCTCATCATTTATTGAATTGTTTAGAGCATCAATATCCTGATCAAAGGCGATTAGCTTGCCTGTTGTGAGATGTTTTATGATTTCACGCGAATGTCCACCACCACCAAAAGTAACATCAACATAAATCCCTTCCGGGTTAATGTTGAGTCCTGATATGCATTCGTTTAACAGTACTGGATTGTGATACATTGTGGTTTATTCAGTTTCAAACTCGCCCATAACTTCTTCTGCCAAATTGGCAAAGTCATCCGGATCATAATCAACAGCAGATTCATATGCTGTTTTGTCCCAGATTTCGATACGGTTTACAACTGATGTAAGCACTATTTCTTTGGTGATACCACTGTAGGATATTAAATCTTTTGGAATAAGTATCCTTCCGGTACCATCCAGATCAAGAGGTTTCACACCTGCCATAAACTTGGTAGCGAATTCTGCATTTTTCTTCTTGAACATATTCAGCTTATTTACCATGGTTGATTCTTCCTTCCAATTCTCTAATGGAAAAAGCTCCAAACACTTTTTGAATATGCTTCTCTTGATTACCATACCCTGCTTCAGGGCTTCACCTAGTTGCCCTTTTAACTGAACAGGAAACATAAACCTTCCCTTCGCGTCCACTTTACATTCGTATGTGCCTAATATGCTAACCATTGAAAAACTCAGAATTATGGCTCAAATTTAGTAACAATTTACCACAATATTACATGATTTACCACCTTTTACCACATTGTTGAAAAAAGGTTACGTTATTAACAATATATTTTTTTGAGAAAAGGGTTTTATATTCAGTAAATCAGATAGATAAATCTATTTTAATAGATAGTTTTCCACTTATTAACAAAACAGTAAACATGAGAATTGTTAATAACTCTAATTGGGTTATTTCTCAGCTAAATATGACAGAAATATGTGCAAAAGATAGATTCTGAAAAGTTAATAGGTTTCTTCAATCCTCTCTATACCTTGCTTTGCTTTACCTCTGATACTGTTTCTGTATTCGTCAAAATCCATATCAAGACAGAGTTTGTAATAGTGTCCAGCCTCATCAATTCTGTTCTCAGATTCATAGATATTACCAAGTTTTAATGCCGAGTTTGCTGCAAAGTATTCGGTAAATGAACCTCCGGTATTGATTGTTATTTTGTAATATTTTTTTGCATCATCATAATTCATTAATTGATGAGCAATTCTTGCTTTTCTGTAATTTTTCTCAACTTTTTGTATGTCAGATTTAGGATTGAATTCTGTTAATGCTGAGTCGGCTTGTTTAAAGTATCCGCCATCTGATAGTAGCCTTGCTTTTAGTAAATTAACTGATGGAGTATTTTTATTCTGAAATGCATTCTCTGCATTCTTATCAGCATCAATATTTGTTTCTCCATTCATTGGAATGCTATCCATAAACTGATTATAACCAGCAATATCACCATCGATTAAATAACACCAGGCAATTTTTCGCCATGCATCTTTAATGTAATTTGTACCGGTAAACTTCTTAACAAATATTTGATAGCTAGCTGATGCTTTTTCTGTGTTGAGATTTCGGAGATAACAGTCACCTCGTAAATATTCAAGATAGTAAAAAGGATAGTAGTTTTGAGTCGAATCTATCTTATCAAAAATTAACAAAGCCTCATCATTCTGGTTGTTTTTCATTCTTGTATTGATAGCAAGATATGACAGGAGCAGACTTTTGTTGTCGTTATCGATTTTAGATAAAAGGTAATTTGCATACTCAGGTCCAGGACTGAGATTCAGGTCGACCATTCCCATATAAAACAATATCTCATCTTTTAAAAAGGCATAATCGGTATTTTCAAGACAATTGTTATATGCAATGGTTAATTCTTTTCTTCCTTGCGCAACTGTTCCCGACATAGATATAAGGTTTAGCAACCAATGGTAGGAGTCGGGTACAATTCCAATCATAATGTGCAAAACCCCAAGTGTTATTTTGTTTGGAAAGAAGCCTGGGAATTTCTTATCGTTATCTTCAAGAAATCTATAAGCACGATTTATTTTAAAGGCTCCCGCAATATAATTTCCAAATCGTAAATTGACTGTTGCCCATTGCAGATTAATATTTCCAAGGAAGTAATTTTTAAACCTGCTGGTATCACTGAGTTCTCTGATTTTATCAGATCTTATTTGAATGTTATCTTCAATTTCCTTAAAAAGATTTTCATCCTCACTGATTGTAATTTTTAGAAAATCAATATAATTCTCAAGGTAATCAGTGATTACATTATCCGGATTAACTTGTTTTTCTTCATTAATTCTCTTTTGAGCATCATCAAATTTTAAGGAAAGAATATCCACATATGCATTCTGGCAATTTGAATTTACTATCACCACCTGTGAAAATGCAGAGGTTGAAATAATAAATGTAGCAATAAGGAATGTTAGAATTTTGTTCATGCTAATTGTAAAAGTACAAAAAAAGGGGCATGAAAATCATGCCCCTTACATCATCCATCTATGAAATATTTATGCCATTTTTTCTGCAACCAGATCAGCAACTTCACTATCAACTAGAATTCTACCACAGTAATCACAAACTATAATTTTCTTGTGAACTCTGATATCCAGCTGGTGCTGAGGAGGAATCTTGTTAAAACAACCACCACATGCATCTCTTTCAATCTGAACAACAGCAAGTCCGTTACGAGCATTTGTTCTGATACGTTTATATGCTGTTAACAGTCTGTCTTCAATGAATTTTTCATTTTCATTAGACAAGTCTGATAGTTTATCCTCTTCAATAACAGTTTCTTCAACGATATCCTTGAGCTCATTGTTTTTCTCTTCAAGATCAATTTTCTTGTCTTTCAGTTTTTCTTCAGCAGTTTGAACTTCTGTATTAAGAAGTTCAATTTTGTAATTAACCTCATTTATTTTCTTTTCGGCCAATTCAATTTCCAAAGCCTGGAATTCCAATTCCTTGGATAAAGAATCATACTCTCTGTTATTTCTAACATTCATTTGTTGTTCTTTATACTTTAAAATGAGAGTCTGGCTATCTTTTATTACACCTTTTTGCTCAACAATTGAGTTTTTAAGTTCTTCTTCCTCTTTGTGGAAGTTAGTGATACGAGTCTCTAACCCTGCAATTTCATCCTCAAGATCTTCAACTTCAAGAGGTAATTCACCCCTTACGATTTTGATTTTATCAATCTGAGAGTCGATTTGTTGCAGAGTATACAGTGCAATCAGTTTTTGCTCAACACTTACTTCTTCGTCTTTTGTTACTTTCTTATCAGTCATAATAACCTTGTTTTCAATATACTACAAAAACGAAATGGGATTAGCACTCATTTTTGAAATTTGGAGTGCAAAATTAGGAAATTTTTTCTTTAATAATGAATAAATTAATTCTTTTACAGGATGTTCTGTTTCAAAGTGCCCTGCATCTGCAATTGTCATGTTTCCAACATGTTCAAAAAAGTCATGGTATTTAATGTCTCCAGTGATGAATAGGTCAGCTCTTTGACTAGCCGCATTGTTTATTAAGAAACTTCCACTCCCTCCACAAATTGCAACTTTTTTAACAGATTTGGAAATTAGTTTATTGTGTTTGATATATTGAACTCCAAGCGTTTCTTTTACAAACTTCAAATATTCATCAATGGGAGTTTCTTTTTCCAGTTCTCCAATTAATCCGCTTCCAATATTATTAACTGTATTGCTTAATTTATATATGTCATAGGCAACTTCTTCGTAAGGATGTGCTGCAATCATTGCTTTAATAACCGAAGAAAGTCGATAATCAGGAACAATTGTTTCAACTCTTATTTCATTTTCCTCGTGAAGCTTGCCTTGCTCTCCGACAAATGGTTTGCTTCCTTCCATAGCCCTGAAAGTACCTTTGCCATCCGTATTGTAACTGCAACTATCATAATTGCCTATACTTCCTGCACCGGCATCAAACATTGATTTTCTAATTTCTTCCATTTGCTCACGAGGGCAAAAGCAAACAACTTTGAAAAGACCTTCTTTTTTCGGCGACAGTATTTTGGTGTTTTTTATTTTGAGTTTTTTAGCCAGAATTCCATTTACACCACCCTCAATATTATCAAGGTTTGTATGAATTGCATAAATAGCTATATCCGACTTAATTGCTTTTATCACCAGCTTCTCAACAATATTATTCCCAACTAACCTTTTGAGTCCTTTAAAGATGATTGGATGGTGCGCTACAACCATATCACAATTATCACGGATTGCTTCATCTAAAACTTCTTCAGTAATGTCAAGAGTTATTAGAATCTTATTGATTTCTTTATCAGGAGAACCTACTATCAATCCTGAGTTATCATATGATTCCTGAAGACTTGTTGGAGCAAAATTTTCCAGATATCGGGTAATTTCATTTATAACCATAATAATTTGATTAATTGTTTTATAATGTAACCAAAATTCTTTAAATTAGCACACTTTTTAAATGTTTCTGGTACAAAAATATACATTGAAAAAGGATTTTAATAGAAAAATAAAGGAAAAAGAGAACAAGCTTTTTTGATTATGGGCTTTTGGAAGTTATTATTATTACCATTTGCTTTTCTATACGGACTTATTATCCGATTGAGACACTGGATGTTTAGAGTAAATATTCTCAAATCGGAATCATTTGATATTCCTATCATTGGAGTTGGAAATTTAAGTCTAGGCGGTACAGGAAAAACACCTATGGTTGAATATCTTATTAGACTTTTATCGAAGGAAAATAAGATAGCGGTACTGAGTCGTGGATATGGCAGAAATACAAAGGGGTTTCTGATAGCAAATCAATATTCGGGTCATCGTGATATTGGTGATGAACCAATGCAATATCACAATAAGTTTAAAAATAATATAAAGGTTGCAGTAAGTGAAGATCGTCGTAAGGGAATTAAAAACCTTATGCAGGATGATGAAAATCTTGATGTTGTTTTACTTGATGACTGTTTTCAACATCGATATGTGATTCCCGGGGTTTCAATATTGCTAACGGATTTTCACAACCTTTATATGGAGGACTATCTGTTACCTGCAGGAAACTTGCGTGATGTAGTTGCTGAGGCCAAACGAGCAGATATCATAATTGTTACGAAAACGTATAAAGTATTATCACCTATTACAAGAAGGAGGATTAAGAGTATTCTTAAACCGGAAGAAAACCAGAGTTTGTATTTTTCTTTTATTGATTATGGCGAAATGATACCTGTGCCTGGGTTTGAATCCGTCAAATCGCCACAAAAAATTAGCACTATTATTCTATTTTGTGGAATTGCTAATTCATATCCTTTTCAGGAATACCTTCGAGATCACTGTGTAGACCTTCTGGTTATTGACTTTCCTGACCATCATAATTATACTAAAAAAGATCTTCAACTTGTTGCCCGAACATATAATGATTCATTTACCAGAAATAAAATCATAGTAACAACCGAAAAAGATGCTATGCGTTTGGTAAAATCTGAATATATTCGCGAACTGGATTCTCTGCCACTGTTTTATATTCCCATCGAAGTAAAACTGCACGGACTAGATAAATCCAATTTTGCTAATCAAATTAACAAATATGTTAGGGAAAATAAAAGAAGCGGTAGAGTACATTAATGATCGCATCCAAACAACTCCGTATATTGGTATAATACTGGGCTCCGGAATAGGTGAATTGGCACTTGAAATTGAAGCCGAATTAAAAATCCCATATGACGAAATCCCAAACTTTCCGGTATCAACCGTAAAGGGTCATGATGGGCAATTAATATTTGGTAAACTTAATGGTATTCAGGTGGTTGCGATGCAAGGCCGCTTTCATTATTATGAAGGTTATTCGATGCAGGAAGTTACAATGCCGATTCGTGTACTCAAGCTTCTGGGTATAGAATATCTGTTTGTTTCAAATGCCAGCGGTGGTGTAAATCCTAAGTTTGAGGTTGGTGATATTATGTTGATCAAGGATCATATAAATCTTATGCCAAATCCACTAATTGGAGAAAACTATGATGATCATGGCCCAAGATTCGTTGATATGAGCGAGGCTTATGATAAGAAATTACTTAGTCTGGCAAAGCGAATAGCCCGTCACAATGGAATTAAATATCAAACCGGTGTTTATGCATCTGTAACAGGACCAACATATGAAACTCCAGCTGAGTATAAATATATACATACACTTGGCGCAGATGCCGTAGGTATGTCTACAGTTCCCGAAGTAATTGTTGCACGACATATGGGTTTACCTGTTTTTGCCGTTTCTGTAATATCTGATTTGGGTGTTGATGGCAAAATTATTGAAATATCACATCAGGAAGTAATCCAGGCTGTTGCAAGAGTTACACCTAAATTAATTACTTTATTTAAAGACTTAGTTAAGGAAGTATAAACAATTAAGGATAGTGGAAAAGTCAAAGATATATTTTGCCTCCGATTTTCATTTAGGAATTCCTGATCATGAGAGTAGTTTGATAAGAGAGAAAAAACTTGTCAGATGGCTTGATATGATTGAAGAAGATGCAGCTGAAATATTCCTCATGGGAGATATTTTTGATTTTTGGTTTGAGTATAAATTTGTCATTCCCAAGGGTTATGTTAGATTGCTTGGCAAGATTGCAGAATTAACCGATAAAGGTATTCCAGTTCATGTTTTCAGAGGCAATCATGATATATGGGCCTTCGATTATCTTGAAAAGGAATTAAATGTAAAGCTTTACCGAAAACCTGTAATTCGTGAGTTTAATGGAAAGAAGTTTTTCCTCTCTCATGGCGATGGATTAGGTCCGGGTGATAATGGTTATAAATTCCTGAAAAAGGTATTCGAATTTAAACCCAATCAGTTTTTATTTAGATGGTTACATCCTGATGTTGGAGCAAGAATGGGCTTGTATTTTTCCCAAAGAAGCAGGCTGGCCAATATTGCAAAGTTTAAAAGGAATCCTGAAAAGGTTAAGCTTGAGGATGAAATGTTATATCGTTTTGCCAATGATAAAATTAAGGAAACTCCTGATATTGACTATTTCATATTTGGGCACAGACATATCCCTTTACAGAAAATAATTGGAGACAAATCAGAAATTATAATACTCGGTGATTGGCTCTATTTATATAGCTATGGAGTGTTTGAAAATGGTGAAATGAAACTGAAGTATTTTGAAACTGACGGATTAGATTTGCCGGAGTACTACTAAACTACTATACAAACTTCTCAATAAGTTCAACCAGTCTACTCGAGTACCCCATTTCATTATCATACCATGCAACAACTTTCACAAGTTTGTTTTTATCACCTAATACGGCTGTTAAATTAGCATCAAAAACTGCTGAATGTGTATTCCCGATAACATCAACTGAAACAATCGGATCGGTTGTGAATTCAAGTATACCTTTCATTGTAGTTTCTGAAGCTTCTTTAAATACACTGTTAATTTCCTCAACTGATGTTGACTTTTTAAGAGTACAAGTCAAGTCAGTTAGTGAGCCATCAGGAACAGGGACTCTGAATCCTGCTCCACCAAGATCATTCTTTAAGTGAGGGAAAATCTTTGTTGCAGCCTTTGCGGCACCAGTTGTTGTTGGCACGATCGAATAAGCAGCAGCTCTACCACGACGCCAATCTTTGTGCGGACCGTCAACCAGATTCTGGTCTTTCGTATACGAATGGACGGTTGTTATAAACCCTTTTTCAATTCCCCATTTATCATCAAGAATTTTAATTAGAGGAGCAACATTATTTGTTGTACAGGATGCATTTGAAATAATTGGGTCATTTCTGTCGATAATCTCATCATTAACACCAAGAACCACATAAACCACATCATCACGTTCGCCCTTTGCAGGTGCGGAAATAATTACTTTTTTCGCTCCCGATTCGTCAATGTGCTTGGATGCCATTTTAGGATCAACAAACTCACCAGTCGATTCAATAACGAGGTCAATGCCAAGTTCTTTCCATGGTAGCTTACCTGGATCAGGTTCGTTATAAACAATTACTTTCTTGCCATTAACAATTATATGATTTCCATTGTGTTCAATACTACCGTTAAAGGCACGTTGAACAGAATCATACTTCAGTAAATGCGCAAGGTTCGCCGGATTTGTCAAGTCGTTTATTGCAACAACTACCATGTTGTCTTTTTCCTGGATCCTACGAAAGGTTACTCTTCCGATACGTCCAAATCCGTTAATGGCAATTTTTATTTTTGACATCGTTTATACAATTTGAGGTGACGAAAGTAGGGAATTTATTAGTTTTGCAGCGAAAATATTCATCATTTTTAGTAATACTTTATCGACTATGAAAACTGAGATAAACTCACAAGAAGAATTAACTGGAATAATTGAAAATGAGAGTGCTGTGCTGGTTTATTTTTTTAACAACAGCTGTGCTCCATGTGTAAGTTTACGTCCCAAAGTTGAAGAATTGTTACAAGTTAAGTTTCCACTGATGAAGTTTGTTACCGTCGATTCTGAAAAGAATCAAGCACTTGCGGCTTCCAAGAATATATTCTCAAGTCCTACACTTATTATTTTCCTTGAAGGTAGAGAATACCGACGTGAAAGTAAATACATATCAATACCACAGCTACAGGAGTCGATTGAGCGTCCCTACAGTATGATATTTGAATAAAAATAATTTGTGAAACGGATCTAAATTCCGTCCATTAAAGCATCTTCCAATTCATAATCTACCTCTCTCAGGAAGTTGATTGTTTTAATAATTTCGTAGTGCATAATACTATCTTCAAGAAGGAATGGCACTCTTTTTCTGTAGTCTTTAAGAAAGCCTTCAAGGAATTCAGATGTTTTTTTTGGACGGCGGAAATCCATCGCCTGAGCAGCATTAAATAACTCAATAGCAAGAATCCGTTCCACATTTTCAACAACCTTATAACCTTTTGTTGCTGCATTTGCACCCATGCTAACATGGTCTTCCTGTCCTTGCGATGACTCGATTGAGTCAACTGAAGCAGGAGTACAAAGTTGTTTATTCTGGTTAACAATTGAAGCAGCAGTATATTGCGGGATCATAAACCCTGAATTCAAGCCTGGATTTGCAACTAAAAATGGAGGTAATCCACGTTTTCCATGAAGTAGTTGATAGGTTCTTCTTTCTGAGATATTTCCCCATTCTGCAACAGCAATAGCCATATTATCCAGCGCAAGCGCAAGTGGTTGTCCGTGGAAATTCCCACCTGAAATAATTAAATCCTTATCGGGAAAAATTGTCGGGTTATCGGTTACTGAATTTATTTCTTCCGAGAAAACAGAACTAACATAGTTGATTGAATCTTTGGAGGCTCCATGAACCTGAGGAATACAACGGAATGAATATGGATCCTGAACATGTTCTTTATATTGAGAGATAAGTTCACTTCCATCCAATATTTTTCGAATTCTTGCAGCAGTTTGGATTTGTCCGAGATGCGGTCTGATCTGATGAATTTCGTCGAAAAATGGTTCAATTCTACCATCGAAAGCATCTAGTGAAATGGCAGCTATAATGTCGGCTAATTCTGAGAGGCGATACACTTTTAATAATGAGTAAACACCATATGCACTCATAAACTGAGTTCCGTTCAATAATGCTAAACCTTCTTTTGAAACAAGCTGAATTGGCTTTAGCCCAAGTTTGTCAAGAACTGTTTTAGCAGTCTGTCTCTCACCATTATAATATACTTCACTCAATCCCAACAATGGCAGCGACATATGTGCAAGTGGTGATAAATCTCCCGATGCACCTAGGGAGCCTTGCTGATATACAACCGGAATTATATCATTATTGAAAAAGTCCACAAGTCGTTGAACAGTAGATAACTGTACGCCAGAATGACCATATGACAAAGACTGAACCTTTAACAAAATCATTAGTTTTACAATTTCTGAAGGAACCTCGTCACCGGTTCCGCAGGCATGTGATTTTACAAGATTTTCCTGAAGTTTACCAAGGTCTTCTTTTGAAATGCTTTTATCGTAAAGAGCTCCAAAACCGGTATTTATACCATAAATAGGAGAGTCTTCCATCTGTATTTTTCTGTCAAGATAATCACGACAGTATGTTATTTTATTTATGGATTCATCTGATAATTCCAGGTTGTAATTTTCTTTCAGAATATCGAAAATTGTTCTGAAAGTCAGTTTTTTAGATGTTATTTTATGTGTTTTCCCCGGCATGGTAATTATTATTTAAGAATTTCCAATAATTGTTCAAGGTTTATTTTTTGCTGTTCGCCACTATTCATATCCTTATATGTAAACAACCCTGACTCCATCTCTTCTCCACCTATTAGTAGTACTGCAGGGATGGATTTCTGATGGGCATACTTCATTTGTTTTTTCATCTTTGCCTGTTCCGGATAAAGCTCTGAATGAATTCCGGCTTTCCTTATTTTTTTAAGAAGTTGCAGACAATATTTTTCCTCTTCTTCACCGAAATTAACCAGCATCAGTTTTGATGTAGACTTACTTTCATCAGGGAACAGATCGAGCTCATTCATTACATCATAAACACGATCGGCACCAAATGAGATTCCAACTCCTGATACATCAGGTAGACCAAAAATCCCGGTTAGGTCGTCGTATCTTCCACCACCACAAATACTTCCGATTTGAATATCCTTAGCAGTAACCTCAATAATTGCTCCGGTATAATAATTCAAGCCTCGTGCAAGAGTCAGATCGAATGTCCATTTGTTTTTGAGTTTTAGATCTTTCAGATGTCTGAGTATGGTCATTGTTTCATTAATCCCTTTCATGCCGATTTCAGATTCGGCAAGAATCTCCATTAGTTTTGGAAATTTATCTTTCAAGAGACCTTCAAGACCCAGTATGGGTTGTAATTTTTCAATAGCTTCTTTTGACAAACCTTTGGTAGCTAATTCTTCATTAACCTTGTCGAGGCCAATCTTTTCCAGTTTATCAATTGCAACGGTAATATCAATTATTTTATCGGTTTCACCAATTACTTCAGCGATCCCGGTTAATACCTTACGATTGTTAATTTTGATTTCAGTATTGATGCCAAGAGTATCAAAAACCTCATCAATAATTAAAATTAACTCAACTTCATTTAGTAATGAGTTGCTACCAATTACATCAACATCACATTGATAAAACTCACGGTATCTGCCTTTTTGGGGTTTATCGGCACGCCAAACCGGCTGAATCTGATATCTTTTAAAAGGAAAAGTAATATCATTCCTGTTTTGAACTACATATCTTGCAAAAGGGACTGTAAGGTCATATCGCAAACCTTTTTCACAGATTTGTGATGTGATTTTATTCAGGTTAGGTTCCTTGAAATCATCAGTGGAAGTTTTCTTTAAGAAATCACCTGAGTTTAAAACTTTAAATAATAATCGGTCGCCTTCTTCACCATACTTCCCCGTAAGGGTTGAAAGATTCTCCATTGCAGGAGTTTCTATTGGTTGATAACCATACTTTTGAAACACTTTTCTAATTGTACCAAAAATATAATTTCTCTTGTTCATCTGCTCAGGAGAAAAGTCTCTTGTTCCTTTTGGTATTGATGGTTTTTGAGCCATAGCTATAAAAATTCAAGTTTGGAATACCGATTATTTCGGTATAAAAATTGTGAGGCAAAAGTACTAATTATTGAAACAATAATTTCAATACAAATTGGAAAATGGGAGTAAGGTTTATGGTATAATAATCAACTCATCAAGCTTTCGCTTTGGAACAAAATGAGTGCCGTCCTTATCTTCGAAATATTCAATGGATCCTGATTTATTAATATCAGTTAATTCTATTTTTTGATTTGGAACGCCAATGGCTATAACCTGCACTATTTCATAGTTTGCGGGTAGGTTAAAGTGTTTTGCGATGGCATATCTGTTTACAGTTCTGATAATACATCCGCCCAATTGTTTCTCTACTGCTGCGAGAAGGATGGTTTGAGCTGAAATTCCTGAATCGATAAGAGCTTTATCGTTTAGATTGGTATCGCAGCACATAATAATATAGGAGGGAGGCTGTTCCTCTTTTGTCGGACCATCCCAATCTTTAAGGTACCATGCCCAGCGTAACTGATTAAAAACAAAATCTACATCGTTTTCTTTCGTGACAAGCACATATTTAAGGGGTTGGCGATTTTTTGATGATGGTGTAACTCGAGCAATATCAACAAGTTCTGTTAAGCTTTCAACGCTTACATTTATGTCATTATGGAACTTTCGGTAGCTTCGGTTTTTTAAGACGAGATCTTTAATCATGGTCAATTCCATTAATTATCCTATGTAGTTTTTCTGTAGCCATTTCCCAGCTATGGTTTTTGTGAACAAAGTTATAGCCATTCTGAGAGATTCTTTGGTAGTCTTCTTTATTTTCCAGAAGTTGAATTATATTGGAAGCAAGTTTTTCAGCAGTATCGCCAATGAGTATCTCTTTTCCATCACAAGCATTCAAAGCATCATTTGCCAATGGTGTTGTTATAGTTGGAATTCTCATCGACATAGCTTCCAGCAATTTATTTTGAAGTCCTGTACCTATTCTCATGGGCGCAATAAATACCTTAGCAGAAGCATATGCATCTCTGATATCATCCATCCATCCCGTTACTTTTATTTTATCTGATTCAAGAGCAGTTACTTTTTTTGCCGGACTTGCACCTGCCAATATTAAAGTAGTTTCTGGATGAGTTTTCCAAACGATTGGCAGTATTGATTTTGCCAAATATTCTGCAGCATCAACATTTGGAGGATACCCCATATTGCCGGTAAAAACCACATCATATTTTGTTTCTTTTTTGATTGGTTTGAAGAATGAGTGATCCACACCATTTGGAATTATATGAATTTCTTCCTTATTAGGATGTGGAATAAGATCACGATCGGGAATTGATATTATTGTTTTGTTGTCGAACATATCAAAAACCTGGGCTTCATATTTAATTAATCTCTCATATTCCAGTCTGAAAAAAAGCTTTTTATAGGCAGGCACCTTATCCATACGTCGTTTGATCCCATATGATAGTACATCTTGATAATCAACGGTTTTTGGTATGTCAAACTTTTTTAGGTATTCAGTTGTTCTGATAAATTGACAATAAAGATGATCGGGTTTATAAGTTTCAATCAACCTATTGATTTCTTTGGCAGCCTTTCGGTTATAAAAATATCCTGTTTGTACCGGACGATTTCCAAATAGCTGTGTAATAGTATTCAGATATCTGATTGGGGCAGGAAGGTCGAGAAAGTTAATCGAAAGGCAGTAGGGTTGTAGCTTGCTAAATGCTTTTTGTTTGTCAAGATCTGATAAAGGGTTTAACGCACAAAGAATGATTTCGTTATTTTTTGAAAGCTCCTTAATCTGGTGAAAGGCTCGTAATTTATCTCCTTTTTCCAATGGGTATGGTACTCTCGAAAGTAATACAAAGATTCTCATCTCAATTATTCATTAATACACTAAAGTGCTGCAAAGATAATTGAGAATTTTAAAGTTAGGGTGTGGGAATGGGGAAATGTTGTTGTGTGGATATCTTCAATTTGACGAAGTATATATTTTATTTGAATAATGAACAATGATAACTTCTCCTTACTTCAGTTCACCATAGAATTTAATCAGCCTATCTGCAATTTTGCCCTTATCATGTTCTTCATGGATTAGTTTCTTGGCACTTTGTCCAATTGAAATACACTTGTCTTTATTATTACTTAGTGTAATGATAGCCTCTGCAAATGATGATGCATCATCAGCAATCATAATGTTTTTCCCATTGGTGTAATTTATCCCTTCCGCCCCAATGGATGTTGAAATAACAGCTTTACCCAGGGCCATGCTTTCAATGATTTTAATTCTGATACCACTTCCTGAAAACAGAGGTGCAATGGAAATGCATTTGGAGTTAATAAACTCGTGTGCATTGGGAACTTCACCAACAACAAGAATATTTTTCATTTTTAAATCCAGCAGCCACTGGGGCATTTCTCTTCCTGCCAGATATAGTTTTGTGTCACCTATTTTGTCGACTACTTTCTTCCAAACTGAATCGAGGAACCATTTTATTCCCTCTTCGTTTGGGATCCAGTTCATAGCTCCAATATGGAAAAGTGCATGTTCGGTTTGTGTATTTTCCTGTTTAATTAATTTCCCGGTATCAACTCCAAAAGAAATTGTTTGAACAGGAATGTCTGAGTTGTTCTTAAAGAAAACAGCATCTTTATCTGTAATAGGTACAATTCCGTCATATTCTGAAATAACCTGATTTTCATATTTTGCCAAGGTGCGATACAGATGCGACAAATAAAATTTCTTAAACGGATTCTTTGTTATAGAGGCAACGCGTTTCCATATCAGGTGTTCAATATTATGAGCTCTTAAAACAATAGATGCTTTCGAATATTTTCTAATGGTAGAAATATATGGTGACATAAACAGAGTTTCAATCTGAACAATATCATATTCCTCATCTTGTAATATTTCAGTAAGTTTAGTTTCAAAAATCTTTGAAATAAATCTTTCAACATGATATGATTTCTGAGTAAAGAGATTAAAAAATGCATCTGTTGGTTTTATTCCAAGATCAATATATACCAGCTCTATTCCTGTTTTTTTCTTATAAGATAAAGGAATTTCCTTGGGATCGAAATTATACTTGTTAGTGTTTATTGCAAGAACTTTAACATTATGGCCTTTTTCCTGAACACCCTCAATAATGTTATTCATTGCAATTGGTCCACCTTCCCTCGGTGGCCATGGCGATTTATTACAGATAAACAATACGTTCAACTTGTCGCTCATCAGGACTTATTTTTATTGTTTAACCTAAATTTTTTGAAGAATTTATTCCAGCTTTCAGTATCCATAAGCTGTGCATCGGTGGTCGCCTTGTATGTAAGGAAGAGTCCAAGTGGTAGCACAATTAATGTTGATAACCAAAGACCGAATTCAACATTCCATTCTCCGGTTTTAGCAGCTTTTTCTCCGGTCATAGAAATAACATGATACAATACGAAGAATAACACCGAAACTACAACGGGCAATCCGAGTCCACCTTTGCGGATAATCGCTCCCAATGGTGCCCCTATAAAGAAGAAAATAAAACATGCAATTGAAAGTTTGAACTTTTGATGCCAAACAACCTCATGCTTTGTAATTATCTGTCTTCTCGATTCCAACTCCTTATTAAATGCCAGTATGTTTTCCTTTGCGGATCTTGCTCCGCGCAAAGCAACTTCCATGATTTCTTTGTGGTTGCTAATCTCGAAATTATCCAGAATAGGCAATGCAATAGAATCTTTTTTAGTAACTGTTTTTGGGATTGGAAGCGACTGCGTTGTATCACCAAGGTAGGAGTATTTCTTCAGAAAGTTGCCCAGATATCTATCCTTAGAAGCAATATGTTTATTGCTCAACGAATCGATGCTATGGTTAAGTTGCTGAATATTAAGCATCGAATAATGTGTTTTGAACAATTCTTCATTTGTTCTGTTCAGCTGAAATTGAGCAAGGTCGAAATTCAGTATTTGTTTTTTAAAGCTGGTGGCCTCGAACGGCCTTGATATCCTGTACCGCGAGACTGTTGTTACATCATTATAGGTATTCCCGTCGTATAATGTAAAAATCAGGTTCTTTTGATCAGCGCTGAGTTGCATTGTGCCTCTTTCGGCTGTGGTAACAGTTATATTGCCCTGATTTTTAGAGTGATTGTAAATTTTTACATCATAGATAGTTTTATTGTCTTTTGCCTTTTTTCCAACCCTGATAACAAATCCTTCCAGTCCATGGTAATAAATACCTTCACTAATGTTAAAAGCCAGCTTCTGTTGCCGGACATCGTAAAGTAAGGAGCCAAATTTAAGGTTTGCGACAGGTAGAACATAATTCGAAAACAGGAAAGCACCAATACTTAGCAACAGAGATAGAATAACTAGGGGTTTCATTGCTTTTCTGAGTGATATTCCGGCTGCTTTCATGGCTACTAATTCATAGTGCTCACCCATATTACCGAAAGTCATGAGTGAAGACAGTAGTATTGCCAGTGGAAGAGCAAGTGGTACAAATGTAGATGATGCATAAAACATCAGTTTTGCAATTATATACCACTCCAGTCCTTTACCAACTAGATCATCAATGTATTTCCATAAAAATTGAAGCAGGAGAATGAAAAGTGCAATAAAAAAGGTAAACACAAAAGGTCCCAGATAGGATTTGAGCATGTATAAGTTTAACTTTTTCATAAACGTAAAAAATGATTGCAAATATAGTTACAATATTATGGAATGATTATCTAAATTATTCAAATCAACTTCCCTTATCTCCAACATCTTCATTAATACGCTACAATAGAAAAAATATTGTGATCGCAGTGCAACCATATACCTATAAAAATGTATCTTTGAAATATGCAATTTTAATATAATACTCAGCTTTTAATTTGTTGATTCAGTATTATCAAAGAAATTCTTAAAAAGATACATCAAATAACTTAATTGTTAAACTAAAAATTTTATCATGAAAAAAACACTACTTTTTTTACTTGCACTATGTATTGTAGGAACTAGTTTTGCACAAGTAAAGCAATATACTCCAAAAGCATGGTATAGCACTGTGACTGATTCAAATCCAGTTAAAGTTTTAGATCAGGAAGTAACTTATACTAATCCGGTAAATCCAACTGTTACAAATATTCGGGCAGCCGATATTGTTGTTGGTGAAACCTGGTACGATTTACAATCAAACTCTTCAATGGCAAACAGGATTTATGCCTTTGATGATGGAACGATTGCAACGACATGGACAAGAGGAATGGAACCTACTAGCTATCCAGATCGTGGAACCGGTTATAATTATTATGATGGTACAGACTGGGGACCATATCCTGAAGAACGTATTGAGCTACAAAGAACCGGTTGGCCAAATATTGCGCCCTATGGTGAAAATGGAGAAATTGTGTGTTCTCACACTTTTGGTGATGACGGATTAATCTTCAGCTGGAGAGAAAACAAAGGCGAAGGTGATTGGAATTACTTTAGCCTATTAGGCCCTCCGGGACATGAGGATATTTCATGGCCACGAATGATTACTAGCGGTGAAAATAATGAAATCATTCACTTAATTTGCGTAACACTTGGTACAGGAAATGGTGGAACACCATACGAAGACTTGAATGGTGCATTATTATATTCCAGATCAATGGATGGTGGTCAAACATGGGATCCGGAAAATGTGGTTCTTGAAGGAGTAAGCGCTGACTATACTGTTGGTTGGGGTGGTGATGACTATGCATGGGCTCAACCAGTAGGTAATACAATTGCTTTTGTAGCATTTGGTGGTATCAGAGATGGTATTATAATGAAATCTAACGATGATGGTGATTCATGGGATCAAATTACATTTTATGATAGCCCTCAGCCATTTTTCGATGGTAATGGTGGTGACCTTCCACAATGTGGTGGTGGTGATGGCTACAATGCAATTGTTATTGATGATGATGAAATGGTTCATGTTGCCTTTGGTCGCCAGATACATATGGACGACACTCCAGGCGATGATTCATGGTCTTATTATCCTTATTCAGATGGTCTTGTATATTGGAATGAAACTATGCCTCCACTGGATACTGCCCAGATTCAGGCTGAAATTCTTCCTGCAGACTGGACAACCATGAATCTATATCAAAACGGACAACTTGCCGCTTGGACTCTGGAACATGGTGAAGATACAATAGTTGGTGTTGCAACATATTATGCTTCATTAACAAGTATGCCACAGCTAGTTACATACCGTGATGAGTATGGTACAAAAATAGTTCATGTATTTTATTCAGCTCTATCTGTAGGGTTTTCAAATCCAGGAACTGAAACTAACTACCGTCATATCTGGGGTCGTTTTACTGAAGTTGATGGAATGTGGAGTGATTTTACAGATTACACTGGAGATATATTACATATGTTCAATGATTGTGTTTATCCTTCTGTGAGCCAAACAACACCTAATAACACATTCCATATACTTTATCAATCAGATATGGTACCAGGAAACAGTATACAACCAACACCACCAAGTCATGATCCTGCCTTAAATAATATGGTGTACTTACCTGTGACACCAACACCAGTTGATGTGGAGATGACAGAGGAACAGAAGTTTGAAGTGTCAAAAAGTTATCCTAACCCTACAAGCGGAGTTACAAATGTCGAAATTAAACTTGCCAATGCTGCAAATGTTAGCTTAGATGTGATGAATGTAGCTGGTCAAATTGTAAAGAGAATTGATAATTCATATGCAACTGCCGGCAGACATATTTTGTCTATTGATGCAAGTGACTTAACTTCTGGCGTATATTTTTACACAGTTTATGCCGGGGAAAAATCAATTACAAATAAATTCATTGTTAAGTAGAACAAATTGTTATTTTTGACGCCCCTTAAAAAAGGTTACAAACACTAAAAAACTTAGTTTTAAATTAAATAATTAGAGAAAATGAAAAAATTATTACTTATTATCGTGACTTTGAGCTTTATCAGTACTGGTATCGCTCAGGTTAAACAGTATGCTCCAAGAAATTGGTACAAGACTGTGAAAGATGTTAAACCAGTGAAGGTTGCTGAGCAAGAAGCAACATATACTGTGCCAGTTAACCCTACTGTTACCAATAGTAGAGCGGCTGATATCATTGTTGGTGAAACATGGTATGATCTACAATCAAACTCTTCTATTCCTTTCAATAGAATTTGTGCTTTTGAAGATGGAACACTTGCTGCTACTTGGACAAGAGGTATGGAACCTGCTAACTATCCAGATCGTGGTACAGGTTATAATTACCATGATGGAACAGATTGGGGAGCTTATCCGGAAGAACGTGTTGAAGCACAAAGAACAGGATGGCCAAGTATTGCTCCTTTTGGAGAAAATGGTGAAATCACTTGTGCACACTCAGGTGGTGATGATGGTTTAATCTTTAGCTGGCGTGAAAACAAAGGTGAAGGTGACTGGAACTACTTTAACCTTGTTGGACCAGCTCCAAATGAGGATATCTTATGGCCAAGAATGGTTACTTCTGGTGAGAATAACGAAATTGTACATGTAATTTGTGTTACTCCTGGTGAAGCTAATGGTGGTACTATTTATGAAGGTCTTGACGGTGCATTATTGTATTCAAGAACTTCAGATGGTGGACAAACCTGGGATTATGAGAATGTAATTCTTGATGGAGTAAGCAGTAGCTTTACAAATACCTGGGGTGGTGATGATTATGGCTGGGCTCAACCAGTTGGTAACACTATCGCTTTTGTAGCTTTTGGTGGTATTAGAGATGGTGTTCTTATGAAATCAACAGATGCTGGTGATAACTGGGATCGTATTGTATTTTATGAAAGCCCAAGTCCATTCTTCGAAAACGGTGATCTTATCCCTGCATTTGGTGGTGGTGATGGATACAACACTTGTGTTATTGATGATGAAGAAATTGTACATGTAGCATTCGGTAGACAAATTCACGCTGATGATGATGGCGGTGGCCCTTACTACTATCCTTACTCAGATGGATTAGTATATTGGAATGAAACCATGCCAGCTCTTGATTCTGCAAGACTACAAGCAGACATCCTTCCTGCTGATTGGACAACAATGAATCTGTATCAAAACGGACAGTTGGCAGCATGGACTCAGGAAAATGGTGAAGATACAATTGTTGGTGTTGCACCTTATTATGCATCATTAACAGGTATGCCACAGCTTGCTGCATATCGTGATGAGTTTGGTAAAAAAATTGTTCAGGTATTTTATTCAGCTCTTTCTGTAGGGTTTTCAAACCCAGGTACAGAAACTAACTACCGCCACATTTGGGGTCGTTTTACTGAAGGTGATGGTATGTGGAGTGAATTTATTGACTATAACGACGATATCCTACATATGTTTAACGAATGTGCTTATCCTAGTTTAGCTCAAACAATGACTAATAATACATTCCATATTCTATATCAAACAGATATGGTTCCAGGAAATAGCTTGCAGCCTTCTACTGGCCCAAGCCATGACCCTGCATTGAATAGTATGGTATACTTACCTGTAAGTCCTCTACCAGTTGATGTAGATGTTACAGATGAGCAAACATTCAACGTGTCACAAAGTTACCCTAACCCAACAAGTGGTACAGCAAGTATTGAAATTACTCTTTCAAATGCTGCTAACGTAAGTCTTGATGTTATGAATGTAGCCGGACAAATAGTTAAAAGGATTGACAACCAATACACAACAGTAGGTAGACATATTCTTTCTATTGATGCTAGTGATTTAACATCAGGTGTATATTTCTATACAGTAAATGTTGGTGAAAAATCAGTAACGAATAAATTTATTGTCGAATAGTACTTATTAGACATAGATCATTAAAAAGACTGCCTAAGAGTTTAATATCTAAGGCAGTCTTTTTTTTGCTTAGTAAATGATTTATAGTGAATGAAAGGTCTTCGAACCAATACGAGAAAATTGCTTTTTTAATAGTTTGTTGATGGTGTTTCTGGTTTTGATAATAAAATAAATTTATTAAATTTGTTCCCTTGTAAAAGAAAGTAACTAATATATTGTTAATTAAATTAAAGATCATGAAAAAAATTTTACTATTTGCAGTTGCGTTTGCAATTGTATCTGTTGGTATTTCTCAGGTTAGCCAGTATTCACCAAAAGCTTGGTATAATACTGTAATTGAAAAGAAAGCAGAGAAAGTTGCTGAACAAGAAGCAACAAATTATACCAAACCAGTTAACCCAACGGTTACAAACTTAAGAGCAGCTGATATTGTTATTGGTGAGACTTGGTATGACTTACAAACAAATTCTTCAATGGCTAATAGAATATATGCATTTGAAGATGGTACAATAGGAGTAACATGGACAAGAGGGTTCGAACATACTGCTTATCCTGATCGTGGAACCGGTTATAACTATTATGACGGAACAGATTGGGGACCTTATCCTGAAGAACGTGTTGAAGCTACAAGAACAGGATGGCCAAACCTTGCCCCTTACGGTGTAAATGGTGAAATCATTTGTTCACATACAGGTGGTGATGATGGTTTAATGTTTAGCTGGCGTGAAAATAAAGGTGAAGGTGACTGGAATTACTTCAACCTACCTGGACCTGATGCACAAAAAGACCTATTATGGCCAAGAATTATTACATCAGGTGAAAACAACGAGATTGTTCATGTTATTGCTTGTGCAGGTAATGCAGCAACATATGAGGAGCTAACAATGGCATTACTTTATTCACGTACATCTGATGGTGGTCAAACCTGGGATTATGAGAATGTAATACTTGATGGTATGGGATCTGACTACACTAGTGGTTGGGGCGGCGATGATTATGCTTGGGCTCAGCCAGTTGGTAACACTATTGCTTTTGTAGCATTTGGTGGTATTAAAGATGGTATTGTTATGAAATCAACTGATAATGGTGATTCATGGGAGCGTATCACATTTTATGAAAGTCCTCAACCATTCTTCGATGGAAATGGTGGAGACCTTCCACAATGTGGTGGTGGTGATGGTTACAATGCTATTGTAATTGATGATGAAGAAATGATACACGTTGCTTTTGGACGTCAGATTCACTTAGATGACACTCCTGGTGATGATGCATGGTCATATTATCCATATTCTGATGGTCTTGTTTACTGGAATGAAACAATGGCTGCATTGGATACTGCACAAATTCAGGCTGACATTCTTCCTGCTGACTGGACAACAATGAACCTATATCAAAACGGTCAATTGGCTGCTTGGACACAGGAAAATGGTGAAGATACTATCGTTGGTGTTGCTTATTATGGAGCATCTCTAACAAGTATGCCACAGCTTGTTGCTACACGTGATATTAACGGTAAGAAAATTATTCAATTATTCTACGGTGCATTATCAGTAGGATTCTCAAATCCTGGTACAGAAACTAACTACCGCCATATTTGGGGTCGTTTTACTGAAGGTGATGGTATGTGGAGTGAATTTACTGATTATACAGGAGATATCCTTCATATGTTTAACGAAAGTGTATATCCTAGTGTAGCTCAAACTATGCCAGATGATACATATCATATAATGTATCAAACAGATATGGTTCCTGGTAACAGTTTACAACCAACTCCACCAACACATGACCCTGCATTGAATAACATTGTTTATTTACCAGTTAGCCCATTACAAGTAAATACTAATGAATTAGCTGAGCAATCATTCGAGGTAGCACAAAATACACCAAACCCTGCATTCAATAGTACAAGCATTCTTGTTACTTCTGATGTAAAAGGAGTTGTTAACTTTACAGTTAATAATATTCTTGGTCAAGTTGTATATAGCAATGTTGTTGAAAAAACTAACAATTCTCACATTATTAATTTAGATGTTAGTAACTATGACTCAGGTGTTTATTTCTACACAATTGAAATGGGAAATAAATCTGTAACTAAAAAGATGATCGTTAGATAATCTTCTTTAAGGAAATTATTAAAAAGGCTGTCTGATTTTCAGACAGCTTTTTTTTATGCCTGTTATTATTGAGTTTATAATGTTACAAAGAGAAACGTGCATTGATATTGGACCAAGCATTTATCTAATCATGTATAAATATATGATAAAGTCGCAATAAGTAAGTATTCTGAAGATTTGTTGCTTGTTCTGCAAAAGATATGGATGAAAACCTGAGATTACAATTATTAAATATCGAGAATTATAAACGGATGATGTTATAAAGTAGTTTATGTCGAGTTAAGAAAATCGACTATGTTTTATGCATAAATTGTAATCTTTTATCAATGTATGTGATACCAAAATTGGGATAAGAATATGGAAAAAAAACCGCCCCCAAATAGAGGCGGTTTATAATTATTTATGTTATTACTAACTAGTTCTTATAGAATTCGTAAGTATATATTGGTAAACTCATATCCATTTTAAATGTATAGTTACCAGGACCTTCAGGCATTGGGATATCAGGTCCGCCCTGGATAAGTACAAAACTACCGGCATCAGCACCGTAATTCAAATCCCAACCATCATTAGCACGGTATTTGAAACGTAATTCTGAGCCATCTGGAGGAGCGATAACATCAATAGTTACCTCAAGAACATTATATGGTGCCACCATAGCTATCATATTAGTATCAGCAGACCAATCACCAGTTAGTATTCCGGAACCAATAAGCCCCCAGCTTTGTTCTTCAAATTCCCATGTTAATGCAGTGGTGTCTACGGTGAAGTAATAACCACCAGGACCAGGAAGTTCAAGGTTTCCTGCACCAGGGTCAGTATCTAAAGTACCAGGATCAGCACCTGCACCAAAATTAGGACCATCCCAGTTTGGATTTCCTGTAAATTTAAAGTTGCCATCGAATGGATCAACTTCAGGGAAGTAAACAAAACCTTTGAATACTCCGGGAACATCAGTTTCCCAAATCTGAGCAGCATCAGCAGGTGCCCATCCTTGGTATGCACCAGGAACCCAAAGTGATGAACCACCACTAACTTCTGCAGAATAAGGTGTTACTTCGAAAGAAGTAATTTCAGATAAAGCATCAATCAGGCTTGAAACATCATTTGCATTTACATTTGCATTAATCTGGAATCCTGCAGTAATAACTGTATCGGTTGGAAAATCAGCGCCAATTTCTTTAAGAATTACATTATTTAATTCAGCATAGGTAAAAGATTTAATGAGTTCTGATTGAGTTAATATCTCAATTGGCTCACCCCAAGCCGAACCACCTGCAATGCCAGTTGCCATATACATCTGGATTGTGTATAAAGGTTCTGGAAGGTTAGCAAGGTCATAAACAACCTCAGTCCATTCTAAAGTTGTTAATACTGCATCTGCAGAGTCCTCAACCAATACAAAATGTGTACCGGTAGCAGGAGAGTTTACCCATGTAGGAACAACAGTTGCATTTATGTCCAACACAGGCTCTTTATCATCTTTCTTACAGCCTGTAAATACTACAGCTAGTGCAAGAAAGAACATTAATATATTTAGAGTTTTTTTCATATTTATTCTTATTTAAAGATTAATAACCAATGTTTTGATCAACATTTGGATTTACTTTTACTTCTGTATCAGGTATAGGGTATACATCATACTTTGAATTTGTTGATTGTCCCTGTTTTACATTACCTTTCCATTGCCATACATAAGTTGAAGTACTAAATTTGCTATAACGAATTAAATCAGTACGACGATGACATTCCCATCCTAATTCACGTGCACGTTCATCCAGAATGAAATCTAAATCAATATTTGATACAGTAGGAACATCAGCACGATCACGTAATTGATTAACATAATCAACAGCCATTCCCATATTACCAGCGCCACCTCTTAAAGTAGCTTCAGCATACATTAAGTAAACATCTGCCAAACGGAACATTGGAAAATCGGTATCTACAAAGTTACCATCTGAGCCATTTACTTTTTCACCATCAATAATTGAATAGTTTACAAATTTTGGATATGCATAACCATCAGCAAATACATTAATATCCTCAATTGAAATATTTTGACCTTCAGTGAAGAAAGTAGCACGTTTATCGGTATCGTCTTCAAATTTTGCAACAAATTCAGGAGTTACACGTGTACCGCCCCAGCCACCATTGTCGCCGGGGACACCGTAATCAACTTTATTCATATCACCACCAATTGAAGCATTAACAATAAATGTTGTTCCACCATTTGTTTGTTCATGAATACCATCAAAGCGGATTGGGAAAATAATTTCCTTCATTGTTGAAGCGTCTTGATCATTATTCGCCCAGAATAGCTGCTCCCATGTTGGTGCTAAATCATAAGATGATGCAATTATCTTATCTGCATAAGTAATACATTCATTATATTTTGGCTGACCAATATAAACTTCAGCATTCAGGTATAATTTAGTAAGTAATGTCCATGCAGCAGCTTGGTCTGCGCGGCCATATTGTCCTGATGTTGCCCACTCACGTGGTGCTGCCATTAGAGGTTCTATCTCCTTAAGTTCTGACTCGATGTATGCAAACATATCTTCTTTAGGAACTCTTACCGGATAGAAACTAGGGTCACCAATTGGATCATCTTCAGTAACCAGTACGGTTCCTCCAAATAAATCCAGTCCATGCCAGTATGATAATGCTCTTAAAAAACGAGCTTCAAGACGATATTTAGCAATCTTTGCTTTCCACTCATCACTAACACCACGGTCGTTTAGTTTACCTTCTTCTGATTGACGGATAAACTCGTTCACCAAAGTAACCTGATAAAGAACTCTTGCATACATCGCAGCAACAAATACGTCACTACTTCCCCATTGTTGATAATGGAAGTCTTTAATTGTCTGATCTTCCCATGCAATTACAGCTTCATCAGTTGATAATTCCTGATGATACCAATATTGACGTAAATAAGGGCTAAAACCACCATCAATTCCGGCAATATCACCGGCACCGTCACCTTCATTACCCCCAAAAGCATAGCCACCATAAATCTTAGCTAAAAATTGAAGATAAGCTTCAGGATCCTCAAAAACAATCTCTGATGTATTTTCATCAGGATCAATTGGTTTAGTATCCAGGTCTTTAATACATGAATTAAATGTACCGCCCAGAACTACCAATGCGATTATATATATTATTTTTTTCATATCTTTAATTATTTAAGATTAAAACTGAAGATTTACACCGAAACTCCAAACGCGTGAACGTGGATACAGGTTGTTATCAATTCCTCCAAATACTTCAGGATCTAAACCTTCGTAATTTGTAATAACAAATGCATTGTTACAAGTAGCTGATAAACGAATGTTTAAAGAATTCTTAAGAAGATTCTCGAATGTATAGCTTACTGTTATATCATCCATACGAAAGAAAGACGCTTCTTGTATAAAATAATCTGAGAAGTATTGAGGGATACTAAAGTTTATATCATTAACAGAAGACAGTACATTTCCTGCGTAAGGTCCTTCATCACGATAAAGTCTGTCGTAAGTAGCAAGTTCCGACTGTGCGTTATTGTAAACATAGTTTCCAAAGTTAGCACGTCCTGAAAAGAACAATGACCAGTCCTTGTAATTAAAGGTATTCGAAATACCGAAGAATAGTGGAGCATTTGGATTTTCGTGAACATATTTATCACTACTATTGATAATTCCATCTTCATTTCTGTCAACATATAGACCTTGGATAGGAGCCCCACTTTCGTCATAAACCTGCTCGTATACATAGAATGACCATGCTGATTCTCCAACCTGATGGATTTGAATTTCATTACCTACACCACCGGAAATACCTCCATCATAGAGACTTGCACCCTGATATAGTTTGGTAATTTCATTTTTGTTGTAAGTTGCATTCAATCCTAATTCCCAGAACATATCTTCATTGGAGATTATGCGTCCATTAATTGCAAATTCGATACCGTTATTAACAAGGTCACCAATATTTTGATCCAGTTTGTTGGTGAAGTTTGTGCCCGCCATTACTTGTGCAGTTGTTAACAAGTTAGTAGTTAAACGATGATAGTACTCCAATGAACCATAAAGTCTGTCGTTAAATAAACCATAGTCTAAACCAATGTTTTGTGTAGTTGTTGTTTCCCATTTTAGATTAGGGTTATAGCCTTCAGGACGAATAATATAATAATATGTATTCCCGAAAGGGTACATGGAATATTGGTTTCCGTAGGAATAACGTCCCTGATAACCATAATATCCACCAATTGCTTGTTGACCGGTTTGTCCCCATCCTAAACGAAGCTTCAATTGAGAAATAACTTTTGAATCACGTAAAAAGGCTTCTTCATTAATTTTCCATCCAATGGCAACAGCTGGGAATAGTCCCCAACGGTTATCTTCTGAGAAACGGGATGAACCATCCTGACGAACAGTTGCAGTTAATAGATAACGATCTTTAAAGGTGTAATTAAAGCGGCCAAAGAAAGAAACAAGGAATAATTCTCCTTTGTCTACACCGTTATCGTGGTTTAATGATTGTCCGGTTGAATCTCCAGTACTAGGATCAATATAGATAGGAATATTATTATTATCCCAAGTGTTTTCATACCAGAAATGTTGCCATGAGTAACCTGCCATTACATCAAATACACTTTCAATGGATGATACTTCTTTTTTATAATTCAAATAAAAGTCAAGTAGATCATTTTTATTCTTACCAGTATATGCATTATCAGTTCCTCCTCCTCTAACATTGTCATATGACCATGCTGCAGTATTTGGAACATAAACAGTACCATCATTATCCGAATGATCTAAGCCAAGGTTTAAATTGGCATGTAATTCTGGAAGAAAATGAAATTTGTAATCAACCTGGAAATTACCATATAGTCTGTTGGCATTTGATTTATCCGTTCTTTGTTCAAGTTGTGATACAGGGTTGTTGGTTGCCATAGAGTTCAAATCACCACCATTTCCTAACCATGCATAATATCCATCCCATGAACCATCAAGGCTTCTAACAGGTTTTGTAGGATCCATTTGAAGAGCTGCACCAATTGCACCTCTGTTTGCAAATCGGTTTTTAATAAATGTACCGTTCGCATTAATATTAAATTTCAAATGATTATCAAGGAATGTAGGGTTTAAAGCTACACTAACTGTTGTGCGTTGAAACTCAGATGTTTTTAAAGTTCCATCCTGATCGGTATACCCTAAAGATAGGCGGTAAGGCATCCATTTCAATGCACCGGTTGCACTTAGAGAATGATCCATTGCAAATGCACTTTGATAAATCTGATCCTGCCAATCTGTATCAAAAATCTTATGAAATGAATTTGAATCAGCAGCGTTAGCAGCTATCTGATTACTATTGGCATCGTACCAAACTCCTAACATTTGAGTGTAATTAGGATTTTTTTCTGTAAAAAGTTCTACAAACTCATCTGATGAAAGAACATCAAGTGGTTGTGGTTTCTCGTAGTAAGATAGTTTTCCGGTATATTCCAGCTTTAATGGCATATCTGATTTACCTTTTTTGGTAGTGATTAGAATTACACCGTTTGACGCACGTGAACCGTATATTGCTGTTGCTGATGCATCCTTAAGAACAGTAAAAGTTTCTATATCAGAAGGATTTATAGCATTCAACGCACTACGTGATCCTGATCCACCTTCTCCGGAAGTAATTACTCCGTCAATGACTAATAATGGATCATTACTAGCATATAATGAAGAACCTCCACGAATACGAATAGTTGCAGATTCACCTGGTGCACCACTATTTGAAGTAATCTGAACACCGGCAACCTTACCTGCAATTAATCCGACAGGGTTTGTAATAGCTCCTTTGTTAAAGTCGTCTTGAGAAACAACTGCAACAGAACCGGTAGCATCTTTTTTCTTAACAGTACCATAACCAATAATTACTACTCCGTCGAGTGATAGAGCTGATGACTCCAGTACCACATCTAGGGTTGTACCTGGTTGTACAATGTGTTCCTGTGGAGCATATCCAACGTAGGAGAAAACCAACACTTGATTTGGTGTTACTTCGATTGAGTAACGACCATCAATGTCGGTAACTGTACCTGAAGTAGTTCCTTTAACAACAACAGTAGCTCCCGGGAGGGAAGCACCGTCAAGTGCATCTGTTACCACACCAGTAACAACACCACTTTGAGCAAATAGTGTTAAAGAACTACCAAGTAAAACCACTGCAAACAGCAGCAATTTTGAAAATAATTGTTTTACCATGATATTTGATTTAGTTATTGTGAATTTTATTTATTTCCATACTTTGCTGAAAATCAATCCAAATTTAAGAATAATTAACAAAAAATTAGTGTTTAATCCCCATTATATATTAGGTATACCAGCCGGTTATTATTTGTACCAAATTAAAAATCAAGCAGAATTTATTAACTAAGGAACAAGTAAGATTATGTACTTATTGGTGCTAACAAGTAGTATAGCAGGTAAATACGACCCAGTTATTGGGCGCGGTTTTAACAAATACTATTATATTTTGCCTTGTTTATGCTCAAAATTGCAAACGATTGCAGTTTCGTCAAGATTATTAGATTAGAATGATTCTAAATAAGGCGTAAATTGTTCGTTATTTTTTATATTTTGCATGATGTTTTTATTGTTCATCTTGAGATGATACCCAATATCTGTAAATATTTTTAGATCGAAGTTTATTTCATGATTTTGAATAACAAATCGAAAAAAGCTTAGTGCTTTTCCTATGATAAGTAATAAATCCCGATTTTCTGAATTGATATCTTACATGCATTTCTGAAATTACAGATATAATGAATGTTGTCATGTGCACTCGTTTGCACTAAGCTGCTAACATGCTAGCATGCTCCTATATGCTTGATTTTATGAGATTTTAACATCAGTAACAATGTTTTCTGCAACTATTTGAGGTACATTTGTATCTATATTAATAAAGAACCATGAAAAAACTTATACTGAATATATTACTGACAGTTATTGTTTCATCAACAGCAATCGGACAACTAATTATTGCTGATCCCGCTTTCCCTACTGAAAACGATCAGGTTGTTATTACCTACAATTCAGCCCTTGGCAACGGTGGCTTATCAGGGTATACAGGTGATATGTACGCTCATGCTGGTTTAATTACAAGTTCAAGTACTTCAGGTACCGATTGGAAGTATGTTAAAGCAGGTTGGAATGAGAATATTCCTGATTGTAAGCTTGTGAATGTTGGTAGTGATCTGTGGGAACTAACTATTGGTCCTTCAATTAAAGAATATTATGGCGTTCCTGACGGCGAAACTATTCTTCAACTTGCTTTTGTTTTTCGTAGCGATGATGGTTCACAGGTTGGTAAAACATTGGATGGCGGCGATATTTTTTATGATGTTCATGAATCAGGAATAAATATTAAAATCAATCTTCCTGATGTTAGTCCGTTGATTGTAGAGTTAAATGATATAGTTGAAATTGCTGGAAATAGTGTTGGTGCAGATTCCACATTTGTTTACGATAATGGAAATCAAATTTATGCGGGTACAGGCAATGAGTTTAATACGAGTGCTACAGGCACTATTTACGGTCAGCATTGGATCGTAGCAACCGGGAAATCAGGAAATGAAGAGGTAAGTGACTCTGTTTATTATTATGTAAGAAATGAACTGGTAGTTGAAGAACTTCCAACAGGTGTTATTGATGGTATAAATTATATTAATGAAACAACAGTTGTTCTGAGTTTATTGGCTCCTGAGAAAGAAAGTGTTTTTGTACTTGGAGATTTTAATAACTGGGAAGTTGCTGATGGATATGAAATGAAAATTACCCCAGACGGATTGCGTTTCTGGGTTGAAATCTCAGGATTAGAATCCGGACAAGAGTATATATTTCAATACCTTATTGATGGAACCATCATGGTTGCTGATCCTTATACAGATAAGGTAAGTGATCCGTGGCGTGACCATGAAATTGATAATTCAACTTATCCTAATTTAATAGAATACCCAACAGGAAAAGCATCCGGTATTGCAGCTGTTCTTCAAACAGGACAGGAACCTTATGATTGGCAAATTGAAAGCTTTACGAATCCACCAGCTGAGGAAATGGTGATTTATGAATTACTGGTTAGGGATTTTGTTGATAAACATGATTTTAACACATTGATCGATACTCTGAATTATCTTGAGAGATTAGGTATAAACGTTATCGAGTTAATGCCAAATAGTGAGTTTGAAGGAAACTTAAGTTGGGGATATAACCCAAACTTTTACTTTGCTCCAGATAAATATTATGGTCCAAAAAATACATTTAAAGCATTTGTTGATGAATGCCATGCCAGAGGAATTGCAGTTTTTATGGACTTGGTTCTCAACCATTCTTATGGAACAAACCCAATGGTAAACATGTATTGGAATAGTGAGTTGGGAAGACCTGCTGCAAATAATCCATGGTTCAATGAGCAATCAAATTTTGAAAACCCTGATGCTCAATGGGGCAATGACTTCAATCACGAAAGTATATATACACAGCAATTTGTTGATAGTGTAAACAGTTACTGGATAAACGAATACAAGGTTGATGGTTTCCGGTTTGATTTTACCAAAGGCTTTGGTAATAATATAAAAGGTAGTAGCGATCCATGGGGAAGTAATTATGATGCTGACAGGATCGCACTTTTAAAAAGAATGGCTGATAAAATATGGGAAGAGAAGTCTGATGCAGCTGTTATATTCGAGCATTTATCAGTAAACTCTGAGGAAAAAGAGTTGGCTAATTATGGGATTCTAATGTGGGGTAACATCAACTATAGTTATAACGAAGCTACAATGGGTTATAATGACAATTCTAATTTCGACTGGATCTCATACAAGAAACGAGGTTGGAATGATCCACATGTTGTTGGATATATGGAAAGCCATGATGAGGAACGTTTGATGTTTAAAAATCTTGAATATGGTAATTCAGAAGGTAGTTATAGTGTTAAAAATCTAGCAACAGCGCTTGAACGTCAGGAACTTGCAGCCAACTTTTTCTTTACAATTCCAGGACCTAAGATGATATGGCAATTTGGTGAACGTGGTTACGACGTGTCTATTGATTTCAATGGCAGAGTAGGAGAGAAGCCACCGAAGTGGGAATATATGGAAGATTGGAAAAGACTAAACCTATTTTATGTTTATGCATCTTTAATTGACCTTAAGAAAAGTGAAGAAGTGTTTAATACCGATGATTTTTCACTTGATCTTGATGGAGCAATGAAGAAAATCAAACTAAATGGAAATGATATGTCGGTTGTAGTATTAGGTAATTTTGGTTTAACAGAAGGAGCTATCAACCCTCAATTCCAATTTGAAGGAACCTGGTATGATTACTGGACAGGTGATTCAATAGTTGTTACAAATGTTAGTGATAATATTGAATTGGATGCCGGCGAGTACAAACTGTATACAAGCAAGAGGCTTACAAAACCCGCTTATGTTGGAATAAATGAAGGTTTAAGTGATAATAACAATATAAAGTTATATCCAAACCCTGCGGATAAGGTATTAAATATCTCTTGTGAAGATAATATGAATAGTATTGAGGTTTACAACCTAGTGGGATCCTTAATCTACACTGAATCTGATATTAATCAGAATATTATAAGCCTGAATATTGAAACATATCAAAAAGGATATTATTTTGTTAAATTGTTTACTAATAATGGAAGAACTTATACAAATAAGTTCATAGTACGATAAGCTGTATTGTTCATTATTTGAAGCCCGAATCATCTATGTTTCGGGCTTTTTTGTTTAATTTAGAGCTTAAATTTCAGATATCAATATGGAAAGAATAAGTGTAACTAAGAATACGGGAGAGAAAGTTTTATTTGATCCGAAGAAACTGGAAGGATCACTAATTCGTTCCGGAGCATCAGAGTCTGATGCCCATAATGTTACAGCAATTGTTTGCGGCAATATTGTTGAGGGTATGTCAACTCATAAGATTTACCGCATGGCATACGATATTCTGAAAAAGAGATCAGGTAAGGTAGCGGGACGATACAAATTGAAAAAAGCCATTTTTGAAATGGGTCCTACAGGATATCCTTTCGAACGACTCGTTAGTGAGTTGATCAAGTTGCAGGGGTATGAAACCAAATCCGGAATTGTGATAAATGGAAGTTGTATTCCCCACGAGGTTGATGTTTATGCCAGAAACGAGAATAAATCAATTTTTGTTGAGTGTAAATTCCATAATGATGGTCATAAGAAGAGTGATGTAAAAGTTTCGTTATACGTAAAATCAAGGTTTGAAGATCTTAGGTCGAAGTTTGCATTGGATGAATCGGATAACCATGTATTTGAAGGATGGGTTGTTACAAATACAAGATTTACTTCTGATGCTACTCAGTACGGAAAATGCTCAGGATTAAAGCTTATTTCATGGGATTATCCCCAAACGGGAAACCTTCGACAGCTTATTGATGAATCAGGATTTCATCCAATAACAACAATGCGCACAATTACAAAAAAGGAAAAGGAAGCATTATTGGAAAAGGAAATTATTTTATGCAGACAGGTGGTGATTAAAACAGAAATACTTAGGGATTTTGGAATCTCAGAAAGGCGTATTAAAAAGATAATTCAAGAAGCCAAAGATATTATTGAATCCTAGAAATGTTTTTTCAATGAGCTTAACAGTTGATCAAGCATGATAGGCTTTGTAATAAAGTCATTTGCACCAAGCTCATAGCAAGCAGCTTCTTCACCGGATAGTACATATGCGGTTTGAACAATCACAGCAATTTTCTTATCCGTTTTTCTAATATTTTTCAGGACATCAAACCCGCTGATTCCAGGTAGGTTAAGGTCCAGAAGCACAACGTCGATGTCTTTATTCTCCTTAAGTTTATCAAGTGCCTCTTCACCATCAAGTGCCCATAATAACTTAGCATTTGTACGACTCAATGCAGCATTGTAAAACCTATTACTTGTCTCAGTATCTTCAACAATAAGTATTACTTTATCCGTGAAATCAAAATCATTTAGAGTACCCATTATTCGTAATTTTAATCTGATGATTACAGTAAAGTCATTTTAGTGATTAAGACTTTCTGCGATGCAAATATAGTTAATAAATTGCTAATTAGAATGATTATAAAAAACAAACAATTGATTTTATTGATATATTTATATTTTATGCAAAGTTTTATCAGACTTCATTTCATCCTAATATTGTGATGCTAACTCATTTTATTTCTGATAATTTTGCCACTTCCGGTTCTTTTAAATTCCTTTACAAATATAATCTCCTTTGGAATTTGATATTTGGAAAGTTTATGGGTAAGCTTCTCACGAAGACTTTCTATTGTTAAATCTGATTCTTTTCCTTCAATATAAAGGACGAGTTTTTGTCCAAGTTTTTCGTCAGGAATACCTCCTATGGATAGCTCACAAGCTATAATCTCCTTGATTTTGTTTTCTATTTCTGTTGGATGTAATTTAACACCGCCACTAATAATAATATCATCTTTTCGACCTAAAATTGTGAATGAACCGTCATCAAAAATTGTTGCAATATCAACAGTTTTGAGATTAAAAACACCAATATCCGGATAGGTAATAATCAATTGGTTTTCTTTATTGGTACTTATATTAACTCCAGACAGAGGAATGAAGTCACCAATGGAAGTTTTATTGCCAATTCTTCTGAGAGCAATATGTGTTATCGTTTCTGTCATCCCATAAGAATGATAAGCATCAATATTTTTGTTTTCAATAATCATTGATTCCAGAGTCGGAGTTATTCCTGATCCTCCAATTAGTATCTTGCCAATTTGTTCCAACTGTGTTTTTCCTTTTTCTGTTTCCAGAAGTGTTGTAACCTGACTTGGAATCATAGATACAAAATCGACCTTCGTTTTTGTTTCAAGAGTCGGCATGCTCACAGGTTTTGAATAAACAAGGTTCAAATTTTCTGCAAATGCTCTTACTACCACCATTATTCCTGCAATATAATGGATTGGCAAACATAACCATATTGTATTATTTGGCACAATATTAAGAGCTTTGACAGTAGCTAAGGCACTGGTAATCATTGCAGATTTTTGCAACTCAATTTCCTTTGGAGATCCACTTGAACCGGATGTTGAAACCGTTATGGAGTGTGATTGTGATATCCACTTATGTATAAACTTAAAGATGTCTTTTTCCCAATCATCAACTTCTACATCATGTATTTTTTGATTACACAACTGTGAAAGTTGTATCGCCGAATATTTGATTCCATTTATAGTTAATGAATTGTGATTATCCATTGATTATTCCCTCAATTTCCCATTTTAATTTGGGATCATAATGTAAAAAACCACCTTCCATTTTAAGTGGAGATGCAATATTATTGCTAAAAAGTTGTCCTGTTCCCAATCCTTGAGGCATTGGATTTCCCAAAGTATATGCCCATTGAGCAATTGCATTTAATCCAATATTTCCTTCCAGAGCAGATGTAATCCACCAACCAATATTTTGATTTTCAGCTTCACGAATAAATGTGCTGCTTTGACTCCATCCTCCAATTAATCCGGGTTTCAGAATAATATAATGGGGAGCTATTTCTTCAAGCATCTTTGAAATATAATCCTGGTTATGAATTCCAATTAATTCTTCATCAAGTGCAATTGGAATGGGCGACTTGCTGCATAAATCAGCCATAAGTTCCCACTGTTTTGGTGCTATAGGTTGTTCTATACTATGAATTGAAAACTGTGATAATATCTTTAATTTTTCTTCAGCATCATCTTTTGTAAACGCACCATTTGCATCAAGACGTAATTCAATTTCTTTATCGCTGAAATCAGTTCTGATTAAATTGAGAAGTTTAATTTCATCCTCAAAGTTTATTGCTCCGACCTTGAGTTTAATACAACTAAAACCATTTTCAATCTTTTCAATTATACGTTCACGCATAATTTGATAATCACCCATCCATACCAAACCATTGATTGGTATTTTATCCTCGCCAGTTGTAAATGATGATGAGAAAAGGATGCAATCACCATCTTCAGAGAGATCTTTGATGGCCATTTCCAATCCAAAACGAATGGAGGGGAATTCAAACAATCCTTCTTCCAGCCAGTATTGCCAGTTATCAATGTCATCACAAACTATCTGTAGTTTCGATTCAAAATCACTACGGTCATCGATGCTAAGTCCTTTTATTAAACTGCACTCACCAATACCATAATACTCCGGTGCGTCTTCAACATAAATAAATAGAATCCATGAATCTTTGGAATTCATGATGCCGCGAGATGTTCCTCCCGGATGAATAAAGTTTAATGTATGCTTTTTGAATCGTGCCTTCAGCATTGCAACTTTTTTGTAAAGATACTAAATGGCAACAAATTTACTTTGTATAATAACTCAAGGGATGTAATACTTTATCGAATGAATAAAATTGTAGCAGAACAAAGTCTTCACCATCATTTGCCAGTCCGTAAAACCTGTCAGCATCCATCGGAATCAATTTAAAATATTCTGCTTCTCTGATAACATCAGGTAAAGAGCTTTTATTGAATGTCTTCAGATAAGTTGTGTCATGTTTTTCATCAACGAGAGTTATTTCATAAATCACAGGCGTTTGGATTATAGAATCTTGTTTTATTGTTGGCATGAGGTTGTTAAGTCTTGACTCATATCGCAGATCATTGAATGAAGTCAGGAAATTTAACATTTTCAGTGTATCGTAATTTGTGACACTAGTATTGTCAAAAAGGCTGGTTACCGAATAACTGCCATCTTTAGGATTTATATCAACTTTAAAGCTTTCTTCAGGTTCCTCACCAAATTCAATAGAAATGCTTAATATTTCGGATAGTGTGTGGTTAAACAATACATGACTTTTCCAGTCGTCAGTAATCGGGGAAAATCTTGGAGTAAGAAATCCTCTAAATCCTGGAATATGAGTAACATATGGGTGTTCAGCTCCTTCAATAAGCATGTATGTTCCCATGTTGTCGGGAGTTACATCACCAACATAATATACCTTCGAAAGTTTCTCATATGGGAAATACTTGTACTTATCGAATAAGTTAATCCTGTATGCAGTTTGATAAACTTCAACTTTAATTCCAATGGCTGCCATTCTTTTCAGAATATTATCGCGTCCGATTTTTGGCACCGGTGATTTTACTTTAATTCTATGCATTGTTTCCAGCAATGCATCAATAAGCTTACCATTGGTATTAAACTTATTGTCAAGAAGCCAGCCTTTGCCTGTTCTTGTAAGTGTGATAGAATTAGTATTCTTATCAGCAATGAAAACTTTGGTTACAATTGAAGTATCTGCAACAGCAAATGCTGTTTCTTTTTCCTTCAATGTTGAGCTATTATTTTGGAGTATAAACCAAATTGCCGCCGGAGCAATAATCAATAATATGATAATATATTTTCTATTTTTTTTCATCTTCTAATTTTTGGAAAGTGCAGATTATTTTGTGTACTTTCTTTTTCTCAGCCACACCAATAAAATCCCTGTTAAGATAACAATCAGTATTGGAACAAACAAATTTATTAGTTGCCACATGGTTCGATTGGCTGTGATCTTCGTTTTGTCGAGCAATCTCAATTTCATTTCTCTCGATCGTAATGAAATTAATCCAGGACCATCGGTTAGGTAATTCATGGCATTTAGGATGAATTCCTTATTTCCGAATGTTTCGCCTGTAAACTGGTCATATCCAAGAGGTAACGGATAACCCTGAGGTATATGGAATTGATTTTTAATAATATCACCATCCGAAACAACAATCATGCTGTTAGGTTCACTAATTTCTCTATATCCTATTTCTTTGTCAGAGGTTATAGCTTGTGGGAGTCTGTTTCTAAAATCTGATTTGAATTTGCCTTCAAGAAGCACCGCAATTGGTCGTGAAGGACCGGAATATGAAATTACATCAGGTTCTTCCATAAGTAATTGCAAACTAATCATACCAGGTACAGCTTCTGCTTTTGTGTAGTCAGAAGTTCTGAGAAGGATAGTCTTCTTCACTCCCTTTGTATTGGTTGTATCAATACTGCTTACAAATTGGGTCTTTATGGCATTCAGATTCTTTACAATTGGGTGTTTTGATGTTGGAGTAATTATGGGAAAATAATACCATAGGAAAAAATCAATTTGAGCTTGTCCTCCAATTTGTCCGGTGCGGATTGGAATTGGCATTGCGTTTAGATCCTGTAACAAATCAGTGTTCAACCTTGCTCCATAATTGAAAATTTGAGTTTGCAGTTCCAGATTGTTTTCAATGGAAACAGTATTTTCCTGTTGCTGAATACTATCCATACTTGCAAATACCGGATCGATAAGCCACATAACTTTTCCACCATACATGATGTACTGATCAATTATGAATTTATCTTTCGCAGAGAATATAGAATCTGGTTTGGCAATTATTATTGCAGAATATGCAGGTTTAATTTCATATCTCTGATTTACAGAATCAATGAGCATTCTGTTAACAAGAGAGTTTATCTGACCATCAATTCGGATTCTGTCGACAATGTAATTCTCTGAAAGTGCCAAAGTAATATCATAAGTTTCCTGATCATCAAGTTCTCCATGACCTTCAATAAAAGCAACTTTTGGCACTACATTTTTTATTAGGTTGTTTATTACTTCTGCAAATTTGAATTCAAGGTTTTGAATGGAATTATTTAAGGCTGCTTCAGGTGGTACATTTAACTGGGCATCTAGCAATTCAATAGGAAGTTCCTGACCTCTATAACTTACCAGTGCCCCAGGGAATATTACCTGCTGATCCATACCACTTTTAGTTTTAACCTGCAGATTCGTTGGGTTCAGGCCTTGCTCCATCAACAATTGATATGTATCATTTCTTTCCTGAGCATTATCACTGGAAGATGGATTTATAAATTCATACTCAATATTTTTATTGTGTGCTCTGAATTCATCAAGCAATTCTTTTGTTTCACGGCGTAATCTTTTAAAACCTGCCGGAAATTCTCCGTCAAGGAAAACCCTGAAATACACAATATCGTCAACACCGTCAAGTAATTCAAGCGTGGGCTCAGATAATGTATAACGTTTTTCAGCGGTAAGGTCAATTCTGGTAAAGAAATAAGAACCTATAATATTTACAACTACAATAATTGCAATTACAACCACAAGTTGAAGAAGATAACTCCCAAAGACATTTTTCTTTTTACTTTCTTTCATGTTAAATTACCAATTACGTTTTGAAAGTGAAAAAACTGTCATATACAAAAACAAAGCTATGAGGCTTAAGAAGTATACAATGTCACGCGTGTCGATTACACCACGACTAATTGAGCTGTAGTGTGAACTTACTCCTAGTGATTTTATAAAGAGGTCGATATTGCCAAACAAATCAAGCGAATAGATAAATTCAAAACCAAGATATAGGAAAGAACTTATTATAATTGCTATTATGAATGAAATAACTTGATTATCAGATAGTGATGATGCGAATACACCAACTGCTGCAAATACTGCACCAAGGAAAAGGAGTCCTATATACGACCCCCATATACTTCCGGCATCTAAATTACCTATTGGAAAACCAAGTTGGTAAACAGAAATGAAATACACCAGAGTTGGTAGCAATGCAAATAATATCAAAGTTACTGCTGCAAGAAACTTTGCACTAACAATTTGCATATCCGATAAGGGTCTAGTTGTAAGCAACTCAATGGTTCCGGTTTTTTTTTCTTCCGAGAAGGAACGCATGGTTACCGCTGGAACAATAAACAGGAATACGATTGGTGCAACAATAAATAGGCCGTCCAGATTAGCATACCCATAATCCAGAATGTTAAAATCATTTGGAAAGAACCATAAAAACAAACCTGTTGTAATCAGAAATACCAGAATAACAACATATCCTGTTATGGAACTTAAAAATGCTCTGATTTCCTTTAAATATAATGCGTACATATAATTTTGCTATTAAAAAAGCAGTTGCAAAAATAATACTTTTTTATTCCTATAACCAGATTGATTTTGGGATGGGAAATAAAGAAGGCAAGAGATGGAAGCTGGGACAGGAAGATGGAGGATTGGAGAGGCGTGTTAATGATCTTTATGCATTTATACATTCGCAAATTAATTCAACGCTTCCTAATAAGCCTTGTATAGTTTACCTGGTAAACCTTGGATTAATCCTTCAAACTCTAGGGTGAGCAAGGCTGATGCAACTTTCGAGGTTGATAGTTTTGATAGCATGGCTATGTTGTCAATACTTATTTTTTTATTTTTTTCAATGATATGGAGTACTTGTTTCTGTTCAGGTGATAACGTTATAAAGAGCTCTCTCTGAGATTTTACATTTGATTTCGAATCATCCCAACCCATAATATATGCAATGTCTTTTGGTGATTCAGCAAGCGCTGCTTTGTTAATTTTTATTAATCTGTTACAACCTTCTGAGTATACATCTGTTAATCTACCGGGGATTGCGAATACATCCCTATTGTAGGAATTAGCAATATCAGCAGTAATTAAAGCACCGCCTGAAGCCGCCGATTCAACAACTACAACTGCATCGCTTATACCGGCCACAATACGGTTTCTTTGCGGAAAGTTTTCCCGGTCGGGTTTTGTGCCCGATTTAAACTCAGTTAATAATCCGCCTTGTTCAATCATGTTTGCTGCCAACTTTTTATTTTGCGATGGATATATTCTATCCAGTCCATGCCCAAGAACACCAACCGTTTCGATGCCTTCAGATATTGCTTTTTTATGCGCAAAACTGTCAATACCATATGCCAAACCACTTACTATAAGGACATCTTTTTTTACCATTCCTTCTATAAATCTATCACAATTCATTTGGCCTTCTGTTGTTGCTCTTCGTGTACCCACAAATGATATAATGCGCTTTTTATTTAAATTTGCTTTGCCTTTGTAATAAAGCATCAGAGGTCCATCTTCACAGTTTAATAATCTTTGTGGATACTCACTGTCAGTATAAAAAAGTGGCTTGATCTTGTTTTTAATGATGAAGTTTATTTCTTGTTCGGCCCTTTCAAAACTTGTATGATTAATTATGCTATTTGCAGTTGCTTTACCGATTCCGGGAATTCTCAAGAGTGCATCTTTTTTCTCTTTAAATACTGCTTCCACACTACCACAATAGGAGATTAGCTTTTTCCCAACTCTATCTCCGATTCCGGGAACAATAGTAAAGGCAATTTGATATAGCAGGGTTTGATTAGGCACGTTCAAAGATAGGAAATAATACATTAATTAGAAAATGGAAAAATGAAATAATTCACTAATTCAAAATCAAACCATCAAACCATCAAACAATCGAGCAATCGAACAATCGAACCATTGTATAATCCTTATCCGTATATTTGTTAGACCAATGGAAAGAAAAAAAAATATCCTTGTTTGTCCCTTGGATTGGGGACTTGGACATGCAACACGTATGGTTACGGTTATCAGGGAAATTCAAAAACAGGGTGGAAATGTAATTATTGCTGCGGATAATTCTCCATTGGCATTTCTTAAACAGTATTTCCCGGAACTTACATTTGTAAAATTAGAAGGATTTACACCTAATTATCCTGCACATGGCTCAATGGCTTGGGCAATGCTTCGATCCTTTCCAGCTATGGTAAAATCTGCAAAAAATGCAAGAAGAAAGCTTAAAAATATACTGGATGAATACAATATTGATGCTATTATTTCTGATAATCGTTATGAATTGTATTGCCATAAGTTACCCTCTGTTTTCGTCACACATCAGCTTGTTATTCAGACTTCAGGAATTCAAAAAATCGCTAATCCATTTATCAGGTTGATTATTAATAATTATCTTAAGAAGTACAGTGAAATATGGATTCCTGATGATAAAGTTAATTCGTTATCGGGTGATCTTGCTAAATCTGAAGAACACAATGACATATCTTTTTTTGTGGGTACATTATCAAGGTTTAATAAGTCACATACTAGAGTCGACCAAGTTGATAATGATGTCTTGGTAATGCTTTCAGGACCGGAGCCACAGAGAACTATTCTTGAAAATGGATTATTGAAGCAAGCACTTGAAACAGATTTTAAGACTATAATCCTTCGTGGTAAACCGGAGGATAAGGAACAAGAAATAATTGAAAATGTTACTATTATTCCCCATGCATCAGATGATAAAATTGCATCCCTAATTTGTTCTTCTAATCATGTTATCTGCAGGCCGGGTTATTCTACTTTGATGGATTTGTCACATTTGCAAAAGAGTGCAATATTTATCCCTACACCAGGACAAACGGAGCAGGAATATCTGGCACTGAGATTAATGAAAGAAGGTGTAGCCTTTTCCCAATCACAAGATAGTTTTAACCTTCTGGATGCCATTGCCAGAAATAATAGTTATTCTGGGATGAAGCGTTATGGAGATAATATAATATTAAGGGAAAGAATTACCAATTTGTTAAATATCTGCTAACTGAACCCGTGTTAGAGATGCTTGTAAACCAATTAGTCTATTTTTGCCGATCAAACAGATACACTATTGTCAACCAGTAAAATAAATAAATTACTTTCACATGTAGGTAAGCCTGTATGGAATGTTGCCGGGAGTATTTTTGTGGCTATCGGACTTATCGGAATCTTTTTGCCATTGTTACCAACTACTCCATTTTTATTATTGGCTGCATATTGCTTTAACAGAGGTTCTGACAAGATGCGAAACTGGTTTGAGAACAATAAAACAATTCGTGCCTATATAGTTAATTACCGTGAGAAGAAGGGAATGACACTTCGAGCAAAGATGAATTCAATTTTTGTTTTATGGTTTACCATAGGTGTTTCCGCATATCTGATTGAAAATGTATATGTGAGAATAATACTTGCCATTGTTGTTGTTTCAGTAACGATCCATTTACTGAGAATTCAAAGTATTAATAACAAATCTAAAACTTAAGTGCCATGTTGTTGGAGAAAGATATGAAATTGGCCGATATTATCCTGCATGATAATAGTCTTGTACCTGTAATCAGCAGGTTTGGGATATTTTTGGGATTCGGTGACGATAGCATTCAGAAAATATGTGACAATAAGAATATTGATAGCGATTTTCTACTTACCATTCTAAATACATTTCATGATCCTCAATATCTTGATAAAGAGTATTTGAGCAGTTTTCCGGTGGATCTTCTTATAGATTATCTGCAAAAAACCCATTACTATTATTTGAATATTAAAATACCTGAGATTAGTGAATTGATTGACAAGATGGAGTCAGAATCAAGTATTGAGCTTGAGGCATTTAATCTTCTTAGAAAATTCTTTGAAGATTATAAAACAGAGTTGTTTAAGCATATTGAAAGAGAGGAAAAGATTGTTTATCCATATGTCCTCGAGTTAAATGAAGCAAATATCTCAGGCAGGATTTCTAATGAAATTATCTCAAAAATCAAGGATTATTCCATTACATCCTATGAGGAAGAGCATGATAATGTTGAAGAGAAACTAACTGATTTAAAGAATATTATCATTAAGTATCTGGTTCCATGTGAGAATCAGCAAAGCAGATATAATCTTCTTAAGGAATTAACAGCTTTGGAAAGTGATTTAGCCGATCACTCAAGGATTGAGGATTTCATTCTAGTTCCTAAAGTTGAATTACTTGAGAAAAATTTATTGAAAAGATCGGTTTAGGGATGAGTAGTACAAAGAAATTAATAATAGTTTCTCACTCCTTTCTACTAACAGCAGGTATGGAGAGTTTAGCACTTGAAATTAGTGGTATGCTCGTTGATAGTGTTTTTACTGGTACTGAAAAGAAACTGAGTGAGAAAATCATAAATAAAAAACCTGACTTTGTTATTGTTGATCCTGAATCTGTATCCAGCAATTTTATTCCATTTCTGAGAGAGCTGAATGAAGAACCAGAAATAATTGTTATTGGATTGATTTCTAAAGCTACAAATGACAATATTATTAGTCGATTTTCACATACTTTGAACAAGTATGATAACAAATTTCAACTGATTGAAAACCTACAACTGATTGTAGGAAAAGAAGTTTTTACAAGTGAAAACGAGCAGTTAATCAGTAAAAGAGAAACCGAAATTCTCAGAAATATAGTAATGGGATTAACAAATCAGGAAGTGGCCGACAAACTGTTTTTAAGTATTCATACTGTTATGACTCATCGAAAAAAGATAACCAGAAAGCTAGGTATCAAAACAGTATCCGGACTTACGGTATATGCACTCATGAATAATATAGTTGATATTCGTGAAGTTGAAAGACATCCTTAGCAAGAAAATTTGAAAATTTAAGAAATTGAAGATTAAATAATTCGAAAAGGGTTTTAAGTATACCAATAACGGGCAAAAAAAGCAATTCACATTTTTTCTACTTTTGCACCTCAATTTTTTCACATGAGTAATTTAAAGGAAATCAACAGACGCAGAACATTTGCCATTATCAGTCACCCTGATGCCGGCAAAACAACACTTACTGAAAAACTACTTCTATTTGGTGGTGCCATTCAGGTTGCTGGGGCGGTTAAGTCGAATAAGATAAAGAAGACCGCAACATCCGATTGGATGGAAATTGAGCGCCAAAGAGGTATTAGTGTGGCAACTTCGGTAATGGGTTTTGAGTATAATGATATTAAAATCAATATTCTAGATACTCCCGGTCACCAGGATTTTCAGGAAGATACTTTTAGAACTCTTACAGCTGCGGATAGTGTTGTTGTTGTAATCGACGTTGCCAAAGGTGTGGAGCCTCAAACAGAAAAACTTGTTAAGGTTTGTCGGATGAGGAATATTCCCATAATCGTTTTTATTAATAAACTCGATCGTCCCGGTAAGGATGCCTTTGAGCTACTTGATGAGGTTGAGCAAAAATTACATCTGAAAGTTACTCCTTTAAGCTGGCCTGTGAATATGGGACCTGGATTTAAAGGTGTTTATAATATTTTTTCAAAATCTCTTAATTTGTTTACTCCCGGTAAACAAGTGGTCGAGGATGGTGTGGAAATCAATGACCTGACAGATTCTGAGGTTGATGATTATCTTGGTGAAGATGCCGATCAGCTGAGAGAAGATGTTGAATTAGTTGAAGGTGTTTATCCAGAATTTGAGGTTGATAAATATCTCGATGGAAAGTTGTCACCGGTTTTCTTCGGTAGTGCGTTGAATAATTTTGGTGTTAAGGAATTGCTTGATAACTTTATCCAGATAGCGCCATCGCCTATTGGTCGTAATTGTGAGGAAAGGTTTGTGGGTCCTGAAGAAGACACTTTTACAGGTTTTGTATTTAAGATTCATGCAAATATGGATCCCAATCATCGTGATAGAATTGCTTTTGTTAGAATAGTTTCAGGAACATTTAAAAGGAATACATATTACCAGCATGTACGACTTAATCGCAAATTGAAATTTTCGAGTCCAACAGCATTTATGGCACAGAAGAAATCTATTGTTGATGAGATGTATCCAGGTGATATTGTAGGTCTTCATGATACGGGTAATTTTAAAATTGGCGATACATTAACGGAAGGAGAGACAATCACATTCAAAGGAATTCCAAGCTTTTCACCCGAATTATTCCAATATGTGGAAAATGCAAGTCCGCTCAAAGCAAAACAATTAGCAAAAGGAATAGATCAGCTTATGGATGAAGGTGTTGCTCAGCTATTTACGGGAAAACATACCGGACGAAAGATTATTGGTACGGTTGGAGCTTTACAATTTGAAGTAATACAGTATAGATTGGAGCATGAATATGGTGCTAAGTGTAGATATGAACACATAACATTATATAAAACTGCCTGGTTTAGGAGTGAGAATGAGGAACAATTAAAGGACTTCAGAGCGCGTAAATCAAATCAGATTGCACTTGATAAAGAAGGCCGTGAAGTATTTCTTGCCGATTCACAGTTTTCACTACAAATGGCACAGCAGAAATACTCTGATATTGAATTCTTTTTTACATCAGAGTTTTAGTTCCACAGTTAATTAATCGTAATTGCGATTCCGAGGAACAAAGAAGAAGCAATCTAAACAATTAAGAAATATCTTAAAGCGTCCATGCTTAAAGATAATTTTAACTAGTCTCTTTTCAAAATCATCCCCGACTTAGGCTGTAATGTAATCATTTTTACAGCAGATGATTCATCCATCAGGTTCTTATAATTATGCATTCCCGGAAGATCAAATACTTGGGCATCATCTTCCATATTAAATAGTACAAGTATCTCATCATTCTTATCGTAACGACGGTACATTAGTTTATTTCCTTCCGCAGTCAGAAATTCTATATCGCCATTAGTTAATACCGGATTTTCTTTACGGATGCTGATAATCTCTTTATAGAAATCGAAAAGCTCTTTATTAAATCCAACGTTATCATATACCTTTTCACCCTTTTGGAAGTTATTTCTGTATTCATCTTCAAAGGTAAATTCTGGCCACCATAGTGGTTTACGACAGTCGGGATCATCTGCTCCCCACATTCCCATTTCATCACCATTCCATATTTGAGGTGATCCCGGAATTGTAAATTGGTGCATCAAATAAAGCTTAACACGATTATAAGTTTCAGGAGCCGGTTTACCCGTTTGATAAGTACTGTCATCGTTTGGTTTTGCCCATACTTTATATCCACCTTTGTTGTCAAATGAAGTTAGCATACGCGGACTGTCATGTGTTGCTGCTGTTAGCATCTGTGAATACCGCATTGGTTTTTTCAGATTACCCCAGTAGAATTCCAGACTGTCTTTTAGTTGTTTTGCATCAAGTTTGATATCTGTTTCCGCAAAGAAATAACGTGCCGGACGGAAAATTTGATAGAACATAACAGCATCAAAAATATCACCTTGCATGTAAGGAACCGGATCCATTAATTTATCAGGCCATTTTTCCCACCAGATTTCTCCGATAAGGTAAGCCTCAGGATTAACAGATTTTATGTAATCATGATAATCGCGCCAAAAACCTAATCCAATCTGGTCGGCAACATCAAGACGGTAACCGTCAATACCTTTTGAGATGTCACCATTTGGAGCAAGCCATCTTTTCGATACTTCATAGATGTGTTTTTTGGCACCTTCGTTAATATTTCCTTCATAAGGTTTGCCATGATGTCTTTCAGTTGTTACATCAACTTTTTTAATTTCTGGTAGACTTTTGTAACCGGCCCATGCTACATAGTCAAATTCATTTTCTTCGGTATCAGGATTATCAAACTCGATAATATCGTACCAATCTGCATAAGGTGAATTTTCCTGATTTTCAATTACATCTTTAAAGGCAGGAAACTCAACACCTGTGTGGTTCCAAGAATAATCTACTATTACTTTAATTCCCCTACTGTGTAATTCATCAACAAGTTTGAGAAAGAGTTTATCGGCTGATGTCCATTTCCATGTTGAAGGATCATTCAGCTTTTCTGAAGCAATAATTTTATTATCGCCTTCAGGATCTGGTCCGAAGTTAACATCAATATGTCGCCAATTGCGGGCGTCGAATTTATGCAATGAAGGGGCATCATTTATTGGGTTAAAATAGATGCCGGTAATTCCAAGTTCTTGCAGATAGTCAAGCTTATCTATAATTCCCTGTAGGTCACCACCGAATCTTCTGTACTGAAGTTTAGCGTAGAAATCACCACCTAGTTCATCGGCCCATGGCTCAGTTTTGTACCAATTTGAAGTCCATGGAGTTATTGACCATCCTTCGGGAACTGGTCGGAAGTTGCTGGCAGCATATATGTTCTCTGGTGTTGGATCATTTGTGGTATCGCCATTGTTAAATCTTTCAACAAATATCTGATACCATATTTGTTCTTTCGACCATTGAGGAGGTTCGGTTGTGCTGGATTCTTTTTTAGTTGATGTAGAGCAACTTGCAATAATAATTGCCAGAAATAATGGTAGGATCTTTTTCATTTCATTAAAATTTAACAACGGATTAATACAAAAAAAGCCGCATCACGCATAGTGACACGGCTTTATAATTTTCAGATCAATCTAATTCTTTACGAATTTCGATGATTGAGTTCCTTTTTCGTTAGTTACATTTACAATGTAAACACCAGTTTGAAGATCAGCAACATCGATGGCAACTTTTTCAGTTGTTACATCCATTGTTCTTACCATTCTTCCAGTAGCGTCATATACATTAATTTCAGTAACATCACCTGTATTGTCAATGTTTAACACATTAAATACTGGATTTGGATACATGCTGTATGTAAATACGTTTGGTTCTGTGAAGATACCAGCTTCGATATCACCCCATACATCGTCAATAACAGCAGCAACAGTATCTACAGTTACTTCACGGTTTGGATCTCCTGTCCATTCGCCGCCATCCCATGAATGACCACCATTAGGAACTAAGAAATATTTGAACATATAATCACCAGGATAAAGTAATAATGTAATAGAATAAGTTACATTGTCTTCACTTGTCATTTCGTAAACACTTAATGTTCCTGGTTCAGCCCAACCATTTGCAAGGCTACCGCCAATAAAAACTTGCTCAGCTGCCGGATCGAAAGGATCTGCAGGAGTCATGTCAACATTGAAAGTAATGTCTCTAGGTTTGTTAGCCCAAACATTATCAAACTGTGTGTCACCAGTAATATAAACTTTACGGTTTGGATCGCCTGTCCACTCACCAAAATCCCAGCTAGCAGTTCCGTCGATAACACGGAAGAATTTGTACATAACTTCACCAGAATCAATAGTTGCAGTGTATGTGTAAATCATTGATCCAACATCAAGAGGTTCCATTTTATAAGTTACATCTAAACCTGGTTGAGTCCAATCAGCAAATGTACCTGACATGTAAATTTCATCAGTCGCAGGATCGAATGGATCTGCTTCCGTCATATCAACTGTGAATGTAATTGAATACTGTGTTTGCGCCATTGCGAATGTTCCCATAAAAACGAACATTGCAAGAGCTAAAAATTTAATAGTAGATTTTTTCATAATACTTATCATTTAGTTAATAAAAAATTTCAATTCTCCATTAATTTGGTTTAATTACAACAAAAATAACTACTATGATTGTAAAATACCAGTAAATACCAAATTTTTTGGGTTTTTTAAGAAAAGAAATGATGAAATAACTGCTTTTTACGTAGAGATAGTAGTTGCAAACGATTGCGTGTGCCTAACTTGAACCTCGAACGATGAGTTTTGTTTTAATGATATGCTTAACAGGGTTATAGACTGTTGTTTCGTTTTTTATCCGGTCGAGAAGAATACTAGTTGCTTTCTTGCCAAGATTGTAACCAAACTGATCAACAGAACTAAGCTCCGGATCACAAATTGTTGCATTCTTGCTATTTTCAAATCCAACAATCTTGAGTTCTTCAGGTACAGAAATCCCAAGTTTTTTGGCAACTTTCATAACTCCTAATGCAGTGAGGTCGTTTACTGCAAAAACACCATCTGGTTTGTCTACCTTTTTTAGTACACTGTTGGAAATTTTTATTGCTGATTCAAAAGAATCACAGGAGTACACAAGATTTTTATCATATGTAATGCCATGATGTTCAAGCGCATCCATATATCCTTTAAGTCTGTCCTGACCCAGAATTAAATGTTGAGGTGCAGAATAAAATGCCACTCTTCTACAGCCTTTTGTAATTAAATGATTAACAGCATCATAAGCGCCAGTGTAGTCATCTACTACTACCACATCGGCTTTCAGGTTATCAATTGCACGGTCGTAAAATACGATGGGTATTTCATTGTCAATTATTTGCTGAAAATGAGAGAAATCCTTGGTTTCTTTGGAAAAAGAAACAAGCATTCCATCAACTCTGTTACCTAGTAAGGTTTGTGAGTTAAGCACCTCTCGCATGTATGATTCGTTAGATTGTACAACAAGAACATTATAATTGTTTTGATAAGCCACTTCTTCAATTCCATTGATTATGGTTGAGAAGAAATGATGTTCAACTTCAGGTACTATCAATCCAATCGTATTAGTTCTGCTGTTTTTCAGATTTAGTGCTATAAGATTAGGTTTATAGCCAAGGAGTTTTGCCAGTTCTTTAACTGCATTTCTGGTTTTAACACTGATATCCGGATGATCTTTTAAAGATCTGGAAACAGTTGAAGGTGATATTCCAAGTTTTTCCGCAATATCTTTAATGGTAACCTGTCGTTTCATGCTGGTAGTAGTACAAAAGTGAAATTTGTTGCAAAGTACTGTTTTTTTTCAAAACCATGATTATTATTGAAGGCAAGATTGTATGCATTATTGTTGCTCTATTGATCTTCAATTACTTATGATTTGTTAAATATGTTTAATGTTCCGATGCTGCTGATAAACAGATCATTAGGCTTAAGAAAACACTAACTATTCAGATTATAAATAAATAACATGGTTTGTAACATATGTTACAATAAATTCATGAGAGTAGTACTTTAATTTGCATAATCAATTAATAAAAAAATCAACAATCTAAAAATTATAAAAATGAGTATGTTTTGTTATCAATGTCAGGAAGCAGCTAAAGGTGTTGGCTGTGATATTAAAGGTGTTTGTGGTAAAGATGATCAGGTATCCAATCTTCAGGATTTACTGATTTTTGTTACTAAAGGTGTTTCTATTCTTGCAAATATTGGAAATCAGAATAATGTTAAAGTTGCAAAGGCTGATACATATGTATTTGAGTCATTGTTCACAACAATTACAAATGCTAGCTTCGACAATAAGGCTATAATCGACAAGATTAAAGAAGGCTTTGCTGTACGTGAAGTTGTTAAGGCAGAATTGGTGGTTAAAGGAGTAGGTATTCCTGAAGATCTTCACAGTAGCACAAAGTGGATGGGTACAGAAGACGAATTTGATACTAAAGCGACAAAAGTTGGTGTTCTTTCCATTGGAAATGAAGATATACGATCATTAAATGAATTGCTAACGTATGGTTTAAAAGGTATGGCAGCTTATGCTGAGCATGCTTCAAGTCTTGGTTATTTAAATGATGATATATTTGAGTTTATGCATAGAGGACTGGCCGCAACAACAGAGGAGCATACAGCTGATGAATTAGTTGCACTAGTCCTTGAGTGTGGTAAATTCGGAGTTGATGTTATGGCACTTCTTGATAAGGCAAATACTGAAACTTACGGTAACCCGGAAATTACTGAAGTTAATCTTGGTGTAAGAAATAATCCAGGAATTCTTATCTCTGGCCATGACCTTAAAGATATGGAAGTATTATTGAAACAAACTGAAGGAACAGGAGTTGATGTTTATACACATAGTGAAATGTTGCCTGCACATTATTACCCTGCCTTTAAAAAATACGAGCATTTTGTAGGTAACTATGGAAATGCATGGTGGCAGCAAAAAGAGGAATTTACATCCTTCAACGGACCAATACTGTTTACAACTAATTGTATTGTACCTCCATCAAAGAATGCTGTTTACAAAGATAAAATCTATACCACAGGTTCATCCGGATTAACCGGTGCAACGCATATTGAAGCCAATGAGAATGGAGATAAGGATTTCTCAGTTATTATTGAATATGCGAAAAAATGTGAGGCTCCAGTAGAAATTGAAACAGGTAGTATTGTAGGTGGATTTGCACATAATCAGGTTCTAGCTCTTGCTGATAAAGTTGTTGATGCTGTGAAAAGTGGTGCAATTAAGAAATTCTTTGTTATGGCTGGTTGTGATGGTAGAATGAAGGGAAGAGATTATTATTCAAACTTTGCCCAGGAACTACCAACTGACACAGTAATCTTAACAGCAGGATGTGCCAAGTATAGATATAATAAACTAGAACTTGGAGATATTGGTGGAATACCAAGAGTTCTTGATGCAGGACAATGCAACGATTCATATTCACTTGCTGTGATAGCCTTAAAACTTAAGGAAGTTTTTCAATTGAATGATATTAATGATCTGCCAATTGTTTACAATATTGCATGGTATGAGCAAAAGGCTGTTATTGTGTTGCTTGCATTGCTTTATCTTGGTGTGAAAGACATTCACTTAGGTCCAACTTTACCTGCATTCTTATCACCAAATGTTGCAAATGTACTGGTTGATAATTTTGGAATTTCAGGAATTTCAGATGTTAAATCAGATATTGGTAGAATGATGGGAATTGAGATGTCGGAAGCTTAGGGGCTGAAAGCTAAAGGCTAAAAGCAAATAGCTGAAAAGCTGAAGGCTAGTGGTCAAACAAATAATTGTTATTCTGAGCGATAGCGAAGAATCTAAACCTCTAACTATAGATTCTTTACTGCGTTCAGAATAACAAAACAACCCAATAAGTTATAACGTCATCTCTCCACGCAACGACCTGTTAAGAAGTCGTTTAACTGTTTCGTTTGTATGCCCTTCACCAAATAAATACATCATCTTTGTAAGTGCTGCTTCTGATGTTATATCTTTACCGCTGATTACTCCAATTTCATCAAGCCTAATACTTGTTTCGTACTTACCATGCTCAACGGCACCCGACATACACTGAGTTACATTCAGTATAATAATTCCATTGTCAATTGCAGATTTTAAAGCATTAATAAACCAATCTTCTGATGGTGCATTTCCAGATCCAAAGCTTTCCATTACAACACCTACTAGCCCCTTAATGCTGAAGAATGATTCAATGAATTCCCTACTAATCCCAGGGAATAATTTTAACACGGCAACACCTGCATCCATCTTGTTATGTGCTTTCAACTTTTTGAAGTTCGGTTTCAAAATAATATTTCTATTGTATTTGATGTAAATCCCAACTTCTGCCAGAAGTGGTAGATTACCAGAAATAAATGCATTAAAATTTTCAGCATTGTATTTTGTTGTCCGGTTTGCTCTCATCAGATGGTTCTCAAAATATATACAGACTTCAGGAACAACTGGTGTTTCGTCATCTGTTGCAGCCGCGATTTCAATTGCTGTGATCAGATTTTCTCGTCCATCTGTTCTCAGTACACCAAGTGGAAGTTGTGAACCTGTAAACACAACCGGTTTATTCAGGTTTTCAAGTAAAAAGCTTAGAGCCGAGGCTGTGTAAGCCATTGTATCTGAGCCATGAAGCACAACAAAACCATCATAATCTTCATAGTTATCCTTTATCTTCTGAGCAATCTTTATCCATACTTCCGGATTCATGTTTGAAGAATCAATTACCTCATCAAAACATTGAAAATCCAATTTGTAACAAAATCTTGCCAATTCAGGTAACTGATTATGAATATTATCAAAATTAAACGGAACAAGAGCATTGGTTTTCTCATCAGCGATCATACCAATTGTTCCACCTGTATAAATAATCAATATTGATGTTTCTTCGTTCATAGCTCTTATAGCTTAAATAGTTTAGTTGCGTTGTTTGTGGTGTTCTCAATAATGCTCATCATGTCCATTCCTAATACTTCTGCCATTTTCATGGCGATAAAGTTTAGATATGAACTTTCATTTCGCTTCCCGCGATGTGGTGCCGGAGTTAGAAATGGTGCGTCAGTTTCAAGCACCATCGATTCTATTGGTAATGAACTTACGACTTCTGCAAGTCCGGCATTCTTAAATGTGACAATTCCGCCAATTCCCATACTAAAGCCAATATCCATAATTCTGTAAGCCTCACTTAAACTTCCGGTAAAGCAGTGAAATACACCAATTAGATCATCCGTTTTTTCATTTTTAACAATGTTGTAAACTTCATTAAATGAGTCTCTTGTATGTATTGCAACTGGCAATTTATGTTTTTTAGCCCAACGTAACTGACGAGTCAATGCATCTTTTTGTTCTTCAGCATGAGTTTTATCCCAATACAGATCAATGCCGATTTCACCAATTCCAATATATCCTCCCTTGCTTAATTCATTTTCAACAAGTGTAAGTTCTTCTTCATAATTATCTTTAACAGATGTGGGATGTAGTCCTATCATTGGAAAACAATTATCAGGGTATTTCTCTGACAGACTGGTCATTGAATCGAAAGTAGTACTGTCAATAGCTGGTAATAGCATCCGGTTAACGCCCTGATTTATTGCATTTTGTATAATGATATCTCTGTCTTCGGAGAATTGCTCCAAATAAAGATGAGTATGTGTGTCGATTAAGTTCATGTGGCAAAATTAACCTAATTTTGTGTTTATAAAATGAATGGATATGAGAAGAATTTGTGTTTTTTGCGGCTCCAGTATGGGCAACAAAGTTGAGTTTAAGACTGCTGCAAGAAATCTTGGAAAGTACTTTATAAAAAATAATATTGAACTGATTTACGGTGGTGCCAATGTTGGCCTTATGAAAATCATTGCTGATGAAGTACTTAAGGGTGGAGTAAAAGTTGTTGGAATAATGCCTCATCTGTTAATTGAAAAAGAAGTGCAGCATAAAGAAATAACGGAGTTGATTAGTGTTGACACTATGTCGGAACGAAAGGATTTGATGGCAAAGATGTCGGATGGATTTATTGCCATGCCAGGAGGGTTTGGAACCCTAGACGAACTTTCAGAAATATTGACACATAACCAGTTACGTATATCAGACAAACCTCTGGGATTGCTAAATATAAACGGTTATTTTGATCATCTAATGAGATTTATCGATGAAGGTGTATTATGTGGTTTTGTAAGAGAAGAACATAGAAATAATATTATTGTAGATTCAGATATTGATGTTCTCGTTGAGAAGATGAATTCTTATAATCCCGTAGTTATGGGAAAATGGCTCAAGGATATTAAGATTGAGAGTAATGGGGGCGGAGAATAAAGACGGTAGACCGCTGACAGGAGACAGAAGAGATGAGAACACAAAGACTAACATCTAAAGGCCAATTATAATGAAAATTATAGGAATCACAGGAACACTTGGAGCGGGAAAAGGAACCGTTGTTGAATACTTAGTAAATAACTTGGGGTACAAACATTATTCAGTTCGCGCTTATTTAATTGAGGAAATTGAAAAACGTGGGATGGAGGTAAATCGCGATTCAATGACTGAGGTTGCCAACGAACTGCGGGCAAAATATTCACCCGCGTATATAATTGAACAATTGTATCAACGGGCAGCAAACAGCAAAGAGAATTCCATTATTGAAAGTATCAGAACTCCAGGAGAAATAGACTTTCTGGAAAAACAGGGGGATTTTCTACTAATAGCTGTTGATGCCGATGCTAAAATCAGATATGACAGAATTGTTCTACGAGGTTCTGAAACAGATAAGATTAGTTTCGAAACTTTCTTGGCAAATGAGAAAAGAGAATTCACTACTAATGACCCAAATAAACAAAATCTAGGAGTTTGTATCAAACGAGCTGATATTCTTCTAAAGAATAACCACAGTATTGAAGAATTGAGAAATAATCTTAATACAGAAATGAACAAACTTCATTGATTTGCATTATTTTTATAAAAAAAACATCTATGAAAACTATTTTTTATGTAACTGTCATTGCTGTATTATTACCATTAGCAGCTATCTCTCAAAATAAAAGCTTTTATGCAACAACAGGTGGTGAAATGATTTTTTCATTTGCTACCATTGATAACAATGGAAAGGAAAGTGGAAACATTATGCGTTGGTCGCCGGTATTTAATTTGCAGGGATATGGCAACTATGATTTGAATAAAAACATCGGATTTATTTTTGGACTTGGATTAAGAAATGTCGGTTTTATTTATGATGAACCAGGTAACAATACCAAGAAAAAGTTTAGAAATTATAACATAGGAATACCTGTGGGTATAAAGCTGGGAAACCTTAACAAGGTCTTTATATACGGTGGTTATGAGATTGAATTCCCTATTCACTATAAGGAGAAGACATTTATTGATGAGAAGAAGGAAAAATTCAGTGTGTGGTTTAGTAAAAGAGTGCCAACCTATTATCACACAGCCTTTATTGGTGTTCAGTTTCCTTACGGTTTAAGTTTGAAATTCAAGTATTATATAAGTGAATTCTTTAATCAGAATTATATAGAAAGTGATGGAACTCAGCCATACAAAGGATTTGAAGCAAATGTGTTTTACTTTTCATTAAGTACATCACTATTCAGAAATGATAAGGTCTTTTATAAAGAATACTCGGTTAGTACTTATTAGGAGGTTTTGAGTTCTGGGTTTTGAGTTCCGGTTTTTTTTTAAGCTATAGTTCGTATGTTTTAAATCTTGTTGCTTAACATTTATCCCTTCGTCACGCGATACACTTTTTTTAACGAACGCCATTGAATGGGTACTAATCTTGACTCCTGCCTCTTGCCTCTTGGCTCTTGACTCCTGCCTCTTGCCTCTTGGCTCTTGGCTCTTGGCTCTTGGCTCTTGACTCCTGCCTCTTGCCTCTTGACTCTTGATTCCTGCCCCTCAGATCTACATTCTCAATCCCTTAACCTTAGGAATTCCGGCAACAAAATCTTTAAGATAATATGGCTCAAAATATGCTGTGTCTTCAAAGATTTTTCTATTGAATTTATCTTCTGCAATTTTAGATACATAGGTAGCAGATGTATGAAAATTATTTAGAAATATGGCATTAGCATTGCCACCTAGCATTTCCATGCATTTTGGAGCACCATCACCACCAAAGATAATTTTGTTTTTAGAAAGATAATCTGAGAATGATTCATCATCTATAATTTTTGCAGTGATTGGTTCAATTTCAATCATTTTTTCTGAAAAAAGTGATGTGTAAACTTCCATTCTCCTGGCATCAATCATTGGGCAAAACAAGGTCTTCTCTTCTATCTTATCAGTTTCTGAGATAATTCCCAATGCCATTGCTTCCAATGTACTTACAGATATTAAAGGAATTCCGAGTCCGTAGCACAATCCCTTAGCCGTAGAAACACCAATTCTAAGTCCTGTATATGACCCCGGACCTTTGCTAACAGCTACAGCATCAAGATCGTTGAATGATATATTATGGTTCTTAATAACTTCATCACAGAAAAGAGTTACTTGTTCGGCATGCGAGTTTTGAGTATGCGTTTCTCGTAATTGCACTACTTCTCCGTTTACGGAAAGTGAAACGGAACATACTCGTGTTGATGTTTCAATATTTAGAATAGTTGCCAATTGTAATTAGTCTTTTTCTGATTTAAAAAGATCTTCCATTTCGACCTTTTCAACTTCATCATTATTCTTAAGAGTTTTAGATACAGCTCTGTAGGGTGCAATAATTACCTCATCGCCCACTTCAAGTCCTTCTGTGATTTCAATGAAAGTATTATCCTGAATTCCGGTACTTACCTTTTTGAGTATGGCTTTTCCATCTTCATAAACGAATACATATTCATCAATCTTTTCATTATCTTTTTTAACTCCTTTTTCCTTGGAAAGTCGCTCTTCTTCGCGTTTTTCTTTTGCAGATTTTCTTCTTCCTGATGTGTCTGCTCTTGTGGTAACAGCTTGAATGGCAATCGTTAGTATATTACCTGCAGTTTCAGTTTCAATTTCAACTGTTGCCGACATACCCGGGCGAAACGGTGAAGATATTGCAGCATTACTTTTAATGAGATCAGAGTAGGAATCCTTCAGCATTTTTATCTTTACATCAAAATTGGTAACCTGATCAGCACTTACACCAATAGTATTTGCTGAGGTTGCAATCTCGGTAACAATACCTTTAAACTCTCTGTTAAGATAAGCATCAACTTCAATAAGTGCTGTGTCGAGTAAGGTAACTCTTACGATATCATTTTCATTAACTTCAACGTTTACTTCAAGAATATCGAGGTTAGCAATTCTCATGATTTCGGTACCAGCAGAAAACTGGGAAGCACCTGTAACACGTTCGCCAACTTCAACACTCAGTTTAGAAACAGTTCCATCATTAGGAGCATAAATGGTTGTTCTGTTTAAGTTTTCCTTTGCTTCTTTTAGGGATGCCTTTGCACTACTTACTTGAAATTTCGCTGACTTGTAGCTTTCTTTAGCAGCTTCAACATCGGCTTCCGCCACATCGTAACTTGCTCTGGCATTTTCAAATTCAGAATCAGAGATAACATTTTTATCATGAAGGGTTTTGCTTCTTTTAAAATCAAGTTCCGATTTTATAAACTGTGATTTACTTTGTGAAAGTCGCGCATTGGCATTTGCCTCGTTTGCCTGATAAGTCTTTAAGGATGCCTCAGTTTTTTCATAAGCACGTAAATAAATCTCAGGATCAATTTTCGCAAGTTTTTCGCCCTTATTTACGAAGTCACCTTCTTTAACAAAAAGTTCAACAACCTCGCCTGAAATATAAGGGCTGATTTTAATATCCTTGGCGGGTTGAATTTTTCCGTTAGCTGATACAGTTTCAACAATTTTACGGGATTCTACAATTTCAGTTGCAACTTTTGTGCTTCCTGATTTTTTGCTTTTATTGATAGCTAGGACAGTGATTATTGCAACAACTGCAACAATCGCAATTATTATCCATAGCTGTTTTTTATTCTTTGCCATGACAATGGTTAATTTTACGGTCGAAATTAATCGATAAAAATAGCTAATTATCTAATTGGATGGAAAAATTAATTTTCCTTAATATTGGCAATGTCACTTAATGAAAGGCTTTTTCCAAGATAGAAGTCAAGGATTTTTGTTTTAAATATATAATCGAACTTAGCAGATGACAAATCTGATTCGGCATTTGCAAGCTGAATTTTTACAACGTTAAAATCAGTAGAGTTTACCATTCCAACATTAAATTTCTCCTGTGTGTATTTGAATGATTCTTTAAATGACTCAACACTCTTCTGACGTGCAATATAGGTTTGATAAGCAGCGATAGCATCTGCATAAGCTGATTCGATATTTTTACGGAGGATATTCTTTTCCAATTCAAGTTCGAGATTTACATTTTCATAATAAATCTTAGATTTCTTAATGTTGGTACTCACCTGATAACCATTGAATATTGGTATAGAAAGTCCTATTAGTATTGAACCATCACGATTGTCAATAAATTGTTCTCCAAATGGAAATGGATCACCATAGATTGCTTTTTCTGTTTCTGGATCAATTCCTTCAAAAGGCCGTATTCTATTTGAGTAAACTGTTGAGATTGAGCCACTTGCATATAATCTAGGAATTCTTGCGCCTTTTGAAATAGAAAGAGTTCTACCAGCACTTTCAAGTCTATATTCTGCACTCTTTATTTCAGGCATTATCATTACAGATTTATTATAGATCATTTCCGCAGGAAGCAAGGTTGGAGTGCCAACAATATCCAATATGGGTTTATCAATATCAAATTCGGTACTAGACTCTAAATCAAGCAATTGCATTAAGTCAAGATATGCAAGCATAAGATTGTTTTTAGAACTTATGAGATTAGCTTCGTCAGATGCTCCTTGAGCTTCAATATCAAATAAACTACCCTTTGCTATAGCTCCTGCATCAACTTGTTTTGTGGTTCTGGAAATTTGTTCTTTGGATATATCAACCTGTCGTTGAGCATTATTTACTAGTTCAATGTTAAACAATATACTCAAATAAGAAGCTGCAATATTCAATGAAATATCGTTCCTAATTTTATCAGAGTCATATTTATTTGCTAAATAATCAAATTGAGCTTTTCTGATAGAGTTTACCTGTTGAAGACCATTAAACAATGTAACTTCAGTATTTACGCTAAAGTAGGTATTTTGTTGATATTCTGTTGAATAAATATTAGTTGAAGGATCTGGTGAACGACCCCATCTAAAATTTTGCGATGCCGATGCATTTACCGACGGTATTAAATCAAGTTTTGATTGAGATAAGTCGTACTGTGTTGATTGAACATTTAATGCACTTTGTTTTATTGTTAAGTTATTATCGAATGCATAATTGATACATTCTTCAAGTGTCCATAATTTTTGAGCAGTTAGATTAATACCAAAAATGAGTATAGCTGAAACTGTAATGAGTACATATGACCTTAATTTCATGATGCCAGTTTTTATAATTTTAGACTAATATTATCATAAATAGTGCCACAAAGTTAATTAATTGGAAAACAATTGAATGATTAAAAAATGTTAAATAATTTATTGGTTAAGTGTCCAAAAAGTAACACTAATTTGTTCGATTTCGGACATGTATTGAATAACTAAAATCTTTACTTTTACCATTCAAAATCAGATCAATGAAAAAAGCTCAATATCTTTTAGTATCATTTATTCTCTCCTTTACAGGAATTGCCATAGGCCAAAACAATGGTATTGGTGATACGGTACACGCAATTCATTATACTATAAACCTTGATGAAATTAATACTTCAACATACAGTATAAGTGGTTGGTCCGAAGTTTCGATAACGCCACTGGTTGATAATCTGAATTATATTCCATTGGAATTAATTAATCTGACAGTTGACGCAGTTGAAGTTGATCAGGATGTTGCTACATTTAGTCATATTGATTCCAGAGTTTCAATAAACCTTGATAGCCCGATAAATATAGGAGATACCGTTTTGGTAAAAGTGAATTATCACGGACAGCCTTTTCATGAGTCCTGGGGCGGATTTCATTTTTCGGGCGATTATGCCTTTAACCTTGGTGTAGGATTTGAATCAATTCCGCACAATCTTGGCAAAACATGGTTTCCCTGCATTGATGATTTCACCGACAGGGCAACATACGATGTTATTGGAACTTGTCAAAGCGGATTAACCATCACCGCTGGGGGAAGTTTGATCGATACAATCAATAATGGAAATAATACAACAACTTGGCATTGGCATATTCCTTATCCGATTCCAACATATCTTGCATCCATTGCTATTGGAGATTACGTTGAATATACTGATGAACATATTGGAATTGAAGACACAATTCCTATTAGCATCTTCACCAAACCTGCTAGTGCCGGAAATGCGGCAGGATCATTTGTGAACTTGCATGAGATAATTGATTTTTTTGAAACCAGATTTGGTGCATATCCATTTGAGAAAATAGGCTATACATCTACTGCAATTGGAGCAATGGAGCATGTTTCAAATATTGCATACCCACATTCTGCAATTAATGGTACAACCTCTTCGGAGTATCTCTATACTCATGAACTTGCGCATATGTGGTTTGGGAATAAAGTAACATGTTCCACAGCCGAAGATATGTGGCTGAACGAAGGCTGGGCAACATTTTGTGATATTTACTACAAGGCGATTATCTATAATTATGAAACTTTCAATACAGAAATGAGAGCAACACATAAAGATGTTCTTCAGAAATGTCATATTGAAGATGGTGGCTATTGGGCTGTAAGTAATATTCCACAAGAGGTGACTTATGGAATGACTGCATACGACAAAGGTGGAACCGTTGTAAATACTCTGAGAAATTATCTGGGCGATTCTTTATTTTTTGAGGCAGTAACCGCCTACCTGAATGCGGATGGTATTGCATATAACTCGGTTTCTTCTGCCGATATGCGTGATTTCCTCACAGATTATACCGGAATAAATATGACACCATTCTTTGATGCATGGGTAATGAGTCCAGGAACACCACATTTTTCAATCGATTCTTCTGTTGTCACAGAAGGAGATGCTTCATATATGATCGACATCTGGATGAAACAAAAATATAAGGGTTTTGATTTTCTTGCAGATGATAATATTGTCGAGGTTACAATGATTGATGAAGGCTTTAACATGTACACAGATACAGTCCATTTTTCAGGGAAAACCGGGCATTCACAGAAAATATACGATATGGCAACCATGCCCAATAAACCTGTTGTTGTTACAATGGATCTTTTTGAAAAAACAAATGATGCAACATCAGATAATTACAGGTATTTTACTGAACCCCAAACATATGCGTTTCCTGAAACCTTCTTTACCGTAATTATCAATTCGCTTGAAGATTCCGCTTTGTTGAGAACCACACATAACTGGGTTGCACCCGATTCGCTTAAAATTCCGGTTGAAGGCCTTAAATTATCACCTTACCGACATTGGGAGATCGAAGGAATAATTCCTGATGGTTTTGAAGCGCAGGGAAAATTTGTTTATACATCAACTAACTTGGATAATGGACTTATAACTTCCACCAACGACTCGGTTGTGATACTTTATCGTCCGGATGCTTACAGTGACTGGCAATCAATTCCTCAGGAACGAATTGGTGCATGGATGGTTGGAGTTGTGATTGTGGATAATCTCATTCCGGGAGAATATACTCTTGCGGTTTGGGATAAACAGATAGTTGGTAATGAGGAAGATAAGCAATCTTTCAATGATATAAGGATCTATCCAAATCCGACCAAGGGTCAAATAAATTTTGAATTCCCGCGCAAGGGAAACTATCATGTGAAAGTTTTTGATGAAAGTGGACGAGAACTGGATAGTATGCGAATCCGGTCAACCCATGGCTCATGGAGATGTAAACAAAAAGTAAGCCCTGGGTTAGTAATGGTTACGATCATTGAAAATGGTGATACTTTGGTAACAAAGAAGATTATGATTATTGAATGATACACCGAATGTGTATAAAATACTGTGAGATATTAATGTATAAACGCAGTAATGAATCATGAACCGCAAATGCCTGATATCCAATGATCAAAACTACACCCCAATATTTACTTCCATTAATTAAAGAATTCAGTAAAAATTCCGATGCTGACATAGCTGTGCAAATGAAAAAGTATATGCGCGATCAGTTTGAGTTCTTTGGAATCCCATCTCCTCAAAGAAAAGAAATCTATAAGGAGTTTAAGAATAAATATGGGATAATTCCCGAAGAGCAAAAGAAAGAGATAGTTCGTTGGTGTTGGGAAGCTCCACAGCGTGAGTATCAGATGTTTGCCATGACATTTCTGAACAAATCAGCCAAAAAAGAAGATAGACGGATTTTAGATTTATATGAGTATATGATCATTACGAAATCATGGTGGGATACGATCGATTTTGTAGCAGCAAATCTTGTGGGAACATATTTCAAATGTTTCCCCGAATTAATCCCTGAAACCACAAATCGATGGATAAAATCCGAAAATATCTGGTTGCAAAGGTCTTGTTTACTGTTTCAGCTTAAATATAAATCAAATCTGGATACCGATTTACTGGAAAATTTCATTACCCCATTATCTGAAAGCAGGGAGTTCTTTATCAGAAAGGCTATTGGTTGGATTCTTCGTGAATACTCAAAAACAAATCCTGCCTATGTTATTAAGTTTGTTGAGTCAAATCAACTATCAAACCTTAGTAGAAAAGAAGCTTTGTTGTGGATGAAGAAAAAGGGGATAATTTAATCAGATCGCTAAATTGACATTATTTTTCTCTGAAAAAGTAATCACGGTTTCACATCCACATTTAGGACATTTTTTATGGCTTTCATCAAAAACCTTGTTGCATGATTCGCATACAACAGTCATTGTATAATGATGAGTAATTATATTGTTATCAGTCCTTAATATGCTTATTAACCCTACAATAGGTGTAAGAAAAATATTAATCATCAATGCTCCAATAAAGCTGATTCGCTTACCAAATGACATCATTGAGATAATAATAGCTAATATCAGATATGTAAAAATATAAACCATAACAATTCAATAAGGACATGAGCAAACCCTATACCGAAAATTGTATTGGTCAGATAATGTGGTAAGTAACTTTTCTCGATTAGATAAACGAGCTGTTTTCATCCGAAAGTGGACAATATTTATGATTTTTTAATTGATTAATAAGTGGTGAACCCATTACCATTTATTACTTTTGCGACCCGATGAAGTATAAATTTCTAACATACATATTTTTGGCGGTAATCATTATTATTATAGTATCATCTTGCGATAGTGATAATTCCAATAGTGAGAGTAGTGTTTATGTACCTGAAGTTGATATAAATGATTCGATATTTTTTAATCTTGACAGTGCTATAATAGCAAATAAAGCCAAAGAATTAGATGCTAAATTCAGTAGATTGGTGAAATTAACAGGGTTTAATGGTACTGTGCTTTATGCAGAAAAAGGTCGTATTGTTTTCAAAAAGGCATATGGCTATAATAACGTTAGACGAAAGAAGGATGAACTGAAAACTACTGATGTTTTTCAACTTGCATCAGTTTCGAAGATGTTCACAGCCATGGCCATCATGATTCTTAAGAACGATGGTGATATTGATTATGATGTAGATATCAGAGAATACATACCTGAATTTCCATATGAAGGTGTAACCATTAGGCAGCTTATGACTCACAGAGCAGGATTACCAAGGTATATGAGTTTGGCTCATGATAAGTGGACTAATAAAAAAATTCCAATGGATAATGATGACATGATGGAGTTGTTTGCAGAACACGTTCCTGATATGTATTTCAAACCTGATAATGGTTTTCATTATTGCAATTCAAATTACTCTGTATTGGCAAATATTGTTGAGAGAGTCTCTGGTGAGAATTTTGAAACTTTTATGCAGGAGAGGATTTTTGAGCCTTTGGAGATGGATGATTCTTTTGTTTATAATATGCGTGGTGATACTTCTGTTCCATTATATATTGAGAAAGGAGTTCCAGGATATTATCATCGTGGTTGGCGCTGGCGTGAAATGACAAACGAATACCTCAATGGGGTGATGGGTGATAAGAATATCTATACCTCCGTTGAAGATCTTTATAAGTATGACCATGCAATGGATAATTCTACTCTACTGCCTGATTCAGTTATTAGTGAGGCATTTAAACCCGGAAGCCCTAAGTATTGGAAGCGTAAAAATAATTATGGTTTCGGATGGCGTATAAAGGAAGACAGGGATAGTACAGTATTTCATTTTGGTTGGTGGAAAGGCTTCCGCACTTTTTACATCAGAGATATGAAGTATCAGAAAACCCTTATCGTACTTACCAACAAAGACAAAGGACCGGGATCTACTCACTTGTGGAATATCATTAAATCAGACACTTTACCATTTGGACGATATGGAGTGATACAATGATCAAATGTACAATGCAATGGCCAATATGAAGACCTGTAACTAATTATCCTTCGGTAACAACAAGTTTAAAGCCAACACCGTGAACGTTTATTAGTTCAACATTTGTATCTCCCTTGAGGTATTTTCGGAGTTTTGTAATGTACACATCCATTGAGCGTGCGTTGAAATAGCTGTCGTCGAACCAGATTTTATTCAAAGCCACAGTTCGATCAAGAACATTATTCATATTCTCACAGAGTAATCTCAGTAGTTCTGCCTCTTTGGATGTCAGCTTTTGTTCGTTTCCCTCAAATGTCAGTGTTTGACGATTATATTCGAACAGATATTTTCCAAATTCAAATTCGGATTTTGAACCTTCAGTATCTGAGGCCAGGCTTCTACGCATAATTGCTTTTATTCTTAACAGAAGCTCTTCCATACTGAATGGCTTTGTCAGATAATCATCAGCTCCAACTTCAAATCCTTGAATTCTGTCTTCCTGCATTGCTTTGGCACTGAGGAACAATATTGGAATATCTTTATCAATCTTTCTTATCTTTTTTGCAAGAGTGAATCCATCCATTTCAGGCATCATAATGTCCAGAACACAAAAATCAAACTCATCTCTTTTGAATGCATCATATGCTATTTTCCCATCCTGACAAAGAGTGGTTGGGTAGTTTTTTGCTTCAAGATATGCTTTTAATATGTTTCCAAGATTTTTATCATCTTCAGCTAGAAGTATACGTATATTTTCCATTCTATTGTTATTTAATAGGTAATTGTATTGTAAATGTAGATCCTTTTTCAAGTTCAGAATCTACACTTACTTCTCCGTTATGTTCATCCACAATTGCTTTAACATAACTTAGTCCAAGACCAAAGCCTTTAAAATTATGAATATTTCCGGTTGGTACCCGATATAGTTTTTCAAATATTTTGTTTCTGTTTGCTTTACTTATTCCAATACCGTTATCTTTAACTCTGATAAGCAAATAATTACCAGAATTTACTGTATTGATCACAATTTCAGGGGATTGAATGCAGTATTTAATAGCGTTGTCGAGTAGGTTAATGATGACATTTGTAAGATGCACATTGTCGCCAAGTACCTCAAATCGAGTAGCCTTTAATTCTGTTTCAATCGTACCACCCTTACTTTCGGCTGCCATATTTTTACTTCCAACAGCACTAACAATAATTTCGTGCATATTATTGACAGATTTTTTAATTTTTAACTGTCCTTTATCAATAATTGCAGTTTGTAGTATTTGCTCCGACATCAATCCAAGTCGCCCATTTTCCTCACTAATTACACCAACATAGTTATCGTAAAGAGATTCTGTTTTTTGAATGTCTTTATCCTTCAGTGCTTCACAAGCCAAGGCAATGGTTGATATTGGTGTTTTAAATTCATGAGTCATATTGTTGATGAAATCATTTTTCATTATCGACAATCTTTTCTGTCGGAAGATAGTATATATACTAAATGAAAATGAAATTATAATAACCAGAAACAAAACCACAGAAACAACAAGTAATACCCATAATTGACTTATAATGAAATTCTTCTCATTTGGAAAATATACCAATAATTGGTTTGAAAAGAGATTGAATGATCCCAATGTTACTAGATTAAAAACAAAGCTTTCATTTGCAAGTGCCTCAGGATATTTTCCGGTTTTCTGGAGGATCATAGAGTTAGTTGCCGGACTATAAATACCATATTCGAAAGTGGTAGTTATACCTTTTTGCTTCAAGCTGTTTTTAATCAATGAGTTTATTAAACCCTTATTTGAATAGTAGAAATTACCAGGTTCTTTTTGACTATAGCTGAAATTAAGGTCATTTAGGATTTTTTTTGCTCTATTTGAGTTTTGTACAAAATCGTCAATATCACTTTGACTATCAATTTTATTATACTCATATATCAGCTCCTTATTGATTGAATCATAAGCCTGAAGCCTAATACGATTTTCTTCATAGAAATCTCTTTGCTTTTTTACTCTTTCCTCAAGACGAAGTTTGTCAAGGTCATAAACTACCTGAGTAATAGCTTCTTTAACTTCTTTAACAAAAATAGCTTGTTTTAGTTGTACAGCATCCCGAATCCAGTAAACCTGAATCATCATAAGGCCTATTGTAGCAATAGTTACCAGTACCAACAAAAGATATGATGCCCACTTATTCATGCAGCAAATGTAAGGCATCAAATTGTTGATTTACAGCTTTTAACTTTTATTAACAGTTGTTATATTAGGTTAACATTTGTCATTATAAATTAGACGTAATTTTGTCTCAAATAAGTTAAGAGGATTAACAGAAGAGTCTGCCAGAGACTCATGCTAATTCTGCTTTATTTCATAATTGTTGGTTTTTGGTCCCGCTTCGGCGGGATTTTTTTTTGCCTCTATTTACAAATTATCTGTTTCTTGACAGATAATTTGCATTTACTATAAAAGATAGAAATCCTTTGCCTCTTATCAACAGTTAATATTTATACTTGTAGTAGAACCTATGTTTAAGAGCTATGTGCAGGGGAGTACAAAAAAAGCCACAAACCCACAAAAATAAATTCGTGAATTTGTGGCTTAAATATTTATAGCAATTTATCTAAAAAGCAAACTTAATTCCCTGAGCAAGTGGTAATTCCTTGCCATAGTTAATTGTGTTCGTCTGACGACGCATATAGGCTTTCCATGAATCAGATCCTGATTCACGTCCTCCACCAGTATCTTTTTCTCCACCAAAGGCACCACCGATTTCTGCACCGGATGTTCCGCTATTTACATTTGCTAATCCGCAATCAGAACCAACTTCACTTAAGAATAGTTCTGTTTCACGCATATTCAATGAAAATAATGATGATGACAATCCTTGGGGAACTCCGTTATTAATCTCAATTGCTTCCTCAATTGTGCTGTATTTCATAAGGTAAACAATGGGAGCAAAGGTTTCTTCCTGAACAATATTATAATGATTCTGTGCTTCTGCAATGGCAGGAACAACGTAATTTCCGGAAGAGTATTTGTCGCCTGTTAATACCTCACCACCAAATAGAATTTTTCCTCCTTCTTTTTGCACTTCATCAACAGCAGTTGTGAATGCAACTACCGAATGGATATCAATCAATGGCCCAACCAGCGTATCTTTTTCCAAAGGGTTACCTATTTTGTCTCCCAACTGTTTGTAAGCATTAAGAAGTTTTTCTTTAACATCATCATAAATACTTTCCTGTACAATAACTCGGCGTGTTGAAGTACATCTTTGTCCGGCAGTACCAACAGCTCCAAATACTATTGATGGAATAGCCATTTCAAGGTCGGCTGAATCGCTTACAATAACAGCATTATTTCCACCGAGCTCAAGTATGGTCTTACCAAGACGTTTTCCAACAATTTGTCCAACACGTTGACCAACAGCAGTTGATCCAGTTACAGAGAATAGAGGAATTCTCCTGTCAGCAAGGAAGTTATCACCAAGCACACTTGATTTTGCAATTACCAGGTTAAATACACCTTCAGGGACATTTTGTGATCTCAACACACTTTGAATAATATTCATTGTGGCTATGGCTGTAAGAGGAGTTTTTGAACTAGGTTTCCATATTACCACATCACCTGCTATTGCAGCAAGCATTGAATTCCAAGCCCAAACTGCCACAGGAAAGTTGAATGATGTAATTAATCCAACAATTCCTATTGGATGATATTGATCATACATTCTATGGTTTCTTCTTTCGGAATGCATTGTGAAACCGTTGAGCAATCTCGATTGTCCGACAGCAAAATCACAAATGTCAATCATCTCCTGAACTTCTCCAAGTCCTTCCTGGTAAATTTTACCCATTTCAAGTGAAACCAGCATACCAAGGTCACGTTTGTGTTTTCTAAGTTCAAGGCCTATTAATCTCACAATTTCACCACGCTCAGGAGCAGGAATTTCACGCCATACCTTAAATGCATCCTGTGCAGTTTCAACAACTGATTCATAATCTTCTAAAGTTGCATTTTTAACCTTAGCAATTTCCCGACCATCAATTGGAGATACTGAGTTTGTGATATCACCTTCAGTATTAATCCATCTGGTTCCTGTGGTCACACCTCTGTTAACGTCGATTATACTTAATCGGTCCAACAGTTCTGATTTATCAAATTTAATAGAGTTCATTACTTTTTCTATTCTAGTTAATTAGTTTTGTTATTAATTTTCATCCTCCATAAATGGATATTTGTAGCTCTCAGGAGGAAGGAAACATTCTTTAATTGTCCTTGGGCTAACCCATCTAAGCAAGTTTAATTTTGATCCTGCTTTATCGTTAGTTCCCGATCCACGTGCACCTCCGAAAGGCTGCATATTTACAACTGCACCCGTAGGTTTATCATTAATATAGAAGTTACCAGCTGCATGCTTTAACTTTCTGAGTACTTGTTGAATAATATATCTGTCTTTTGAGAAGATAGATCCGGTTAATCCATAAATTGAAGTGTTATCAACCAAATCAATAACATCTTCAAAATCTTTTGGTTCATAGATGTAGATTGTTAAAATTGGTCCGAATAACTCTTCTTCCATTGTATAGTAATGTGGGTTTGTTGTTAGAATGATAGTAGGTTCAATAAAGTATCCTATGGATTTATCATAGTTACCACCATAAATTATCTTGGCATCATCGTCTTTTTTTGCATTATCTATTACCATTGAAAGTTTGTCGAATGAAGCTTCATCAATAACTGCATTTACGAAGTTCGACATATCCTCAACTGAGCCCATGCTTATTGATTCCATATCGCATTTTATCTCTTCATGAACATCATCCCACATGGAACTTGGAATATAAGCTCTTGATGCAGCTGAGCATTTCTGTCCCTGATATTCAAAGGCGCCACGAGTAAGAGCTGTTGCAACCTGACGTGCATTTGAAGATTCATGAGCAAGTACAAAGTTCTTACCTCCAGTTTCTCCAACAATTCGCGGATAAGATTTGTATAAATGTATATTGTTACCAATTTCTTTCCAGATATTCTGAAAAACAGCAGTAGATCCTGTAAAATGAATTCCTGCAAAATCGGGATGTGAAAAGATAACTTTTCCGGCAGCAGGACCCGAAACAAAAACTAGGTTAATAACACCATCAGGTAATCCGGCTTCCATGAAAATTTCCATGATAATTGCCGCAGAATAAATTTGTGTATTTGAAGGTTTCCAAACCACAGTATTTCCCATTAATGCCGGTGCTGACGGAAGGTTTCCTGCAATAGCTGTGAAATTGAATGGAGTTAAGGCAAAAACAAATCCTTCCAGTTCTCGTTGTTCAATTCTATTCCATATTGTTTCGTCAGAGTCAGGCTGATCGTTGTAAATCTCAGTCATATATTGAACATTAAACCTGAGGAAATCAGCAAGTTCACATGCAGCATCGATTTCTGCCTGATGAACAGACTTCGACTGTCCAAGCATTGTTGCAGCATTTATGCGTGCACGATATGGACCGGATATCATTCCCGCTGCTTTCAAAAATATCGATGCTCTCTGTTTCCAGGATAGAGCTGCCCATTTATTTCTAGCAGCCAATGCCGCATCAATTGCAGCCTCAACATGGCTCTCATCACCACGGTGGTAATGACCAAGAATATGCTTATGTTCGTGAGGAGGATGTATTGAAATCTTCTTTTCTGTTCTAACTTCCTGACCATTAATAATCATTGGAATATCAGCTTCGTATGATTTTGCACATTCGATTGCCTGTATCACTCTTTCTCTTTCTGGGGAACCGCTTTTATAAGAAAGTACTGGCTCATTTTTTGCCGGAGGTACGAAAAATAAACTCTGTTGCATATTATTATGAATTAGTTTCGTTAATATAAACCGTTATGTAAGCATATGCATAACGGACTGCAAAAGTATAATATTATTTATAATGATTATAAAAAAGGCAGATAAATGTTGTATTATAACGGTCTAGAATATAGCGCGTTTCATTTATCTGCCCGAAAATGATCCAATTTGTTTTACAGAATTACATTATTAACCCTTGATTGTACCAGTAGGTTAATAATAATAACAAATAAGTAGGCTACTGCCCGAAAACATAGATTACAAAAATATTGAAAGAGCGGTTTTTATTTCTGTATCCATCATCAGTATAGGCTGAGATATTAGTAAGTCCAAAGTTATAATTCATCCCAACTTGTACAATGCTCAGATTTGCACCTGCTCCAATTGATAATCCGGCATCGAACCTTTTAAAATCATCAGCGTTACCATCTGATCCCCATTTTATTGATTCGGTATCATCACCAACTTTAGCTCTTCCGGCAAGTCCAAATCCAAAATATGGCCCTAATAATCCGTATACACCAATATTCCCAATCTCAAAGTTGGCTTTAGCTAGGATAGGTATTTCTGTATAGAAAAGGAAGCAATTTACTTTTGTGCTACTTCCAGAAGACTTGTAATTAAATCCTTTAGTGGTGAAAAGAAGTTTAGCTTGAACGGAAAATAAATCAGTAATTGGCATCTCAGCAACTCCACCAATGTTAAATCCTGGTGCTAATTTGTAATCCGTACTCTTTGCAGCATCATCTTTTGCTAACATTGTAGATAAATTAAAACCAGCCTGCACTCCAAATGAGAATTCTTGTGCATGTGAAATTGAACTGACTCCAAATACTAATGTGATAATCAATAAAGTAGTTAATCTTTTCATTGTTTAATATATTAATAATTCCTACTCATATGGCTTTTCGGTTTCGCCCCGTTTTGGTGGTTTCTGGACTCCACTATATTCAACAAAAACTGAACAATTATTTCTATTTAGCAATAACAAGCTAACTTAAGAACCTACATAATACGATCATAATTTTTTGTTGCCCGATAGGGAAGGGGCTGGTGTAATCCAAGCTCAAGTGGATTATTACTGAAGGTTCAAATATACTTAATTGATTTTGAATAACAAAATACCCAACTTTTTTTGAGCATTATAAGTGTATATAAATACATTGTTTTGGTGTTTATGAATAAAAAAAGGCCATGTCAACAAGTTAACATGGCCTTTAGAATCACACAATGGAATTTATTTCGAAAGCACCAGATATTTCCATGGTTGGAGATCTATGCTAGTATTTTCTTCAATAACGATAGTTTCTGTTGTGAAGGCATTAGTATAATTACCGTAGGCCATTTCATCAGCAAAAGTGAAGGATTGAGGCTCATTACTCATATTTATTAATACAATTACTTTATTGCCATCTTTTTCTCTTATAAATGAATATACGTATTGATTTGAACCATCACCAAGGCGTTCAAATGAACCACCAAATTCACCATTCCAAAGTGCAGGATTATCTTTTTTAAGATTGTTTAATGTCTTGTAAAGATCTGCATAAACCATTTTCTCCCAGTTGATTGTGTCTTTCTCGAAGAACTCTAGCCTCTTGTCAAGACCGGCTTCCTGTCCGCTGTAAATCAATCCCATACCGGGCACAGTATAGGAAAGAATTGCCATTGCTTCTGCTGCATCACCCATTCGTTCCTTAACTGTTCCGTTCCATGAGTTTTCATCATGATTCGATGTGAAGTACATTCTGTATGATTTAGTTGGATATACGGAATCATTCCAAACAAAATAATCCCAGATGTCGTTTGCGTTTTTCTCACCCTTGGCAATTCCATTCATCATGTGATGAAGTTTCCAGCCATAGTTCATGTCAAATGCTTTTCTTAAAAGATCAGGATTATCTTCATCCTCGGCAAGCATGAAAACTGGTTTAATTGTTTCCATTTCGTCACGAGCATTATCCCAGAAATCTGTTGGAACCATACCTGCAACATCACAACGGTAACCATCAATATCTGCTTCTGTTATCCAGAATTTAAGAGCATCAGTCATAGCATTTCGCATTTCCTTATTGTTGTAATCAAATGAAATTACATCAGTCCAATCGAATGGAGAAACAAGTTTGCCCGCACTGTCGCGTTCGTACCACTCAGGGTGTTCGGTTGCCCATGCATTGTCCCATGCACTATGATTTGCAACCCAGTCGAGAATTACATACATCCCAAGATTGTGAGCCTCTTTTACAAGCTCTTTAAAATCGTTGATATTACCAAATTCCGGATTTATATCTTGATAATCTTTAACTGCATAATAACTGCCCAAGGTGCCTTTTCTATTAAGTTCCCCAACAGGAAAAACAGGCATGAGCCAAAGTATATCAACTCCCATTTCCTTTAGTCGTGGCAAGTGTTTTTGAAATGCCTTTATAGTTCCTTCTTCTGTATATTGACGAATGTTTACTTCGTAAATATTTGCGTTCTTACTCCAATCCGATTGCATTATTTCTTTCTTTTCGTTTTGATTATTAGTACTGGTCTGATTTGAATTACAGCCAACAAGAAATACTATTACAAGTAGTATTATAGCCGGCGAAAATAGTCGATTTTTTAACTTTTTCATGATTGTGGATTTAGAATGATTATTTTATTTTTCCATGTTGTATTAGTTCAATAGTATCGCCATCCCAATTAAAAAAGACAGTCCAACATTTTGTGGTTGTGTCATAATGATACGAATTAGGTTGGTTTGTACTTTTCTCTGATAATTTCATAGTATTACCGTTTTGAATAAAATCACCGATGTTTGATTTGTTTAAACCAATTATTTTAAGTGTTATAGCCCTGGTTTTGGGTTCGTTAGTATATCCATTACCCTCCGTGGAGAATGTGTATTTGTAACTTCCATCTTTGATTTTTTCACTTTCAAATTCCAATAATCGATATTCTTCTTTTTCAATTGTCCCGAAAGTTTTTCCGTCATCATCGAACATTACATAAGTATTTATTTTATCCGAATGATCGAAATAATATGTAATTACCAAATTAGAAGTTGAATAATTATCAGTTGTGCTTACATAGGGTACGGATGGTAGGAATGACCCTGCTTTTATGAAAATTGGAATTGTTTCTAACTCAAGTTTTTGACTAATGGTTTTTCCTCCATCATAAAGATAATTGCTCCAGTAACTATACCATTTTTCTCCTTTAGGAAGGTATATATTGGCATTTGTTTGGCCTTGTTCAACAACAGGATAAACAAGAATATCATCACCAAACATATATTCATTATCAATACTGTAAGCTGATGTATCATCAGGGAATTCAAAAAATAACGGTCTTACAATTGGATATCCATTGATTTTGGCTTCCGCGTTAAGCGTATAAATATAAGGTAGAAGCTTATATCGAAGTTTCATGAAATTTCTTACAATTGATTTAGCGGTGTCGTTAAAATAAACCGGTTCCGAGGGAATTCCTGATCCATGTGGACGAAGAATGGGAGAGAAGCATGCCATTTGCAGCCATCTGGTATATAGTTCGTTGTCCATAGTGCCCTGAGCAAATCCGCCGGCATCTGAATGGATAGTTGGTAATCCGCTTAATCCCATATGAATCATCAGCGGAATTTGTGCCTGAAGTCCGCCCCAGCTTCTGCTAACATCACCTGTCCATGGATAAATTGAATATCTCTGTGAGCCGGCAAATCCAGCTCTGTTTAAGTTAAATAATCTTTTCTCAGGGTAATCTTTCCTGAAATTTTCAAACAGTGCTTTATGCCAGTAATGTCCATAAATATTGTGAACTTCATCGGCTTTACCAAGTATATGAATTTGATCGGCAGGATGATTTTCAGGTTCACCAAGATCGCCCCACCATCCTTCAACACCAATTTCCATTTGTTCCTTGTATTTCGACCAGAACCAATCGGCTGCTTCAGGTTTAAAAATATCCAATAAAGCTCCATGTCCGAAATAGAATTCACGATTTACATATGAGTTACCATTGGTGTCAAGTGCAAGAATTCCCAAACTGTCAGCGATAGTGAAGTTTTCAAGAGAATCAAGAATATAAGGTTCGGTAATCAGAATTGTTTTAACACCTTTATCTCTCAGACCTTCAATCATTTTTTTAGGGTCGGGCCAATTTGGCTCATACCATTTCAACCGGCCCATTGTTCCTTGCAGACTATCCCCAAACCAGTAGAGATCAAGAATTACTGCATCTAATGGGAAATCTTCTTTTTGTGTTAAACTTACAATTGAATCGGTTTCAAATTGGTTTCTGTAACCCATTCTTGATTGTAGGTTTCCAAGAGCCCAAATTGGAGGAAGAGGTTGATAGCCGGTTAGTTCGGAGTATTGCTTTAAGATGCTTTTGTAATTTTTTCCAGCAACAATGTAGTATTTCATTGTGCCTCCTATTGCTGCAAATTCCAGAATTCCTTTCTCGGTTTCACCAACATCAGCATAACCTTTTTGAGGATTATCAAACAGTAGAAGATATTTGTTTGAAGAAACAACCAATGGTACCGAATAATTCAAATCACGAGCACCGATTTCATATCCATATTTTGGTCGGTTGTAAAGATTGTATTTGCCACCAACAAGATCAAGTCCATTGGCCCGTTCACCAAGTCCGAATATTTTTTCTTTGTAATCCAGATGAAATCTCAATCCATCAGTATCCGATCTGCGAAAGAATCCTTTCTCTTCTTTGGCAATTGTGTCATCATTATATAAAAATGAAATATAGAATGGATTTTTATGAATTGCTATTGATAGGCTATCCGTTCTTATTCTAAGCCAATTATCGTTGTCAATAATGTTGAAGTAAGGATGCTGTGGTTCCAGTATTACTGAATGTGAGTAATCAACGCCGGCAATACTTACCGGATAATGTTTCACTTCAATAATATTTTTGGTATAAGGAGTTATCCTTGTAATTCCATGATTTGTAAGAATATCTACAATGCTGTCTCCCTTGTTCAAATATGAAACAAATTTTCGTTGCTCATACAGATATTCTTTTTGCTTTTCCTTAGGTGGGATATAACCGTTCACCGGAAGGAAAATATCCTCATTTTTATTTGTTTTTCCAACTTTAGAACCATTGCCATTCCTAAAAACAAAAGCCAATTGTTGTAGCACTTCATCATCTCTAATTCCATAGAAATCGTTAATAACAAATCTGAATTCATATAGGTCATTTCCAACATTGGTCATTTTTGTTCTCACATCTTCTTTACCCCAATCCCCAACTATATGTTTCCAGTCTCCGCCGTCAATACTTCTATTTGTTATTGCTCCTGTATGGAAATACACATCACCATCCCAATTAGCAAGAGATTGATTACCTGAATTTGAATTGAATGTTAAAATGACGGTATCATCAATAGGGGGATTATCAGGAGTAAACCATGCAACCTGAGCTTTTATTGTAGTTGATAATACTATCATTAATAAAGCGATATTGGCAATGAACAGACTTTTTTTCATGTTTGAACTCAAATTGAAGATCATAAATTTAGCTGAATCAGAATTTTATCAAAATTAAGATAAATCAAGGTAAATCGAAGGTTAAAGGAATTGGTTTTTACAATTATACCGACTTTTATGTTTCTATGGAAATAATATTTTTTAAGAACTCCAATGCAAACGATTGATATAAACAAACCAAACACTGATCCTCCGGAAGTAGTATTAATAATTGATTGTAAGTAGTTTTACTATGATAGTAGCCTCATATTGTGTTAACTTTGCGGTTAAACTGAGAAATTATATTCTTTATGGACAACAGTGCTTTGCTATACAGCTACTGGAAACAGATTTATCCAGAGTTATCTACTGAGAAACTTGATGCCTTTTTATCTTCTTTGAAGAAAAATGAGAACAATAATCAGGTAGATGACTGGTATAAAGATGCAATTGTTTATGCTCTTTATGTTAACTTGTATAACACCGATTTTAACGGATTAACTGACAAGCTGGATTATATCCAGAATCTTGGAGTTAACTGCTTGTGGTTATTACCGATTTTGGAATCACCAATGAGAGATGCAGGTTTTGATATTAGCAAATATGATCGCATAAGACCGGAACTGCTGGGATTAACAAAAGATAGCACCCGAAATGATCAGGAAGTTGTATTTGGCAGATTTCTTCAGGAAGCACATAACAGAGGTATTCGTGTAATATTTGATGTTGCGATTAATCATTCGTCGGATGAACATCCATGGTTTCTGGAATCAAAGAAAGAAGAGAAGAATGAATTCAGTGATTATTATATCTGGAGAGATGAACCTAATGAATATTTAGATGCCAGATTACTTTTCAAAGGGATCGAAGATTCAAATTGGGAGAAGTCAGGTAATAGATATTATTTTCACAGATTCTTTAGTTTCCAGCCTGATTTAAATTATAAAAATCCTGATGTATTGCTTTCCATGACAAGAAATTTGCTTTACTGGCAATCGGTTGGCGTTGATGGCTTCAGAGCTGATGCAATACCATATTTGTGGAAGGAAGATGGTACTGATTGTGAGAATTTGGAAAACACCCATGTTATTGTAAAATTCTTCCGTGCGGTGCTGGATTATGTTCATCCGGGAACATTGTTGTTGGCCGAAGCTTGTCAGAAACCAAAAGAAGTGGTTAAATATCTTGGTGATAATGATGAATGTCATGCAGCATATCATTTTCCGCTTATGCCAATGATTTTCAAGTCAATAGCTCAGGGAAGTTCGCATCCCATTAAGCATACCCTTAGTAGTGCAGTTACTCCTGAAATTGGTGAGGAAAATCAATGGTTTACATTTTTACGCGTGCATGATGAATTGAGTCTGGAACTAGTATATGTAAGTGAAGAAGACAGGAAGTATATCCACGAAAATTATTGTCATAATCCAGCTTGGGATTTCAGGGTAGGCGAAGGTATAAGTGCCCGTTTATCTGAGTTGATGGGAAGAGATGTAAGTAAAATTGGTCTTGCTTATTCGATAATGTTAACCTTGCTGGGAACACCAGTTGTTTATTATGGTGATGAGTTTGGTAAGTTGAATGATAAAGCATATTACAACGAACAAATCAAACTTACCGGAAAAGATGATACACGTTTTTATGTACGTGGCAGAATCGATTGGGAGAAGCTGAATGAAAACCTGAAGAATGAGGATGATTTTCATTTCAAAGTGTATCAACTAATTAGTGGTATGTTAAATACCAGAAAAGACCATCAGGCATTTGGTCGTGGTGATCTGAAGTTTATTGATGTTCGTGACATTTCAGGAGAGCCTAAAAATCAACTATTATCATACTTAAGGACTTATAATGATGAAAAGATTATGGTAATTAACAACCTAAGTTCTGAGAAAGTAGTTGTTAAGAATCCACTCGAAAATGAAAATATGGCAATGTTGACCATGAATGGTTTTTCCATGGAAAATGACAATATGGTATTGCAGCCAAATGGTTTTGCCTGGTTTTTAGTTATCTGAGATTATAATAGATCATCACGAAGTGGATAGAAAACATCTGTGATTGTAACATCAGAATGAGCAAAGCCGGAGTGTTCCGTATTCCCTGGAATTAGCACTATATTATTTGTTTTCAGTGATTGGGTTTTTCCATCCACCGTAAGGTCAAATTTACCAGAAGTAAGTTGAGTCAGTTGTTCATTGTGGTGTGAGTGAGTTGGTAACTCGGTTCCTTTTTTAATCTCCCAGTAAATCACGGTCATATTATCCGAATGAACTACTCTGCCCACAATTCCGGCCATAAACTCCTTACGTTCAATGTTATCAATGTTAACTAGATTCATGTTTTGGTTTTATCAGATAAGTAGATAGTACAGATACCAGCAATGCAACGATGAAGGTTAATAAACGTGATGTTATTATTTTATCCATTCCGCTGCTTATCCAGATTATTGTGAAGATCAAACCTGAAATAATAGTTAGTAACGCTGCAATTCCATGATATCGTTTCCAGAAAAGAGTTAGTAGTATTACCACTGAAAATGTTGATCCTATTCCTGCCCATACATACCCTACAATTGTGTAGATCATTTCACCTGAAGAGAAGTACGCCAGAACTAGTGCAATTAAGGAAAGTAGTCCTGTAACTATACGTGAATACAATAGAGATGAACCAGTATTTGAATTTTCTCCTTTTAAAAATATGGGCTTTATTATATTTTCACTGAGTTCTGTAGATGAAAGAATCAATAATGAGTTCGCTGTTGAAATTATGGCAGCAAGAATCCCGGTAATTAATACTCCGGCTATTACCGGATGAAATATGGTTGTGAGTACTTCGGGCATAACAGTTTCCTGATCTGCCAATCCAGTAGGTCCGAAAAGAGCAATTCCGATCCAGCCAATAAACAATGCTCCAACATATGCAATGAGTGTCCATGCAATACCTATATTCCGTGCTTTTTTAGCTTCCTTGGCATTAGTGATCGCCATAAATCGCATGCTTAACTGTGGCTGACCGCCCAGATATCCAAAGAACCAGGAAAATGCTCCGGCAATAATGACGCCTGTTCCAAGTCCGCTTACAACATTACTCATGTTTGGGAACATGTTATTCAATGAGTTGCTTAACGCAGATCCTTCCTGAAGAACAGCACCACCTGTTAATGTTGAATATGAATCTCCTGATTTTGAGAGGGCATCACCAACTGTTGAAGCAAATGCAACACCTTCAGGTAAGTTTGATAAATATATTAAACCGGCTATTGGTGCAGCAATCAAAGTAACAATCATTATGATTGCCTGAACAGCATCTGTATAAGTCACACTACGAAAGCCACCATAAATCGTGTAGGGAATTACCAGTCCGACAATAATTAGCATCCCCCAAATTTTATCAATACCAAACAGGTTTTCAAGAGTTTTGCCACCACCAATAAATTGTGCGCCAACGTAGAAGAAAAAGAAGAACACAATTGTTGAACTGCCAACTATTCTAATCCATTTTCCAACTTCTCCATGACTTTTGGCAATGTAATCTGTAAATGTGTCAACTTCATATTTCTCGGCTGCTTCCCGCAATCGCCATGACATAATAATCCAAGCGAATAATATCCCGGCAACACATCCTACAGCAGTCCATATTTCCAGAAGTCCTGTAGCATATGCAGCTCCTGGCAAACCAAGTAAAGCCCAGGAAGATTCTCCCGTTGCTCGTTCGGATAATGCCGCAATCCATCCCGGAAGCTTTCTTCCTGCAATTGCGAAATCTGAACCTGTTTTCACTTTTCTGCCCTGATAAAATCCCAGCAGAATTATAAAAACCATGTAAACAATCATTACAATTAACATTTGAACCTGATTATCCATATTTTCTATATTATTAGATTAAGGTTTTGAATATGCAAACAAAGCTATGAATATTTTTTGGTAAGGAAAGGGTCCGGGGTTATGTCGATACCAGTGATAACATACACAAACATGACCACTCACAAACTACTCCTTCCCCCTTCCGGAATTCCTTTTAACATATAAATGAGATAAATATCACATTGTTATCACATACAGAGATGCTTCAGTATACTTATATTTGCATATCAAATTACGATCATGAAAAAGGTTAATACAGAACTACTTTCCCATGATGAATGCTGGGGAATTCAAATAAACGGGATTTCACACTGCACAGCAATATCATGTAAATGGCAGGGACTAACTGCATGCGTTGGTGCAAATATTATTAAGACCGGCTACAATTCAAAAGGTTATAAAGTTGGTAGGCATGGAATTGAAGAAAAATTAGCCGTTGGTTAATCCATTATTTTCCGAAAGAATAAATCACTATTTTTAAAAAATGAAACCGGTTGGTGCTTGTTTTTTCAAGTTGCTGACTATCAATAATATTAGCTGGTTTATTATATTATGGAACGAACAACTTTGTTTGCCGATGTGCTATTACCTCTGCCAATTGAAGGCACTTTTACGTACAGGGTTCCATATGATTTAAATGAGTTTATCAAGGTAGGACAAAGAGTAAGTGTTCAGTTTGGCAGGAAAAAAATCTATGCCGGACTGGTGAAAAATCTTCATGAAAATGTTCCTCAGGATCACATTCCTAAATATATAATTACACTTCTGGATGAAGACCCCATAGTGGTTGATGTTCAGTTCAGATTATGGGAATGGATGGCTTCTTATTATATGAGTACTGAGGGCGAGGTTATGAATGCTGCTTTACCAACTGCTTTTAAGCTTGCCAGTGAATCAAAGATATTGTTATCGCCGGTATTTACGCCCGATGCAGTAGTGCTGAACCAATTTGAATTTCAAATAACAGAAGCTCTTCTTGAGAAAAAGAAACTTACTGTTGATGAAATTTCAAAACTTGTAGGCTACAAGAAAGTGTTGCCAATTCTCAAAACTATGATCGACAATAAGATCATTGTTATGGAAGAAGAGTTGAAAGAAATATACAAACCGAAAACTGAACAATATATTTTCCTTTCAGAAAATTATTTTATTGAGGAAGAGTTGCATAAGTTGATGGATGAGCTTGGTCGCAGAGCTCATAAGCAACTTGAGATGTTAATGACCTTTATTACCCTGTCAGGTGCACCTTTGAATAAAGAAAGTAATGTTAAAAAATCTCTGTTACAGGAAAAAGCCGGAGGAAGCATCTCGGCTTTAAAGTCACTAATTGATAAGGGTATTTTTGTTTCTGTCTCAAAATCTGTAAGCAGATTAGTTGATGGAGCCAATGAAGATCAGAACCAAATGCCAGTGCTGAGTGGTCATCAGAATGAAGCATATATAAGTATTAAAAAATCTTTTGAAAATCAAAATGTAGTATTGCTTCATGGTGTAACTTCCGGCGGTAAGACCGAAGTTTATATAAACCTGATTTCTGAAACAATAAAATCTGGTAAACAGGTATTGTATTTATTACCTGAAATTGCATTAACTACTCAGATAATCAACAGATTAAAAAAGTTTTTTGGTGGCAGGGTAGGAGTATATCATTCGAGATACAGTCAGAATGAAAGAGTAGAAATATGGAATAACGTAGCAGGCTGCAATGATAATACCCATTCAAAATTCGATATTATTCTTGGTCCACGATCATCTTTGTTTTTGCCATTTGAAAATCTGGGATTAATAATTGTGGATGAAGAACATGATAGCTCATACAAGCAGTACGATCCTGGACCACGTTACAATGCCCGTGATACAGCAATTTTTCTAGCTACTTTGCATAATGCGAAAGTGCTTTTGGGTTCGGCAACACCTTCTATTGAAAGTTACTACAATGCCGAAACAGGAAAGTACGGACTGGCAAGTATAACGGATCGATACAGTGGTGTAAGTTTGCCTAAAATTGAGGTAGTAAACCTTAAAGAAGAGCACAAACGCCGAATGATGAAGTCGCACTTTTCATCTGTGTTGATGAATAAGATGAATGACGCACTTAACAATGATCATCAGGCAATTTTATTTCAGAATCGAAGAGGGTTTTCTCTACGCATTGAATGTGATGTATGCCATTGGGTTCCCGAATGTAAAAACTGTGATGTAACCCTTACTTACCATAAATACAGCGAGTTGATAAAATGTCACTACTGTGGATATTCGACAACTATTCCTGCGGTTTGCCCTGATTGTGGTAACACAGGTTTGAAAATGCAAGGGTTTGGTACTGAGAAAGTTTCTGAGGAATTGAGTTTGTTGCTTCCGGAGGCAAAGATCGATAGGATGGATTTGGATACCACAAGAGCAAAGAATTCATTCAACCGAATAATCACTGACTTTGAAACTAAGAAAACCGATATTCTTGTGGGAACACAAATGGTTACCAAGGGTCTTGATTTTGACAATGTTCAGGTTGTGGGAATTTTAAGTGCTGACTCATTGCTGAGTTTTCCTGATTTCCGTGCTCATGAACGGAGCTTTCAACTGATGCTACAGGTAAGTGGCCGATCAGGGAGAAAAGATAAGCAGGGAACGGTAGTTATCCAGGCATGGAAACCTGATAATCCTATTCTTAAGGATGTGGTTAATCATGATTATAATAATATGTATGCACGATTGCTTATTGAACGACAAAAATTTAGCTATCCTCCATTTTTCAGAATAATTATTATCAGGATGAAACACAAAAAACCTGATGTTCTTAATCAGGCTGCGGCATCATTCTCAAAGGAATTAAGAGCAGTGTACGGAAAGCTGGTTTATGGTCCTGAATATCCCTTGGTGGGAAGAGTTCGGAATTTCTATATAAAGCAAACAATGATAAAAATTCCAAAAGGTGTAAGTCTGAAGGAAGTAAAGAAGAATATCTATAAGGCAATGATCACCACAAAGAAAGCATCTTCTTTTAAATCAGTTATTTTTCAATTTGATGTTGATCCGCAGTAATGCAACAATTTTGGAAAAGTTCAAAACTTTTCCAAAGTTTGCAAACAAAAAAGAGGCCGTCCAAAAAATTATTGGACGACCTCTTTTTATTTATTTCTATAAGATTAGTTTGAAATAAGAATTTTCTTAGTTACAATTTGATTATTCATTTGTAATCTCACGAAGTAGATACCTTGTTGCATATACTCTGAATTTAGCTTTATGTTGTGAGCACCACCTGAAAGTTCTCCATTATGGATATCCATAACTTTCTTTCCAAGTACATCAAATATTGTGATGTTTACATTGCTGTTGTTGTTTAAGTTAAATTCAATATTAGCCAGATTGGTTACTGGATTTGGATGAATAGAAATATCATCAGCTGATATAGTTTCTTCAACTTCAACTATCATTCCATAAGCAAGTTCGGCTTTTGTTGAATATGTGAAAGCACCGCCTGTCCATAGCAATTCATAATCTTCATCACCCATTGCATATAGGCCGCCACCTAATCCTTCACCGGTAGCATCATTTACGATTAACTCATAGCAACCTGTTTCAGGGAATGTAAAATCCTGGTAGAAGAATCCATTGTTAGTATAAGGACCACCTTCTGCAATAGCAGTACCATTACCATCAACAATGCTCCAAGTTACACTTTCAGGATTTTGTGAAACAAGAATCAAGAAGCTGGCATTTTCAGGATATGTTATTGATCCCATATAATCTTGAGAATAAGTATCATTCTGTGGTAATTCATCCTGAACACCATTAGGCAGATCACAATGCAAATTGAAACTGTTATTATCTGTAGGTATATATGCAAGTAAAGGTAATGTGATTACTTCTGTTCCGAATTGAGGTAAATTACCTGTCCATGAATAGGTTTGCTCATCCTCACCATTTACTGAATATGCAAATTCTAGACTTGTTAATTCAACAACTCCATAGTTTTTAATGGTAACTTCCGGAATTAAATTATCATTACATCCAGTTTGAGGTATATTTACTGAAGTAACAGCAGCATCATAATCATTAGATTCGATAAAGATAATATCACCAGCTGAATTTCCACTTACAACTTCCTGATTAGTTTCGGTTACATAAGCAACAATATCAATATCCTCAAGTACAACATCCACACCAACATAATCCATAGGTAGTTCGTATGCAAAAGTTTGTGAATATAAGGTGCCTTCTGTGGTTTGTGTAATATCAACACCCCATTGTCCGGTTAGTAAATGACGTAACATATGCATATGTTTGTAGTTATTCCCGGCACCACCACCAGTTTGAGGACCATAAATATTATCCTGTAGAATTGCAACATTTAATTGGTTTGTTGATTCAGGGCTATCACCTGTATAATAAACTTCAACTTCAACAATAAGCTGACGTGTTGAGGTAACAATAGTTGCTTCTAAACCAACATTTAGATAGCTGGCCTCACCCATAACCAAATTAGATGCGGCAGCCCAACGGCTTCTACTCATTGCAGTTCCTGAGGCTTGCGACCAGCCTGGGAATAAATGGCGATTAACTGTGCCTGCAGGATATCCGGCTAAACCAGACTGACCTGCTATTGCAGATCCCCATTCGGTTCTGAAATCAGGTTCGCTTCCTGATGGTACAGCATAAGATCCTGTATGGATATTGATTAAAAAGACATCATCCGGATTAGCATCCTGAATGGATTGTGCTATTGCATGTCCATCAGGACAGAATACACAGTGAATTCCAGTGAATTCTTCAAGTACAACGTTTTTATTCTCAGGGTCTGTAGAAACAATATTCTGAGCAAAAACCGCAGTTCCAATGATGAACAAAGCAAATGATAAAGTAAGTAGTTTTTTCATGATTATTCTATTAAATTAAGTTCTAGTTTAACGTAAGCAAATGTAATATTAATTATTAAAAATATGCCTATGGCAGGTTTTAGGAAATATATCAAATCATTACAACCTGACACCATTAATGGCTTTCAAGTTGTTTCGTTAACTAATATTTAACATTTTTTATGTAATCGACTGGATAACAACCACTGAGGTGGTAAATGATATGGTATTCCTATAATGAATTAATAATCAGGCATATAAGGTATTTGTTTTTTTCTGCCCAAGCAGGCAACCAATTTTTAGTAAGCCTTGTCATATAGACATTGATTATAAATACAGGTTTTTGTATTTCAATAATGAGTATTTTTGCAAACAAATTTTGGTATAATAATTGTAATAAATGATTGTAAACAAAAGTATAACTATGAAAAAAATAATACTTTCACTTGCGGTAATTTTGGTTACCGTTTTTCACACAAACGCCCAGTCGTTTACACTATCATGGAACGGTGTTACTCTTAGCGATACCGTAACACTTGGTCCTGAAACTGCTGGTGGCGAAGAGATAATGCTTGAAGTTATCCTAACTAATAACACAGGTTCTGATGCAGGTATTAAAGTTGCGAGGAATGAAGTTCAAATTGAACCTGGATCAGAAAATTATTTCTGCTGGGGTGCTTGTTATCCTCCATTTATTGATACATCCGGAATGACAATGACAATTCCTGCTGGAGGTAGTAGCCTTGAGGGTGATTTTTCAGGTCACTATGTTCCAAATGGAACTACTGGTCTTTCTACTATTAGCTATTCATTTTATGATAATGATTCTGGTTTAGAAGTTGCGAAAATCGTTTTTATTGCAGATCCTAATGTAGTAGCAATTGATGAAAATTCACTAAGCAGTATTCAGGTTTCGGATATTTATCCAAACCCTGCTACTAATTACATAAATCTTGATTATTCATTGCCAAAAGAAATAGAATCAGCAAATATTGCAATCTATAATGTACTGGGTTCAGTTGTGATGAAACAGCAAGTAGAACTAATGAATAATAAGTTTAGAATGGATATTTCCGAATTGGATGGAGGAGTTTACTTCTATTCATTATTACTTAACGGCGAAAGTTATATCACTAAGAAACTTGTTATAAGATAGTAACAAATTGATTATCTTATTTTGATTATTAATAATAGTTAAAATATAAGGTTTTATAGCCCGCTATTAGTTTAGCGGGTTTTTTTGTGACCTTTTCTACTTACTTTTGAAAAAAAATAACCAAATTATTACCTATGAAAAAAATTACCATTTCGACATTGTTTCTATTAATTGCATTTGTTTCGTTAAATGCTCAGTCATATGATATTATATTCAATGATTCTAATGTTACCAATGATACCGTTTGGGTATACGAATACCCTAACCAACCGGAGGTAGTTGTTGATTTAATCTTTAAGAATAATACAAGCAACGGCGCCAATATAAAGGTTATACGAGAAGAATTGCTGATGCTGGATGGGACCTCCAGCTATTTCCATTGGGCTCAAACGTATGATGATACTGTTAATTTGTCCACAGAGTTTATTTATATTCCTGCAGGTGGTTACAGTCAGTTAGGAGCATTCGTTGGTTACTATAGGATTGCTGATCAAGTAGGTATGTCATATGTAAAGTATACATTTTTTAATATTGATAACGAGAGTGAAGAGGCTAGCGTTATTGTTGAGTTTAATACGATATCTGCCGATATAGATGAATACAGATATACTGTAGAATCAAATATCTACCCAAATCCGGCTAACAGTAGTGTATCTGTTGATTATCAATTACAAAAGGAAATTGATAATGCAAGCATCTGTATAATAAATATGTATGGTTCTGTTGTGAAGAATCAAGAAATTGATTCTGGAATTGGTAAGCTTCAGATTGATATTTCAGACATAAAAAGTGGGATTTATTTTGTTTCGATTTGTATTAATAAGGAAGCTTACCTTACAAAGAAGCTTATTGTTAAATAAGATCTAGTATCAAGATATTCGATAATAATTCTTAAAAAAAGATCAGCTATTCGATTAATGACTGTATATGAATATTACAAATTATGATTAAGTTTGCATAACAACTAATTCAATTAAAATAATTAACTATGAAAAAAATATTACTTTCTTTAATTGTACTAATCGTGACCGGAGGTTTTACCTTTGCTCAGGTTTTTACCTTAACAAATAATGAAGGAGAACCACTTGGTGACACGGTAACTGTATATGGTGATCCTGAAGTGTCAGGAATAGATTTTGGAGCTATATTTACAAATAATAAAGATGAAAATGTAAATATTAGTGTCAGAAGAGATACAATTCATATGCTTGTAGGAACTTCAAGCTATTTTAAATGGAATCAAACCCTTGCTCCATCTGTTGACCTATCGGAAGCATATATTGTTAATGCAGGTGAGTCAACTCCAGTGGATTATTTTAAAGTATATTATCAGCCTTACGGGCAGATTGGAATTTCTATTATTCAATTTAGGTTTCAGAATATTAATAGCGAGAATGAGTTTGTTAAACTGATTATTAAATTCAATACAACTTCTGATGATATTGATGAGAATATAATCAGGAATATGACAATTTCTGATTTATATCCAAATCCTGCTCAGGATATGATTTCCATTGAATATGATATGCCACGTGAAGTGGAATCAGCAAATGTTAGAATTGTTAATGTACTTGGTTCTGTTGTAAAAGAGGTTCCTTTGGATACCAGAGATAATAAACTTAGTATTGATGTAAGTAACTTGAATGATGGTATTTATTTTTATTCAATTTTTATCAATGATGAGTTATATAACACTGAAAAACTTATTGTTAAATAGTAGATTTAACCATAATTAAACGCATAAAAAAACCCGTTCCGATTTTCGGAACGGGTTTTTTTATGGTTAATAATTTCTACAAGCCAAATGCTTTTTTCACTTCATCAACATAGTCAAGTGATTCCCATTTGAAGAAATCAACTTTCTTGGTGTAAACATCAACACCATTGCGATTTTCTTTAAATGTTGTGTCATCTGAATTATAGAAAACTTCAATTTCTTCGGTAAAGGGCTCTCTTCCAAAGTGTCCGTAAGAGGCAGTTTTTTCAAAGATAGGATTTTTCAGTCCAAATCTTGAAACAATAGCATAGGGACGCATATCGAAGATGTCTTCTAATTTTCTGGCAATTTCGCCATCTTTAAGATCTACATTTGCTGATCCATAAGTGTCAACAAAGAATCCAACAGGCTCAGCAACACCAATTGCATAAGCAACTTGAACGAGAACTTTGTCAGCAACACCAGCAGCTACAATGTTTTTAGCAATATGCCGAGTAGCATATGCTGCAGAACGGTCAACTTTTGATGAGTCTTTTCCTGAGAAAGCACCACCACCATGAGCGCCGTGTCCGCCGTATGTGTCAACGATAATTTTTCTTCCAGTAAGACCAGTGTCACCATGAGGTCCGCCAATTACGAACTTACCGGTTGGGTTAACCAGAATTCTCATATCATCACCAAATAGAGCCTTAACTTTACTAGAGTATTGTTTTTTAACTCTTGGAATAAGAATATTCTCAACATCACTTTTAATTGTCTTTTGCATATCTTCTTCAGTTGCAAAATCATCGTGCTGTGTTGAAATTACGATTGTGTCAATTCTCAATGCATTTCCTTCGTCATCATATTCCAAAGTAACCTGTGACTTTGAATCCGGACGTAAGTAAGTCATTTCTTTGCCTTCACGTCGGATCTTTGCCATCTCAAAAAGCAGATCATGAGAGATCTCAGTTGTGTAAGGCATATAATTGTCCATTTCTTTGTTGGCAAAACCAAACATCATTCCCTGGTCACCTGCACCTTGCTCTTCTGCAGTTTGACGTACAACACCCTGATTAATATCGGAGCTTTGCTCATGCAGTGCACTAAGTACCGAACATGAATCAGCATCAAACTGATATTCAGCTTTCGTATAACCAATTCTTCTTATTACTTCTCTGGCAGTTTTCTGTAAATCAACATAGGCTGTTGTTTTCACTTCGCCTGCAATCATTGCTAAACCTGTAGTTACTAATGTTTCACATGCAACTTTTGAATTAGGGTCCTTGCGTAGCATTTCGTCAAGAACTCCATCTGAAATTTGATCAGATACTTTATCAGGATGTCCTTCTGATACAGATTCTGACGTGAAAAAATATGACATATTTCAAGTGTTTTAAAATTACTGTTCGAATTGTGAAGATTAAGATTGCGGCGGGTAGTTGCTTTAGCATTTTTTTCCGTGGTTGCAATCAATCAAATCTGTCCACATTATTTTTGAAAGTGCAAATGTAAAAAAGTTTTTGGATTTGGATTAAATCAAATTAGAAGATTTGAAAATGGGATAACTCCAAAATAATGGCTCACTCATCCATTTCATCAATTCATCATTGTTACATAGCTATCGGGTCAACCGCTGGAAAACATCCTCCATTTTCTGATCTTCCATTGATAGTGACAATACGTTTAGCTTGTTTTTTACTGCAAACTTGAAAATAGTTTCACGTAAGTCCTTTTCAGATGAGGATGAGAGAATCCATTGATTTTCAGTAATATTATTTGCTTTATTGATACCCTGTATGTTCTCAAGTAATTGTTTGTTAACAGCTTCTTTAAACTCTACCTTATAAGAGGAACTGCGTACAGTCTGTTTCCCAAGATTTTCAGGTGTGTCATCTGCAACTATACTACCATGATCAATAATCACAACACGGTTACAAAGAGCTTCCACTTCTTGCATTATGTGTGTAGAAAGGATAATGGTTTTTTCCTTACCGAGATCGGTAATAATCTTTCTGATTTCAACAAGTTGGTTTGGATCAAGTCCGGAAGTTGGCTCATCAAGAATCAGGATTTCAGGATTATGAATTAATGCTTGTGCCAATCCAACTCTTTGGCGGTAACCTTTTGATAGAGCACCAATTTTTTTCTTTTGCTCAATACCAAGTCCGGTAAGTTCAATAATATCTTCTACCTTTTTGCTAACTTTTGAATGTCCGGGATATGTTTTCAGGACAAACCCAAGATATTCTTTAATGTACATATCGTGGTAAAGCGGATTGTGTTCAGGAAGATAACCAATAATCTTTCTGATTTCCATGGGATCATTCTGTATGTCGAAACCATTTATATTGGCTGTTCCGGATGAAGGAGGCACAAATGTGGTGATTATTTTCATAAGTGTAGACTTACCAGCACCGTTGGGGCCGAGTAAACCAATAACTTCACCTTTTTTAATAGATAAATTTACATTATCCAACGCCTTCTGCTCACCATATAATTTGGTGATTCCGTTTATGTCAACAGTTACCATCCTGATTAGTTTTTTGCAAAAATAGCAATTACCTTATTGAGGTTTCAATTTTAAGGAGATTTAACAAGGAAATACAATTCGTGGCAATTCACCTACAATATTTTAAGCTTGGCAAAACGTAATAAGAGATTTTTGTTTCCAACACTTGCAAAATAAACAGTAGCCTTTTTATTGGGGCCGTTTCCTTCGACAGCCACGACTTTGCCGGTGCCGAATTTTGCATGCTCAACATCCATTCCTTCCTGCAAATCAGATGTGTCGGATGATTCAACCGTTGATCCTGTATTTTCATTCATCTTCACAAGATTTCGTTTTGGAATTACAGTTCTGCCAGGTTGTTTGCTTTTAGTTTCAAAGCTGTCCTGCCCGGTAAATAATTGAGATTGTTTTGGCTTATCAATTAATGAATCGTCAATCTCATCCAAGAATCGACTTGGTTCGGTAATAGTGAAATTCCCCCAGCGATAACGCGTTTCAGCATGTGAGAGGGTTACAGTTTCCATTGCTCTGGTGATGGCGACATAAAAGAGCCTTCTTTCTTCCTCCAGTTCTGTGCGTGTTGTAATCGATTGTATTGAAGGAAATAAATTCTCTTCCATCCCAACTACAAAAACATGTGGAAATTCCAATCCTTTTGAAGCATGAATTGTCATTAATGTGACTTTGTCCCTGTCTTCCTCATCATCATTATCAGCATCTGTTAGTAAAGCAACATCTGCCATAAATTCATCAAGAGTTTTTTGAATCGACATATCGCCTTCGCTTTTCTCGATGGCTTTTTCGGTAAATTCCTTTATTCCATTAAGTAACTCTTCAATATTCTCAACTCTGCTTATTGCCTCGGGAGTATCCTCATCCCTGAATAATTTCAGTAACCCGGTTGAGTTGGCAATGTGATTTGCAACCTCGTAGGCATCTTTACTTTTGTTAAGAACCACAAAGCTATTTATCATTGTGCTAAAATTCTTTAACTTGGTAAGAATTCCTGAATTTACCGCAAGGTTGTATTTTCTTGGCTCGGAAATAACCTGCCAGATATTTGTATCCTGATCATCTGCAGTTACAATAATTCTTTCCATTGTGGTTTTTCCAATTCCCCTTGCAGGAACATTAATTATCCGCTGAAGCGCATCTTCATCATTTTGATTTATAACAAGACGAAAATATGCTAGCAAATCCTTTATTTCCTTTCTGGCATAAAATGATAATCCACCATATATTCGATAGGGAATATTTTTCTGTCTCAGGGCTTCTTCAATTGAACGTGATTGGGCATTAGTGCGATACAGAATGGTGAACTTATCGTTGGTAAGTTGCTCATTCATCTTTCTTTCAAAGATTTTATCAGCTATAATCTGGCCTTCTTCATTATCACTTGATGCTTTAAAATAACCAAGCTTGTCTCCATCTGTATTATCAGTCCAGACAGTTTTTTTAATCTGATCCTTATTGTATTTAATTATCTGATTGGCAGCATTAACAATCGTTTTTGTTGAGCGATAATTCTGCTCAAGTTTAAATAGCCTGAAATCAGGATAATCACTTTTAAAGTTTAGAATATTACTAATATTGGCACCACGAAATCCGTAAATACTTTGAGCATCGTCACCAACAACGCAAATTTGTTCAGTGTTTGCAGCAAGTTTCTTGATAATTAAATACTGAGCATGGTTTGTATCCTGATACTCATCGACAAGGATATACCTGAATTTTTGCTGGTATTTATATAACACCTTTGGGAATCCTGTGAATAGAAGATACGTATTGAAAAGCAGATCATCAAAATCCATTGCATCAGCACGTTTCAATCGAGCCTGATATCGTGAATATATTTCTTTTATATATGGTTTTCTTGAACTGTCATCAGCAGCCTGAATATCAGGATCATTTGCATAGTCCTCAGCACTTACCAACGATGATTTAGCCATGGAAATTCTTCCTGCCACATAGTTTGGTGTATATTGCTTTGGATCAAGTTTCATATCAGTTATTGTAGTCTTGATTAGTCGTTTGCTGTCGGCGCTATCGTAAATTGTATAATTTGAAGGATAGCCAAGATGTTGGCCTTCAATTCTTAGAATTTTTGCAAAAACTGAGTGAAAAGTTCCCATCCAAACATTGCGTGCATCACCATCTCCGATAAGGTTAATTACTCTTTCCTTCATTTCTTTGGCAGCCTTATTTGTAAAAGTAAGAGCCAGAATATTAAAAGGATCAACACCTTTCGAAAGTAAATATGCTATTCTATATGTTAGTACTCGTGTTTTCCCCGAACCGGCACCAGCAATTACCATAACTGCTCCCTGAGTTTGTACAACAGCCTCGAGTTGTTCCTTGTTTAGTTTCTTTAAAAAATCGTTCACTTGTAAATATATTAAGTGTGCAAAATTAATTTATTAGGTAAAGAATTGTTTAAGAAATCTGATGTGTTTTCAACAAATGGGTATTTTTGACATTGTTATATGAAGAATCAAATAATATCTGCTATAGGTTCAGAGAAAACCGAAAAACTATTACTGTTTCTTATAATTCTTACCGGAACTGTTCTCCGCTTCTGGAATTATACCAACATGCCATTCATGCATGATGAACTAAGTGCGTTAAGCAGATTGGAATTTGATAGTTTACGAGATGTTATTAAGTACGGAGTAATGCTCGGAGATACACATCCTGCAGGAGTTCAGGTGTTTTTGTACTTATGGACAGCCATTGGTGGAACCGGGGAGATGTGGGTAAAGCTTCCATTTATTATCAGCGGAATAGTATCAATATGGTTAAGTTATAAAATAGGTAAACTATGGTTTGATGGAACTACCGGATTGTTAACTGCAACAATGCTTGCCACAACACAATTCTTTGTTATGTATAGCCAGATTGCTCGTCCATATGCAAGTGGACTGCTAATTACACTGGCAATGGTATATATGTTGAGCCTGTATTTCTTTAAGGAAAAGAAAAGAAAATACCTTATACTATATGTGGCGTTCTCAGCACTGGCCGCATACAACCATTATTTCAGCTTGCTCTTTGCAGCAATTGTTGGGTTATCAGGGCTTTTCTTTTTGAAGAATAGGAAGGATATAATCACTTTATTTATTGCAGGTATTTCTATTTTTTTACTTTATCTGCCCCATCTTGATATTTTCTTTTCTCAATTTGCGAAAGGAAATACTGAAGGTGTTGGTGGTTGGCTTGATAAACCTGAGCCGATTTTTATCCGGGATTTCATTAGTTATTTAATGCAGTTTTCTGGTTGGACATGGTTGGCTCTGGGATTGGTAATAGTATTAATGATATCCATAAATGGGAAAACAATAAAATTTGATAGTTCGATAAAAAAGAGATTGATATTAATATTTTGGTTTTTATTGCCGATAATCATAGGGTATGGATATTCGGTAATCAAAACTCCGATTATTCAATATTCAATGTTGATTTTTTCGACACCTTATATATTTATGGTAATGTTTTCTTTTAGTGGAAAAATAAAACCAATGACTATAAGTATCGCTGTTTTGTTGTTATTAATCGTAAACAGTCTGGTTTTGATAGTTGAACGAGAGCATTATGAAATATTTTATCATCAACCATATCAGGAATTGTATTCAACAGCTATAATTGATAATTCCCATAAAGAGGTTTTTGTAATTGATGATTGTGTACCTTACTATAATGAGTATTATATGTTGAAGTATAATAGGGAGGTATCTTATCTTACAAAGAGAAACTCAGGGATTACTAACGCTGAGTTTATTGATGTTGTAAAGAATATTAAAGAAGAAACTGTTGTTACTCAGGGACTGACGGGGGAGGAACTATTGATAATACAAAATGAGTTCCCTTATATAACAGGACATAAGCAAGGATTTACCTATGATGTTTTTACTTTTTCAAAATCATCTAATAATGAAGATCAGACTTATGAATGGAACGATGTTTCCAGCATTAATTTTGAGACTGCTAGCAGTAATTGGAAATATTCACCAAATCTAGTAAAACAAGATGCCGATTCAGTTTACTTCTACCAAATGCATGATGGGAGTGAATGGGGGCCATCAATAGTTTTTGAAATAGACGAAATCCCTGGAGAGGGAATAATTGATATAGAGGCAGTACTCATGATGCCTGATTCAGTATCGAAAGTATTGTTGGTAGGAAGTCTGGATAATGATTTTGGTAATATCTTCTGGCGATCAGCAAACCTTGAAGAATATAACCCGCAACCAGGAAAGTATTCAAAGATCTTTTTGAGTATTGATCTTCAGGAGGCATTAAAAAAACATCAAGAGGATAATTCTGTCAGATTGCAAATTAATATTTGGAATATAAATAAAAGGAAACTTGATATAAGATCGATCAAAATTTGGAGCAGGTCCGGTAATCCTATTAAGTACAGGCTCTATACAGAATTCTGATTTCCTGATTTTACCTTGAATCGACCAAAAACAGTCTTTTATCAAAAAAAATAGTAAATTTTTATCCCCAAAGGCTTGTTAATAAAAAATATATTTTTACCTTTGCACCCCGTTTTAAGCGAGTAATAAGCTAAACTTGCTGAAACACTAATAGTTAAAGGGACCTGATAAGGTAAAACGATATAGGTTTCCGGCACAGCATAAAAACAGTTTTTTGCAGTGTGGTTTTTAAAAACCCTCCGGTATACCACCTTATTAAGATTCCAGAAATTATTAAAGCAAAATATGAGTTTGTATGAAAGTTTTTATACTTTTGCGCGCTCAAAAAATTTGGATTAAAAATTAGTATTTAATATGCCTACAATACAACAATTAGTAAGAAAAGGACGGAAAAAACTCATTGATAAGAGTAAATCTCCTGCTCTTGATGCATGTCCACAACGTCGTGGTGTTTGTGTAAGGGTTTATACAACCACACCTAAGAAGCCTAACTCAGCTATGAGAAAAGTAGCAAGGGTAAGACTTACAAATGGTAAAGAGGTTAATGCGTATATTCCTGGTGAAGGTCACAACCTTCAGGAACACTCTATTGTAATGATCAGAGGTGGTCGTGTTAAAGACCTTCCTGGTGTTAGATATCACATCATTCGTGGTGCTCTTGATACTTCAGGTGTTGAGGGTCGTACGCAGCGAAGATCAAAGTATGGTACAAAACGTCCTAAAAAATAATTAATAGCATAAGCTTTATATCATGAGAAAAGCGAAACCAAAAATACGTATTATCCTTCCGGATCCTAAGTACAATGATGTACTGGTTACACAGTTTGTGAACAACATGATGTTGGGAGGTAAAAAAAGTACTGCATACAGATTATTCTACGAAGCTATGGATATTGTGGCTGAGAAAACAAGTGAAGATCCTGTTGAAGTATGGAAAAAAGCTTTGGCTAATGTTACTCCTGCTGTTGAGGTAAGAAGTAGAAGAATTGGTGGTGCTACTTTCCAAATTCCTTCAGAGATTCGCGCAAGTAGAAAAATGTCGATTGGTATGAAAAATATGATCGGTTTTTCACGTAAGCGTCATGAAAAGAGTATGGGTAAGAAATTAGCTGGTGAAATTTTAGCTGCTTATAAAGAAGAAGGTGCTGCTTTCAAAAAGAAAGAAGATACTCACCGTATGGCAGAAGCTAATAAAGCATTCTCACATTTCAGATTCTAATACAACTATTGTAATTAACTAATGGCAGCTCGCGAAAAACATATCAGCAACCTTAATCTTAACCGTAATATTGGTATTATGGCGCATATCGACGCCGGTAAAACCACTACTACGGAGCGAATCCTTTATTATACAGGTCGCAATTATAAGATGGGTGAAGTACATGAAGGCGGCGCTACCATGGACTGGATGGTTCAGGAGCAGGAAAGAGGAATTACAATTACTTCCGCTGCAACTACTGTATATTGGGAACTATTCAATAAAAAATATAAAATCAATATCATTGATACACCGGGACACGTTGACTTCACAGTTGAAGTTGAACGTTCATTACGTGTATTGGATGGTGCTGTTGCACTATTTTGTGCAGTTGGTGGTGTGGAACCACAATCAGAAACCGTTTGGAGACAAGCCGATAAATATAAAGTACCAAGGATTAGTTTCGTTAATAAAATGGACAGGTCAGGTGCTGATTTCTTTGGCGTTGTTGAACAAATGGCCGACAGGTTAGGAGCTAATCCTGTACCTATTCAAATACCAATTGGAGCCGAAGAAGACTTCCGTGGTGTTGTTGACCTTGTAAAGGATAAAGCTTTTATCTGGGAAGAAGGTACTGATGGTACAAAAATAGTTGAGATTCCAATTCCTGAAGATCTTGAACAAATTTCTCAGGATTACAGAATGAAACTTATTGAAGGTGTTGCTGAAGAAAGTGATGAACTTCTCGAAAAGTTTATGGATGACCCTCATTCTATTACTGAAGAGGAAATGATTAACGTAATACGTAAAGCCACTCTTAACATGAGTATCACGCCAGTAATGTGTGGTTCTGCTTTTAAGAATAAAGGTGTACAGATGTTACTAAATGCAATTATTGAGTTTTTACCAAGTCCGCTTGATGTTGACTCAGTTGTTGGAATTAATCCTAAAACCGAAAAAGAAGAAATCAGAAGTGCAGATCCAAATGACAATTTTAGTGCACTTGCATTTAAAATTGCCACCGATCCTTTCGTTGGTCGTATTTGTTTCTTCAGAGTTTATTCAGGAACATTGAAAGCCGGTTCATACATTTATAATGTAAACACAGGCAAAAAAGAGAGAATCAGTCGTATCATGCAAATGCATGCCAATAAACAGGAGCCTCTGGAGCAAATTGAAGCTGGTGATATTGGAGCAGGTGTTGGATTTAAGAAAATTCATACAGGTGATACATTAACTGATGAAAAGCATCCAATAATACTGGAAGCAATGAGTTTCCCTGATCCCGTAATCAGTATTGCTATTGAACCTAAAACTCAGAAAGATATTGATAAAATGTCGCTGGCATTAGGTAAATTAGCAGAAGAAGATCCTACTTTCAAAGTAGCCACAGATGTAGATTCCGGACAAACGATTATATCAGGAATGGGTGAATTACACCTTGATATTCTTGTTGATAGATTAAAAAGAGAATTTAATGTTGAATGTAATATTGGTCAACCTCAGGTAAATTACAAAGAGGCTATTACCAGTACTGTTGAGCATAAGGAAACATATAAAAAACAAACTGGTGGTAGAGGTAAATTCGCTCAAATTGAGTTTGAATTAGGACCTGTTGATGATGGAGTTGAAGGATTACAGTTTGTTGATGTAGTTAAAGGTGGAAATATTCCTAAAGAATTTATCCCATCTGTTAAAAAAGGATTTGAAACTGCAATGCAAAATGGTGTATTGGCTGGTTTCTCGGTTGACAATATGAAAGTAAAGTTAATCGATGGTTCTTTTCATGCTGTTGATTCCGATCAACTCGCCTTTGAAATGGTTGCGAAAGTCGGATTTAAAATTGCAGCACGTAAGGCAAAATCTGTATTATTAGAACCAATAATGAAAGTGGAAGTTGTTACTCCTGATGATTATCTCGGAGAAGTAACAGGTGATCTAAATAAAAGAAGAGCTATACTCGAAGATGTAACGGCAAAAGTAGGTTATCAGGTTGTAAAAGCCAGAGTGCCATTGTCAGAAATGTTTGGATATGTAACTTCTTTACGTTCATTAACCTCAGGTAGAGCTACTTCGAGTATGGAATTCGATTCGTACCATGAAGCACCAAGCTTTATCTCGGAGGAAGTTATTAAGAAAATTAAAGGAAATTTTTAGATAAAATTTACTAACGTGAGTCAAAGAATTAGAATAAAGCTTAAATCGTACGATCATAATCTGGTTGATAAATCAGCAGAAAAGATTGCAAAGGCGGTAAAATCTACAGGAGCTGTAATTAATGGCCCTATACCATTACCAACTCATAAAAAAGTATTTACTGTTAACCGTTCAACTTTTGTTAATAAAAAGTCACGTGAACAGTTTGAGTTAAGCACTTATAAAAGATTAATGGATGTATTTAACTCCTCTTCAAAAACCATCGACTCATTAATGAAGCTTGAGCTTCCAAGTGGTGTTGAAGTAGAGATTAAAGTATAACTATAAACGGTTTAAAGATAAGTAACGATGTCAGGATTATTAGGTAAGAAAATCGGTATGACCTCAATATACGACGAGAATGGGAAAAATATCCCATGTACCGTTATTGAAGCCGGCCCTTGTGTTGTGACCCAGGTTCGCACAAAGGAAGTTGATGGCTATGAAGCTATTCAACTTGCCTTTGAAGAAAAGAAAGAGAAGCACACAACTAAGGCCATGCAAGGTCATTTCGCAAAAGCAAAAACAACTCCAAAGAGATTTCTAGCTGAGTTTAGCAGATTTGAGGAAAAGAAACAATTCGGAGATGTATTAACCGTTGATGTTTTTAACGAAGGTGAATATATCGATGTTGTAGGAACCTCAAAAGGAAAAGGTTTCCAGGGTGTAGTTAAACGTTACAATTTTAAAGGAGTTAACGATGCAACTCATGGTCAGCACAACAGATTAAGAGCCCCAGGTTCTATCGGTGCTTCATCATATCCTTCACGTGTATTTAAAGGAATGCGTATGGCAGGCCGCACAGGTGGAGATAGGGTTAAATTAATTAACCTTCAGGTAATGAAAATTATCCCTGAGAAAAATGTAGTAGTAGTAAAAGGAGCTGTTCCAGGTCCTAATAATTCATTAGTAATTCTAGAAAGATGGAGTTAGTAGTTCATAAGGTAAGCGGCGAAGCCACCACCAAAAAGGTGAAGCTTGATGATTCCATCTTTGGAATTGAGCCTAACGATCATGCCATATATCTTGATGCGAAGCAATACATGGCCAATCAACGTCAAGGTACACATGATACTAAGGAAAGAAGTGATATAATTGGAAGTACGCGTAAGATTAAACGTCAAAAAGGTACAGGTACAGCACGTGCAGGTAGCATAAAGAACCCTTTGTTTCGTGGCGGTGGTCGTGTTTTTGGACCACATCCTCGTAGCTATTCATTTAAATTGAATAAAAAGGTAAAACGTTTAGCTCGTAAATCAGCTTTATCTTACAAAGCACAAGAGAAAAATATTCTCGTTGTAGAAGACTTTAAATTAGATAATCCTAAAACAAAGGATTTCAAAGAGATATTGAAAGGCTTTAGCATTGATAACAAAAAAACTTTACTCGTATTGAATAACTCTGATGAGAATATTTACTTGTCGGCAAGAAACCTTCAAAACGTTAAAGTATTGAGAGCAGAAGGAATTAATACATATGAAATTCTGAAAGCTAACAAAATTGTTTTTGTTGAAAGCTCATTGAAAACCATCGTTGAAGTATTCACGAATAATTAAAACTGAAAAGAGATGGGTGTAATATTAAAACCGGTAATTACGGAAAAGATGACCGCCAAAGGTGAGGAACTTAACCAGTATGGATTTATTGTTAATAAAAAAGCAAATAAACTCCAGATTAAAGGTGAAGTAGAAGAACTATACGGTGTAGAAGTACTTTCTGTTAATACCATGAATTATTCAGGGAAAAGGAAATCACGTTTTACAAAAGCAGGCGTAATTTCTGGTAAGACAAATGCCTTCAAAAAAGCAATTGTAACTTTAGGTGAAGGTGAAACTATTGATTTCTTTAGCAACATTTAGAAATGGCTCTCAAAAAATATAAACCAACAACTCCAGGTCAGCGCTTCAAGATTATTAGCGCATTTGACGATATTACTACCGATGTGCCGGAGAAAAGTCTTCTCGTAGGGAAGAAAAGTACTGGTGGTAGAAATAATAAAGGACGAATGACTATCCGCAACGTTGGTGGTGGTCATAAACAAAAATATAGAATCATTGACTTTAAAAGGGATAAAGAAGGTATTCCTGGTGTAGTTAAAACAATCGAGTATGATCCAAATCGTACAGCTCGTATTGCTTTAATTAACTATGTTGATGGTGAAAAAAGATACATCGTGGCTCCTCACGGATTAGAGGTTGGTCAGGAAATTATGTCTGGTAAAGATGCAACTCCTGATGTTGGAAATACAATGTATTTAAGCGAAATACCATTCGGTACAGTTATTCATAATATTGAGCTACGTCCGGGACAAGGTGCTAAAATGTCACGTAGTGCAGGATCTTATGCTCAGTTAATGACACGTGAAGGAAAATTTGCAATTATCAAATTGCCTTCAGGTGAAACCAGAATGATATTACAAACATGTAAGGCTACTATCGGAATGGTATCCAATGTAGATCATAACCTTGAGAAATCAGGTAAAGCTGGTCGTAGTCGTTGGAAAGGCCGTCGTCCACGTGTACGTGGTGTAGCTATGAACCCGGTAGATCACCCAATGGGTGGTGGTGAAGGTAGAGCCTCAGGAGGTCACCCACGTTCACGTAAAGGGTTGCCAGCTAAAGGTTACCGTACTCGTGCCAAGAAAAAGGCGTCGAACAAGTATATTGTAGAGAAAAGAAAGAAATAATTAAGGAGCTTTAATTGAACTTAATATGAGTCGATCATTAAAAAAAGGACCATTCATCGATATCAAACTTGAAAAGAAAGTGTTGACGAATGTAGAATCCGGTAAGAAAAACGTAGTCAAAACCTGGTCGAGGGCATCAATGATCTCTCCTGATTTTGTAGGTCAAACAATTGCAGTGCATAATGGGAACAAATTTATCCCAGTATATATAACTGAGAATATGGTAGGCCATAAACTTGGTGAATTTGCACCTACAAGGTTATTCAGAGGACATGGTGGTAAAAAAAATAAAGGTAGTAAATAAAGTACAGAACAATGGGATCAAGAAAACACATTAGTGCAGAGAAAAGGAAAGAAGCGCGTAAGTCATTTTACGTTGCACGCCTTCGTAATGTACCTACATCTCCACGTAAGATGCGTATTGTTGCCGATCTTATTCGTGGAATGAATGTCGAAACCGCCATGAGCGTACTCGAACATTCTCCAAAAGAAGCTTCCGGCAGACTGTACAAATTATTACGATCAGCGATAGCTAACTGGGAAGTTAAGAATGAAGGAGAAAGAGTAGAAGATAACCAGTTATTTGTTAAAGAAATTAGTGTTGACAGCGGAAGAATGCTTAAGAGAATTCAACCTGCACCTCAGGGAAGAGCACACCGTATTCGTAAAAGATCGAATCATGTTACGCTAGTTTTGGGAAACAGAGTTCAGAAAGTAGAGGAAGTAGAAGAAGTTATTACCGAAAATACAGATAAATAATGGGACAAAAAACTAATCCAATAGGACTAAGGTTAGGAATTATCAAAGGATGGAATTCTTACTGGTACGGAGGAAAAAACTTTTCAGGTAAGCTTGTTGAAGATGGAAAGATTAGAGAATATCTTACTGCCCGTCTTGTTAAAGCAGGTGTTTCTAAAATAATGATCGAACGTACTCTTAAGCTTGTTACAATTACAATTTTCACAGCTCGTCCAGGTATTATTATCGGTAAAGGCGGTTCTGAAGTTGATAAGTTGAAAGAGGAGTTGAAAAAACTTACTGAAAAGGAAGTTCAAATCAATATCTCTGAAATAAAACGCCCTGAATTAGATGCTCATATCGTTGCAACAAGTATTGCACGTCAAATTGAAGGTAGAGTAAGTTTCCGTAGAGCTATTAAAACTTCAATTGCCTCAACAATGCGTTTGGGTGCTGAAGGTATTAAAGTTCTTATATCTGGTAGAGTTGGTGGTGCTGAGATGGCACGTAGCGAAATGTACAAAGAAGGACGTATTCCTTTGCAGACACTTCGGGCTGACATTGATTACTCTCTTGTTGAAGCTCATACTACTTATGGCCGTATCGGTATTAAAGTATGGATCTTCAAAGGTGAGATTTATGGTAAACCTGAGTTAGTATCAACTAACGTTGGAGGGTCAAAACCAAGACAGTCTGCTCCAAAAGGTGGTGGAAGACAAAGAAGAAGAAGGTAGCAGAAGTTATTAAGAAATTTTTAAAGTTAGATAGGCATGTTACAACCTAAGAAAACGAGATACAGAAAGCAGCAAAAAGGTCGCATGAAAGGCAATGCTCAAAGAGGGCATCAACTAGCATTTGGATCATTTGGCATTAAGACTCTGGAAGAAGGATGGATTACATCACGTCAGATAGAGGCTGCACGTCAGGCTGTTACACGTTATATGAAACGTGAAGGTCAAATCTGGATAAAAATCTTTCCCGATAAGCCGGTTACAAAGAAACCAGCTGAGGTTAGGATGGGTAAAGGTAAAGGTGCTCCTGAATATTTCGTTGCACGCGTTACTCCAGGAAGAATATTATTTGAAGCAGAAGGTGTACCGGTTGCTGTTGCAAAAGAGGCTATGAGACTCGCTGCACAAAAGCTTCCTGTAATTACCAAGTTTGTTGTTAGAAGAGATTACACTGAGTAAAATATAGGATAATGAAGCAAGAAGTTATTAAAGAGCTTAGTACAGCAGATATCATAGAACGTCTTGAAGAAGAACGTAAACACTTAACTAAACTTAAGTTAAATCATGCGGTTTCTCCTCTTGAAAATCCACACGATATCAGTGCAAACAAAAAAACTATCGCCAGACTTGAGACCGAGTTGAGAAGTAGAAATATCGCAGAAAACAATAATAAGTAGTCAGAAGATGGAAAAGAGAAACTTAAGGAAAGAAAGAACCGGTCTTGTTGTTAGCAATAAAATGGACAAGTCTATTGTGGTTCAGGTTGAACGCCGTGTTAAGCATCCTGTTTACGGTAAATTCATCAAAAAGTCAACCAAGTTTACTGCACATGATGAAAAAAATGACTGCGGAATTGGTGATACAGTTCGTATAATGGAAACTCGTCCATTAAGTAAGAATAAGAACTGGAGATTAGTAGAAATAATAGAAAGAGCTAAATAACCATGATACAACAAGAATCAAGACTTGCTGTTGCTGATAACAGCGGAGCTAAAGAAGTACTTTGCATCAGGGTACTTGGCGGAACAAGACGACGTTATGCATCAATTGGTGATCAGGTAGTAGTTACTGTTAAAAGTGCTATTCCATCAGGAAACATCAAAAAAGGTGCAGTTGCAAAAGCAGTAGTTGTCAGAACTAAAAAAGAAATTCGTCGTGCAGATGGATCATACATTCGCTTCGATGATAACGCTTGCGTATTGTTAAATCAGGCAGGTGAGATGATGGGAACACGTATTTTTGGCCCTGTTGCTCGTGAACTGCGTGAGAAACAATTTATGAAAATAGTATCACTAGCACCTGAAGTGCTTTAAAAGAAAGAAATTTAGTTATGGCTAAGTTACATATAAAAAAAGGGGACAACGTAATGGTTATTTCCGGTAACAATAAGGGGCAGTCGGGTAGAGTGCTTTTAATCAATGTTGCTGAAAGTAAAGCCATTGTAGAAGGTGTTAATTTAATTTCAAAAAACACCAAGCCCAATGCTAAGAATCCTAAAGGTGGGATTTTAAAGCAAGAAGCCGCAGTGCATATCTCTAACCTTATGCTTGTAGATAAAGCTGGTCAGCCAACACGTAGCGGTATTAAAATTGACGAGAACACAGGAAATAAAGTTCGTATTTCTAAAAAATCAGGGGAGGCTATTAAGTAATGGAAGCAACACCAAGATTAAGAAAAAAGTATACTGAGGAGATCATTCCTGCACTCATGAAAGATTTTGAGTACAAGAGTGTAATGCAGGTACCTAAAATTGAAAAAATCTCAATTAATCAAGGAATCAGTGCAGCTCTTACCGATAAGAAACTTATCGATTTAGGTATTGAAGAAATGAGTGCTATTACAGGTCAGAAAGCTGTACCTACTATCTCTAAAAAGGACGTAAGTAACTTTAAACTTCGTAAAGGAAACCCAATAGGTGTTCGTGTAACACTACGTGGAGTGAAAATGTATGAGTTTTTAGATAGATTAATCGCAGTAGCACTGCCACGTGTACGTGACTTTAGAGGAATCAATGATAAAGGTTTTGACGGAAGAGGTAATTACTCATTTGGGGTTACTGAACAGTTAATTTTCCCTGAAATCGATATCGATAAAGTGAATAATATTAATGGTATGGATGTAACCATTGTTACTACTGCAAAAACAGATCAAGAAGCATTTGGATTGTTGAAAGCATTCGGTTTACCATTTAAAAACCAGAAAAAAGCATAACTCATGGCAAAAGAATCAATGAAAGCGCGTGAGCGCAAGAGAGAAAAAATGGTTGCTCAGTATGCAGAGAAACGTGCTGCATTAAAAGCTGCCGGAGATTATGAAGGTTTACAAAAATTACCTAAAAATGCATCACCAGTGCGTTTGCATAATCGCTGCCAATTAACAGGCAGACCTAAGGGATATATGAGACAATTTGGAATTTCTCGTATTAACTTCCGTGAAATGGCACTTCAAGGTCTTATTCCTGGAATCAAAAAAACCAGTTGGTAATAAAAATTTAAAAAAAGAATAGTCAGATGATAACCGATCCAATTGCAGATTATTTAACTAGGGTTAGAAACGCTGTTGCTGCAAAACACAGAATGGTAGAAGTACCTGCTTCTAACATTAGAAAAAATATTACCAAAATCCTTTTTGAAAAAGGATATATCTTAAACTATAAGTTTGAAGATGATAAGGTACAGGGTACTATTAAAATTGCATTAAAGTATCACCCCGTAACAAAACAATCAGCGATAACCGAACTAAAAAGAGTATCTCGTCCAGGATTACGTCAGTATGTTAATGCCGAAGAACTACCACGTGTATTAAACGGTCTTGGAATTGCAGTACTTTCAACTTCAAAAGGTGTTATTACTGATAAAGAAGCCAGAAAACTTGGTGTTGGTGGTGAAGTAGTTTGTTTTGTAAGTTAAATAGAAGGAGTAAGACAATGTCACGAATAGGAAATATGCCAATAGCTCTAACGGAAGGTGTTGAACTAACCGTTAGCGATACAAATCTGGTAAAAGTAAAAGGAAAATTAGGTGAACTCGAACAACAACTCGACCCTGCCATCACTGTTAAAGTTGAAGACGGAAATGTTGTGCTTGATAGAGCTTCAGATAATAAAGAACATAAATCAATGCATGGTCTATACCGCGCATTATTAGCAAATATGATTACAGGAGTTTCTGAAGGATTTAGTGTAGTTCAGGAATTAGTAGGTGTTGGTTTTAAAGCCGAAGCAAAAGGTCAGTTATTAGATCTTTCACTTGGTTTTTCTCACCATATCTATATAGAACTTCCTCCTGAAATTAAAGTTGAGACAGTTACTGAAAGAGGTAAAAATCCTCTGATTAAAATGTCATCAATTGATAAACAACTACTCGGACAGGTTGCTGCGAAAATTCGCTCATTACGCAAACCTGAACCATATAAGGGTAAAGGTATTAAGTTCCAGGGTGAAGAACTCAGGAAAAAAGCTGGTAAAGCTGCCGGAGAAAAATAATAAACTATTCAAACTGTTTAACAGGTAAAACCTAATAGTAATGGGAATAAAGAATAAAAAGGCATACAGCAGACTCAAGATAAAGAGGAGAATCAGAAAAACTGTTGTTGGAACAGCTGAAAGACCAAGAATGTCTGTATTTAGAAGTAATAAACAAATTTATGTTCAACTAATTAATGATGATAATGGTAGCGTAATCGTTGCAGCTTCATCAAGAGTAGCTGAAGGTAACAAAGTAAATAAAATTGAACAGGCCAGATTAGTAGGTACTGATATTGCTGAGAAAGCTAAAGCAGCAGGTGTAGAAACTGTTGTCTTTGACAGAAACGGATATTTATATCATGGCAGAATCAAATCACTTGCCGAAGCTGCAAGAAAAGGTGGACTTAAATTTTAATAGATCATGACAAACGCAAATATAAAACGTGTTAAATCCAGCGAAATCGAATTTAAAGATCGTCTGGTAAGCATTCAAAGAGTAACTAAAGTTACGAAAGGTGGACGTACATTCAGCTTCTCTGCAATTGTTGTTGTAGGAAATGAAAATGGAGTTGTTGGTTATGGTCTGGGAAAAGCAAAAGAGGTTACCTCAGCTATTGCTAAAGGAATCGATGATGCTAAAAAACATCTTGTAAAAGTTCCTGTTCTTAAAGGTACATTACCCCACGAACAAATTGGTAAATATAGTGGTGCTAGAGTATATGTTCAACCTGCTGCACCTGGTACTGGTGTAATTGCTGGTGGTGCTATGCGTGCTGTACTCGAGAGTGTTGGTGTTAAAGATGTTCTTGCAAAATCAAAAGGATCTTCAAACCCTCACTCAGTTGTAAAAGCTACAATCGATGCACTTACTAAAATGAGAGACCCATATACAGTAGCACAAGTAAGAGGTGTTGAACTTGATACTGTTTTTAACGGATAACAGTTAAATAATAGCTTGACATGAAGAAAGTAAGAATTACTCAGATAAGAAGTGCAATTAATAGACCGGAAAGGCAAAAATTGACACTCAAAGCGTTAGGTATTAAAAAACTTAACAGACCAAAAGATCATGAACTTACACCTCAGGTAGAAGGCATGATTCATAAAGTGAAGCATTTATTGAAGGTAGAAGAAATTTAAAAAGTATATAATAATGGATTTAAGTAGTCTTAAACCTGCAGAGGGTTCTGTAAAGAACAAAAAGAGAATTGGACGCGGACAAGGTTCCGGCCGTGGTGGTACTGCCACTAAAGGTCATAAAGGAGCACAGTCAAGGTCTGGTTACAAAAGAAAAATCGGTTTTGAAGGTGGTCAGATGCCATTATTTCGTCGTGTTCCTAAATTTGGTTTTAAAAACATTAACCGTAAAGAGTTTAGGGGTATAAACCTAAGTGTATTACAAGAATTAGTTGATAATAAAAAAGTTAAAGAAATTAACAACGATGTTCTTATTGAAAATGGTTTAGCTTCTAAAAACGACCTTGTGAAAATACTTGGTGGCGGTGAGCTTAAAGCTAAACTAGATGTAACAGCAAACGGATTTACAAAAACAGCACAGGCAGCCATTGAAGCACAAGGTGGTACTGTAACAAAAATCTAAGACTAGATGAAAAAGTTAATCGAAACAATTAGAAATATAAATAAGATCGATGAGTTAAGGAATAGAATCCTTTATACTCTAGGTATTATTTTGATCTATCGTTTAGGATCATATATTGTATTACCAGGCGTGGATCCAAACATGCTTGCCAACCTTAAACAACAAGGTTCCGGCGGTTTGATGGGATTGTTGAATATGTTCTCTGGTGGTGCATTTTCCAACGCCTCAATATTTGCACTGGGTATTATGCCCTATATTAGTGCATCTATTGTTATTCAGTTGCTTGGTATGGCTATTCCATATTTCCAAAGGTTGCAACGTGAAGGCGAAAGTGGTAGACGTAAGATTAACCAGATCACCAGATATTTAACGGTTATTATTGTTGGACTGCAAGCTCCTGGTTATATTGCTAACTTGGTATCACAATTACCATCAGAAGCGATAACACCTTTTAGCGCAGCAGTAACAACCCCACCGTTTTTCTTCTGGGTATCATCGACCCTTATTCTTATCGCAGGTACATTATTCGTAATGTGGCTTGGTGAGAAAATTACTGATAAAGGAATTGGTAATGGTATTTCATTAATCATTATGATTGGTATCATTGCCCGTCTGCCCGCATCTCTTGTACAGGAGTTTGCTTCAAAAATGGGTGCTTTAGGAGGCGGACTGGTATATTTCCTTATGGAAATCGTGATACTTATTTTTGTAATCCTGTTTACCATACTTCTGGTTCAGGGAACAAGAAGAGTTCCGGTTCAATATGCTAAGAGAATTGTAGGTAATAAACAATATGGTGGTGTACGTCAGTACCTTCCTCTGAAAGTTAACTCTGCAGGTGTAATGCCGATCATCTTCGCTCAGGCGATTATGTTCCTACCCATTACATTGGTTGGATTTGCAGAATCAGATGCTTTAACAGGATTTGCTTCAGCTTTCGCAGATTATACTGGGTTTTGGTATAACTTTACATTCTTCGTAATGATTATTCTCTTTACCTATTTTTACACTGCTATTACAATTAATCCGAAGCAAATGGCTGACGATTTAAAGAAAAATGGTGGATTTATTCCTGGTGTAAAACCTGGTAAAAAAACAGCAGAATATCTTGATAACATTCTTTCACGAATTACTCTCCCGGGATCTATTTTCCTTGGTATTATCGCTATCATGCCGGCATTCGCCATGATCGCTGGAGTAAATAGTGGATTTGCACAATTCTACGGTGGTACTTCACTGTTGATTCTAGTGGGTGTTGTTCTCGATACACTGCAACAAATTGAAAGTTATTTATTGATGCGTCATTATGACGGTCTGACAAAGTCAGGTAGGATTAAAGGCAAATCACCATTTAATATGTAATTTTAACTTCCGTTTTATGATTTACATTAAAACAGATGAGGAAGTTGAAATACAAAGACAGAGTTCTTTACTTGTTGGAAAAACTTTAGCCGAAGTAGCCAGAATCATAAGGCCCGGCATCAAAACCATAGAACTGGATAAGGTTGCAGAAACTTTTATCAGAGATAATGGGGCTGAACCTGGGTTTAAAGGTTATGGTGGATTTCCTGCTACTTTATGCATTTCTGTAAATGATGAAGTGGTGCATGGTATCCCCGGTGATCGTGTCCTGAAAGACGGTGATATAGTATCAGTTGATTGTGGAACCTTAATGAATGGGTTTTATGGAGATTCAGCTTATACTTTCGCAGTAGGTGAAGTAGCAGACGAAGTGTTGTTACTTCTAGAACGGACAAAAGAATCGCTTTACCTTGCAATTGAACAAACAGTTGTTGGAAAGAGAGTTGGAGATATCGGATATGCTATTCAAAAGTATGTTGAAGGATTTGGTTACTCGGTTGTGAGAGATTTAGTTGGACATGGTGTAGGCAGAAATCTACATGAGAAACCAGAAGTTCCAAACTACGGAAGAAGAGGAAGTGGGATAAAGTTAAAATCCGGTATGTGTTTGGCAATTGAACCTATGATCAACCTTGGAGTTAAAGAAGTTGTTCAGGAAAATGATGGTTGGACCATACGAACAGCCGATAAAAAACCTTCTGCTCACTTTGAACATGATGTGGTTGTTAGGAATGGAAAGGCTGATATATTGTCGACATTTGAATATATTGAGCAAGTGTTAAATAAAAAATAGTCAATACTTATGGCAAAGCAAAAGTCAATTGAACTTGATGGTACGGTAATTGAATCTCTCGGAAATGCGATGTTTCGCGTTGAACTTGAAAATGGGCATGTTATTATTGCACATATTTCAGGAAAGATGAGAATGCATTATATAAAAATATTACCTGGCGACCGGGTTAAATTGGAAATGTCACCATATGATCTAACAAAAGGTAGAATAACATTCAGATACAAATAGTAATTAAAGATGAAAATAAGAGCATCAATTAAGAAAAGAACACCTGACGATAAATTAGTTCGTCGTAAAGGTAAATTGTATATTATTAATAAAAAGAATCCAAAGTATAAACAAAAACAAGGTTAACTTGTTGAAGTTTAGCTGAAAAAAAATAATAATTATGGCTAGAATTGCTGGAGTAGATATCCCAAACAAAAAAAGAGGTGAGATAGCTCTAACCTATATTTACGGAATAGGCAGAAGTACAGCTCAAAAGGTACTAACAGAAGCTGGTGTCGATTGGAATATTAAAGCAGAAGACTGGACGGATGATCAACAAAATGATATTCGTAACGTATTAAGCGAGAAATACAAAGTTGAAGGTGAATTACGCTCTGAAACTCAAATGAACATTAAACGTTTAATGGACATAGGTACATATAGAGGTATTCGTCATCGTATGGGTTTACCACTTAGAGGTCAAAACACCAAAAACAATGCACGTACCCGTAAAGGACGTAAGAAAACTGTTGCCAACAAAAAAATGGCTGTTAAATAGTAAATTAATCAATTCATAGTCTAGTAACAAGAATAAAGATGGCACAAAGGACCAGAAATACAAAAAAGAGAGTTGTTAAGGTTGAGCCTATAGGAAAAGCCTATATCAAAGCATCATTCAATAATATTATTATATCATTGACTAATGAAACCGGTCAGGTGATTTCATGGGCTTCTGCTGGTAAAATGGGATTTAGAGGTTCTAAAAAGAATACTCCTTATGCAGCACAAATGGCAGCAACTGATTGTTCAAAAGTTGCATACGACCTAGGCCTCCGTAAAGTAAAGGTTTACGTTAAAGGACCTGGAGCAGGTAGAGAATCAGCAATTAGAACTATCCATTCATCAGGAATTGAAGTAACCGAAATTATCGACGTAACTCCAATGCCTCACAATGGTTGTCGCCCACCTAAAAGAAGAAGGGTATAACTCTTATAATTAATTGAAAATAATCTAAGCTATGGCAAGATATACAGGACCAAAATCCAAAATCGCACGTAAATTTAACGATCCTATTTACGGACCTGATAAATTTCTTGAGAAGAAAGCATTCCCTCCGGGACAGCATGGAGCCAATAAAAGAAGAAAAAAGCAGTCGGAATACGGTATCCAGCTTCAGGAGAAACAAAAAGCAAAATATACTTATGGTATTCTAGAAAGACAATTCCGTAATGTATTTAAACTAGCTACCCGTAAGAAAGGTATTACTGGTGAAAACCTTCTTAAATTAATTGAAGCTCGTCTTGATAATACAGTTTTCCGTTTAGGTATTGCACCAACAAGATCAGGTGCTCGTCAACTGGTTTCACATAGACACATTACAGTTAATGGTACTATAGTAAACATTCCTTCATATTCATTAAAAGAAGGTGATGTAATCGGTGTAAGAGAAAAATCAAAAAGTCTTGTTGCTATTACTGAATCATTAGAACAACCGCACAAAAGCTTTTCATGGTTGGAATGGGATTCTGAAAAATTACAAGGAAAATTTCTAAATTACCCTCCACGTGAGGAGATACCTGAGAATATAAAAGAACAACTTATTGTTGAGTTATACTCAAAATAATAAATAAATAACTATTTAATTTTAAAATAGATAAACTATGGCAATATTAGCATTTCAGAAGCCTGACAAGGTTGTAATGAATGAAGCCGATGAGTTCCACGGAATTTTTGAATTTCGCCCTTTGGAACCTGGTTTTGGTATAACTATAGGGAATGCCCTAAGACGAATTTTACTATCATCACTTGAAGGATTTGCTATTACATCTGTAAAAATTGATGGCGTTGTTCATGAATTTTCTACAGTTAAAGGTGTTGTTGAAGATATAACAGAGATAGTACTAAATCTTAAAAAAATCCGCTTTAAACAACAAATTCAAGGTGAGGTTAGCGAAAAAGTTAACATCATAATAGGTGATCAGGAAGTGTTTAATGCCGGTGATATTAATAAGTTTTTATCAGTTTTTCAAGTTCTTAACCCTGAAGAAATAGTATGTCACTTAGACCCTTCAGTTAAGTTAAGCATGGAATTGACTATTAGTAAAGGTAGAGGCTATGTACCTGCAGAGGAAAATGTTAATGAAGATGCATTAGTTGGTACAGTTGCCATTGATTCTATCCATACTCCTATTAAGAATGTAAAATATCACGTTGAAGATTTCCGCGTTGAGCAGAAAACTGACTACGAAAAATTGGTGTTCGATATTCAAACAGATGGTTCAATTCATCCAAAAGAAGCACTGAAAGAAGCTGCAAAGATTCTTATTCAGCATTTTATGCTATTCTCAGATGAGAGAATTACCCTCGAAACTGAAGAGAAGTCTGTAAATGAAGAATTCGATGAAAATACATTACATGTACGCCAACTACTTAAATCTAAACTTGTAGATCTTGATCTATCAGTTAGAGCTCTGAACTGCTTGAAAGCGGCTGATGTTGAAACACTTGGCGAACTTGTAGCATATAACAGAAATGATTTACTTAAGTTCAGAAACTTTGGTAAAAAATCGCTTACCGAGCTAGATCAACTTGTAGAAGTTAAAGGTCTTGAGTTTGGTATGAATACAGCAAAATATAAATTAGATAAGGATTAAGCGAGATGAGACACAGAAAGAGTTTTAATCATTTAGGAAGAACATCTTCACATAGGAAAGCAATGCTTTCAAATATGGCTGCTTCGTTAATATTACATAAACGAATTACAACTACAGTTGCGAAAGCAAAAGCCCTTAGAGGTTACGTTGAACCTTTGATTACGAAATCAAAAGATGATACTACTCACTCTCGCAGGGTTGTGTTCAGCTATCTTAAAGATAAATACGCAGTAACTGAATTATTTAGAAATATTTCAGGTAAAATTGCAGATCGTCCGGGTGGATATACACGTATTATTAAACTTGGCAAACGTCAGGGTGATAATGCTGAAATGGCTATGATCGAATTAGTAGACTTCAATGAATTATTGATTTCTGAAACTAGCAAGAAGGCTAAAACAACCCGTCGTCGTAGAGGTGGAAGTAAGAAGAAAGCTGAAACTGCAGATGTTGTAGTTGAAGAAAAAGCTCCCGTTGCTGATGAAGTAGTTGAGGACGCTGTTGTTGAGGATGCAGTTGTTGAAGAACCTGTTGTTGAGGAAACAAAAGAAGAGGTTGTTGAAGATAAGAAGGAAGAAGCTAAACCAATAGCTGCTGCTAAACCTAAGAAGGAAAAAAAGGAAGATAATAAAGAGGAAGAAAAATAATTGAGTTTAGACTCAATTTCGAAAAAGGACAGGAGTTTAGCTTCTGTCCTTTTTTTGTGCCTTCACCTAAAGTGTAATAATATAATAAATATTCTATACTGTTTTTTCTTGTATCAAATCAACAACCAATAGCAATAGTCCAATGAGCTATCCCATGCAATCGATTTAAATTACACCTTGTATATTGTCACACCTAATTATTTCATAAAATATTGATTTTTATCCTAGTCAAGAATTACTTCATGCATGAGCAATTAAATAAAATGGTACTTTCGCAGTTCATTTTTTAAAATATCAGAATATGAGTCAAATAACCAGTATACACGGAAGACAAATATTGGATTCAAGAGGAAATCCAACTGTAGAAGTTGATGTTTATACATCATCAGGAGTAGTAGGTAGAGCAGCAGTTCCTTCTGGAGCTTCAACCGGAGTTCACGAAGCTGTTGAGCTTAGAGATAATGATAATGATACCTTTCTTGGTAAAGGTGTTCTTAAAGCAGTACAAAATGTAAATAATGTAATATCAGAAGAACTTAATGGATATTACGTGATGGATCAGGTAGAGATCGATAAACGGATGATCGAGATCGACGGAACACCTAATAAAGCAAATCTGGGTGCAAATGCTATTCTTGGGGTTTCAATGGCTGTTGCTCATGCAGCTGCTCAGGAGTCAAATCAACATTTATTCAGATATATAGGTGGCGTAAATGCAAAAATGTTACCAATCCCTATGATGAACATACTTAATGGTGGTTCACATGCAGATAATAGTATCGATTTTCAGGAATTTATGATTATGCCTGTTGGTGCTCGTAACTTTAGCCATGCAGTACAAATGGGGGCAGAAGTATTCCATAACCTTAAGTCTGTTTTGAAAAAAGCTGGTTACTCAACTAACGTTGGTGATGAAGGTGGTTTTGCACCTAACCTTAAATCAAATGAGGAAGCTGTTAAAGTTGTATTGGAAGCAATTGAAAAAGCGGGATACAAACCTGGTGAAGATATTTATATAGCTCTTGATCCGGCTTCATCAGAATATTATCTACCAGAAGAAAACATGTATCACCTTAAATGGTCAACAGGTGATAAGTTAACCCCTGCTGAAATGGTAGACTACTGGGATAATTGGACCAAAAAATATCCAATTGTATCAATTGAGGATGGTATGGCCGAAGATGATTGGAATGGATGGAAACTTATGACTGACAAAATGGGTGACAGAGTTCAAATTGTAGGTGATGACTTATTCGTTACAAATACTAAACGTTTAAGTGAAGGTATCAAAAAAGGTGTTGGTAACTCTATCCTCATTAAGGTAAATCAAATTGGTACTTTAACAGAAACTATCGATGCAGTAGCAATGGCAACCAGTAATAGTTATACATCTATTATAAGCCACCGTTCAGGTGAAACTGAAGATGTAACGATCGCCGACCTTGCAGTAGCTTTAAATACCGGACAAATTAAAACCGGGTCAGCAAGTCGTACTGATAGAATTGCAAAATATAATCAACTAATGAGAATTGAAGAAATCTTAGGGGATACTGCAACTTATTTAGGTAAAGATTTCAAATTTATCTAGAATAAATAAGATATACTATAAAAGAGTCGGCTTAATAGCCGGCTTTTTTTTTGCACAATAAGTAAAATTTAAAAATATTGATGCTATTAAATACATCAGCGAAAAAGGCAATTATTACAACAATATCTTATTATTAGTCGATAATTTCGTATTTGCCCATGAATAAATATGTAGTATTACAAAAAGATTAAAAAAATACTGAATATTTTTTCATTATTATAAGTCTGTTATCTAGCCTGTTATGTTTTAGTAAAAAAATAACTCAATCTTTTTTTCAAAAAGTCATTGTTAAACCGGAAAAGTATTTTACTTTTGCCGCCGCTTTAAGCGATAGTTCATATAGGAAATACATACTTTGGGGTTAGCGATAGATGGAGGAATAGATAAGGATAAG